>Ga0209460_1000015_pt1 | contig 489205 bp, 386 predicted proteins | sample EBPBio132013_DNA_FD_185868 | JGI IMG/M metagenome (GOLD analysis project Ga0209460, IMG submission 185868) | Wastewater treatment Type I Accumulibacter community from EBPR Bioreactor in Madison, WI, USA - Reactor 2_5/13/2013_ DNA (SPAdes)... | ecosystem: Engineered > Bioreactor > EBPR >...
TGCGGACGCAGCACCCATCAGTTGGAAAGGTGCGATTTTGGCGATAAAAAATCCGCTGATGTCAGAAGAGCATCGGAGCGGAGCAATTCGTCAAATGTGTGATGTTGAGCAAACATCGTGCTGTGAAATGTTTCAGTTCGTTTCGACAGCTTGCGTAGTATAGCAGCATTCTTGAACCGTGTCAAATTGCACAAGCCTGAACCATCAAGGGCTACAATGCACCACGCAGGGGAGTCGAAACCGCGAAGATCGCAAAGGCCGCGAAGCACTGTTGTTCATCCCTCATCCCTCATCCCTCATCCCTCATCCCTCATCCTTCATCTTTCATCCCTCATCCCTCATCCCTCATCCTTCATCCTTCATCCTTCTTTCGTACTTCGCGCCACTGCTTCAAAACTGCCCGTCATGATTAGCCCCGCCACCATTCAGTTAAATCTTTTGGCTGGCTTGGCTCAACTGGTTGGCCTAGTTGCGGGGTCAGAATATTGATTGAGCTAGCTTGGGCAGCCTTCAACAAACGCTCAATTGGCTCATCCCAAGCATGCAGCGAAAGACAATATGCGCCCCAATGTACTGGCAACATGGTGCGAGCTTGCAATATTTCGGCGGCTTGCAAAGCCTCTTCGGGTTGCATATGCACGCCTGGCCAAGCAACATCATATTGAGCCATTTCGAGCGTCGCCAACTCAAAGGGGCCATAACGTTGGCCAATATCCTGAAATCCTGCGAACATGCCACTATCGCAGCCAACATAAATCCGTGAGTTTTGGCTCATTACTACCCACGAAGCCCAAAGCGTGCTATTGCGCTTAAGGCCACGCCCTGAGAAATGTTGGGCTGGCACAGCGGCAATTGTCAACCCAAATTCAGCCAAATGCAGTTCTTCCCACCAATCTAGTTCGTGAATTCGGCTGCTCGCGATGCCCCAACGCTCAAGGTGATCGCCAACACCCAAAGCGGTAACAAAAGGCATTGAGCCACGCGCTAGCCAGCGAATCGTTTGCTTATCGAGATGATCGTAATGGTCGTGCGAAAGTAACACTAAATCAATTGCTGGCAGCTGCTCCAGCGCAATCGGCGCAGTTTGAAAACGCTGCGGCCCGATGCCCTGCACTGGCGATAAATGCTTAGCCCACACCGGATCTGTCAAGATCGTGATGCCAGCAAACTCAATTAATAAGGTGGAATGCCCAAGCCACGTCACGCGTAAACCCGAAGCTGGTGGGGTTTGGTGAAAGCTTTGGCCAGGCCATGCACTTGGCAAAGGCTTGTTTGGCCGACGTTGTTCTTTGCCAAAAAACTGGCGGCGCAAGGTCGAGACCATCGAATTGGCTTGGAGCATGGCGGTTGGATACAAATTTTGAAATTGGTTATTGCGATAGTAGGGTGATGCAAGAATGCGTTGTTGGCGGCTGCGCATGGGCGTTCCTCATACAGAGAATTTGTTGCTGAAATCAGCATAGCACGTTGTAGAACCAAGAATTTCGCGGAATGATGAATAAGTTGTGATCAAGCGTTAACGCCTAGCCTTTGGGGTACAATAAAGCTAGATTTGTGTTGTGAGGATGCTTGATTATGCCTATTTTTGAACCCATTGGCCTAGCCTATATTGAGCTAGCGTTTCGGATTAGCCAGCATATCGATGGCTATGTTGATGCTTATTGTGGCCCAAATTATCTCCGTGACCAAGTTGTAGATAGTGCGATTTGGCCAACCAACCAGCTGGTGCAGGCGGCTGAACAATTGCTAGAGCAAATTGAAACCAGCGATTTGCCAATTCGTCGCCGCACGTATTTGCGCAAACAGGTCACTGGTATGGCGACCACCTGTCGTCAGTTGGCTGGCGAACGCTTTGATTATCGTGAGGAAGTACGACGCTGCTTTGATATCGAGCCAGCCATGATCGATGAAACGGTGTTCGATGAGGCAATCGACGAACTCGATAGTTTATTGCCAGGCCAAGGCGATGTGCTCGAACGCACGCAAATCTGGCGACGGCAATTTGAGATCAACGGCGAACAAGCTCAACCCTTGTTACAATTGATCGAAACGGAATTGCGCAGCCGCACGCTGGGGTTATATCCCTTGCCTGCTAGCGAAAAAGTCGATTTCCGCTTGGTCAATAATCAGCCTTGGAGTGGCTATAACTGGTATTATGGCAATTATCATTCAGCTGTTGATATCAATACCGATTTGCCGATTGCCCTCAATAGCCTGACAAACCTAGTTGCTCACGAGGCCTACCCAGGCCATCACACCGAGCATTGCATCAAAGAACGTGATTTATATGCAGGTCGGGGCTGGGCTGAGCATTCGATCTTTTTGCTGAATACGCCTGAATGTGTGATGGCTGAGGGCATCGCCAATAGTGCGGTGGGTGTCTTGTTTAGTCCTAAAGAATTAGTCGAGTGGCAAGCCCAAACCCTCTATCCCAAAGTCGGTATCACTGGCGACCCAGCCCAAGAACTACGCATTAACACGGCGCTCAAGGCTTTGGCGGGTGTGGCTGGCAATGCCGCTTTGCTGTTGCACGCCGAAAGTCGGCCTGCTGACGAGGTTGTTGATTATTTGGTGCGCTATGGTTTGACCAGCGAAGAACGAGCGCAGCAACGTTTACGCTTTATTAGCTCACCATTGTGGCGAGCCTATATTTTCAGTTATTTCTATGGCGAGCAATTGATTAGCCGTTGGTTTGAGCGTGGCGATAAAATTGAGCGCTTTGGCACCTTGCTGAGTGAGCAAATTTATCCATCGCTGCTTGAGCAATGGGTCATCGAGCAAGCCAATCAATGTTATAAAGGCTAGGTTCAGTTTGCTCAATTGCGGTGAGCCTTAGCATGTGCAGGTGGCGGCGCGGCTGCTGGCGGTGGCCGTGCCCCAAGAAGTCACCGAACAGCGCCATCGGCAACGTGGATGATGCTCATGATCACTGCCCATTTTGGCACAGGATAATTGATTTTTCGCCTAACAGCGCTATACTGTTGCCAGCAATTAATTTGATCAATAACAAGGAGCACCTATGCGTGATTTTTGGCAACGAGTGCAAGCCTTGGCTGGCCAAACCTTGGCTACCACAGCCCAACGCCGATTATTTAGCATTTTAAGTGTCGATACAGATGAGCTTTGGTTGGAGCCGCATAGTACGCGCAAAAAACGTTGGTTGCGGCGCAAAGATTTTGAGGTGTTGTTGCAAAGTGAGGTTGATCTTAAGCGCTTAACGCGGGCCGACATTGCTGAGCATATGCCCAATGCACGTTTCAATACCGCTTATGTCTACACAATTTTGGCCCATTTGGGAATAATTGATGATTAATGGGCATCACGGCAAGATCGTGATGTAAAGGGATGCCCATACCAACCTCAACTGATGTTACGAGGCATCGCTGCTGCAATAAAAGCGGCCAACCCTGGCTACGCTTGCACCGCTGCTATCGGTAACAACTAGGTTAACTCGTGCCGTTCGGCCAAGCGTGCAGCTGCTCAAAACATAGTGACCACCATTTTGCCCGATATCGGCGTTGAGCGCAGGCGACCAACTATAGCTGTAGGAACCGATTCCACCACTTACATAGGCATCACAGGCAAAAGAACCACGGTTATACTGAATACCATATTAGGACTCATTCCCATCACAAGCTAGGTAGCCAAACTCCGCCGACTTGCGAACTCCACGAGCATCAGTCACAGTTACCTGAACCAAGTACGATACATCAATCTCGCAATAACCATAAATAGAATAGCCATTATTTTCCACAATTCCAGCATTGCGGATCGACCAACTATAGAGATAGAGACCGGTTCCACCATTGGCATATGCACCACAGGTAAACGAGCCATGGTTATCGAAGATTCCATCGTTTGAACAATTGATCACCACCGTTAAGGGCTTGGGGGCAGCAGCGGTCGGAGTCAAAGGGGCCAAGGCTAAAGCACAGGTCGCTATCAATAAACCAATTGCCCGTCGTGACGTTTTAAACATTGCCAATCCTTCCAAAAATACAGCTATACATACTAACTATGTACGTAGACCTCTATTGTGCTGAATATATTGGCTTTGTCAAAAGATAATCTATTAAATGTCTATTAATAAATATTAACTTTATTAACGTAATCGTTTGCTCAATCAGCGGGTCAAAGGCGTAATAGAAGATCAAATCGGCAATATTTTGGAGGTTGTTGCTACTAAAAAACTGGGCATCGCGCGGGAGATCGCGAAGAGGAAGGGATGCCCATGACCAATTAGCCGAACTTACGAGGCGACCTTGCGGCAGACCACGCGCCCAATTTTGCTGACGCTGGCTCCGCTGCTATCAGTAACCACAACGTTCACTCGAGCACTTTGGTTAATCGCACAGCTCCCGTAAATATAGCTACCCCAGTTTTCCAGAATCGTAGCATTTTGCACCGCCGACCAGCTATAGCTATAATCGCCAGTTCCACCGCTGGCAAACGCATCGCACGAGAATGAGCCTTGGTTATTACGCATACCTAGATTTTCGCAAAAAACACTTACATCCAAGGCGTTGGGCGCTGCTACGGTGGGAGTCAAGGGAGCCAAAGCCAAAGCACAGGTTGCCGCCAACAAACCGAGCATCCGTCGTGAAGCTTTAATCATCGTCGATCCTTTCGCTTACAATACTACGCAGCAAACGGCTACGTAGAACACGATTGTGCTTGATTTGACGGTTGGGATCAATAAGAGTTGCATGAGAAATTGCTGATGTCCAGATTAAAATAATCTTAGCGTAAACGTTGCGCCAATAGCCCTTTAACCAAACCTAAAATGCCAAAGGAAACTACCAGTAGCAGCATAGCCAAAATTAATGCCACATTTAAATCTTGCTCAAAGCCTTGGTAAATAGCCAAAGGCATGGTTTGGGTGCGACCCACGAAATTGCCAGCAAAAATGATCGTGGCCCCAAATTCACCCAAAGCGCGTGCCCAAGTCATAACTGCACCGCTCACCACGCCTGCCCAAGCCAGCGGAATGCTGATAAACCAAAAGATTTGGCGCGAATTCGCCCCATCAAGCGCCGCTGCATCCTCTAAATCGTGATCGATCGTGGCAAAAGCTGCGGCGGCGGCTTTAATATAAAAGGGTGAGGCCACGAAAACTTGGGCTAAAACCACCGCCGCCGTGGTAAATGGTAACTCGATCTCGATCAGGCGGAGATATTGGCCGAGCAAACCGCGCCGCCCAAACGCCATCAACAGGGCAATCCCGGCAACCGAGGGCGGCAAAATCATCGGTAGATCAATCAAGGTATCAAGCAGGGTTTGGCCACGAAAGCGCGGTCGAGAAAGCAGGATTGCGATCGGTGTCCCGAAAATGAGCGTGATCAGCATGCTACTGCTGGTGGTAAGCAGGCTCAGGCTGAGGGCTTCGCGCACGGCTGGTTTAGCAAACGTACTAGCCAATGCCTCAATTGGAACCCGCAACGCTAACGCAATTAAGGGGATCAGTAGAAAACCAAGCAATGGCAAACTACTCAGCATCAACCAAAACGAGCGACGAAAACGATTGTTTCCCATGGACCACCTATAAAAACAGGATAGGCTTTCATCCTATCCTGTTGCTGGATCTGCGCAAATTATAGGTTCATTCTACCGTAATTTTGACGATGTTTTTAAGCTCTCTGGCAGTCTGGTTGCTCGGAATAATACTGGTAAAACTGCCATCAGCTTCGACAGCAATAATTGCCCGTGGGTCGGCAGTGAGGTCGGCAATTGCTAGCACCGTTTGGCTGCCATCGCTACTGAGCAAGCTAAATGTTCGAGCATTGCCCTTAGGTTGAATTTGGATCAACAATTGACCAAAGCCCAAACCACGATAGCTTTGACCATTGAATTCAACTTGTTGTTGCTCATAGTTCTTGATCAGTTCGGCGGTTAGGGTCAGTGGTGTCGTCAAATTGCCAGCAATCAATAGTTGATAAGGAGATAATGCTGAAGGATCGGTGATGGTGATGAAGCCATACTGTGCCAAAATCTGTTGGCCTGCGGAAGTTAACACAAAATCAGCAAAGGCTTGGGCAAGTGGTGGATTGGCACTATTTTGGGTGATTGCAATCGGATAGGTGGCGATCGTATTCAACTGATCGAGAATTGCCAACGTGCCAATGCTGCCATCAGTAACCGAAGCAGCATCGGTGCTATAGACAATGCCTGCATCGGCCTCGCCCAACGAAACTTTGCTCAAAACAGCCTTGACATTATTTTCATACGAAACAACATTCAACAAGACAGTTGGGCTATAGCTTGTACCAAATTCGGGCAAAGCTGAGGCTTTCGCCAAAAAATCTAGGGCATAATTGCCAACTGGCACACTTGCGCTGGCCAATACCAATTTCAGTTTAGGCTTGGCTAAATCTTGAAGGCTTTGAATTTGGGCCGGGTTGGCTTGGGGATAAATCACGATTAAACGATTACGGGCAAAAGGTTGACGCATTGAAGCATCAATCATGCCAGCATCAACCGCAACCTGCATCTGTTTAGAATTGGCTGAAGCAAAAACATCAGCAGGTGCACCCTGGGTAATCTGAGTTGCCAGCTGATCCGAGCCAGCAAAATTGAAATTGATTTTGGTATTAGGATGGGTTGTCTGAAATGCGTTACCAATCTCAGTGAATGCGCCAGTTAATGAGGCGGCAGCAAATACATTTATCTCACCACTGAGGGTTGGCGCAGGGTTAGCGGCCCTAGTTGGGTCAGCGGGAGTAGTTGGTACGCTGGTATTTGTGGCCCCACAAGCCAACAAACTTAAGCTCAACATGATTAACCCGATTCGGCGAATCTGCTTCATACTGATAATCCTTTAATCCACACCAAACACTGTTTGGCTTGTTTTCCAGCGTCTAGCATACCACTTTATCAGGGATGAAGGATGAAGGATGAAATTCAACCACGAAGAACGCGATGTATCTGATGATTCAATTAGCAATCGGCTTGTGGCGCTAGGCTATCGGAACATGACGTGGTGTTTCAAACAATCCAAATAGCCCATAGCCCTTCAGCCTCATCCTTCGCGTGCTTCGTGTCCTTCGTGGATCAAAAAACTCTATTCACCAAGCCGATGTTGCTGCATAAATTCCCAAGCTGCGTCGGCAGCATAAAAATCGCGGTTATGCGGGTTTTGGCGTTCTTTCAAGCGTGATGGCTGGTCGAGGCTGGGCCAACTATGCCCGCCACCATCAATCCGATAGAAGCTAACAAGGTTATCTTGGTAGCTACTGATCGTCACCGTGCTATGATCATCAGGGTTAACATCAGGCAAATGGCTAATGCTGGGCGAGTTGGTAAGGCTCAACATATCGAGCCACATTTGGATAGTCGCCTCGGCGGAAAGCACTTGGCCTTGCTGGCTATCGCCTGGAATATCAATTAACCCACCAGCATAGGGCATAATTGGGTCGGCAGTGCCCGCCAACAGCATCAACGGGGCAGGCGTGCCCAACACTTTACACTGGCTATTTTGGGCCATATACCCCGCGCTACCAACCACCGCCGCAATCCGATCAGGCAATTCGAGCGCTAGTCGTAGCGACATCATCGAGCCATTGGAGTGGCCTGTAGCATAAACCCGCGTCTGATCGATTGCATAGCGTTGAGCAAAATGGTCAATCAACTTGCTGATAAATTGCACATCATCGCTGGTTGAAGGATTATCCCAATCGCTGCGACAATCGTTCCAGCGTCGATTCATGCCATCAGGATAGGCCACAATAAAGCCATGTTGGTCGGCGAGGGTATTCCAACGTTCTTGGGTGGTTAATGTCATGGCCGAATTGCCAAGCCCACCGCCGCCATGCAACATAAAAACCAATGGCGCTCCGGCTGGGTCAAGCTTTGCTGGCAGATAATAGATAAAGCTGCGGGTTTCGTCAGCGACCAGCAATTCGGCTTCGTGTAGTGTGCCTTTGGGCAGGCCAAGGCTCTCTGGCTCAGCAGCTTGGCTGGTTAGGTTCGGGGAAACGGCGGCAGCTTGGCGATTGGCTCGGCTGCAACTAAACAAGCTAAGACTTACCCCAAGCAAGCCTAGAAAATAGCACACGCGCTGGATTTGCATTGATCAACCTCCTAGTTAAAAGAACGAGCTTGATCGTAGCAAAGGCAACGCTATTTCAGCATCACCCAATTAGGCGATTGGCGATCATCCTTGGTCGTTAATGCTCTAAAATTCATGCTTGACAAACGTTGAACTAAATATACAATATATCTAGTATAAATTATTGACGAGCGTTATGAGCTATTCACTGGCGTTTTCACAGGCAATTGCCATCAGCCTCTACATCACCTATAAAATCGAGGAGCAAATCTACGATTTTGTGCCAACCCATGAAATCGCCGATTTTTTAGGCATTGCCAAACCCAGTGTGGTCAAGGTTGTGCAATCGCTGACCAATGCCGGCTTAATTGAAACCCGCGAGGGAGCGAAAGGCGGTGTGCGCTTAACGCGTAACAGTCAAGTAATCAATCTCTTGGATATTTTTAATGCGATTGAGCAAGCCAAGCCCTTGTTTCGGCTGAATATTCACCCAACCGAGCCAAAAATCGAGGCGCTAGCCGCTCGTCAACGTATGGTCGCTAGCCTGCAACGCGCCGAAGCTGCCATGAAACAAGAGTTGCAAGCGGTTACCTTGGCCGATCTTTATAGCGGTTGATTTTTTTAGAATAAACTATCTATTCTTAGGATATAGTTTATTCTATTGCATTAGTCTCTTTTTTTATCTAAAACTAGATAAACTATTTGTCTAGTTTATCCTGAAAGGAATAATCATGAGCAAGCGCGTGTTGGTTACTGGAGCGAATGGCCATTTAGGCTCGGTTTTAGCCCAAATGTTGGTTGAACGTGGGGTTGATGTGCGGGCCAGCGTGCGCAATCGCAGCCAAATCAAGCCGCAACTGGCCTACGAGCAAGTGTATGCCGATTTGATGGATATGGATTCGCTGCAACAAGCCTTGGTTGGAGTTGATACACTCTATCAAGTAGCAGCGGTATTCAAGCATTGGTCGCGCAATCCACAACGCGAGATCATTCAACCAAATGTTGAGGGCACGCGCAATATTCTGCGAGCAGCGGCGCAGGCTGGGGTCAAACGGGTGGTATATGTCAGTTCAATCGCGGCAGTTGATAAAAATAATCCTCAGCGCCAAATCCCAGCAGATGAAACAACTTGGAATCAATATACCTATGGCAATCCGTATTATCAATCGAAAATCGCCTCGGAACAGTTGGCGTGGAAGTTGGCTAAGGAATATGGCTTGGAGATGGTGGCAGGCTTGCCAGGCACGATCATCGGCGATCCCAATGGCCGTACTACACCATCGTTAGGGATTTTGGAGTTGGTATTGAGCAATAAAATGCCGCTAGATATCAATATGGATTTTAATTTTGTCGATGTGGCTGATGTCGCCGAAGGGCTGATCGCTGCTGAACGCCAAGGTCGGGCAGGCGAACGCTATATTTTGGCGAATGATCAATCGTTACCATTACGACGAATCTTTGAAATCGCCCAAGAGTTCAATCCCAAAATCAAAGTGCCAATGCGGGTATCGAAAGGCATTACCAATGTCGCAGCTGGCATGATGGAGTTGGTGGCGAATGTCACAGGCCGCGAACCAATGATTTTGCGCAGCCAAGTTGGGCTATATTGCGGCGTAGAACAACGTTTGTCGATTGCCAAAGCCAAACGTGAGTTGGGCTACAATCCATTGCCTGCGGTCGAGGCAGTGCGCAAAACGTTCCAGGTTCTGGCTCAGCAAGCTCCGAAGCAGGTTGCCTTGGGCCAAGCCTAGCCTGCGATCAGCGTGGTGGCAGTCGAAGCTACTGCCACCACGGATCAAGTTTAACGGGGATCACGCTATCTTCATGATGACGCTGGTATCCTTGCATCTCCATGACTTCAGCATCACAGTTATAATCAATACCATGACACAACGCACATAAAGCGGAGGTAGTTGATGTATAACGTGCCATCCACGAAATCCTCGTTCGTTCTCCGTCGCTATCCGCGGCGTGTCCTCACTGGTCTTGGTAGCAGAAGCGGTCTTGCTGGCGGCAGCTGCGGCGGCTTCATCTATGGCCTCGCTGCAGGACTGTTGTCGCTGCGCTATGAATCGCCAGCGACGCTGGAGCCATCGGCGATCGTAGGGGTGCCGATCTGCGCGTTGATTCCAGGTTTGATGGTTGGATCTGGCTTAGGCTGGCTCTACGCTTGGCTGTTCTATCGTTTCTGCCCATCGGTGACCAAACGCCGCCTCATCATAAGTGGAAGCCTCGGTGGTCTGCTGTTCGGAATCGGATTGTTCATGCCACTCATTGGGATACTCGAGTTTTATGCAACGATCCCCGCAGCATCGATAGGCGGGCTGAGCGGCGGAATAGTGACCGCCGTGCTGTTTTGGCGACGACTTCAGACTCTTGTAGCGATGCAACCAGATTCCCCACAGATCAAACTCTAATCAGCAGGAACCTCCTTTCGGATCGCGATCTATCAAAGCCATCTGAGTTTTTGATCAATGTGTATCATCCTAAGTCAACTAGGTAGGTTACCCATATCAATCATTCCGGTTGGTAGCTCAGTTTTATTGTTTGGATGGCCATGGCTAAGTCTGCACATAGCGAGTAATTAGCTATCGCGATCAACAATTGTGTTGCGCAAGATGCCAATGCGTTCGATTTCGAGTTCGACCACATCGCCGACCTCAAGCCATGGCCCTTCGCCATGAGTTGTTTCGAGCAAACAGCCAGTGCCAACCGTGCCAGAGCCAATAATTTCGCCTGGCAGCAAGGTAACATCGCGTGAAGCATGGGCAATCAATTCGCCGAGCGTATAGTAAATATCGGCAAATGAGGCACGACCACGCTCTTCACCATTAACCCGCACGACCATCGCCAAATCGTAACGCCCATCACCCAGCGCTTTATCCTCAATTTCGTCAAGTGTGATCAGAGCTGGCCCGAATGAGGTGGCAAAATCTTTGCCCTTGGCTGGACCCAAGCCAACGCTCATCTCACGAGCCTGAATATCGCGAGCCGACCAATCATTCATCACCATCAAGCCAGCAATATAATATTCAGCTTCAGCTGGCTCAATATCGCGGCATGGCCTGCCGATCACTGCTGCAATTTCCAACTCATAATCAAGTTGGCTGGTGCGCGGCATCATCAGATCGCTATCTGGACCAAGCACGGTGGTAGGATTACCAAAGTAAAACACTGGCATATCGTACCACGTGCTAGGCACGGAGCGACCATGCTGAGCGCGAATTTCACGCACATGTTGCTCGAAGGCGTAAAAATCGCGAATGGTTGGTGGCTGAGGGATTGGCGCTAACAACCGCACGCTATCGGGCGGATAAATCACGGTTTCACCGCCCAACGAGAGCATGCTATTAATCGCATCGGGATCATCCCACTCGATCCCATCGCCGCCACCACCAAGCAAATCAACCACCGCCGAAACAATTTGAACTGCGGCATCAATGCCATAGCCATCGGATTCGTGTTGCAACATACTCATCAGCGACCAATCATGGGGTAAATCTTCGAAAACTAAACCTGCTGCTGCTTGCAGATCGATGATTCCCATTGGCAACCAAGCCCCAGCCCGTGCCTCGGAGCCTTCGCCATAGCGTCGAAATGAAACAAATTTCATAAATCCTACCTTTATCAAAAAATCAAAGACCCTGCTCCATTTCAGTAGAAGCAGGGCTGAGAATAAGAGGTCACATTTACTGATTAAAGCGAGCTAGCGGCGATAGCTGTTGATAGATCATGCCACAGATCGTCGGCATCCTCAATCCCAACACTCAAACGCAACAATGCTGGTGGTAGATGCTCCTGCCCAGGAATCGCCGCCCGCCGTTCCATGGTCGATTCAACAGCCCCAAGGCTAGTGGCATGATGAATCAATTTAACCTGCTGACACACACGATCAGCAGCCACAGCGCCACCCAACACATCAAACGAAATAATTGTACCAAAACCCTTGAGTACCCGTTGAGCTACAGCATAGGTTGGGTGCGATCGAAGCCCAGGGTAGCGCACGCGCATAATCTGCGGATGGGCCTCAAGTCGCTCGGCCAGCAGCATGGCAGTTTGTTGTGCTCGTTGCAAACGCACGGCCAAGGTGCGTGCGCCGCGTACCGCCAAATAGGCTTCAAGTGTGCCTGGGGTTGCGCCAGTTAACTCACGCGATTTCTTGAGCGCATGCCAAAGCGCCGCATCGTTGGTCGTCGCTACGCCAGCCAATAAATCCGAGTGGCCGCCAATAAATTTCGTCGCCGATTGAATTGCGACGGTTGCGCCAAACGCCAGTGGTTGCTGATTTAACGGTGTGGCAAAAGTATTATCAACCCCCACAATCGCGCTGGGTTTACGTGGCGCAGCACAAATCAGCTCTAGATCGGCCACGGTCAGCAATGGATTCGATGGCGATTCAAGCCAAATCAGGTCGGCATCGGCACAGGCTCGCACCCAAGCTTCAGGATCATCGACCGCTACGCGCTGGACAGACCAACGCCCACGCTGTTGGCCAGCAGCAGCAAGGCCAGCAACGCCTTGATAACAATCATCGGGCAAGACAACCTGTGAGCCAACCGCCAGTTGATCAAAAACTGCGGCAATCGCGGCCATGCCCGAAGCAAATGCCAAGGCCTCGCCACCCTCTAAGCCACCAACCACCGCCTCAAGCGCTTCCCAGGTTGGCGTGCCATCATCACGCGAATATTCACGGCCACTGCCAATGATAAAGTTCGATGCCGGAACCAAGGGCACATTCAATGGATCACCTGGCTGCGAACCGCGCCCCGCTGAAACCAACCATGATTCTGGTTTGATGCTGGCTGAATTTTGGCCCATTGTTCAATACCTCGCAAACTACGAAAATTTTTCAGCCCGAGCATGATCATAGCAAATCAGCGCAAGCACTTCAAATTGCAAGGCTTGACAATCGCTCAATCTATATTACTATTAGATATATAACGCAAGGATATATTATGGAACATGTAATTCTAGGGTTGTTGATGCTCAGGCAACGCAGCATCTACGAGATCAAGAAAATTCTTGAGGAGACGATCTCGTTGTTTTATAGCGCCAGCTTTGGCAGCATCAACAGCGCGATTGAAAAATTGGTGGCAAAACAAGCAGTGACGGTACAGGAGCAGGTTGAGGGTGGGCGATTCAAAAAAATTTATAGCATCACGCCAATCGGCCAAACGTTGTTTGAGCAATGGCTGGCGAGCGCAATTCCCCAAGAGAAGGTCAAAGATCCAGCCTTGACCCGTTTGTTTTTTATGGGCTTTCTCGCCCCAAGCGAGCAAATTCGGCTGTTGCGTGAACATATTGGGAGTGTGCAAGTGGTCCATGCCCAACTCAACAGCTTGTTGCGTGAGCGCGAGCAAATCAATGTAGCAGCTGAACAACAAGCGCTCGCTGATTTCCAATGGCTAACCTTGGAGTATGGCGTAGCCTACTACAGTTTCAATATTAATTGGTATCAACAACTGCTAAAAAAACTTGAGGAATCAGGCAATGAATAATCAATTAAGCGCTAAAACGATTAATTTACACGATTTTAATTTGCACTACTACACTGTAGGCAACCCCAACAACCCAGCTTTAATCTTAATTCACCCAGCGTTTGGCGATCATCAATGCTTTGCTCAGCAGATTGATAGCTTTGCCAAACTTCATTATGTCATCTTAATCGATTTACCTGGCCATGGTCGTTCGCAACCAAGCAAAGCCTTGATTGGCATCGAACGCACGCCTGAATATTTGGCCGCCATCTTACAAAACGAAAACCAAGCGCAAGCTCATGTTTTGGGCGTTTCGCTTGGCTCATTGATCGCCCAAGAATTCGCCTATCGTTATCAGCATTTGGTGGCTAGTGTAACGGTTGTGGGTGGCTACAGTATTTTTGGCGATCAACGGGCGGTGATGCGGGCACAACGCAAAGAAATGCTCAAATGGATGTTCATGGTGCTGTTTTCAATCGAGCGGTTTCGGCGCTATGTGGCAAGAATCAGTGTGTTCTATCCAGCTGGGCAGGAATTATTTTATCAACGCATGCAGTTTTTTTCGCGCTCATCATTTCGCCTAATGAGCAAGTTGAATCAAATTATGCATCCAAACGAAGTAGCACCCCAACAAAAACTCTTGGTTTTGGTGGGCGAGCACGATCAGCCAATTGCCTTGCAAGCAGCCCGCGAATGGAAACAACAGCAACCAACAATCGGCTACCATGTGCTACCAAACGCGGGGCATTGCGCCAATATGGATAATCCAACGCTTTTCAATCAATTGGTACTTGATTTTCTGGATCAATCAACCAATTAGCGCATCGCCCACGGCAAATAAACCCGAAACTGATGGATTGAGGTGGTCGTGGGCAAGGCGGTCTCAGTTGGTACAACCGTGTTGGTATAAGTCGCTGTTGGTGTTGCGGTATTCGTCGCTGTCAGCGTAGCTGTCAGCGTTGGTATTACGGTATTCGTTGCCGTTGGAATGTCGGTCGGCGTAGCTGTTGGCGTTTTGGTATCCGTTGCCGTTGCCGTATTCGTCGCCGTTGGCATATCGGTTGGTGTTTCAGTTGCCGTATTTGTTGGAATATCAGTTGGTGTTTCAGTTGCCATATTCGTTGGCGTATTTGTTGCCGTCGGAATGTCGGTTACCGTATTCGTCGCTGTCGGCGTATCTGTCAGCGTTGGTGTTGCGGTATTCGTCGCCGTTACTGTATTCGTTGCCGTTGGAATGTCGGTTGGAATTTCAGTCGGCGTATTTGTCGCCGTTGGAATGTCGGTTGGTGTTTCAGTTGCCATTGGAATTTCAGTTGGCGTTTCAGTTGGCGTGGCTGTATTCGTTGCCGTTGGAATTTCAGTCGGCGTAGCCGTATTTGTCGGCGTTTCGGTTGGCGTGGCTGTATTCGTTGCCGTTGGAATTTCAGTCAGCGTTTCAGTCGGCGTGGCCGTTGCAGGAATTTGGGTCGCAGCCAAGCCAGGATTATAGACCTCGAAAATTCGCGATTGGCTGCTGCTGGCTTGAGTTCCGCCAGCCGGCACATAGATTCGCCCGCCAACCAAGATTGGGGCATGACCTTGACGGGCGGTTGGCATTGGGGCAACGCTGCGCCAACTCTTGGTCAACGGGTTGTACACATCAACTCGATTGCTCACACCTGCCTGATCAGCTCCGCCCAGCAGATAGAACTCACCTTTATACCAAATTGCTTGACCCAGATCGGCACGAGCTTGGGGTAATGGCGGAATCGTTAGGTCGCTGGCGCTGCTCGTCCACGTTTGGGTTAGTGGATCATAGATTTGCAGATCGTTGCTGGCAGCACCAGTTGAGCCACTCGCCCGCCCGCCAAACAGATAGAAAAAGCGGCCATCTGTGCCGCCAGCAGCACCATTACGAGCTAAAGGCATGTTTGGCAAATTGGCCCAAGTGTTGGCGGTTGGATCATAAGTGGCATGATAATTTGAGGTATTGCCGCTGACAATTCCGCCTGCAACATAGATTTTGCCATCAATTAATGCTGAGCTAGCCGCCATTGTCGCAAATGGCATGACCGTGCCTTGCGACCAACTATTGCTAGAAGGTTGGTAAATTTGCACTTTGCCTGCGCTTGTGCCAGCCCCACCAAACAAATAGAGCCGCTGATTCCAGACTTGGGCGCTATGACTATGGGTTTTATAGGGGCGTTGGGCCAAGCCAGCATTCCACGAATTCGCCCCAAGATCAAAGGCAGTGGTTGCCCCATTGCTCTCGCCAACCAGATACATTTTATTGCCGATAACCCCGCCAGAGGCCTCGCCCAGTGAAATTGGCAAGGTTCGCGCTAATTCCCAGTGATTTTCAAGCTGGCCGATCCACATTTCGGGATTGGGCACATAGCCACCAGTCGTTACCAAAATTTTGTTGCCATAGGCTGCGGCAACTGGAGTTTTGCGCACCCCAGGAATCGAGGTTAATTTCATCCAAACATCATCATTGGGATCGTATAGCATCACATCGGCAGAAGCCAAGCCATAATCGCCACCATTAACCGAGCCGCCCACGACCATAATTCGGCCATCGACTTCAAACACCGACGAGGTAATATGCCCGCGACCTTTGGGCAAATCGGCGACTCGTGTCCAAGTGTCAGTGCTGGGGTCATAACGATTTACTTCAACTTGAGCCGCTGTTGATTCGGCAGCTAAATATTGGCCGCCAATTGCATAGACATAGCCATTCAGCGTCGCCGCTCCAAGGTGATTGCGGGCATTGGGCATGGGCGCGGCAGTACGCCAAACTTGAGTATCCAAATTCAGCACAAAATGTTTGTTGCTATCCCATTCTTCGAGGTGCAAATTACGTCGATGCGCTCCACCAAAAAAGTGAATTTCACGGCCAAGTTTGGTTGCCCCAGCAGCGCCGCGATCTTCGGGCAAATCGGGGCCACGGCTCCAAGCATTGGTCAGCGTGTTATAGACCCACACATGATCAGTGCTGCCACCAGGCGAATTGCCAATATAGCCACCCAATACATAAATCAAATGGCCATCGGCAACCACAGGGGCATGCGTCATCGCTTCGGGAATATTAGCGCAGATTCGCCATTGATTAGTGGTGATGTTGTAGACAAAAACTGTATCAGTAGCCTCAACTTGGTTGGTATAAAAACCGCCAATCACATACAAACTATCACCAACAACCGCCCCGCCAGCCTCAAATCGCGCCAACGGAATCGGCTGAAACGTATTCCAATTAAACATATTAGTGGTTGTAGTAATAGCAGGAGTGGGGGATTCAAGTGGAATTTGGGCTTGAGTTGGTTTCAACCAGGCTAGAGCGACCAAACTAAGCACGACCAACAACACCGACCAACGAACCGCAATCAAACGCATAATTTCCCTGTTACAAGCAGCAGCTATCGGCAGCAATTGCCGCCAATACACAAACTGGATATAGCCAAAACGTCCGGCGCAGGCTATTATACAAACATAGTCAAGAGTAAAGAGCCAACAAGTTTCACATTTATTCACAGTGCTGCAACAACTGTGAAACCTTTGTCGTCCAACCCATGCCAAAACCATAGGAGGAAGTTATGCAACCATATACCGAGCATGATACCGAACGCGCTCGCCAAATTGAGGCCGCTCAAGCCAATTATCCAATCTATCCAACCAATCAACAAACGCCAAGCAATAAACTGTTGCAACAACTAACAACCCAGCGCGATTCACGCGGAATCGCCGCGATTGCGCTGATTGTGTTTGGGGTTTTATGGTTTTTAGCGCGGGCAATGGGTGGCGATAGCATTGCACTTAATTTTGGGATCGATACCGACGCATTTATCCCAAGCATGATTTTATTTACGATTGCCAGCTGTTTCTTCTTCTTTGCCTTCGCTAAGCGGCTGTTTGGGCTCTTCATCCCCGCCAGCATTCTGACTGGGCTGGCCGTGGGAATTCCCTTCGCCAACCTGACCAATGGTATGTCGGTGGTGTGGGGGTTGGCCTTGGGCTTCGGGGCAATTGGCTTGCTGGGTAAGCCAATGTTTGGCACAAACAGCTTTTGGGGCTTTATTCCAGCTTCAATTTTGTTTGTGGTCGGAACGATCATCGGAATTGCTAGCTTGCCAGGTCTGCTAAGTATTGGTATGGTATGGGTGCCGATAATGCTAATCGGGGCAGGTCTATACCTTGGGTGGGGCCGCAACCGGATCTAGTCAGACTCGGCAGTATTGAACAACCACGGAGCCAATTCCTCGGCTTCGTGGTTTTTTTGCGGCCTAGCTTGGCTCAGCCACTGGGTTGCGCCGAAATGCCGAGGGCGAGCTGCCAGCAATTTTTTGAAAAACATGGCTAAAATGAGCGCTATCGCTAAAACCTGTGGCCAAAGCAATCGCGGTAATGCTCGTATCGGTGGTTTGCAATAGCTCTTTGGCCCGCGTAACCCGATAGCGGTTAAGATAGGCCATCGGAGTTACGCCAACTTGCGTCCGAAAACAACGGGTCAAATGGCGCTCACTAACCCCAACATACCGTGCCAAATCTTCACGAGTCAATGGCTCAGCATAATTGGCATGAATCCAAGCCATAGCTTTGCGCACCATCCGCCGAGTTTCATAACTGCTTTGTGGATGTTGCGACAGTGCTTCTTCAACATAGGCCTGAATTTCGTGAGCGTTAAACATGCCCTTGACCAACACAGTTGTAACGCTCTGGCTCAGCCGAATCATGGCTGGTTCGGTCAACATCTGGGCCGAAAGCACGATCACTGGCAGTTGGCGCAACGATTCCTTAGAGCGCATCACGTCAAGCACTGCAAAGCCATCAAGTTCCGGCATCATCAAATCAAGAATCACGAGATCAAGCGCAAGCTGCTGCATTAAGACCAAGGCTTCTTGGCCACTCTGGGCCGGAATAATTCGATCAGCTGGCAAACGGCTTTGCAACATTCGCACATGCAAATCCAAAACTAAGGCTTCATCATCAACCACCAAAATCTGGCGCGGCAGATTGTTGGTTTCAGTTTCAGGCAAGCCAAAGGCTGCTAATTCACTTGATTGCGGTACATTTAGGTTGGCAGGTGCTAAAATTGGCAGGGTAAAAAAGAAATCCGAACCAACCCCCAATGTCGAATTCAGACCAATCGTGCCGCCATGGCCTTCAACCAGTCGCTTGGCGATTGCCAAACCTAAGCCTAAACCACCACTATGACCATGATCCAAGCGCCGAAATTCATCGAAAATCAAACCTTGGTCAGCCTCGGCAATCCCCAACCCAGTATCGCTGACCGTGGTGATAATCGTTGAATCAGCGACTTGTATCTGTAAGCGAACCGTGCCACGCAGGGTAAATTTCACGGCATTGCTAATTAAATTGAGGGCAATTTGAGCTAAACGAGTTTGATCACCCCACACTTGCGGGAGCTCTGTTGGGATGTCGGCCTGCCAATTCAGCCCTTTGGAATGGGCTAATTGCTCGCCAGAAAGCCGCACCACCTCAAACACTGCTTGTAAATCAACAGGTTTATGCTCCAAACGTAATTGACCATAATCGCTACTGGCAAGATCCAATACATCGCGCAGCAAACGCCCCAAGTGCTGCGAACTCAAGTGAATCCGCTCAAGATCGCTGAGCGATTGAACGGGATTAGGTTGTTCTTGGGCAAGCAACATCTCGCTTAACCCAACAATTAATGTCAATGGTGTACATAATTCATGGCTAACCATCGATAAAAAACGACTTTTAAGCCGATTAGCCTCTTGGGCCTGTTGATATAAACGAGCACTGCGCAAGGCCGAAGCCAATTGCATCACCACCGCAGCACAAGCCCCCAACGAGTTGGTTTCAAAGGCCACAAAGCCATTGCTGCTGTCGGGGATAATTAATGGCAAAAGGGTTAATTGGCGAGGCTCAGCGTTTAGCAACTGAGTTGGCGGAAATTGGCGACTAGCAAAGTGATAATTCAAGCTTAAACCGCCATTGGCTAGGCTACCACCGCGACACCATGCCACCGGATCGCCCGCCCTTGGCTCGTAAAAATTGATATGGGTAGCACTGATGCCCAAACGGGGCAGCCATTCAGCCAAAATTTGATAGATCTGCGCCTCAGTGGTGGCGGTCGTCAGTTGGGTCGTCATCATACCAAGCGTATCAGCAGCATGAATTTGTTGAACTAAACCGCGCACTCCATCACGCCGCAACCGTTCGCTCAACCGCAATTGACAGCGCCGCAAGATTGAGTGCGCCAAATCGCGTTGGGTTTGGCTGAAATCGGCAGATTGTTCGACGGCTACTTCAAGCTGATCAAGCGCAGTTTGCCACGCATCCCAATCATTCTCACGCTGGTCAAGCTCATGCAACAGTTCATCGAGTGCGAGCCAAAATGATTGTTCGTTGTGGGCAGTCAAACTTCCCCACAACGCCTCAATTAATTGCGCGGCATAACGCTGAATTTCGTTGGTTGTCAGCTGCATGGTCATGGTAAGGAGGGTTTGGCTAAATTGTCCAACTACTTGGGCTTGGGTTATTGATTCAAGCTCCGTTTGTTGCAAACGCTTAATCGAGCCACAACCACAGGAGTCACGCACCACCAACCGTGCCGGAAACAACTCAAGTTCATGCGCATCAGTTTGGCCATGAATCTGCTCAAGCAGCCATTCCAAAGCCCGATAGCCCATTTCAAAAATTGGCTGGCGAATCGTGGTCAAGGGTGGCATTTGTGCTCGCGCAATCAATTGATCATCAAAACCAATCAAGGCCACATCGTTAGGAACCTGCAAACCCGCCCGTTGCAACGCCGCCAAGGCTCCAATCGCCATAGCATCATTGCTAGCCAGCACTGCACTAAATGAAACTCCCGCTTGCAAAATGCGCTGCATCGCCAACTCACCACCCAATTGGGTAAAGTCGCCTTCGGCAATCAAACGTGGATCGAGCACCAAGCCATGCTGCTGATGATAGTGCTCGAAGGCCCGCAAACGTTCCTCGCCATCACTTGGCACATCAAGTTTGCCTTGCAACAAGGCAATTTGGCGATGACCATGTTCGAGCAAATGCTCAAGCGCCTGAATCACCCCGCTTGCGCCATCGATCGCCAAGGTACGCCCCAAGCCACCGCGCGAAACACAGACGGTTGGATGGCCACTAGCAGTCAAATCGGCCCAAAATTCGGGCTGCTCATTCAGCATCGTCCCCGGAAAAATAATCAAACCAGCGGTATTCCACGGCCCAACCGGAATAAAATCCATACTCGCAGCTAAGCCAGGCCAAGCCGGACGTGGCACATAGGGCATACGATTAATCCCACATGCCATCAGCAAATTGCAACGATAGTCGCGGGCAGCAGCGGCGATCCCTTGGTAGGCAGGCGCAAGATAACTATGCGGCAACGAGCCATCATACATCTGCCAGCCGGCCAAAACCCCAATTGTTGGATGGTGGGTACGCTGCATTGCCTGCCTCCACTGCGAGGATGTTCCAAATTGCCAAATCACTGTCTTTTTTACACAAGCCTAAATCGTTGATTTATTTAATAATAGATTAAGAATTTGCTGGTAATCAGGAAGTGGAAATCAGCAAATTGGCTCATTGATAGAGGCATTATAGCAAAGTCGCTTATTCCAGAAAGGAAATCAGCATGAGGCCCAATCATCTTCGCACCGTCGCTGCTGTTGTTGTCCTTTTGGCAATGATTGCCCTAAACCTGAACGTCTACCCCACCTATGCGGCGGTCGGTGGCCGCAATCTCCCCGCCAACGGCAAAATCTTGTTTTTTATGGGGCAAGATAGCACAACCCTAACCGATTATAAAAACCAAGTGATCAATGGCGGTTTTGGCGCACCCCAACCAGGCGGCGTGACGCTCTACACCAATTTGTTGCTTGGCGGCGATCCACCAGCCATGGCCGGAATGTATGGTTCGGCCAATTGGGGCGCAGGCGAGGTAAATTTCGATACCACCCTGAGCCAATATCCCAATGCAGCTTTGGCGATTGGCTTGTATCTCTCGGATAGCTCGACTGGCTGTAATAACCAACCATTGCGGGCAATTATGGGCCGCAACGATGCCGATGTAACCGCTGGCAATCCTAGCCTGATCAACCAATATCGTGCCAAAGTTGATGAGTTGATCAACAAACTCAAAAGCTACAATCGTCAAGTCTTTTTGCGCATCGGCTACGAATACGATGGCCCATGGAATTGCTATAGCGCCGACTTCTACAAAGAGGCTTTTCGTTATATCAAAGGCCGGATCGATGCCTTGGGCGCAACCCAAGTTGCTACGGTTTGGCAATCAGCAGCCTGGCCGCTGAACGAACATCCTGATCATCCTGAATGGAATTATATTGTGACCACCAACGATCACTTTGATGTCTGGTATCCAGGTGATGCCTATGTCGATTGGGTCGGGATGTCGGCCTTCTACAACAGCGGCTCGGTTGGCACCCAATGGTCATGTCAAGCCACGAGCATCGCTCCGGTCGAATTGCAAAATCGTATTTTGAACTTTGCCCGCGCCCGTAGCAAGCCCGTGATGATCGCCGAAGCTTCGCCCCAAGGCTATTCCACCAGCCTCTTGACCAAAAATTGTTTGTTTGCCAATGCGCCAACTGGCACGAACGCGAGCGAAATTTGGTCACAATGGTATGCGCCATTCTTTGCCTATATCCAAGCCAACAGCGATGTGATTCGCGCAGTTGCCTACATTAACACCAACTGGGAAAGCCAAACCCTGTGGAAATGTGTCGGCCAACCTGGCGGCACTGGCTGTCCCAACGGCTATTGGGGCGATTCACGAATCCAAGCCCAAGCCAGCATTCGCACCAATTTTATCAATGAACTCAAAAAATCGATCTATGTTAATGGCACTGGCTCGCCACAACCAACTGCCACGCCAAATCAACCACAACCAACTGCGACACCTAATCAACCACAACCAACCGCAACCCAACCAGCAGGCGGGCGTGATGCTTATGCCCGCATCGAAGCCGAAAGCTTCAATAGCCAAAGTGGCTTGCAAATCGTTAGCTCAGGAGTCGCCAGTGCTGGAGCCAAAGTTGGCTATTCCAACAATGGCGATTGGATTAAGCTCAGCGGCGTAAATTTTGGTAGCTCACGCCCGCAACTCGTCAGCTTGCGCTATAGCTCACCACGCAGCGTCGCCTATGTGCTTGAAGTGCGCCTCGATAGCCCAACTGGCCCATTATTAGCCAGCCCAGGCATGAACGGCACAGGCGGCTGGGATGCCTTCCAAACCATCAATTTCAATGTCAGCAACGGGCCAACTGGCACCCGCGATGTCTATGTGGTTTGGAAGGCCAATGACACTGGCTCTATCGCTGACCTCGACTGGATCACATTCACCCGCTAAAAAGCTTAATTCTTAGGGTGGTAGCCAACCTACCACCCTTTTTTGCAAAGGAGCAAATATGCTGCGCTGGTTGCACAATCGCTGGATCTGGAGTTTATTCCTGCTTGGATTACTCGTAGGGAGTGCCCATGCCACGGCCAATCAAGCGCCGTTAGCAGCAATTCCGGCTCAGCCACAGCTACTAATTGGTCAATCCAATCAACGAGCTTGGGAAAATTTTAGTCAACTTGGCGGCACGCCCGCAGGTGGCTCGATTTACTACGAGGTACGCGGAGCAAAATTCAATCAAGGCAAAAATGGCGTTGAAATTCATCGCCAATACGCCGATTTTCTAGCTGCCCGCAATCAATATATTCAAATCGGCGTAAGTTGGAAGGATAACCCGCCAGGTTGGAGCGGCACAGGTGATAATGCACCAGCCTCGCGCCAAGCCACGCTCGATATCGCCACAGGTCGTTATAACAGCAATTTTCAACCATTAATCGACTATATCAATAGTCATCCAAATGGCAAATTTTTGCTGCGCATCGATTATGAAGTGAGTTCAGCCTTCCACTGTACAAGCAGCGATTGTAGCTCCTACAAAAATGCCTATAACTACGTAGCACAATTGATTCGCAGCCGAGCAACCGCTGGCAATGTAGAGTTCATCTATCACCCAGTGCGCGGCGAGTTTGCCCAGCTCTATCCAGGCGATACTAATGTCGATTGGATTGGCCTCTCAGTATTTAATCACGAAGTATGTCTACCAATTTACGACCAAGGGGCATATCAATACAACGGCACACCTGGAATTGGCTTTGACACCCAAACCAACCAGTGCAAAGGCTATGTGCTGCGTCGCGATAGCAATGGCAACTTGAATGCCACACCCCAGAATTTCGATTATGATTTCAATGTGTTGAGCATGCTTAAATTTGCCAAAGATCATGCTAAACCGATGATCTTAGCGGAATCGGCTCCCATGAATTTTGCGCCAGGCCAGAATAGCAATGGCACCGAAGCCGATGCCATGGTCACAACCTGGGTGCAACGCATGTTTGGCTTGATGAGTTATAACGGGCCATTGCCCAATCAAGAGGGCAGCCACAATTTAAGCGGCGTGGTCAAGGCAATTGTCTACATGAACATCGACATGCGCTATGGCTGGGATGGCTACTATGGCCAAAGTGGCTTTGAATTCCCCTACGATGCCAATTGGTTCAATAACGCCCAACTAACCGACTATAGCCAAGCTCGCCAAACATTTTGCACCAATTTGAGCAATCGCGGCTTTAGCACGCGCTGCGGTGGCACGCCACAGCCAAGTGCCACGCCGAATCAGCCGCAGCCAAGCGCCACCCCAACTCCACCAGCAAGCGGGCGCGATGCTTACAGCCGAATTGAAGCCGAAAGTTTTAATGGCCAAAATGGCTTGCAAATCGTTAATTCAGGAGTAGCCAGTGGCGGAGCCAAAGTCGGTTATTCTAACACTGGCGATTGGATTAAACTTAGTGGCGTGAATTTTGCAAATACTCGCCCGCAACAAGTTGTCTTGCGTTACAGTTCGCCACGTACCACAGCTTATGTGCTCGAAGTGCGGCTTGATAGCCCAACCGGCTCATTGCTGGCAAGCCCAGGCATGAATGGAACAGGCGGCTGGGACAATTTCCAAACGCTCAGTTTCAATCTCAGCAATGCCACAACTGGCACGCGTGATGTGTATGTGGTCTGGCGGGCAAATGACTCTGGTTCAATCGCCGATCTGGATTGGCTCTCGTTTACGCGCTAAACCACTGGTGCTAGCTTCAGCCGATGCAGCAATCAGCCAGTTGGGCCAATTGCTTAATCAATAATGGAGCTCCTGAAACCATGCAACAAGCACCAACCAAGCCACGTTGGCAACCCGATCTTTCCGAAACGACATTCAATGGTTTGCGGGCATTGCTCATTTCGAGTGCCGCCACCCTTGGATTAATTGCAATCTTTTGGTGGCTGACCAGCCTGATCAATCCTGAAATTAGCCAATTTGATCGGGCGGGCTTGGCTGGTGGTTTTTGGCTGCGCACTCAGTTGCCCTACCTCAACCCCATTTTTCACCTCGCGACATGGCTTGGCACGCTCTACGGTTTAGCATTGCAAACATTAATTGTCGGCTATTGGCTCTATCGACGCAAGCCAACAGCATGGCGCAGTCGCCTGAGCGTAATCGTTTTGGCCCTGCTTGGCGCGGCCATTTGGATGACCTTGCTCAAGCAGGGCTTTGCCCGGCCACGCCCTAGCATCTTCGAGCCAGCTTACCAGATTAGCACCTACAGCTTCCCCAGTGGCCATGCCATGGCTGCCGCAGCTTGGTATGGCAGTATGGCCATAGCTCTCAGTTATGGCCATACCCAATCACGGCGTTGGGGGATTATTATTGGGTTGGCAGCCATGGCAGTGTTGATCGGCACATCACGGGTTGTATTCGCGGTGCATTATCCGACCGATATTAGCGCAGGCTGGATTGGCGGAATCGCTTGGTTGGCCTGTTTACGGGCAGTTTGGCATGGCATTAGTTGGCAACGCCAGCGCCGCCAATTGAATTAGCCTAAAAGCTGCTTCGCCACGATATAGCCAGAACCGCCATTAATCCCATGGCCTGGCCATGTTGCTGCTCCCAGCATGAAGATATTCGGAACCAGCGTGCGATGGCTAGGTTGGGCGGGCAAAGGACTCAATAGATAGCTTTGGGCTAAATCGTGTGCCCCGCCGTAGGGATCGCCAGGCCCAAGATTGGGGCTGAATTGGGCTAAACTGGTTGGTGTAACTGCGTGTAAGCCGACAACGCTCGATGGAATATTGGGAATATGCCGCTCAACAATTGCCAAAATCCGCTCAACAAAACGTTTGGTCAAATCGCCCGTCCAAGAACCATCACCAACAGCGATCTGTCCGGCGGCATCGCCAACTGGGCGGCATGGCACTTCAAGCACTTGGAGTCGCATAATTGCTTTGCCTGCTGGCGCACGAGTTGGGTCAAGGTTGGTTGGGCAATCGACGGTAAAGGTTGGATTGATTGGCAATAAGCCCGCCATCGCTTGGGCCACGGCCAACGTGCATTGATTCAGGCCATCGGTTAAATGTGGTTGACCAATTCGATTGAAACGCGCATCAGGCCAACGTGGCGGCTCATTCAACGCCAAATGAATTTGAACACAACCACGGCCATAGCGAAACTCTTTGGCTTGTTGCAGCACATGCTCAGGCTGCGGCGAATCGGCCAACAAACGCAAATACAATTGATCAGGATTGACTGAAGCGATTACATGTTCGCGCACGCCAAAAGCCTCGCCAGTATTGGTATGCACCTCGCTAGCCTTGCCATTACTCAGCACAATCCGCGTTGCTGCCGTCTGAGTACGAATTACCCCGCCATGGTCGCTGATCAAACTGCCCAAAGCGCGGGCTAATTGTTCGCTGCCACCTTCGGGCGTTGCCATGCCTGCGCCCATCGTCGCCAGCACAATCAAATAGACCCATAAGCCGCTGCCAATTTCATCGGGAGTGCGGCCAAGATGCATCACCCACGGCGCAAGCATGGCCTGCATCACTGGTGATTGAAATGGGCTGACGACATTTCGCGCCGTTTCGAATAGCAATTTGCTAAATGGCGAATAGCCAGTTTCGCTCCGCAGCAACCGTTGAATCATCGTTTGCGCCGTTGGCGATTGCAAATCCATCGAAAACAAGCCAAAAATGTCTTCAACATAGGGGTTGAGTGAGGCCAACATTTGACCAAGCACTGCACCATCGCCTGTAGCTAAGCGCTCAGCTTCGGCCAGCGCCGCCTCGAAGGCTTGGGGCAAAATCGCCGTGCGCCCATCGCTAAACGAAACTCCAGTTGGAATATCGGTGTTGATATAGCGCAAACCACGGGCCGTCAAATCTGCGCCAAGGTCGGCATAGGCTTGGCTGGTGGTAAATAATGGGTGAGCCGAGGAATAAACATCATGTTTGAAGCCAGGTAAGGTCAGTTCTTCCGTCCGCACCAAGCCGCCAATCCGATCGTTGTTTTCGAGCACCAACACCGATTTGCCTGCCCGTGCCAAGTAAGCCGCCGCGATCAGGGCATTGTGTCCGCTGCCAATCACCACAACATCATAGCTATCCATAACGTTCCTTTCACACCACACATACACGGCAAAAAGGTCTTTGTATATAGCTATTCAAACAGCAGTGTCAAGTAGCAGACAAATTTTGTAGCTGTTTTTGTAGCACCTGTGGCATTGCAGCAGCAACTATTAATATGTTTTAATACTCTCACTGGAATAAGTCCGGTCTTTTCACCAAAGGAGCGACAACGATGTTCTCGAATGTACGGTTTTCTTCCCGTGGAGCATCACGCCTAGCTTTATTAGCATGTTTGGTGCTCAGCCCACTGCTCTTGTTGGGCCAGCCTCAAAGCACATTTGCCGCCACCAACCTCGCGCTCGGCAAAACTGCCGTCGCCTCGACCAGTGAAAACGCCGATTTTGGCGCAGCCCTGGCGCTCGACGGCAACGTTAATACCCGTTGGAGCAGCACGTTTGCCGATGGTCAATGGCTGCGCGTCGATCTTGGCAGCGTCCAAAGCTTCAATAATGTGGTGCTGCGCTGGGAAGCTGCTTACGCCAGCAGCTATCGCATTCAAACCTCAAACGATGCCAACACATGGACAACCATCCAAACCATCACCAATAGCGATGGTAATGTTGACGATTTGAATATCAGCGGCACTGGTCGCTATGTTCGCGTCGAAAGCATCACCCGCGCCACCCCCTATGGCATCTCACTATTTGAATTTGAAGTTTATGGCAATGCTGGCAGCAGCAATATTGCCTTGAACAAAACGACTAGCGCCTCAAGCAGCGAAAATGCCGCAACCACGGCCAATTTTGCGGTTGATGGCAATGTTAATACTCGCTGGAGCAGCACATTTGCTGATGGTCAATGGATTCGAGTTGATCTTGGCAGTGTGCAAAGTTTCAATCGGGTAGTCTTGCGCTGGGAAGCAGCCTACGCCAGCAGCTATCGCGTGCAAACCTCGAACGATGCCAACACTTGGACAACCATCCAAACCGTTACCAATAGGGATGGCAATGTTGACGATTTGAGCATCAACGGCACAGGTCGGTATGTCCGAATCGAAAGTGTTACTCGCGCCACCCAATATGGCATTTCATTATTCGAGTTGGAAGTTTATAGCGGCAGCATCCAACCAACGGTACAACCAACGGCGCAGCCAACTGCCCAACCGACGGCGCAGCCAACTGCCCAACCAACCAACGTTCCAGGCAACTGCACCACCTCAACCAATATTGCCTTGAACAAACCCGCTTACGCTTGGTTCTATGAATCGAAAACCTCGACCCCAGCCCAAGCCGTTGATGGCAACGCCACAACCACCCGCTGGAGCCATCTCTGGTATCCAAGCGGCCCAGCCAATGCTTGGTTGTATGTTGATTTAGGCTCAACCAGCGCCACGATCAACCGTGTGCGAATTCTGTGGGAATCAGCCTACGCCGCCGATTACCAAATTCAAGTTTCGAATGATCGCAGCAACTGGTCAAATATTCGCAGCGTGGTTGGCAACACCCAAACCACCAACGACTACAACCTCACTCCAGTCACAGGCCGCTACTTGCGGATCAACATGACCAAAAAGGGTACCGAATATGGCTACTCAATGTGGGAACTCGAAGTCTATGGCTGTAATGCAGGCAATCCCAGCTATGATCCAGCGCCAACCCCATTGACTGGTAGTTTCAGCCGCGTTTGGGTCGAAAACTTCGATGGCAACAGCCTGAACATGAACAATTGGGCCTATGATAACGATGTTCATGTCAATGGTGAACAACAACAATACACCAGCAACAACGTCGCTGTCAGCGGTGGCACCTTGAAAATCACCGCCCGCAAAGAAACCGCCAACGGTTATCCTTTCACCTCAGGCCGGATTTTCGGCTTAGGCCGCCAAAGTTTCTTGTATGGCAAAATGGTTGCCCGCATGAAAATGCCAGTTGGCGAAGGCTACTGGCCAGCCTTCTGGATGATGGGTGCAAATATCAATGAAGTTGGTTGGCCTGGCAACGGCGAGCTAGATATTATGGAAAATATCGGCTATGGCAACTGGACTTCAGGGGCACTGCATGGCCCAGGCTACTGGGGAGCAGGCTCGGCAGGCGGCTTAGTCAATTTGCCAGCAGGCCAAACCACTGGCGCTTGGCATACCTACGCCGTCGAATGGGACCCAACCTATATCAAATGGTTCGTCGATGATCGTGAAATTCTGAGCTTCACCCGTGCCCAAATCATCGCCGATTATGGTCAATGGACTTATAACAATCCTAAGTTCTTTATCTTGAATTTGGCCTTGGGTGGCGAATATCCCGCTGGCTACAACGGCTGTACTGGCAATCCATTGCCAGCAGGCTGTGCCTACTTCGGTATCAAACAATCAACCGTCGATAGCATCGTGGCGGGCAATGGCCTGCTCGAAGTTGATTACGTTGAAGTATGGCAAAAACCAGGTGCAACAACCCAAGGTGCTCAATATTTGCCTTTGGCACAACAAGAAAACTAACCAACTGTTAGTTCGATCAGCAACCCGACGGATGCATTAGTGCATTCGTCGGGTTATAGTTTAAGTGGCAAATCCTATCAAGGAGCGAATTCATGTCCACAGTTATCAATCTCGTCGAGAAATTTGGCCATTTCAACGATTATTGTAACCCCCGAGTCGTCGGCGAACTCAACGATCAGCAGGTCAAGCTAGTCAAACTTCAAGGGGCTTTCGAGTGGCATCATCATGAGCATGAGGATGAATTATTTTTCGTGGTACAAGGCCGTTTGCGCATGCAGTTACGTGATGGAGACCAAGTGCTCAACCCAGGCGAAATGATCATTGTTCCGCGTTGCGTAGAGCATTGTCCGGTTGCCGAAACCGAGGAAGTTTGGTTGATGTTGTTTGAGCCAGCCACCACCCTTAACACTGGCAACCTACAAAATGAGCGCACTCGCACAGAGCTAGAACACATTTAATAGCATCAGCCGCTCAGAATAGTAAATACTGAGCGGCTGATCACTTCGATTAAATCGAGCCGCTCACATAGGCTTGGCCGATCGTGAAAGTCATCAACACAAACAAAAATGAGCCAACCGTGACTAGTGCGGCAAAACGGGTTTTGATCTGTGGCCGCGCAATTGGAATCCAGTAGAACAACGAGCAAAAGAAGAGTGGAGCCAGCCCGCCCACATAATGGATATACAACTGCACAACACCCAAGCCCTGATCAAGCAGCTTAATGCCTAATAGTGCTTGCAGCATAATCACCAGTTGCATGCTAATAATTGCCAAATTTGCCCAACGATTAAGCTGTTTGCCCTTCCAAGCCAACCAACAGACATAGCCCATCGTCAAAATACTGACCGTTACCACCAGCATCCCCATGTTCAGGTGGACAGTCGGCGAAAGGAACAAGCGATCGATCACGAAGACCTCCTAAATAGATTCTGAGAACCATTCTCACCACAATCCGAACTGTATCATAAAAAGCCAGCTTAATAAAAAAACTGCCCTGTTCGTTGAATGAACAGGGCAGTCGCGATTTAGGAGATTTATTCGCCTTTCATTGCCATTGGCAAATAAATCAGGTTCGGAGTTGGCTGCGTTATATTGGTCGCCGTTGGCACTGGCGTATTGGTTGCCGTTGGCACTGGCGTATTCGTCATCGTCGGCACTGGTGTATTGGTTGCCGTTGGCACTGGTGTATTGGTTGCCGTTGGCACTGGTGTATTGGTTGCCGTTGCAATCGCGGTTGCAGTTGCGGTTGCAATTGCCGTCGCCGTCGCCGTTGGCACTGGTGTATTCGTTACGGTTGCAATTGCAGTTGCGGTCGCGGTTGCAATTGCGGTTGCCGTTGCCGTTGGGACATCGGTTGCCGTTGCCGTTGGGACATCAGTTGCCGTCGCCGTCGGGACATCGGTCGCTGTTGCAGTCGGAACATCGGTTGCCGTCGCCGTTGGCACATCGGTCGCTGTTGCTGTTGGCACATCGGTCGCCGTTGCTGTTGGCACATCGGTCGCCGTTGCAGTCGGGACATCGGTTGCCGTCGCCGTCGGGACATCAGTTGCCGTTGCCGTCGGGACATCGGTCGCCGTTGCCGTCGGGACATCGGTCGCCGTTGCAGTCGGGACATCGGTCGCCGTTGCCGTTGGCACATCAGTCGCCGTCGGTTCTGGTGTGTTGGTTGCCGTCGCGGTTGGCACATCGGTTGCTGTCGCGGTTGGCACATCGGTTGCTGTCGCCGTTGGTATATCGGTCGCCGTTGGTTCTGGCGTGTTAGTTGCCGTTGGTTCTGGCGTGTTGGTGGCCGCAGGAGCATCAAACACGATCGGGCTAGTACCGTTAGCAAACTCAGTTGCGTTATCGTAGCTATCACCATCAGGATTGCCACTAGCACCATCATCACCAACTGAACTCAATGGATCTAAGCCATAATTTACTTCCCAGCCATCAGGCAAGGTGTCGTTATCACTATCGCTATCATTTGGATTGGTATTGTTGGTAAATTCGCCAGCATTACTCAAACCATCGTTATCAGGGTCGCCAGCGGCACCATCATCACCAACACTGCTCAATGGATCAAGGCTATTTCCAACTTCCCATCCATCGGGCAAGCCATCATTATCACTATCACTGTCATTTGGATCAGTTCCAGCAGCGGCTTCTTGACCATCGTTCAAGCCGTCATTATCACTATCAGCATCTTGAGGATCGGTGTTATTGGCAAATTCAGCAGCGTTGGTTGAACCATCGCCATCGGGATCACCAGCGGCACCATCATCACCAACACTGCTCAATGGATTGAGGCTATTTCCAACTTCCCATCCATCGGGCAAGCCATCATTATCACTATCACTATCATTTGGATCAGTTCCAGCCGCAGCTTCCTGGCCATCGTTCAAGCCGTCATTATCGCTGTCAGCATCTTGAGGATCGGTGTTGTTGGCAAATTCAGCAGCGTTGGTCGAACCATCGCCATCGGGATCACCAGCGGCTCCATCATCACCAACACTGCTCAATGGATCAAGGCTATTCGCCACTTCCCAACCATCGGGCAATCCATCATTATCGCTATCACTGGCATTTGGATTCGTGCCAGCAGCGGCTTCCTGTCCATCATTCAAACCGTCGTTATCGCTATCAGCATCTTGGGGATTCGTGCCATTTTGATATTCTTGTAAGTTGGTCGAGCCATCGCCATCAGGATCGCCAGCGGCTCCATTACCTTCGGTTGTACTGGTTGGATTAAGATTATTGCTGATTTCCCAGCCATCAGGTAAGCCATCACCATCGGTATCAGCATTATTGGGGTTGGTTCCCAAACCAGCCTCTTGACCATCAGTCAGGCCATCGTTATCGCTATCAGCATCGTTGGGATTAGTGCCATTTTGAAATTCTTGCAAGTTGGTCGAGCCATCGCCATCGGGATCACCAGCGGCTCCATCATCACCAACACTACTCAATGGATCGAGGCTGTTGGAGACTTCCCAACCATCGGGCAAGCCATCGTTATCGCTATCACTATCATTTGGATTTGTGCCAGCGCTAATTTCAGCACCATCATTCAAGCCATCATTATCGCTGTCAGCATCCTGGGGATTGGTATTGTTGGCAAATTCAGCGCTATTATCCAAACCATCATTATCTGGGTCACCAGCAGCATCGTTTGGATTTAGCGGATCAAGCCCGTTGCTCACTTCCCAACCATCGGGCAAGCCATCATTATCAGTATCGCTGTCGTTTGGATTTGTACCAGCAGCAGCTTCTTGACCATCATTCAAACCGTCATTATCGCTGTCGGCATCGTTCGGATTAGTGCTGTTAGCAAATTCAGCGGCGTTGTTTGAACCATCGTTATCAGGATCGCCTGCGGCCCCATCATCACCAACATTGCTCAATGGATCGAGGCCATTGGCCACTTCCCATGCATCAGGCAAGCCATCGTTATCAGTATCACTGTCATTTGGATCAGTTCCGGCAGCGGCTTCTTGACCATCATTCAAGCCGTCATTATCGCTGTCGGCATCGTTTGGATCGGTATTATTAGCAAATTCAGCGGCATTGTTTGAACCGTCATTATCAGGATCACCAGCGGCTCCATCATCGCCAACACTGCTCAATGGATCGAGGCTGTTGGAGACTTCCCAACCATCGGGCAAACCATCGTTATCGCTGTCACTGTCATTTGGATCAGTTCCAGCAGCGGCTTCTTGACCATCATTTAAGCCATCGTTATCGCTGTCAGCGTCATTTGGATTGGTACCTGCGGCAAATTCAGCGGCGTTGTTTGAACCATCATTATCTGGGTCGCCCGCAGCACCATTGTTACCAGCATTGCTCAATGGATCAAGGCTATTGGCAACTTCCCAACCATCTGGCAAGTCATCGTTATCAGTATCAGTATCATTGGGATTCGTACCAGCAGTAGCTTCAGCACCATCGTTCAAGCCGTCATTATCACTGTCGGCATCATGAGGATTGGTACTATTTTGATATTCTTGCAAGTTGGTCGAGCCATCATTATCGGGGTCACCAGTAGCACCCTGGTTGCCGGTAGCATTCAATGGATTGAGACTATTCGAGACTTCCCAGCCATCGGGCAAGCCATCACCATCACTATCAGCATTATTGGGATTCGTGCCCAAAGCGGCTTCAGCGCCATCATTCAAACCGTCATTATCACTATCAGCATCGTTTGGATGCGTGCCAGCGGCAAATTCAGCAGCATTGCTTGAACCATCGTTATCAGGATCACCAGCCGCGCCGTTGTTCCCTGTTGCATCCAATGGATTCAGGCCATGATTGACTTCCCAGCCATCAGGTAGTCCATCATTATCGCTATCGTTATCCAATGGGTTTGTGCCCGCACTATCTTCGGCACCATCATTCAAACCATCGTTATCGCTATCGGGATCATTGGGATCGGTGCCATTCTGATATTCATCCAAATTACTGGAGCCATCATTATCGGGATCACCAGATGCACCATTACCACCAGTACCATTATTTGGATTCAGGCCGTTATCAACTTCCCAACCATCGGGCAAGCCATCATTATCGCTATCTGAATCATTGGGGTTGGTGCCATTGGTAATTTCTTCGCCATCGGTCAAGCCATCATCATCACTATCTGGATCGAGAGGGTTAGTGCCGTTGGTAATTTCATCAACATCATTCACCCCATCATTATCGCTATCAGGGCGAAACGTTGTTGCTGAAACTGCATCAATTTGATATGCAGTCAATAAGGAAACAAAGCGCACGTACCGATAGGGAGTAGGACTTTGGGGATAATCAACTGTAGTCGTATAGATAGTACCAAGTGATAAACCAACGATATCTAATGATGACGAGGCGATCACTTGGCGGCTAGCATTCAGAAACTGAACAGTCGCTGCCAGCTGCACGCCAATCCCGCCATAATGTACCACTAGATCGCCAGTACCTTCTTCATTAGCACCCATATCGAGAGTCAGGTTTTGTCCGAGCAAACCAATAACTGTTGCTACAGTACCATTTGGTGCTCCAACAGAATTAGCAGCATTAACAATTAGACCACTAGTACTCGAATCAACCGCATTAGCGTAGGGAGTCTCTCCAGCAGCAGCGGCAGAGCGCACCATACCAAGGTGAAGAACCACGATGAAGGCGAGTAAAAGTCGCCCATAATTACGCCGAGACCGATCGAAATTCATACGATTGCTCCTCTGAAATGGCTACATGTCGCGTTCAATGATGATGAAATCTGAGTATAGTAGGTCTGCTAGCCGCATCACATTCGTTAATCGCTGCATTTGATAGTGATCAATCGCTCCGATTAGGTGATGCAGCCTAAACGCTGGCTCACTCAAACTTCAAAGCTACGAATATCAATCACATAGACCACAAGACACTACATCAAATCATGGATGTATGCATATCAATCACAAGCTTGTTATCGATCAACGTTGATCGCCAATTGGCTGAAAATGCAGCTACATCCTATACCATACCGATTCAAATCTCGGTAATCTTTAGTCCTATCTCACCCAATAACCATGGTAATAGAGGGGATGGGCTAGTCCCACAAATTACTTGGGAATACTCCCCCAAAGTGGGATATTCTAGCTCTAGGTGGTTAGTTAGTTTTGCTATCAAATCTGGCTAAAACAGGGCTTCACAAATCAAAAATATTAAGGTATTTTTAGAATTGAATTGATTTGGGATGACCTTTCTTAGGGATCGGTCTCAATCAAGCTTGCTCTAATCGGTTCTGCTATCATTTCAAATACAAGGGAGTATCTATGTCGCAGAAACAACGTTCGTTTCGCACCCGCCTAGCCATAATCGGCGGGCTAGTTACCCTACTCTTGGCTGGTCAGCCTGCTACTACCAAGCCAACCGCTGCCGCCGCTGTTTGCGAGGTCACTTACACAATCTCGAATCAGTGGGATACTGGATTCACCGCTAATGTGAGTGTTAAGAATCTTGGAATCGGTCTCAATAATTGGCAGGTTGGCTGGAAATTTGCGGGCAATCAGGCAATTACCAATCTTTGGAATGGGGTGCTAACGCAAACTGGCGCTCAGGTCAGTGTGGCAAATCCGGCATGGGCCGCCAGTTTACCCAGCAATGGTACTGCGAGCTTTGGCTTCCAAGCTTCGTACAGTGGTAGTAATGCGATTCCAGGCGCGTTTACTCTAAATGGCGTTAGTTGTAACGGCGATCAGCCAAGCCCAACGCCTACCAACACTGCTATTCCTAGCATTCCACCTGCCACCAACACCCCTAATCCGCCAACCAATACGCCAATTGCTACCACAACCGGAACTCCCCGCCCAACTAATACGCCAACCAGCGTCATTCCAACAGTCACAAATACCCCCCGCCCAACCAATACGCCGATTCCAACCACGGTCAATCCAACGGCTACCAGTACCCCAACTGGCAATAACAATAATGACGATTGGCTGCACACCAACGGCAATCAAATTGTTGATAGCGCAGGTCGCCCAGTTTGGTTAACCGGAGTCAATTGGTTTGGATTTAATGCAACTGAACGAGTGTTTCATGGCTTGTGGTCGGCCAATTTGACCACCATGATGCAAAGCATTTCGCAACGCGGCTTGAACATTATTCGCGTACCAATCTCAACTGAATTGATTTTGGAGTGGAAAGCCGGGGTTTTCAAAACACCAAATGTCAACACTTACGCCAATCCTGAGTTGGAAGGCTTAACCTCGTTGCAAATCTTTGATCGCTTCGTGATGCTTTCAAAGCAATTTGGCATCAAGGTGATGATCGATGTGCACAGCGCCGAAGCCGATAATTCGGGCCATTATGCTCCACTCTGGTACAAAGGTTCATTTACCAGCGAGCAGTTTTATCAGGCTTGGGAGTGGATTACTGATCGTTACAAAAATGACGATACGGTAATCGCAATGGATATTAAGAACGAGCCACACGGCACAGCCCACGATAATCAAACCAGTGGTCAATTTGCCAAATGGGATAACTCGACCGATATCAACAATTGGAAATACGTTTGTGAAACTGCTAGCAAACGAATTTTGGCGATTAACCCTAATGTCTTGGTGTTGTGCGAAGGCAACGAGGTTTATCCAAAGGCAGGCGCAAGCTATACCTCAAGCAATAAAAACGATTATCACTTTACCTGGTGGGGTGGCAATTTACGTGGCGTGCGCGATTATCCAGTCAATCTTGGCAGCAACCAAGATCAATTGGTCTACTCGCCACACGATTACGGCCCGTTGGTCTTCAATCAATCGTGGTTCTACCCTGGTTTCACCAAAGAAACGCTTTACAACGATGTTTGGTATCCTAACTGGTTCTTTATCCATGAAGAAAATATTGCGCCATTGTTTATTGGCGAATGGGGTGGATTTTTGGATGGTGGTGCAAACGAGCAATGGATGAAGGCGCTGCGCGATTTGATCAAAGAGCACTATCTGCACCATACCTTCTGGGTACTCAACCCCAATTCGGGTGACACTGGCGGTTTGCTCGGCTACGATTGGGCCACCTGGGATGAGGCTAAATATGCCTTGCTCAAGCCAGCCTTGTGGGCCGATCGCAATGGTAAATTCGTCAGCCTTGATCATCAGATTCCGCTCGGTGGCGCAGCTACTGGCACAACCATCACCCAATATTATCAACAGGGCAACCCGGCTCCAAGCAATCCCTAATTGATCGATGAGCAACAAGACAAAAGCCTTGACAACTTAGGTTGTCAAGGCTTTTGCGACGTATGTCAATAAAATCTAGCGACAACCACAGCTGCTCGCTTGGCTTGAACCACAACAGTTGGTTTTTTCATCGGCTGAGCAGCAGGTTGCTTGTTCTTCGGCTGAGCAGCAATCGTTGTTCGATTTGGTGGTTTCGGTCGTTGGCATAATCGTTCTCCTTAGCATAAATTCAGTTGAAGCAGTATTCAAACGCTTCTACTATTAAAGACGGCCAATTTGCCAAAGGACGCAGCTTATTCGAATTGAATTAATTGGCGATGGGGATGACAACCCAAAACATGGCCAGCAGGATCACGCTCCACCGCACAACATTGATCGAACAATATCCGCAACTTTTGACGCGCCCGCTGAACCCGCGATTTTGTACCTGAAAACGATAAGCCCAACTCGCTACTCAAGGCTTGTTGGCTGATGCCCTCGAAGGCCGTGCGCTGCAAAACCCAACGATCTTGGCTTGGCAAACGATCCAACATTTGCTGAACACAAGCATCAAAGCCTGCTAAGATTGGCGGTTGCTGGTTGTTTTCGGCTACCTGCATTTCATCAAGCGTGCTAGTTTCACGCCGCACACGATAATGATCAATTAATTTGCGTCGGGCAATTTGCCAAAGCCAAGCCTCGCTACGCTCAGAATCCTGCAATTGCTCAGATTTGAGATAGGCCGCTAGAAAAATATCTTGCAACAAATCTTCGATTGCCGCTTGATCGGCTAAACGAGACTGCAAAAATCGCCGAATTGGTTGCGCTAGGTTTTGCCAAAGGTTGGTCAGATCAAGCTGATTCATCGCCCCACCGCCCAGCGACAACAACCTGCTGGTTGCTGCATGCGAGCTTGAACTTGGCGTACCACCCGCGCCGCATCTGGCCCAACTCCACGCAACGTAGCCGAGGCAAAATTGGTTTGTTGCTCCAAGCCAACGTAATACAAGCCCTCAACCGTGGTACTAACACCTGCCCGATGCAAGGGCAAACCAGCCTGATCAAGCGCATTGAGGCCTTGCAAATAGCTCAAATGAGGCCGATAGCCTGTCGCAAACAATACTATGTCAACTGCTTCGTGCTGTCCATCAGCCCAAACTACACCCGTTTCGCTAAAATATTCGAACATGGCTCGGCGTTGGGGTTGGTTTTGATTGATTTTTCTGCTGTACAGACCAGTATCGAGGACAATTCCTTGGGTTCGTTGCTGAATCCAACGGCCAACTCGCGTGTTAAGTGCCAGCCGATCAAAACCTGTCAGCCACCACCACCAATGGATATCACGGCCTGCAATCCGTTGGGCTTGAAAGCGAATTGGCTGGCGCGTAGCTAGGGTCACATCGGCAACTTGAGCCAATTCGATCGCAATTTGAATCGCCGAATTGCCCGCACCAACCACCACAACCCGTTTGCCAACGAAATCTGCTGCATCGCGATAGCGAGCACTATGTAAAATCTTGCCTTGAAATGCAGCTTGGTTGGGCAATTTGGGCATAAATGGCCGCGCAAACGCTCCACTGGCGGCAATAATTTGGCTAGCATGAAATACGTGTCCAGTAGTGCTCACTAGGCGAAAGCCACCATTCTGAGCTTCGATTGTGCTAATTGTCGTATTCGTCTGAATCGGCAAATCGAAATGTTCAGCATAGCGCTGCAAATAGGCCACAACAGCATCGCGCTGCGGGTAGCTATCGGCAGGCGCAGGGAAAGCCATGCCTGGCAAACTTGAAAATCGCGCAGGCGAAAACAAGCTCAAACTATCGTAATAGGCGGGCCACGAGCCACCAACGCTGGCTTGGGCCTCGATAATTTGAAATGGAATTTTAGCTTGTTGCAGCCAATAACCAGCCGCTAAGCCAGCCTGACCAGCCCCAATCACAATCGTTTGATTAGCCATTACTTGCACCTCGAATCAAATAAATTGCCGCTGCACTGATCAAACACATCAGCAACAACAAGCCAAACAGCGGTTGATAGCTATGCCACAATCCCACCAACAAGCTAGCCAAAACCGGAGCCAAGGCCCGAGCTGTTGTGGTCAACAATGCCAACGCCCCGCTAATGCTGGCATATTGGGCTGTGCCAAAAACATCGGCAACCAATGCTGCTCGCGTCGGGGTCAATGCACCTGATCCCGCCCCAAACAAGCAAGCAAACAGCAGCAGCCCTGTCACATTGGGCACAAACAGAAAGATGGCAAACGCAGCACTTTGCAGCAAACACAACATCCATGCCAATTGAACTTGGGGCCAACGTCGCCCAACACTGCCAATAACAATTCGACTGGGGATTTGCGAACCACCCAGCAACGCCACGGCCAAGGCTTGAATCTCTGGGGCATAGCCTTGGGCCTGAATCGCTGAAATCAAATGCACGCCCAAGGTGAATGTTGCCATTGTGGTCAGGCCAAAAGCCAGCGCCAACCACCAAAATGCGCCCGCTCGAACTGCTGTACCCAACGACATCGAAGGCTGAATCGTGGGATTTGGTGTAACGGTTGCCACTGCCAGCGATCCACCATCAGGCAATAAGCCCAAATCGGCGGGCTTACCACGCAACACCAAGCCATGCAACGGAATCGTTAGCACTGCCAAAATCGCTGCCAGCCACAGCAACACTTCACGCCAATTCAGCGTGCCGAGCAACCGTGTGATCAAGGGCACATACACGACGCTGGCCAAGCCCCCACCAACCGTCAAAATTGTCAGGGCATGTTGGCGTTTTTGCTGAAACCAGGCTGCCACCACGGCAAACGCTGGCTCATACAAAATTGCCGCCATCACCAAGCCTAAGCCAGCCCAAATCAGATACCAAGCCAAGAGCGATTGAACATTGGCCCATGCCACCACCAAAATCGTCGCCAAACATGAGCCAAGCGTCATCAAACCGCGTGCACCATACTGATCGAGCCAACGGCCAACTGGCAAAGCCACAATGCCTGAAATAAACACTGCTAGCGAAAATCCGCCAGTAAAATGAGCTTGCGACCAACCCAACTCACGCTGCATCGGGGTTAAGAGCACGCTAAATGCGTAGTAAATCACGCCCCATGAAGTCATCTCGGTAAATCCCAGCGTGCTCACAATCCACCAGCCATAAAACGGGCTTCGCCGCATAACCAAAATCCTTCAGCATTGCAAAAACGATGTTAAGCGACCATGCTACAACTGCAAAAGAATCTCGCTGCGGGTTGGAGTTGTACCACAGCAGGCTTCACCGCCGAATTGGGTTTTGCAAACGCCAGTTTCTGGTAGCACCAATTGCACCTCACGCGCCGCTTGCCAATCGCCAGCAATCGCCGCTACCACCGAGCGCACTTGCTCATAGCCTGTGCGCATAAGGAAGGTCGGGGCGCGGCCATAGCTTTTCATGCCCACAATATAGAAATTTGGCTCGGGCTGTTGCAATTCTTCTGCACCATGCGGGCGTACCGTGCCGCAACTATGCTCATTTGGATCAATCAAGGGAGCCAAAACGCGTGGACTTTCAACCGCCGCATCAAGATCTAAACGAATTTCACTGAGCATGCTTAAATCTGGGCGAAAACCGGTGGTTGAAATTAATTGATTAAAGCCAGTTAATTGCCGTTCGCCTGCCTGCAAATCAAGTTTGCCATTCAGTTGAGTAATGCGCTCAATACCAAAGCCTGTAACCAGTTTAAAGCGCCCGCTTGCCACTAATTGCTCAACCCGACCACCTAAAAGGCCACGTTGGACTAATTGATCGTTAGCTCCGCCACCATATAAGGTTGCATCAACCTGCCCACGCCGCATAATCCAAGTAACGCTGGTTTCAGGTGCTTGCTCAGCCAATTCAGCTAGATCGAGCAAGGCATTGAAGGCTGAATGGCCGCTACCAACGACCGCCACCGAGCGATTGGCATAACGAGCGCGATCGTTGCCCAAAATGTCGGGGATTCCATAGTAAATTTGGTTGTTAGCCGCTGTTTCGCCCAAAGCTGGCACGCCCGCCGCACCCAATGGATTGGGGCTGCGATAGGTTCCCGAAGCATCGATCACAGCTTTGGCAGATACTTGGTGGGTTGCACCAGCGGTTTCAATCGTCAACACAAATGGCGTGGTGGCGCGTCCAGCATTCTTTAATTTATCCAAGCCCAAACGGGTAATTGCCACAACCTTGCTATTGAGCTGTAAATGGGGTTGAATTTGGGGCAATTGGGCTAAAGGCTGCAAATAATTGCGCACCAATTCTGCGCCAGTTGGAAATTCGGCTAAATTGGGAGTTTGCCAACCTGCACCAATCAAAAGCTGCTCCGCCACAGGATCGATATTAAATTCCCAAGCCGAGAATAAACGCACATGGCCCCAACGTTGCACCGAATCGGCGACCCGTAGACCTGCTTCAAAAATAATCGGCGTTTCGTTACGGGCCAACAAATGGGCTGCCGCCGCCAAACCAACTGGCCCCGACCCGATCACCGCCACTGGTAATTGTGCAAAATCCATTCGAAACCCCCTATAAATAATATATTGAAAATTTTCAATATAAAACCTGAAAGAAAATCCATCAGGTAGATGGATAGATTGAAAAATTTCAATTGATTTGTGGTAAAAATACGCTAGCCCGATTGGGGCTAACGTGCACGAATTGACTGTTGCAGAGCATAGCATAGAGATTGAAAAAAATCAATATCGAAAATTGAGTCAATTTCAATCACATTGCGATTGCCAGCGAGCAACGCATTGGATATACTAACAGCACCACAATTTTAAGGAGAGAACCGATGAACATCTATTTATCAATGGACTCAATTCCAGAGCTACGCGGCTACCCCAAAGCTCAACAAAAGATATTATGGCGGCGGGCACTCAAGGAAAATGCTAAAAACAAATTAGTTTGGCTGGGCTATGGTTTGTTATTTCTGACCATATTTGGTGCAAGTATGCTGATTCCAGCGGCTTCGAGTATGCTGGTTGGAATCCTGATTGGTGGAGCAATTGGCGGGATTGCCGGATTAATCAGCAGCCAATTGATTATTGCGGCCATCCGCCCAACTTTAGCTAAATATCGCCATGAGTCAGATCAAGCTTCGTAATTGGGCCAATCCGTCGTAGCATTACCAAGCTACGGCTACAGACGATCACCAAACGAACAGGTGATCGGCATCACCTTCCGCTTACTGCTCACAGCCGTTATAATGAACCACGCTGTGTTTAGCGGAAAAGGATGGATTATGCAAACCAAACGTTCGTTGATCGCCATCGGGTTAGCACTTGCTATCGCCTTGTTGAGTGTGTTTGCGGCCAGTAGCCTCACACCATCCAGCGCGGCCTCGTCATCAGATGGGTTGTGGCAAGATGTTGCTGAACAACGAATTCAGCAAAAAGGTCAGCGCGAGATTGTGCCGTTGGTCTATCGCACGGTCAGCCTCGACCTCGCAGGTTTGAGCAAGCGGTTAGATCAAGCACCTTTGGAAAGCGCGGTGCAGGTGCAACAATCAGCATTTTTGCTGAGCTTACCGCTACCGAGTGGCCAATTTCGCCAATTTCGGGTGGTCGAGTCGCCAATCATGGAGCCTGCACTGGCGGCAAAGTTCCCTGAATTGCGCACCTACTTGGCTCAAGGCTACGACGACCCCGAAATGGTTGCGCGGCTTGATCTTACGCCAAGTGGCTTTCATGGCTTGATCTTGGCTCCAGAAGGCCGTTATTTTATCGACCCCTACAGCCGCAACGATACTGGCAATTATATTGTGTATGATAGCCGTAATTTTGTGGCCGACCCCACCAAACTCGCCAGCAAAGGCAAGACCGATTATGTTGGCGAAACTCCCATCACCAATCCATTCCCTGAGCGTTATAGCATTGGCGAAACCTTGCGCACCTATCGCCTGGCCATGGCTGCCACTGGCGAGTACACCAGTTTTCATGGTGGCACGGTCAATGGAGCAATGGCAGCCATCGTCACCAGCGTCAATCGCGTTAACACGGTTTACGAACGCGATATCTCGGTACGCATGGTTTTGGTTGCCAACAATAACTTAATTGTCTATACCAATGGCGGCACTGACCCTTACACCAACGACGATGGCTTTGAGATGTTGGGCGAAAATCAAACCAACCTCACCAGCGTAATTGGCAACGCCAATTATGATATTGGCCATGTCTTCAGCACTGGCGGCGGCGGGGTGGCGGCACTTGGCTCAGTCTGTGTCTCAGGCTCAAAAGGCGAAGGTGTCACTGGTTCACCAGCCCCCGTTGGCGATCCTTTTGACATTGATTATGTCGCCCACGAAGTTGGCCACCAATTTGCAGGTAACCACACCTTCAATGGTACAACTAATGCCTGTGGCGGTGACAATCGCGAAGGCCCAGCCGCCTACGAACCAGGCAGCGGATCGACAATTATGGCCTATGCTGGGATTTGTGGCTCGGAAAATCTGCAACCCAACAGCGATCCTTATTTCCATGTGAAAAGCTTGGAAGAAATGAGCGCCTTTGTTACAACAGGTGCTGGCGCAAGCTGTGGCACCACGGCGGCCACTGGCAATACACCACCAACCGCCAATGCTGGCGCAGATTACATGATTCCAGCCAATACGCCGTTTGAATTAACTGGCAGCGGCAACGATGTGAACGGCGATAGCCTGACCTACAATTGGGAACAATATGATTTAGGCTCAGCTTCGCCACCGAATACTGATAACGGCAATCGCCCAATTTTCCGTAGTTTCGATTCAACCACTTCGACCAGTCGTAGTTTCCCACGCTTGACCAATATTTTGAACAACTCGACGACGATTGGTGAATCGATGGCAACGACCAATCGCACCATGAATTTCCGCCTAACTGTGCGTGATAATCGGGCTGGTGGTGGTGGTTATGGCTTGGATACAGCACGAGTTACGACCGTCAATACTGCTGGCCCCTTCCAAGTAACCGCACCAAACACTGCCGTCACTTGGGCTGGCTTCAGCAGCCAAAGCGTTACTTGGAATGTGGCAAACACGACTGCTGCACCAGTCAATTGTAGCAATGTGAATATTTTGTTCTCAAGCAATGGTGGTACGGTCTTTAGCCCAGTGCTGAGCAACACGCCCAATGATGGCAGCGAAAGCATCACCGTACCAAACGTTGCTACCACAACTGGCCGGATCAAAGTGCAATGTGCTGGCAATGTCTTCTTTGATATTGGCAACGCCAACTTCACGGTAACCGCCAGCAATGCAACGGTTACGCCAACCAGCGATGCTACGGCAACCCCAACCCTTACGCCAACGGCAACCGCAACGGCTACTCCAAGCGTAACGGTTACCCCAAGTACATCAATGGTCTACTTGCCAGTAGCCATGAAACAACCCTAAAAATCCGAACACGGCCTACTTGAAATTTCAGGTAGGCCGTGTCCTCCACACAGGATTATAGAGCGTTGAGCTAGCTAAACCGCCATTTAGGCGTGATTAACCACCGAGACATCAAGCAACTTCTCAGAAACTTTGTCAATTAGTTGATCAATAAAAAAGGGCTTGGCAATCAATTCAGTTGCCCCAGCCTCACGGGCTTCACGTTGCAATTTTACGCTATCGTAAGCAGTAATCATCAGCATGGGTTGGGTTGCACCTTGCGAACGCAGTGCTCGAATCAGATCCAAACCAGACATTTCACGCATATGATGATCAGTCAAAAGAATATCGCATGGCTCGTGCAGCCATATATTCAAAGCTTCTTCACCATGATAGGCCCGAACTACTTCAACATCAGGGATACTTCGCAGACCAATCATTAGGGTCATTGCAATCGCTGTATCATCTTCGGCAATTAAAATGCGTTTGGTCACGGTCGGCCTCCTACTGTTCTGCTAGCATCCCCACACACTGATACAAGTACTTTGGTATCATATAGGTACTATTGTATAGTGCAGCAGGTACCGGCACAACACCCATATAGGTGAATAAATTGTGATCCTATGTCTAGTTAATGCCGTGGTAGCTCACCCCCGCGAGTGATCTACCACGGCTACGGGTTGTGCCAAAACTAAGTAAAGCAAGATTTGGGCCAGCTAGCGTCGCCAGCGCGGGCGCAAGATTTGTTGCAAAATCGAGCGCCAACCACGGCTGATCGAGCGCGGCCAAAGCGTGCGGCTGACCATAGCCCGATCATTTTCAATTTCCTCAGGGTCAAGCCGCACTTGGCTGCCATATTGCTCGGCGCTATAGGCATCGGCCAACCGCCGCAACGTTCGGCGCTGACCTGGCATTTCTTTGGCCAAATCGCTGGCAAACTCTTGGGGTGTGCGTTCGGGTCGTTGCTCTAAACCAGCCCAACGCGCCAATAAGCCAATAAAACCATAGGCCCGCGCCGCAGGTCGCAAACCACGAAATTCTCGCTGAAACAGTAACCACAGCAACAGAATAATTAAGCCAATCACTCCACAAATAATGGCCAGCCAACGCCAGAATGGGCTGCTTTCGACAACCTGCGCCGCTACATCTTCAGCTGGCAAAGCTTGCGGTTCGACTGTTGGAATTGGCGTGGTTTGGAAGTTTTCGCGTAAATCTTGTAATGCATCAAAATTGGTAGTTGGTGGCTCGACAATTCCCGCATTTGGCCCAATATCATCAGGGTTTTCGCTGTTATCTTCGGCTTGGGGCGGGCCATCAGGCCGAATTGGCACGGTTACATAGCCTGCTGGGGTTGGCTCGAAACGAATCCAGCCATAGCCCATAAAATAGACTTCGGGCCAGCTATGGGCAATCGTATCACGCACGACATAGACTTGGCGATCAGCATCATAATCGCCAGTGGCATAGCCCTGTACCCAACGCGCTGGAATCCCTTGCGCCCGCAACATCAGCACCATCGAGCCAGCAAAATAATCGCAGTAGCCCCGCCGTAGATTGAACAAGAAATTTTCGATCGGGTCGGCATCAGCTGGCGGCGCAGGAATTTGATCATCATAGGGGAATTCGCGCAAATAGCGTTCGATTGCCACCGCTTTATCATAGACGGTTTCGGCTCCTGCCGCAGTCGTTAATTGGCGCGATAAACCAGCAATATTGCGCATCGATTGACTATCGGGCAACTGAACATAGCGCTGCAACCAAGCCGGATAATCGGTCGCTGCTCCACGCAAACTTTGCTTATCAACATTGCTGATCAACGAAACTACACTGTATTCAAAGCCTTCGTTGGCTGGGCCTTGATTGAAATAGATCGCGCTATCGGCAAAGTTAGGCAAAGTGTTCTCGGTATCCGAAACGATAAATGAGTGCTGCACCAAAACTGGAACGCTCCAAGTTAGCGGTGAGGTTGCCGCAGGCAATTGTTGATCGCCACGGGTTTGCATCAATTTGATCGTTTGGGTGAATGGCACACGACCAGTTGTATCAAGCTGGGTTAGGGTATCTTCGGGGTTGATCGGGGTCAAGGCTTCGCGGCGGGTCGGGGTTCGCCTCACTTGCCAAGCCAACTCGCCAGTAGTGTTTTGCCAACCTTTGCCTGTGTATAAATCCCAAGCATTCGAGCGCCAATATTCAGCTGATGGCGCTTTGACTTCGAGCACGACTTCGTTGGTGGCTGAGCGTGCCCCGCCAAGGTTTACGGTATTATTGGAAAAACTAGCCCCACTACCATTGGGCACAACCACATTGCCCACACCTTGTGGCCCACGATCGGCGCGTTCAGCCCCATTATCGGGCAGAAAGAAATCGATCGGGCGGCTCAGATTTTCGCCAAAAATCCGCAATTGGGCATTAGTAATATTGGCAGGCATCAAGGCCGCCATAAACACCAAACTAAAACAGGCTAAAACTCCCGCCCACAGATAGCGCAATGAAAGCCATTCTTGTTGCTCAAGCAAGCCAGCATCCCAGCCGTTTTGGCGTTGGGCATAGGTCTGCGTTACCAAAAAGAGCAGCGCCATCAGCAAAAAGAGCCAGAACGAGGCAATTGGCTTGGGAATTGCATAGGTCAAATTGGCCATCAACAGGCTACCATTCAGCAGCACCAAACGCCAATTCCAGTTCCAACGAAACAGCAGCCAAATCGTGCTATAAGCAAAAATCCAAGCTAACAGTAAGCCTGCCAACGAAAAGAGATAATAATCTTCAATTTGCTCACCAGTTTTAACCGCCCGAATTGCTGCAATCCCCCGAATCAGCATATCCGTCCAGCGATCAACTTGGCTATCAAGCCGTTCATCAAGCGGTAAAAAGCGAATTGACCATGCCAAGCCCATGAAAAAACTAAACACATGGGCCAAAAACGAGGGCAAGGCTTGCCAACGCGCAAACAAGGCTGCCACAATCAAACCGCCGAGTGCCACAATCCGCATGCGTTCAAAACCCTCAACCCATTCCGATTCGACCACATTGGTCACAACCAACAAGGCCATCAGGCTGGCAAGCGTCCAGGTTAATAACCCATAGCCTGGTTGAACAAAAGCGCGAATTCGTTGCAGCATAGGGGATTCCTCAATCTAGCAGGCAGGCTACTTCTATTTTAAAATGGCTCTCGGCACTGCTGGGTTAGCAGTTGATGAGCATTGGTTTAGGCGAGCAAGCGCTGAAATAAGCGTTCAGCATTGGCCGTGGTGATCGTCGCAACTTGATCAAGGCTTAAATCGCGCAAACGAGCGATCGCTTCCGCCACATAAGCCACATAGCTTGGCTCATTGCGTTTACCACGATATGGATGCGGCGTAAGATACGGGGCATCAGTTTCAATTAATATGCGATCAAGCGGCACACGCTGAACCACATCCTGCAACTCAACAGCTTTTTTGAAAGTTACTGGACCAGAGAACGAAAGATAAAACCCCACATCCAAACAAGCTTCGGCATAAGCCCAATCGCCACTAAACGAGTGCATTACTCCAGCCTGGCCGCGTGCCGCCGAATCCAAAATCCGTACTGTATCGGCCATTGCATCGCGGCTGTGGATGACGACCGGAAAATCCAGTTCGCGGGCCATTGCCAGTTGTTGGCGAAAGAGTTGCTCTTGAATATCGTGGGGCGCACGATCATGGTAATAATCAAGCCCAATTTCACCCAAAGCAACCACCCGTGGTTGTGCCAATAACTCGCGAATTTGGGCTAATTCAGCCTCACCAGTGTTTAAGGCATAAAGTGGTTGAATACCAGCACTAGCCCAGACCATTGGCTGGCTTTGAGCTAAGGCAACGCTGGCACGTGACGAGGGCAAATCGTAGCCAATATTGATCATGCGAGTTACGCCAACGGCTTGGGCACGCTCAAATACTGCCGCTCGGTCATCATTAAATTGATCGCTATGAACATGAGTGTGGGTATCAATTAACATGGATTTTCCTACGGTGCTAAGGCTCTCTCAAAAGCAATAGTTGGCACAACACAGCCAAACACGATTATACCCAAACATCGCACACAATAGCAAAATTCTGTTACCATAGAACCACGATTAAGTTATGGAGGATGATTCCTATGGCAGTACGTTCGGCTGAAGCAACATGGACTGGCTCTTTACGCGAAGGCGCAGGCTCGGTCAAAACTGGCAGTGGCGCAGTGGAAGGTAGCTACTCATTTCCTTCACGCTTTGAAGATGGCACTGGCACCAACCCCGAAGAATTGATTGCAGCCGCTCACGCTGGTTGTTTTTCAATGGCATTGACTGCCGATCTCGGTCGCGGCGGCTTCGAGCCAAAGAGCGTTCACACGGTTGCCAAGGTTCATATCGAACGTGGCGATGCTGGCTTTAGCATCACCAAAATCGAATTACACACCGAAGCCGATGTGCCAAACATCGATGCTGCGGCATTTGCTGAATTTGCTGAAAAGGCCAAAGTAAATTGCCCAATCTCAAAGGCCTTGGCAGCAGTTCCAACCATTGAATTACACGCAACCTTGAAATAACATCAAGCGACTTGGTTAAGGTTCATTCCCCTTGGGCAGCCATTGCTCAGGGGGTTATTATTTTAAATTCTTCAGATTTTAGCCCTTGCCAAGCCTCAGGCCTTGTGAAATTTGGTGCAACATTGCAGCATTGTTAAAACCTCGCTATAATCATGACGCAGTATGTCATAAACTAATGATATACTTCAAATCAAGCAAACAAAAACCTCTCAAATTCATCTGCGTCAATTGCAAAGGAGCACCTTCGATGGCAGACCTCAGCACGATAACCGTTAGTGATTACATTGCGACCGCCCTGCCGGAACAATTGGCAAGCCAAAGTGGTGGCTTGGAAGATGCGACCTATGCAATTCAGTATTTGGTTGATGGAACGGCCTACGCGGTGAGCTATAGCGCTGGTCGCGGCGAAGTAGTCAATGGCACGGTAGAAAATCCATTATTAACCGTGATCCTCGACGAGCCAACATGGCGCGGGGTGATTACCGAAGAAACCGCCTCGGCAGATGCCTTGGTTAGCCCAGCCAAAATGAGCGCTAGCCGCATGGAAAAATTGCAAAATCTCAAGGGCAAATTCAACCTTGAATTGACCAAAGCCGATGGCAGCGTGGCCTATTCAACTACCACCTTCAACGGCGTTGATACCCCTGAAGTCACCCTCATGATGAAGGCCGAAGATTACGCCAAAATCCTCAAGGGCGAACTCAATAGCCAAATGGCCTTTATGACTGGGAAACTCAAATTCAAAGGCGACATGAATTTCCTCATGAAGCTCGGCACACTCATGTAATTGATGAAGGATGAAGGATGAAGGATGAAGGATGAAATAAGTAGCTGTTTCATCCCTCATCCCTTATCCCTCATCCTTCTTTTGAGGGAGCAACGATGATTTCCTTCTCTCCATCTGAAGAACAAGCCCTGATTGTTGATACGCTTAAACGTTTTGCCAAGGATCGTCTGCGCTCGATTTTTCGCGAGGCTGACGAAAATGGTGAATTGCCTGCCGATATTCTGAGCAAAGGCTGGGAATTGGGCTTGGTTGGTTCGTCGATTCCTGAGCAATACGGCGGTTTTGGTGAATTTTCGGCGGTAACTGGTGCGTTGGCACTCGAAGAGTTGGCTTGGGGCGATTTGGCTAGTGCTTTGGCTTTGAGCGCTCCTGCTAGCTTTGCATTCGCAATTTTGGCGGCTGGCACTGAAGCCCAACGCGAAGCGCTGTTGCCTCAATTTAGCGAAGAAAGCTTCGTCAACGCCACCTCAGCCTTGATCGAACCCCGCCTACAATTCAACCCACGCAAATTGCAAACCACGGCCACCCGCGATGGCGATGGCTATGTGTTGAATGGGGTCAAAAGCTATGTGCCACTGGCCAACAGCGCCGAACATTTCTTGATCTACGCTGCTGAAGATGGCCAAACCCAAGCTTTTATCGTGCCCGCGAAAACCACTGGCCTAACTGTTGGTGAGCGTGAAAAATTGATGGGTGTACGGGCGCTTGAAGTCGCTCGCATCACCCTCGATAAGGTAAAAATTGCCGCCGATGCCAAACTTGGTGGCGAAGCAGGCATTGATTTCGGGCGGTTGTATGCGCGTTCGCAGGTTGGCTTGGCTGCTTTGGCGGTTGGAGTTGCCCGTGGAGCCTACGAATACGCCCTCGATTATGCCCGTAATCGCCAAACGTTTGGCGAAGCGATCGGTCAACGCCAATCAATCGCCTTTATGCTGGCCGAAATGCTGGTCGAAATTGATGGCGCACGCTTGATGGTTTGGGAAGCTGCTTGGAAGCTCGATAACAACCAAGAAGTCACTCGCGATGCGCTGATGGCCAAACACAACGCCGACAAAACAGTGTTGATGGTTTGCGACCGCGCCTTGCAAATTCTTGGCGGTCACGGCTATATCCGCGAGTTTCCGGTCGAATTATGGCTGCGCAACGCTCGTGGCTTCAGCACCTTCGACGGCTTGGCAATGGTCTAGTAATAAGGATGAGGGATGAAGGATGAGGGATGAATAATCCAAAGGATGAAATCTAAATTCAGTGTTGCTGAATGTGTGTTCTCATTGAATATCACCCAGATTCATCCCTCTTCCCTCATATTTATTCATCCTTCATCCCTCATCCTTCATCCTTACAAACGGGGGTTCTCATGGCGATTGATTTTAAATTATCCGAAAGCATTGATACCCAACGCCAAATGGCGCAGATGGTTGCTGAACAAATGATGCGGCCTGTTTCACGCCATTTCGATGAGCACGAACACGATATTCCATGGGATTATATCAATGCGATGTGGCCAATTATGCGCCAAAATCCAATGTTTGGTGCTGTTGATAAACCCGAAACTGCAACCGACCCCAGCAAACCCAAAAAGCCCAAAACTGGCAATGTGCGCATGGTGCACTTGATCGAGGCGCTTTCGTGGGGCGATGCAGGTATGTATCTGACCACTCCAGGCGGCGCGTTGGGCGGAGCTGCCGTCGCCGCCGCTGGCACCAGCGACCAAAAAAATCGCTTCTTGGCACGCTTCGGCGAGAGCGAAACTCCGGTTTGGGGTTCGATGGCGATGACCGAGCCACAAGCTGGCTCGGATACCTCGGCAATTCGCACCACTGCCGTGCGCGATGGCGATTCGTGGATCTTAAACGGCGAAAAGATTTATTGTACTGGCGGACGTTTGTCGCTCGAAGAATCACAAGGTTTGGTCGTGGTTTGGGCGACGGTCGATCCCAAATTGGGTCGCGCTGGCATGAAGGCCTTTGTGGTCGAAGCTGGCACACCAGGCATGCAAGTAACCAAGCTTGAGCACAAAATGGGGATTCGCGCCAGCGATACCGCCGCAGTTGTATTCACCGATTGCCGCATTCCATTTGATAACGTGCTCGGCAACCCCGAAATTCCGAAGGCCGAGGCAACCGCTGCCAGCGCTGACGCGCCCAAGGGCTTCAAAGGTGCAATGAAAACCTTTGATGCTACTCGTCCAGCTGTAGCTGCTTCGGCTTTGGGAATTGCCCGCGCCGCCTTGGAATTGTTGCGCGAACAACTTAGCCTTGCTGGCATCCCAATCCGCGATGATGTGCCAGTTAATGAGATGAGCGCCATCGAACGTGATGTGTTGGAATTAGAAGCCCAACACAAAGCTGCTTGGTTACTCACCCTCAAAGCGGCTTGGATGATGGATTCAGGCGAAGCCAACACGGTCGAAGCCTCAGCCTGCAAAGTCAAAGCTGGCGAAGCTGCAACCGTCATCACCCAAAAAGCGGTCGAACTCTTGGGGCCATTAGGCTACACGCGCGAACTGCTAGCTGAAAAGTGGATGCGCGATGCCAAGATCAACGACATTTTTGAAGGCACTGGCCAAATTAACCGCTTGATCATTGCCCGACGGATTTTGGGCTTCTCGTCACGCGAATTGAAATAGGCTTTACTATTGAGCACGTGCTGGTTTGCCAGTACGTGCTTTTTGATTTTTAGCCAAGAGGTCGTTCATGCAAGCCCCTGCGAGTGTTATCAACCATTCCAAACTTCAAGCAACCTTTGGTCAAGCCAGCTTCGAACAACTCGTCCATGCCACCTATCAGGGTGATCCATTAGCCGATGCAGTGATTGCTGAATTTGCTCAATATGGGCGGCCTGCCCGCCAAGCGCTACAAACGGGCTTGGTTGAAGGGCTGGCTCAGATTGAGGGTGATTTTCCGGCAATTCGCGCCTTTGTTGCCGCTGCCGAAACGTTGCCCACTTGGGTTGAGCCTGCACGACTTGAACGCGGAGCACAAGCCTATTGCTCGATCGGCGTGCTTTGGCTAACCTTGGCGCTTGGCCCAGGTTCGTTGGTGCATACCTACAGTGCTCCGACAATTGCCGATCTTTTGGTGCAAACTGGCGATCTTGAGCATATGGCAACCAAACGCATCATCGAAACTGGCACATGGGGCATGGCGATTGCCATTCCACAACAGCTGCAACGCGGCGGCTTGGGCTATGTGCATAGTTTGCAAGTGCGCTTGTTGCATGCCCAAATTCGTAGCGTCATGCTCAAACGCGGCTGGGATCAAACCAAAACTGGCTTGCCGATCAATCAATTGGAGATGGTTCGGACGTGGCTCGATTTTACCTACGTACCGTTTACCGCGCTGGCGCGTTTTGGTATCGATTTCACTGCTGCTGAATTGAGCGATTTGTATCATCTTTGGCGATATATTGGCTATTTGCTGGGAATCGACCCCAGTATTTACCAGCATGTGGTCGATCAAGCTTCGGCAGCCCGCTTGTTGGAATGGGTTGATGGTAGTATGCAGCCGCCTAATGCCAACTCTCGCCGCTTGACCGCCGCTATGATCCAAGCCGTCAGCGAATTGGTTCAGCCGTTGATTAAGCGTTCGTTCAAATTTTCGTTTGCTTTGGTAACCGCGCTAACTCACCATTTTCATGGCCGCCAACTTTCGCAGCAACTGGGGATCAAACGCTCATGGATTAGCCTACTAGTTCCGTTGGTTGTTTTGGCAAATCGTTGGCAACGCCGCAAATTGCGCCGCAATCCCAACGCTTGGCAAACCCAAATTCAGGCTACTGCTGCCGATTTTCGCGAACGGGTGGTCAACGCCAATCCAACTGCTTATCAATCCAAAAAAGATGGCTAAAATCGAATAGCTTGCATGTCACATTACAGCCAACTCAATCGTCATAGCTCTAGAATGTTTTTTACAAACTGGAGTTAACGATGAACACTCAAAACCCTGTAGTGGTGATTGGCGGCGGGTTGGCAGGCTTGACAGCAGCAAATTATCTGGCGCGGGCTGGCAAGCAGGTGATCGTTTTGGAGCGGGCGAAGCACTTGGGCGGGCGTGCTCGTACCAATCGCGAACATGGTTTTGAGATTAATTTTGGCCCACACGCCTTATATTTGAAGGGCGCTGGGGCACGCGTGCTGCGTGAATTGAATTTGTTACCAGCAGGCTCAAAGCCAATCGCGCCCGACGTGCTGTTGGCTGAGCAACAGCTTTATCCAACTAAATCGATTAAAGCAGCACTCACAATACCGTTGCTCAATCACCGCGCCAAATGGCAATTTTTGCGTACCTTTGCCAAAATTCCATTCATCAACCCAGCCAATTATGCCGATCGTAGCTTTGCCCAATGGATCGAGCAGCAAGCCGATGAGCCACACGCTCGCCAATTGTTGGCAATGTTTGGGCGTTTGACCACCTACGGCGCGGCCAACGACCTGCAAAGCGCCGCCGCCACGCTCGAAAATATCAAAACTGGTTTGGCTGGAGTGTTGTATGTTGATCATGGCTGGCAAGTGATCGTTGAATCGTTGATCAACAAAGCGCGTCAAGCGGGCGTTGAACTACGTACCAGCCAACGGGTTCAAGCAATCCAACCAAGCCATGCAGGGGTAACGATTCAATTAGCTGATGGCACAACTATGCAAGCTGAGGCAGTAGTTTTAGCGGTTACGCCGCAGGCAGCCAACGAATTAGTCGGCACAAGCCAGCACTTTCAGCGCCACTATCAACGGTTGTTGCCGATTACTGCTGCTTGTTTGGATGTTGGCTTGCGTCAATTGCCTCAACCACAGCGACGCTTTTTATTGGGCGTTGATCAGCCTTATTATGCGGTTGCCCATTCTAGCTATGCCAAACTTGCAACGCCAGGTCAAGCATTAATTCATGTGATGAAATATCTCGACCCGCGCCAAACCTATGATCCCAAGCAAACCCGCGCCGAATTAGAACAATTATTGGATCAATATCAGGCTGGCTGGCGCGACCAATTGATTACTAGCCAATTTTTGCCATCAATTACTGTCAGTTATGATACGCCGCAGGTGCAATTTGGCGGCTTGGCGGGCCGCACCCCCGTGGTTTTGGATGATTGCCCGAACGTTTATTTGGCGGGTGATTGGGTTGGAACCGAGGGTCAATTGGCCGATGCCAGCTTTGCTAGCGGCTACACTGCGGCCAAACAGCTGCTACAACCAGCCACTCAAAGCCAGATGCGCAGCATAGGAGCCTTGGCATGAACCATGTTGAGCTATTTGAAAGCTATCGGGGCTACGTGTTTGGCATTGCCTATCGCATGCTTGGCAGCGTGATGGATGCCGAAGATTGTTTGCAAGAAACCTTTTTGCGTTGGCAAAGCCATGCCGAGCAAGTTGAAAACCCACGGGCTTGGTTGGCAACCGTGGCAACTCGCTGGTGCCTTGATCAGCTCAACACGGCGCGACATCAACGTGAGCAATACATCGGCGAATGGCTGCCAGAGCCATTAATTATTGCCGCGCCTAGCAGCAATCTAGAACAACTCGAATCGTTATCAACGGCATTTTTGGTGCTGCTCGAACGGCTTTCGCCTGCTGAACGCGCAGTTTTCTTACTGCACAAAGTTTTTGGCTACGAATATAGCGAAATTGCCGAGATTGTCGGCAAAACTCCAGCGGCCTGTCGTCAACTTGGCCATCGGGCTGCCGAACATGTGGCCCAAGCTCGTCCACGCTTCAAGGTTGAGCCAAGCGTGCAGCAACGGCTGAGCGAACAATTTTTGCAAAGTTGTGCAACTGGCGATTTAAATGGCTTGATGAGTTTGCTTACAGAAGATGTTGTATTGCGCAGCGACGGCGGTGGCGTGGTCCAAGCAGCACGAAATCCAATTTATGGGCCGACGGCGGTTGGGCGCTTCTTGCTCGGCGTATTGCCCAAATTGCCTGCCAATAGCATTTTTGAACCACGTCTGATCAATGGACAAGCTGGATTTGTGGCGCTGGTCGATGGGCATGCCAGCGGCACATTGATTTTAGATATGTTCGATCAACAGATTGCTGGGATTTATATTATGCTCAACCCGCAAAAATTGCAGCATCTAACGCAACCGTTGGGCTAATCTGAGTACTGGCGACACCACGATTAACAACAGCAGTCACAATTTGTTGAATCGGCACGCTTGGCCTATACTGCATCACGGGATCGATTTGGAGCACACTTGGTTGTGCTCCTCAGTGTGAGGTCTATCAGATGACGGTTGATGCTGCCTTGGCATGGGTCAACGATCGCCATGACGATCTATTGGCTCGATTTAGTGAACTGCTACGCATTCCCTCAGTGAGTACCGACCCCGCTTATGCTGCCGATGTCCAACTCTGTGCCGATTGGTTAGTTGGCGATCTGCAACGGATTGGATTTGCCAATTGCCAAGCGATCGCCACCAGTGGTCATCCTGTCGTTTATGGCGAGTGGCTCAAGGCTGGCGCGGCAGCCCCAACCATCTTGGTCTATGCCCATTATGATGTCCAGCCAGTTGAACCATTAGAATTGTGGGAAACCCCGCCGTTCGAGCCAGTCCTGCGCGATGGCAAATTGTATGCGCGTGGCTCGATCGACGATAAATGTGGCGCATTTGCCAATTTGATCGCCTTTGAGGCGCTGCTTGAGACCACTGGCACACTTCCGGTCAATATTAAAGTCATCTTCGAGGGCGAAGAAGAAACTGGCTCGCCTGCGATGGAGCCATTTGTGCGCGAGTATAAAGAGTTGCTCGCCGCAGATTTGATGTTAATTTGTGATGGCGGCTCAATGCCCGACCAACCGCTCATGTTCTACACTGCGCGGGGCATCATCGGAGCCGAAGTTAAGGTAACTGGGCCAAGCCATGATCTGCATTCGGGCTTAGTTGGGGGAGCAGTTCAAAACCCCATTCATGTCGTTGGCAAGATTATCGCCGCCTTGCACGACCAAACTGGACGCATCCAAATTCCTGGCTTTTACGCCGATGTGCAAACACCATCGGCCAAAGAGCAAGCACTCATGGATACTCAAGAACCAGATTTCTTCGAGATGTTGAAAAACGAAAGTGGCCGCAAAACGTTTTGGGCCAACGAACTTGGTTCGTTGGTTGCTCGTACCACCGCCTTGCCAACTTGCGATGTAAACGGTATTTGGGGCGGCTACCAAGGCGCAGGCACCAAAACAATCATTCCAGCTGAAGCGGGCTTTAAAGTCACGATGCGCTTGGTTGCCAACCAAGATCCTCATGGTGTTCTCGAAGCATTTTGCCAGTTTGCGCAAAGCTTTGCCAGCCCTACTGCCGATGTGAGCGTCACCAAAGGTCCAACCAGCCACCCTGTCAATTTGCTCTACGATGGGCCAGTCATCGAAGCCTTACAAGCCGCCTTTGAAGCAACGTGGGGCAAGCCCGCCATGCTCTATCGTCAAGGTGGCTCAGTGCCAATTATGGGCATGTTTCAGCGCGAATTGGGCATTGACTTGGCAACCTTGGGCTTTGGCACCGGTGATAACGGCCATGCACCCAACGAATATCTGTTCGTTGATGCATTCTTCCGTGGAGTTGCGACCGCCATTCATTTCTATACCCGCATGGGTCAGCAATAAACTAAACCAGCGCAGAGGGATTAGGTTCCCTCTGCGCCACAAGCCTATAGTAATTAACTAGTTAGGCTTGTAAGTTTAACACTGCAAATGGCTCGCCAAATGGCTGTTCGGTCGTTTCAACAAAACCACATGCCTGATACAAACGCCGTGCAACCTCATTCTCAGCTTCGTAACTAACCCCAACCGACCTGCCACCAGCCGCTCGAATCGCCAGGATCACCTGATCAATCGCCTGCCGCCCATACCCACGCCCTTGAAATCGAACATCAACTAAGAGGCGGAGAATCCCCCAGCCATATTCGGGATCATGGCCATACATCACAAATCCAACCATCACATCATCAAGATAGATGGCTTGGGTGATCCAGTGAGGCTCAAACCTAGATTGGACAAGCGAGGCTGCTGTACTGGCGACAAATCGCGTTTGATGGGGAGCAACGGTTAATGCCAAACAAGCACGCGCATTGGCAAGCGTAATCGGCTGAAGTTGAATGATGCTATCAGGGTAAATCCGTGGTGAAATTGATAATCCAACCGTTGGCTCCTCGGCTGCATCCGTCGGGATCGGCGACCATCCAAGCGCAGCCAAAAACGCTTGGGCAATAAGCTTTGATGGATAGGTAGCGTAGAGACAGTCCACCGCTGGGTAGAGTTCAAGCTCTGCTACCAACGAAGCAATTGCCGCCCGTCCATAGCCACGCCGAACATAACGCGAATCAATCACGAGATCATACAACCACCAGCGTCCATCATCGATCGAGCAACCAGAAACGAGAAGGCCAACAATATTGCCAGTTTCATGATCAACAATGGCGCGGATCTGAGTATTCGGAATCAGCGCGGCACGGGCATAGGCCATTGTTAAAGCAGATGGATCAGCATAAGCAGCACTTGAGCTAAGCGATTGAGCCATGACCAATGTCAATGGTTGTAACACCACATCCATACAATACTCCTTCCAAGATCAATCCCAACCAATAACAAAAGGGACGGCATCAATAGACCTTGCAGGTCTACTAGATGGCCGTCCCCAATGATGGTGGTCGGAATTCAATTAATACGAATAGATATTCGCTTAACGATCCTACATCAACATGCTAAGCATTGTCAATACGGCTGAAAAGACTAGGATGAACGGTGCAAACACAAATTTCTCAATCACAATCAGACATATTTAGCCTCATTGGTGACCATTGAGCATATCACCGCTAATCGTAAACTAATCCAACAATTGTGGTTTTGAGTTTAAGCTAGGAGCGCTGTCTATGCTGATTCGTCAAGGCGTTACGATTCATAATCCGCTAACCCAATCGCAAACCGTTGTCCTCGAAAGTGATCAAGAAACCCAAGGCATGGGTTGGTTGCTTGAGGTAACTTGCCAACCCAACACCAAACCCGATATCGCCGAACATCGCCATTTAACTTGGACAGAGACCTTTGAAATTATGAGCGGCATCGCTCACTATAGCCTCGATGGCAAACAACAAACGCTCAAAGCTGGCGAGTCATTTCAAGTTAAACCAAACCAAGCGCATATTCACCCCTGGAATGCTGGCGATCAGCCGATGGTTTATCGCCAACGCAATCTGTTTGCTCAAGCCAACCCCGCCGCTGTCCAAGATGTATTGGGCGTGTTCGCTACAGTCGCCGATTTGGCTCGCCAAGGCAAGGTCAATGCCGAAGGATTACCCAAAAATCCCCTGCAACTCGCTGCGACTGCAAGAACTTTAGGTCGGTATGGCGGTTATGATACGCGCATGCCGATCCCGGTGCAGAAAGTATTATCTGCAACCCTTGGTCGGCTAGCCGAATTGCTGGGGTATCGCGGGGTCTACCCCGCTTAAATCTCGTGGCGATGGAGCAAGTGTGTAGCTGCATTGCCAGGCTTTTAATTTGGAGGAAGGTTGTGTATGCGCTTTTCATGGCGAATGCTGGGGACGATTGTCGGCTGGTTAATCTTTGGGGCATGGGTTGGATTTGGCTATAGTATCGTTCAACAAAATGGCCAGCGCGGAATCCAAACTGTCGATTTTCAAAGCTATGCTTTGGCTGCTGAACGGATGCAACAACAGGCTAGCCCCTATCCTACCATTGCTGAGGCTCAGGCGATGTGGCGCAGCGTGCATCAGTGGGAGCAACGCATGCTCAACGCGCCGGATCCCGCCGCCAAACTTGCAGTCAAAGCCGAATATGATCAAGTTGGGCAAATCGTTGGGCCATATTTGTACCCGCCGACGTTGGCCACTATCGTAACTCGTTTGCAAATTAGCAGCCTCGGGATGGCCGCAAGCTTGAGCATTGCAACGATCATATTTGTGGCATTTTGGCTCTATCTAACCAAACAAAGCAGTGGCTGGACAATTTGGGTTATGTTGAGCATGGAGTGTTTGATCGGCATTGTAGCAGGCAATATTGAGTTTCTGCTCTTACTTGGCAGTTTGGTTGGCGGTTATTGGGCGCTCCATCACTCGCGTATAGCTGCCGCCCTGATTATTGCCCTCATGCTATTGATCAAACCATTTTATGCAATGTTTTTTGGAGCACTAGCGCTGCTGGCCTATTGTAGCCTCGCCGATCAGGCCGCTCGTCAGGCCTTGCTCAAACGAATTGCCAGCATCGCTGGGTTAGCTTTAGGCTTGATTGGGCTTGAAATTTGGCGCTGGGATCAGGCGCTGCGCAACGAAACTTTCAGTTATTTAACCCATACCTTAGAATATCAATGGTTTAACTTTTCGGCTGCTGAGCAAAGCCCAATGAGCATGTGGAATCGTACACCCTTACAAGGTTTGATCAACCTTGGCATCAGCGCCAATAGTGCTCAAATCTTAGCGCTTGGCTTATGGCTAGTGAGTTTAGGGTTGATCGGTTGGTTGGTTTGGCACAAAAATCTTGGTTTTCCAATGCTCTATGGTTTGAGTTTTATCTTGTTGTATTGGGGGAGGCCTGTTGGTTGGTCGTTCTCGTTTATCGAATTGATTGTGCTAAGTTTGGCTTGGCCTTGGCTCAAACTATGGGGCAAAATTGGTCTCAGCACCGCAATGCTAGGCCTGATTGGCTCACGTTGGGTTGCCCTCATGCTCACAGCCCAAGCCCAAGGAATGCCACTGAATACACTGCAAACCAATACCTTCGCTTGGGAATCGTGGTTGGTATTGCCATGTTGTCTGGCCTGTTTGGGCTATGCCATTCGCCAACAATCGCAGCATAATGTTTCGATAGCCATAAGCCAACAGCCGGTCGCGCACTCTGCCCCTCTAGGTTAAATTTGCTCTAGACAGGAAGGATTAGGGATCAAAAATTTTAACTACAAAGAACACGCAACGCACAACGGTTGCACAATCCTACGCTTAAAATCAAAATCCGATCCCTAATCTCTTGGTCTTAATTAAACAAAGGTTTGGGCAGCCAATGCCAAATGACCCACATCGCCATGACGAATTAAACAGCGCCAGCCTTGATCAGTAATACTTACCTCGGTTAAACCACAATGTTGAATATCGGCGTTGATCCAATGGGTATTGGCTGCTCCAAAAATCGCTGCAACTACCGCACTAATCAAATTGCCATGGCTCACCAAGAGAATCTGCCCGTCGGCTTGAGCTGGGCCAAAATACTTTTGCCAGAGGTCAGCAAATTGTGCTACCCCTGCATCAACAATCGCAGGCTCAATTTTAGCAAAAAAGGCTTGGGTCGATTGAGGCAAAGCTGGATCATTGGGAATCGAAGGAATTAATTCGAGCAACAATGGCTCAACTTGTAACGGAATATGAGGATGCTGTTGCTGAAGCCATTGGGCAGTTTCAGTTGCGCGAATACTCGGACTATGCCAAATTTGGCTGATTGGTAGTGCAGCCAAGCGCGTCGCCAATGCCTGAGCTTGTTGCTGCCCTAAATCGGTCAAGGCTCCATCGGGCAGCGCCGATTCGCCAGCTTGATTGAGATACTGCCCATGACGAACCAAATAGATTGTTCGTTTAGCCATCCAAACCCTCCTTTGATTGATCAATAGCCTCAGCATAGCAAATTTTAGCCGACAGCCAATGATAGCAAACTGAAATCCTAACCCAAAAAGAGCTAGCAAATGGAGCGTACTTTTGGCTATTGACAGCAGCCATTGGCTCTACGATGATATGGAAATCTCAAAACTTGTTTCCATGGCGATTTGTTGGCGTTGTTTTAGGGAAATGTGTGATTATGCATATACCAATCCTTTCGCGTATCAGCACAAAAATCACCTTAGCCAGTGCGTTCTTGCTGTTTGCAACAATTTTGCTGGTGGTAGTTGGGCTATTGCGTGGCTTTGCCCAAACCCGCACCGATGTTACCACCGCCAGCCAACATGGTCTGCAAAATCAAGGTCAGGTGGCTTTGTTTGATCTCACCCAAGTTGAGGCCAAATTGCTCAATGCCAACCTTGAGCAAGCTGCCAGCACGACACGCCATCTGGTCAGTTTGTTTAATAGCCTTGATCAAGTTCCAAGCCTGAGCTTAACTGACCCATTGAGCCAACTCACGACTGGCCCTGCCAACAATCGTTTTGATGCCAACCCCAACCGCAAGAGCGATTTAGTGATTTTTGCCAATACTCCTGATAGCGCGTTACTGCGCCAAAACCTACGCGATTCGCAGATTCTCGACGCGATTTTCCCTGGGGTTTTGGCCAATTTAGGCGATGCGCTAGCAATTTATTATGTTAGTAACGAAGGCATGACCCGCTATTATCCGGTTTCGAATTTGCAAGATATTGTGCCGCCTGATTTCGATGTGCCCAACGAAAATTTTTATACGATTGTGGCGGCAACCCGCAACCCTGAACGTAAAACGGTTTGGACAGATATTTACTCGGATGAATTGGGCAAAGGCTTACTAACAACCGTCAGTTCGCCAATTTACCAAGGCGATCAATTTCGTGGCTTTATTGGCATCGACATTACTTTGAATGAATTTTTGAAACAACTTGAAACGATTAAACCCACCCCAGGTAGCTATGCTTTTGTGCTCGATCAACATGGCGATGTAATTGCTGCGCCCCAAATTGCGCTCCAAACATTTTTGAATATTCCTAGCTCGCAAACCCTTAGCCCAAGCCAAACCCTCGAACTCCAGATGAACCCCACCACTGCCCCAGTATTAGCCAGTGTGCTTGAACGGATGCAGAATAACCAAAGCGGCATTCAAACGCTCCAAGCAAACAACCAAGATTTGGTTGTAGCCAACGCTGCACTTACCTCGATCAATTGGCATATTGTGGTGGTTGCGCCCAAAACCGAGATCACTAGTGAGGCCCAAGCAGTCACCGCCACAATCGAAACGAGTTCAGGTCGGATTGTTGGCAATCTATTATGGTTTTTGGCAGCACTAACGATTATTACCTTGCTAGCGACTTGGTTAATCAGCAATCGGCTGAGTCAGCCAATCGTGGCGTTGGTGCAAAATACCCAAGCTTTAGCTGAGTCAAATCAGTTTGTACAGTTGCCTGAGCAAAGCAAAGATGAGCTAGGATTTTTGGCTCGTGCCTTCAATCAAATGGCTAGTAAAGTGCAAGCCGCCCAACAAAGTCTCCAACAAGTCAATCAAAATCTTGAGCAAACCGTGCAGCAGCGCACCCACGAGCTAGAACAAGAGCGCGAATCGTTGCAACAAACCCTTGATCAACTCAAACTAGCCAATAGTACGGTGGCCAAACTGACCGCGCCAATTATTCCAGTGGCGCAAGGCGTGGTGGTTGTACCAATTACTGGCAGCCTGAATACCGAGCGAATCGAGCAATTGCAACAAGCCATGTTGCGTACTGCTGAGCGTCTACGGATTCATACTGTCATTCTCGATGTGACAGGACTTGAGGTTTTGGAAGATTCAGCGACCTTTGTCCGCAGCCTTGATGCCTTGCGCTTGCTTGGTTCAAAAGCAATGCTGGTTGGAGTAAGTGCCGATTTTGCCCAAGATTTGATTCAGAGCGGCATCAACCTTGATTCAGTTACGACCATGGCCAATCTGCAAGCAGCAGTCCGAGCAACATTAAATCAAGCCTAGAACCAATGACCACATACCAAAACCCCCGATCCACACTAAATGGATCGGGGGTTTTGGTTCGATGCGGGTCTAGCGGTCAGGAATAACATCTAAGAACAAGGTTGAATAGGCCCGACCCAACTCAATTGGCTCTTTGAGTGCGCCCTGGGTTTGCAACATTTGGTGAGTAAACGACCAAAGATCGGGTCGCATATCGCCAATTTTGGTGTTTGCAGGCTTGATCAACTTGAGCATTTCAGTTAAGCGCCGCAGTTGGGCATCGCGATTGAGCTTAACATCGTAGGTCACCACATAATCAACCGCTTGGCTTGGGTTAGCAATTACGTCATTCCAGCCTTTGAAGGTAGCTTTGAGGAAACGCGTGACCAAATCGGGGTTTTCAGTCGCCATTTTTTCGGTAGTAATCAGCACCAATTCATAGCTATTGATGCCGTAATCACTCATCAACATAATTGAAGGTGGGTAACCCCGCTCACTTAGTTCAATCGCTTCGTTGATATTCCAAGCCACCAACGCATCAATCTCGCCATCAATCAACTGATCGATGCCTGAATCAAAGCGCGGTAAAGGCTTAGCGCTTTCCAAATCGATACCTTGAGCCGAAAGCAGTGTATTGTAAAGCTGGGTAGCCCCGCCTTCCGAGGCCAGCACTTTTTTACCAACCAAATCTTGCGGCGTGCGAATATTAGCGCCAGGTAACGAAAGAATCGCCAATGGGCTATTTTGGGTTAGCACGGCGATCCCAACTACGGGCTTACCATTGGCGCGAGCTTGAATCACACTATCGGCGCTAGCTACTCCAAAATCGGCGGCTCCGCTACTGACTTTTTCAGTCCCATCAATATAGCCGTTGGCATCGAAACCGCCTGCAATCAACTCGACATTCAAATTCTGCTCGCCAAAGCGGCCATTCTTTTCAGCAGCAAAAAAGCCCGACGACGAATAATCAAAAACCCAGTTCAACTGAAGCTTGACCGAATCCTTAGGGGCAGGGGTGGGGGTTGCTTGGCTCGTGCTACAAGCAGCCAATAGCACCAGCATGAGCACACTGAGATAGCTTAACCGGCGCATCCTAACTCCTCGGCGAGACAGAAGCTTAACCATGGGCAACCTCCATGAACAAAAAAGCACTAAGCGCAATATAATCTAGATACGGGCTGTGTAAATGTCATTATTAGATCGACCAATGTCCTTGTCAAGGTCTATAAGTCCTAGCCAAGCGCTAGGCGTATGAAACACCAAAGGCTTAATCGCATACCAAAAGGATGTTTACCATGATCGAGCAATACAAACAATTATCGGCAATCGTCATTAATCAAATCTATAATCAGGCTCAATTTGAGCAGATCGAGCAGATTTTTCACCCGCAATATGTGCAGAAGCCGCTTGGTTATAATGGATTTAAGGGTGTTGAACGGCATGTCAATGAAGTACGCAGCGCATTTAGCGATTTAAATCTAAGCTTAATTGACCAAATCGCTGAGGCTGATGGCGTAGTTAATTTGGTGCTCTTTAATGGTACGCATACCGGTCAACTCTGGAAATTTGCGCCAACCCAGCGCCAAGTCAGCGTTATGTTGATCTTGATTCATCGTTTTGTGGAAGGCAAAATCGTCGAGGCAATCTTCAACCTTGATCAGCTAGGCCTCCTGCAACAACTTAAATTATTGCCAACGCCAATTTGGGCCAAACCTAATTAAGTGTCAGATTTTCAGGCCTGCTGGCCCTCTCTACTACACCATATAATTAATCTATATAGCTAGTTTGTGTTGAGTAGAAAGGATTTCCATGGCACACGCTCAAACAATTTTGGTAACTGGAAGCAGCAGCGGTTTGGGTCGGGCAATCGTCGAAACTTTGGCCGAGCATGGCCACACGGTATTTGCCTCAATGCGCGGGATTGCTGGCAAAAATGCCCAAGCCGCCCAAGAATTACGCGATTTTGCCAGCCAACATGGATTAAACATCGAGCCAATCGAGCTTGATGTAGTCAATCAAGCCTCAGTCGATCAGGCAATTGCCACCATTCAAGCCAAAGCAGGCCGCCTCGATTGTTTGATCAATAACGCGGGCGCTGGCTTGGCGGGCTTAACTGAGGCCTGTAGCATCGAGCAAGTTCAGCAATTGTTTGATATCAATGTGTTTGGGGCATTGCGGGTTACCAAAGCTGTTTTGCCATTAATGCGCCAACAGCAAGCAGGCCTGTTGATCACGATTTCTAGTACCAGTACCCAAATCGTTGTGCCGTTTTTGGCCGCCTATGGAGCCAGCAAAGCTGCCGAAGAAATTATGGCCCAAAGCATGTTTTACGAATTGACCTCGCTGGGGATCGATAGCGTAATTTTGCAACTGGGTGGCTATGCAACCAAGTTTGGCACAAATATTCAGGTTGCCGCCGACCAAAGCCTGAATGCCGCCTATGGCTTGGCTGGTCAATTTGCTCAAGGCATCAGCACCGGCATTGTGGCTGGGCTTGAGTATGCTGATAATCCAGTTGACGTTGGCAATAAAATCAATGAAATTTTGGCAATGCCCAGCGAGCAACGCCCACGCAAATATAGCATGGGCGGTGGTTCGCAAGGCCTGAATGAACTCAACCAACAGCTTGAGCCATTGCAAGCAAGCTTAATTAGCTTGATGCAAATGGAGCCATTGTTGTTGCGCAGCCAAACTGCCAGCTAGCCTACTCGTTGAGAGTCGAGAGAGGCAGCAATATTAATCTTCAAGCTCATTCAGATGCAATTCGATTCGGCGATCAGGCAAGAGCCACATAATTGCGACCGCCACATAGAAAAAGCCCGCCAAGGCTGGATGAATAAAGGCACAACCAATTGCTACAGCGTAGAGCAAGGGCGAGAGTTTACCTTTAAGATCACGCCCAATCAATTTCGCCAACGGAGAATTTGCGCCTTGACTACGAATAATCGTGAGTTGTAGGACCCAATAGGCAACCCCTGCACCCAACATCACAATCCCATAGGCGGCGGTAGGAATCGTGGCAAAGTGGTTTTCGCCCATCCAGCCAGTCGTAAATGGCACAAGTGAGAGCCAAAACAACAAGTGCAAATTAGCCCAAAGTATCGCCCCATTAGACTGGTTGGTCACATGCAACATATGATGATGATTGTTCCAATAGATCCCAATATAGACAAAACTCAAAATATACGATAGCAAGACTGGCACTAATGGCTGAATATCAGCCCAGCTATCCCCATGGGGAATTTTCAACTCCAATACCATAATCGTCAAAATAATCGCGAGCACCCCATCACTAAACGCCTCTAACCGCTGTGTTTTCATCACCACTCCTGAATCTTGCTGGAATTACCGCTATTTGACAATTTTTGTCATATTGTGTCAATACCCAATCGACTAGTCTTACCACTATACAGATTGATAGCGGTTACAGGAGGAACATTATGGGTTTGAAGAAATGGTCGTTGATTGGGGCTGCATTGGTTGGTTTATTGTTCGCTCAGCCAATTACCCCCAGCACAGCCAGCCCACAAGATTTAGATATCGCTAGCAGAGGATCGATTAGTTGTGCCTCGCCTACCACTGAGCGGATCGATTGCTTTGTGGTGGGCGATGATAAACAAGTTTGGCAACATTCATGGCAAAGCGGTCTTGGTTGGGGCAATTGGGTTAGTTTAGGCTTTCCCTATTTCACAATCGATACCAGCGGGGGTGTTTCGGCAGTTGCCCGTGATAGCACAACGATTGATATTTTTGTAAGTGGCAAGGATGGTAATTTTTTCAATCTATACCAACGCACCTGGAATGGCACAACTTGGAGCGATTGGACGAGCTTAGGCGGACCAAGCTCGTGGGATATTTACGAATTGAGCTGTACCTCAGCTTCGGCCAGCAACATTAGTTGTTTCGTTCGCGCCAGCGATAATCACCTTTGGCAAAAAACCTGGAGTGGCAGTGGTTGGTCAACATGGGGCGATCTCGGCGCATTTGTTAATGGCGGCCCATTTAAAGGCCTCACCTCAAGCAATTACAACACCGATAGTATTCTGCTTTTTGCCATCGGCAGCGATGGTCATGCCTATCGTCGTTTTTACGAAAGCGGCACATGGAGTGGCTGGCTCGATGATGGCGGGCCAACTGGCAGTAGCTTCGATCAAGTAAATTGCCAAGATCAAGCAGGCAGCAAGATCACATGTGCGTTTACCGATACCATGGGAGACGTTTGGTATCGCACATGGGAATCAGGCTGGAGCACATTTATACAGCTAGCAACCCCACCATCAAGTGCTAAGGGGGTGGCAGTAGCCCATTATTCCAGCTTGGGAACGGTGATTATTACCAACAGCTTTGATGGTAGGCTTTATCGAACATTTCAACCAGACCCAACCAGCGCTTGGTCTAGTTGGCTTGATGATGGTCGCCCGCAAGATCTTCAAATCTTTTTGCCAATGGCGATAAAGCCCAACTAAGCCTTGAGCAAGGCAAAATGGCGCATATCAGCAACTTGTTGCTTGTTACGTTTGAATAATTCTTGGTTGTAGCCCACAATCAAAGCCAAAGCGCTAGCTTCATATTCGCTGTAGTCTGCATCAAAATACATTGCAGCCGCCAGCATGAGGCTAGCGCGATCAGTATATTGATGGCCGATTAATTGGCGTTTCGCCGTAGCCAACGAAATTTCGGTAACTGGCAGGCCCGTCCCATAAATTAAGCCAATCAAGGCTCCCACAATCCGTTGACAGGCAATTAGATCGGCGGGCTGGGTTTTGGGCAATGGCGCATTAATCACACATTCAACCAATTTCGGATAATCGCGCAGCCATTGTTGGCATGATTGAACTGCGAGGATAATTCGTTGCTTAGGGGTGCAACGGCGGGCATCAAGGTCGAGGTGGGCATGTTCTACAACGCGGGCGGTGGCACGTTCAAAAACAACCATACCCAAATTTGCGGCTGAAATATCAAGTGCAAGAATCATCGTTCTACTCCCTTATGTCGTGTAATAGGTCAGGAGGTCGCATGAATGGCCATGAACATTTAACAATGGGCATGGCTCTAGCCTCAGAATCTCAGTACTAACCATTCGCTCAAGGGTTAATCCTTGGATGCTAACCCATAGGGGTGATATTTAATCCAGAATTGCCCCAAGTACTAGCCCTATTTAGGTTGCTGATACGACCTATTGTCTTAGGTCAGCCTTACCAAAAGGATTACCACCAAACCTGTGATTAACCATGCAAGGCATCAACGTTGTGGGTAGGACAATTGAAGAAGCAATAATGAAAAAAACGCCTAAAACCACAAACGGCTCGCAAAATGGAGCCGCTTGTGGGAGAGAAGAGAGAGGAGAAGGTTTGATATGAATATAGCAAAACTAGTTTAATTTGTCAAGTAGCAATTAACTGTTGCTTGAGGCCGCTGCAACAGATGTTTACAAAAAAAAGCGTAGCAAACGACGAACTCGTAGTACACTACTTAGGTGCTTGTTTATCGGCACACCAAGATCTGCAATCAATCACCGAGAGGAATATCTATGGCTGCATCCGAGGCAGATAGCTTGCCGAAAGCTCGCCCATCACAACGGCTTAATCGACGTAAAATTGCCAGCATTATTATGGCTTGGATGGCGCTGTGCTGGCTAATTATTGGTAGTGTGTTTTATAGTGTCATACCTGGTGGCTGGCTCAGCATCCTAGGCTTGATGCTCTTGAGTTACATTCCACTGCTATTCGTAGCACGTTCGTTTGGTGGGCCAGTTGCACCATCGGCGCATCTACGCTTGTGGGGCTTTCGGCCATTTTGGTATAGCCAATTGCTCTTGCCATTGATGGCAATCGGTGGCTTGATTGGCCTGATTATTGGCTTGCCTTTCCATAGCAGTGGGTTGCTAGGGCGTGGCTTGGCAGGTGGCATCGGGTTACTCTATTTGACGGGCATTGGTTTGGCTTATTTTGGCTCACGCCGCTTGGCAGTGCGCGAATTGACCGCCAATTTGCCCCAATTGCCCAATGAGCTAGCTGGCTTGAAAATTGTCCAGATCTCGGATACCCACGTTGGGCCGCATACCTCGCATCGCCACTTGCGTAACGTCGTCGCGGCAATTGAAGCCGCCAAGCCCGACCTGATTGTGATGACTGGCGATCAAGTTGATGATTATGTTGATGATGTTGAACCATTTGCCGCAGCCTTCGGCCAACTCTCAGCCCCATTAGGCGTTGTCGCCATCGCTGGCAATCACGATGTCTATGCTGGTTGGGATGGCGTGCGGGCCGGTTTAGAAACCATGGGCATCAAGGTTTTGGTCAATCAAGCAACTGCATTTAACTATCGTGGTGTGCGTTGGTGGCTGGCAGGCACTGGCGATCCCGCTGGAACCTACGTGGCCCAAGGTCGCGAAGTCGTAGCCCCTGATATTCCCAAAACATTGGTTGATGTTCCAGCCAACGAATTTCATGTGGTTTTAGCCCACAACCCAGCGCTCTGGCCCGCTTTAGCTCAACGCAACGTGCCACTAACCTTGAGCGGCCACACGCACTACGGCCAATTTGCCATCCCCAAACTTGGCTGGAGCATGGCCTCGGCCTTTTTGGAACATGCCATGGGTCACTATCAGCTTGAGCAATCGCTGCTTTATATCAACCCAGGCACAAACTATTGGGGTATTCCCTTCCGGCTTGGCACCAAGCCCGAAGTCACGGTGATTACATTGCAACCCAGCCAAACCGCCTCAATCATTGGGTAAATGGCCCCACTAAAACGTAGTTAAACAAAAAGACACTCGGCAAAACCGAGTGTCTTGGTGACGCATACGGGATTCGAACCCGTGATCTTCACCTTGAAAGGGTGACGTCCTAGGCCGCTAGACGAATGCGCCATGCAACGTTGTGTATTATATCCAGCAGCCAGTTTTTGTCAAATTGTTAGCTTGCGGCGATTTCCAGCGTTTCGGCACTGGCTTGATTTTGGTTGCCAGCCGTCGCTACACTTGGGCTAATTTGCCAGTGATAATCAGCATCTAGCACAGCGGTAATGGTATCATAGCCCGATGGGAACACCAGCTGTTGGGGCTTGGTAGTTGTGGTGATGGTTACACCGTTTTCAACCACCGTATAGCCAAATACAATCCAATAATCAATCTTTGGGGTAAACGTTGCGGTCACGTTTGGTTCGGAAGCAACTACAAAAACTGGGCTACCAGCAAAACTCACGCCTATTTGCACCGCATTTGCTCCGACCGTACTATCTTGCACAATCACCAACGAGCCTGCTATCTCAGCTTTGGTTTGGTCTTTGAAGGTATAAGCATCGTCGATTTGGGTTAGGGTCACTTGGTTGTTTTGGCTCTCATCGGCAGGCCAAAGCTGAATCAAGTTGGTCGTAATACCGATGTTATCAACTGGTGCTCTATTTTGCACCCAAGTAAATCCATACGCCTGATCGTTCCAACTAAAGCTTGCTTGGGTTGTAGGATGAACTGGTTGGTTGATAAAGCGATAGGCCGCTAAATCACCAAGATCAGGACTTTGGGTATAGACCATCATCGAGCCAAAAGTCGGCGATTCGTTGACCATTACCAACGTCAATTGATTGTTGCTCATTGTTCCTCCTAATTGCAAACTGTCAACACCCTAACGATAAAGGTCAAGCCAAGTCAGTTTGTTGACAGTGCTGCAACCAAGAGCAATGAATTACAATTCGACAATCGATAGTCGGTCGAGCGCGAACATGCGTTGAGCATTGCGCAAATAGCAGTAGGCGTGCAAAATGTGACGTTTGCCCTCGACTGTCAAGCCCATCGGCAGCACGCGCCGCTCAACTGGATCGCCGCCAGCAGTGCGGTAGGAGATCATCAACGATTGGCGGCTGGTCATCGCCGTTGAAATTTCTTGAATTAAAGGGCTTTCTTCGTCGCCAGGCAACAGGCCGCGCTGCGCTCGCAGCAAATCGGCCAAGGTATGCACCCCTTTACGATACAAAATATCGAGCAAGTGCTCAAAAACTGGGCGCAAGGCTACAACATCGCTCATCGCACGATGAGAAGGCGCTTTTTCGCCCAAATTGGTTGCGAGCGAGGTCAAATTGTAGCGGCGTGCGGTAATGTAGCGCCGCGCCAACGCCAATGTATCGATGACAGGTGTTTCAAGTGGTGGTAAATTAATTCGGCTTAATTCGCTGGTCAAAAAGCCAATATCGAAATAGGCGTTATGCGCAACTAAAACTGCCTCATGAAATAATTTATTGACTTTAGGCCAAATTTCGCCAAATGATGGTGCATTAGCAACCATTTCGGCACTAATACCGTTTACCGCAAACGCAGCGGGATCAATTTCGCGTTGTGGATTTACCAAAAACTCACAGCGATCAATAATCTCGCGACCTTGAATGCGCATTGCCGCCATTTCACAAATGCGATGCCCAATTTGAACATCTAAGCCAGTGCTTTCCATATCGAACAACACAAACGGAATGGTGTGCAACGGACGATCAAGGAGAGTATACATGCGTGCTTCATTTCTAGTTCCCAGCGTGGGAAACATTTAACAACATCGCTCGACAATCCGTGCAAAGAGCTTGCAGGGTTTGTCGTTACTGATTGTCAGTCTAACACGCCTATGTGTCAATATTTGTCATTGTTAAGAGCTGTTTTAGCTATCGTTGTCGCTAATATCGGCAACTAGGGCTTTGGCGGCTTGTTGCAAATGGCTTGGCGCTACCAACATTTGTAAGCCACGTTGACCAGCACTCAAGCTAATTCGTGCATGCTGAAAGGCACTAAAATCGAGGACAACTGGCATTGCGCGGCGCGTGCCCAAGGGCGAAACCCCACCTTTGAGATAGCCAGTCAAGCGGGTTAATTCCTCGATGGGAGCCATTTCAACCCGTTTATCGCCAAGCGCATCGGCCAATTTCTTGAGGCTCAGGCGATGATCACTTGGTACAACCGCTAAAACATAGCCTTTTTTCTCGCCTTTGGCCAATAAAGTTTTAAACAACATATTTAATGGTAAGTTAAGCTTTTCAGCGGCTTCCTCGGCAGTAAATTCGCTTGCCTCAAAACTCAACAATTCAAAATCGCTAGTCACGCGACACATCACATCAGTCGCCCGCGTTCGAGTTCCCATTATTGGCCTCCATGTACGTTCATTTACAGCATTATAGCGCTTGATTGGCTCGATTAAACCCGCCTAAAGATGCATGCAATCGCCCAAATAAACGCTATAATCACCTCTGAAATAGTAGCTCAATTGGAAGAGCGCTTAGCCCAAATACTTTGAGATGTGGTTTCGAGGCCCACCTATTTCAAGCCAAGCCTTAAACCGTCGCTTAATGAAAAGCATTACCTTGCCAAGGCAAAGATAGCGGTGCAAATCCGCTCGGTTTGTGGCTTTGGGATCATTGCAGAATATGAAATAGTAGCTCAATTGGAAGAGTGACGGACTTCTAATCCGAAGATGTGGGTTCGAGACCCACCTATTTCAAACCAAGCCTTAAACCGTCGCTTAATGAAAAGCGTTCCCATGCGACGGGAAAGATAGCGGTGCAAACCTGCTCGGTTTATGGCTTTGGGATCATTGCAGAATATGAAATAGTAGCTCAATTGGAAGAGTACTGACCTCCAACTTCGGGGATGTGGGTTCGAACCCCACCTATTTCACCCAAACTAGCGCTGTCGCTTAATGAAAAGCATTGGTTCGCTAAACCAAAGATGGTGGTGCAAACCCACCCAGCGCCTAGTTTGGCCAAATATTGATTGGCTTGTTTAACCACGAAAGGAGTCCATGTATACAATTCTCACCCGAACAAATCGAGCTTTGTCTGACGATTTTGCAACAGATTGCTGATGATCCCACCCAGATCGATCAGCATGATCGCTTTAAATCCTTAGTTGCCAAAATTTATAAACAAGGCCGCAAAGCCAAATCCGACCGCAAACGCCAACAAATTGTCGCCCACGACCAACAGTTGAGAGAACAAAGCCTACTATTGCAACAGAAACGCGGCCAGCATTCGCCGCCGTTGCTGCCAAACGACCCAACCAGCGAATTGCAACAAGCCAATCATTGTTATAGTTGCAAACAATCGTATACTAGCCTCCACTTTTTTTACCATGCCTTGTGCCCTGCTTGTGCTGAGCTGAATTATCGTAAACGCCAGCAAAGCGCCGATTTGCGTGGACGGGTGGCAGTGGTGACTGGTGGCCGAATTAAAATTGGCTATCAATTAGTGTTGCGTTTATTACGTGATGGGGCACGGGTGATTGTCACCACACGCTTTGCTCACGATTGTGCCAAACGCCTCAAAGCTGAGCCAGATAGCCACGAATGGCTTGATCGCGTGCAAATTTATGGCTTAGATTTGCGCATGCTGCCAGCAGTCGAGCAATTTATTGCCCATTTGCATGCCACCGAACCAAGCATCGACATCTTGATTAACAATGCGGCCCAAACGATTAAACGGCCTTATGAATTTTATCGGCCATTAGTTGAAGCCGAATATCAAGCCAATAGCCATGATCAAGCCTTGCTAGTGCATGATCAACAACAGCATTTGGATTGGCTCAAGCATGGCTCAAATTACGCCTTGCTTGGTGCAGGCCAGCACATGATCGACCATACGCGCCATGATTATGATGGCTTGCCATTGGATTATCGCGAGCAAAACAGTTGGTCGTTGCTGCTTGATCAGATTGATACGCGTGAGTTGCTTGAGGTTCAGTTAATCAATGCGGTTGCGCCGTTTATGCTCAATAGCCAGCTCAAACCCTTGTTGCTGCGTTCGCCATTCGCGCGGCGCTTTATCATCAATGTCTCGGCAATGGAAGGCCAATTTCAGCGAGCCAGCAAAACTGCGCGGCATCCGCATACGAATATGGCCAAAGCGGCGCTCAATATGCTCACCCGCACATCAGCCCAAGATTACGCTCAGGCTGGCATTTTCATGAATAGCGTTGATACTGGCTGGATTACCGATGAAAATCCCTATGCCAAACAGCAAATGTTACAACAAACCCAAGGGTTTTATCCGCCGCTTGACGCAATTGATGGCATGGCGCGGATCTACGATCCAATTGTGCAGGGGATTAACCACGCTGAAGAGCCATTGTTTGGCCATTTTTTGAAAGATTACGCACCATATCCATGGTAAGGGAGAGCCACAATGAGCGAGCCAATTCTGTGCCCAATTCAACAGCCACTTGAGCGGCTTGATAGCCATGCCGTTCTCCAACCATTGCTTGAATATTTAAGCCATAATCAGCCAGTAACCAGTCCTACGACGTTTCCGCGTGGCACAGTGCTGCCCGATGGCCGCCTCGATTTATGTAAGCAACAACTTGGGATTGAGGGCTGCCAACTGGTGGCCCAAGCCCTTGCCCAAAATACCACCATCAATAGCTTGTTACTGGGCACAAATGGCATCGGCAATGTTGGAGCCAAGGCCGTAGCTGAGTTGATTGAGCAAACCCCAGAGCTGGAAATTGTCTATCTTGGCTGCAATGCGATTGAGGCCAGTGGAGTTGAAGCATTAAGCCAAAGCCTACGCAATAATCGGCATGTGCATGGCCTCTGGCTCAAACGTAATCCCTTGGGGTTGGCAGGCGCACAAGCGATCGCCCAACTACTTGAGCATAATCAGCATTTACGCACGCTCGATTTGGTCAATACCGATTTGGGCATGGATGGATTTGGCGTGATTATGCAGGCCTTGATTCGCACCAATCGCAGCCTAGAACGAATTTACTTGAGCGGTAATCAACTTGGGCCAGAAGCTGCCGAACTCATTGTTGAGTTACTCCGCCATAATCCCAAACTGAGCGAATTGTATTTGAGCGTCAATCAATTTGGTGATCGTGGTGCCCAAACCTTGGCCGAAGGCTTAGCCGCCAATCAAACCTTGCGCGTTTTGGAGCTTTCCAGCAATGGAATTGGCCTTGAAGGTGGCACAACCTTGCTTGAAGTGGCCTTTGCCCATCCACGGCTTGAGCAATTTAAGCTTGGCTATGCCCCTTCAACCAAGGTATTGGGAGCGCAAGCCAACCAACTTGGGGATCGCGGCGCACAATTAATTGGTCAACTGTTGCCCAGCAATACCACCATGCGCCAACTCGATCTGACTCGCAATGGAATTAGCAAACTTGGTCAAACGAGCCTAGCCCAAGGCTTGGAGTATAATTATCGCTTAGTTGATTTGGCAATTAATCACCTGCAAGAGCCGTTGATTTCGCACTATTTAGAGCGCAACCGCCAACAATCTGGCCAGCCAATTCAGCCGCACACTGATATTGCACGAATCAAAAGTGTTTACCGTACAACTATCAAATAATCGTCGATGTTGTTCGATTGAGGAGAAACCATGTTCAGACCAAAATCACCACTTAAGCCATCCAAACAAGGCATCAATGCGATGTTGCTGATTGGCGGGCTTGGCGCAAGTTTCCTGTTGATCACCACCTTGATTATTGCCCTTTCGACCAAAGAACTTGACGCTTTTCTCTTTTGGTTTAATCTAGCAGGCTTTTCGGTTTTGATTGGTGTGATTCGATTAGTCATGCGGCGACCGGGTATGTATGAATTGCCGCCACCACCCGACATGCCAACCAATGTTGATCCCAGTCAAGGTTATTATGTACCGCCAGCTTATGTTAATCATTCACCTGGGCCGTTTGTGTATGGCGCTAATAAAAATAGACCGTTTGCGTTTGGTGCTGATGCAAAGCAAAAGCCTCAATTGCGGCTAACCAGACGTGGTAAGTTCGCCTTGACTGGAACATTCACACTCAGTTTTATATTACTGCTCGTCTTACTAACGATCGTAGGGCGTACAAACCATCTATCTACTCAAGAGATGAATAGATTTTTCGGCATTGGTGTCGTCGTAGTCGTGGCGCTATCACCCAACGTTTTGCGCTTACCAGGCATGCGCGAGCCAAAGCCATAACATGATCCACGAAGGACACGAAGGACACAAAGGGGATGAGGCTATTGGCGTTTGGCTGTAGGTATCGATGTTCCAATTCATCTCGATAGCCTATAGCCTTCAGCCAATAGAATCCTTCGCGCTCTTCGTGTCCTTCGCGATTAAACCATATGCCAAAGCAAAATCTCCAAATTGCGTATATTGGGCCAACCGCAGCGGGCAAACGCACCAATTTGCGTGCGCTGGCAGCACTTTTGCCAGACCACATTATTGAACCACGCCAACAGATTTGGCTGGGTACAGGCTTTGAGTTTTATCATGATCAGCTTCGCCTAAGCTATGCCGATCGAATTATCACGATTAAGGCAAATCATGGAGCGATTTTGTATCAAAGACATGAGTTATTGATATTAAGTGAGGTTGAGGGTGTGGTATTTGTGCTTGATTCGCAGCTCGACAAACTAGCCCAGAATATTCGTTTGCTGCGCACAAGCTGCGGCTACTTGGCACAACAAGGTAGGCTAGGGCAAATCGCCAAAGTTATTCAATTCAATAAGCGCGATCTGCATGGCATGCTCTCGTTAAGCGTATTGCAGCGCTATTGCAATGCAATGAACTGGCCAAACATCGCCGCCAGTGCAGCCAAACAGCACCATATTGTTGAAACTTTAGATTTGTTGGTTAGGCAATGCTAATTCACGAAGGAACACGAAGAATCACGAAACGAAACCGCGAAGAGCGAGAAGAACGCTAAGGGTTAGTTCTTATTCATTCGTGCTCTTCGTGTCCTTCGCGGTTAACGTGTCTATGTTCTAGGTTCTTTGCTCTATGTTCTTGGGCGGGTCGCCGATTGGGGGCTGGGGTTGGCTCGGCGGGTCGCCAATTGGTGGCGGGTCAGCGGTCGTTGGATCTGGCGGTGGGTCGCCGATCGGCTTGGGTTCTGGCGCTGGTGGCTCGATTGGCGTTGGCTGTTCGCTTGGGTCGCTCATATTCACATCCTCAATAACGCTAGGCTTTGCCTTTACGCAAGGTCTGAATAAATTGGATAATCGCAACTAACGTACCAACGATACTCATTAGCACCCCTAAAACCACGCCCAAGGCTGTGCCGCCAACTGCATAACGGGCCTTTTGCTGAGCCGTAGCCAAGGCTGGCGGCAAGGCTGTGGTTGGCAAATCAGGCGGGGTTGGCAAGGCGATCGCTGGCGCTTGCTTAGCCCGTTTGGTGCTATTCCAATCGGTATACACCCGACAAAACTCGGCTCCAAAAAAGATAATTTGGCTGGCATAGTAGATCCAAGCCAAAAGCGCGATAAAAGCCGCCACAGTGGTTGAAGCGGTATATTTATTGCCGCCAAGAAACAGCGAAAGCACAATTTTGCCAATTTCCCACAGCGCAGCGGTCAGAATCGCCCCGGGCAAGACATCACGCCAGCGCATTTTGGGCTTGGGCATGGCAAAAAATAATAAAAAGAATACTAATACATTGATAGCAAAGGCCGTTGCAAACGTGAAAATTTGCCAGCCAACCCCAACTCCAGGCAAATCGAAGCTTTTGGAGAGATTTTCCAAGGCTTGCAAGACTGAGGAAAGAATCAACGAGCTAATCAGCAATAAGCCAATCACCAATACCAAGGCAAAGGCTTTGCCACGTTCGATCAAGGTGCTTTTGACAGTATGCAAAAAGTTGCCTTGCTGCGGTTGAATATCCCAAATCACATCAAAGGCTTTATCAATTTGCACGAAAATCCCGCTGGCGGCAAAAAAGGTAGTGGCCAAAGCAATCGGGGCGTTGGTGCCAGCTTGTTGGCTGAGGCTTTTTAGAATTTCGGTGAGGGCTGTACGAATCGCTGAATCATCAACCCCAACTTGTGGGCTAGTTTGAAACACTTGCATCAACGAATTAACTAAAGTTTCTTCAGCATTGGTGTTGGTATCGCCTTGCAAACGCAGCCAAAAACCCAAAATCGAAAGCAACAGCAAAATCAACGGGAAGATTGAAAACACCGCATAGTAGGCCAATGATGCAGCCATGCGCGAACAATCATCGACCGTCCACGCTTTAAAGGTGCGTTGAGTCAACGGCCAAATGGTTTTGGTTATCCATTCTTTCATGAATTGCGCCTCATCTTGCTCTAGGCTCGTGCCCGAACGAACTAGGATTGCTCACGATTGAGCATGCCAGCATTGCCCAACGCAGCTTGAGTCTGATCCATTAGCGCCTCAATTTGGCGAATATACGATTGATGTTGGGCGGTCGCTGCGACTTCTGCTGTCACCTCGTCGCGCTCAATCGTCGCCAGCCGTTGGCGTAGGGTATCCAACTGATTGCGATAATCATCAGCCAATTGCTCCTCTGGCGATTTGCTAAACCACAGTTCGCGCCCCAAAATTTGAATGGTTGCCGCCAAGGGTGGGGCAATCAGCATGCCCAAAATCCCAAAGGCTTGCGCCATCACCATTAATATCAGCACCACCAAAACTGGACTGACCCGATTGGCTCCATACAAACGTGGCTCGACCCAAATTTGCAAAAAGGCAAACACGGCGATTGTCGATAAGCCTGCCAATAAGGCCACAGGAATGTTGACCAATAAGCCTACGGCCACCGCTGGAATCAAGGCCAACAATACCCCAACCCACGGCACCAGCCAAGCAATGGCAATCCACAAGGCCAAAAGCGTTGGATAGGGCAAGCCAATCAATTCAAAAATAATCCCTAAACTTATGCCTGCCAACGAGCTTTGGGCAACTTCGCTGCGAATATAGGCACCAACTTCTAACTCCACTGCCCGCCAAATGGTGCGAGCGCGTTGGCGATGTTTGGCACTGATCAACGAAAGCCATAAACGCTCAAAGCGATTTTGATCAACCGCCCAATAGGTGCTCAGTGAGAGCAAAATCACCAACTGTGCTAGAAAATCGAATACGCCGCTGCCAAACCCGACAATGCTATCAACAACCGCTGTACCATCAGCACCCGCAATATAATCGAGCAATGCTTGACGTGAGGGCAATTCGCCAGCAATCGTTTGTTGCCATTCTTGGCCTTGAGGCCAGGTCAGCGTGACGCGAGTGTAAAAATTCAATAATTGGTCGCCGGCTAGCTGTAATTCGCTCAGCAAACCACGGCTGATCACCGCAAACAAGCCTCCAAAAAACACAAAACTAGCAAAATAGACCAAGCCATAGGCCGCCCCACGGCTCATGCCTCGATCAATCAAGCGCTGAGCAAAGGGCCGCACAGCCGAGGCAATCACCAGCGAAACTAAGAAAAGCAATACCGCATCGCTGAACATCCACATTAATACCACAAGCGCCAGCGTAAACAGGATGGTTGCGGTAACGCGTGCAAGCTGTTTCATGCCGCTACTTCCTCGCTGCTATTGATCGCCGCCAACATCCCATCCAAATCGACGACCACATGTTCGAGCTGATCGTCAAACACAATATTGGCTTCATCTTCAGTTTCATCGGCCCGATTATGGCGTTGCAAGGATTGGAGCAATTGCTGTGATTCATAATGCAGCACGCCAAAGCGATCACGGCGGGTGACGTTGGTGCTGGTTTCAGCTTGATTAAACACCAAGCGAGTGAAGATAATTTGCACAATGGCTGCCAATGGCACGGCCAAAATCCCCCCAGCCAAGCCTAAGGTCGCACTAAAGGCCGCAAAAGCGACCAAGGTCAGCACCGCATTCACCCCAACTGCCCGATCCATCACTTTGGGAACTAAAAAAGTGCCTTCAATTTGTTGAATCACCACGGTCGCTACAATCACCCAAATAAAGGCGGTTGTGTCACCTTGGGCCAGGGTAATCAGCAAGGGTGGCACGGCCCCAAGCACTGGCCCTAAAATCGGGATGGTTTCGAGTAAACCAGCCAAAATACCCAGCACAATCGCATAATCGATGCCAATTAGCAGGTAGGCGGCGGTTGAAAGCGCTCCAATCGAGAGATCAAGGATGAGTTGTCCGCGAATAAATGCGCCCATTTTGGCCTGAATTTCAGCAATCAGCGAACGCCAATTCTCACGCTTTTCTGCTGCGACGAGCTGAAGCAAGGTTCTCAGTACCCGATCGCCATCAAGCGTCCAATAAAACCCCAGCAGCAAAGTGGCGATCAACACAAATACGCTGATGCCCGCATTTTCTAAAACAGTGACCAATTGGCTCACTGCCACATCGGTTTGTTGTTGGCTGGTTTCGCTGGGCGCAACGCCTGCCAGTGAAACAGGCGCATCGACTGGCAAACGCGCCGCTAAATTGCGAATAAAACTACTGCGCGAGGAGATCAAAAATTGACGGGCATCATGATAATAATCAGGAATTTTAGCGGTAATTGCCGTAATTTGCTCGGTGATCAGCGGAGCCATCAACACAACAATGCCCACCAGCAGCGCCAATAACAGCAGGTAGGCAATAATCACCCCCAGTTGGGGCGAGATTTTGAGCCGTTGCAATAATTGCACCAATGGGCGAATCGCGGTGCTCAGCACAAAGGCAATAAAGGCCACTACAAACACACTATAAAAATTAACAATCACAAAAGCGAGGCCGATGATCGCGAGGACGACTAAGGTAGCGGTCATGACACGACGAGTTGTCCAACGAGCAAGAGTCAACGAAAGCTCGTCCATGGCGACTCCCATACACAAATATGATTGGCTGGATTGATACAGGCGTGACTTAAGCAACAACTATACCAAAAACATCGCCTGTAGCAAACTAAAAATTAAGCCAATCCTTAACCGATTCTTGCCAGATTTTCAGCAGAATGTGCTATGCTAGGGGGAATAATTCCGAATCTCACACCTTAACGGTGTTGTTTATTATTCAAAGAAGGAGTGTGCTGCATGAGCCAACCGCAAGCTGCTGCACGAATTTTGGTTGTTGAAGATGAAAAAGAAATTGCTGGCTATTTGCGGCGTGGTTTGGCCTTCGAAGGTTTTACAGTTGAAGTTGCCCACGATGGGCCAACTGGGATTGCCGCTGCTCGTGAGCGCCCCGCCGATCTGGTGATTCTCGATATTATGTTGCCAGGCATGGATGGATTTGAGGTTTGTCGGCGACTACGGGCTGGTAGCGATGTACCAATTATTATGTTAACTGCCAAAGAAACTGTGCCCGACCGTGTAATGGGCTTGGAAAGTGGCGCAGATGATTATTTGATCAAGCCGTTTGCCTTTGAAGAATTGCTAGCGCGGATTCGGGCCTTGCTGCGTCGCCATGTAGCCCGCACCGAAGGCCCAGTTGTGCTTCAAGTCAATGGCTTGGAGATGAACACGGCTTCGCGCGAGGTCACAATTGCAGGCCGCGCTGTCCAACTTACTGCCAAAGAATACGAATTGCTCGAATTATTTATGCGCCATCCAGGTCAAGTGCTAACCCGCGATGTGATTTATGATCGGGTTTGGGGCTATGATTTCGGCGGCGAATCGAATATCATTGAGGTCTATGTGCGCTATCTGCGCCAAAAACTCGAAGAATCGGGCGAAGGCCGCATGCTGCACACCGTGCGCGGAGCAGGCTACATTTTACGTGAACAACCCTACGGTGAACGATGACTTTACGCTATCGGCTAACCTTCATTTCTGTGGCCTTTATGACCCTTGGATTGTTAATTCTAGGGTTGACGCTCTATTCGGCGGAACGGGCGATTTTGCTCAACGGCGTGCGCGACGATTTGGTGCGGGCTACCAACCAAATTCAGAGCCAATATGCCGAGGCCAAAAAACCACTTGAGCGCTATTTCAGCGGCACAAGTGTTTCGTTGTTGCCAGTGCCCAACGAAGATTTTGAAGGTTCGCCAATTTCGGTGGCGGTGTATTACCCCAATGGCGTGCGCTTGGCCTCAACGCCTTCGTTTATGGGCGAAGGTCCAACGCTCGATAGCACAGAACTGGCCTCGGCGCTAGAGAAAAATTCAGTCATTAACACCAAACCCTCATCATATGGTCGCACGATGCAGGTGGTTTCGCCTTTGACCTTTGATCATACCGTGGTTGGGGTTTTGGTAGCCAGTCAATCGCTGCGCACGGTTGATCGCGCCTTGGATACCTTGTCGTTGGTGTTTTTGATTGCTGGCTCGCTCACGGTGGTGCTAATGTTTTTGGGCATCAGCCAAATCACCAAGCGCGGTTTACGCCCAATTGATATGATCGCCAACACCGCTGAGCAAATTGTGCGGGCCGAAGATTTGAGCCGCCGTATCGCCGTGGCCAACCCCCACGATGAGCTTGGGCGATTAGCCACGATTACCAACGATTTATTGGCGCGGATGGAAGGCTTGTTCAATACCCAAAAACGCCTGACCGCCGATGTTTCACATGAATTGCGCACCCCACTGGCGGCGATGCGCGGTAACCTTGAGGTGCTGCGGCGCGGAGCCATGCGCAACCCCGAATTGCTCAACGAATCGCTGAGCGACTTAGAACGCGAGGTAGCGCGGCTCAATCGTTTGGTCAACGATCTCCTGTTTTTGGCTCAAACCGAGGCTGGCGTGCAAATGCGCAGCGAACCAGTTGAGCTTGATACCTTGATTTTGGAAGTGTTCCGCGAATTGCGCCCACTAGCCGAACATGTCAAGCTGCAAATCGGCAGCGAAGATCAAGCTACCGTTATTGGTGATCGCGATCGGCTCAAGCAGGCGATGCTCAATTTGGCCTATAACGCGATTCAGCATACGCCCGAAGGCGGCGCAGTAACCCTCAGTTTGGAGCGGGTTGGGCGTGAGGTGGCTTTACGGGTGCAAGATACTGGTGAGGGCATTCCGCCCGATATTCTGCCTAATATTTTCCAGCGTTTCTATCGCGCCGACAAATCGCGGGTGCGCAAAGGTGGCGGAGCTGGCATCGGTCTGGCGATCGTCAAATGGATTACCGATGCCCATCGCGGTACAATCGAAGTTCGTTCAAATGTTGGCGAAGGCAGCCTCTTCACCTTGTGGCTACCCCTCGCTCCCGCCACCGATCGCTTGATTACTGGGCAATTACGTGAATCGCCATCGCAACCGTTGCCAATTGTTAAGCAGTAGGGATCAGAGGCCAGGGGCTAGGGTTCAGTATCCTCGTTTTTTAACCGCGAAGAACGCGAAGAACACGAAGTCATTAACCTTAGTGGTTCTTCGTGTCCTTCGTGGTTAAATCGTCGTTCTATCCGCTCCTACTCGGTTGGTAATTCGAGCTTTTTGAACAGCACGCTTGGCGCGGCCAACTCGCGGCCTGCTGGCAAATCGCTCCATTCCCAGCGACCAATCCACGTATCAGGTTCACAGGTAAGCACTTCGTGGCTATGCTGGCTTTCTTGGCGTTCTTCAAACAGCAATGGTCCAGCCAAATAGCCCTCGTTGCCCAAAAGTTCATGCAATTTTTGGCTGGTGAAGGGCAAAAATGGCGTGAACAAGGTGCGCAAATTATTAATCGCTTGCAAGGCAACATACAAAATTGTGCCACCGCGCTCACGATCAGTCTTGAGAACTTTCCATGGTTCTTGGCTGGCCAAATATTCGTTGACCGAACGCGCTGCTGCCATCGTGGCGATCAAGGCGGCTTTGAAATGTGCTTGCTCTAATTCTTTGCCCACAGTCTCAAAAGCGGCTCGCACGGTCGCCAAGGCGGCTTCATCCTCGGCGGTGAGGGCTTGCGGCGTTGGCACATGGCCAAAATTTTTGTGGGTGATTGAAAGTACCCGATTGACCAAATTACCCCAGGTTGCTACCAACTCTTCGTTGTTGCGTCGAATGAATTCGCCCAGCGACCACTCGGTATCCGAGGTTTCGGGGCCAGCAATCACCAAGAAATAGCGCAACGGATCGGGATCATACTGGGCCAAAAATTCACCTACAAACGGAATGCTATTGCCTTCGGCGCGTGATGATGAGATTTTCTCGCCGCCTGCTAAGGTCAAAAACTCACTGCTGACGACTTCATAGGGCAATTCGAGTTCGCCATGACCAATCAGCATGGCGGGCCAAATGATGCTATGAAACACAATATTATCTTTGCCCATAAAATAGTAGTGGCGTGCTTCAGAGTTGAGCCACCAATCGCGCCAAGCCTCAGGCTGCCCAACGTTAATCGACCATTCAACTGCTGCTGAAAGATAGCCAATCACCGCATCAAACCAGACGTAAATCCGTTTACTATCAAATTCTTCGCCTTCCACCGGAATTGGCACGCCCCACGTCAAATCGCGGGTAATCGCGCGGGCTGGCACATCATCGAGCAAGCCCAACGAGAAGCGCTTAACATTTGGTCGCCAGTGATTTTGACTTTCGATCCACTCGCGCAAACGTTCAACAAAGGCTGGCAAATTTAAGAAAAAGTGGGTCGTTGGCTTGAACACAGGTGTTGCGCCGCTCAAGGTCGAACGTGGCTCGATCAAATCAACTGGATCAAGCTGCTTACCACAGTTATCGCACTGATCACCGCGAGCTTTGGTATAGCCACAATGTGGACAAGTGCCTTCAACGTAGCGATCGGGCAAAAAGCGTTTATCGGCTTCGCTGTAGGTTCCAATCATTTCTTGCGAAAAAATATAGCCTTTTTCCTGCAAGCGGGTGAAAAATGCTTGAGTTATTTGGTAATGGTTTTCGGTTGATGTGCGGGTAAACAAATCATACGATAAGCCCAAATCACGCAAGTTGTTGCGAATTTCGGCGTTGTAGAAATCGGTTACTTCGCGTGGCGTTTTGCCCTCGCGATCAGCTCGCACAGTAATCGGCGTACCATGATCGTCGGTACCGCTGACCATCAGCACCTTGTTTCCAACCAAGCGTTGATAGCGAGCAAATACATCGCTCGGCACACCAAAACCTGCAACATGGCCAAGGTGACGAGCGCCCGAGGCGTACGGCCAGGCAACCGCCACTAAAATATGTTTCGACATACACACATCCTTAACAACAATTGAGGGCAACAAAAAACCGAGCGCAAGTCGCCCGGTTGTACGAATCAACGAGGTGGGCGCATCTTCTAGTTGGCGGGGATGCCCGCCATGAAGCCGCCAGCGGTAAGGCGAATCCCGGCCCATAGCCAAAAATCGGCTGCTGCTTGCGCCGCTTCGGGGGAAGTTTTGGCTGTGGTTTGCTGGGTTTGCATTGGGTTTCCTCGCCTAGATAGGCCCATTGTACCACACTGGTTGGTTGCTCGTATAGGCCTAAAGCTGTAAGCATTGGGGATCGGGGATCGGTTGTTGGGGGATGGGCCAGAAGTCAGGAACCGAAACCGCGAAGAACGCCAAGAGTGGATTAGTTAAGATGATTGCATTGCTAACTAATCCACTCGAACGATTAATCAACCCTTCGTGCTCTTCGTGCTCTTCGTGGATCAAAAAATCAATCCCCAATCCGATGTTCTATTTAGACAACATCTCTTTGGCGACACGTCGGCCAATTTCCACCGCGAAATTCGTGCCGCGATCCCATGGGTAGACTTGGCTCATACTCGCCCACCATAAATCTTCAAGCGGCGTTTTCAAGGCTGGAATCGCTTGGCTATGGTTGACTGGCACAATTGGCTGAGCATAGGCCTCGCGATGCAACCACACCCCCTCGATCCAATCGGGCTTGAATTGAGGATTGACTTTGCTCAACGATGGCATAAAGCGTTCGAGGAGTTCTTCTTTGCTCAACTGAAAATATTCGTGTGATGGCTCAAGATAATCGCCAAGGTAGACCAAATGTTGGCCGCCATAATGGCGACGATCGATCATCTGAGTATGCTCAACCAAGGCCAAAAAGGGAAAATGCTTTTTGTCCATGTTCATCCAATACATGCCATTGGTCAGCGATTGTTTGAGCGCCACCGTCAAGACCACCGCCCCAATCGATTTGAGTTGATCAAGTTTGGCGGTGTAGCTGGCAGGCAGATCGGGGGTCATGCGTTTGAGCAAACCAGGCGAGGTGGTTGAAAGCACTTGATCATAGCTCGCTTGATCGTTGCTGATCACCAGCCAACCTTGCTCGATTTTACGCAGCTCTTGAACTGGACTGTTGAGCCGAATTGTGCCGCCCTTTTGGCGAACCGCTTCGGCCATGCGTTCGCCCAAGGCTTGGAAGCCGCCACGAAAATAGCCAAGTTTGAAAGTCCGTGAGGCGATGCGTGCCCAAAACCAGGCTGCATTAACTTCGGGCGTGTATGGCCCAAACTTGCCTTCAAGCACAGGTTTCCACATGGCTTCGTAGGCGGGCTTGCCCATCAGCTTTTGAATGTAGCGCTCGGCAGTGGTTTGTTCGAGGTGTTGCCAGCGATCGATAATCGCCAAAAATTTAAGCCAAGCCCCGCCAGCAGCATTACGCAAACGGTTGAAGACTGAAAGGTGGGGATAAGTCAAGAGCGGAATGATCCCACCAATTTCAATCGAGCCACGCTGAGCATCCCATTGACCAGAAACTGGGCTATTGAAAAAGAGCAAATCATCGGCGCGAATTTCTTTAATAAAATCCAGCAGCGCCTTATCCGAGCCAAAAATATGATGATAGAACTTTTCCAGCGACCAATCCCAGCCTTCAGCCTGAAAGCCCGCAGCCAAGCCACCAACTTGGGGCGCTGCCTCATAAACCGTGACCTGGTGACCAGCACAAGCCAAATCATAGGCGGCGCTTAATCCAGCGAAGCCCGCCCCAATTACTGCAATTGTTTTCAACGGAGTACCTCAACTTCAGCATGCGGCAGATTTGCCGACTCGCCTAATTCATCTCGCAAAGCGGCCTCACGCTGTTGAATACGATTTTCGGCAGCTTGACTTTCGTTGACAGCTTGATCAAATTCGTTCCAAGCCACCCGCTCACGCCACATATACCAAAAACCGAGCACAGTAATTGGAATCCACAGGGCGAGGTGCAGCACCAAGGTATAGCCTGTCGCAATGCTTTCAGCCACATTGAACGATTTGAGCACGCTAATTCCAGCAGCATCGAAGGTTCCTGCGCCACCAGGCGCAGCCGGAATGATCAAGGCCAAATTAGCGACGGCAGTCATCAACATCAGCACATCAAACGAGACATGAAAATCGAAGGCCTGCATAACAAACCAATATTTGGTGGTTTCAGTCAGCCAAATCGCGGTTGAAGTGACGAAAATCATCAGCATCTCGCGTGGGGAGCGCAACGAGTGCAAGCCCAGCATAATTTTATCAAACAAGCCATGGGCTTTGCTATGAAAGCGTTGGGGCACGATGCTACGCAAGGCCCACGAATACAGCTGCTCGGTGCGACGTTGGTTGGTAGCAATCATCAAAAAGACCACTAATGCTACCCCAAACAAAACTGATGAAATAATCACCAAGTTATTCCAGAGGCTGGGTAACTCAATAAATGGCAAGGTAACAAACACAAATAAGAGCATCACCAAGCCATCAAACAAGCGTTCGAGGATAACGGTCGTGAGCGATGCGCCCATGCCGATGCCTTCTTTGCGCTTGAGCACATACGAACGAATCACTTCTCCGGCACGGGCGGGGTAGACATTATTGCCCATATAGCCAATCACGACTACTGGGAACAAGCGGCGGATCGAAACCGCTTTGATGTGACGGAGCATATAGTGCCAACGCCACGTTCTGGCCCAAACAGCCCCGAAGTAGACCACAACCCCAGGAATAATCCACCAATAATTGGCGGTGCTTAGCGCATCCCAGAAGCCAGCCCAATCGAGGCCATTAAACGACCACCACAAAAAGAATGCACTAATCGCGATTCCAAACCATAATTTTGGTCGTCGCACAGCGTCCTCCACCATGCCAGTAGCCATTGCTACCAGCCGTACTTCAATGTCAATGCTATGATGTGTGCCGCGCTGTGTGATAGAGCATCACACCACACACCCAACTTAAGATCATAGCCGATCGGCGACAAGACTGCAAATAGCCCAATAGGTTGAGTTTTGCCCCTCACAAACACTATGTTGGCTAGCCTTGGCTAGCTCTAGTTGTCATTAATTAATCGCACGCTATTGCCAAATTGGATTAATTAAATGACACTGGTTGTCACACCAAAACCATATACTCAGGCCAGCAAACGCAATAAAAGCCCATTTTGTTAACAAATAGGCCTTGATCATCACGAACGTTTGTGCTAAAATATTCGTTACTGGGTTATCGACAACGTACCATAGAAAGCGAGTACATCCATGTATCGCAAAATGATTGTATATGATCGAAAGACTGGCGATTTTGCTATGTATCTTGATGGGGAATTGGTCGGCTATGCGCCAACCTACCTCGAAGCCGAAACGCGACTCAATCAATTAGTCTATCAACTGCTCACCAAAAATGGCGCAGCCTAAAATACAGCAACCCACGGCAAATACCGTGGGTTGTCGGTTTAAATTTAGAATGAAACTTGAATTAAGGTTGGTTTGAGGCGATTGGTGGGGTAATCAACACCTTCATGGGCCACGCCAGCATAAAAGGTCATACGATCTTCGCGTTGTTTGATTTGCACGCGCCCAATAATTGTGGCTTCTTCACCTGGATACAGGTAATCAAATTTGTTGGGGTCGTACCATTGTTCAGGGCTGCGCGGCGAAATTGCCCAACGAAATGGGTAGCGAAAACCCGAGCCACCATTGCCATCCCAATCGATTGCCACCCGCCATAAGCCACCACCAAGGTTGGCATATTGCTCGTTTTCAATCGACGAATAACTTTGGTTGGTGCTATAGGTGTAGCCCGAAGCTGGCCCAAAGGTGCGCAAGGCCACATCGCTATTATTTTTGACCTTGAATGTGACGGTGATCACGTCATTTAATAAGATCTGTTCAGGGCCAATTTCAACGCTCAGCACATCAAGCGCCCCGATCCCAGCACTGCTGAGGGTCACATCGCCGCGCTTGGTCACGCGGTTGCCACGGCCGTCATCAGCCCGCAATTCATATTGATAGGTTCCTGCGGCCAAAATACCGCCAACCACAGGCCGCCCCGACCAAGCCTCACTATGTTCGCCCAAGCCTTGTAACTCACGATTGAGAATTGGATAGCGCGTCGCATTGGCGGAATCAATCACATCCAACGAGACGGTCGCGGTAATCGGCAAACGATACGAGAAGGTTGTAAAATCTTCAACTGCATCATCATTTGGCGAAAATGGATTGGGCGTAACCCGCAGATCATACACATCAAAGCTATCGCTTGGCGCTTGATCGATTTGCAAATTCAGCCGTTGAGCTGCAGTATTTTCCGCCTCAATCACCACTGTGTAGCTACCACTGGGCAATAAACGATTCGTATCAGCATCAATTGGCACACTACCATCAAACAGCACTTGATACGCATCCTTGGATGGCTCACGCGTGACTGCTTGGCGCAACGCATAACGTTCACCAGCACTGGTTTCGAGCCAAATCGAAACCTTAGTTGGCTGCCCAACCAGATAGCTGATCGTGGTGGTGCGCGGGCCAGTATTCAAGTTGATAATTGGCTCGCTCAGCGTCACTTCGCCAAGCGCGGCTTCCGAGCTACAGCCAATTAAAAGTACCAAGCCAAATCCTAAACCGAATAAATAGTTAAGCTTCTTTCGCAAGATTGGTTGCCTCCGACTCGATCAGGCCATAACGATGGGCGAAGATGCTCATTGCGACAATCCCCAGCAACACGCCAAACCACAATGTGCAAAAGCGAATGACAATCGTGGCGGCGGTTGCCGCGCCCTCGCCTAATTTGACCAACGTGGTAATCAATAAGGTGCTCGAAACTTCTGAAGCTCCCAAACCACCTGGTAAGAATGATACCAGACCAAACAGCGTCGAGGCGGCAAAAATAAAGGTCGATTGTAACAAAAGTGATCCAGATGCTTCGGCTCCAAAGCCACGTAGCACATAATACATGGCTACACATTCGCCAGCCCACGAGACCACCGAGATAATGGTTGAGACCACCAACAAGCGTCCGCTCAACAGCTCGGCGCTGCTTTCATAAAAGCTATGCAATGGTTTGGCGAAACGCGCCAAGCGCCCACGCTCCAACCACCCAATAAAACCAAGGGCAATTCGGCGATTTTGGAACAACGCCAAACCCAGAACGCTCAAAATCACCAAGACCACAAAGGCTGGACGAGCTGGCGGATAGAGTGCCAAACCTGTAGCCATCAGCAAGAGCATCGCCAAACCATCAGTCAAGCGTTCGGCCAAGACAATCGGCGCTGAGCGGCTAATCGGTGTGCCATTCAGGCGTTTGAGTAAGCCTGATTTCAGCACCTCGCCAACTTTACCAGGCGTGACCGCCATTACCATGCCAGCAGTAAACAGCAAAGCACTTTGGCCATAACTTACATTCGTGCCTTGGCCCAGCTTGCGTAGATAGTAATCCCACTTGAGCCAGCGCAACACATAATTGAAAATCGTAAAGCCCAGCACTGCTGGCAGCATCAGCCAATTAAAAGTGCTGAGGCTATCACCAACTTTGCCAATATCGCTAAACAGGGCTAGACCAAGCATGACAATCACGCCCAGCACCACTGAAATAACCACTTTTGAACGTAATGATTTATCCACACAAGCTCCTTAGGCCAGGTATTGTTCGGGTTTGATCACAACGTCTGATTATACTCCATCCCTCATGGCCTTGATTTGGAACTAGCTTGCTACCAGCATGGAACCTTTTTTGGAACCGCGACTGCCTATACTAGCAATTGTTAAGTATTCTTATCAAGAAAGTCATCAAAGGGGTGTGTGGTGGTTGATGTAGTAACTTTAGCGGGAAGTCCAGCGCCCCGCTCAACAGCAGCAGCACTTTTGGAGCATTCCAAAACAATTTTAGAGCGCCATGCACTCGTGGTTAAATCGATGAGTGTGCGTGATATTCCACCAGAAGAATTAATCGGCCAAGCCCAATTTAGCCCAGCAGTGCGCCATTATAGCCAACTGATTCGCCAAGCTGGGGCATTAATTGTGGCAACACCAGTGTATAAGGATACCTATGCTGAATTATTACGTGCCTGGCTTAATCTACTTCCAGCAGGAATTCTACGGAATACGCTGGTATTACCAATAATCACTGGTTCATCGGCGCGAACCGAAGCCCAAATCTACGCTGATTTGGCAACGCGGTTTCGCCAGCTTGGGGCTAAGCATATTATTCCGAGCCTGTTTGCCGCCGAGCAGCAAATTCAGCTACTCGGATCAAAATTACCACCACGGATTCATCGCAGTTTAGAAGAACGCCTGGGGCTAGCACTTGATGATATCGCCCAGCAGTTAGGGGTTTTGCCACTGGCAGCAGTGGCCTAAGGAGCAGATCATGGCACACCGTTTTTTAATTGGTTGGCAACGCTTGGCCTTGGCTTTAATCGTCGGGCTTTTGGCAAGCTGTGGCTCCACCAGCAATGATGCTGCTTCAGATGGACAAACGAGCACGCGCACCCTACGGATCGGCTATCAAAAGGGTGGCTCGTTGCCGATTCTCAAGGGCAACGGCGCTCTTGAGAATCGGCTCAAGGATGTCAAGGTTGAATGGGTTGAGTTTGCCGCAGGGCCGCCGCTGCTTGAAGCACTGAATGCAGGCAGTATCGATCTTGGCTCGACTGGCCAAACTCCGCCAATTTTTGCCCAAGCTGCTGGCACGCCGCTGGTTTATGTGGCCTCGGTTGCGGCTTCGCCCACTGGCCAAGCCTTGCTCGTACCGAAAGATTCACCAATTCAAAGCGTGAGCGAACTCAAGGGCAAAAAAGTTGCCTTTGCCAAAGGTTCGAGCGCCCATTATTTTGCAATTGATGTTCTGCGTGAAGCCGGCTTGCACTATAGCGATATTGAGCCAGCGTTCCTGACTCCGCCCGATGCGCGGCCAGCATTCGAGGGTGGCAGCGTCGATGCTTGGATTATTTGGGAACCCTATTTGACGATTGCGCTCAAGGCAACCGATGCACGGATTGTGCACGATGGAGCCAGCCTTGCGCCGAGCCATAGCTATTATTTAGCAGCCAAAAGCTTTGCCGAGCAACATCCCGATCTGGTCAGCGCAACCTTGGAAGAAATTCAAAAAGTTGAGCAATGGTCAGCTCAAGAACCCCAAGCAGTTGCCAAGATTCTGGCTCCCGTGATTGGGGTTGATGCAGCAATCCTAGAAGAAGTGGCCAAAAAACAGGCCTTTGGGCTTAGCCCAATCAATGACGCACTTGTGAATGAGCAGCAGCAAATTGCCGATACCTTTTTTGAATTAGGCTTAATTCCCAAAAAGGTTAGCATTCGCGAAGCAATTTGGACGTGGCAACCAGCCCAAGCCAGCGCTCAGTAGCGTCGATCTGTATAATCATCAGTGATGATTTCCTGCTGTCGTTGGTGTTCGCTGGGGTGGTGTGACCCAACGACAGCGCTCATTGATAAAGGAGCTTGGCTTTATGGAAATCCTATGGTTTATTCCAACCCATGGCGATGGGCGCTATCTTGCCTCAACCGTGGCCAGCCGCTCGACAACGTTTCCCTATTTGCGCCAAATTGCCCAAGCTGTCGATGAATTGGGCTTTACTGGGGCATTGCTACCAACTGGCCATTATTGCGAAGATGCGTGGGTTTTAGCCTCGGCCCTATCAGCAGTCACGCGCCAGATGAAATTTTTGGTGGCAATTCGCCCAGGACTGATGCTGCCTGGACCTGCCGTGCGCATGGCTTCAACCTTCGACCGCATCTCCAACGGACGGTTGTTGATCAATGTGGTGGCTGGTGGCGATAGCGCCGAAGTCGCCAGCGATGGCTTACATCTCGATCATGATCAACGCTATGCCCTGACCGACGAATTTTTGGAAGTTTGGCGGCGCGTGTTGGCTGGCGAACATGTAACCCTCGAAGGCCAGCATATTCATGTAACCGATGGCAAATTAATGTTACCGCCGTTGCAACAACCGCATCCGCCGCTCTATTTTGGTGGCTCCTCGCCAGCAGCGCTCGAAGTTGCCGCCAAACATGTCGATGTGTATCTGACTTGGGGTGAGCCACCAGCCCAAGTCGCCGAGAAAATTGCCCAAGTTCGCGCCTTGGCCGCCAAGCATGGCCGCACAATTCGTTTCGGCATGCGTATGCATGTGATCGTGCGCGAAACCAACCAAGCCGCATGGGATGCCGCCAACGATCTGATTCGGTATGTTGATGATGCGGCAATTGCTAATGCACAAGCGGCTTTTGCCAAGATGGATTCAGTCGGTCAAAAGCGCATGCAAGCCTTGCACAATGGCAATCGCAACCAGCTAGAAGTTAGCCCAAATTTGTGGGCGGGAGTTGGCTTGGTACGCGGTGGCGCTGGCACAGCCTTGGTTGGCGATGCCGGAACCGTCGCCGAACGCATGCTCGAATATAACGAACTAGGCATTGATACCTTTGTGCTCTCAGGCTATCCCCACCTAGAAGAAGCGTATCGCGTGGCTGAATTGCTGTTCCCGCGCTTGCCGTTGGGCAGCAAACCAACCGCGCCTACCAACCAAACTGGGATCTTTGGTGAGTTGCTGCAACTGCACGAATTTTCGCGGCGCGAAGGACAAGCAAGAACATAGAACATAGAGCATAGAACATAGGGATCAGGAGTCAGGATTCAGGGGCTAGAATATGAGCGTCTGATCCACGAAGGACACGAGCACGAAACCCAAAAAGTCATTAACGCAGAGACGCAGAGAAACAATGGCGCCAGGCTGATGGCTATCGGAACAAATGTTGGTACATCGATGATCTATTGCGCCAAAAGCCGCTAGCCTATAGCCAATTTCCCTTCGCGCTCTTCGTGTCCTTCGTGGTTTCAGCTAACTTCTGACCCCTGATCCCTCCCTTGTCCCTACGAAAGGAGCCTTAGCAATGGCATTGGCGATTGAACAACCAACAACCGCGCCGCGCTCAGCCAAAAAACGGCTGCAATTACGCCAATTGGACCAACGCTGGCTCCCATGGCTGGTGCCAATCGTGCTCATTGGGATATGGCAACTTGCCGCAACGATTGGCTGGCTGAGCGCCCGCGTGTTGCCAGCACCCAGTACAATTCTGCAAACAACCTGGGAGCTGTTGCTGCACCAGAATTTGCTTGGCGATATTGCAATTAGCACCCGTCGGGCACTCCTTGGCTTGGCAATTGGCGGCAGCCTTGGCTTTATCTTTGGCTTGCTGAATGGCACATTTCCAACCAGTGAACGCCTGTTTGACAGTACCTTCCAAATGATTCGCAATATTCCCCATTTGGCGTTACTGCCATTGGTGATTTTATGGTTTGGCATTGGCGAAACATCACGCCTATTTTTGGTAGCCTTTGGCGTATTCTTCCCACTCTATTTGAATACCTATCATGGTGTCCGCAGCATTGATCCCAATCTACGTGAGATGGGCATCGTTTATGGGTTATCAAAATGGGGCTTGTTTCGCCATATTATTTTTCCTGGGGCATTACCCTCAATTTTGGTTGGCCTACGCTTTGCATTGGGAGTAATGTGGTTGACCTTGATCGTCGCTGAGAGTTTGGCATCGAACGCTGGTATCGGTCATTTGACGATGAATGCCCGCGAATTTATGCAAACTGACGTGTTGGTAATGGGCATTGTGATCTATGCCCTGCTCGGCAAATTGGCCGATACGATTGCGCGTTTGATCGAACGCCGCAGCCTTCGTTGGCGAGTTGGCGCATAAACAATAAATCTCGTAGGAGTGTGTGTGATGAGTATCCGTGGAGTTGAATTAGGGTTACGTGGCTTGGGCAAGGCAATTGCCAATCGGACAATTTTGCACGACATCAACCTTGAGATTAAACCTGGCGAATTTATCGCGATCATCGGCAAAAGTGGCTGTGGCAAAACAACCTTGTTACGCTTGATTGCTGGCCTAACCGAGCCAACCATTGGCCAAGTAGCGCTTGATAATAGCCCATTGGCGGGCTTAAATCCTGCCGCCCGTGTGATGTTTCAAGATGCTCGCTTGTTGCCTTGGAAACGGGTTTGGGAGAATGTCGCGCTCGGTTTGCCTAACCTCAATCCTGAGCATGCCCTACAAGCTTTGCATCAAGTTGGCCTTGCGGATCGAGCGTACGATTGGCCATTGGGCTTATCAGGTGGCGAACGTCAACGCTTAGCGCTTGCCCGTGCGATCGCCAATACGCCCAGTTTATTGCTGCTTGATGAGCCATTTGGCGCACTCGATGCCCTGACACGAATCGAAATGCAGCAATTGGTCGAGCAACTTTGGCGGGCACAGGGCTTCACCGCCATTCTGGTTACCCACGATGTTGAAGAAGCGATTGCCTTGGCTGATCGGGTATTGTTGATTCAGAATCAGCAGATTGCGCTCAATTTGCCGATTCACCTGCCACGCAGCCGCCAACGTGGTAGCGCCGAATTCGCCGCAATCAAAGAGCAATTGCTCGGCGCGATTTTTGGGGCGGGCTATCCATTGACCAGTCGCGTGGTTGGGGCATAGAAGAACAAAGAACATAGGATTCAGGGGCTAGGGTTCAGCGGCTAGGGGTCGAGTTCTGATAACCATCAATGATCTTCATTTAAATTTCACTATCTAGTCCCTGAATCCTGACCCCTGACATCGCATTCCTCGCCCTCCATGTCCTTCGTGATTTCGCCCCTATGCTCTATGTTCTATGTTCTTTGCTCTATGTTCTATGTTCTATGGTATCCTATCAATCCTGAACCCATACTTATCTATAGCCTATCGCCCATAGCCTATAGCCAATGATCATGCTACCAATTGCCGATTTTGATTATCACTTGCCACCCGAACGCATCGCCCAAACCCCAGTTGAACCACGCGACCATTCGCGCTTGTTAGTGCTCGACCGCGCCACGGGCCAGCTTGAGCATCGCCATTTTTATGAGATTGGGCGCTATTTGCGACCTGGCGATCTGTTGGTTGCCAACGATAGCCGCGTTTTGCCTGCCCGTTTGTATGGCCAAAAAGCCAGCGGCGGCAAAACTGAGCTACTGCTGCTCAAACAACGCGATGCCCAACATTGGGAAGCCTTGATCAAAGGCAAGGTTGCGGTTGGCACAAACTTAATCATCACTGGCCATAGTGGAGCACAAGTCCAAGCCACAGTCGAGGAATTATTGGAGAGTGGCAGTCGCATTGTTCGTTTTGAGCAACCAATTAATGATCGTTTGCCCGAACTTGGTTCAATGCCCACCCCGCCATATATCACTGCGCCACTAACTGATCCTGAGCGGTACCAAACAGTTTATAGCGCTCAAGCAGGCTCAGCCGCCGCCCCAACCGCTGGCTTGCACTGGACTCCAGAATTAATCGAGCAAGTTAAAGCGCTGGGGGTTGGCTGGGCCAATGTTACCTTGCATGTTGGACTGGATACGTTTCGGCCTGTGCAAACTGAAAACGCGCTGGAGCATCAAATTCATAGCGAATGGTATGAGCTTTCGGCTGAAACCGCCCAAGCAATTAATGCAACTCGCGCTGCTGGCGGGCGAATCATTACAGTTGGCACAACCAGCACCCGCGTGCTTGAAACCGTGGCTCAAGCCCAAGCAATTAGCTTAACCACTGGCGAAATCCAAGCGGCGGCGGGCTGGAGCAGTATTTATATCTACCCACCCTATGAATATCGCCTAGTCAATAGCTTGATCACCAATTTTCACTTGCCTAAATCGACTTTGTTGCTCTTGGTAAGTGCTTTGGCAAGCCGCGATTTGATTATGCAAGCCTATGCCGAGGCGGTTGAACGCCAGTATCGCTTCTTCTCGTTTGGCGATGCCATGCTGATTATCTAGACTTTATGGCTATTGGCTGGTGGCTATAGGCTGTTGAGACTGAGGTATTGGATACAATCGACAAATCTTCCGACAGCCCATAGCCTATAGCCTCATTTCTTTGCGCAGATCCTCAGGTATTAACTGTTTTGCTGAGCTTGATAGGCTTGCCACAAGGCTTGAGGATCTTCGGCATACAGCATAATGTGGCCACACTCACCGCAAATGGCACAAGTTACCCACGTATCAACCCCGCCCTTAGCAAAAACAGCCTTGGGATTGGTATAGACCGTCACCATCAGGCGTTCATTGCGTTTTTCCATCTCGTGAATGGTTGCAGTTGGAATAATGTTGTTGGATTGACACATCGCACACTGAACTGGCAGCATCTAAGCCATCCCTTCTAAATTTGCAGCTACGCTTCATGGTTAAATTCAGCTCAACGATTGAATACTGGTTGCATCAAATCAAGCTCCGTCATGCTGATCGGCACGCTCACTTGCAGCGTATTCAAATCCAAGCTACGCAGGGCCGTATGATAGGTGTTCAAATCATAGGTGGTGAAGACAATCCGCTGATCAAGCCATTGGGGATTGAAGGCATTATCTTGCAATAACGTTGCATCGCTGCCATCACGCTTGATGGTATAGATTGTATTACTCGCAACATCTCCGCCAACCATAGCACTATCAAAAAACACATAGGCCAATTGCTGGCTATCAGGCGACCATGCAGGGCTTTGAGCGCGGCCACGAGCTTTGGTTAATTGCTGTAAGTTTTGACCATCAGGCTGAATCAAATACAATTCACGGCCCGCTGATTCCTCGTTGTTGAACCCACGCGATGAACTAAATGCGATCAAACTACCATCAGGCGACCAACTTGGCATCCAATCTTGGGCTGGATCATTGGTCAGTTGCAGCACGTTGCCACCATCACGATTAACGCGATAAATTTCATCATTGCCCGAGCGATTTGATTGAAAGACCAATTGTTGCCCATCAGGTGACCAACTTGGGTGTTGATCGTCACCAGCCTCGGTGGTTACTTGAACGAGATTACTGCCATCAGCAGCACTGATATAAATGTTGAAGCCATCACTATCTTGCACCGCAAAGGCCAATTCATTGCCATCAGGCGACCAACTTGGGTCAAGCGCCATCGGAAAATCAGGATTGAGCACTTGGGCAGGACTGCCATCAAGCGCTGCCAGCATAATTGTCACAGCATTGGGCTGATTGGCAACAAAAGCCAAACGTTGCGGCACTTCGCCCATAGTTGGCGTTGCAATAGCTGCAAGCGTAGGGGTTGAAGGCACAGTAGTAGGTTGGCTAGTTGGCTCGGCGGTTGTGCTCATACAGCCAGTTAAACAGCCAAACAAGCCAATTAATGTTAAGCTACGCACAAGGTTCATAGATTCCTCACACAGATTTTGATCATTTGGAAAAGGTGTTTTATGCGAATTTCAGTTACACAATCCGATCAACTTGATCTCATTTTTGATGGCCAGTCATTTGGCTATCCCGCTGATCTCAATCCTGTCCAATTGCAGGCAGCCGCCTTGGTTGGTTGCACCGCTGCGGTGATGGAGCGCTACGCCCAAACTGCTGAGCTTGATTTAAGCGAAACCAGCTTGGTCATTCGCTGGAGTTTTGGCAGCGAGCCACGCCGAATCGATCGCTACGAAATTGAGGTTATGCTCCCAGTCAGCATCTCCGCAGCTCGTCAAGCTGCCGTATTACGCGCCGCCCAACATTGTACAGTTCATGCAACCTTGGAGCATCCGCCAGTAATTACGATTCGCCAAGTTTGAAGATCCATGAAGGACGAAACCACGAAGGACGCGAAGAGCACGAAAGTTATTTTTAGCCACGAATTCCACGAATTCCACAAATAATCTTCTAATTCCCAGTCCTTATTTATGCTCTATGTTCTATGCTCTATGCTCTTTATTCGGACTTACTAGCCCCCAACAACCAACCCCCACTATAAAAAACAGGCTTGCTCAAGCATAATACTTGAGCAAGCCCCCGATTTAATCTAGCCTCGATTGAAATTTAGCTAGCTTACTTTAGTTCGAAAATCACTTGAACTTCGATAACTTGGCTTTGTTGGCCTGGTTGGATTGGTGCGCCAGCGCCGGCGGCCATATCGCGTGATTCGTAGGCCACTGGGTAGGTTACAGGAGTTGACGTTTCGCTGATAACCAATACTTCGCCAACTTGAGCGTTGCTAACAGCGGCGTATTGTTCGGCCCGCAATTGAGCATCTTTGATTGCAGCTTGGCGAGCGGCTTCCAATGATTTAGCTGGGTCGGCGACATCAAAACTCAAGCCTGAAATGTTGTTTGCGCCAACTTCAACCACTTTATCCAATAAACCACCAGCATCGCTCACCGAAACTTTGACGCGCACGCTGTTGTTGACATCGTAGCCCTTCAAAACTGGGGTGTTGCCCGAGTAATCGTAGCTTGGCGAGATGTTAAGGTTGGTGGTTTGAATATCGGCTTCGGCAATGCCAGCGGCTTTCAATTGCTCGATCAAGGCATTCATTTTGGTGTTATTTTCGCTCAAAGCGCTTTTGGCATCTGCTGCGTTGGTGTTAACCCCAATCGTCACATAGGCAATATCGGGCGTTACCTTGACTTCGCCGCGACCAGTAACTGAAATTCGTTTGCGGCTCTCGGTATCGGTTTGGGCGGCACTACCACGGGGTAAAATCACCAACGAGGTAATTCCAAACCCAACAATCAACAACAGTGCCAACGACCAACCAATAATTGAGTTACGAGCGTTCATTATCCATTCCTCATACTAACAAGCAATTAAGTGAACTCTACAAGCAGTGCTCAGCTCCATCCGGCTTGGGTGATGCGCTGCTTATTTGGTTTCTGTATACTCAACGCCACAGGCTTTCAATTTGTTCCCGAAAGCTTTTGATATAATTGTTTGGTGCTTCAGCAGCCACTTGCCAGTAACTTTAGGCGGGTAATTGGCTAAAATTTTGAAGGAGTTAACCATGATCGATTTGCGCAGCGATACCGTTACGAAGCCAAGTTTGGCCATGCGTGAGGCCATGCATCACGCCGAGGTTGGCGACGATGTGTTTGGCGATGATCCAACGGTCAATCAATTACAGCGCTATGCCGCCGATCTGGTTGGCAAAGAGGCGGCAATTTTTGTGCCAAGCGGCACGATGGGCAATTTGGCGGCAATTTTGGCCCATGCTGGGCGTGGTCAAGAGCTGTTGCTTGGCGATGAATCGCATATTTATCATTATGAGGCGGGTGGCGCTTCAGCCTTGGGTGGCTTGGTGTTTCATCCCATCCCAACCAATGCCCAAGGCGAGCTGGATTTAGCGGCCTTGAATGCAGCAGTACGCCCAGCCTACGATGCCCATGCCGCTCAGGCAGGCCTGGTGTGTCTAGAAAATAGCCACAATCGCTGTGGTGGCACGGTGCTTTCGTTGGAATATTTGGCACAGGTGCAGCAATGGGCCAGCAGCCAAAACTTGCCAGTGCATATGGATGGCGCACGGGTGTTCAATGCAGCCGTGGCGCTCGGCGTGCCAGCTAGCACCATCACCAAGCATGTCGATAGCGTGCAATTTTGCTTATCCAAAGGCTTGGGTGCGCCAATTGGCTCGATTGTGGCTGGCTCAGGCGAGTTTATCAAAAAGGTCCATCGCTGGCGCAAAATGCTTGGCGGCGGCATGCGCCAAGTTGGCGTAGTCGCAGCGGCGGGCATGATTGCACTCAACGAAGGCCGCGAACGCTTGATCGATGACCATGTGAATGCCAAAATGCTGGCCGAAGCACTCAGCCAATTGCCGCAAATCGAGCTTGATTTGGCTTCGGTGCAAACCAATATTATCGTTTTTGGCTTGCGCGATAGCACGTTTAGCCCTGAACAATTGGTTGAACGCTTGCGCCAAGCCGGGGTTTTGATCGTGCCATTCAAAGGTCGTTTACGGGCTGTAACCCATGTTGATGTTAATCGCGAGCAATGCGCCGAGGCCGCCAGCATCATCGCCGAGGTGCTGCAAAGCGCTTAATCCCGTTACAAATTTTGCACTTTCGCGCCCTACGGCTCGTGTATCCTATAGACATCAATAATCGCATCTAGACAAGGATTTTGGGCTATGACTGAAATAGCTAACAAGCTTGCCATTGTGCGTGCAGCGATGGCACGTTATAAATATGGCGCTGTGCGGTTGCGCGGTGTCGATTGGTTTGCATGGGCCACAGCAGGCTTAGATAATGTGGTGATTTTAACCACCGAAACCGGGATTGCCGAGGTGGTGATCACCGCCGATCAAGCGTTTATCGTCACTGATTCGGTCGAAGTTGATCGTTTGCGTGACCAAGGCATTCCTGCCGAATATCAACTTTGGGCGACCAGTTGGGCTACACCCTACGTACTCAATCAGGCAGTGCGCGAATGGAGCAACGCGACCTTGGTGGCCTCGGATCGGCCAGCCCAAGGCGAAGTTAGCCTACCACCCGAATTAGTTGCAGCTAAATTGCGCTTAGTGCCCGAAGAAATTGCCCGTTATCAAACGCTTGGCCGCACGACTGCTCAAATTATGACCAAGGTGCTGAGTGCTGCAAAACCTGAGTGGACAGAATTTCAATTGGCGGGAGCCGCCGCTGCCGAGCTTTGGAGCCATGGCATTCACCCAGCCTTGACCTTGGTTGGTGGCGAGCGTCGTTTGCCGTTGTATGGCCACTTGCCAGCCACCCACGAGCCAATCGGCCAACGCGCGATGCTAGTGGTTTGTGCGCGTCAAGGCGGTTTGTATGCCAACGTCAGCCGCTATATTCATTTTCGGCCTGAAACTGCTGCCGAACGCGCCAGCTACGAACAAGTGATTGCAATCGAAGCCGAGATGATCGCCGCCGCCCAAATTGGCAGTACAGTTGGCGCGGTTTACGATGCAGCCGTAGCGGCTTATACCAAGCGTGGTGTCGTTGAGCAGATGCAGCGGTTGCATCAAGGTGGCACAACTGGCTATCGTTCACGCGAAGTTGTGGCGCGGCCAGGCGAACCAACGATCATCGAAGCCAACACAGCAATGGCTTGGAATCCCAGTTTAGCTGGCGTGAAAATTGAAGATACAATTATTCGCAGCGCTACTGGAATCGAAGTTCTTTCGGTTGATCCTGCTTGGCCAAGTGTGGAGTATGCAGGTTTACGCCGAGCATTACCATTAGTCATTTAGGAGCAAGCCCAATGAATCTCAGTGATACGCCCCATCGCCGCTACAACCCGCTGACTGACGAATGGGTCTTGGTTTCGCCACATCGAACTGCCCGCCCATGGCAAGGCCAGGTCGAAAAAACCATTCCCGACCAGCGCCCAGCCTTTGATCCGCAATGCTACCTTTGCCCGGGAGTAACTCGGGCCAATGGCGAGATCAACCCAGCTTACGCTAGCACCTTTGTGTTTCCCAACGATTTCGCCGCCTTGTTGCCCGATAGCCCAAGCGCAGCACTTGATGATGGATTATTTCAAGCCCATAGCGAACGAGGCATTTGTCGGGTGATTTGTTTCTCGCCACGCCACGATTTGACCTTGGCCGAAATGGAGATTCCTGATATTCGTTTGGTCGTCGATTTGTGGGCCAGCCAATTTAGCGAGCTAGCTGCGATCGATTGGATCAAGCATGTTGAGATTTTTGAAAATCGCGGGGCAGCGATGGGGGCGAGCAATCCACACCCGCATGGTCAAATTTGGGCCAACGAAAGCATTCCAACGCTTGTCGCCACCGAACAGCGCAGCCAAAAAGCTTACTTTGCTCAACACCAACGCCCATTACTCATCGATTATGTCGAGCAAGAATTAGCACGAGGCGAACGGGTGGTCTATGCCAACGATTACTGGGCAGCGGTCGTGCCATTTTGGGCAGTTTGGCCGTACGAAACCATGCTTTTGCCACGTCGGGCGGTGAGCACCTTGGCCGAATTAAGCGAAGCTGAACGCGATGGCCTCGCCGATTTACTCAGCCATACCCTGATTCGCTACGATAATTTGTTTCAAACCTCGTTTCCCTATACGTTTGGTTGGCACAATGCCCCCTGCGATGGCGAACAATATCCCCATCATGTGGTGCATGCCCATATTTACCCGCCATTGTTACGCTCGGCCACGGTGCGCAAATTTATGGTTGGCTACGAAATGTTGGCCCAACCACAGCGCGACTTAACCGCCGAAACCGCCGCGCAACGGCTACGCGATTTACCCAGCCTGCATTGGACTAAAGCTCAGTAACCTGATTAAATTCAAAAGCCGCGCTCTTGTGCAGAGCGCGGCTTGGCATTTAACCAGCTAGATCGTAATCCAGCCACCGTCGTTTTCATCGGAGCGATGAGCAGCATCAAGCAAACTTTGGGTCAACAAGCCATCGCTAAACGTGGCTGCTTGCTCCAATGCATCAAGCTGACCACGGCTGTAGGCCTTCAAGGCATGACCAAGGTAGACCGTTCCCACTGGAAAGTTACCACTAATTTCGCTTGGAATCGCTACCGTATGGGCGGGTGTGCGCTCTTGCCACTCGCCATCACGCTCGGCATGCCACAAACGAGCACCTTCAATTTTGATCGCACCATGTTCGCCGTGAATGATCATGCGATCGTTTTCATTCAGCGCCGCCACGCCGCTAATCATAATTGAAGCAAAACCACCATTCGCCAAACGCACTTGAGCCGTGGCAAAATCGTCACTGGTCACAGGCAAAAGTTGATCGTCGAGTGGTCGTTCAGTTACAAAGGTGTGCAAGCTTGCGCGAATTGAGCTAAAATCGCCACACAACCAGCGCAACATATCAATTTGGTGTGAGCCAATCGCGCCCCAAGCGCCGCCAGCTTGTTCTTTATCGCTCCACCAGTTCCAAGGGCGTTGCGGGTCAGCTCGCGAAGAGAAGATCACGCTGCTATTGACATGGCGAATCTGGCCGATCGCACCATCATTAATCAACGCCCGCGCCATTTGAAAAATTGGTAAAAAGCGCAATTCATGATCGATCAAACTCAATTGCTCAGGATGGGCTTGGGCGGCTTCGAGCATGGTTTGGGCTTCGAGCACATTTAATGCTGTTGGTTTTTCGCACAACACATGCTTGCCAGCTTCTAAGGCCGCTACGCTGATTTCGCAATGCGTCCCTGGTGGGGTCACAATCGAAATCAAATCGGCATCGCTGCTGAGCAAATCACGCCAATGCTCAAAGGCTTCAACATTTAAAGTGGCAGCTTCACGCTGAGTTTTTTCATAATTTTGGGCGGCGATCCCCACGATTTTCAGCCCAGCCGAACGAAAGGCTGGCACCTGAACGCGAGCACCCCAACCGGTTCCAATAATTGCAATTTTCATCGACATAAACCTCCCTTGGAGCGCAATGCAATCCTAATGTGCGGCGAGTTGGCCAAGGCTTTGCTCGATCTCCTGCCGTGGCAAGCCCAATTGCTCAAGGCTGGCATCGCTGCGAGTGAGCAATTGATGATACCACGCCTGAGCATCGCTGCATGCGGCTTCGGCAAATTCGGTTGCCTCAAGCCACTGCCAGAGATAATCTTCGGCATTGGGATAATCGCCGACTGCTGCATAGACGCGCCAAGCATCATCAAGAGTTGCAGGCTCTAGCTCATAATTGTTCAATTCGTGTAGCCCAACCTTAGCCGCCTCACGCACTTCAGGCGGAATTTGCTGGCCTGAACGCACCAAGGAGCCATAGAGCATCAAGGCTCGATCAAAACGCCGATAGGCCTCATCGATCATTCCTTGTGCTTGGAAACACTGGCCTTCGGCAACATGCAAGGCTGCCAGCACTGCACAACGATCAAGATCAATCGTGCCCTCGAATTGAACTAACTTGAGCAAATCTTCATCGGGCAATAAATCGACAAAATGGCTATGGGTATCGAATAAATCGCGATAGGCTGTGTTGATTGTGGCTTGGGCCTCTTCGATTGATCCAGCCTCGTACAAACGCACAATCTTGCGCCAAATAAGGCCAAATTGTTCGATCAGGCGTAAAATGTAATCTCGCATAGCTCCTCAAAAAATAGCGCAGCCTGTGGTTACCCATAAACTGCGCCAACAATTTAGCCTAATTGGTTGATCAACTCTTTTGAATCGTTGGTTGGCAACTTGCAAGCTCGCCGCACACACACATACGCCGTGGCTTGTTGGTTGAGCAATGGTCGTTCAGCCAACAACGGAATCAACTGCTGAGCCGCTTGATCATCAGGCTTGCAGGCAGCCACGACTTTGTTGGGCTGATAGTTGCGATAGGTCGCTTGCAACAACGCTTTGAATGCAGGATCAGCTGGATCGCCAATTAAGGCAACTTCGCGTGGTTCAGCCAGCGCAAAATCGGCGGCAGCCAGCAAGCGCCCAAATGCCCCAGGCAGTTGCAACAATGCACCGCTCAAATTCGCCAATACGGTTTCGGCATATTGGCGATATTCGTAGCGATCAAGCAGGGTGGCCAAACGCAGCAACACATCAACCGCCACCGAATTACCAGCAGGCGTAGCATTGTCGTAAAGGTCGCGGGGCCGCGTGATCAATTGTTCATGATCGCTGGCCGTGTCGAAAAAGCTGCGTTGTTGCGCATCCCAAAAGCGCTCGGTCATGCTTTCGGCCAATTCAATCGCCACGTGCAACCAGCGCAGATCAAAGGTTGCCTCGTACAAAGCCAGCATGCCATCGGCAACACAGGCATAATCTTCGAGGTAACCCTTAAATTTGGCCTGACCATCTTTATAGGAGCGATACAATTGGCCGTTTTGATACAGCTTGCTGGTAATAAATTCGGCGTTGCGAATCGCCGCAGCGCGATAATCGGCGTTATCGAGCACATTGGCGGCAAAGGCCAAACTGCGCAGCATCATGCCATTCCACGAGGCCAAAATCTTTTCATCGCGGCCTGGGCGAATGCGCGTATTGCGCTGCGCCAAGAGCGTAGCACGAATTACGGCAATCCGCTGCGCCAAATCTGCCTCGCTAATGCTTAACTCTTTGGCAACCACGCTCGGATCTTGGGGCACATACAAAATCGCATGGCCCTCAAAATTGCCTTCGGGCTGAATATTCCAATATAACTGGGCAAGGGCAGCATCCTCAGGGCTAAGCAATTGCTGAATTTCAGCCAGGCTCCAAACATAAAACTTGCCCTCTTCGCCTTCGCTATCAGCATCTTCGGCAGCATAAAAACCGCCATCAGGGCTGGTCATATCGCGTAAAATGTAGGTGATGCTTTCCTCAGCAATTCGGCGATAAAACGGCTCATGGGTGGCTTGGTAGGTTTCGAGATAGAGCTGGCTGAGCAAGGCATTATCGTAGAGCATTTTCTCGAAGTGTGGCACGAGCCACTGAGCATCGACCGAATACCGCGCAAAACCACCACCAAGTTGATCATACATACCGCCGTTGGCCATTGCTTGCAAGGTTTGGGTCACTTGATTGAGCGCATCTTGATCCTCGCTGCGCAGCCATGTGCGCAAAACCATACCAAAAATCAAGGCTTGCGGGAACTTAGGTGCACCGCCATAGCCACCAAAGCGCGAATCGAATTGGCTCATTTGGCGTTGAGCAGCCACATTCAATTGGCTTTTGCTCAGCTTCACTTGCTCAAGATCAAAGCTCAAAATATCTTCTAAATGCTCACGCATCTGCTCGGCACTCTGAAACACTTCTTCGCGACGGTCGCGGTAGGCTTCGGCCACGCCATGCAGCACCTGTTGGAACGAAGGCATATTGTGGCGCGGCTCTGGGGGAAAATAGGTTCCACCATAAAACGGTGCACCATCGGGGGTTAAAAAGACCGTCATCGGCCAGCCGCCATGGCGGGTCATGGCCTGGACAGCGGCCATATACAGCGAATCAATATCAGGTCGTTCTTCGCGATCAACCTTGATATTAACAAATAATTCGTTCATAACCGCAGCAGTCGCTGGATCTTCAAACGATTCATGAGCCATAACGTGACACCAATGGCAGGCGCTATAGCCAACACTTAATAAAATTGGTTTATCATCTTGTTTGGCACGTTGCAAAGCCTCTTCACCCCAAGCATACCAATCGACGGGGTTTTCGGCGTGTTGCAACAAATAAGGGCTAGTTTCATGAATTAAACGATTTGCCATAGCGGCTCCTTAACTAATCTACCAGTAGTATATAGCAGGTCGTGGTGCGAGGAGATTAATGGAATACTAACTTTTTGCGCTGAATAGAGAAAGGATGCTGTTTAAATGCCAAGAAACCAGCATTGCCTAGCAATTATCGTCGTGTGAATCTGAAACCGCGAAGAGCACGAAGTCCACGAAGGCAGGGCGGAGAAGTGGTGATTACAATCCATTAAATGTAGCAAGTTGAATAGTAAAGTCTAGCCTAAAATTGGAGCACTATTATGGATGAAAATGCCTTGCCCGACCCAATGTTGCTAACATGGATGGGCAGTTATACCCATGCCGATTTGCACCATGTGACCCGTGCCACCCAACTGTTACATCATTTAGCGCCATTTCGCGATTTGAGCGAGGCGGCGGTGATTGGGCGCTGGTTCACATGGCTTTTGATGCTAGAACATCACACATTAACCTACCTTGATTTGAATATTGAGCAAGCCCAGCGTTATTGGCGTGGCTTACGGGCGGTCGCCGAACAGCGTTCAGCCGCTACCTCGCCGCTTGGTCAGGCCTTAGGCGATTTCGTCGGCAATTTGCCACGCCTGCCAGCCTTCAGCAGCAGCGATTTGATGCTGGTCAGTTTGGCGATTGGCCATACGCTCGATGGCTTAGCATGGCGTTATAGCTGGCAACGCCAAAATAGCGAGCCAGCCGCCAGTTCGTTGTTAGATGCGATGGGGCGTTCGAGTGGGATGTATACTGCCTTGACCTTGCTCAGTGGCCTGCGCGGTTGGCGTTTATCCGAGGTATTGCTACAGCATCCGGCGCGGCGTTGTATTAAAGTGGTCGAGGCGGTTGCCGGCACGTTGCGCATCCAACCAACCTCGGCCTTACCCGATAATTTGTGGCAAGCCCTGGAGCATGCCTTCAATCCGCTTGAATCGCGCTGGGCTGATTATCGCCAAACCAGCGGCCTCCTGTTGCAGCGCTACCAAACATGGCTCGCCAGCGAGCAGATTATTGCCGACGCAAACGCTGAGTGAGCGATTGATAAAAATGGGCTTGAGGATAAACATGGGCAAAACGGCAAATCTCTTTAGCCCGCGTAACCTCAATCAGATCATCAGGCTCAATTGGAAACGACCACTGCCCATCAAGGCTAATAATTGTGGGATGATGGCGGGCCAGCGTCCAGCTAATTTTGGTATCTGGCGGGAGCACGAGGGCTGGCAAACTGGTTAAGTGGCCAGCCACCGTCACCAACAACAACGAATCGGAGCGTGGGTCGAGCACCGGGCCACCAGCGGCCAAAGCATAAGCAGTTGAACCAGTTGCGGTCGAAACCAAAACTCCATCAGCGCGATAGCTCGTCAATGGCATATCATCAATAGCAACCGATACATGGACTACTCGCGCCACATCACGCCGCGACAGCAACACCTCGTTCAAAGCCAGATCATTAAAAATCTCTTGGCCTTGGCGTAAAACTCGTGCTCGTACCAACGTGCGCTGATCGTACCAACCACCGCCGTTGAGCAACACCTCTAAGCCTTCATAGACCGATTCTTCGGTAACTTCGGCCATAAAACTCAAGTGGCCCATCGCCACACCCAAAATCGGCATATTGTGGGTGATGCCAATGCGGGCGGCACGGAGTACCGTACCATCGCCACCAAGCGCCAACATTAATTGGCATGGCGCGACCAGATCTGGCTCATCACGGGCACTTTGTGATGTGCCTAGCCACACACTTAACCCTCGTTCGCCCAACCAAGCCGCAATTCGTTCCCCTGCTTGGGCTGTTGCAGGCGCAAGCGGATTATACAAAACGCCAATTGTGTGCATAGCGCCTCCTGTGGTGGCCATTCTGCGCTGCATCATAACACACTCACCGAGCGCTGTCCTACGCCGCTAGCTATTTAGCTTGTTGGCTGATCACCCATTCAACTGCCGCAATGACCAACTCTGGTTGGTCGAGATGAATGTAATGACCACTAGTTTCAGCTATCTGATGTTGGCTGTTGCTCGAAAGCTGGGCTAATTCTTGCTGCAAGCTATCCCACGTCTGTTCAAATTCCACTGGCATGGTGCTATCAGCAATCCCACGAGTTAATACCACCAACGGGAGATCGTTCAGCGATTGCGGAGCTTGAGCTTGATTCAGATCTTGGGTGATTGCTGCCAAGGCCTCATCCATCGCGCTACAGGTGCTCGTTTGATATTGGCTAGCCGTAATCGAGGCTTGGGCTGGTTGCGAAAGTTTGGCATAGGTCGATTGCGATTGCTCAAACAGCTTGGTCAGCCGAATAATTCCAAATGGAGCCAGCACATCACAGGCTTGCATCGACTGACGCATGATTGCAAATGGATCTTCAGCAAGCTGTGGCTGACGTTGGCGTTGTTGTTCATGTGATGAATCGACCAGCACCAAACCAGCCACTTGCTCAGGGTAGCGCTGGGCATATTCGCGCACATACAAACCACCAGCAGAATGGCCAACCAATACATATGGCGCTGATACGTTGGCTTGGCTCAACAGTTCATGCAAGGTTTGGGCAATCGAAGCCCGATCAGCCTTGTCGGCTACTGCTTCGCTCCAGCCCATGCCAACCCGATCATAGGCACACACTCGGTATTGCTCGGCTAAGGCTGGTTGGACTAAGCCCCAAACATCAGCACCATCGCCTAAGCCAGCTTCGAGCACGATTGTTGGGCTGCCGCTGCCCATACAAATCAGCCGTATCGCATGGCCATTGAGCATAATTTGCTGCTCGGCTGGCAAAAATCGTTGGCGATCACGCTGGCTCGCCCAGCGCTGAAACGCCCAGCCGCCGATCAGTAAGCCAACAATCAACAGGCCAATCCAACCGAGCCAGCGCCCAATCCGTCGTAACAGCGAGCGTTTTTGTGGTTTTATATTCATTGGGTATTCCTTAGCTAGAGATATAGCGCAACTATAGCCAAGAACTAACCAAACCACAGGGTTAATCAGGGCGAATGGCACTCAGCAATTAGAGCGATAGCAGCATCGATCTTCAGGCCGCTGAATATCTATAATTCGATTGTATAACAAAAAAAAGCCCTTCATCTATGAAGGGCTACAGCAACGATAAAAGTTTATGAGATTCTACGATAGATGGTTCCCCCTCGTCTCGCATGCGGGAGAGAGGGCTAGGGGTGAGGGTAATAACCTAACTGCCTAGTTCATCGTCATCGTCGCCATCGTCGCTATCGACATCATCGAGGCTCATTTCGTCAAGATCTTCTTCTTCTTCCTCACCCATTTCGTCAACTTCATCATCGTCATCGCCATCGAAATCGTAGCGCAACGAATAATCGCGAACATACGGGCGGAAAGCTCCCATATCGCCGCTAAGTTTGCCAGGGAAGGAGATTTTGGTGCGTTGTGATGGGTGTTGGAAGGTTTCACGAATCACGATCCGCACTTGGCCGTTTTCGATATGGGCGATCGCTGCGGCATATTTGTTGCCACCATCGATCAATTCAGCTAAGCGTTGGGCCAGTTTTGGCTCAATCCGCCCAATTAAAATCCCATCGCTGGTGTAGGCATTCAACAAGCGGCCTTCGTGGCGCAGCTCAACGATCTCGCCACTACCCAATTGGCTTACCAAACCGGGATTGGCGAGATTGGTCAGTGTGGTAATGCCAGTTTTGCCAGTTTCGCTGACAAACAAGCGCAAATCGACCAATTCGCGACTGCGTTGGTTGGTTTTGCCTTCGCTGCTCAATAATGGAGTCAGCTTATCGATATTGCGACGGGCAATAATATTGCTTGGGGCAAGTTTTAACGTCTTTTGATAGGTTTCAAGCGCTTCAGCATAACGATTTACTTCCTGCAAAGCCTTGCCTAAACGATTATAGGTTTCAGGATCTTCGGCCATTTCGATTGCTTTGCGGTTCAGTTCAATCGCCGATTCCCACTGATTGTTAGCAGCTTCGCTAATCGCTTGATCGATCAGGCGATTACGAATACGCATCTTATCATCTTGCTTGGACACTGGGTTCCTCCAGGCTTTAATCACACAGAACGGACGCAGCTCACACCGCATCCGCTCAAACTAATCCTAAAAACATCGATTTACTATACGTCGAACTTCAAGGCCACAATCAGGCCGATAAATCCAATAAAGTTATTGATCGAGTGCGCTAAAACCGCGCTCCATAGATTGTTGGTGTAGTGGTAAACCAAGGCCAAAATCGCCCCACCAAGAAAAATCGGAATCAACAGGGCAATATAACCAGTTGTAACCCCAAAGGCATGCGGCAGAGCAAACAGAATGCCACTGAGCACAACCCCCCAGGTAACCCCTAGTTTTTGGCGGATCGCCCGAAAAGCGTAGCCGCGAAAAAAGACTTCCTCTAAAAATGGCCCAATAATTACCACAAACAAGCCAAATATGCCAATTTGTAGATTACTAGCCTCTTTAAAAGGGCCGATCAACTGTGCTTGCTGATCGGGGCTGCTGTCTAAAGCTTTGCTAATCGCACCTGAAATAAAGTTGGTCACTAAGAAACTAATGCCTGCAATAAAGCCAAAACCCAAAGCAACCCCCAGTTTTTGGCGATTCAGGCCAAACCAAGCTAGGGGCAACTTGCGCAAGATATTGACCCGCAAGATGCTGGCTAAAGTAAACCCTAAACCTAAAGTTGGGGCGTTGAGCAAAATAAAGGTTGGGTCATTCAATAAGCCTTGGATTTGCTCCAAATCGCTTAATCCATTGGCCAGCATGTAAACCACCATGATGATCACTTGCAACAGTACTGCCAGCAAAAAACCAAAAATTAAATCAGGCAATACCCAGTAGGCCATTGGCGTGCGACTGTTGCCTTCCTCTGAGCCAGGAACCGCCGCACCAGTTGATGGCACCTGATAGCCATAATCTGCTGGATACCAACCAGGTTGGGCCATGGGTTGCTGCGGCTGCATGGGCGGAGCAACGGGCGGTTGCGGCACGCCACCAAGCGCCTTCAAAACGGCATCGTTGCGTTCACGTTGGGGATCATCATTGCCATAACTCATTTATGCACCTATTGCTAGCGTTTCACCGATCAGGTCGCCACCCAACCACCATGGGCGAGTTTCTGTGACGTGAATATTGACCACTTTGCCATACCAATCGCCTTCGGCCTCGAAAAAGACCAATTTATTATTGCGATCGCGGCCACGCCATTTGCCTTTGGTGAATTCCTCAACCAAAACTTCAACCTCATGCCCCAAGCATTCTTCGTTGCGCTCAGTGGCAATTTGTTCTTGCAGGCGCTCAAGCGCAATTCGCCGATATTGCTTTTCGCCATGTTCAACTGCCAAGGCTGGGTCAAGCTCCATATCGGCGGCTTTGGTGCCAGGGCGCGAGGAGTAGGCAGCAATATGCACTTTATCAAACCGAATATTGCCAACCATCTCCAAGGTGCGCTCAAACATCTCGCGAGTTTCACCTGGATGCCCAACAATGATATCAGTTGATAATGACACGTTGGGGATAATCTCACGAATCCGTTCGATCAATTTGGTATATTTGGCCACGGTATAGCCACGCTTCATCACCTTGAGCAATTGATCATCGCCTGCTTGAATTGGCAAGTTAATATCAGGCATAACTTTAGGCAAGCGGGCAATCGTATGCAACAATTTTTCGCTCATAAAGGCTGGGTGCGAGGTCAAAAAGCGTAAGCGCACTAAACCTGGAGTTTCATGCAAATATTCCAGCAAATCAGCAAGGTCAGGCCGCCCTGGCAAATCATGGCCATATGAATCGACAATTTGGCCCAGCAAGGTAATTTCTTTGGCTCCACGGGCACAAATTCGCCGCACTTCTTCAGCGATTTCTTCCATTGGACGCGAACGCTCTTTCCCACGGCGCAACGGAATCACACAATAAGCACACGACATATTGCAGCCATAATTAATTGGCACATGCACATTGACAGGCGGCACTTCCCAATCGGCCACCGGCAAAGCTGGTTCATCAAGCTGGTAAATTGGGTTAGGCGCTAAAGCCAAAACCTCATCAACTGCCGATGGCGAGACAAAATGGTCAACCATTGGCAATTTTTTCTTGAAGATTGATTGATTATTTGGGCCGACCATACAGCCCCATAACACAATTTTGGTATCAGGCCGCTCGCGCTTGATGCGTTGAATATCGGTGATTTTGCCGATAATCTTTTCTTCGGCATTGGCCCGCACTGAGCATGAATTTAATACAATAAAATCGGCATCTTCAGCTTGCTCAGCAGGAGTATAGCCTACTCCTTGCAGCGCCGATTCAAGTCGCTCTGAATCAGAGACGTTCATTTGGCAGCCAACTGTCCATACAAAATAGCGATTTCGTTCCATAACCCTATAGCCTTTATGTCGTTAATAGCAAAAGTCGCAGCATTATAGCCTATCAAGCAGGCCATCGCAACCGTCGCAAGCGTGAAATCAAGCCAATCGCGCCAACTATTGACGTGTTTGTATTGTGCCACGATTTTGCAACGAGACACAGAATTAGATATTAACGAATGCTCAGAATTCCAATCCGATATGCCCCATCATCCAGCTGGCCTTCAATTGCCAATTGCAAAGGCCGAACATAGCGATTGATCGCCGGAGCAACCAGTCGCAATTCATATTCGCCCGCTGGCAGATTGAATTGTTCAAATTGTTGGCGATGCTCGTAGGCTTGGGTTGGCAATAGTTGGCGTAAATCAAGGCTTGATTCGGCTTGCCAAACCACAGCCTGAGTAGCATCGCGTAATTGCCAAACTAACGGCCAGCGCTCATACATCGGGGCAACCCCAGCGTTGTGCCAGCTACTTTCGATCTGGAGCTGCTGGTTATCGATGGCGAGTTTGATCGTGGTTGGCGCATAGCGATAACCGGCTAATTTGCCTGCCAGCATAAAATTCTCAATATCAATGTTCGTCCAATTGCTGGCTTGCGCAGGACAATTAATTGGATCACGCCAGAAATCCCACGGACTTTCACGATAGGGCTGGGCAAAATTGCCGTTGCTCACATACGAAATATGATACGAAATGACTTGGGTTTGGGCTGCCAAAAACTGGCCGCTATAATCGCGCTCGCCATATTCGCCGATCATCTCGCTAAAAATCGGCGCTACTTTCCAACGCTCAGCCACCAACGGTCCAATTGCTTGGTCATCAACCTTAATATCACTTTGAATTAATTGATCGATATTGCGCATTTGTTCAGGCATGCCCAAGGCATCACGGGTAATGCTCCAATAGGGTTGTTTAGTCATGGCGTAGTAAAATACTGGATTATTGCTCAGCGGAATCGAAATCAGAAAATGCTGGCTAAGACGGGTATGCCAAGCATCAACCAGCCAGCGTGCCGTACTTTCGCTGGCCCACATTCCATGGCTTTTATCGGCGTTCCATGGCAAATAGCCCTCGCCATAACGGCCATAACTGCGCATCTGCACACCCAAAATCCGCTGATCGCCCGCAAATTCGGCTACAAAGGCTGCTAGCAAAGCTTCGAGGCGGGTTTGCACAAAAGGATGATTGTAATTTGGATACCAATCGCCTTCAAAGCTTGCGCCAAATTCGGGCTGTTGCAAATAATTTGGTAAAAACGGGTCATTATTGCTCGGCCCAGCACTTGCCCCCAAACCCAGCCAAACCCGCTGACCATTCTGCTCAGCCATATCGAGCAATTGATGAATTTCTCGCCAATCGTAGTCATTTTCGCTTGGCTCAAGTTCGGCCCATGTCCAGCGATCGTAGCGTTCACGATTCGAAATCAATTCGCTAGGGCAGATCATGGTTTGGCCACGCCATTGATACAGCCCGCGCCCAGGATTGGCCAACTCAGCCTGTTCCAGCGGGATAACCGTAGGGGTGAATGTTTGCCAAACAAGGCTATTTTGGGGCCGCAAAAGATACCATGCCAAGCTAAATCCTGCTACAATCAATAGCACAAACAACACTCTAAACCATCGCATTACCCAATCCTTTGTACCGATCGCGGTTGTCCCATCGTTGAAGCTGATCGATCACACTACCATTGTTATGAAGGGTTTCCATGCCAACCATTCTTGCTGTTGATGACGATACCACGGTTTGCGCCTTGATTCGCCATTTCTTGGGCGCTGATTATACAATTTTAATTGCCTCAAGCGTCGGCCAAGCGCTGCTGCTGCTTGAAACAAGCATCCCCGACCTGTTATTAATTGATGAATTGCTGCCCGATATGCGAGGCCATGAGTTTTGCCACAGCCTTGAGCACAACCCTCGCCTACGCCAGATTCCGCGCATTATGATGTCGGCCTCGACGCATTACATCGTGGCAGGCACGCCCAATGTGTTGATGTATATTCGTAAGCCGTTTCGCCGTGAACAATTGTTGATGGCGGTGAGCGATGTGCTCGGAGAGTAAAGAACATAGAGCAAAGAACATAGAACATAGTTGAAGCAGGGTTCAGGTCTCAGGGGCTAGGGATCAGAAGATTATTCGTGGCTAAAAAATCTTCGTGACCTTCGTGTTCTTCGCGGTTTCAAACCGTCGCGAATTATTATTAAAAATGCTGTGTTAGATCGACGATTAATCTAACACAGCAGCATGTGAATCGGCTTATTTGACGCGATATGGCTCGAAGCGATGGGCAAATTGGCGGGGCACTGCACCACGTAAGGTTGTGCCTTCAGCTCCAAATTCCTCGCTTTCGATCATCCCACGTTCATGCCAAAGCGCCACTAGCTCGTTGGCGCGATAGGGAATCATGACCTCAAATTTAACCATACGCTCCATCAACATCTGTTCAATCGCCGTTTGTAAGCGCTCAATTCCAATGTTTTGTTGGGCCGAAATCGCCACCCAGCGATCGATCGGCAGGCCCAATTCGGTGATCATGCGCACAATTTCGGTATCGCTGGGACTATCAATCTTGTCGATTTTGTTGAACACGGTCAGAATTGGTTTATCCTGAACTTTGAGTTCGCTGAGCGTATCGATCACGGTTTTAAATTGTTCTTCAACGTTAGCATGGGTCAGATCCAAAACGTGCAACAACACATCGGCTTCGGCAATTTCTTCCAAGGTTGCGCGGAAAGCTGCGACTAAGGCAGTTGGTAAGCGTTGAATAAACCCGACAGTATCAGTCATCAAGACTGCGCGACCGCCAGGCAAGGCCACTTTGCGCGTGGTTGGGTCAAGCGTGGCAAACAGCATATCGGCGGCCAGCACATCGGCTTGAGCCAAACGATTGAGCAAGGTTGATTTGCCAGCGTTGGTGTAGCCAACCACTGAGATAATTGGCAAGCCCGATTCTTGGCGGTTTTGGCGATACAACTCGCGATGGCGATGCACATCAGCCAATTGTTCTTTTAACAAGGCGATGCGTTTGCCAATAATCCGTTGGTCACTTTCGAGCTGGGTTTCACCAGGCCCGCGCAAACCAACCCCAACCCCCGAACCACCGCCACCGCCGCCAGATTGGCGCTCAAGGTGAGTCCAAGCGCGGCGCAAACGCGGTAACAGATAATCGTATTGCGCCAACTCCACCTGCAAGCTCCCTTCGCGGGTGCGAGCGTGTTGGGCAAAAATATCCAAAATCAAGGTTGTGCGATCGATCACTTTAACTTTGATTGCTTCTTCGAGGTTACGGGCTTGCGAAGGCGAAAGCTCCTCATCGAAAATCACCACATCATAGGGCGTTTCCGAACGCAAATCAGCGACTTCACGCACTTTACCTGGCCCGATATAGGTTTTAGGATTGGGATGATCAAGCTTTTGCGAAACTGTACCTACCACCTCAAGACCAGCGGTATCAGCCAGCAAGGCCAATTCATCAAGTGAATCGTCGATGTGCCAAGCTTCGCGATTGTTATAGATATCGCCCCCGACTAATAGGGCGCGTTCCTTGGGTTTGGCGGTGACATGCATCCGTTCACGGACAGAATTACTCATAGATCTCCTTAAATTTCGTGACCACAGCGTAGCTTACTACAAAACAACAAATCTGCTCTTTTACCATATCTTTATCATTTGGGTTCCGCCTTTCACCAAGGAATCGCTGTGGTTGCTCTTTGCTGATACTCTAGCATAGGTTTGGCCATGGCTCATCCCTCGCACGACTGATTTTGCTATGCGATAATGGCTCATGAATGATAAAAGTTACCCCAGACTTCTTTGACTGCACGGCTGGTATTTTTATGGCCAATATATGCTTGAAGTTGATTGAAAAATGCAACCCGCATCGGTTCATTCATGCGTAATAATTGAGCCATAATCCACTCGTAGATATCAATAAAGTGAAATAGCGTATCACGATATAGAATCTTACCAAGGTAGATTGATGTTTGAGGTGAATGTTCAAACAATGGTGCATCTTTTTTACGACATAACACCAATATTTCGATTGGCTCTAAAAATCGAAAAGTATATTTTTGTTGGTAGGCTTTAATCGCATTATAAGCCTCTCTAATCCGCTGATCATTAAATTTCTTCACTGTTATCTCATAAATTATCAGCATATCTTTGCTATTGATTTCGGTTATATCGCCAATTTTATTACTTGTGGTACTTGTAGTTGAAGCATGACTAAGATGTCCAAAAACAGAAATACTCGTCTCAAAAATTTCATGATAGCTTGATAATAAATAGCCGATAATTCTTTGTGGTGTATTACCAGCATCAGGTGTTTTCTCAATTAACGTTTTACAAATTGTATATAGATATTCGATATCAACATTTATTTCAAGCTGAACATAGCTAATTTGGACAATAATAGCCTCTTGGAGAAACCGATACAGCAAAAGCTTTATAAAATTATGAAGTGATTTTCCATCCATATTTTTTATTAATTGTACAAGCAACACTACTTGATTTGCAACAGCTTGTGGTTCACGTCGAGCAGCCCATTGCTCATTCAAGGCTTCTGCACCTTTCGCAACATTTAATGGGCCTGATTGGCGGCAAGGTATTGCATAGAGATCCAGTACATAATGAATTGCTTTTTCATACAATGGCCGTGGATGACATGCATAAAAATCAATCGAAGCATCAAATGTCGGATCAAGCCACGTTGCAACTGCGACAACTAAAACAACCTCACGAAATCCCCAAGCTCTAGTATTAAATAGGATTTCGATTTTTGATTGTAACTCTTCATCGGCAATAAATAAGCCTTGTTGAACCTCCGTAATAAATTCAATCAATCCTTTTATAATGTACTGTTCGCGTTGATCTGAGCTATTCATTCATTAAATCCCTTGTTAAATTAATGATCTGGTCTATTGAAATATCAAGAATTATTGATAAGGCAATAATAATGGCGATACTTGGATCTTTGCGCTGACCTGATTCAAGTCGTGAGATATATCCTTGAGATACATAAATACCATACGTTTGCAGGCAAATACATAGCCTGTGCTGGCTTAAACCCTTTGTAATTCGCTGTTCACGGATTCGGGGAGCAAACAGCGTTATAAAGCATTCATTCACGCGCAGTCTAGGCAATGCATCGAGTTTTGGGGTAATATTTGACATTATCTGCTCTGCTTGACAAACAAACGTTCTGCTGGTATGTTTCAAAAACTATACCTATCAGGCATAAATTAACATACTTTAGGTACTCTATGCAACTTCAAGCAATCGATCTCTTTGCTGGCGCTGGCGGTTTATCCTTAGGTTTGACAAGGGCAGGCTGGGATGTTGTTGCAGCTTGCGAGATCGATCAGTCAGCTGCTCAAACACATCATCTCAATTTCCCCAGTACAAAACTCTTTGGTGATGTAAGAGAAATAGATTTTCGTGCATTTAAAAACATTGATTTACTGGCAGGTGGCCCGCCATGCCAGCCTTTTTCGGTTGCAGGAAAACAATTAGCGGGATCTGATGGGCGTGATATGATTCCAGAGTTTATTCGGGCCATTACCGAAGCCCAGCCTAAAGCATTTTTGTTAGAAAATGTTCCAGGGCTTATTGCGGCTAAAAATGCTGATTATAGCCAGAAAATTATCAACCAACTCAATGATTTAGGTTATGACCTTTCTATAAAAAAGGTAAATGCTGCTGATTACGGTGTTGCGCAAAAACGCGAAAGAATCTTGTTTATTGGATTTAAAAAAAAGCTTGATTTTCAATTTCCGGCCCCAACTCATGGTATTTCAGCCCCAAATCCCTATATTAACTCAAGCACAGTATTAATTGATGTGCCAGATTGTGAACCAAACAAGGCAATTGTCACCTATGCCAAAAATCCTGTGCTTCGACCAAGCCCTTGGGCTGGAATGTTGGTAAATGGTCAAGGCCGCCCTATCAATCCAAATACCCCCAGTCAAACGATCCCTGCAACGGCTGGCGGCAATCGAACTCACATTCTCGACCCGCACGGTATTCTTTTAGCCTATCATCAGCACTTGATCCAAGGTGGTAAGCCCTATGTTGGCAAAGTTGAGGGAGTTCGACGGCTTAATATTCGCGAATCTGCGCGAATCCAATCTTTTCCCGATTCATTCGAGTTTTTAGGTTCCAAGTCAAGCCAATATGCTCAAATCGGTAACGCAGTCCCTCCCATTTTGGCCCAAGTTATTAGCGCAGCCATTAAACAATACTTTTAGCGAGTTAACCGAAGAGCCTAACGCAAGGAGGCGTAGCGATGACTGAACAAATTCATTATCGAACCTGCCCGCTCTGTGAGGCGATGTGTGGCTTGGCGATTACAGTCGCCGACAATGCAGTCAAGCAGATTCGGGGCGATCAGGCTGATCCGCTCAGTCGTGGGCATATTTGCCCCAAAGGTAGTGCCCTCGGCGATATTCATCACGACCCCGATCGCTTGCGCCAGCCGCTTCAACGCCGAGCTGACGGTTGGCATCAGATTGGTTGGGACGAGGCTTTTGATTATGCTGCTACCCAATTAAAACAACTTCAGGCTCGCTATGGCCCCGATGCAATTGCCATTTATCAGGGCAATCCTTCGGTGCATAATCTGGGCACGGCTTTAGGTGCTGGCGCATTTGTCCGCAGTTTGCGCACCAAAAATCGCTTCTCGGCTAGCTCGGTCGATCAATTGCCGCATCAGTTGGTGGTTTATCACATGTATGGTCATCAATTAATGTTGCCGGTTCCTGACTTAGATCGAACTCAATTTTTGTTGATTTTTGGGGCGAATCCAGCGGTTTCAAATGGTAGCATTATGAGTGCCCCCGATATTAAACGCCGTTTGAAAGCAATTCAGCAGCGCGGCGGCCAAATTGTGGTGTTTGACCCACGCCAAAGCGAAACAGCGCAATTAGCCGATCAACATTATTTTATTCAGCCTGGTAGCGATGGTTTGGTGCTGGCAGCGCTGATTCATACTATGCTCAAAGAAGGTTGGGCTAATCCTGATCGGCTAGCTGGCTTTACCAATGGGCTTGATCAGCTTGAATCGCTGTTCGAACGATTTAGCCCAGCGGCAGTCGCCGAGTCAACGGGAGTAGCTGCAGATACGATTTTGCAATTAGCCCACGATTTTGCCCATGCCAGCAGCGCTGTTTGCTATGGCCGAATTGGGGTTTCAGTCCAGCAGTTTGGCACGCTCAGCCAGTGGCTGATTCAGGTACTTAATATCATTACTGGCAACTTGGATCGTGAAGGCGGTTCGATGTTTACTACTCCAGCCTTCGATACCTTGCCCCTAGGTAGCAAAGGTAATGTTGGGCGTTGGCATACCCGCGTGCGCCAGCTGCCCGAATTTGCTGGTGAACTGCCCTCAGCTGCCTTGGCCGAAGAGATTTTAACCCCAGGCGAAGGCCAAATCCGTGGGTTAATCACCTCGGCAGGCAATCCAGTGCTTTCTACGCCCAATGGTCAACAGCTTGATCAAGCCTTGGCTGGGCTTGAATTTATGCTCTCGATTGATTTTTATTTGAATGAAACCACCCGCCATGCCCACCTGATTTTGCCACCAAGCTCGCCCTTAGAGCATGATCATTATGATGTGCTATTTCACAATTTGGCGATTCGTAACACTGCTAAATACAGCCCTGCGCTATTCGAGATCGATCAGGATGCTCGTCACGATTGGCAAATTTTCGGCGAATTAACCCAGCGCATGAGCGAAAAAGAGGGGCGCATTTTCCCACCAAAGGCCATGCTTGAGCGTGGGTTGCGCTCAGGGCCATATGCCATCCAACTTAGCGAATTAGCCCAACAAACACATGGCATCGATCTTGGGCCATTGCAACCACGCCTGCCAGAGCGGCTTTTCACCGAAGATAAACAGATTCAGCTTGTGCCACCAGCAATTGCCAACGATTTGGATCGACTAGCCGAATTGTTACAGCAAGCACCAACCAAGCAACTGCGCTTAATTAGCCGCCGACAACTGCGCAGCAATAATTCATGGATGCACAATAGCCAACGCTTGGTCAAAGGCGATGATCGTTGTACTCTGCAAATCCATCCGGCTGATGCAGCGCAACGCCAACTGAACCATGGTCAGCAAGTCAAACTTAGTTCACGAGTTGGCACAATCGAGGTTGCCCTGGAAGTCAGCGATTTGATGATGCCTGGGGTGGTCAGTTTGCCGCATGGCTGGGGGCATCGCTATCCTAATACCAAAATCCAAATCGCCCAAGCCCACGCTGGCAGCAGCATCAACGATTTAACCGATGATCAAGCAATCGATCCACTAAGTGGCAATGCCGCTTTGAATGGGATTATTGTCGAAGTTCAGGCCATTGGATAGGCATCAGGGGTTAGCTGTCAGGGGCTAGGGTTCAGATTACCAAAACCACGAAGAGCATGAATGGGCGAGGAATCAGGGATCAGGGGCTAGGGTTCAGGTTACCAAACCACGAAGGACACGAAGACTTCTACTTACAAGGCCTGAATCCCAACCCCTGATCCCTAGCCCCTAATCTCAACTATGCTCTATGTTCTTTGCTCTATGTTCGTTCACCCCTCAACAGTGCTTGGGCGTAATTGTGGTTGCAGCATATCGCGGGCTTGTTGCAAGCGTTTATAGACATTGGCCAACGAAATTCCTTGATGCTGAGCAATCGCATCGCACGACATATCGTTGTAGAGCCATAACGAAAAAGTGCTATTCAAGCGTGGCGATAACGCTTGCAAGGCTTGATTGATCGTTTCATAAACTTCACGCTTCAACAACGCCGTTTCGGGCGAGGGCGTTGCGCTATGTGGCATGCTGTCGTCATTGCCCAGCAGGCTATCCAGCGGTTGGAGCCGCTTGAGTTCGCGTTGTTGTTGGCGATGAATATCGATGCAAATGTTGTAGGCCATGCGCATGAGCCAAGCCTTGGCGTTGGTAATTTTATAGGCATGGCGTGGCAACGATTCCCACGCTTTGAGCACCAAACGGCTTAATGCTTCATCGGCATCGTGGGGATTGCCATGCATCCAAACCAAACATTGCTGTGACAGTTCAGTGTGGTACAAACTATACAACTCCCAAATGGCTGCATGTTCGCCTCGGCAAATTTGTTCGACGAGTTGTAATGCCACTGTTTCGCTGTGATGGTTTTGATTCCGAACTTCGCTGTTCATAGCTCATCCTTCATTCACTATCTATTGAATATCCGCTACAAGGTCTGCTACAATTCACAGCATAGCGGCCCAGCGTTTCAAAATCGTTTTATTGGAGATGTAGCTCCGTGAATGTCACGCATCAGCCTGATGATTCGGCTCAATCGGTGCCAAGTTTACGGATTCACGTTTTTGGCGGCTTGCGGATCTTTATCGACAATCAACGTATTAGTGATCTGGCAACGCGCAAAGTGGAAGCACTGCTGATCTACCTTGTAGTCAATCCTTACCCCCACGAACGTGAGGTTTTGGCACAATTGTTATGGAATGATTTATCGGCAGAACGCACAGCGGGCAACTTACGCCTCACACTCAATCAATTACGTAAAGTGATGGACCCGTTTATTGAGGTCACGCGCCATACGATCGGATTACACCCCCAAGCCCGTTATTGGCTCGACCTTCAGCATTGCACCCAAATTTTCGACAACCCAGCTAGCCCAACCAACGAATTAGCCAGCGCGATCGAACACTATCAAGGCGATTTTCTCAATGGGTTTTATCTCCGCGATGCCGATGGCTTCAGCAGCTGGCAACTCCAACAGGTGGAATATTGGCGACAACAAGCCCTGGTCGCGATTCGCCGCCTGATCGAACGCTATAGCGTGGTAAGCAACTACAACGAGGCAATTCGTTGGCTTCAGCGCTTGGTGACGCTTGATGAATGTGATGAGGTCGCCCATCGCCAGTTGATGTTACTCTTGATGCGCACTGGCCAACGTCACACGGCCCTGCGCCAATATCGGCTGCTCGAACAAGTTTTAGAGCGTGAGTATGGATTAAAACCCGAGCCAGCGAGCGAGGCTTTACAACGCCAGATTATGGCAACACCCGCCCAACGTCCGCAGCGTTTGATTCGGCCAACCCCAATGCTCTATGGTCGCCAAGCCGAGCTAGAACGCATCACCCATTGGCTGGCGGCTGAACGCAACCAATTGCTGACGATTATGGGCGCTGGCGGTAGCGGCAAAACCCAATTAGCTCTGACCTTTGGCTGGAAGGTGGTCAACGAATATTTAGGGGCTTCGAGCAACGGAGTTTTTTATATTTCCTTGGTCAGCGCCGATCAACAGCCGCGCCTATTGGATGCTGAACCTGTGTTGTTGGCAATTATGCAGGCTTTGACCCTACCACCACCACGCACCAACGATCTGGTTGAACACCTGATTCTCCAATTGCAACAGCATGAACTGATCATCATCATTGATAATGGCGAATTATTGGCAACCAGCGCTCGCTTAGCCCTCAGCAGTCTGATTCAACATATTCCGCAATTACGCTTCATTATTGGCTCACGTGAGCGCATGCGCCTGCAAAACGAATATGTCTTGGAATTAGCAGGCTTGGCCTATCCCCAGATTAATGATGATTCAGGCTATTCGCCGTTGTTGGCCGAGCAACTTCAGCATTTTGCAGCGGTCGATTTATTTGTACATTGTTTGCAGCGTCAAGGCAAATCGGGCGATTTAGCCGATTATGGCCATGCAGATCGTCAAGCGATTGGCCAAATTTGCCAGATGGTCCATGGCTTGCCCTTGGCAATTGAATTGATTGCCCCATGGATGACGATTCGCAGTGGCAATGAAATTGTCGCAGCACTCAGCAATGACATGCAGCTTTTTCATAGCGATGTAGTCGATATTCCAACCCGCCATCGCAGCATTCAGGCCGCATTTGATTATTCGTGGCAATTGCTTGATCCACATGAACAGGCTTGTTTAGCACGCTTGGCGGTATTTCCTAGTAGCTTTAATGCTGAAACCGCCACAATCATTGCCGAGGTCGATTTGAACGTGCTGGCCAATTTACGCGCCAAATCGTTGCTCACGCTTGAAATTTTGCAACAACAAACCCGCTATGCCTTACATCCATTACTGCACCAATTTGCCCAAACCAAACTCCAAAGCTTGGCCGCCGATCAGCAAACGTTGTATCAACGCCATGCTCGTTACTTCGGCCAATTTAGCCGTCAGCAAGAGCAATTAATTCATGGCAACGCCAGCCAGCAAGGGTTAATGCTCTTAGAACAAGAGCTTGATAATATTCGGGGTGGCTGGCTCTGGGCAGTTCAAGCTCAACAAATTCACATTTTAGGCGATTATTGTATTGCTTTACACGATTTCTTTGCAATTCGCAACCGTGAGATCGAAGGCCAACAGCTTTTTGCTCCAGCCGCAGCGTTATTAAGCACACTTGATCATCAGGATGTTGAGACTGAGATCGTTTTAATTGTAGTGCGAATTGTTTCATGCTACGCCGAGTTTCATTATATTTTGGGCGAATTAGCACGTTCTGAGGCATTATTACAACAGTGTATCGATATCTTGTATCGAATGCAATTGCAGAATGTAGCTGAATTGCTGTTTATTTATAAGCAACTTGGGGTAATTACCCAACGCCGAGGCGAATATACCCGCGCCCTTGATCTGTTACAACGCTGTTTGGCTCAAGCTGAAAACGTCAATGATCCAATTAAAGTCAGCGATACATGGTTATCAATGGGCGCGGTGTTGTTGGCGCAAGGCAATTGGCAAGCCGCCGAACAAGCCTTTCAGACCTGTAGCGATCACTATCAAGCCCAAAAACATCTGTGGGGTTTATGCCATAGTCAACGCTTTTTGGGGGTGGTGGCGCTGGCGCAGGCCAATTATGATCTGGCGCAACATCATTTTGAGGCCAGCCTTGATTTGGCCTACCAACTCAAGACCCCGCTTGGCGAGGCATTAATTCGCGATCAAATGGGCATGTTGGCGCTGCGCCGCGAAGATTTTTCCCAAAGTGCGGGCTATTTGCATAAAGCCTTTGCCATTTTTCAAGAACTTGGGGTGGAGGCTATGATTGGGCGGGCGGCGATTCACCTAGCCCAACTCGAATTGGCGCAACGTAATTTTCAATATGTGCAGCCATGGTTAGCGCGGGCGATTATGGTAGCCCAGCAACGCCAAGAAATACCCTTATTGCTCGAATGTTATGCAACGGTTTTGCAATTTTGGGCGGCAGTTTGCGATGGCGAGCCAAGCCATTGGTTCAAACTATGGCATAGCTTGAGCCAACATCCAGCCTGTAGCGCCGAAACCAAAAGCTTGCTCAATCGTTTACAGTTGCACCAACATTCCGCAGGCCAAAGCAGGCCGATGGTTGAGGTTGAACTGTCAGGAATTGAACGCTATGTAGCCCTTTGCTTAACCCAAATTGAGCAAAGCCAGAGTATTGCGGTTTATTAGGAGGAATATTCATGGATATGGTCGATTTCGTCCAAACCCTCGTCGATGACCCAAGCCGTTTAGCCTCGTTCAAGCAAAATCCTCAGGGCTTTTTGCAACAACTAGGGCTTGGGCAAAAACTCGCCAAAGCAGACCCAATTCAAGAAGTTACCACCGTGATGACCTTGCGAAGTGTTGGCACTGTTGCCCAAACAGAAACCCAAGCTTATCAAGATGTTCCGGTCACAGTTTCATCGTATATGAATGTATTTATCGAAGCCGCCGATAAATCCAAAGATTATAACGTGACCTGTTGGCTGCTCAATCATAGCTATATGATCGAAGATGATAATGGTAATCCTTATTTCGATTTACATGTTTGCTATGTTGACCCAAACGACCCTGATGATATTCCCCAGGTTTTTTATATTCGCAGCAAAAACCAAATCGAACAACCAACCTACAATTGTGCCAATATCCCAATTGAGTTACATATTCCAGCCAATAATTATATTTTGGTCGGTAGAACTCGCCCAGTTCATACAAAATTAACGAATTTTGTCTATCATCGCCAAAGAGATGATCAGCCACCATTATTTGAAATAGCCTTCGATGAGCAACCACAATAGCATGGGATTAGCAGTGAAACAAGGTTCGCTGACAATTGTTGGCACAGGCATCACCATGATCGCGCATTTAACCAATGAAGCCCATGCCTGGATCAGCAAAGCCGACCAAACTTTTTACTTGGTGATGCATCCGCTGGCCGATGAATGGATTCACAAGCTGAATCCGCAGGCCGAATCGTTAGCGCATTTTTATCAAGCTGATCAGCCACGTGAGCAGGTTTATGCAGCCATGGTCGAGCATATTTGGGCCGCAGTCTGTCAGGGGTTGCGGGTTTGTGTGGCATTTTATGGCCATCCAAGCGTCTTTGTGACCCCAACCAGCGATTTGGTGCAGCGCGGGCAGCGCGAAGGCCTACGGGTCAACATATTGCCGGGTATTTCAGCTGAGGCTTGTTTGTTTGCCGATTTGGCAATCGATCCAGGGTTGCATGGCTATCAAAGTTATGAGGCCAGCGATTTTTTGGTACGCCCACGGCGCTTCGACCCCAGCACACCCTTGGTTTTATGGCAAATTGGAGTGATTGGCTATTTCAAGGTGGTGCACGATCAGCTTGATTCACGGGCTGGCTTAGCCCGTTTGGTAGCCCATTTACAAACATTTTACCCTGCTCAGCATGAAGTGACGATCTATCAAGCGGCAATTTTGCCAATTGAAGAACCAAGCATTCGGCGTGTGCTGCTCAAAGATTTGGCTGAACAGCACGTTTCGGCCTATGCCACCTTGTATGTGCCAGCCTATGGTGAGGCTCAGCTTGATCAAATATTAGCCCGTGAGTTTGGTTTGATCTAGGGCTTGAGCAGCCAGCGGCTAGTTCGAACTGCAAAAGACATGAAAACGACGCTTCATGTCTTTTGCAGCAAAATGTCATCCCTCATCCCTCATCCCTCATCCCTCATCCCTCATCCCTCATAATTGCTGCTTGACTCTGCCATTGTGTCAGGCTTTATGGTCAATCTATAAAATCTGTGTTTCATAAGGAGCAATACAATGGCAACTCAAGCGCCAACTAAACCAGTCCAAGCCCAACGATCATGGCTATTAAATCTATTAAGTCATCGTGGGGTTCAATTAACGATTTTTTTGTGGATCATAGGCCATGGTTTAATTATTCTTCTAAGCGATGGTGCGCTACCATTTGATCGACCAGCCTTTGCGGGAAGTCCCTTTGTGCTTCAGATGTTTGTACCAAGCGTCATGATGCTAGAAATATTTGTACTGATGGGCTTGGGCTATATGCTGACCCGTAATCGCCCAGTCATAGATGTAGCGGCGCGTGCCCCTGAACGTAGCCAAGCCCTGCGGGAAACGCTTGGTTTAGTGGCTTATGCCGTATTTGGTCAGGCGTTGGGATGGGTTTTAGGGCCACTGTTAGGCTTTCAGCCGTTTAGTTTTCACTTGGCGGGAACCTTGGTTGGTGGGCATGGCGATTTATCGATTGCCGAAGTATGGAGTTGGGCCATCTACAATTTTGGGTTCTATGCAGTCGTTCCATATCTATGGTTTCGCCGCCGCTACAGCGCCGTCCAACTTAATTTAGTCTCAACTAATCGCCGCAACGATTTTTTGGTAATTGCCGTAATTGCGATCTCGGAATCACTGTTTGAACTAACTACCTTGGGTACAAGCCTCAATCGCCTAAGCTTTAGTCAATTGGCCTTGGGCTTACCACTTTCACTGGTCATTTATGGCTTGGGAACAGTCTTACCAACCATGATCTTAATCTATTCAATTCTAATTCCGCGCTTTCTCAAAATTACTGGTTCAGCGATTACAACCGTATTGCTGGGTGGGGTAAGTTATGCCGTCGTTCACATGGCCGAGGCTTGGACAAATTTTAGCACCCCAACCAATGGATTGATCTCGATTATATTTGTGTTGATCAGCTATTTTGGTGCAGGAATGATCAAAACAGTCTTGACGCTCCGCACAGGCAATGCTTGGGTCCATGCCCTAGGCTATCATACGATTGCGCCCCATGTGATCATTGATACGCCGCATATCGTCAAGATCTTCGGTATTCGCTAAGGTTTGCCTTAATTAGGCGATAGGCTTTTGGCTATCGCCTAGATCCTCAACTTAATGATCTTCATATCCTGCGTGGATTAATCACGCATCCTCTACTATGTTAGATGTTCTTTGTTCGATGCTCTTTGTAAACGCCTTATGCTATAATGGCGCAGATACACCACCAAGACAAGGAACATCCATACAACTATGGAACCAGAAATTTTAGCTCGTCTCGCTCGTGTCGAGGCGCGATATATCGAACTCAATGATGAGATGACTCAGCCCGATGTGTTGAGCGACCATGTGCGTTTAACCACCTTGGCCCGCGAACAAACCGAACTTGGCGAATTAGTTGGGCGGTATCGCGAGTTTATGCAAGCTGAGAAATCGGTCGAAGAAGCCAAAGCCCTTTTGCGCGAGGAAAATGATCCTGAGCTGCGCGAAATGGCTCAATTGGAGATCGATGAGCTTTCGGCTCGCATGGAAGCAATTGGGGCTGAAGTACGGATTTTGCTGTTGCCACGCGACCCCAACGACGAAAAGAACGTGATCATCGAAATTCGCCAAGGCGAAGGTGGTGATGAAGCAGCTTTATTTGGAGCCGATGTCTACCGCATGTACCAACGCTATGCTGAAACCCGTGGCTGGAAAACCGAAGTCATGTCGCTCAGCGAAAACGGTATCGGCGGCTTCAAAGAAGTGATTTTTGAAGTCCAAGGCCAAGGTGCTTGGAGTCGGCTTAAATATGAGGGCGGTGTGCATCGCGTCCAACGCGTTCCAGCAACTGAGGCTCGTGGCCGGATTCATACCAGCACAATTACGGTGGCGGTGTTGCCCGAAGTCGAAGAAACTGCCGTTGAAATCAAGCAAGAAGATTATCGCATCGACGTGTATCGCTCAGGCGGTCACGGTGGCCAAGGGGTTAACACCACCGACTCAGCCGTGCGGATCGTCTACAAGGCTGGTACACCCGAAGAAATTGTGGTCGTTTGTCAAGACACTCGTTCACAAATTAAAAATCGTGAAAGTGCCTTGAACGTGTTGCGGGCACGCTTATACGCGCGTGAGCAAGAAAAACGCCAAAAAGAGCTTGGGGAATCGCGCTTGGCTCAGGTTGGTAGCGGTGAGCGAGCTGAAAAAATGCGCACCTACAACTATCCTCAAGACCGCATTACCGATCATCGGATTGGCCAAAACATCTCAAACCTGCCGGTTGTGCTTGATGGAGCGCTTGATCGCTTGATCGATGCGCTGGTTACCTTCGACAACGCCGAACGGCTTAAGGCCTTGGGTATGGGAGCCTAGGAGTTTGTTGCATGCACTCGCCGCTTGCTGAATTTATTCGCCGCATGCCCAAATGTGAGCTTCATGTTCACTTAGAAGGCTCGATTACCCCCAAGACGCTTTTGGAGCTGGCGACGAAAAATGGCATTAGTCTGCCTGCTAGCGATTTGGCCGGGGTCGAGCGCATGTTTCAATATGAACACTTCCTAGGTTTTTTGGATGTGTATCGCACCTGTGCTCGTTGTTTGATCCACGGTGAGGATTTTGAGCGGGTTGCCTATGAATTAGCAATCGATTTGGCTCAGCAGCAGGTGCGGTATGCCGAAGTAATGCTCTCGCCTGCTCAGCACATGCTCCGCAACATGGATTTCGATGAGATTCTTGGTGGTGTTGCGGCTGGGTTTGCTCGTGCTGAGCGCGAGACAGGCATTGTTTGCCGGCCAGCTTTCGATTTTGGCCGGCAGTTTAGCCTTGATCAAGCCCTCCGAGCGGTCGAGTTGGCGCAAGCTGGCATGCAATATGGGGTCGTAGCTTTTTCAATTGGCGGCGATGAGGCCAACTATCCACCTGAGCCGTTTGTTGAGGTTTTTGCCTTGGCCAAGGCGGTTGGGCTACACGTTATGGCTCATGCTGGCGAGGTCGCTGGAGCCAACAGCGTGCGCGGCGCGGTCGAAATGCTGGGCGTAGATCGAATTGGCCATGGCTTTCGGGTGCTTGAGGATGCCGAATTAACCCAATTTCTGGCTCGCCGTGGTGATATTACCTTTGATGTTTGCCCAACCAGCAATATTCGGACTGGCGTGATCGCTTCGTTCGATCAGCATCCCTTACGCCAAATGCTCGATGCTGGTTTGCCAATCACCCTCAACTCCGATGATCCAGTCTTGTTCGATACGACGGTGACTGGCGAGTTTTTGCTGGCCGCCGAACGCTACGATTTCACAGTTGATGATATTTGTAAAGTGGCCCGCCAAAGCGCCAAAGCCGCCTTCTTGCCCGCCGAACAGCGCCAACAATTGCTCCAAGAATTTGATCAACAACAAGCCCAACTGCGGCGTGAACTCGATTTATAGCCCTTTTTAACGTTAACCGCGCAGCGCACGAACGTTGGGATACCCAGTTCTCGTGCGCTTCGCGCTTTCGTCGTTCGTGCGCTTTATTGATCATTTTGTCTTTTGATTTCTGCCTTTTGACTTTACAGACCTGTCATCAAGCTGTAACCCCTGCATCCTCTCAGCGAGCAGGCTTTTTTCTATAATGAAGCCAGATGCTATTGCTATGGAGGTTGGTTATGCAGATTGTCTTTTTATTGATGAGTGGAGCATTATTGCTCTTGGCGGTACTGCTTTTGTGGTTTGTGCCGCATTTACTGGGCCAGCAAGAACATCGCGCTAAGCAAGAAACCCAGCAACTCAAGGCGTTGTTAAGCGATGTTTTGGGCGAGCAAGAAGTGGTGGCACGTCGTCAAGCCCAACTCGGCTCATCGCTTGGTCATTTACAAGACCAATTGGAAACCCTGCACACTTCGTTTCCGGCTACGGTTGCCAAATTAGCGGCTCAGCCTGCCGATTTTAGTCGCCCGCTGATCGAGCACCTTGATAATCGGCTGAACAATTTACATTGCCAACTTGATGGCTGGATGAACGAACGCCGCCAACATTCAAAGCAAGTCAGTCAGCAAGAAAACGAATCATGGGCCTATTTAATGAGTTTGTTGGGTACGATGCAAGATCAACTTGGCGATGTTTCGCAGCAGCGCCCGCGCCGCCTGTTGCGCGAACCACAGCGAGTTGAGTTTGGTTCTTCAGCAGTCGTCGAGGATTTACGTGATGAGGTCGAGAGTTTGCGGGCGATCTCCGAAGAAATTGCCGCATTGCAATGGCGGTTGCGACGCACAGTTGCTAGTGCCAGTAAGCCCAATAATCCAAATAATCAGCAGCAGCCAATGAGTTTGCTTGGGGCTAATGAGCCAGTTCGGAGCGTGCGCACGCTCTAAATCTCGCCAACAATCTGCATAAACCGAGCGCCCATGACCAACATCATGGGCGCTTTATGCTGTTTAGATGGTAAATTGCTGGCCATACAATCGGAAGAATTCAGGCGTTGGGTTGCTAGCGAATAAACCGCTAGCACTGGTAGCGTTCAATGCCAAAGCCACATACCCACGATCAACAAAATGCTTGGAAGCTTCGGCTTGCGGCGTGGCTCCATTAGCACTGTACACCTTCAAAACTCCAGCGATTCCAGCGGTTGTACCAAGGCTGAGCAAGGCTGCATTATCGTAGTTCAACACCAGAGTTGGCTTGAGTGGCACACTCGCACCCACATCGCTGGGCAAGGCGGCATTGCTCGCCAAGGCAAAAATATAGCCACGACTTAGAGCGCCACCAGTGGCATTGGGCAAATTACTACATGAACCATACATTGTGGTGGTAATCACCCGTAAATGGTTAAGCTCGCTGGCACGGCTTTCGGCGGCTTGATTGAAAAAGACCATCAAGTTGCCTTCCGAGGAGCCAGCAGTTAATGGAATCGGCGCGGTTGGATTGTGGCTAGGTGGATTGCCGCCCTCAGAATAGGCTGCGACAGCCAGTTGAATCCCAGTTTGGCCTTCAAAAACCAGCAAGGCTGTGCCATCAAGCGAGGGCAAATTACTGACTACACCATTGACATCAACGGCATAGGCGGTTTGCTCGCCAGCAGCGGCAACATAAATCGCCGTTGGAGTTAGGCCCGATTCAGTTACAACTTTGACGCTATACGAGCCTTGCGTTACTGAGCCATAGGGCATCACCGCCACCAGCGGAAATTGACTGGGCGTGCATTCAAGCCAGTTGCATTCAGGTGGATTACCCTCAAGCTGCGCGACATAGACCGCCGTGGAACCATTCGCTTGATCGCCAATTACCACCACATAATCATCGGAATTTGCGCCCAGCAACTTGAAACCCTGCGAATTCACCCGTGAATCAAGGCTACCCTGAGGAATAATTGTGCTGGGATCGTTCAGGCTGCCGCGCAACACATACACCCAGCCATGCTTGAGTCCAGCCAATGGCGTTTCAGCAATTGGTAAGCTGATCACTTCAGCAGTTGGATTGCTGCCAAAACTATGCTGAAACAACGGCAGTGGCAAAGGCAGGCGTTCGGGGCCGACTCGTGGCTGATCAAATGGGGCCGTTGCCATAGCGCTATAGGGCAAACCAGCGCCAGTTTGGGCGCGAAATGGCTGCCAAACATCATCGCCACCCTCAATGCGCATCACTTCGCTCGAACCAACCAAGTGGGCCATAATCGACTCAGCCGTTGGGTTGAACGAAGGCAAGGCCAAATCTGGGTGCTCAGCATTATTTGAATTAATATATTGATCGCGCAAGCCAATTGCGTAATGCATCCATTCGTGGACAATCACGCGATAGCCTTCTGGCTCGTGCCAAGGAATACTAAAGCTGCCTTGGCGCTCCCACATACCACGCCCCAAGCGAATCGGCATATGCTTGGCATCGGTGTAGAGGCCTTCGCGCCAACTGCGGGGGTGATAGCGGTTTGAAGCTAGAATTTGAATATCGGCAGCTCGCATATGCTGCACGCCGCCAAAAACCACCTGACCAAAAGCCATCGTGCCGTTGCTCACATCGAACAAGAAATCAGAGGCTCGCCGAAAAGCCCATTGCAATTGATTGAGTTCATTGGCACTCGGCACCCATTCGATCGCCACTAACACATTAAATAAACAAACTTTGGTTGCAGTCGTGCTTTGGGTGGTATTGTGGGTTGCTTGGACTTGGGCATAGGCCAGCGGCGCATTTGGCAAATCATCGGCACTGGCGCTCGTAGCTAATTGTTGTTGAAGATCATAAACACAAAAAGCCCAATTGAGGTCTTGCAGTCCGAGCAAATTGGCGCTTGGCAACGACCAATTGGTCAGCAACGCTGTTTGGCTTGGCACGCGTTGGGTCAATTGCGGGTTGCTCAGTTGCATAATTGGTTGGTTGGTGTACCAATCGGTATTGCCGCTTGGGGCTGGGTTGGGCGTAGTGTTAAAAAGATTGTAGCGGTTGAAATAAACTTGGGCATGTGGTGTGGACATGATCGCATTCCCCCAATGTCACAAAACAAGGGCTACTCTGGTAGCAAAGCCGATCAAAATCGAGTATAGTAGCACTAGAATGTTGCTTCAATTACGCGGATAGTTTGCCTGGCCTCTCACAAACCTAGGCATGCTGGATGGCGTTGCATACACCAAGGGTGATGGTATGGTTTTACTTGATGATGCCTTCGAATCAACGGTTACACCGGCACTTACTTCTTACATCTGGCTCCTGCGTTGGTGTGATTCGGCTCAGTTGGCTAGCCTAACGCCTTATTCACCCGAACAGATCGAACGTTTTTGGCAAAGTGCCTTGGTTATCGAACACCCCCATCATGGTTGGTATCAACTCCGCGAAGCACCCAGCTTAAATGAACGACCCTATCGTGAGCACGAAGTCTTTGCTGCCGCCTTTGAGTATAGCCAGCAACAACTCAATCGTCTAGAGGCTGAGGCCTGGCAATTTGAGCTACAACGCTGGCTCTACTACCTTGAGGAATATTTGGAAGTGCTTTCGGCTCGCCGCGATTGGTCAACCATCGCCGCAGTGCTCGAAAAAGCCACCAGCATTCCACACGCCAATCTGCGCCAACAGCAACTACTAATGCTCTACAAGGCGATTATCACCATGCGGCTTGAACGCCAGTATGATACCGCCCAAAGCTTATTACAACAATTACGCGATGATATCCAGCTCGAAGCCGATTTAGTGCCGATGGTGATCAACAGTATGGGCACGTTAGCATGGTTTCGCGGAGCCTACGATCAGGCAATTCAACATTATATTGAGCAACATCAACACGCTCAGCACGTGCAAAATTGGCTGTATCAAGGCCATAGTTTGCTCAATCAGAGCATTTTATCCAATCAATTGCAACGCCCAGAATATGCCTTGGAGCTAAGTTTGCAAGCGCTCGAAGCCTTGCAACGGGCCGGCAATCGCTATCGCGAGGCTCATGCGCTCTACGAAGTTGGCTCGAATTTGCTCTATTTGTGCCGTTGGGATGAGGCCGATAGCTATTTTTCACGCTCGGCAGCGCTCTATGAAACCCTCGATACAATCGGCGATTTGGCCAATTTGTATTGGCATATTGGCTTTTTGAAGCATTTAGCAGGCGATTTGCCGGCCAGCGAACAAGCGTATCAAATTAGTATTGAGGCGGCGCGGGCCAGCGTTGTGCCCAATGATGATAGCCTGCGCGATTCATTGGCATTTTTGGGCTTGCTCTATTGCAGTATGCACGATTATCAAGCGGCCTTGGAAATTTATGCCCAAGCCGAGGCCTTGGCCCGCCAACACAACAATCGCCATGAATTAGCCCTCATTCTCAATCAGCGCGGCGATGCTGAACGGCGGAGCGGAGCAATTGATGCAGCATTTGCAGCGTTTGCCGAATCAATCGCAATTATTGAAGATTTACGCACCTCGTTCGGCGATGAAGATACGAAATTGGGCTTAATTAGCACGGCCCAACAGGTTTATGAGCATATGGTTGTGTTGTGCATCGAGCGCGGCGATGCGGCTCAAGCAGTCAATTATATCGAGCGAGCACGTTCGCGAGCCTTCCTCGATGCGCTGCAAGCTGGCGATGAAAGTACCGCAATTGAGCTTTCGCAGCAATGTGCCAATTTGGCCGAAATTCAAGCCCAACTTGACCAACGCACAGCGGTGATCGAATACTTTACGGTTGGCGTATTGGGTCGATCATTGCGTTTCTTGGCAGCGTTGGCCGAACGTAAATCGCCAATTCTACATCATTTCAGCCTTGATCCAGCCTTGTATAGCGTAGCAATTACGGCCAACAACGCCACAATTCAGCAGCATAGCTTTAATCCACTGAATCTGACGCGCGGCCATGGTGGGCATCATCGCTTGCTGCAACCACGGATTTTGAAGGCAATTTCGCAAGCCTTGATTGAGCCATACGAAGCCATGTTGGCAACGGTTGATTTAGTGTATGTTGTGCCGCATGGTCCGCTGCACGATGTGCCATTTATGGCTTTGCAAACCAGCGACGGCAATTGGTTGGTGCGCGATGAAAACCCGGCGATCGCCTTGGCTCCGAGTGCCACTATTTTGGTGCGTTATGCCCTAGGTCGCGCCGCCAGCAGCCAAACTGAGCATTATTGTTTTGGTTACAACAGCATTGGAGCCGAAGCCCTGACCTATGCTGAACACGAAGCCCAAGAAATTGCCAAATTAGTGGGTGGGCAGGCTTGGACAGGCGCATTAGCCACCGATCAATTTTTGCGCTATGCCCACGATGCGCGAATTATTCACATTGCCTCGCACTGTGTGTACGATGCCCAACAACCGTTAAACTCACATCTGATTCTTGGCCACGAAACGCTGAGCGCCCAAACAATTATGGATCAGGTTGAAATCGACACAGATTTGGTGGTGCTGAGCGCTTGCGTCAGCGGGCGCAGTTTTGTGGCTGTCAGCGATGATCAATATGGCTTGCAACGGGCATTTTTATATGCCGGAACCCGTAGTTTGCTCTGCTCGTTGTGGAACGCCTCGGATGTCGCGGCGTTGTTCGTGATGGATCGCTTTTACCGTGAATTGCAGGCCGGAATACGGATTGCCATAGCACTTAAACACGCCGTGATTGCTGTACGCGACTTGACGCGGGCTGATATTATTAAACAGTTCCAGCTTTGGCAGCTACCAGCTAGCGCAATTCCGCTTGAACCAGACGGCCAGCACAGCGAAAGCCCCTTGGCAGACCCGCGCTTTTGGGCTGGCTTTATGGTGATTGGCAAAGCCTAAAGTGTAAGTCGCCATTGTTCGTTCGACCATTGTATAACTGTTTACGATGCTTCTCGAAGCATCCGCCTGAAAGCAAAGGTGCGCACCATGTTCGAGACCCAATTATCTGATAGCGAGCAGCTCTATACCGAACGTGCAACTCTTCTCATCAAAAAATATGGATGGACACTGCTCTCAATCGACGAGCTGGTACAACGAACTGTGCGCCGTCGCGCGACCGATTTTCAAGGAACCCTTGATCAAGCCTTGATTTGCACCTACATGGTGTCGTTATACGATGCCTGTTCTGGGCGCGAAGGCTTAAGTCGGCGCGAGGATGGCTATACGGAGCTTTTCCGCATGGTCTATAGCTATGCCATGCTTAAACGTTTTGAACCAGCCGAGGAAATCGCCCAAGCTACGATCGAACGTGTCCTCAAACATTTTGACGATTGCCGCAAGCCTGGCGCATTTTGGGAGTTTGTGCGTTTACAAATGAACAATGCCTTGCGCAGCTTACGCCGTTGGACAAAATATCCCGCTGATTCATTAGATCAACCGAGTATGAATGATGAGGGTCAAAACCGTTACGATGTATTGGAAGACACCCAAAGCATCGCTCCCGCAACGGTGGTGATTCAACATGAAACCAAGGAGCGAATCTCAGCCTGTTTAAATGCCTATCTACGTGAACACCCACGTTCACACAATCAATTAGCCGCATTGTGGCTCAAATATATCACTGGCCTTGATGACAATGCGATTAGCCGGACGTTGGAAACTACCGTAAGCCATGTGCATACCCTGCGCAGCCGAGCAATCAAGCGGTTGCGTGACGATCCTCGCTGGCAAGCTGTTGCCACCGATCTAGGGATTGCTTACGAATAACTATTTTGGTGAGGAACTACCATGAACACGCCACTTCCGACCGCATCTCACGAGATTATGCGTCAACGTCTTGTTGAGTATGCCCATGCTGTTGCGCTCGGTGCGCCACTTGATGCCGCGCTCCAAGTCGTCGCCGACCATGTTGAAACATGTGCAAGCTGTCGCGCCGAGTTGTTTGATGCCTTGGATGCGAGTTATGCTTTATACAGCAATTCGCTGTCGCTGGTCGATAACATTCCCGCGCCGTCATTGAAGTTCTTGCGCCAGCATTCGCTGATCACCAGCGCTGCGCCCGAAACCGTTGGCTACCGTTTTATGATTGAGTTCTCCGACGAGATGCTCAAACACATGCAAATTCAATTGCAATATACGGGCCAAATGCGCGGCCAACGCCTGATCGGCACCTATCGTCAATCATCAGTGAGCATTCCCGATGTGACGATTGAAATGTATGAGAGTATGCAGCCTAAACATGCGGTTTTGCACTGCTACATTCAAGTGCCTGAGCGTGATCCCTTTGATCAAGCTGGAACCCAAGTCATGGTGGTTTCGCCAACCTATGAAAATAATGGCACAACCGATGCCGATGGGTTTGTCTTGTTTGATCGGATTCCGATTGAAGAATTGGCTCGTTTGAAGATCAAAATTCTCAATTAGCACGGGTGGGTAGTACGGGTTGTGTTGTGTTCTACCCACACTGCTGCTAATCGAGCAAAGCTAAACCAAAGAGAGAATCATTGCTACGATTCCCCAACTTCTTGCGCTAATTGATCTAAGAATTGGTTAAGAATGCCAGTTCGTTGTTCTGCTAATGCACGGCCTGTGGCTGTTTGCATTGTTTGTGGCAGTTTTAAGAGTTTGGTATAAAAATGGTCGATGCTGTTAATTTGATCATCGGCTGGGCGGGTGCGCGGAATTGGCTGCTGCGGATCGTAGAGTCGGCGGCCAAGCTCAACACTGAGCATTAAACAACGGGCTAAGCCAATCGCGCCGAGCGAATCAAGCCGATCGGCATCTTGGACGATTTGCGCCTCTAAAGTTTCTGGCTGAATGTTGCCCGAGAAGCTGTGAGCAGCAATCGCATGGCTGATCGCTGGTAAATACTGTTCGGGATAGCCTTGGCTGGCCAGCCATTGGGTTGCGTGTTCGGCGGCCATGCGCGAGGCTTGGCTGCGTAACGGCGAGGCCTTAGAAACAACCACACAATCATGCAACCAGGCTGCCGGAATAATGATTGCCAAATCGCCGCCTGCTTCAGCTTGAATTAATTGAGCATTGCGCACCACCCGCCGAATATGTTCAGGATCGTGCGAAACGTCAGCCTGACCAAGCTCTTGCTCAATCCAGGTTGCAAACCGCGCTTGCCATTGGTTCAAATCCAACATTCTATTAGCCCCCAACCTTACGATAAACCTCAAGCGTGGCTTTGGCTAAATTCTCCCACGAGAAGGCTTGGGCACGTAGCAAACCGCGTTCACGCAGATCGTCGCGCAAGTTGGCATCGTTGGCAATCCGCACTAATCCTTGAGCCATCTGCTCAAGATCGTCGGGGTCAACTTGAATCGCTGCATCGCCCACGACTTCAGGAATGCTGGTGGCATTGGTGGTCAGCACAGGTGTGCCCGAAGCCATCGCCTCAAGCGGCGGAATGCCAAAGCCTTCGTAGCGCGATGGATAGATAAAGGCTGTCGCGGCGTTATACCACAGCGGCAATTCCTCGCTTGGCACATAGCCCAAGAAACTGACACTATCGTGCAATTGTAATTGCTCGTAAGTACTGAAAATTTCGTCAAAATTCCAGCCTTTGCCACCACCAATTAACAACGGCATGCCAATTTCGTGTTTAACTTTGGCATAAGCTCGCAGCAAATTGGGGATATTTTTGCGTGGCTCTAAGGTGCCAAGATACAGTAGAAATTGCTCAGGCAGTTGCTTTTGCTGCTTCCAAGCATTAATCTCAGCGGTCGAACGCGGGTGATATTGCGCTCCAGCAGCATTATAGGCAATACTAATCTTCGTCGGATCAAGCCCAAGCCGATCAACCATCGCAGCCTTGGTATACTCAGAAACTGCAAATAGATGGGCAGCTTGACGCACACCTTGGCGGGTTGCCGCCGCAAGATAACGCCGATTGGCCTTGCGATGTGAGCCAGTCACATCCATAAATGCCAAATCGTGAATGGTAACGATGGTGGGTACTGGCGAAAGCAACGGCGAGATATTCAACAAGCCATGAAACAAATTGACCCGGCGTTTGGCTAATAACCATGGCGCAATCAACTGCTCCCAAGGAATGCGATATTTGGGCTGAATCGTCGGCAAGCGCGATTCGACAATTTCCCAATTGGCGGGCAAATTGAGGTGTTGGCGCACATTTGGCCCAACAAACAAGGTGTATTGGTTATCGTGATCGAGTTTGGCCAGATTTTCAATCAAAAAACGGGTGTGATTAGAAACCCCAGCCTGTCGAAAAGAGCTATCAAATGAGAGCAAATGCCCATTAATTGTAAAATGCATAAACTCAATTTCTAAAACTACAAATAAGCGATTCTTCAGCGAGTATAACATACCTCACTTTTAGCATTATCCAAACGTCATTCTCACCCTTAGCACATCTCGCGGCTGCAAGATTTGAGGCTTAATCTATACCATACTTCCTTATTATGTCAATATCAATTCAGCAAAATTATTCCAATCAAGCTCTAGGAATTTATTAAAGAATTCAATCAATTGCGAGGATTTATGATATTCAAATGACTGCCGTATTGACATCAAGCTACACAAAGCTTTGATCTCCTTCCAAGAATGAAAGTTCTTTTTATTCCATGATCTTGAAAGATGTTGGAATAGAAAAAATTTTTTAATCCCCTTCCGAGGATTGTAGTTCTTTGAATGCAAGCACACGCGCGAGGCGCATGAAACGATTGCCGAAGGGTTTTAATCCCCTTCCGAGGATTGTCGTTCTTTGAATGCGCCAGAATTTGTACAGGAAAACCTTCACGGTCGTGCGGTTTTAATCCCCTTCCGAGGATTTTGGTTATATGACACAGTTATGGGTTTTAATCCCCTTCCGAGGATTTTGGTTATTTGAATGGTTGGCTACCTATGCACTGATGATTCAAGCCACTATGTTTTAATCCCCTTCCGAGGATTTTGGTTATTTGAATTGCAACGTGAACTCACCACGATGCAAGGTCGATTTGATGTTTTAATCCCCTTCCGAGGATTTTGGTTATTTGAATATACACGATAATGCGAAAACAATGGATGTCACGAAAGGTTTTAATCCCCTTCCGAGGATTTTGGTTATTTGAATTAATCTCCGCCGCTCGTTCCGTATTTTCGAAGCTGACAAGTTTTAATCCCCTTCCGAGGATTTTGGTTATTTGAATCTGTTACAGCCTTTGCAAACTTGGTGAGCTAGTGGGAATTTGTTTTAATCCCCTTCCGAGGATTTTGGTTATTTGAATTTTAGGGTCTATCCCTAAAGAGTTTCATTGGCTCTTTAGTTTTAATCCCCTTCCGAGGATTTTGGTTATTTGAATCCATGTAGGACGCAACACAATTGTCGCTATCCTTTGGAGGTTTTAATCCCCTTCCGAGGATTTTGGTTATTTGAATGTATCGATCTTATGCTTGCTGAGCATCCACGCGATCGTTTTAATCCCCTTCCGAGGATTTTGGTTATTTGAATCTCGTTCCGAACCGACTTCGGCGGGTACGACGAAGAAAGTTTTAATCCCCTTCCGAGGATTTTGGTTATTTGAATTGCTATCACAGTACTGGACTGCTGCTCGGCCTGCTGCCGTTTTAATCCCCTTCCGAGGATTTTGGTTATTTGAATGGAGGATACACGAATGCGGTATATGCCAAACCATCGGGGTTTTAATCCCCTTCCGAGGATTTTGGTTATTTGAATCGTGGGATACCGCCAAACGAGCCGATGCGAGAGAAACGGTTTTAATCCCCTTCCGAGGATTTTGGTTATTTGAATAAACTTCCAAGGCCGACCGCGTAAGCGTCTGTATCAAGATCGTTTTAATCCCCTTCCGAGGATTTTGGTTATTTGAATTGACTAATCGGTCAGTTATTCGCTAACACAGCGTTAACAGTTTTAATCCCCTTCCGAGGATTTTGGTTATTTGAATAAATACAATCAGCCGCGCAACTTCTAGTAGAGGTGGTAGAGTTTTAATCCCCTTCCGAGGATTTTGGTTATTTGAATTTTGCCTCTCAAGTGTGCCTATTATTGGTACAGTTTTTACGTTTTAATCCCCTTCCGAGGATTTTGGTTATTTGAATCTTCCCAGTCGCTGCGCCTGTGCTTGCGCCAACGGACAAGTTTTAATCCCCTTCCGAGGATTTTGGTTATTTGAATGCAATCGACACACAATCGCAGTGTTGGGAAGACTTGTTCGTTTTAATCCCCTTCCGAGGATTTTGGTTATTTGAATGTTGCTTATTCCTTGCAATAAGTCAATGGCATTAGTTGAGTTTTAATCCCCTTCCGAGGATTTTGGTTATTTGAATGCAAGTTTTGATTGATATTACAGAAAACCGTAAAGGGAGTTTTAATCCCCTTCCGAGGATTTTGGTTATTTGAATAAAGGCATTCCGCCTCAGCCCCAAAGCCGAGGCAGATCTGCGTTTTAATCCCCTTCCGAGGATTTTGGTTATTTGAATGCTATATCAGTCTGGGCGCGGCAACCGAGAAATTCAAAGTTTTAATCCCCTTCCGAGGATTTTGGTTATTTGAATTCGCCACGGCGCCGAGCTACTGGACGCCCAAGCTCGTCGGTTTTAATCCCCTTCCGAGGATTTTGGTTATTTGAATATCAATACAGCTCAAATCCCAAGCTGGGTGCTAAATTTCGTTTTAATCCCCTTCCGAGGATTTTGGTTATTTGAATTTACCAGAAGTAGCCGCCGGATTTTACACCGTTGATTGTGTTTTAATCCCCTTCCGAGGATTTTGGTTATTTGAATCCATGAGGGCACGGTCAATCAACAGCATGTCCATGTTGCGTTTTAATCCCCTTCCGAGGATTTTGGTTATTTGAATATTGATCGGGGCTACACCAACGAAGGGCAAAACATGCGGGTTTTAATCCCCTTCCGAGGATTTTGGTTATTTGAATGCGTATATTGTTCCTTTTCCCAAATATCGCGAAATGCAAGGTTTTAATCCCCTTCCGAGGATTTTGGTTATTTGAATAATCTCGGTTCTGTAGCGGGTTGCGCCGTCGTCATCGACCGTTTTAATCCCCTTCCGAGGATTTTGGTTATTTGAATATAACGCTTGACCGCCAAGAGAATAGGACGCTTTTTGTTTTAATCCCCTTCCGAGGATTTTGGTTATTTGAATACGATTGATTTCAACTGTCTCATGTGGAATGTGATTGACGGTTTTAATCCCCTTCCGAGGATTTTGGTTATTTGAATCGACCAGCTCAGCGCCGAGCGTAAAGCGGCATACGAAGGTTTTAATCCCCTTCCGAGGATTTTGGTTATTTGAATAAAGAACTTACCGAAATGGTTTGGTCGCCTTCGGAGCTTCGTTTTAATCCCCTTCCGAGGATTTTGGTTATTTGAATGTATTCACCTTGTTAGGCTTCAAGCGAAGTATTCTGTTTTAATCCCCTTCCGAGGATTTTGGTTATTTGAATTGAGTGTGAGCACGCGGAGTGGCATGCGACGAATATGTTGTTTTAATCCCCTTCCGAGGATTTTGGTTATTTGAATGTTAACCATCTCTCCAGAAGCGCGAGGGCCACGACTGGGTTTTAATCCCCTTCCGAGGATTTTGGTTATTTGAATTTGCATCGGTTCAAAGGCGCAAAATTGCATGTTTTATTATGGTTTTAATCCCCTTCCGAGGATTTTGGTTATTTGAATAGGTTATGAAGATTCTGGCTGTGAGAGTGGTTATTGTAGTTTTAATCCCCTTCCGAGGATTTTGGTTATTTGAATGATCAACAGAAACGAGAGATAAAGCTTAAGTCAATGTTTTAATCCCCTTCCGAGGATTTTGGTTATTTGAATGTATTTTAGTTCGTTCGTTTCTGCGAAGGCTACAAACTGTTTTAATCCCCTTCCGAGGATTTTGGTTATTTGAATGTACGTTGGTGACTCAGGCGGCGGGGCCACTGGCACTAGGTTTTAATCCCCTTCCGAGGATTTTGGTTATTTGAATGAACGGTACTGGCGGGGAGTGACCTATCGCCACCCCAGCGTTTTAATCCCCTTCCGAGGATTTTGGTTATTTGAATGTCAATCACTACGTGAGTGATCCCGTGTCGGAGTTTGTAGGTTTTAATCCCCTTCCGAGGATTTTGGTTATTTGAATACATATTGTGCTGAGCTTGCGGCGTTGCCGCAGCTCAAACTGTTTTAATCCCCTTCCGAGGATTTTGGTTATTTGAATTAAGTCACCATTGGGATTGGTGACGAACGTCGCGCTCAGTTTTAATCCCCTTCCGAGGATTTTGGTTATTTGAATGGTTGCCAGTACCGCAGGCGCAAACGTGACCGTTGAAACGGTTGTGAGTTTTAATCCCCTTCCGAGGATTTTGGTTATTTGAATGGAGTTCCTGTACCAATATAAAATCCACCATTCAAACCGTTTTAATCCCCTTCCGAGGATTTTGGTTATTTGAATTATCAAAATTTGGGGCAAGGTGAGCCTAAAGATTTAGAGTTTTAATCCCCTTCCGAGGATTTTGGTTATTTGAATCGAGCGGTATGGGCACAGCCGCCGACCTCGCAGGTACAGTTTTAATCCCCTTCCGAGGATTTTGGTTATTTGAATCATTTGATAACCTTGATACAGAAGCCACAAAACGGTTTTAATCCCCTTCCGAGGATTTTGGTTATTTGAATAAATGTTTACAATGATATCGCAGGAGTCGGATTACTATAGTTTTAATCCCCTTCCGAGGATTTTGGTTATTTGAATTTCACCAACACGCATGGGTGTTTCACGAATCGAAATAGAGTTTTAATCCCCTTCCGAGGATTTTGGTTATTTGAATTCGTATTATGCGAACACCCGATAGCGTTATCGACTATGTTTTAATCCCCTTCCGAGGATTTTGGTTATTTGAATGAACTATGGTTTGTCCACCGTGCCCAGCTCCGGAGTTTTAATCCCCTTCCGAGGATTTTGGTTATTTGAATGAAAATGGTTCGATCAAGGTCGTCAAAGGTGCTACAGGTTTTAATCCCCTTCCGAGGATTTTGGTTATTTGAATCCATTATTCACCAAAAGGATAAATGCTATGAGCTATGAGTTTTAATCCCCTTCCGAGGATTTTGGTTATTTGAATGCCGCCCACTGGTGGCCGTGGCCTTGGCAGCGCTTGGTTTTAATCCCCTTCCGAGGATTTTGGTTATTTGAATTCACCAAAAGAGGAATGGATAGCTATTGGATTGTGTTTTAATCCCCTTCCGAGGATTTTGGTTATTTGAATAAACAGGTATGTGATTCATACCGCACGTACAGCGCACTATGTTTTAATCCCCTTCCGAGGATTTTGGTTATTTGAATACATTATGAAATTTCTGATCAACAGGCTTACGAAAGTAGTTTTAATCCCCTTCCGAGGATTTTGGTTATTTGAATGGTATGCCATTCGCTAGCGCTCATGGATGCACCACTTGATTGTTTTAATCCCCTTCCGAGGATTTTGGTTATTTGAATCTTCGCAACAACTTGTTGATCTAATTATTTATCAAGGTGCTGTTTTAATCCCCTTCCGAGGATTTTGGTTATTTGAATCCGCCTGGATTCTCAGCACGAATAATCACGCCTTCACGGTTTTAATCCCCTTCCGAGGATTTTGGTTATTTGAATCCATAAAACCCCCGTTAATTGCCCATAGTAGGGATAAGTTTTAATCCCCTTCCGAGGATTTTGGTTATTTGAATGAAAGCGTTCTGTCGGGGTGTTCACTGCAAATTCAAAAGTTTTAATCCCCTTCCGAGGATTTTGGTTATTTGAATGCCGCCCACTGGTGGCCGTGGCCTTGGCAGCGCTTGGTTTTAATCCCCTTCCGAGGATTTTGGTTATTTGAATGCTTTTAGCCTTGCCCTAGAAATAGGCAACGCTGCAATAGGTTTTAATCCCCTTCCGAGGATTTTGGTTATTTGAATGCTGCAAGGCTCTTGGGGCGGTCAGGGTAAGATTATGTTTTAATCCCCTTCCGAGGATTTTGGTTATTTGAATTTAAGATATTCCCCGACATAGGCATTCCGTAGAATTGAGTTTTAATCCCCTTCCGAGGATTTTGGTTATTTGAATTGCCCACCCGCGACCCCATACACTGCCTCATTGAGCAATTCGTTTTAATCCCCTTCCGAGGATTTTGGTTATTTGAATGGCTTGTACGCTTGCCATGCCTCAATCACGGCGTTTCTATCGTTTTAATCCCCTTCCGAGGATTTTGGTTATTTGAATATTTTGCGACTGATTGAATCGTGTACATATCCAAAGCGTTTTAATCCCCTTCCGAGGATTTTGGTTATTTGAATGGACGCTATGTCCGAAATCTGCCAACGCGAAAATGTAAGTTTTAATCCCCTTCCGAGGATTTTGGTTATTTGAATCTTAGATTCTCGTCAACGGTAGCAGCGGGCAAGAAGCAGTTGGTTTTAATCCCCTTCCGAGGATTTTGGTTATTTGAATTTACTGCCACAGTGCGGGCAGGTATTGACCTCGATGTGTTTTAATCCCCTTCCGAGGATTTTGGTTATTTGAATCACATAGATAGAAAGGAATCCCCATGGGGGTTTGTTTTAATCCCCTTCCGAGGATTTTGGTTATTTGAATCTTCGCCAACGCGCATGGGTTGAGTCAATCCTATGTACGTTTTAATCCCCTTCCGAGGATTTTGGTTATTTGAATGTATCCCTATCGGCCAGCTTGCCAAGGCCTGCTATGCCGTTTTAATCCCCTTCCGAGGATTTTGGTTATTTGAATGCCACTAGGCGCGTTTGGGCAAGTTAGACAGATACGTTTTAATCCCCTTCCGAGGATTTTGGTTATTTGAATGCTTATTACCCGGAGTACGAAGAAGACCGTTGCGAGTGTTTGTTTTAATCCCCTTCCGAGGATTTTGGTTATTTGAATCAAAACCCTTCGCGTTGATCCCTTATTTGACATCGGGCGTTTTAATCCCCTTCCGAGGATTTTGGTTATTTGAATATTTAGGGACGTTTGCCCTGGAAACCGGATGGTTTGACCTTGGTTTTAATCCCCTTCCGAGGATTTTGGTTATTTGAATGTTGTGCTATTGTTTGTTGTGTATCTATTTGTGTATAGGTTTTAATCCCCTTCCGAGGATTTTGGTTATTTGAATGCACCAAACGGATTTGCCCTTTGCTTGCGGTGCTAACTTGTTTTAATCCCCTTCCGAGGATTTTGGTTATTTGAATATACTCACGACCTCGACCTTACCGGTCAAGGTGCTCGATTGTTTTAATCCCCTTCCGAGGATTTTGGTTATTTGAATGAAAAAGAGGAGGTGCGAGAGTTACACCACCTGTTAGAGTTTTAATCCCCTTCCGAGGATTTTGGTTATTTGAATGACTTGCGTTGGCGCACCCTTTGGATCAAGCCAAACTTCTGTTTTAATCCCCTTCCGAGGATTTTGGTTATTTGAATTTTGATCGCTACCTGCCAAGCCTAACCAAGCAAGAGCTTAAGTTTTAATCCCCTTCCGAGGATTTTGGTTATTTGAATGCTCTTGTCGATGATCTTTATAGCCCACTTATGATCACCGTTTTAATCCCCTTCCGAGGATTTTGGTTATTTGAATGGAAGATAACATTTTTAACATCGTAATAGGTAGCAATCCCCGTTTTAATCCCCTTCCGAGGATTTTGGTTATTTGAATAAACGTAAAGATTACCATTGGAATCGGTATCAACCAATTGGGTTTTAATCCCCTTCCGAGGATTTTGGTTATTTGAATTCATGGTTGCCAAACAAAACAGTAAGCATCGTTCGGTTTTAATCCCCTTCCGAGGATTTTGGTTATTTGAATAGTATATTCCTGAGAACCATGATCCACTTTTTTCGCTGTTTTAATCCCCTTCCGAGGATTTTGGTTATTTGAATAACCAGAATTGGAACCATCCAGCCGAGAAAGAATAGGTTTTAATCCCCTTCCGAGGATTTTGGTTATTTGAATTGAGAAAAAAACGGGCTTGGTCTGTCAAGTATTAATTTCGGTTTTAATCCCCTTCCGAGGATTTTGGTTATTTGAATTCGCTGATTACGAGTTCGAATACCGCGACGAGCAGTGTTTTAATCCCCTTCCGAGGATTTTGGTTATTTGAATTTATCCAAATTTGGTTAGACAGTATGGGCAACGTTGCCTATCGGTTTTAATCCCCTTCCGAGGATTTTGGTTATTTGAATCGACGAAGATGAGCCTGAGATTCGCCAGCCATTCTTGGCGTTTTAATCCCCTTCCGAGGATTTTGGTTATTTGAATGGACGTGGATTGAGTTTGATCGCATCCGCCATTCCTATACGTTTTAATCCCCTTCCGAGGATTTTGGTTATTTGAATTTATTGACAGTCAAGGCAACTTGTGTGAAGTGACGGTTTTAATCCCCTTCCGAGGATTTTGGTTATTTGAATCAATCACCACACGCGGGCCAAACACCAAACGCGAAGCCAACGTTTTAATCCCCTTCCGAGGATTTTGGTTATTTGAATTCGCACCAACTTGGGCTTTTGCGCCGCCTTCGCAATCAAGGTTTTAATCCCCTTCCGAGGATTTTGGTTATTTGAATACGTTGGTCAAGCTGCTACTGTCGAAGTTGCGCCTAGCGTGTTTTAATCCCCTTCCGAGGATTTTGGTTATTTGAATCGAATTGACCGAGGACGGTCGCCAAATTATTGAAAGCGTTTTAATCCCCTTCCGAGGATTTTGGTTATTTGAATGGCCACCGGAGGGACGAGCAAGGCCAAGAAAAAGCGCTGTTTTAATCCCCTTCCGAGGATTTTGGTTATTTGAATCTATACGATCTTCATAACGACACTGATAGACGGTCATTTTTTGTTTTAATCCCCTTCCGAGGATTTTGGTTATTTGAATGACTTTCGGGTTTACGATAGCGACCGCTATGGCGGTGCGTTTTAATCCCCTTCCGAGGATTTTGGTTATTTGAATACCAATCGGGTTGAGCTTTTGAAGTGGGGCAAGGCTAGTTTTAATCCCCTTCCGAGGATTTTGGTTATTTGAATGAATACCGCAAGGGTAAGTAGGCCTAGAGTAGCATTAGTGCGTTTTAATCCCCTTCCGAGGATTTTGGTTATTTGAATTCATTGGCTCCCCCTTTGGGTTTTCTAGCCGGTTGACCCGCGGTTTTAATCCCCTTCCGAGGATTTTGGTTATTTGAATAGGGGGATCTTTTGCCAATATTGGCAATTTGGGGTTTGTGTTTTAATCCCCTTCCGAGGATTTTGGTTATTTGAATATACTCAGGCCAGCACCAACACCCTGGTTCTGTGCCAAAGGGGTTTTAATCCCCTTCCGAGGATTTTGGTTATTTGAATCAAGAATGCCGAGGCAGAACGAGCGTGGGGTGCGTGGGGGTTTTAATCCCCTTCCGAGGATTTTGGTTATTTGAATGTGGGAAGATGATCCGAATGAGCCTGTGTATCCTGCTGTTTTAATCCCCTTCCGAGGATTTTGGTTATTTGAATTATTACAAACTGCCGAATGAAAAGAAGTGGGATATAGAGTTTTAATCCCCTTCCGAGGATTTTGGTTATTTGAATTGATGCAGATACTGAAACAGGCAGTGGAGGCGCAACGATGAAGGTTTTAATCCCCTTCCGAGGATTTTGGTTATTTGAATCTCGATAGTGGGATCGAGGATTTAGTCGTATGGGAGTCCAAAGTTTTAATCCCCTTCCGAGGATTTTGGTTATTTGAATCGATAGGCTGCTGCAATAGTCTCTGCGCCGATCCATGCCGTTTTAATCCCCTTCCGAGGATTTTGGTTATTTGAATCATCATTTGAGGGTGATTGAGTGTGTTATTAAGAAATGCGTTTTAATCCCCTTCCGAGGATTTTGGTTATTTGAATTGATAACTTTTTTCATGAATTAGTTACCGATAATCCCGTTTTAATCCCCTTCCGAGGATTTTGGTTATTTGAATTGAAAATACGGGACGTACTTCATACAAGCTCGGTATTATTCAGTTTTAATCCCCTTCCGAGGATTTTGGTTATTTGAATGTATCATTGACGCGGCCAAAGATGCGCTTGGAATTGCAGTTTTAATCCCCTTCCGAGGATTTTGGTTATTTGAATGCAATATTGCCTGTAAGATCGTCTAACAAGCCCCAATCAGTTTTAATCCCCTTCCGAGGATTTTGGTTATTTGAATTTAACATACACGATGCTTTCGTCTAATCCTTTGGTTTTAATCCCCTTCCGAGGATTTTGGTTATTTGAATATTTTTATCAACGGCGGCAACCCGTTTTTTGTTGGTGGCATTGTTTTAATCCCCTTCCGAGGATTTTGGTTATTTGAATTGTTTATTGACCTAATCAGTACGCGCACAGGTATTGTTAAGTTTTAATCCCCTTCCGAGGATTTTGGTTATTTGAATCCAGTTGCGCGAGTTTTCGCAGGGATCGTAGCGCGTACCGTTTTAATCCCCTTCCGAGGATTTTGGTTATTTGAATCGAGAAGGTAAAGACCGCGACTTGCGACGAAAAAGTAATGTTTTAATCCCCTTCCGAGGATTTTGGTTATTTGAATCGAGCAACAGCATCCCAATCGATATCGACATTGAGCGCGTTTTAATCCCCTTCCGAGGATTTTGGTTATTTGAATTTAAAGGAACGTTGACAGACCGCCAAAAAGCTAACTTTGTTTTAATCCCCTTCCGAGGATTTTGGTTATTTGAATGTTAAACTGGCGACATACCCTTGGCGGGTATTCGTTGGTTTTAATCCCCTTCCGAGGATTTTGGTTATTTGAATCTAAGACTTCGAGATCGTTCTCATCACGGGGCACAGCCGGTTTTAATCCCCTTCCGAGGATTTTGGTTATTTGAATTCATGAGCATATGGAATATATTCGCTACAATCGTGAGCCGTTTTAATCCCCTTCCGAGGATTTTGGTTATTTGAATCTGGGGACGCATCAATGATTACACCGTTGTCAGTATTTGTTTTAATCCCCTTCCGAGGATTTTGGTTATTTGAATCACCCATGCCGCCGCCGCCCTTATCCCACACAATCACGTTGTTTTAATCCCCTTCCGAGGATTTTGGTTATTTGAATGGGTTCATATGCTGCCTTCCTGCCTCTCGCGAGGCGATAGTTTTAATCCCCTTCCGAGGATTTTGGTTATTTGAATGGCGTTTGGGCGTTGGCTGATATCGCATTGGTGCGGCCATGCGTTTTAATCCCCTTCCGAGGATTTTGGTTATTTGAATAATTGATTACTGCCAGGACAAATGGCTAAAAACATATCCGTTTTAATCCCCTTCCGAGGATTTTGGTTATTTGAATCGCCTTCGGGCGCTTCGGCCTTGACCATCCAACCTACGTTTTAATCCCCTTCCGAGGATTTTGGTTATTTGAATAAATTCCACAAACCACACTCTATGATACGCTTTCAACCGGTTTTAATCCCCTTCCGAGGATTTTGGTTATTTGAATGGTGTTATGAACGATTTTGAGCGCCGCCGCCGCCGTGTTTTAATCCCCTTCCGAGGATTTTGGTTATTTGAATGCGAGTGCATCGGGCGCTAAGCAGATCAAATACCCAAAGGTTTTAATCCCCTTCCGAGGATTTTGGTTATTTGAATAATAAGGATGCAGCCCGTATGGAGCGACCAGCAATCCTGTTTTAATCCCCTTCCGAGGATTTTGGTTATTTGAATGCGGGTTTTCTCAATCACCCCAATCAACACTGGAATAGTTTTAATCCCCTTCCGAGGATTTTGGTTATTTGAATTTCCAGCACGTGCCAAACGAACACGCGGATCAGGTGAGTTTTAATCCCCTTCCGAGGATTTTGGTTATTTGAATGGCCACAGTTTCATTCGTAGTAGCCAATTCTGTTACTGTTCGTTTTAATCCCCTTCCGAGGATTTTGGTTATTTGAATGGCATTCAATCACCATCGACGGTTTTACGCGATGAAGTGTTTTAATCCCCTTCCGAGGATTTTGGTTATTTGAATCTGAATCACGGCCCGTGGCTGCCCTAAGAACCGCCCGATCAGTTTTAATCCCCTTCCGAGGATTTTGGTTATTTGAATCCATTACTTGTTGCAGTAGCTGGAATCTTTCAGATAAGTTTTAATCCCCTTCCGAGGATTTTGGTTATTTGAATACATACTGCATGACAACATCATAATAGAAGTTAAGTTGAGTTTTAATCCCCTTCCGAGGATTTTGGTTATTTGAATATAACAAGTTATTTACTTACAAAGTAGGGCCAATAAAGTTTTAATCCCCTTCCGAGGATTTTGGTTATTTGAATAAATTATCAGTAATTGTGACGATTGTTCTGCTAAATTGGTTTTAATCCCCTTCCGAGGATTTTGGTTATTTGAATTCAACAACAACTCTTCGACATCAAACTGAAAATCTTTACATGTTTTAATCCCCTTCCGAGGATTTTGGTTATTTGAATACCAAAGGTGATGTCGTCCAGCGCTCGTTTTGTGTTTTAATCCCCTTCCGAGGATTTTGGTTATTTGAATATCGATCGGCATGCGCATCACCTTCAATTATGAGTTAAGTTTTAATCCCCTTCCGAGGATTTTGGTTATTTGAATCTACAATTGGTTCAAAAACGTCGGGAAAGAGATGGTCAATGTTTTAATCCCCTTCCGAGGATTTTGGTTATTTGAATATAGTTCGGACTTGATTGGCGTTGGCACATTCTTAGTTTTAATCCCCTTCCGAGGATTTTGGTTATTTGAATATGATGTATCTCCTAAGCCCGCATCGCTGCGGGCGCTATACCGTTTTAATCCCCTTCCGAGGATTTTGGTTATTTGAATGCAGTAGCCCGATTCTTTGCCCAAGGTCGAGAAAACAACGTTTTAATCCCCTTCCGAGGATTTTGGTTATTTGAATGGAAGAAGGCGCTCGCGTCTATATTCCTTCCCATATGATGTTTTAATCCCCTTCCGAGGATTTTGGTTATTTGAATCGTTTGGCGCTTCTTGAGTGAGGGATCGGCTTCGGCATGTTTTAATCCCCTTCCGAGGATTTTGGTTATTTGAATGCCATGACGCAGCTGAAGGTGCTGCGAACGCAATTCACCAGTTTTAATCCCCTTCCGAGGATTTTGGTTATTTGAATGGCGAATTTATGACCGCCATTGGCGCACCGGAGATGCGTTTTAATCCCCTTCCGAGGATTTTGGTTATTTGAATTGTGTTGGTTGCGACAGGATAAACGCGGTCATACCATAGTGTTTTAATCCCCTTCCGAGGATTTTGGTTATTTGAATGGCGTAAGCAGTCGAACATGTTGATTATAGAAGACATTGTTTTAATCCCCTTCCGAGGATTTTGGTTATTTGAATGGAAGTTAGCTGCGCTATTGGATGAGCGACCAATCGGTTTTAATCCCCTTCCGAGGATTTTGGTTATTTGAATGTTTCCAGCGAACGTTGAATCCAGATCGTGTACGTTTTAATCCCCTTCCGAGGATTTTGGTTATTTGAATCTCAACGAAACTGTCGGCAAATCGGAGAAGGCGCTCGTTGGTTTTAATCCCCTTCCGAGGATTTTGGTTATTTGAATTCTAGATATGTAGATACCTACACTATAAAACTGCTAGGTTTTAATCCCCTTCCGAGGATTTTGGTTATTTGAATTCACAACGCACCATATCGCTATCTTTTATCGCAAAAGGTATGGGGTTTTAATCCCCTTCCGAGGATTTTGGTTATTTGAATGCATTTATTGAGCTTCAGCCAGCCAAGCGCACGTTACGCCAGTTTTAATCCCCTTCCGAGGATTTTGGTTATTTGAATTTCCTCAATACTCATTCCTTCTTCTTCGGTTCCCTCGCTGGTTTTAATCCCCTTCCGAGGATTTTGGTTATTTGAATGCTACCTGCCAGCACCAGACCGCGAGTGGGTCTTTCGGCGTTTTAATCCCCTTCCGAGGATTTTGGTTATTTGAATGCACCGTACTTCTCCTGTAGGCGATCCCACTCGTTGTAGTTTTAATCCCCTTCCGAGGATTTTGGTTATTTGAATCTAGCGTGCGTTGCGCCGTTTGGTGTTGATCCAATTCGAGGTTTTAATCCCCTTCCGAGGATTTTGGTTATTTGAATATACCCTACTTTTCATGGCTTTGCAAGGCGCTAAAACGCGCGGTTTGCGCGGTCCGATTTTTTGGGGCAGTTTTAACTCGCTTTTTAAGCAAATTTCCATGTGGATAAGTCGCTTTCTACCCTTCAGAATGGGATCGCGCGGCATGTTGAAAAAGTTAAATTGTGGATAACCATCGATTTAGCGCTTTGCTATGCCGAAATTCAAAAAATGTAAATCGTAACGCTGGTTTCAAGCGCTGGCCCATTGCCCACAATTTCGGTATTTGGGGCACAGGCAGCACAAATGCGATATGTCCGCAGATTATCGCCATCTTCTGGCCGCAGCACTTTATGCAATTTGCCGCGCAATTTGGTGTATTGCTTGGCGGTCAAGTCGCATTCAAAGACGCTATATTGCACCCGCTGGCCAAAGCCTTCAAGAATTTTGGCAATTTTGGTGCGCCGCTTATCAACCGCAATATCGTAGGAGATCAAGTACAGCATACGTGCTCCTAACGGGTTGTCCAGGCTTGGTAGCTTGTGCCAGTCTGGATTGCGCGAGCCAATAAGCGGGCTTGAAGCTCAATACAACGCCAATAGCTGACTTTGCCAGGCCGTCCGTCTGCACCATCGGGATGGGTGACTTCAGTGCGCATACGTTCTTCAAAAGCCGCTACAAAGCGTTTTTTGCCCTCATTGCTGAGTAAAATTGGGTGCTTGGGATCATCACTCGGGCTGAAATCATTGGCCGTCAGCCTGCCATCATTACAGCAGCGAATCACCAAGGCATCGACCAAAATTGGCCGAAATTCTTCGATCAAATCAAGCACTAACGATGGTCGATTGTAATCGAGTTGATGTAAAAATCCTTGATAAGGATCGAACCCTACCGCCTGAACTGCGCCAAGGGTTTTATGCACCAAAAGGGTATAGCCCAACGATAATAATACATTAACTGGGTCGGTTGGTGGGCGGCGATTACGATTATTGAACATCCATTCGCTATCAAATAAGCTGCGCAAACCACCAAAATAGGCTGCCGAGCCGCTACCTTCAACCCCAACCAATGAGCTGATTTTGGTGGTGCGATCAACCCGATCAATAAAATGGTCTAAGGCTTCAATCGATTCTAAAACCTCTTTTTCGACCTGTTGGCGGTTGCGGGCGAAGCGTTGCAATACAGCCCGGCAATTGCGTAATTTGCCGCTAACACAGGCTTGAGCCATCGCCAAAGCCCAAGTCTCATCGTCTGCTCGGCGATATTGGTTGCGCCGCAAGGCCACATGGGCGGTCACTTCACCAATCAACCGCCCATGGTAGCGCCCGTGAATCGTCAAAAATGTTACTTCAATCTGTTGATCCAACAGGCGCTTGATTGCAGGCGTACTAAACCCAATATTGCCCATCACTACAATATCTTCGAGTTTGGCCATTGGCACGTTGCCCAGCTCTTGATCAGTTTGCCAAATTGCTAGCCGTTCACCGTCACAGCGAATTTCTGCACCTTGTTCGAGAACATAAAGCGTTGCCATAATTCCCACTCCTTAGCGTTCAACTAAGCGGGCGCGGCCTAAACCGCGCGTCGTTCCAGCCCCAACTCCGCTCCAAAAAGCAAACCGCGCCAAGGTGTCAATACATGAACACCAATAGCGATCACGCGAGGTTGCGGTGTAGGTGCAATGGCCAACCGCACCAATTTGGATGGCTTGGTTTTTGGTTGGCTCGCGCTGTGAGCGTAATTCAAAATAACTGGTCGCCATGCATTCGCTAGCAAAGCGCTTCACTTCATCGGGGAATGTCAGCGGTGCAACTGCATTCCATTTATCCAGCAAACTGCCAAATACCAAATCGGGGGTTGGCATCGGCTGATTCAAGCCCCGTTGACGAAAAGTTACTGGCGAGTGAAATTGGAATGTCCAGCGGTAGGCAATCGAATCTTGGGCCATGCTGGGAGCCAGCAATTCACTATAACTGCGCTGCCCAACCCAAGGGTGTTCGTGCTCTTGGCGCAAAATAGCTTCAATTCGCCATGAGCTGCCATCAAGATTCAATAATCCCAGTTGCTCTGGTTGCCAAGTTTGAGCCAGCTGCTCTAAAGCTGGGGTCAACAAGCTTATGCGCAAGCCATAATCTTCACTGGTTTGCACCGTAGCCTGGTTGCCCTGCGCATGCATGCCCAGCACATTCGAGACGGTCAGCGGCTTCGCGCCAACTTCATCGTGTACCTGTTGGGCTAAATCAGGGTTAGCCTCGCGAATGATATTCAAGATTGCTGCATGCGCTGCCCGAGCCAAACTAGGCTGAACCGTTGCATTGCTAAGCGGTCGAATTTGGAGCATTAACGCCATTGGCATCTGAAAATCCCTCATCCTAACGATTATTGCAATAATTGATTAATCCATTGGTTGATCGCGTGATATGGATTTTGATTTAGCGATCGCTGGGTTAGTTGTTGATAATTATGGTGAATGTAGCTCAATATTCCACTTGCTGAATCGCCAAATGCTTGTTCAATTTGCATTTGCGAAACACCACCCAAACTATGGGTAATTTCGTTACGTAATTCAATTAATGGCTGGCAAGTTTTGGCGAATTTCAAAACTAACTGAACTTGTGGATCGTTCGGTGCATACATACTCAGCAAGCGTTGTAAACCCGACTGACCTACAGTAATTTTTTCAATGCGCTGTTGACGCAGCCAACCAGCATCAACTTTGGCTCCATGCGGGTCTGCTTGGCCCTGCCAATTAATGAATGGAATATTTAAATTTAGGCAAACCAAGCGTAAACTATTTTCGACATAACGTACTAATTGGGTCAGAAAATCGGCATAATTATTGCTTTGCAAGCGAATTTCGGCCAGCGCTAAAACCTCGGCTAAGGCATTTTCATGCGATAGCGGGGTTAGCGCATTGTACAATTCGTGAATCATCACATCATACAACCCATCGGCCAAACCAACCAAATCGCGAATTGCCAAAATTGCCTGAGGCACATCGAGATTGACTCGCGCAGCCGCATGCGCCAACATCCCCTCAATCACTTTGGCACTACTTTCGCTTTGCAAATCGGTAAAATAAGGCCGATACAAATGCCAACTCTCCAGCGCTGCATGATATTGAAACGTGGTCAGATTGGCCTGAATCAGCTTGCGCAAAGGGCCGCCCAGAATCCGCCGCCCAATCGATAAGCGTTCTGGAAGCATACTATCAGGCGTAACATACAAGGCAATCGCGCGGGCCTGAAACATTTCAGTGCCAGCTAATTGCAGTGCATTCGACATAGCTGGAGTGCCGCCAGTTACCTCCAAAAAAACCTGGCTTGGCTTAATTTGGCTATCATACTTGGTTAATTGGGCCTCATAAAATCGAATAAGCTCGTTTTGGCGAGTTGGATTAACTGGCACAACATGCGCCAAAACGTGTTCAGGCCGAAAATTCCAACGTTCGATCAATAATTCACGCACGAGTTCGGCGGCTTCAAAGGTATCGGTCGGCTGATAGTTTGGATTAGATTGTTGGGTTCCAAATAAAAGAATCCAATCGATCGAATCAGCCTCAAGATAATCAATAACTTTTTTGATCATCGTAATTTGAAGGTTAGAGCCAATCTTGGTTTTATTGGTGCGAATATACTTAATTTTATCGCGATGGCTGGCTTTGTGTAATTCTACTGGCAGCAATTCCATTGGCAATAAAACATCGCGATTGCCAATATTACAAATCAATAATCTGGTCATACTATTCACTCCTAGATCAAGCTATACAATTTTTGAGTTAATATCGTTTGAATCTGCTGAAACGGCGATTCATGGATATCGATCTGCATTTTGCTCAACGTATCGTGTAACAAATCCAAGGGGGTTTGCTCAGGTTTGAGTTGCATTGCCTCGTTAATTTTTTCCTTGGAAACGCCTTGAAAGCCATGGGCAATGATGCTCTGGTTGCGCATTTGAGCTAAATTGGTAATTTTATAGAGATTTTTGAGGATGCCGATGTACAGGCCTGCTTGTTGTTTGTTGAGGTAGCGTTGCCCAGCTTTTTCGCTGGCAAAATTAAGCATGGCGATCAAAACTGGCACTGAAAAATGTTGATAATCGAGCTTTTGATCACCCAGCGTTGCTTGCTCAAGATATGCGTGGAGTGCTGGATCATCGGCCAACAATTGATCGAATTTGGCAAGATTCTCAGCTTTGTGCGCTTTACTATAATCAGTTGAAATATTGAAGGTTGTTTCAACCAAATAGCGCAAGACTGTTTCTTGGAAGCGAAACATACGCCCCAAGAAATCGGCATAGCGGCCATTGGTATAGGCAATTTGGGCATTATAATAAAGTTCAACCAAGAGAAATTTCAAGTCAGCTTGATCGATCTGATACGCAGTATGTTGAATTGAACGAACTAGATCACGCAACGAACCATCAACATCAAATTGAATTTGAGCTAAAATTTGCTGAGCTGAATCAAAATCGAAATCTTCACGATACTTAGCATAGCGCAACAATCCGATAATCCCTGCATCAACTGAGCCTTCGAGCAAGGTAATTGCCCCAAGAAAATTATGCTGCTGAATCAATTGAATCGCCGTTGAAATATTAAATGAATTGAGCAATTGTTTACGAATATTCAGCGAATAAGGCCATTGATCGTGCTCAGATTTATAGAGCACAAAGCAGGCTTCGCGAAAACGGGCAATGGCCTTGAATTGGAGCGCATTATTGAACGCTTGGGTTCCGCCAGCCGCTAAAATATAATATTCAGTTTCAGGTTGATGCTTGATATTCGCTAATTGTTGGCCAAATGCTTGCATCGCATCATCGTATAAACTTGGGTTAACATCGTAAATTGTGCGGCGCTCGACCATGCGAATCACATGGCTCCAATGTTCTTGAATATAGCGCTCCAAAATCATGCCAAACCAAAGCGTGTCTTTATCGCGCAAACTCACGCCATTGCGATCTTTCACGCTACTGGCAGGTGTATCGGCTTGATCGGTGTCGAACATGATTAATCGATCAATCACAAGCTGACGATACTGAAAATAACGAGCAAAGGCATCGATAATTGGTGCGCTAAATTGATGTTCGTTATAGGTTTGCCAATGGTGTTCGCCAGCTGGTCGCGATGGCCGAATAATCGCCCCTTGGACTGCGACATCGCTATTACCAACATTACAAAATGCAATTCGTTGCATATTAAGCTCCTTATATATTAAAAATTATCATCCCGTTCAACAACAATACTTTCTTCTTGTTCAATAAATTCTTGAATAACATCCTTGATATTATATATTTTCTGAAAGTTGAATACCGACTTATATTTAATCTCATCTTTATATATAAATACACATGGCCTATATAAAGTGCTAAGAAAGTTTTTGATTTTATTAATGGAATTATCTTTTTTAATTTTTTGTATTTCATCTATATTACAAAAAATAAAATAAATTTTTGGTATAAAATCAATATCATAATCATTACATCTTCGTTCTAGAATATAAAAAACATCTTTTCTTCGTACTCCTAATAAATTATGGATATTTTCTCGTATAAATCTATTAATGTCCTTAATTCTTTTACTAGAGAAATCTATGTATATAGGTATCATATCTATTTGTTTTACTGCAATTAATATATAATGTAATAATTCCGTGAAATATGATTCAAAATTACTATTATTTATATGAATATAGTTATTCCTATTTGCTTTTATATCGTTTAGTAAATTATCCATCTCAATCGACAGATTGTTTTGGGTAAATCTAAATGTATAGATTGGTTTTTGATCACTGATGCTATTTATATAGTTATTGAATAGTAATAATATCTCTGACTCTCTAGCAGTAACATCAGATTTTATTGAATAAAATTTTTCTATTTCTATATTTATTTCATTATCTATATGCAATGGAATATCTATTCCGTATTTTGCTGCCTTTAACCGAAGGGTTCTTATATTTCTTTGAGTTGCTTCTAAGAGATTTATAGAAAAAACATAATCCAAGAAATCGCTCATTATATACCTTTCTTTATCTCAATCATATCAAATCTTTAATTTTCTTAAACTTGATATGATTGAGATAAATGTAAAGAGATTAATTAGGATAAATCTTGTTCTAGTTCAAAAATTTATGATTGCATAGTTATTCTTACCCAACCAAATGGGACGCGCAACGCACCTTTGCTATCGCGAGCGGCGCGGCGGGTTTTCGGAAAGCGATCGCCTTCACGATACTCCTTGCGACTCAGCCGATAGCGGCGCATCAACTGAGCAAGTTGCGGCGTTTTGATAATATCGCCAAGGGTTTTGCTCTTCCAGCCAGTGCCCCAGCCAATGTCGATGTAGAAGCAGTTATCGGGAGCAGCATTGGCCTGTTGGGCAAGGTTGCTAAAGAATTGCTGGAGATGCTCGCCCTCACGGCGGCCAGTCCAGAACGTTAATTCTTGCTGAATCCGCGCTAGCCCTTGTTCGCGCCAAGCCTGTTTTAATGCCTCGACGCTAAATCCTTGCTCCTGTACCCCGAATTGTTTGGCCTGCTTATCCAAGATGTAATCATCGAATTTGATCCGAGCTTGCAAAGCTACACGCGGCTTAATCGCCTCCAAATCAAGCGGAATCCCTTGATTAGCGGCTGGGAACACTACAGCGTTGTAGAGCCGGAGCGCATCATCAGGCGCGGGCTGGCTATCGCTGACCTGAATTGCCCGAAACAGGTCATAGTTGGGATTTTGGCTTGGGCGTGATGCTTTAGGGCTAAGCAAACGTGCTTCCTGAGCCTGAAAAGCCCATTCGCGCCGATCGCTTAATTGCTGCATATCGAGGCTTAGGTTGCGCTGCTGATAGTGTTGACGGACCCATGCGCTGCGCAAAGCACCTTTAAGGCTACTGCCTGGAATGTAGGGCGCATGCGTCCATTGTTTGATCACAGGCCGCATAGTTTCTAGCTTAGAAACGCCCTCAAGTTTGTAGTAATACAATTCAGGCTGCTTGTTCAGCAGGTCTGCTGTTAAGAAGCTGCCTAAATCGGGCGTATTCAAAATTTGCTGATATAGCCGATCGTTGGGGTTTTCAGGCAAAATCTGTTCAAGCACCGCATCGACATTGAGCAGATAAAGAATATTGTTGAAGATCGCAAAATCGATGTTGCGGCGCAAATCTGGCCCGCCAGCGCCGATATGCACTGGCGAGAGCGTTTCAATCGTTAATCCATAATTGGTCATTGCGAATCTCCTACGCTACAACCGACCGTGAGCGCTAGCCCATGCCGCCAAACGGGGTGATTCACGCCAGCGTTGGGGGTGTCGTAGGTTGGGGCCACATCGACGCTTGAGCCAACGATCGAATGGGCTAAGCCTGCGCGATTCAAGCGCGAGCCAACCCCAATCATCCAAATGGCTTTGCGGCGTTGGGCTTTGGCAGCGGGCGAATACATCCAGCCAGTCACATCCTCTAAACTATAGGCTGCTGGTAGATCGAGCACCCCTGCCGCAAGCTCGGCTGCGCTCGGCAAATAGCGCGAGAGCACAATTACCGAATCGCTGGTAGCGGCTGGTAAATTAAGGCTAGTGGTTTGTAGCTCTGGCTCAAACATCCCAACCCCCTTGCTGCGCCGCCCGCCTAAGCCATCGATGCCAACTTGTACCAAGAGCGACATGAGTTGTTTGATATCACCAAGCGCCAAGATTGCTAAGCCACAGCCCTCGGCAAAGCGTACTTGGCCCGTTTCGTAATAGGCCGAAGCATTGCTCCAGCGATCAACTGCCACATGCGGAATCGACTCGATTTTCCAAAGCGGATCGGCTACAGCCCATTTGTTGGCGCTAAATTCAGCTTGGCTGACCAAGACACTGCCATTTTGCAAAGCAACGCCGTTGGTTGGCTGAAAATAATGGCTCAGCGAGTGGGTTCCGGCCAGCAGATTAATAAAAATCTCGCTGGAAACAAACCGCACTTTTTTGAATTGCTTGCGCTCGCCCGGGTTTTGCTGATCGCTGGGCAAGGGTGGTAGCATTGGCACAGGCAATAGTTGAATTCCATCAACATAGGGAAAACACGACGAGATTGTGAATGGCGGATGGCTTGGCTCGTTGGCCCAACGCTGGCCTTGTTGCAATGCCTGCCAAAATAAAGCTGCATACAGCGTATCGGATGGGCAAGTTTCGCTGACCACTTCCATATCGATGCCTTGCATGCCAAAGTGAAACGCAGCTTGTGGCTTGAGCCGAATCAGATTAAATTCCATGCTGCTCTCCTCTTATTTGGCAGCGTAGCCTTGAGCCGCCCACAAAGCCCGTAGCTCGGCCAACGAACCAATTTCGCCTTTTTCAAGCACAGGCTGCTCGTGATGCTGAAAGCGAATCATGATATTTTTGAAGGCAACTTGGCCACTACCACGCGCACCTTGGCCGCCTAAATAATCTTCTTCGACCAACTCAAGCCCACGAATAACCGTATTGAATAGCTTAGTATCTTGATCGTTGTAGAGCGTGAAGGTCAACGCGCCATCGAAAATTGCTCCCGCTGGAACCCGTTCTTGTTGACGCGGTGTGGCGGCTGAGGTTACCCGATCGATCGCGGCTTCCCATTTGACTTCGGTGTAGGGCAAGTCGGTGCGGGCATCACGGAAGGCGTTACGAGTTTGTTCACTCAAGGCAGCATCGCGCACAATCAAGCGGGTTGGCTCGGTCAGAAAATCACTAGCAGGAATTCCAAAAATGTGCAGCACTGGGCTGTTATCATACTCAGCCTGAGTTTTGGCCGAGTGAATTGAAACATCGCGGCCAATCGAAGTATTTTGGGCCAAACCATATAATTTTTCTAATTGCGAGCGCATTTTGCCGCGCAACGATGAGCCTGGCACGTAAGGTTCGCTGTTGAAGGGATTACGAATGACCGGATTATCGACGTTGCCAATCGCCAATGTGCCAGCTGCGCCACCAATATGTAAGCCAGTTAAGGCATGAATTTCAAAATTGACGAAAATTCGGCCAACAATTTTGATTTTGGGTGTTTGATCTGACATAATTTTTCTTCCTTATTTGCAAAAAATCGAGCTTCGCTGATGAGAACTATTGGCCGCCAAATGATCGATGATAGGCCAGAATTGCCTCAAAGAAATCGACAAAGTTGCGAAAGCGCTGGTAGAAGATATCTGGCTTATCAGCTTTTGCTTTCAGTACCAACTTGATCGCTGGCGTTAATTCATCGCTGAGTGCTTGAACCGCGCCGCCACGCTCACGTTTGGCTTGGTAGGCCAAGCGTGGTTGCAGCAAGGCAAATTCGCGTTGAGCACGCCGCACTGCCTCAGCCCGTTGTTGTTGCAAACTGGGCATCACCCAATCCATCTCGATGCGGCGGACTGTGCCGAAAATGCCGCGAATTTGGCTGGTAGTTAAGCGATTTCGCGCCAACTTCTCACCAATTTTTTGGGCGGCTTCAACCAATTTTTCAACATCATCGCCAGCAATAATTGCTTCACGTTCTTGTTCGGTAATCTCAGGCATGATTAATCTCCTTGCTCACGAATTAATAACTGTGTCCAACGAGCGGCTAAGCCAAGCTGCTCGATTGTGCGTAAACTGATCCGATGCGGATCATCAAAGCCCTTAAACAAAAGCTCGTCGATATCATCGAGTAGGGTTTGGAGTGATTGATTGGTATGATGGCGTTGGCGAATGCGGGCTAGTTGATATTTGCCACGCCAAATCCATGGGCCATAGGCGGTGTGGCCTTTGCCTGATTTTTGGCGTTGCTGGCTATGCTCATGATATTGGCTATACAACTCCATCAGCACTTGCAACAGCGAACGCACCATGCCATGCTCGCCTTGATAGAGCCGCCATAAGCGTTGATGCCAGTTGAGCAAGGCGGGGTAGGCTTCCCAGGCAATCGTTTGATCGAGGAAATCCAAGGCGTTTTTGCGAATTGCTTGGCGTGGCACAGCATCTTTGGCCTGATCAAGCGCATGATGGGCTAGTTTGGCCGCTTGATATAAGGGGAATTTCTCGGTGTGCAAGGTCAATCCCGCCGAAACATGGATTAATCGGTTATAGCCCGTATAGCGTTGAAGATCGTGCTGAATCCGATTGGCGATATGGGCCAGCACATCCCAACTGCCAACTAAAAACAAATCGTCGCCGCCTGAATAGACGCTGTAAATTTGTTCATGGCTGGTTGCTTGATTGCTCGCTTGCTCTGGCTGGTAGATTGCGGTGGCAATATTCTGGTCGCGACAAATTTCGCCAACCCAGCCCTCGAAAAAGCGTGAAAAGGCGGCGCTTAGGCTAGAAATCCGGGCCAACGAGGCTTTGGCAAGGCTATAGCCAAAAATATCGCCAAGATCATCAACATCCATGCGTAGTACCCCAAAACGCTTGATACCCCGACTCGCTTTGGCCAGCTGATCAAACGATTTGACCTCGCCGTTAGGAGCTTTAGGTGTCACATTAACAATTGGGCGCATGCTAAAGACATGCTGGCGATAATCGGCGCGGAGTTGGCTCAGCATGGCCAGATCGCCCGCAAAGGGCCGAATAATCTGCACATGGATTGATTGTGCTGAATTTCGGTTGAGATAAGTGAGCAATTCCTGCTGATCGAAACAAATTTCTGCCTGCAAACCCAAGCCCGCCAAAATATCCTTGGCGTTTGTGCGGCCTTTGACGGCAGCGAGATTGGGCTGCGGCTGGCTGATGCAGAGAAATTGGGCATCGTGCAAGCTGAATCCCAGCTTAATTGTGCTTTCGCAAAGCCGGCAGATTTTGCTCGGTTGCTCACCTTGTTCAACCTGCTCTTTGAGAAATAGCTGGGTTGAGCCCATATAGCCACAGGTTGCGCAACGATCATCCTCGTTGCCGCGATGGCCGCGTGGCGTGAACAATTTGGCTCGCAGCTCTTGGCTATCGAGGGTTGCAAAACGGCGACGTTTATCAGCGGTTACTTGGTCGTTGACGGCGCGAAACAAGGCCTCAAAATTGTGCTCGGCATCGGCGATGGTCGCGCCACCCAAGGCGATATACAACTCGCCATCGTGGACATTCAGCAAAAATTGACCAAGCGCCCGTCGCCACTGTGCCAATTGTTCGTAACAAGCGGCTGGCACAATCACATAAAAACGCCCACCACCGCTATAGAGCAAATTGGTGCTAGGCATGCCTGCTTGCTGCAACACCCAACCAGCCAAAGCATCGGTCAGCATTTGCAAATAGAATGAGCGACCGCGCAGGCTTTTGGCCGCACGATTGGCCGCGATGGTGTAGATAAAATCCTGCACGCCCGAAAGATCGCCACCAACTAACATGGCTTGCTCGCCAGCGGCGGCTAATGCGGCTTTGGTGCGAGCATAATCGTAGAGCGACACGACCGGATCGGCTACTTCGCCAGCAGTTGGCTGATAGCTAACGGCCCAAGCATAATCGTGAAACAGGCTCAGCATCTGCGCCAAACGAATGCTTGGCTCGGCATTGCATTGCTCAATCGCTTGAATGAATTGAGTTTGTAAATCGGCTGAAACTGGCGGACGTTCAGTGATTGGAAAAAGCGCAGATTCGGTGAGGCTAAAACGTTGCGCTTGGAGAAAATAGGGCGTTGAAGTTTGGCCGTTCGGCTCGGCTGATGGAGCAATTTGATTGAAGATCGAATGCAGTGGCGTAGTATCCCAAGCCTTGACCGAGTTTGTCATACTCTTCAATGCCCGTATGACTGGGGGATCACTCATACAACCTCCTTGTAGCACGCTAACGATGGCTTACTTTAGCTGATGGGTTGCGCATATTTGTGCGCTGCATAAACGAATATCTGTTCGATTTATGCCAATTACCCTATTTAATTGATCCAATTGCGGCTAAAATTTTCCGTTTTGGCGCATTTAAGTAGCATTTGTAGATATCTATCTATTTACAAAATTAAACCTTGAGGTTGATGACTGTTTTTTATTGTGGGGCATAAATCGGCATTTGGTTGCATAGGCCATGTGGGTAATTGAGGATAGGAGTATGAGGTGGATTGTTTGTTAGGTTGATCGTAAGCTATACTTGCGATACTCGAAACAAATCCTTCCTCCTCACACACACTCTTCTCTCCTTCAAGCGGCCCCAATGGGCCGTTTGAAGTTTTAGCTTTCAAGTACCAAACAATCGTGGGGCGCAAAATTGACCACCACCGCCTCGCCGCGATTGGGCAAGTTGCTGACGTGATTATCGTTGAAGACATCGACAAACAGCAATTGTTGCTCGATTTCAACGTGAAAACGCACAATTGGCCCCAATAGCATTTGCTCTTTGACCACACCGTGTAGTTGATTTTGGGCGGCAGCGCCGTCGAGGCTCAAGCGTTCAGGCCGCAAGGCAACCCGCACTTTACTGCCTTGTAGCGATGGATCAAAGCTATCGCTGACGCTAAATTGTTGTTTGCCAAAATGTAAAATGCCTTGCTTGGGGTCGTGGAGCGAGGCTTCTAGCGTGTTGAGTGTGCCGACAAAATGGGCCACAAAGCTGGTTTTGGGGTTGTTGTAAATTTCGGCAGGCGTGCCAAGTTGCTCAACTTCGCCCTTTTGCATAATCAGCACCCGATCCGAAAGCGAAAGTGCCTCTTCTTGATCGTGGGTAACGTAAATCGCTGTAATGCCTAATTCGCGCTGAATGGCCCGAATATCTTGGCGCAACGAAACCCGAATCTTGGCATCAAGCGCTGAAAGTGGCTCATCGAGCAGCAGCACTTGTGGGCGAATTGCCAAGGCCCGTGCCAGCGCAACCCGCTGTTGTTGGCCACCAGAAAGCTGATGCGGATAGCGATTGACAAATTCTTGCATATGGATAATCGCCAGCATCTCGTTGACCCGCTGCTCAATCGCTTGCTTGCTGAGTTTGGCGATACGCAAACCATAGCCGATATTCTGGGCTACGCTCATATTCGGAAACAACGCATACGATTGAAACACAATCCCAATATTGCGTTTGCTAGGCGGCGTTTGGGTAATATCGTTGCCGTCGATTTTGATTGAACCACCGCTGGGAGCCTCGAAGCCTGCGATCATGCGTAACGTTGTGGTTTTGCCACAACCGCTGGGACCGAGCACCGACAAAAATTCGCCACGCTCGACCACCAAATTGAGCGGCGAAACCACCGTCGTTGGGCCAAATTGCTTGGTTAAATTGTGTAATTCGATAAAAGCCATGGCAGTTCCTTAGTGTGTTCCACCAAATTGAGTCTGTTGCTGATCTTTGCTATTGACCAACAGCACAATCCCAAAAATCACCCAAGTTAGGGCAAAACTAATGATTGTAAGCGCTGCTGGTTCGTAGGCTTTATTTTGACTGATGCGGGCAAGGTATGGACCGAAGGCAGGCCAAGCCAAATATTGGGCTAAGGTCAATTCGCCCAGCACCGTAGCAAAGGTCAAAAATGCGCCATTCACCAAGGCACCCCGTACATTCGGCACAATCACTTGCCAAATAATTCGCGGCCAGCCAGCGCCAAGGCTTTGGGCAGCTTCGGTCAGAGTTTTGACGTTGGTCGCCCGTAGGCCAGCATCAATCGCTCGGTACATATAGGGCAGCGTTAGCACCATATAACCGGCGATCAGCAAGCCGCGACTTTGCACCAAAATCACTGGCGGGCGGCTATACGATTTGATCAAACCAAACACCAACACAATTGGTGGAATCACAAATGGCATCAGCGAGACCAACTCGATCAAGCGGTGTAAACGGGGATGTCGCAAATAGGCCCAGTACACCGTGGGAACCAGCAAAAGCAGGCTGGCGATAATTGTCAACAAAGCCATTAATGCTGAAAATAGGAACGTTTCATAAAAACTACTATCAGCAAAAACCCGTTGATAGGCAGTAAAGCCTAAAGTATCTTTTTTGGCTCGCAGCGAAAACAGAAACGTGGCAATCAGCGGCAACAAGAAATAGCTTGTGCCAACGATGATAAACAGCCACGCAACCAATGACGAACGTTTTTTCATTGCAACCACCGTGCCGATCGGCGCTGAAGCCAGCTATAGAGCGCCAAAACCAAGGTCATAATCACCATCATGCCAAATGCCAAGGCATAGCCCAAATTAGGATTATGTAAAATATCGCCCTGAATTTGTGCTCCAATCATAATCGGCACAATATTCAATGAGCCGCCAGTTAAGGCATAGGCCGTGGCATACGCGCCAAAGGCATTGCCAAAGAGCAAAACGACGGTACTCAACAGGGCCGGAGTTAAAATTGGCAAGGCGACGCTTCGCCAGTAGTAGCCGCCCGAAGCACCTAAACTTTCAGCCGCCTCACGCCATTGCGGGCGAAGTGCCTCAAAAGCGGGAGTTAAAATCAACACTACCAAGGGAATTTGAAAATAGAGATAGGTCGCGCTCAAGCCCCAAAAGCTATAGAGATTAAAGCCTTTGTCATACAAATCAAAGCCCAAATTTTTGAGCAAAACGGTGACAAAGCCCACCCGACCCAAGGTAGCAATAAAGGCAAAAGCCAAGGGCACACCAGCAAAGTTCGAGGCCACACCAGAGAAGGGAATCAAAAAAGCTCGCACAAAGCGCGGCAAACGACCCAGCACCATGGCCCAAGCCAACAAACCGCCAACCAACGTGCCAAGCAAAGCCGTAACGCCGCTCACCTGCACGCTGAGCAGATAGGCATTGACAATGCTTGGCTGGCCGAGATCGGTGATATTTTGCAGGGTAAAGTTGCCCGCGTTATCCTGAAAGCTACCAATTACTAGCGAGGCCGACGGAAGCACCAAAAAGGCACAAGCAAAGAGGAAAAATGGCACCGTGCCCAGCCAACTCCAATTAATGCGACGAAGGTCGAGGTGCTGCCATTGCGCACCCCGACCACGTTCTGAAGCTTGTTCTGCCACAGAGCGGCGATCCTTCCTTAATTATTCCTTGACATCGACGTTGACCGTGGTGTCCCAACCATCGACGATAACTTTTTTGGCGGCTTCAAGCTGTGCCAACGTTGGGAATACAGCATTGGCATAGAGTTCGGCTGGTGGCAATTTTTCAGCAATTTCGGCTGGAATTACATTGCGAGCAACCAAATCGTTGTAGCGCACTGGGTGGCCGCCACCTTTGAGCCAAGTCAATTGGCCTTCGTCGGAGTAGAGGTATTCCATCCACAATTTGGCGGCATTTGGGTGCGGAGCATAAGCGCTGATCGCTTGGACATACACGCCACCAAGTACGCCTGATTTTGGCACAACCACTTCGATTTCAGGGTTGCCACCCAACTCATCGCGAGCGCTGATTGCCAAATAGTCCCACGTGATCATGATTGGGGTTTCGCCTTGAGCCAAGGTGCCTTGTTTAGCAATAACTGGCACAAAGTTACCAGCTTGGTTCAATTTGCTGAAGAAATCCAATCCAGGTTGGACGTTATCCAAGCTGCCGCCATTAGCAAGCGCTGCGGCATAGACTGACTGAATCGCCAAGTTCGAGACCCGTGGATCGCCTGCCAAGGCGACTTGGCCTTTGTATTCGGGCTTCAAGAGGTCGGCCCAATCTTGGGGCACATTTTTGACGACATCTTTGTTGACGGCAAATGCCAACACACCGTAGTAATCGCCAAACCAATAGCCTTCTGGATCTTTCAACTCGTTAGGAATCGTATCCCAGGTTGAAACTTTATAGGGCTGCAAGAGATTTTCTTGCTTTGATGAAGGGCCAAACGCAAAGCCAACGTCGATCACATCGGGGGCTTGTGGGCCTTTGTTATCTTTATTGGCCTTGATTGCTTCGATTTCATCGCCCGAACCAGCATCAGGATTCAGTTCGTTGATCTTGATGCCATATTTTTTCGAGAAGTTTTCGATCATTTCGCCGTAGTTGAGCCAATTGTGGGGCAAGGCGATCACAGTTAATTCGCCTTCGGCTTTGGCAGCAGCAATCAAAGCATCCATCGTTGATGATGTGCCACCTGAGCCAGCGGTTGGGGCGGTGGTACTTTCGCTAGCGGCTGAGCCACACGCACTAATCATCAACGAAACAACGAGAAATAAGGCCGCTAATTTAGCAGCACGTAGCCGAAAAGCGCCAAGCTTCGATTGAGCCATGGTTTAAATCTCCTAGCAAGCTAGACCACAATGCAAGAGAATCTGTCAGGTTATTGACGAGTGTAACCACAAAAAATGGGCTGGGTTGATGCTACGGGGGCTTATTTATCGTACTATAACATAATTGTAATATTTTGGTTAAGAACACATCAGGCTTCAACCCACTAGCCACCAACTTCGCAAGATCTGGTATGATACAACGCCGTAGAGCAATGCTGCTCACCCACTGCAACGACGCACAACCCTGCAACCATGAAGGATTTTGTTGAATGCTGAATCGCCTAGGTGAGGATCGTTCATCCTTCAACCCTCATCCTTCATCCTTACATTTGGAGGCTTTATGCGGTTAATTTTGGTGCGCCACGGTGAGAGTGAGTGGAATAAAATCGGTCGCTATCAAGGCCAAGAAGATGCGCCCTTGAGCGAACTGGGCCAACAACAAGCCCAAGCCTTAGCCCAACGCCTCAAGCGCGAAAAGCTTGATGTGATTTACGCTAGCCCCTTGCAACGAGCCAACAACACTGCTCGCGCAATTGCCGAATTTCACCCCGAAGTACCATTTATCGACGATCCAGCTTTGCTTGAAATTCATCATGGCGATTGGCAAGGGTTGTATAGCCCCGATGTTAAAGCTCAATATGGCGCTGAATTACGCGAATGGCAATATTTCCCAACTCGTTCGCAAATGCCTAATGGCGAAAGCTTCTCGAACATCCTCAAGCGCGTGATTGACTTTAAAGAACGGGTTTTGAGCGAACGCCCCAACGAAACTGTGATTTTTTCAACCCACGATGTAGTTGTCAAAATTTTGGTTGCCGATGCACTTGGAATCAATATGGATCGGATCAATCGCTTGTGGATTACCAATGCCTCGATTAGCGTGATCGAATATGGCGAAGATTTGCCTTATTTGGTGAGCTTGAGCGAAGCTTGCCACCTTGGCAAATTGGCTACCGTGCGCGAAAACCAAACCGCCCTCTAAAAATACCCTCACCCCAACCCCTCTCCCGCTAGGCAGGAGAGGGGCTTTTTGTTATTTAAGCTGGCAATAATAGCAATTTACCTGTTGTTTGACGTTGCTCCAAAGCTTGATGAGCTTGTTGCGCATCGGACAAACTATAGCAAGTATAGTGATGTAAGGTGAGTGATCCATCCAAAATGCCATTGAAAACTGCATTACTACGATAGGCTAGCTCAGCTGAATCGACGATAAAATGGCCAATGCTAGGCCGCGTGAGCATGTATGAGCCTTGAATTAAGCGTTGTGGGTCAAAGGCTGGGGCTGGGCCGCTCGAAGCACCAAAGAGGACCAAGGTTCCACGACGTTGCAATACCTTGAGGCTTTGTTCAAAGGTTGCCGCACCAACTGAATCGTAAACAGCTGCTACGCCACGTTGCTGGGTATAGGCTAAAACTGCTTCAGCAAACGCTCCATCAGCATATATAACCACATGATCTGCCCCTGCTTGATACGATAAGCCAGCTTTGGCCTCGGTTGAAACCGTCGTGATCACGGTCGCACCCAATTGTTTGGCCATTTGGGTTAGCAATAGCCCTGTGCCACCAGCGCCAGCATGCACCAAAACCGTATCGCCAGCTTTAATCGGATATGAATCGTGGGCAAGATAATGCGCTGTGATGCCTTGCTCAAGCACTGCCGTGGCAATGGCTGGCTCGATACCCTCAGGCAAGCGAATCAAACGATCAGCAGGAATGCTGATATATTCGGCGTAGGCTCCGCGAATGTTGACATAGGCCACGGGCATGCCAACTTCCCAACCCTCAACGCCAGCGCCAAGTTCGGCAATAACTCCCGCTCCTTCCATACCCAAAATTGTGGGCAAGCCAATGCCCGCAATCCGCCCACTGCGTTGATAGATATCAACAAAATTAACCCCAACTGCTTGATTGCGTACTAGAACTTCGCCCGGTTGGAGTTGAGGCATGGCAACATCGGTGTAAGTTAAGACATTGGCGGCCCCGAATTGATCAATTTGAATTGCTTTCATCGTTTAAATCCTTGGTTAAACAAGCGTCGGATCAGTTTCCAACGGTACATTTAAGCCCGCTGCATGCAACAAAATTCGGGCGGCATGTTTGGCCATCAAGGCTGCTGTGGGTGTACCCTCGCGCAACGCCGTTACCAACGCGCCATCAACTAAGAGCAATAACCCATAAGCCAACTGTGGATCAGTAATTCCAGCCGCAGCCAAAAGTTGATTAATGTAGCCGCGATAGAAATCTTTATGCGCCAACGCCGCTGTATGCGCTGGATGCTCGCGATCAGCGGTTTCGACAATCGTGTTGGTAAAGGCACAGCCACGAAAATCTGCCGCCGTAAATCGATCAGCTAATACATCGAACAAGGCTAAGAGTTGGCCAACTGGAGTATTAGCGCGAGCCGCCACATTGGCTGGCAACGATGAGCGCCATTCAGCATCGCGCTGCTCAATATAGGCCAAAATCAAGGCATCCTTCGAGGCAAAATGGTAGTAGAAGGTTTTTTTGGTAATTCCAGTCTCCGCAATAATTTGGTCAATTCCGGTAGCTCGAATCCCTTGGCGGTAAAATAAGCTTGCAGCCGTTGCCAGAATATGGCTTCGGGCATGGCCTTTGATTGGTGATGCTTGCATATATCCTCACAGGTCTGTATACATCGAAGTATAAACCGAAACAGCAGCCTGTCAAGCCCCAAAGTTGAAGGGTTTGGGCAAAATGCTGAGCTTGATGGAATTTAATCGATTAAGCCTTGTTCGCGAGCTTTCACAATTGCGGCAGTACGGTTATGTACATCGAGCTTGAGGTACAAATTGCTAATATGGCGTTTAAGGGTGCTTTCGGCAATCACCAAGGCTTCAGCGATCGCGCGATTGCCCAAGCCAGCCGCCAAGTAACGCAAAATCTCATGTTCACGGGGGGTTATCGCCAAATCAACAGTCTCTAGTCGATTGTGGTGCAGCAAGCGCAAAACTAACGGGCTACTTGGCAATTGTTGCAATAATGGAATCAACCCAGCCTGTAAATCGAGCAACGGTTGAATAATTGACTCTGGCTCGGCAATTGTCAAGGCATGTTGGAGTTGCTCAAGCGCCTTAGGCAGTTGGCCTTGGCGAGCCAAAACCATGGCCAAGGTGGCGTAGATACTGACTAAGAGCGGTACAAAATTAATCCGTTCAGCGGTAGTTAGGGCTTGATTTAATAAGCTGGATGCTTGATCCAGCGCTGCTTGACGCAAAGCTAGCAAACCGCCCAACCATTGATTAATCGGGTTATTTAAATCCTCAGGGTCGGCGTTGATCAAAGCCAACCATAGGCTGGCTTGGGCTAAATCGTGCTGCTCAATCGCCAGCAAGCAGCGGGTTTGTTGAATAATCAGGCGAATTTTGGCATTATCATGGCCAATCGCATATTCCTCAAGCTGGAGTAAGCAGTGTACTGCTTGGGGATAATCATTCTGCGATTGCAAAATTGCCACCCGCTGCGCTTGGGCCACACACCACATTTGGCGATTATCCATTATTTTGCTGTTGTTGAGGCTTTGATCGACCGCCGCCAAGGCTTCGGGCAATTGATGGCGCTGATGATAAATGCGTGACAACATCCAATACATGCCAGCCATAAATGGGCGGGGTGCTGGCAAGGCTTGCGCTTGTTCGATCAAACTCAAGCAAATCTGTTCGGCGCGGCTAAATTGGCCGACATCGTGCAATAAACCAGCGCGATTTACCGCACCAACCGTTGATAAAAAGCGACTATTAATCGTTTGGCCTAAAGTTTCAGTTTGTTGATAGAACATTTCGGCCTGTTGAGCATCACCCTGAAAATGGGCTACCACTGCTAAACAAAAGGTCATCACCCCTTGAATCGTCGGATCGTTGCTCGTATTCAGGCGTTTGGCTTGTTCACCCCATAAGGTAGCTTGCTCAAGCTTTGAGGTCATGGTTGCGGCCAATGCACCCAACGCCAAGGCCTCAGCAGCCAAAGGATTTGGTTCGTTACTGCCAACCAACTGGCTGATCCGTTCGAGATAGCCTTGAATGCCCTCGCCATTGCGCAAGGTTATCAAAATCCACATTTGAGCAATGCACAAACGTGGCTCATTCCAGATGATATTAATTGGCAATTGATCGAGCCATGGCCGTAAGGTATAAAAGGCCGCTTCGCGCACAAATTGGCCAACCCACGGCGTAAGAATTGCCGCCGCTAACTGATGCGCTTGGGCTTGCAAGGCATAGTGCATTGCATCGTGAATATAATGTTGGTCGCGACACCATTCGGCGGCGATTGCCAAAACACGATTGCGTAGTTCAGGATCGATCAAATTGGCGTGTTGCAGCAGAAAATCACGAAACAGCGGGTGTAATTGCCACCACTCCTGGTCAAGCGCCCCGATAAACAGCTGGCGTTCGATAATCTGATCAAGTTGACTTGAGCCAAGTTCCCGTTGTTGATGCATAAAATCGGCCAACGAGCGATTAAAGCGATCAAGCGGAGCCAAAGCCAACAGAGCTTGCTGAATTGATGTTGGTTGTTGCTGAAAAACTTCTTCGAGCAAATAAACGCTAATATCGCTCGCTTGACCCGAATTGAGCGCCCGTAAACCATGCTCAGGGCTAGGCGCTTCGGATAAGGCTAAGGCGGCCAGTTGCAGGCCAGCAATCCAACCAGCACTTTGATGCAGCACTTGACTTTCAATCTGCTGATTTAGCCGAACGTGCATGACATCGCGCAGAAACTCACCGCCCTCATAATCGGTAAAACGTAAATCGGCTACGCCAACGGTGGTTAGCCAATTGCGTGCTCGCCAGCGGGCCAAAGGTAAGGCTGGTTGTTGACGACACGTCAACACGATATGCAATTGCGGCGGGCAATGCTCAATCAACATGGTAAGCGCTTCATGAATGACTGGATGATCGATCATTTGATAATCATCGAGCACCAATACCCATTGATCAACTTGCTCGTGGAGTTGGTTGATCAGAGTAGTAACCACATTGATTAACACTTGATGGCCGAGTAGCTCCAGCCATTGCCAATTGAACTGCGGCAGTTGAGCCTGAAAGCCTTGTTGCAGATATTGGGCAAAGCGTAAGGGATCGTTATCGTGGTTATTGAGGGTGAGCCAAACACAATGTTGCTGTTTGGTAGTGTGCAACCAAGCACTCACTAAGGTCGTTTTGCCAAAGCCAGCTGGAGCACTGATCAAGGTTAGGCGTTGGTTACGCCCAGCATCAAGCCGCTGATAGAGGCGCGAACGTTTGACCACCCGTTCGCGTGGTGGCGGCACAACTAATTTAGTTTGGATGAGTTGGAGCATAACACAATCCCTCAAGGCCTACTTGTCAGTCTACCACAGCCAACTACACCTTGTGGCTACACCTTTTGAATGAAGCTTGATCAGCGCAATGCGCTCTACAATAGTATGAAATTGCTGTTACCAAGGAGTTGGAAGAATGCCACGCATCGAAGCCTTGCTTGCCGCTCGTCAATTTGTTGTTCCGCAACGCGCTGGCGATTATCTTTATTTTATTAGTGATTTGAATGGCCGCCTGAGTTTGTATCGAATGTTGCTGACTGGCAGTGTGCCTGAGCCATTGCTGCCGCCCGATATTGCCTTGCAAACGCCGCATCATATGGGCGGAAAATCGTTTGTGGTGCTGGCCGAATACAATCAAATTGTGGTCATGATCGATAAAGATGGCGATGAAAACTACCAACCGCTGCGCATCCCCTTGACTGGTGGCTTCCCTGAGCCAGTTTTTGGCGACCAATTTGCTGATGCCCAAACCAACCTCTCCAAGCTTGACCCAAGCACAGGGATCGGCTATTTGAATGTTGCTTCACGTGTTCGACCTGAACTTAGTTGCTATCAAATTAATGTGCTAACGGGCAGCAGCACACTGCTTTATACTGGCCCAGATGGCCCATTTTATGCAACCTCAGCAGCGGATCAACAAACAATTTTGACGGTCGATGGCTATGGCATTGGTGATAGCGTGATTTATCGCCAGCAGCTTGGCAGCACTGAGCGTTCGGTGGTTTTCGGCACACCCATGGAGCAACGTACAACCACGATCGAGCCAAATGGCATGGGCTTTGCTGAATGGGTCAATGATCAGGTTGCCTTGGTGAGCACCAGCATCTTTGATGATTGTTACAGTTTAGCCTTGTTGCGCCTTGATGGCTCACAAAGTTTGGATTCTGTGACGATCGAGGGCTTGGTGCATACTGGTCAAGGCGAGTTCGATCGTTTGCTGCACCTAACTGAGCAGCGCTTTTTGATTGGCTACAATATCGATGGCTGTTCGTGGTGCTACGAAGCTGAGCTTGATTTAGCTGGCAAGCGCATGCTTGTCACCAAGGTTTTGGTTGGCCAAGCACCGCTCGACAACGGCGTTTTAGAGTCGATCGACTATGATGAAGCGAGTGATAGCTTTGCGCTTTCGTTCTCGACTGCGATTGCTCCAACCCAAATCTACACAATTAAGCCCAGCCAAGAGCTGCAACAGCACACCAACGAACGAGTTTTGGGCATTCCAGTTGAGCATTTAGCGGCTGGCGAAGATGCTGCATTCAACTCACACGACGGTTTGCGCATTTCGGCGCGACTCTATCGCCCAGCTCCAGCTTTGGGTTACGAAGGCCCACGCCCCTTGGTTTATTACATCCATGGTGGCCCGCAAGGCCAAGAACGCCCCGACTTCGCCTGGTTCTCGATGCCCTTGATTCAATTTTTGACCTTGAAGGGCTTTGCAGTATTTGTACCCAATGTGCGTGGCAGCAGTGGCTATGGCTTTAAGTATATGAACCACGTTACCCACGATTGGGGCGGCCAAGATCGGCTTGATCATGTGCATGCCATGACCAAGGTTTTAGTCAATGACCCGTTGATTGACACCAAACGAGCCGGAGTTATGGGGCGCTCATATGGCGGTTTTATGACCCTGACCTTACTTGGCCGTCACCCTGAGCTTTGGCGAGCAGGCATCGATATGTTTGGCCCCTACGATTTACACACCTTTTCGGCGCGAGTGCCTGAAACTTGGAAGAGTTACATGGCAACCCAAGTTGGCGATCCTGTAACCGAACATGATTTCTTGGTCGAGCGCTCGCCCAAAACCTATATGCACAACTTAGCGTGCCCATTGTTGGTGACTCAAGGAGCCAACGATCCACGGGTGATTGAGCGTGAATCGAGCGAAGTGGTGCACGAATTGCAAGCCTTGGGTAAAAATGTCGATTATCTGTTATTCAGCGACGAAGGCCACGATGTGCTGAAGTATGCCAACAAAGTGACTTGCTACAACCGCATCACCGACTTTTTCAGCCAACATCTCTAGGGAGTAGGGTTCAGGATTCGGGGTTCAGAGTTCAATGGTTAGAGCCTTTAGAATCCACCACATTACAATCGAGAGGAACGTAGGACGAAAACCCTGCGTTCCTCTGAATTTGTGCTTGAAATACTGCACCATTGTCTAAAAAGTGTGGTACTATACACTCCGGTGAGAAGGGCCATTAGCTCAACGGTTAGAGCACGCGGCTCATACCCGCTTGGTTGGGGGTTCGAATCCCTCATGGCCCACCATTAACCACTCGCCTATCTCCACCAAACCACATCCTCATGCGTACTATCACCCCTACTTTATTCGTGGTTTTTTGCTTTTTAACTAAGATTTGCTATACTGCCCATAATTGAATACCTCATCACGAGGAGTCGAGGGATCTGGCCCGATGACACTCCAGCAACCGTCTCGCCGAGAAAGGTGCTTCTTCCAGCAGCAATCGCGCTGATAGATGAGTGGCAACTCAATGATTGAAGCCCTCGCCAGTGCGCGAGGAGTTTTTTTTAACCTTGGTTTTGCGCTTTGGCAGCGCAGGCCATACCAATAAGGGAATGCGTCATGACCAGCATAAAACCTTACGTCGCCGAATTGGCGAAACGTGTTCTGATTTACGACGGCGCAATGGGTACTAGCTTGGATTTGTACGATCTCAAGCCTGAGGATTTTGGCGGCGAACAGTACTTCGGCGCACGCGATTATCTCGCCTTGACGCGCCCCGATATCATCGAACAAATTCATAGCTCGTTTATGGAAGCTGGGGTTGATGTGTTGGAAACCAATACCTTCCAATCAACCCGCATTCGCTTGCATGAATGGGGCTTGGCTGATAAAACTTACGAGCAAAATTTCAAAGCTGCCCAACTAGCCCGCAGTGTCGCCGACCGCTACCAAGCCAAAGATGGTCGCAAACGTTTCGTGGCTGGCTCGATGGGGCCAACCGGCTTTTTACCTTCATCCGACGACCCAACCCTCTCAAATATTACCTGGGATGCACTCTCTGATACCTTCAAAGAGCAAACCATCGCCTTAGTGGAAGGTGGGGTTGATGTGCTCTTGGTTGAAACCAGCGTCGATATTCTCGAAGTCAAAGCGGCAATCGATGGTATTCGCCGCGGCTTGGCCGAACTCAAACGCCCTGATATTGCGATTCAAGCCCAAGTCTTTTTGGATCTCTCAGGGCGGATGTTGCTAGGCACTGATATTCAGGCCACGATGGTTACACTCGAAGCTTTGGCCGATGTTGATGTGATTGGCTTGAATTGTTCGACTGGCCCCGAACATATGCGGCCCGCCATCACCTACCTCGCCGCTAATTCCAAATTGCCAATTTCGTGTATACCAAACGCTGGTTTGCCAATGGAAGTCAATGGCGAAACCGTCTTTCCATTAGAGCCAGAAGGCTTTGCCAAAAGCTTGACTGAGTTTGTCAAGGATTTGGGCGTGCGCGTCGTTGGTGGTTGTTGTGGTACAACTCCGGCTCACCTGCGGGCGTTGGTCGATTCAATCGGCAACGATTGCCCACCAAAACCCAATCAAGCTCCTACGGTTCCCCAAGTTTCATCAGCCATGCGCTCCTTGCAGCTCAATCAAGATCCAGGTCCATTTATCATTGGCGAACGAGTCAACTCGGTCGGTTCACGCAAAGTTAAAAAGTTGTTGCTCAAAGATGATTATGATGGTGTGTTGCAAATTGCTCGTGAGCAGGCCGATAGTGGCTCGCACGCACTCGATGTGTGTGTTGCAATGACCGAACGCCCCGATGAAAAAGAGCAAATGCAAAAGTTGCTCAAAAAATTAACCATGGGCGTTGAATTGCCGTTGGTAATCGACTCAACCGAGCATGAAGTGATTGACGCGGCGCTGCAAATCTATCCAGGCCGCGCGATCATCAACTCAACCTCGCTCGAAGGCGGGCGCGAACAGAAATTCGATAAAACCATGCCCTTGGTTGCTCGTTATGGCGCGGCAATTATTGCCTTGACGATCGATGAAGAAGGCATGGCGCATACTGCTGAAGCCAAGGTTGTCATCGCCAAACGCATGGCCGAAATGGGCCGCCAAGAATATGGTGTGCAAAATGATGCTTGGCTCTTTGATGCCCTGACCTTCCCATTAACCACAGGCCAAGCCGAATTGCGCGAATCGGCCAAAGAAACCATGGAAGGTATTCGGCGGATCAAGGCTGAAATTCCCGGCGCAATGACGGTGCTCGGGGTCTCGAATCTCTCATTCGGGATTCAGCCGCACGCCCGCTCAGCGCTCAACTCGGTCTTTTTGTATCACGCAGTCAAGGCCGGGCTTGACGCAGCGATCATCAATCCAACCCACGTCATGCCATTCGCTGAAATCTCCGCCGAAACCCGCAAGGTCTGTGAAGATGTGATTTTCAACAGCGACGAAGAAGCCTTGCCGCGTTTCATCCAATATTTTGAGGCCAATACAGCGGTTGCTGGCGAAGCCAAAGTTGACCCAACCGCTACCATGAATGCCGAAGAACGAATTCATTGGAAAATTCTGCATCGCAAAAAAGATGGCATCGAAGCCGATATCGACGAATCGCGGGCATGGCGCGAAGCTGGCGGCCAAACCCAAGGCGAAGCAGCCATCGATATTCTCAATGGCGTAATGCTGCCAGCCATGAAAGAAGTTGGCGATAAATTCGGCGCTGGCGAATTGATTCTGCCGTATGTGCTGCAATCTGCCGAAGTGATGAAACGTGCCGTTGCCCACCTCGAACAATTCCTTGATCGGGTCGAAGGCACAACCAAGGGCAAAGTTGTGCTAGCCACGGTCTATGGCGATGTACATGACATTGGCAAAAACTTGGTTTACACGATTTTGTCGAATAACGGCTACACCGTTTACGACCTTGGCAAGCAAGTTCCAGTCAATACGATCATCGAAAAAGCGCTTGAAGTTGGGGCCGATGCAATTGGGCTTTCGGCTTTGTTGGTCAGCACATCCAAGCAAATGCCATTGTGTGTGCAGGAGTTACACAAGCGTAATTTGGCCTTCCCAGTGCTGGTTGGTGGCGCGGCAATCAATCGCCAATATGGTCAACGCATTCTCTTCCCTGAGCCAGAAGTGGCCTACACTGGCGGGGTTTTCTATTGCAAAGATGCCTTTGAAGGCCTCGAAACCATGGATAAACTCTCCGACCCAGCCGTGCGTGAAGAATATTTGAGCGTTATGGAAGATGCTGCCCGCGAATCGTTGAAAGCGCCAGAGCGTGGTCGCACGCTGTTGGAAAAACTGGGCAAAAATAATCCTAGTGGCGAACGCTCAGCCACCCGTAACGATAATCCCGTGCCAACCCCACCATTCTGGGGCGTACAAGTCGCCAAGAAAATTCGGCTCGATGATGTTACACCATATCTCGACTTGAATACGCTTTGGCGCTTGGGTTGGGGCATCAAAAACCTCAAGGGCGCTGAATATGATCGGGTGGTCAATGATGAGTTCAAACCACGGTTACGCCGCATGATCGATGATGCCAAGCGTAATGGCTGGCTGCAACCGCAGGCAGTCTATGGCTACTTTCCAGCCCAAGCCGCTGGCGAAGAGTTGGTGGTCTACGATCCTAAGGATCGCAAAACCGTGCTGACCCGCTTCGCCTTCCCACGCCAACCAAGTCGCGAACGCTTATGTCTAGCTGACTACTTCCGGTCAGTTGAAAGCGGCGAGTTCGATGTGGTTGGTTTGCAAATCGTCACCATGGGCCATGTTGCAGCTGAGCGCGTCGAAAGCTTGCAAAAAGCCAACGATTATAGCGAATCGTTCTTTAGCCATGGCTTGAGCACGACCTATGCCGAAGCACTCGCTGAATTTACCAACAAAATTATCAGCCAAGGCTTAGGTTTGAGCTATCAGGCCAAACGCTATTCGTGGGGCTACCCAGCCTGCCCCGATCTTGAGGAGCATACCAAGCTGTTTAGCGTTTTGCCCGCCAAAGAGATCGATGTCAGTTTGACCTCGGCCTTCCAGCTTGACCCTGAGCAAAGCACCGCCGCCATCGTCGTGCACCACCCTGATGCTAAATATTTCTCAATTGGCTCTGTCGCCGAACGCGCCGAAAGCGATGTGGCTGAAATCGCAAACTGATGACTTAAGGATCAGGGGCCAGGGATCAAGGATCAAGGGCTAGCGCTTCATGGAAGTTCTGCCCCCTGACCTCTGATCCCTAGCCCCTACTCAATACTCTGCTTTAAACCATACTTTCTAGATAAACTCTCGAACGATATCGTAGCCATAGCGCAAAATCACCCCAACTACCACCACCAAAAAGATCACGCGCACAAACTGGCTGCCCTTGGCCATGGCCATGCGCGAACCAATGATGCCGCCCACAATATTGCAAATCGCCATTGGCACAGCCAAATGCCAAATAATTTGGCCTACGCTGAGAAATTGAACCAAAGCTGCAACGTTGGTGGTTACATTAATAATTTTGGTGGTGGCTGAGGCTTGCAAAAAATCGAAGCCCAAAATGCCTACAAAGGCAAACATTAACAAACTGCCAGTGCCAGGCCCGAAAATTCCATCATAAAAACCAATTAATCCACAAAAAACCAAAACATATGGAATCGGCTTGGCTGAGGCTTTGGTTTGGCGGGCAGCGCTACCAAAATCTTTGCGTTTAAAGGTATAGATCGCCATAGCGATAATCAACACCAGCATAATTGGTCGAAAAAGCTCTGGTCGAATCAAACTGACGGCTCGCGCCCCTAACCACGAACATATTGCCGCACTGATCATACCCGGCACGACGATTCGCCAATTGACTTTGACTCGCCGATTGTAATTGACCGCTGCCGTGGCCGTACCCGTAACTGCGGCAAATTTATTGGTTCCAAGGATAAAGGCTGGGGCAAGATCTTTTTGGGTAATTAACAAGGGTGGCAACTGAATTAAGCCACCGCCACCAGCCACCGCATCAATAAAACCCGCCAACAAGGCAAACCCGCATAAAATCAACAAGGTCATGGCGCTGTATGTCCTTCTTTGAGCAATCCCGTTTGCAGATCAATCCCGACTGCTGCTCCGACCGTGTGCCATACGCTTGGCACTGGCGCGATTAACTCAAGCATCGAGCCATAACGCGGATGGGGAAATTGCAGCCAAGCAGCATGTAATAATTGATCAGGAATGCTCAAATTGCCAAACTGAGTTACGCCACCATAGCGTTGATCGCCCACTAAGGGATGCCCAATATGTTTTGCGTGCAAACGAATTTGATGGGTGCGGCCAGTGTGCAAGCGAGCCGCCAGCAAAGCCGCTTGTTGCCCAACTGCCTGCACTGTAAAACTAGTGTGCGCCCGCCGCACTCGCCGATCCTTAGGCCCATACAATTGATCGATCATTGCTTCGGGGTAAACCGACCACAGCCCAAACTCGCCACGGGAATGGCCTGTCACAACCTCTAATTCTGTCCAATCAGGCACGCCACTGCATAGCGCCAAGTAGGTTTTCTGCACCCGACCTTCGTTGAACATGCGCTGAAAACGACTATTAAGGCTAGGATTTTTGGAGACGATCAACGCGCCTGAGGTACCATGATCCAGTCGATGTACCAGGTGAAACGGTACGGCTTCGCCATCGCGCCCAAGAAAAAAACGGTGTAATGCACCTTCGAGATGCCCAAAGGTATCCCACGGTGTGGCCACGCTATACCAAGCGGCTGGCTTATTGAGCACCAAAATCCATTCATCTTCAAATAAGATGTCGGCAGGAGTGACCACGGGGTTGGCATATAAACCAGCAGGCGGCGTATGCACCACCAATTCGCCTTCAGGTGAAGCCTCAGCCAACGGATCATTGACGCGCACGCTGTTGATCCAAATCGCGCCGCGCACCATCAGGGTTTGGGCCAAGGTTGGCGAGAGGTTGAGGCGGGCCATCAGCAGTTGCCAAAGTGGCATTCCAGCAGTATCAGCTTCAAGGGTTAATTTAATAGGGTACTGTGCGGCTAAATCGCACAGTACCCTTTGATCAAGTGCCGACAACTCGGCTAGCGGGTTGAACACAATCTATCCGTTCTATTTGTTGAGCAGCACCAACGGATTATAGAGCGTATGGGTGCCGTCATCGGTTGCAAACCGTAAGAGCGTGATTGAGTAAGCGGGCAGCGTGACCGTGGTGGTTTCGCCGACTTCGGTCAATTCAACCGTTTGCGCATTACTAAAATCATCGTTCACATTGGTTTGCCCATTATACGTGATTGTGGTTGCATCGAGGCTAGCGGCTTGGGCCACATCAATCGAGCCAGAAATTGCCGGAATGACCACACCACCAGCGCGAAGTTGGACATTGGTGGTGGTCGCTTGGCCTGTTTTGTTGATTGCCATCAGCGAGATCGTATGGCCATCGCTGCCAGCATAAAAGCTGATTTGGGTTTCGGCATCGGCATCGCTGCTATATTCGAGCAGGCGATTGCCAAAAAATTGCCAGAGATGGAAGGCATAATATTGCGGGCTACGAGTGTAGCTTGGCACATCGCCAATCAAACCATAATCGGTGCCATTGCTTTGTACATTGCCATTTAACAGCCAATGGTTGGCGGCTAACACATCGCCTTGAATAATTTGGCCAGTTGTATCGGCAATAAACAACATATTCAGTGCTTTGGTCATCATCGCTTGCGGATCATACGGCCAACCAGCGCTCAAATTGTATTCGCCAATCATAATCGGAATATCGCGACCATCAGCAAAATCGGCGATTGCTTGACGAGTGCTAGCAAAAACTTCCGGCCATTGTTTTTGCGGGCGCGAAAGCATCAAATAACGACCAAGCGCATCATTGTTCGGCACATCAACAAAGGAGTAGGGGTGAATCGCGAGGTAGTCGATCACATCGCCGCCCTCGGTCAGCACTTTGGTTGTCCAGTTATTGAATTCGGTTGGGTTGGCCAAGCCAGTTACGCCGACCATAATCGTTGGGTCAACCGCTTTCATTGCTGCACGAACTTCAAGATAGCCTTCGTGGCGATTAGGTGCTGGCAAACCGTTGATGTATTCAGCGCCATCGCAAGTCCAGCCAACTTCCCAGCCTTGGACACATGATCCATAGGTTTCGTTGCCAAAATCCCAATATTTGATGCCAACTGGAGCGGCGTTGCCATGGCTGGCCCGCAGTTGAGCCCAGTGGCCGACCGTCTGCCAATTCACGCCCTTGTGATCGGTGCCAAGTGCCCGTTGATCGGTGACATCGCCATTGAAGAAGGCCACCAACGCGGCGGCTTCGCCCGAAGTTACATTGGTATTGATCGTCCAGATCGCATCGCGATCGGTTGCGCTTAGGAATTCAATAAAATCAGTTGGGGTCATGGCCCATTCATAATTACATGGCCATGCGTTGGCAATTGTGTTGGCCGCGCCCAATTCACAGTTGATTGCCCCATGGTCTTGGCTCATTGAGCCGCCAGGCAAGCGAATGGTCATATTGCCCAATGCTCCACTGCGGGCCAAAAAGGTTGTATTGGCCGCAGCTTCGACCCCCCACATACCATAATTAGTCCCGAGTGCATTACGGGCACTAAAGTCAAGCACGGTTTGATCGGTGTCGATCGTTACATTAACTGTGCCTGGCGGGGCGAAATCGACAATATTGAGGATAAGATCGTCGATGTAAAAGGTTGCTTGGGCCACGCCCGTGGATTCTTGCAAGTTAATCCGTGAGACTGCGCTGGGGTTGCCCAACTGGGCCATGGTCAATTGAACCTGAGTCCATTGGCCAGCCGGAGCATTGACTGGCACAGCAGTGACAATATTGCCACCATCAGTTGTCGTGACCCCAGCATTAAATTGTGCGCCGCCAGTACCACCATAGACCCAAAAACTAATTCCAGTCAAGGCTTCGGCAGGAATCAAGCCAGGTGAGTGCAGCGAAAAACCGCCCCACGCCTCAAAGGTCACCGCCGTCGATTTCGTGCCTGTATGCGCTTGGGCAGTACTATCAAAGGCTGCCGTCGTGCTCCACGACCAATTTTGCCAACCGGTAGCCAAGGCTTCATCAAACACAATTGATGTGCCATTCGGAATTGCGGTATGTGCCCGCGTCGAACCGAGCCATGCGACACCCAACACCATCAGCAGCGAAAGTTGAACCAAACGTCGCATTCCTAGCCTCCTGATCATCATTGAACATAGCAAGATTATAGTGAAAGTATCTAAAGAATAAACTTAAAAAATTTAGTAATTATTCACTAAAATTAAGTTTGTCTAGCAACCCTAGCCCGAAGTATAGGCTCTAAATCCATATAAAACTTGACATTTTCTACCAAAGCTGGGGTTGAGGCTTATGTTATACTCGCAATCAAAAGCAAGGAGTTTTTGCGATGAAGCAATTGAAATTTTTGGCAGTAGCAGTGCTTTTGATCGTGCCAATTCGTGCTAGCACTGCCGCGAGCAGCTATTGTTTCCCCGAACTCAAAGCCTATTGCGTTGAAGCGCCATTTGACGGTTATTGGCGTGATAACGGTGGCCTGTCAGTTTTCGGCTATCCAATCACTGCCAAAGAACGCTACCAAGCTCCCGATCAAGGCCCAACCCTCAGCATTCAATGGACGGAACGCCAACGCTTGGAGCACCATAGCAATTTGATCGGCACGCCCTACGAAATTCAAATTGGCTTGTTGGGCAAAGAACGCCTCGCCCAACTCAACCGCGAATTGGAACCCGCCGCCCGCCGTCCAGCCGCTGATTGTTTGTGGTTTGGCGAAACTGGGCATAATGTTTGTAATCAAGATCTAGGGATGGGGTTTAAGCAGTATTGGGAGAGCCATGGCACAACCACCACAGGCTTGGATAGCTATGCCCGTTCGTTGCAATTGTTTGGTTTGCCGTTAACCAGCGCTCAATACGAAATTAATGCTGATGGCGACCAAGTGGTTACCCAGTGGTTTGAGCGCGCTCGCTTCGAGTGGCATCCTGATAATCCCGACCAATTTAAGGTGTTGTTGGGACGTTTGGGCAGCGAATTAACTGGGCTTGAACCAGTAATTGAGCCTGAGCCAATTCCTGGGCCAAACCCACCAGACAAGTAAAAGAGGCGCTGGCAACATCCAACGCCTCAGTACATTTCCTACAAACCAGTCATTTTTTCTAAATCTTCGGGGTAGCGTGCGCCTTGAATGTTCACTGAAGCGGCGGCTTGCTCGATTGCTTGTACATCTGCCTCAGTCAGGCGAATTGCTGCCGAGCCTAGATTTTCTTCCAAGCGTTCGACGCGGCGCGTGCCTGGAATCGGCACGATCCATGGTTTTTGGGCTAGCAACCATGCCAAGGCAATTTGCGCAGTAGTGGCCTGTTTTTGCGCGGCAATCGCTTCGAGCAAATCGATCAAGGCTTGGTTGGCTTGCAGCGCTTCAGGCGAAAAACGTGGAATTCGATTACGAATATCGCCTTGAGCAAAGACGGTGCTTTGGTCGATTTTGCCCGTCAAAAAGCCCTTGCCTAGTGGGCTGAATGGCACAAAGCCAATCCCCAATTCTGCCAGCGTCGGCATAATTTCGGTTTCTGGTTCACGGGTCCACAAGGAATATTCGCTTTGCAAAGCGGCGACTGGCTGAACCGCGTGGGCACGGCGAATCGTTTGGGAACCCGCTTCAGAAAGCCCAAAATGCTTAACTTTGCCTTGCTGAATGAGATCCTTGACTGCGCCCGCCACTTCTTCAATTGGCACATTCGGATCGACGCGATGTTGATAGAATAGATCGATCGCTTCGATGCGTAGGCGTTTAAGCGATGCTTCGGCCACCCGTTTAATCTGATCAGGATGGCTATTGACTCCCGACCAGCCAGGTTTGCCATCAGGGTGTAAGTTAAATCCAAACTTGGTAGCAATCACGACTTGGTTGCGAAATGGCTCAAGCGCCTCGCCAACCAATTCTTCATTGATGTAGGGGCCATAAACTTCGGCGGTATCGAAGAAGGTTACGCCGCGTTCAACCGCTGTATGGATTAAGTTAATTGCTGATTGTTTATCGCCGCCAAGGCCATAGCTTTGGCTCATGCCCATACAGCCCAAGCCAATTTCCGAGACAACCAAACCAGTCGTGCCAAGCGTTCGTTGTTGCATTGCAAACTCCTTGCAGCTGAAATTTATGCTAACAACAGTATAGATCTTGGGGCTACAATCGCTTGCCTATTTCTCTTAGTTTATTGCCCAATGCTCTAAAGTTTGGTTTTTTTAGGAGTTTTTTAAGCCACGAATTGGCCGAATGATTTATGATCAGCGAAGCCAGTTTTCAATACGAAGTTCAGGAACTGCGGCGAAGTCCTTATCTGTAGTAAATTGTGGTTTCAACCTCTTGCCACGCTGCATCCCACGCCTGACCAATCGCCGGATCAGATCCCTGAGCATCGTGAAGTGCTGCTGCGAGTGAGCCTTGGGCTGGCCGAATCTGGGTTGGATTGGGTGGCATAGATTGAATTCGTTGGACGACAGCAAGCACCTGAGGATCGGTCACGGTATCTAAAGCACTTGTTAATAAGCTGATAGCTAATGTTTCCATCGATTGATGGTGAGCCAAAGCATGCTGTTGTAAGCGCAGCGCCAACGCTTCAGGAACAGTAATTGTAGGCATTGCACGTCTCCTTGCCGCATATCACAGGAAGCATAGCTGTAGTTTAGCATTGCCATGTTCTGGCCGCAAGCTAATTAATGTTTCTATGCTAGATTTTTGGATTGTTTCGGGATCATTGCCTATATTGCTAGGCTATCGTGAAACGACAATACCAGTATCGTATGCACTCCTTTTAATCGTCTTTATGGAAGTATCATTTGAAGGTCACTGGCAAGCACCAGCACAAATAACGGTAATTTCTCAGCTTGAACCGGAAACCGAGCAATATAATTACGGGTATAGGTGCAACTTCTGAATACATAATTATCTAATGATTCACTAGGTTGGCGCTCTATAGACCAATTTTCATAGCTTATTTCAATACCTTCTAAACTTTGCAGATAAACATCTCCACCGAGAATAGGAATTGCTAAATCTTCGATAATAACAATCGCATTCATTGCGTCTTGCTGGTCTAAGGCATATTCTGGCGTGCCTAACTCAGATAATAATATCCCTTTTTTGGGTAAAAATGCGTTATAAGCTGTTCTATTTTTCAACATAACACTCTCACAATGAAAAGAATCTGTGCTTAATTATTCTACTGTAGCATAGATTTGGCTTTTTGGGCTAAAAACCACAAGCCCTGCACAACTGCAAGGCTTGGTAAAGGTTGAGTTTTGAAAACTTAGCGGGTTTCAGTAACTTTGCGCAAACCACGCGGCTGATCAACATCGAAATCGCGGGTGTGGGCTAGATGCAAGGCCAGCAGTTGGCCAGGCACAATGTTGATAATTGGCGAGAGCCATTCGGGCAAACCAGTTGGGGTGCGCAAGGCTGTGCGGCTCAAGCGCAGGGTATCATGGTCATCGCTAATCGCCAGAATTTCTGCGCCACGCTCGCGAATAGTTTGGATGAAGCTTTGCATTTCGGGCAACATCTGGCCACTTGGCGCAATCACAATTACTGGAAACCCTGGTTCGAGCACGGCCACCGGGCCATGCAAAAAGTCGGCGCTGCTGTAGGGCTGCACAATTGTATAGGTTAATTCTTTGAGTTTGAGCGCCAATTCAAAGGCGGTTGAATAATTGTAGCCACGGCCAATCACCACACATTGCTGCATGTAACGATAGCGCTGCACCACATTCGCCATATCTGGCAGATTACTCAGGGTGTCGCCAACAACCCGAGGCAAACGCTCCAACGCCTGATGCATGCTAGCATCATCGGCCAAGGCAGTGCTGAGCAAAGCAATCGCGGCCAGTTGAGCAGTATAACTTTTGGTCGCGGCAACTGCCAATTCCTCGCCAGCGTGTAAATCGATCACAAAATCGCCAGCTTGGGCTAAGGGCGAATCGGTTTTGTTGGTGATTGCGGCGGTTAGTGCACCTTGTTTGCGAGCTTCGGTCAGCACGGCCACGATGTCGGGGCTTTTGCCACTTTGGCTGATGCCCAAGACACAAACATTGCCCAAAACCGGCGGGCGTTGATAGATTGAGAACAGGCTGGGTGTAGCCAAGGTGACTAAGATGCCATTGAGTGAGCCAAGCAAATATTGGGCGTAGCGAGCAGCATTATCGCTGGTGCCACGCGCAGCAATCACAATTTGGCTAATATTTCGTTCGCGAATGGCCGCTGCCAATTTGGCAACCGTGGCTTTTTCGGCCTCAAGCAGCCGAGCCAACGATTGTGGTTGCTCATAAATTTCGCGATAAAGATGGCTTTGGGTTAGCATTGACGTTGCTCCAAGGTTGTAGAACCATAGACGATGTTGCCGCCCACAAGTGTAGCGACGACTTGATAGTGCTGATCAAAAATGACTAAATCAGCAGGGTTATTGATTGCAATCCGGCCATAGTGAGCCAAGCCCAACAAATTGGCCGGAATCGTGGTAAAGGCTGGCAGAATCTGCTCAAGCGGGCTGTTCGTCCACGCTTGAAGATTACGTAAAGCCTGATCCATCGCTAATACGCTGCCCGCCAAACGGCCATCGCTGCGCCGAGCCTCACCGTTAGCCACAGTCAGGGTTGTGTCGCCCAGCAGATATTCGCCATCGGGCATGCCGAGTGCAGCTTGGGCATCGCTGACAATTGCAATCCGTTGACTGGCGCTTTGCCAAATATGGCGTACCAAGCCTGCATGAACGTGTACGCCATCGGGAATCAAGCCCATGGTGATCCGTTGATCGCTCAATGCCGCTCCGGCTAAACCTGGCTCGCGATGATGCAAGGCTGGCATGGCGTTGAACAAATGGGTTACCGCGCGAATGCCTTGATTGAAACCAGCCTCAGCTTCTTCAAATGTGGCCTCGGAGTGGCCCGCACTGACCACCACTCCTCGTTCAACCAAGGCTCGAATGAGTTCGTCGGCGGCATCAAGCTCAGGAGCCAAGGTTACCAAGCGCACACCATTGGCTGGCGACCAGGTTTCGATCGCGGCTAAACTAGGGTTTCGCAAATGGCTGGGATTATGCGCCCCACGTTTGGCTGGGTTGAGAAACGGCCCTTCGAGATGCAAGCCCAACACCCGCGAACCAGTAAAATTGCCCTGTTGTACCACCTGTTGAGCCGCCGCAACTTGGCTCAGCGGCGAAGTGATGATCGTTGGCAAAAATGCTGTCACACCATATTGCGGCAAGCCATCAGCAACCGCACCAATTGTGTTGGGATCGCTGGTAAAATCGTGGCCAAATGCCCCATTCAGTTGCAAATCGATCAAACCTGGCACAACAATCAGATCAGTCAGATCATAGCAGGGTGCGGTAGGAGCGGCTTCAGCCACATGACCATCGGCAATCGCCAAACTACGCACAGCGCTTAGCTCAGGCGTATAGATCGTGGCATTTTCAAAACGTAGGCTGCTCATGCGTCCCCTTGCAACATCCCACGATACACCCCAGGAGTCGAATCGGGGATGACAATTGCGCCAACTGTGCGTTGATAAAACTCAACGGGGCCAGCATCGCCGACAATTGCATAGCCATAACCAAGTTGTTTCATCGCATCCAAGGCCGCAACCAGCAAAGCCGTGCCAACTCCGCGCCCACGACAATCAGGGTCAACTCCGGTTGGGCCAAAGAAATTGCGGGTAGTGGTGTCGTAGCAGGCAAAGCCCAAGAGTTTTTGCTCTTCGACGGCAATAATGCAGCTAATTGGTGATTGGCTGAAGGCCACTGCACACTCGCTGCGCCACGCGGGGTAGAAAAAGCGAGCCACCCAATCCAGCACCACATGGCGTTCAGGGGCAAGGGCGCGACGAATCGTCACGCCCGTAATGCTGGGGATAGTTGGCAGTTCATACAATTTGACCAAGAGATCAGGCATAACGCACCTCGCCGTAGCTATCGCGCAAGCTTGCAAAATGTTTCAAGCTATCTTGCAAGCCACCTGGGCGATTGCGGCTCAGCCAAACTTGTTGGAAGCGCTCGATCAAGGTATCAATTTCTGGTTGCAATTTGCTAGCGGTTTCGCTTGGCTGTTGATCAAGCACCCACAAACCGCGTTGCACCGCATGGCGCAATAAATCGATCGCCCAAGCTAGCTCAACTTGGCAAAGCTCACCATCGGCGCGTTGAGGTTTGATATTTTGCAAGTCATCGCGCAGTTGCACCAAAATCTCATCGGCGCTATGCAAATCTTCGCGATCAAGTTTTAATTCGGCAATCGCTGCGGGGTTAGCCTGCAAAATGCGGAATAACGACGAGGTATTGTGCAATAATGGTGGCACAGCGCGATAGACATCGCCCAATTGATAGACCAAATTGCCTAAAACCTCGTTGCTATCAGCAAAAACCACCGTATCGAGCAAGGCGACCACATCAAGTTCCGCGAGCGCATTCCAAGCCCGCGCAGCGCCGATTGCCAAGCCAAGATAGCTGGTAACGAGCGGTTGCCAGTGGCCATTATCGCCCCAATCGGTCATCAAAAAGCCTTTTGCGCCGTGGTTCAAGCCATGTTTGGCGGCGCTAGCGATATTTTCCAAGGCATTGGTGGTACGGCCTGCGACAGTGTTCCAGCTTGAAGTGCCTGGGCAAACGTAGAAGGGCAAGCCAGCTTTGGCAATTGTGGCGGCTTGTTCTTCAAAGGGATGATGCGACTCGTAGCCCCAAATCAACACCTCGGCATCGCGCGGCAATTCGCTGACCAACTCTGGATAATGCAAAATAATATCGCTCCAGAATTGCATCACATAGCCGCGTGAATGGGCTTCGTGGTAGAGCTTTTGCAAAAATTCGAGATACACCCGACCTTTGCCGCGCTCAGCAACTGCCGCTGCGCTTGCCCCCAAGCCCAATTCAACCGTTTCGTCGCAGCCAACATTGAGCGTGCGCGTGCGGAAGTTGGGCAATAGTTCGTCGAGCATGCTGCGTACTAATTCGATGCTGCCTGGGTGTTCGGGAGCCAAGGTGAAGGGTTCTTCGAAATAGCCCCAATCGGGGTCACCAGTGTCGCAGCCGTCGGGGCACTCGGCCAAATCGCGATATTCTGGTTTGGTCAGCCAACGCCGCATATGGCCAAAACAATTTTGGTTGGGCACTAATTCGATAAAGCGCTCAAGACAGAAATCATCAAGCGCTCGCACTTCCTCAGCAGTCAGCGGCGAAGCATCAGCCCATACTGTGGGGTGATTTTGGTAGGCAAACGTATGCTCAATATACAGTTGAATTTGGTTAATTTTCCAGCTAGCCAATTCGTCGATCAGCGCGTAGAGCGTGGCCATGGTTGGCACTTTATCGCGGCTAATATCGAGCATAAAGCCACGCACTGCAAAATCTGGAGCATCATCAATTAATAGGTACGGCAATTGCCCAGCTGATTGTTGTTGAATTTGGCGCAGCGTTTGCAGGCCATAAAACAAGCCTGCCGCAGTTTGCGCAACAATCTGCATGCCATCAGCAGCAATCTGCAAACGATAGCCATCGGCGTGAGCAATGCTTGAATCAAGCGTTAGCAGCAAATTGGCAGCTTGCTCAACTACTTGATATTCGCCCAGCGCGGCTAAACTGGCTGAAACCCGCTGATCAAGCCCACTAGGTAGGCTAATCTGCCAAATTTTGGGTAAAGCATAGCTTCCCTCAGCACGCTGAAGGTTTTTTGGTTTTGGTAATAATTGCATAATTTGTTATCCCTTGACTGATCCGGCTAGCAACCCACGCACGAAATAGCGTTGCAATGCAAAGAACACTGCCAACGGCACGACCATCGAGACAAACGCGCCAGCGGTGAGTAAGTGCCATTTATTACCGAGCGAGCCAGTTAATTCAGAAAGTTTGACCGTCAACACTTTATTTGTGCCCAAGAACACCAACGAAACCAGCAGGTCATTCCAAATCCAGAGGAATTGGAAGATTGCAAACGAGGCAATCGCGGGAGTCGAAAGGGGCAGCACAATCTTCATAAAGGCCGTGAAATCGGAAGCACCGTCGATCTTGGCCGATTCGATCAGGTCGCCTGGCAGCTGCGAAATATAGTTATAGAGCAGATAAATCGCCAGCGGCAAGCCAAAGCCAGTATGCGCCAGCCATAACCCAAGGAAGGTTCCGGCGATCCCGGTTTGCGTATACAAGCGCAAAATTGGGATCAATGCTACCTGCAAGGGCACGACCATCAAGCCAATCACCATGGCAAATAGCCAATCGCGGCCTGGAAATTTCATCCAAGCAAAGGCGTAGGCAGCAAAAGCAGCCACCGTAATTGGCAAAATCGTGGCCGGAATCGTTACGACCAAGGTATTGACAAAGGCTTCACCGATACCGTTGGCGTTGATCACATCAGAATAATTCTTGAAGGTCCAGACCGATTCTTCGAATGGATGTTTGAGCGCATTCCACCAGCCTGAAGTTTTAACATCATTTTCAGGGCGGAACGAGCTAACTAACACGCCGACGGTTGGCAATGTCCAGAGAAAGGCAATCGCGATAACTGCGAAGTGAACAAATGAACGTGAGAAAAAACGTTGGATACGCATGATTACCCTCGCTGACGGCGGGCATTCCGCACATTAATAATCATCACTGGCAGCACGGCGATCACCAAAATCATGGTCAAGGCACTACTTAGGCCATAGTTTTGGTTGCGGAAGAACTCGGTAAACATGCGGTTGGCGATCACTTCAGTTTCATAGTTACCGTTGGTCATCACATACACAATATCGAACACCTTCAAGACCGCGATCACCACCGTCGTCACCACGGTCAAAATTGTAGTTTTGAGCGAAGGAATGATAATTCGCCAGAAGATGTCGAGTTCGCCTGCGCCGTCTACCCGGGCCGCATCGATGATATCGGCGGGAATCGCCTTGAGCGCCGCTGAGAGAATCACCAGACAAAAACCAGTTTGCAGCCAAATCATAATCACGATCAACGAAATATTATTGACGCTCTTATTGATCAGCCAAGCAACAGGCTTATAGTCGAAATTGCCGATAAACGCATTCAATAAGCCCACGCCTGGCGGGTTACTGGCATACATAAAGCGCCAAATCACACCTGCGCCCACAAACGAGATAATCATCGGCAAGAAGATCATCGATTTAGCAACTGATTCATAGCGCACTTTATCGAACAGCACCGCCATAATCAAACCACCAACCACGCTAAATGTGGTTACACCAACAATCCAGTAGAGATTATTGCGCAGCGCGATTTGGATGGTGCGGTTTTGAAAGGCAAAGACAAAATTATCAAGCCCAACAAAGGCCTCGCTATTTTTGTCGAGCACGCTATAGTAGGCCGTCATCACGGTTGGGTAAACCAAGTAGATAATCAGCAAGGCCAAGGCTGGGCCAACAAAAATCACTGGGCGAATCTTCTCGCGCAGCGTCTCAGAAGGAATCAGATTGAGCAACTCGTTACAGAGCCAGTAGGCAATCCAGATGCCAAAGACCCCGACGAGCAAGGCCACCCCAACCACCAACAACCGTGGCGCTTCGGCATCTTTCATAACGCCAAGGCTCCAACGCCCGACCAAGATTGAAATAATTAATGCGAGAGGCACAAGCAGCATGCGCACTATCCCGACGTTATTGCGTGAGAGCGGCTGCGTGCCTGTTTGTGGTTGTGATGACATGCCACAACTCCTTGCTGAGGAACAGTGCGACCAAAGCACTGTGCGATTACCGAGAACAGAGTCCAGAGAACAAGTGAATCTGGTCGATTCCGCTGTTCTCTGTGCTATGTTTGATCCACGAAGGACACGAAGAGCACGAAGTTAAGTTTTTTTAGCCACGAATTGCACGAATTACACGACTAATTATTTTTTAGCCACAGATTAGCACAGATTCGTTAGATTCTATTCCTGCTGTCCGATAGCCAAAAGCCTATAGCCTTTTTCCCTCTGCGTTAACCTTTGAGCGTTGCCTTCTGGCCTCACCCTTCATACCTTCCCGATCCCCAACAACCGATCCCCGACAACCATATGATACAACGCGAGGTAGGCATAAGCTACCTACCTCGCGCAGAGTTTCAGATGCGTCGCATCGTCATCGAGGGAGGCTGATTAGTTCTGTGGCCAGCTTTCTTCGATGGTTTGCAACACAGTGTCGATTTCGGTATTGTTCACGTAATCGACCATACCTTTCCAGAAGGTACCTACGCCAACTTCAGCTGGCATCAAGTCAGAAGCATCGAAGCGGAACACGGTTGCTTCCTTGATGATTTCAGCTTGGCGGCGGTCGATGTCGTTACCATACCAAGCCAAGTCTACGCTCTTGTTTGGTGAGATAAAGCCACCAGCTTCGACCCAGCCTTTGGCTGATTCTGGGCTAGCCAAGTATTGCAAGACGGCGCGAACTTCGGGGCGGTCGTTGAACATAGCGAACACGTCGCCACCACCCAACACAGGCTTGCCTTGGGCTGGATCAATTGGTGGCAAGTAGAAGAAGTTGCTGTCGGTGCCAGCTTTCTTGCCTTCTGGGAAGAATGATGGAATCCAGCCAGCTTGGCGGTGCAACCAGCAGCCTGGTTTGTCGGCGTTGAACATTGGAGTTTGGGTATCGGCCACGGTGGTGGTCAAGATACCTTCACGGCCACCAGCAACGTAGGTTTCGTTGAACCAGATTTTGCCCATCACTTCGGCAGCGTTCTTGACGCTTGGGTCGGTGAATGGGATTTCGTGGCTGACCCACTTGTCGTAGGTTTCAGCGCCAGCGGTGCGCAACATGATGTCTTCCATCCAGTCGGTAGCAACCCAGCCGGTCACGTTGCCGTGTTCCAAGCCGATACACCATGGAGTGTTGCCATCAGCAACCATCTTGTCGCTCAAAGCAGTCAATTCATCCCAGGTTTGTGGAATAGTGTAGCCAGCTTCTTCGAAGGCTGGAACTGGATACCAGACGATGCTCTTGGTGCTGGCGCGGAAGAAGACACCGTAGAGGGTGTTATCAACTGAGCCAAGATCGATCCATGATTGGATGTAATCTTTTTGCAAATCTGCTGGTTTGATGAAGCTTGAGATATCGACCAACTTGTTCTTGCGAGCCAAGGTTGCCATCAAGCCTGGTTGTGAGAAACCAGCGATGTCAGGGGCGTTACCACCTTCGGCGCGAACAGGAATCAAGGTTTCGAAATCTTTCGAGCCTTCGTACTGAACATCGATGCCAGTGCGGGCTTCGAAGGCAGCCAAGGTTTGATTGAAGGCGGTGTCTTCAGCTTCAACCCACAAACCGAAAATGCTAACTTTGGTACCTTTGAATTCGCCAGCTTCGGCGCGGACTAATTCGGCATAGTTAGGATTGACGGCTGGGACGCTGCCAGTGCTATCTGTAGTTTTGGTTGCGGCTGGTGCTTCGGTTGCGGCTGGTGCTTCGGTCGCGGCTGGTGCTTCAGTTGCTGCCGGAGCCGTGGTGGCTTGTGCAGCAGTGTCAGCGGTTGGTGCGGTCGTAGGTGTTGTGCTACCACCACAGGCGGCGATCAGCATGCTGATCAGCAGTAACAACAGGAAACTGCGATGTTTCATCTTGATTGTTCCTCCTAGTGTGGGGATTGGTGGGCTATGCGTGACCCATAACCCGTGGTTTCCCCAAATCCAACCTAAATCGATGTGGTACTGGTATGGTTTTGCCGTGGGATTCTGTGCCAATCCCTTGGCGAGTTAGGCCATTTGCGTTTGCGCAACCCGCGCCAACGCTTGGCTATCGAGCAAGGCGATCCCGCCCCATGCACCAGCAGCAAAATCACGATCTAAGAGCTTAACTCGCCCTGTCGGAAGTAACGATGCTGCTAGAGAACTTTGCTGACGTAAGACATCAAGTGCTTGTTCGATTGGTGCGAAGAAGGCTGAGCCTGCGCGGCTAACACCGCCTCCAAGCACAATATGGTCGCAATCGTAGGCAAGCACCATGGTATAGAGGGCTTGAGCAAGTTGTTCGCCAACCATGTGGGCAACTGCCAACGCTAAATCATCGCCAGCTTCAGCAGCGGCGTAAACTGCTGGAGTGGTTATCGAATTAAGCTGATGGAGTTGGCTATGCGGGAATGATGAGAGCAGAGAGTGTGCATAGTTGGCAATTGCTGGCCCAGCAACAATGGCTTCAAGACAGCCATAATTGCCACAGCGACAGCGAATTGTTGATGATCCGAAACGTGCATGACCGATTTCACCCGCCATCCCGTGACTACCACGGTAAACAGCTCCATCAAGAATCATGCCAGCGGCTATGCCAGTACCTATACTAACATATAATATCGAATCGATCGAACCAGCCAACCAATAGCGTTGAATGCCTAATGCTGCTGCTCGAACATCGTTTTCAATCACACAGGCCGTGCCAAAGGTTGCGTTGATGAATCCACGTAGATCAACTGCTTGCCAGCCAAGATTGACGGCGTGCCGAACAATCCCGCTCTGCGTATCGACTTGGCCTGGAATGCCAATCCCAATGCCCGCAAGGAGCCGAATGGGCAGGTCGGCTTGTTTCAAGGTTTCCCAAATCGCGTCAGCAAGAGACTTGAGGGCATTGTCTGGAGTTGCGGTATCGGTTGGGCGTTGAACGCTGGCCCAAACCCGATTATCGCCATCGACAAGTAGGGTGGCAATTTTCGTCCCCCCTACATCGACTCCCAGCCGCCAGCCATTGGCGTTCCGGCGCTGTCGTTGATCCACGCAAACCCCCTATACAAGGAACTAAGTGGCTAAGCCTGTCGGGGGTGGTTTGCTGGAACTTAATCCCGAACAATGCCTAGCTCATTGGCTAGTAACAGAGCTGCTGCACCTAAGGTAACAATATCGCTGCCGAGGGTGCTCACTTGCACATCGGTGGCGGCGACCAAAGTCTGCAAAGCGTGTTGTGCTAGCGAACGGCGTAACGGTTGGAGTAAATCATTGCCAAGTTGGGCCAGCGACCCAGCGAGGATAATTGATTGAGCGTTGAGCAAACCCACTACATTTGCAATGGCGATGCCAAGATAGTAGGCGGCTTCGTCAACCAAGGCTCGGACAGTCGGATCATTCGCGGCTAAGGCCGCTTGGACCTCGGCAATTGTCCATGGCTGTGATTGTGGTTGGGTTGCATCAAGTTTTGTTAGCAGCGCACTTGTGCTGGCAACAGTTTCGAGGCAGCCATAATGGCCACAACGACAGAGAGTTCCATGAGGTTGAACCACGACGTGACCGATTTCACCCGCTCCCCAAGCATCACCACCAACAATTCGACCATTGATAAAAATGCCTGCGCCGATCCCACGCCCAACGTTGATCACCACAAGGTTTGCCGCGTTGCGCTGGCTGCCAAACGTGTGTTCAGCAATCGCCGTTACATGACTATCGTTGGCCAAATAGACCGGTAACCCATAACGCTTGCCCAACAAATCGCGGAGTGCGAGATTGTGCCAACCAAGGTTGACTGCTTGTTGGACAACTCCAGCGGTGGTGTTAATCACCCCTGGTGCGCCGATGCCAATTCCGAGAACTGGGCTGTGGGTGTTCGCCAGCAATTGATCAATCAGTTGATACAATTGTTCGAGAACATTGCCCCCATTCAGCGCGAGCGTTTGGCGTTGGCGAATTGCCCCACGTAAGTTGATAATCGTGCCCCGCAGTTCGTGTCCCGCAACATCCAAACCGATCAAGTGACGACCATCATCCAATACGCTCAGCAATGTCGCTGGCTTTCCACCACCAGAGGGCGCTAACCCGACTTCTTGCACCAATTCTTCTTCGAGTAGGATCGCGACGTTACTCGAAACTGTGGTTGGCGTGAGGTTGGTTAAGCGTGCTACATCCACCCGACTAATCGCGCCACCGTCGTAGATGGCTTTGAAGACAAGTCGGTAGTTGTGAAGCTTGCTTTGCTCCCGACTGGCTTTCTTGGGCAGTCCCTGCATAACTTATTCCAATGAATTTACTAAGTGAGAGTATCCCACAAGCGGCTCAATTTGTCAAGCGCAGCTTTGCGAGGGGCAAAAGGCTGAGCTTCGAGGATCAGAATAGTCTGATTTTAGGAGAGTGTAATCGCTTCCATTGCAGCGTTAACGCGACTATTTCTGAATACGGTTCTATTTTATCCGATAATTGATAAGTAGGGGTCAGGGATCAGGGGTCAGGGGTCAGTATTAAGAACGTAGAACATAAGGAAAAGGATGAAGGATGAATTATGAGGGATGAAGGCAGTAGGAACAGAATCTAAAAAATCTGTGTCAATCTGTGGCTAAAATAAGCATGCATGGAATTCGTGCAATTCGTGCAATTCGTGGCTAAAATTGCCTTCATGGATCAAAAAAGGGATCGATAACAACCACGTTACCGATCCCCAACCACCGATCCCCAATCCCCCGCTTCTCGAACTACTTCACAATATAGGGCATAAATACCTTATATTGGCTGACTGGAATACTATTAGCGGTTGAAACCAAGCTGGTACTGCTAGTTGCGCTACTATCAGCAGCCGAAGTTGCTGTAACCGTGACGCTATCGGTGCTATTGGCAGTGGCGTTGGCCGGAATTGCCACCGATACTTGGACTGTAGTGCTTGCACCAGCCGCCAAATTAACACTGGTTTGACTCAAGGTTGTTGACCAAACGTTGCCACTCAAGCTCAGGTTAAAGCTATCGCTCACATTGCCTGTGTTAGTGACGCTCAGCGTGTAGGTGATGGTTGAACCAACGAAGCCACTCAAGGCTGCTTGCGGTGCACTAACTGCGACATCATGGACAGTCGAGCTACCAACATTCAAAACCACCGGAACCGTTTGGTCGCCGTTGACGGTATTGGCTCCTGCGTTAACCCGCAAGCGAGTGCGATAAGTGCCATTGGCAAGGCCTGTAGCATTGGCAGTCACTTGGACGTTCGCCGAACCACGCGCTGCTACATCAAAGTTGCTGGGTGTCCAACTGAGCCATGGGGCACTACCAGCATAGGCCGCAAATTGAATTGTCAAATTATCGTGCAAACGGCCAGTGCTGTTATAGACCCACTGATAGCCATTGGCCCCAGTGCTATCTTCGATACCAACGCTAACGCTATTTTGGGTATCAACGTTCTGATAATTGAGCGTAACATCGCCAGTTGTCAGATTCAGCACAAATTGAAAATCTTCGGGGCTGAAGTTGCCATTGTTTGCCCAGTGTGGCACACCACTAAATTCAACAATAAATTGATTGTTGGCGCTATCGTTATAGGTAAAGACCCCGTTCGTGCCAGTCAAGTTCTCTGGATCAAGGTCGTCCCACAAGGCTGCAATCACGTTGTTGGGAGTTGAGGTGCTTGGCACAACGCCGTTGGTCGATGTACCAGTTGAGCTACAGGTGGTGGCGTTGGTTGGGCTAACGAAACCATTGCTATTGACAATCAATTTGCTATAGGCGGTGCCATAGTAATTGAAGCTGCTTGGCAAGTTCACCACCGAACAGGTATCATCGCCTAAACTGAGGCGAGTGCCAGTGCTACTGATATCGTTCCAAGTATAGCTTGGGCCGCCAGCATCATCGCTGCTCTTAACTTCATAGCCAGTTGGGGCTAGCGAGATGGCGGCATTCAGGCTTGTACCACCAGCATTGCCCACCACTAAGGTGCGATCTTGGCTGCCACTGGCCACATTGAAAGTCAATGGGCTGGGCGAGGTCGTCAAGACTGCCAACTGCGCCAAACTCAAATCTTGAGTTGTGAACGTATTACTGCTAACAGTCAGGTTGTAGCTAGCCGGAGTCAAGCCAACACCACTGGCCTTGAGTGTATAGCTACCAACTGGCAATTCCAAACGATAGCTGCCATCAGTGCCGCTGGTCGTCGTGCTGGTAAAGGTGCCAGTTGTGGCGACAATCGTCGCATTGGCAATTGGCTGATTGTTATCGCTTGCGCGGACAAAGCCAACCAAGCCTTGCGGTGCAACATCGAGCCATTGAGCGCTGACCGGACCCCAGTTGCCCGCAGCATCGCGCCCACGGAAATAGACTAAGTGGCGACCAGCATTCAAGTTTTGCGGAATGGTTGCATTGACCGCTTCTTGAGTGCTGTTGAAGCTGCCATCAGTTGCGCTCAGGCTAATTGCAGTTGCCCCAGCTCGCCATGGTGGCGTATCAACATAGGCTTCGGCAGCAGCAATTGTTTGGTTACCATTGGTTACATCATTAATCGTTGCCATCAATTTGTAACCATTGCTCATCGATTGAGCGGTTACATTCAACGCATCTGGGCCACGTTGTAACAAATATGGTGTCCGCGCAACTTTCGAGGCATACAAGAAGGCTGGCAAGTTGCGACCCCAGAAATTACCAGGTGCTTGGCCATCCAGACAGGTAAATGCTGGGAAGAAGCCGCTACATGTGCCCGATTCTGGCCCAATTTCAAAGGTATAGGCCGCTACCCCTAACTCACCATAAGCCCAATCATCGGTTGTACCACTAGTTGGATACAGCTCGTCGGATTTTTGCGGTGTGTAGCCGTTGTAGCTGGCGAATTTCGTGCCCAAACCACGCAAATCGGCATCGTTTGGCGCAAGTTGGGCTGAGTGACCATATGGCCACAAAACCAAATCGCTATATGAGTGAATTGAGATATAGACCCCGGTTGTGGTATCTGGCGCAGGATCAGTATCACTTGGCCCACGTTGATCAGCAAATACGCCACGAATCCATTGTTGTAAAGTGGCAACTTCTGGCTCTGAAGCAGCTGAAACGCCAGGCCATGTTGCACCACAACGATCACCATTCGGGCTATCGACTTCGCCCCAGTGGAACGATGAGTTGCGGTTGAGGTCGATCCCAATATTCACGCCGCTACAGCCTGAGGTATCAACCGTGTTGCGATTTTTGCGTTGCGATAAGCTTTGCTCGGCAATCTTGCGCCCATCGGGGTTGACAAAAGGCACAATCACAATTGTGTGCTCATCAAGCAACCAATGCACATCGGGGTCGGTTTCATAGCGCGAAAGCAAATACTCGGTATAGCGCAAAGTCAATTCAGCGGTTGACATTTCACGAGCGTGAATCGCCGACATTAAGAAGAAGGTTGGTTTTGGCCCAGGAATCAACGAATTGGTCAGCGTGATCCCGCGCAAATCGTAGCCTGCTGGCCCACCAGCGGTCACTTTATCCCATGAAGTCCCATACGTGAATAAATCCGTTAGGTTGGGATAGGTCGCATGCCATTGATCAAGTAAGGCGTAGCCTTCTTCAACCGTGCGAAATCCACCTTGGACTGGCATGATTGAAGGTTCTTGCAACAAACGAGTTTGCTCTTGATCAATTTCAGCGACAAAGCCTTCTTGTTGCAATTTGGCCAATTCGCTTGGCGTAATTAATGCAAACAAATCGTGCTTATCACGCATTTCCAACAAATCAAGGCCACGTGCACTAAGTGCCAGCGAATCAGTGCGATCTTTGGCCTCAATCCGCGCCACAATCCGTTGTTCTTCGACCACAGGCTGGGCTTGGGTACGTTGGGGCAGCGAAATCACCACCAAGCTACTCCACAAGCCAATTAACGCGAGGATTGTCCCAATTAACGACCAACGATGCCTCAGACGGTCCATACAAGCGACCTCCACACAGTGTGAGCCTAGCGCCGTGCCAGAATCTCCTTCGATTTTTACGCTAGGGAAGTTTTGGGGAATACCGACTCTTCATTGAGGCTCTATTTTATCATTATTAAGTATTCGTAATGCAGCTTTGGCGATATGCGATTAAATTGAAAGGATGAATTATGAGGGATGCACGTCAGAACATAGAGCAAAGAATATAGGAATTGGGGATCGGTTGTTGGGGGGCAGGGAAAGTATGAATGATGAATTATGAGGGATGAATGCAGAAGAAACAGAATCAAGCAAATTTGGGCCAATCTGTGGCAAAAACGGCCCTTCTCGATCTTCGCGTTCTTTGTGGTTTCAGCCTTCGTTCCCTTCGTGTCATTAGTGGATCAAAACCGATCCCCGATTGCCAAATACCGCTACAATAACCCAAGCACTCTGCTAGTGTAAGGACATTATTATGAAGAAGCTTTTGAGTGGCATGCTTTTAGCTGGGGTGATTGTGGGCTGTGGTGGCCAAGCAACTCCAACTGCTGTTCCGGCAACAGCGACCAACCAAACAACCCCAACTAGCCAAGCCTTGAATCCAACCGCCACTGCTGCAACTGTGGTTGATAACCCAATTACACCAACCCCATTGCCAACCAAACCAACAGCCCCAATCTTTACTGCTGACGATGAGCGTTGGGCTGGCCGTTCGATCTACTTTATTATGATCGATCGCTTTGCCAATGGCGACCCAAGCAACGACAACGCCGATGGTTTTGCAGCCGATCGTAGCGACCCACGGCGTTGGCATGGCGGCGATTTTCGCGGCATTATCGAGCGGCTCGATTACATCAAAGGCATGGGCTTTGGTGGCATTTGGATCACGCCAGTCAGTAAGCAAAATTCAACCAATGCCTACCATGGCTACTGGCAATACGACCCCTACCAAATTGACCCGCATTTTGGCACGCTGGAAGAATTGCGCGAATTGGTCAGCGAAGCTCACAAACGCGATATGTTGGTGATGCTCGATGTTGTGCCCAATCATATGGGCGATTTCTTGCCTGGCTCGAAAGCTGCTCCGCCATTCGATGACCCAGCCTGGTATCACAACAAGGGCAACATTCAAAATTATGGCAATCAACAAGAGGTTGAAGATGGCGATTTGCTAGGGCTTGATGATTTAGATCAGGATAATCCTGCTACCCGTGCTGAATTACTCAAATGGATTGCTTGGCTCAAAACCGAAACTGGGCTTGATGGCTTGCGAGTTGATACGGCCAAACATTTGCCCAAAGATTTTCTACGCGAATTTGATCAAGCGGCCAATACGTTTTCGCTGGCCGAGGTATTTAGCAGCGATGCTGGCTATGTTGCGCCCTACACCGAATTTAACGATGCAATTTTGGATTACCCCTTGCATAGCGCCTTCAAAGAAAGTTTAGTCGGTGGTCGCACCCTGTTGGTAATTCAGCGGGTGCTCGAAAATGCCGATCAACAGTATCGCAATGTCCATGTCAACGGCACATTTCTCGATAACCACGATAACGAGCGCTTTTTATGCTTGGCAACCGGCGGCCCCAACGCCGATAAAACTACGCAATTGCGGCATGCTTTGGCGGTGCTTTATAGCTTGCGTGGCATTCCGATTGTCTATTATGGCACCGAGCAAGAGCTAAAAGGCTGCAAAGATCCCTTCAACCGCGAAGATGCCTTTGAATTGAATGCGACGGATGTACCAGTTTATCAATGGATCAGTCAACTCAATCAGATTCGCCAAGCCCATCCAGCCTTGCAACGGGGCATGCTCGAAAGCCGCACAACTGCTGGCGATGCATGGGCCTTCCAACGCACGGCTGGCAACGATACGGTCGTGGTTTGTATCAATAACACGTGGAAACCACTCGATTTGGCAGTAACTGGTTTGACTGAAATTGCTGATGGTGAGGTTTTGACTGATGCGCTTGGTGGCGGTCAAATGAGCGTCAAAAGTGGCGAAATGAATTGTGCTTTGCAACCAAAGCAAGTGCTGATATACACCCGCTAATGCTGACAGCAAGCCCAGCGCCAAGCCTGAAGCTAGTTTGGCGCTGGAGTTTGTTGGCTACAGCGCCTCTATTTCGCCGCGCAAACGACCAAGGGCTTGCTCGACGCTGGCTAGTTCGTTGCGAGCGTGTTGCAGTTGCTCGTTTTGAAATTTGACGAAGCGGGTATAAGGCGCAACGGTTTCAGTCACGCGCTCGATCGATTGATCGATTTCAGCATAGACTTGTTTGCTCAACGAGCGCACAATTTTATCGCGCAGTTCGCTAACTTTTTTGTGAAACTCGCGCTTGGCCTGGGCACGTTTGGCCGGAATCAAATAGGCTCCGCCTGCGACTGCCAACACGCTCAAGCTGATGCCGGTAAAATCGAGTAACGCTCCGTGCGCCAAAATCACAAATAATGCGCCAAAGCCGACCGCGCCAACGCCAGTCAAGGCGGTTGTGGCAATTGTGCCTTGCAAATCCATGGCTAATTGTTTAGCTTCGGCATCGCGATTATAGCTTTGCACAATTTGGCTGGTGCTACGGCCAACCGAATCGATCAACGATTGACGGTTGTAGTTGAAATTTTGACCAACATTGCCAACCATCTCATCTTTATGGCGCGAAATTTGGCGACGATCGATATAAGCATTAACATCTTGCCACAGTTTGAGATTACGCTCGATCAACCAATCGATAATTTGCTGGGTGATGCGATCAGTTTCAGCATCGAGATCACCCACCACTTGATCGCGAAAACGTTGTTCAAGCAAATCTTTTTTGATTAAGTCACGTGCTCGGCCCAAACGAATTTGTTCATCGAAAAAGCTATGGCCACGCTGCTCAAATTCGTGAATCAAATTTTCGAGCTGGGCAATCCGCGGCGTGAAATCACGTTGCATATCAGCTTTGTAAACCTGAATTTGGCCCTCGATATTGTTGATCGCCTTGATATCTTCGCTTAGGGTATGCAAGCGCTCGTCGGAAGCAGTGCGATAGGTTGTGGCCAGTTTTTGACCAACGCCCAAGGGATTGAGCAATTTGAGCCGTACCCGTTCACCTTCATCAAGTGTGCGCAGCAAATATTCTTCCATGGCATTGAAGCCACTTTCGGCCCAGAGCTTGGGGTCGTCGTTTTCGCGGGCACGTAAGGCCGAGCGAGCCGAAACCGCAAAAATCATGGGGGTGCTGCCCAGCAAAGTTGTGGCATTACTCCGCACAAATTCAAGCACTTCACCCCGGCCTTTTTCATCGAGAATATCGATTTTATTGATCACCAAGATGATTTTTTTGCCCCATTCGCGAATATGCTCAAGGAAGGTGCGCTCGCTCTCGGTAAAAGGTCGATCGGCTGACGTGATAAATAAGACCAGATCCGAGCGGGGCACAAAGCGTTTGGTCAATTCCTCGTGGCGGCGAATAATTGCATTCGTGCCAGGCGTATCGACGATATTCAAATCGCCAAGCAAGGGCGCGGGATGGGTGCGCAACAACAGAAAATCTTCGAGCAATTGCGAATCTGGTTGCTCGCCAAAACGCAAAATATTAATGCGATCGGTGGTTGGCGTAACCCCTTCAGGCAACACACGATCGCCGAGCAAGGCATTGATAAAGCTCGATTTACCAGCGTTGAACTCGCCAGCAACCACAATTAAAAAGAGTTCGGCCAGTTGTTCAGTGGCTTCGCGCAAACGAGCAGCATCAGTGGCAGTCACATCAGCGCCAAATTGCTCCAACGCATGATGCAAACGATCAAATAAGCTTTGCTCGGCAGCGCGTAGCTCAGCTTCACGTTCACCAAGAATGGATTGAGCGCCAACATGGGCCATGGATTAGTCCTTATCTCTATGAGTAGGGTGCTACTCAATCTGACTGTGATTGCTCACCTAAAGTTGCAATCTATTGTTGATTAATCACAACTCGTGCCATAAACGTGCCCTCACCCCCAACCCTTCTCCCGCAGCGGCGAGCGAGGGGCATTTGGTTTCGTGGTTCCCCCTCGCTCGCTTGCGGGAGAGGGGGCTAGGGAGTGAGGGCATGAAAATCGAGTGATTAATTAATCTAAACTCAATTTATAGCCAAAGCCGCGCACAGTCAGCACAAAGCGTGGCGCAGATGGATCGATCTCGATGCGCTGGCGCAAACGATAGATCAAGGCATCAATGGCATTGTAATCGTAGACCTCATAATCCCACACGCCAATCGCAATTTGCTCTTTGCTCACGACCTCGCCACGGCGATTGTAGAGCAACTCTAGCAGCTGAAATTCCTTGGCAGTGAGTTGTGGGTCAAGCCGTTTACCCCGCACATAAACTTCCTTGGCTGCACTATCGACGTGCAATTCAGCTTGATCTTGGGTAGCGATCCGATGCATGACCACGGGTGGCGGTGTGCCCTTCATGGTTGCTTCGGGATCGCGAAAAATGATCACTGTATCGGCGACCCAAACTTCGTCGTTATTGCGTAAGGGTGCGAGGCCATTGACCTTAACCCCATTTAAATAGGTTCCGTTGGTGCTATCGAGATCGCGAATATAACAGCCGGCTTCATCGCGTTCCAAGCGGGCGTGACGGCGCGATGCTAAACGATGATCGATGACAATATCGTTGGCCACATCACGCCCGATGGTGAGAATGGTTTGTTCCCATGGCATAAGTCGCGGTGGCACATCTTGGTTCTTAATTGTTAGCGATGGCACAGGCTGATCGCTCATAAAAAATTCCTCCTCAAACACACGATGCATGGAGAGGCGTGGTATGGTATGCTAGAGTCTTAGTCAGAGACAAAGCAAAAGGGCTATGCTAGAATGTGACGCGATTCTAACATAGGGCTTCTGAATGCGCTAGAGGCGCAAGGAGCGGGCGTTTGACTTCTTGGAATGGTCGCCAATTTGGCAAGTATATTTTGCACAACGAAGTTGGGCGCGGTGGTATGGCCCGCGTTTTTCGTGCGACTGATACCACTTTGCAACGAACGGTTGCACTTAAAATTCTTGCACCTCAGCTGGCGAGTGACCCTGAATCGAGCCAGCGCTTTGAGCGCGAAGCGATTACCGCTGGCAATTTGCATCATCCTAATATTGTAACCATTTTTGATGTTGGTGAGGCCGAAGGCTTGCCCTACATCGCCATGGAATATATTGCTGGGCGTTCGCTCCAAGCAGCCATCGATGAACAAGGTGCGCTTGGGTTGGGCTATGCCGTGGCGTTGTTAATGCCCGTGGCTGAGGCCTTAGATTATGCCCATTCGCAGCAAGCAGTGCATCGTGATGTCAAACCCCACAATATCTTGCTCAATGCCGATGGTCGGGTGTTATTGACCGATTTCGGCATTGCTCAAGCACCAGTTGTTAATGATAAGCGTCTAACCCGCGCCGGGATGTTTATGGGCACGCCAGAATATATTGCCCCTGAACAAGCCTCAGCTCAGTTGGTTGATGGCCGCTCCGATTTATATGCTTTAGGAATTGTGGCTTTTGAAGTGATCACTGGCCAAGTTCCCTTTACTGGAACGGTTCCAGAGTTGCTGGTTGCTCACACCTACACGCCGCCGCCAGCGATCACCAGCCTTGTACCTGGCTTACCAGCGGCTTTCGATAAGGTCTTTGAGCGAGCATTGGCCAAGCAACCAAGCGACCGCCCGCCATCGGCAGTTGCCTTTATCGATGCCCTACGCACGCTCTCCGGTCGAGCTGGCATTACGATTCCTAGCAAAGACGATTTGCGCGGCTTGGCGGTTCCGGCTGGTTCTTCAGCTGGCAAAGCTACTGTGGCGATAAATGCGCTGCCATCCTTGCAACGCCAACATGATCCGAACGCTCAAACCGATGTTGGCTCGATTCAGCCGCAAGCCCGACCTGCCACACCTGTGCCGCAACCTGTGCCCCGCCCAAGCAATCCGAATCCAACGGCACGAGTTGCGCCGAGTGCTCAATCGCGGCCTCAAGCTGCTCCGGCTCAGCCCCGCCCGCGCCCAACGCCGCCAAGCAGTAGTAATGCTGCACGGCCTCGCATGCGCACTCGTCCGGTGATGCGCACGGCCACAACCAGCGATCCTTTAAAAATTATTTACCCTGTCGCGATCATTATAACCCTAGCTGTGTTGGGGATTGTATTCTGGCAACGGATTGGTCAGGGCAATCGCGGTTTGATTTCATTGCCAACTGCCACCCAAACCAGCAGCTTATCAGGGCCATTTGTGCCCGAATCGACGCGGATTCCCACGGCGATTCCGAGCAATACGCCTGAACCAACTCCAACCGATGCGCCAACCGAGCCGCCCAGCGCCACGCCTGAGCCAAGCGCAACTGTGCCATCGAATACACCGACGCGCACAATCCAACCAACGCGCACCGTGCCGCCGACCCGCACCACCCAACCAACGACGGTTGTGCCATCGAATACACCAGTTGAGCCAACGCCAATTCAAGCAACGCCAACTGATGTGCCACCGCCAACCCCAACCAATGGCCCAACCGCTGCGCCAACCCAAGATCTGCCAACCGTGACGAATCCTGGGGTTGAGCCAACTGTGGTTTATCCGTTGCCACGGCCTGCGCCGTCGCCGATCTCCTGAGGTTGGCTGGTGAGTTTGCGTAATTTGCCAGCGGTGCATGGGCTGATTGGCCTGCTAGCCGAGCGTTTTCCCGAATTGCCTGCCCAATGGTTAGTTGAGGCTGCCCGAACGAGCCTTGAGCAGGCTCGCCACGCGATTCGCAACCATGCTGCTGAATGTTCAATTGAGCAGATTTTGGCCCATGCTGAGCGCTTAATCCTCCAGCGCCAACAACCTCCACTGCGTCAAGTGATTAATGCTACCGGCGTGATTTTACACACCAATCTTGGGCGTGCGCCGCTCAGTGCTGCTGCCCATCAGGCCATGATTACGGCCAGTGCTGGCTATAGCAACCTCGAATACGATTTGGCGCAGGGCGAGCGTGGTTCACGCAATAGTTTGTTGGAGCCACAACTGCAACGCTTGACCGGAGCCGAAGCGGCGTTGGTGGTCAATAATGCGGCGGCGGCGATGCTGCTCTGTTTGAGTTGTTTCGCCCAAGGCCGCGAAGTAATTGTGAGTCGCGGCCATGCAGTTGAAATTGGCGGCGGCTTTCGAATTCCTGATATTTTGCGTCAAAGTGGTTGCACTTTAGTCGATGTTGGCACGACCAACCGCAGCTATTTGCCCGATTATACGGCAGCGATCACCAACCAAACCGCAGCGTTATTGCATGTCCATGCCTCGAATTTTCAGGTGCTGGGATTTACCCACGAGCCAAGTGTGGCCGAATTAGCACAAGCCGCCCATGAGCATCAAAAACTTTTGATTTGCGATCTTGGCAGCGGCGCGTTGTTGGATACCCAGAGCTTTGGCTTGGCAGCTGAGCCAACGGTTGCCATGATGGTTCAAGCCAAGGCTGATTTAGTAGTGTTCAGCGGCGATAAATTGCTTGGTGGCCCGCAAGCAGGGCTGATTGTCGGCAAACGCCAGCTGATCGATCAACTGCGCAAACATCCATTATTGCGGGCGCTACGGGTTGATAAATTGACGATTGCCGCCTTGAGTGCCACGCTTATGGCCTATGAAACCGAGCGAGCGAGCAGCGAAATTCCAATCTGGCGCATGGTGGCTAGTTCGCTTGATGAATTAGAACAACGCGCAATCCCGCTGCTGGCGCAATACCCCGCTGCCCAACTTGTGGCAACTCATGCTACCATTGGCGGTGGTTCGCTGCCTGGCTCAAGCTTGCCAAGCCGAGGGCTAGCCCTTGACGGCGCGGCTGAAGCTTTGAGCAAACAACTTCGTGCCAACGACCCACCCATTGTTGGCCGAATTCAAGCGCAGCGCCTAATCCTTGATCTGCGGACTGTGCTACCTGAGCAGGATGCAGTGCTTATGGCGGCGTTAGCAGCCCTCGATCCAGCCTAACCTGTCATAGAGAGGGACGCAACCTATGACTTCGAATCAAGTGGCGGCACTGCTTGAAACAGCGGTGGCGGCGTTATATGCTGGCGACCGTCGCAGCGCCCGGGTTTATTTAACCCAAGCTTTAGCCCTAGAACCCTATAACGAAATCGCTTTGCTTTGGCTGAGTGGCGCGGTTGAGTTGCCCGAACAGCAAATTGCCTGCTTGGAGCGGGTGCTAGCGATCAATCCCTATAACCATGCAGCGATTCGCGGTTTGGCCAGTTTGCGCGGCCCACTTGAGCCGATTGTCGCTGAGCCTGAGCCATTGCCGCCGTGGAGCCCGCCTGAGCCATTGAGTTTGAGCCAATTGGCTGAATTGCCAGTCTGTTGTTATGCCTGCGATGCCCAATTGTATGCTAGTGCGACCTTTTGTTGGCGCTGCCATGTCCATGTGCGCTGCTGTGCCAATTGTATTTTTAATCGCTATGTTGAATGTAAAACCGAGCAAGCAATTCAATCGGAGCAACTGCCCAACTGTTGCCCATGGTGGCGACCAATTTAAAAGGCTAGCTTTTGACTTCTCTGGCCCCTAATGCTAGCATGGCGGCTATCTGAATTGATTGTATATAGCAGCAATGAGGCAGAATGCGATTATCAACCAAAGGTGAATATGGCGTGCGAGCGTTATTTGATTTGGCTCAGCACTATGGCGAAGGTTTGGTGCAAAGCCACGAAATTGCCGAGCGTCAAGCTATCTCAGAAAATTATCTCAATCAATTGTTAATCGCATTACGCAAAGCTGGCCTGATTACCAGCGTGCGTGGCCCTCAAGGTGGTCATCAGTTGGCTCGCCCGCCCCAAGCAATTAGCTTGCTTGATGCCATTTTGGTGTTGGAAGGGCCATTGTTGCCAACACCCGAAGGCGCAAGCCTCGATACCTTCGATGCTGGTTTGTTGGGCGAAGTTTGGGGCGAATTACGTGCCGTGATCGAAGGCCATCTCAGCGAAATGACCATCGCCGATCTCTGTCAACGTAAACACCAGCAACTCGATTCGCCGATGTATTATATTTAGGTATCAGGGGCTAGGAATCAGGGGTCAGGAGTTGGCTTGATTTATGGTTGATCTTTTATTTTACATTCCTCGGACTAGTCCCTAGCATCTGACCCCTGACCCCCTCTTCTTATAGTTTTTATGGAGCGTTCATGGCTTCGCCAACATTTGAACAAGTGCAAGCATGGGCTGCGGCTGGCTACACCCAATGTGCAGTCTATCGTGAGTTAGTCGCCGATTTGGAAACGCCAGTGTCGGCGTACTTGAAGGTTGCTCAGGGCCACTATAGTTTCTTGCTTGAAAGTGTTGAGGGTGGCGAGCAAATTGGTCGCTATTCATTTATTGGCTGCGAACCACATTTGATTATTCGCGGTCTCGGCCAGCAAAGTATTATTGAAACTGCCAATGGCGAACGTACCAGCTTTGATGATCTGACGACGCTTGATCAATTAGAACGCTTGGTGGTTGGCACGCAACGCGCTAACCCTGCGCCTCAACCTGATTTGCCACGCTTTACGGGCGGGGCGGTCGGCTTTTTGGGCTATGAAACTGTGCGTACTTTTGAACGTTTGCCTGCGCCAACCCTGCGCCCCTTGCAAATTCCCGATGGCGTGTGGATGGTGGTCAAAACGGTTTTGGCTTTCGACCATGTGCGCCATACGATCAAAATTATGAGCACACTGGTGTTCGATTCGGCGGTGGATTTGGCGACTCAATTTGCCGAAGCCAACAAAGCCATCGAAGCCATGACCAAGAAACTTGTGCGGCCATTAGCGCCCGAAGTCTATAGCTCAAGCGCTGCCTCGCCCAGTTTGCCCGAACTCAACGAGCAATTGCAATCAAATCAATCATTTAGTGAATTTAGCGCCGCGATTGAAAAAGCCCGCGAATATATTCGGGCTGGCGATATTTTCCAAGTGGTCTTATCGCAGCGTTTTCAGCGTGAAACCGATGCCGAGCCATTTGCCGTCTATCGAGCACTGCGCACGGTCAATCCATCGCCCTATATGTTCTTTTTGAATGTGCCTGACGCGGCAATTATTGGGGCATCACCCGAAATGTTGGTGCGGGTTGAAGATGGCATTATCGAGACCCACCCAATTGCTGGCACACGCCGCCGTGGACGTGATGCCGATGACGAAGCACGCATGCAGGCTGAATTATTGGCCGACGAAAAAGAACGGGCTGAGCATTTGATGCTGGTTGATCTTGGACGCAACGATGTGGGGCGGGTTTCGCTGCCTGGCACCGTCCACGTGCCCAAATTTATGCAAATTGAAAAATATTCGCATGTGATGCACTTAGTTTCGGTGGTCAAAGGTACTTTGGATACTTCGCGCTACTCGCCATTGCATGCCTTACGCGCCTGCTTCCCTGCTGGCACGCTGACCGGTGCGCCCAAAGTGCGGGCCATGGAAATTATCGCTGAATTAGAGCCAACCCAACGCGGGCCATATGGTGGTTGCGTTGGCTATGTCTCGTTTGGCGGGTTGTCGCTTGACACAGCGATTACTATTCGCACAATGGTTATCAAAGATGGAGTGGCCTATATGCAAGCGGGCGCGGGGATTGTCGCCGATAGCGATGTTAAATTGGAAGATCTCGAAACCCGCAACAAAGCTGGTTCGCTGATTCGAGCCTTGCACGTCGCCGAGATGTTGGAGTTGTAAATGAGGGATTAGGGACTAGGAACTAGGGGTCAGCATGTATCCATTGTTTGGTTTGAATGATAAGTTAGCTAGGTATGAATTGCTATAAACTCAATAATCTAGCTACGTTCCTGATCCCTAGAGCCTGACCCCTGACCCCTCGCAAATTATGGACGCATACCTTGATATTGAAACAACCTGGCAGCGCACGATTAGCGTGATTGGGATTTACTTGCCCCGGCGTGGTACAGTTCAACTGGTTGGCGCTGGGGTTAGTGATGTTAACTTGTACGCGGCCTTGGCAGGAGTCGAAACGATCTATACCTTTAATGGAGCAAGTTTTGATCTGCCAATTATTTACAAAGCCTTGGGCGCAGATTTAAAGCGCGAGTTTGGGCATTGCGATCTCTTGCGCGAATGTCGGCGGCAAAATCTGCGCGGTGGCTTGAAAGTTGTTGAACAAAAGATCGGAATTGCGCGTTCTACCCATGGGATTGATGGTCGTGATGCCTTGCGTTTGTGGCAAGCCTACGAAAACTATAACGATCAAAACGCTTTAGATTTATTATTACGTTACAATCGCGACGATATTATTCATTTGCCACGTTTGCGTTGTTACTTACATAAACTAGCTGAGCCTGATTTGCACCCGCATGTTACGATTTGGCATGCGTCTGAGCAATCGTTGCTGTCGCCATTGAGCGACGAGGAGTATTAGTGGGGCGATGAGCGAACAACCACGAATTCTCAATAATCGCTATCAATTAGAGCGAAAACTAGGCCAAGGCGGCATGGCAACGGTCTATCTTGGGCGCGATTTGCGACTCAATCGACCAGTTGCAATTAAAGTGTTACATGGTCAATATGCCAGTGATGAACAATTTTTGCGCCGCTTTAAGCACGAAGCCGATGCCGCCGCCCAATTAGGGCATCCCAATATTGTGCGGGTATATGATATCGGGGCTGAGGGCGATCTGCACTATATTGTAATGGAATATGTCCAAGGTACCGATCTCAAAGAAATTATTTCGTTGCAAGCACCCTTGCCAGTGCCCCGCACCTTGGCGATTGTGCGTCAAGTGGCTGAGGCCTTGCAAGCAGCCCACGATAGCGGCTTGGTGCACCGCGATGTCAAGCCGCAAAATGTCTTGATTGATGCTAATGATTATGCGCGGCTCAGCGATTTTGGCATCGCCAAAAGCAAGCAATCTTCGGCATTAACCGACCCAGGTACAACCTTTGGGACTGCCGATTACCTTGCGCCAGAACAGGCTCAAGGTTTGGGCGCAACCCCACTTTCCGATGTCTATGCCTTAGGCGTACTGACCTATGAGATGCTGACCGGACGTTTGCCGTTTAGTGGCGATTCGCCTTTAGCCGTCGCCTTGCAGCATATCCAAGCAGCGCCGCCACCTTTGCGCAGCTATAATCCGTCGATTCCACCACAGCTTGAGGCGATTGTGCTCCAAGCGATGTCAAAAGATCCGGCTCAGCGCCCACAATCGGCGCGGGCATTTGCCGAGTTATTGCGGCTCTATCGTGAGCGCGGCAACCAAGCGACCATGGCTGTGCCTTCGTCGAATGCCGGGCGTTTGCCGCAAACCCCAGAGCCTGCCGAGGTGCGTCCGCCCCGTCAACAACCAGCGCCGCAAGCGCGCCCGCGCCAAAATTATGCTCCGCCCTTGGCAGCCCAACAGCCCGTGCCAATGAACCAACCCCAAGCACGTCAATCGTCTGGTTGCGGCTTATGGGTGATTGCCACCTTCTTATTGGTTGGGATTGGCGGTTTGGTTTATGTGTTGATGTTTACTGATGTGATGCAATCGATCAGCCAGGCTTTTGGTGGAAACAAGCCGACCCAAGTTACGCCAACTGGTGAGCCAACTCCAGCCCCAGAGATGGTTGAAGTCCCCGATTTGGTTGGCAGAACCGAAAGCGAAGCGCTTGATCTGCTCAAATCGCTTGAGCTTGGCGAACAACGTAAAGAGCCACGCAACGATCTTGCGCCAGCCGCAACCGTGATCGGCCAAGATGTTGCTGCAGGAACGAAGGTTGCCAAAGGCACGGTCATTCCATTTACCTTGAGTTTGGGGCCAGCCCAAGTTGAAATTCCCGATGTAACCCGCCAACAATTCGATGCGGCCTCGGATGCGTTGATTCGCGCTGGGTTTAAAGTTCGGCGCACTGACACGCCCGATCAAACCATTCCGGCAGGCTTTGTTTTGCGCCAAAATCCGCCAGCGGGCTTGAAATTGGCCCAAGGCAGCGAGATTGAATTGGTCGTGAGCGTCGGCGATCTGGTGATTTTCCCTGATCTGATTGGCCGCCAGCGGGCTGAGGCTGAGGCGATTTTGGCAACGCGCAGCGATTTACGCCTCGATATTGTTGATGAGCAAGGACCAGATTTGATTCCTAACTTTGATAGTATCGCGGCGAATACGGTGGTGAGTGCGACCGCCAATGGTCAGCCAATCGATAATGGAGCCTTGATTCCTCGTGGTAGCGTGATTGTGCTTGGGGTGCGTCGCCCATAAGACCAATGGTATCGGTTGAACTGATCACAAGATTGATCAACAGGAGGATTCCAATGAGCCTTGATCGCCAAGCGGCATTTGAACGCCTCGCCAACAATGAACGTTTGACCGACAATTTGACTGATGTGACGGCTAAAGCGCTGTTGCGTTGGGCTGAGCAACAACTTCAGGCTGGGGTGGCCGAGGCCGATGTACTCCAAGCGGCGCGTCAAGCCAATCGTGATGATATTGTTGAGGTAAGCGAGGTGCTGGCAGCAGCCAATTCAGCGCTGAATCAAGCGCATCAAGCGATTGTTACTGAAACACCGCAAACCGCCGAGCCAGCTGCCCAAGTTGGTCAGGCGGCAGCCAATGCCCTAAGCCAATTAATTCCAAGTGTGGTCGCACAAATGAGCAAGCTTGGCCAGAATGTGCTTGATGGGGCAGGTCAAGCCGCCAAACAAAGTGTGATCGCTGCCAAACTCGACCGTATGGGCCAAATGTTGGGCGCAAATGCTCGACCTCGCTCACACCGCATCAAGCGTCGTCGTGGTTGGCGAGGATAAGAACATAGAGCATAGAGCATAGAGCATATATGGGGTTAGAGGTTATAAGATTATTCGTGCAATTCGTGGCTAAAAAAATCTAATCCCTAGCCCCTGACCCCCTACCCACATATCGAAAGGCTGGAATATGGCGCGTAGCACATCAACCACGAAGCTCAAGCCTTGGCAAATTGTCGTGATTCTGGTGATTGCTGGGTTGGTTTATGCCTATCAGGCGGGCTATTTTAATCGTTGGCTTGGCCGTACTAGCCTTGAACCAACCAGCGTGGCTGGGCCAACGACACCCACGAACGCGCCAACAATGGCTGATCCCAATAATGTGATCGCGGCGCTTGATCCAGCTAAAGCCTATGTCGCCGAAGGGGCGTGGTATCAGGTATTTTTTACCCGCCCAAACTACCCTGAAAAAGCAGCTGGACGTAAAGGTGGGGTTGATGCGGCGATGATCGCCGATATTGATGCTGCCAAAAGCACGATTTATATTGCATCGTTCGATTTTGATTTAGAATTGATGACCGATGCCTTGATTCGCGCCAAAAAGCGTAAAGTCAAAGTTCAGCTCGTGGTTGATGATGAAAATTTGGCTTCGCCAGAAGTTGCCGAAACGACTGGACGCTTGGAAGCAGCTAAAATCCCAATTACGTGGGATGAACGCTCAGCGTTTATGCACAACAAAATCGTGGTCATTGACGATACAATTGTTTGGACTGGCTCGATGAATTTGGTTGTAAACGACGTTTATCGTAACAACAATAATATGATTCGTTCAACTGTGCCAGAGCTGGTCGCTAATTATCGTCAGCGTTTTCTCGATTTATATGCTGGCAAAATGGGTAGTAAAGCACCCAAAAATACGCCCAACCCAGTCATTAAATTGGCTGGTGGGGTGCAGATTGAAACTTATTTTTCGCCAGTCGATAAGCCGCGTTCCAAAATTGTCAATTATATTAAAAAAGCCAAACAATCGGTCAACGTGCTCGCATTTTCATTTACCGACGATGATACCGCCCAAGCCTTAATCGATCGCCATGAAGCTGGCTTAGAAGTTCAAGTTGTGATGGAAGCTCGCAACGCCGATGGCACTGGCTCGGAGTTTGGTATTTTAGAAGATGCTGGAATTCCGATTTTACGTGATGCTAATTGTTATATTTTGCATAATAAAACAATGGTAATCGACGAAAAGATTGTGATTACTGGCTCGTATAATTTTACTGCGGCAGCTGAAAATAATAACGATGAAAATTTATTGATTATTACTGATCCCGATTTGGCTCGCCATTATTTGGCTGAATTTGATCGGCTGTATGCCCAAGCCAAAAATCCTGCTGGTTGTGGCCGTTAGCGAGTATTCATGCGGATTTTACAAGTTATTCAGCGCTATTACCCGTATATCGGCGGTTCGGAGCAGGTTTGCCAAGTAATTGCTGAACGGTTGGCAGCCGAAGGGCATACGGTCGATGTTTGGACAAGCAATGCATGGGATCTTGACCATTTTTGGGCGAGCGGTCGGCGCACCATCGATCAGCCAACTGAGCAACACAATGGCGTAGCGATTCGGCGCTTTCCGGTCGTGCGTGCACCAGGCCCAGCCTTGGTCTACCCAATTTTGCGTCGGGCAATGCTCGAATTTGGGCGTTTGCCAGCCACCAGCAGCTTGTTGATGGCGCTCAGTCAAATTACGCCGCGCATGCCAACCTTCAATCGTGCCCTAAGCCAAGAAGTTGGTCAATTTGACCTGATCCATGCAGCCAACATTACCTTAGATTTTATGCTGATTCCGGCGCTAAAATATGCCAAGCAGGCTAAAATTCCGTTTGTACTTTCGCCATACGTCCATTTAGGCGTGCCTGGCGATCGCTCGTTAGTGCGCTATTACACGATGCCGCATCATATTAAGTTAATGCAGCAAGCTGATCGGGTAATCGTGCAAACGCCGCTTGAGGCCGATTATCTGGCTGATTGTGGAATTTCGCGATCAAGCCTGCGTTGCATTGGGGTGGGAGTTGAGCCGCATGAATTGGCGGGCGGCAATGCCGAGCGTTTTCGCCAAGAAACCGGCATTCAACAACCATTTGTGCTGTATATCGGCACCTTGGCCAAAGAAAAAGGTGCATTCGACCTGATTCGTGCGATGGAGCAGCTTTGGGCGAACGGGCGCAGCGAGCATCTGGTGATGGTTGGCACGCCGATGGCCCATTTTGAGCAGCTTTGGGAAACGCTTGATCCTGTCAGCAAACAGCGGATTCATGTGTTTGCGCGAGCGCCGCAAGCACGCAAACGCGATGCTTTGGCCGCTGCTACGCTGTTCGCCATGCCCTCACGCACCGATTCATTTGGAATTGTCTATCTTGAGGCTTGGTTGTATCGTTTGCCTGTGATTGGGGCCAGAGCTGGCGGCGTTCCAGCGGTGATTCGTGAGAACGAAACAGGCTTGTTGGTTGATTATGGCAATGTTGCCCAACTTACAGCAGCCTTGACCAAATTGCTGACCAACCCTGAATTAGCCCAACGACTTGGCCAGCAGGGCTACACCCAAACCTTGGCCGAGCTAACCTGGGAGCACAAATATGCCCAAATTCGGGCGGTGTACGCGGAACTTGTTGAGGCTAGGGGTCAGGGGTCAGAGATCAGGGGCTAGGAAGTCAGACTATTTAACGCAGAGGCGCAAAGTTATGAGGGTGGGGTTAGAGATCAGGGGCAGACTTTACTCTAGCGGAATTAGGAATAACATGCACGAATGCGGGAATGAGAATCCTTCGTGTGCTTCGCGCCCTTCGTGGTTTCAATCCTGATCCCTGACCCCTGACCCCTCGTTTAGAAAGGCTAGTGCATGGAACATACAACGGCAACGTTTACAGGTGGCAACAACACGACGATTTTTTATCAAACATGGCGGCCATCTGCACCCAAAGCCACGGTAGTGGTGGTGCATGGCTATGCCGAGCACAGCGGGCGATACCAGCATGTGGCCGAGGCTTTGGTGACGGCCAACTATAGCGTTTGGGCGCTTGATCATCGTGGCCATGGGCAATCGCAAGGCAATCGCGCAACGGTCAAACATTTTGATGAATTTGTCAACGATTTAGCCAGTTTTGTGCGATTGGTGCGCGATAAAGAGCCAAATGGCCCGTTATTTATGCTTGGCCATAGCATGGGTGGCTTGATCAGCACGCTCTACACCTTGGACTATGGACATAATTTGCATGGCTTGGTTTTGACTGGGCCAGCCTTCAAAGTTGATGCCACAACTCCTAAAGTCGTGGTAAAAGTTGGGGCATTTATTAGCAAATTTCTGCCAAACCTACCAGTTGCCCCATTCGATCCCCAGTGGAATAGCCGTGATCCCAAGGTGGTCGAGGCCTTCAAAGCTGATCCATTGAATTATAAAGGTGGCATTAAAGCCCAAATGGGCAATTCCATGATCAATGCAACACGAGTGATCGACCAACGTGCCAACGAAATTAGCTTGCCAGTGCTACTCTTGCAAGGCTTGGCCGATCGCTTGGTTAGCCCCGCTGGGGCGATGCACGCCTTTGGATTGTTCAAATCGCAAGATAAAACCCTGCATAGCTACCCTGGCTTGTATCATGAAGTGCTGAACGAGCCAGAACAAACCACATTAATCCCCTTAGTTATCGAATGGCTTGATGCCCATATGGCCTAAATTTGCCCATATTTCAAGCCATGCCAAAGCAATTTTGCGCTGTTACGCACCAAGCGCTCGGGATCGATTGTGCCTTGCGGTGTGATTTGATCTTGGAGCGCTAGGGTTGCCAAACCGTGAACAGCCGCCCACGCCGTAAATGCCAGTTGGCGTGGTTCACCTGAGCCAATCAGACCCGCCACTTGACCGCGCTCAATTGTGCCAACTAACACCCCAAAACTGGCTTGGGCAGCAGCATGAGTGGCGGGGTATTGCAAACGATCAACCCCCGAAACTCCAAACATCAAACGAAATAAGGTGGCATTGTTGATCGCAAATGTAACATAGGCGATGCCACATTGAAAAAACTGCTCAGTTGGATCTTCGCTGTACTGGGCCACTTCTTCGGCAACGAATATTTGTAATTGCTCAAATCCAGCGCAGGCTAAGGCCGCCACCAAGGCCTCTTTATTGGGAAAATGGCGGTAGGCTGCTGCATGGCTGACACCAGCCTCGCGACTGATCGCCCGTAAACTCAGTGATTCGATCCCTTGGCTGGTCAGCTGCTGCTTGGCAAGCGTCAAAAGGGCTTGGCGCAAATCGCCGTGATGATACCGTTCTTCCATCATGTAGCTACCTCAATGTTGACAGTGGTAACATTGCTCATTACAATAATTACCATGCGTTTGGCGATTTGCAAATTGGCAATTTCTAAGGGGAACATATGGCAACTCAATCAATTAAACTTCCATGGCAAGCACGGCTGCTGCGCAATGGCATCGGCGGCTTGAGCTATCTTGCGCCGCAACTTGCTGGGCGCATGGTGCTTCAGCTTTTTTTACAACCACGGCGGGCAACCAGCCCCAAACCCTCAAAATTTCTCCAATCGGCCCAACGTTTGAATGTTGAGCATGCAGGGCGGCGTTTGCAAGCCTATCGTTGGGGCGCTGGCTCGCGCAAAGTATTGTTGGTGCATGGCTGGGAACACGATGCTCGTCGCTGGCATGCGCTGGCTCCACGCTTAGCAAGTTTGAGCTACGAAGTAACGGCGATCGATGGACCAGCCCATGGCGCTTCCGAAGGCAAAACCACCAGCATCCCCGATTTTAGCGCAGCTTTGGCAGCAACGGTACAGCAACTTGGCCCGTTCGAGGTGATTATTGCGCACTCGTTTGGGGCGGCTTGCAGCGCTTGGATGCTCGGCACGCTTGGGGTCAGCTTGCCGCAGCGAGTTGTATTAATGGGTGCACCCACCAGCGGCGAATATATGACTGGGGCGTTTGCTGATGGTTTTGGTTTATCGCAACGGCTCAAGCGTTTATTTGAGCAAGCCTTGCAGCGACAATTTGGCCAACCAGCCAGCCATTATGCCATGAAATCAATGCCGACCCAGCACCTACCACCTGCCTTGATTGTCCACGATCGCAATGATTTGCGGGTTGATTTTCGCTATGGTCAAGAATTGCAGCAACACTGGCCCAACTCTGAACTATTGGCCACTAACAAATTGGGCCATAGTGGCATCCTCCATTCGCCAGAAGTACTAGATAAGATCGTGACCTTTGTGGGAGGCGCAGGGTAGCCCACATGGGGGACACTAAAGTAATTACAAAAAAATAAATCGAGGAGGCACGTAATGGGGACTGATGTGTATGTGGAACGGGATGAAACGACGATTAACCAGCAACAAACCATCATCAACTTGCGTGCCCAGATCGCGATCTACGAACAGATTTTAGATAGTATCCCCGATTTGATTTTATACAAAGGCCCAAGTTCGCATATTCGCTACGCCAATCGCGCTTTTCGCGAATACTATGGCATGGATAGCCAGCAGCTGCAAGATTTGATCGACGCAGATTTTAACCAACCGAGCTATACCGAGCAATATATTCGCGATGATGCTCAAGTGTTTCAAACTGGTCAAGCCTTGGTGATCAATTCAGAGCCAGTCACGCGCTATACCGGCGAAGTGCATCTATTTGCCACCACCAAACACCCAATTCGCAATCACGATGGTTCGATCATCGGTACAGTTGGCATTTCCCGCGATCTGAGCAACGAAGTAGCGGCCTCGGCAGCCCTAACCGATAACGAGGCTCGCCTGCAACGGATCATCGAAAATGTACCTGGGATGGTCTATCAATTTTTGCTTGAGCCAGATCATACGATGCGTTTTCCATTTGTCAGCACTGGCAGCCGCGATATTTATGGCCTAGAACCAGAAGCAATTATGCAAAATGCCAGCATTGTGACCGAGGCCGTCAATCCAGCCGACCGACTGCGTTTTCAAGAGGCAATTATGGCTTCGGCGCAAACGCTTGAACCATGGCGCTGGGAAGGGCGAGTTTATATCAATGGCCAAGAAAATTGGCTGCAAGGTGCTTCGCGGCCTACCAAATTGGCCAATGGGGCAATTTTATGGGATGGTTTGCTGTTAAATATTACCCAACAAAAGCAAGCTGAAGCCTTGTTGGGTCGTTTCGATACCATTCTAAGTTCGACCCCGGACTTGGTAGCGATTGCTGATTTGTCAGGCCAGATGCAATATTTGAATCCAGCGGCGCGGCGCGTGTTGCAACTTGAGCCAACCGATCAGGTCAGTCAATTAACCTGGCACGATTTACACCCCGACCAAGCCGAGCAAACATGGCTAGCCAAAACCTTACACCATGCCCAAATTCATGGCTCGTGGATGGGCGAGCATCAACTGAAAACGGCTCAAGGCCAAAAGCTACCAGTGATGTATCAAATGTTATGTCATTATGATATCGACCACCAGCCCAGTTTCTTCTCGATGATTGCCCATGATATTAGCGACCAAAAACAGGCTGAGGCTGAACGCCAACGCTTGCATGAAGAAGTTATTCGCACCCAACAACAAGCCTTGATCGAGCTTTCAACCCCGCTGATTCCAATTGCCGACACGGTGGTGCTCTTGCCGTTAGTTGGCAGCGTCGATACCGCACGGGCACAGCAATTTATGGAAACCTTGCTCGAAGGCGTGCATACCAACAAAGCTCAAATTGCAATTGTCGATGTGACGGGCGTTCCGGTAATGGATACTCAAGTGGCAGGCCTGTTGATTCGCGCTGCAACTAGCGTGCAGCTACTAGGAGCACGCGTAATCATCACAGGCATTCGGCCAGAATTGGCGCAAACCTTGGTTACGTTGGGGGTTGATTTCCGCTCGATCATGACGCATAGTAGCCTGCAACAAGGAATTACCTATGCGATCAATGCGACCCATGGGCAGCAAATGAATGTTAGGTATCGCGGAAATTGATCGATAGGCGGCAAAGGGAGCGATCATGACCATCCTGCATTCGCTGGGCGATATTTCGTTGGCTTGGATGACCGAACACTTACAGCCTTGGTTAGGTTCAGGCATGATCAAGCATATGCAGCTGATCGAAGACCATACGCCCAATTCGCAGCTTGGTCATATTCAATTACAATTGTTTCGCACGCCGATCAAAGCGCCACGTCAATTGCTGCTTAAAATCAATCATGAACAGCATGGCGCTCATGAAGTGGCAATTTATCAGTATGCGCAGGCCAACGATCTTAATCATTTGCCGTTTGTGCCGTGTTTTGGTGCTAGCTACGATCCAGTTTCAGGTGTTTCTAACCTTTTATTGGCCGATTTAAGCGAAACCTACGAACCAGCAATTGATAGCCAATTATTAATTACTGGCGACCATGTTCCCAATGAGCAGCGTCGTTTTATGTGCATCGATGGTTTAGCGCAGTTGCATAGTTCGTGGTGGCAAGCGCCCGTAATTGGTACGGCTAATTCGCCGTTTGCAGTAGATGGGCGGTATAACGATTCAGCAGCGCATGCCCAGCATGTGCAACGTCGCCAAGCTGAATGGCAGCAATTTCTGGCTCAGCATGGCACAATTCTCACTGATGCAATTCATGATCGTTTGGCTTCAACCCTAGCAGCCTTACCGACGCTTTGGCAACGCTGGCTTGAGCCACGCAGCAGTAGCCATCGCCAATTAACCCTCGTGCATGGCGCTTGCACTTTCAATCAATTTTTCTGCCCCAAAAATCCCCAAGAAGATCATGCCTATCTGCTAGATTTCGGCGCTGCTTCGGCTAATTTGCCAACCTACGATTTGGTCACTATGCTGGCAACGTTTTGGAATCCAACCCAACGCGCATTCTACGAGGAGCAACTGTTGCGGCGCTATTTGGCAGGCTTAATCGGCGCAGGCATCGATTGCTCGTGGCAACAGCTTTGCAGCGATTATCGTTTGATGTTGGCTTACATGCTGTTTGAACCGATCGAGCATGCAATCAATGGCGCGGATCAGGTCTATTGGTGGCCCAAACTTCAATGCCTCGCCGCTGCCAACGATGAATGGCAATCCGAACAGTTATGGCGTTAAAGAGCATAGAACATAGGGGTTGGGAATTGGGGGTCGGTTTTTGACGCAGAGTTGAAGCTAGGGGTCAGGATTCAGGGGTCAGACGTTAATCCGATAGCATAAGGACCGAGGATTATACGTAGCTAAAAACCTACACTTCATGCGCTTCACTGTTACAAAACCTGATCCCTAAACTCTGGCCCCTGACCCCTTCGTGACCTTCGTGCGCTTCGTGGATCAACATAGAGATCGATAACAACCATAGTTATTACCGATCCCCAACAACCAACCCCCTGATCCCCAGTTAATCTAGCTTTGGCAAATCAAATGTGCCATCGGGATTAACCGGAAACTCCACAATTTTATACACGGCATCAAGGTTGAGCGGCCCATAGATATGCGGAAATTGTACACCCGACGCTATAAGATCTTCATATACTAATTCGGATTGAAGCAGCGCAGGATCGATACACAACAACTGCAAGCCAGCTTGGCCACGATAAAACGAATTGGCGGGAGTTAACACTTGCTCAGGAGTTGAACAATGGATAAAGCCTTCGTCGGCCAACGAGGCTGGGCGATATTCACCAGCAGCTAGGGCTTGATGCCACTCGGTGGGGGAAATAATGTGCAATAACATGGACATTCCTTTGGCAAACAATGAATCAATGCGGCGCATACAGGCTTTGTATGCGCCGCATTGATTGTACTCGGATTAGCCGATTTTGCTAATGCCGAGGCTTAGTTTGCCTTGTTCCAATTCCATGCTGCTGGTGTGATGGTCGGCACTAGCATCACCAACGCTCAATACCTCACACAAGGTTTCGGCTTTGATGTACTCGGCGTATTCAGCCACAACTGCCGCTAAATCAACCTCGGTTCCCAAGGTTGCGTTGATGCGGTCGGTGATCGCCAGATCGGCGGCCTTACGTGCATCGTTGAGGTTGCGCACGATTTCGCGGGCGATGCCTTCGCGCAGCAATTCATCAGTCAGCGTCGTAACTAAGGCTACCAACAAGCCCTCGCCTTCGGCCACAGCGTAGCCTTCGGGCGATGAAGCTTCCATCAATACATCGTCGGCGGCCAAGGTTAATGTTTCGCCTTCGACTACAACCTCGAAGCTGGCCCCGGTTTCAACTTTATGCGCTGCATCGGCGGCTTGCTCGCTGCTAAGATTCGCCAACACTTCGCGCAATGCTGGAACCAGTTTGCCAAACTTTTTGCCAACCGAGCGCAAATTAGGCTTGAAGCGATAGCTGACCAAGCCATCGCCCACACCGAGCCAGCGCACCGACTTGATATTGAGTTCGTCACTCAGTTCAGCACTCAGTTCGTCAAGTTGCTCACCGCGAGGCAAGCGCACCAAAACTTCGCTGAGTGGTTGACGCACGCGCATTCCAGCGTTCTTGCGAGCGGCGCGGCCCAAGCTCACAGCCTTGAGCAATAAGTCGGTCTTGCGAATCAATTCTTCATCGATTAGCGCCAAATTGGCTTCAGGGTACAGCGCCATATGCACGCTTTCGGCGGCAGTTTGGTCGTAGCTGCGCACCAAATTTTGATACAGCGATTCGGCCACAAATGGCGTGAATGGAGCCATCAGTTTGGAAATCGTGACCAAACAGGTGTACAAGGTTGAATAGGCAGCTTGCTTATCGCCGTTCATGTCGCTGCCCCAGAAACGCCGCCGATTACGCCGCACATACCAGTTTGAAAGCTCGTCAACGAATTGTTCGAGCCGCTTGGCTGGCGTATTCATATCGTAATTGCTCAGATCGTTGCGCACATCGCGCACCAAGGCGTTGAGCCGTGCCAGCGCCCAGCGATCGATCGCTGCCAAATCGCCTTGTGCCAATTCAGGTGTCCAACCATCAACATTGGCGTAAGTTGTGAAAAAGCTATAGGTATTCCACAAGGTCAACAAGAACTGACGCAACGATTCGCTGACCAAATCGGCTGAGAAACGGCGTGGATTGTAGGGCTGACCAGCAGCAAACATATACCAGCGCACCGCATCAGCGCCATACTTCTCGACCATTTCCCATGGCGAAACGATGTTGCCCTTGGATTTGGACATTTTCTCGCCTTTGCCATCCAACAAGTGACCCAAACAGATCACATTCTTGTAGGCTGGGCGATCGAAGAGCAAGGTTGAAACTGCATGCAAGGTGTAGAACCAACCACGAGTTTGGTCGATTGCTTCCGAGATAAAATCGGCTTGGCCGGCAACTTCAAACAGTTCTTGATTTTCAAATGGGTAATGCCACTGTGCCACTGGCATCGCACCTGAATCAAACCAACAATCAGCCACATCGGGAATGCGCTGCATCGTGCCAGCTTCGCACTCAGGACACAACCAGCTAGGTGCATCCACAAATGGGCGGTGCATATCAAGATTGGCAGTATCTTGGCCCCAACGTTCGCCAAGCTCCGCCAACGAACCAAGTACATCGATATGCTGACAGTTATCGCAGGTCCAAACTGGCAGCGGCGTGCCCCAATAACGCTCACGGCTGATCGCCCAGTCGATGTTATTTTCGAGCCAATTGCCAAAACGCCCAGCTTGGATATGCTCAGGCACCCAATTGATCTTTTTATTATTGGCGATCAACTGTTGCTTCAAGGCGGTTGTGCGGATATACCACGATTGCTTGGCATAGAACAGCAACGGCGTTTTACAGCGCCAACAGAATGGATAGGTGTGCAGCACTCGCCCTGATTTGAACAACAAGCCTTGTTCTTTCAAATAGCGCGTGATTTTCGGATCAGCTTCTTTGAAAAACATGCCTGCAAAGCCAAAGCTTTCAAAGCTGCCCAGCACTTTGCCCGCTAAATCGACCGAGAACAAGGTTGGCAAGCCATACTTGCGGCCAATTTCCAAGTCGCCATAGGCTGGCGCGATGTGCACGATCCCGGTACCGTCTTCCAACGAGACGAACTCATCGGCAACGACGCGATGAGCACTGCTTAAATCGATCGCTGCCCCATTATCGCCAACCCCAGGAAACAGCGGCGTATAGCGCAAGCCACGCAAATCAGCACCAACAAAGCTAGCAAGTGTGGTGGCAGATTCGCCCAACACCGCCCCAACCAAAGCTTCAGCCAAGATATAGCGCTGGCCTTCGTGCTCGGCCAGCACATACGTCGCCTCAGGATTGACCGCCAAACCAGCGTTGGCTGGCAGAGTCCAAGGTGTGGTTGTCCAAGCCAAGAAGGCGGCATCGGCAACTTGAGCATCTAAAGCATGGTCGCTCGGTGTATGCCGAAAGCGTACCCACACCGACGGATCGTCGGTGTTATCTTGGTAGCCTTGAGCGACCTCGTGGTCTGAGAGCGATGTGCCACAGCGTGGGCAGTGCATCGTCACTTTATAATCACGATACAGCAATTCACGCTCGTGCAATTGCTTGAAGATCCACCACAATGATTCAATATATTTGTTATCGTAGGTGATGTAGGGATCTTCGAGATCGATCCAGAAGGCGATCCGCTGGGTCAGCTTTTCCCATTCTTGGATGTAATCCCAGACTGATTGACGGCAGGCAGCGTTAAATTCGGTGATGCCATATTTTTCAATGTCAGGTTTGCCCGCGAAGCCTAATTTCTTTTCAACTTCCAGTTCAACTGGCAAGCCGTGGGTATCCCAGCCACCGCGAGCGCCGATGACCTTTTTACCAAGCATGCGGTTGAAACGCACCATAATATCTTTAGACGAACGAGCCTCGACGTGGTGAATCCCTGGGCGACCATTGGCCGTGGGTGGCCCTTCAAAAAAGACAAACGGACGCGAAGCATCACCATGGTCAAGCGTCTTTTTGACGATGCCATGGGCTTCCCACCAAGCGGCGATCTCATCCTCAAGCGTCGGAAACGACACCTTGGGATCAACTGCTGCAAACGCCATTGTTGACTCCTCGTTGACTAAAAACACAAAGCCCCGCCCCACACTGCTGGGACGAGGTTATCGAAAAGACCTCGCGGTACCACCCTGCTTGATAGTCGTTTGCACGAACTACCCACTTTAAGCCGTTGCCATCACAACGTCATCCCGATAACGGGGGATATCCGGTTCGCTTACTGCCAAAGGGTTCAGCGTTCGGCTCAGGAGAGATTTTGGTTGGGGTTGCTGATACGTGCCTCACACCATTTGCACGCTCGCTGATTCAGGTTTTAGCCCAACTACTCGGCTCCGTCAACGCCTGTGACCCGATTGTACCATACTTAAAAGTCAGCCGTCAAAGACTAAAGTATGAATTATGAATTATGAGGGATGAAGCACAAAAAACCAAGAATATAGGAGTGAGTTTAATGCAGAGGATAGTAGAGCACAGGATTCAGGCGCTAGGGATCAGGGATCAGTAGTAAAAATTTAACTGATCCCTGATCCCCAAGCCCTGATCCCTGGCGATTACAACCCTGCGACGTGTTCGTGGGCGTGATACGACGAGCGTACCATCGGGCCAGATTCGACGTGGCGGAAACCACGGGCTAAGCCTTGTTCACGGAACCAAGTAAAGGTTTCGGGTGGCACATAACGGTCGATCGGCCAATGGTCGCCCGATGGCGAGAGATATTGGCCAATCGTCATTACGTCAACATCGGAGCGGCGCAGCGCATCCATCACGGTCAGCACTTCTTCATCGGTTTCGCCAGCCCCAACCATCAAGCCACTTTTGGTCACGATGCTAGGCTGAAGGTCACGAGCCAAGCGCAATAATTCAAGGCTTTGATAGAAGTTGGCCCGCGGGCGGAACTTGCGAAATAAACGCGGCACGGTTTCGATATTGTGATTCAACACGTCAGGCCGCGCATCCATCACGATCCGCAAGGCATCCCAATTGCCATCAAAATCAGGAATCAGCACCTCGATTTTGCATTCGGGCAACTGTTGACGAATTAAATTGATCGATTCGGCAAAAATATGTGCTCCGCCATCAGCTTGATCATCACGGTTAACCGAGGTCAGCACCACATGTTTAAGTTTGAGATGCGCGACCGCAGCCGCAATCCGCTGTGGCTCCTGTTCGTCGATTGCTTTGGGTTTACCTTTGCCAATCGCGCAGTAGCGACAACCGCGGGTACAGGTATCGCCAAGTAATAAAAAAGTTGCTGTGCGATGATTCCAACATTCGCCGATATTGGGGCAATGGGCTTCTTCGCAGACCGTATGCAAATCGAGTTCGCGCATGAGGCCATGCACATCCTCGTAGTTTTCCCCTATCGGAGCGCGAGCTTTCAGCCATGCTGGGCGGCGCGGGGCCACCGGCGCAGCTTTGGGCGCTTCAAAGAGTGTAATTGTATCCATGAAAACCCCTTGGATAACGCAACGAGCAGCATTTGCTCTTGCTCATATTGTAACGTGCTTTTGCTGCTTGTCATGCATCCAAGGGTTAGCCAGCGATAGGCTTGAACTCTAAGAGTAATTTGAACGCTTACGATTGAGCAATTAAATCCATTTCGGCAGCCATTGGGTTATCGCTGGCCTCTTCATGCAGCGAATTATCCTTGGTTTCTTTGAGCAAGACCATACCAACGACGAAGGTCAATAAAGCGATGGCAATCGGAAACCACAGGCCAGCATAGATATTGCCGGTACTACTGACCACCGCTGTGGCGATAAAGGGCAACCAACCGCCAAAGTAGCCGTTGCCAACGTGATAGGGCAGTGAAACCGAGGTATAGCGAATTTTGGCAGGAAACGATTCCACCAAAAAGGCGGCAATCGGGCCATACACCATACAAACACATAACACCAACCCAAAGATGATCAAGGTGAGTAAAACGGTGTTAGGATTGCTGGCAACCGCAGGCGTGATAACCTTTCCAGCTTCATCAAGAACCGCTGGAGTAATTGGGCCAGCCGCTGCTTTCAGGGCCATAAAGGCCGGATAGATCGCAATTGCCCCAATTAAGTTGCCTGCCATCATCACCGTTTTGCGTCCCCATTTATCTGAAAGCGCTCCCATGACGACGAAAAACGGCATCCCTAAGAACAAAGCAATCGCCACGATTGTATCAACGGTGTTAGCTGGCACTTTGGCTTGAGTTTTGAGCCACGAGTTTACGTAAAATTGAGCGGTATACCAGATAACTGCTTGACCCGCAGCGGCTCCAAACAGCACCGTCAAAATCACCTTCCAATTACGCCGATTGCCAAAGCTATCTTTGAGCGGAGCTTTCGAGGTTTTGCCTGCATGTTTGAGTTTGGTAAACAACGGCGATTCACTCATCTTCGAGCGAATGTAAACGGAAACGCCCACCAAGACGATTGAAAGCAAGAAGGGAATTCGCCAGCCCCAGCTATCAAAGGCTGCCTTGCTCATCGAGGTGCGCACAATCAAAATTACCAACAACGAGACAAATAAGCCAAGCGTCGCAGTAATTTGAATAAAACTAGTGTAAAAGCCGCGCTTGTTATCGGGAACATGTTCGGCGACATAGACCGCCGCACCGCCATATTCACCACCAAGCGCCAAGCCTTGGATGATCCGAATAATCACCAAAATTATCGGGGCGAGGATGCCAATTGAGGCATAGGTGGGCAAAATCCCAATGACCGTGGTTGCGCCGCCCATGATCAGCAACGTGACCAAAAAGGCATATTTGCGCCCGACAATATCGCCAATGCGCCCAAACACCAGTGCCCCGAACGGTCGCGCCGCAAAGCCCGCTCCAAAGGTGGCAAAGGTTTCCAGTAAGGCCGCCGTTTCGTTGCCCGACTGATAGAAATTTGTCGCAATGACCGCAGCAAGACTGCCAAAAATGTAGAAATCGTACCATTCAATCATGGTACCCAAAGCCGATGCAATGATGACCTTCCAAATTGTGGATTGCGAGACAACAGTGGAATGCTGTGATGGCATGGGTGTGTTTGACATCGTGTTGCTCCTTCATTGCAACAACAAATTCAACCCAAATTGTGTGTGCCCTAGACAGCGAACATTCGATGGGGAAATTAACGAGGATATCCTTCCAAGCGAAAATCCATACACCTCCTCGATTAACGTAAGCCAGATTGGGGATGTTTGGCATAACAGCTTGGTTTTTGAATGCTCTGCGTGGAGCAATTCAGCAGGGTTGGGCATCAGGTATGAAGTATGAAGGATGAGTGGTTGATGCAGAAGTTAAATTTTACTTAAAGCCGTTATGTCGGCGCTACAATAGCACTAGAGTATTGATATGTCAAGTTGCTAGTGCTGGCGGGGCAACCTTAATCTCTCATCTCTCAGCGTGGGTTTATGGCTCGATCATGCCACGGCGAATCGCATACTTAACCAGATCGGTGCGATCATGCAAATCAAGCTTTTCCATAATATTGGTGCGATGGCTTTGCACAGTTTTTACGCTGATTACCAATTGGGCGGCAATTTGACGATTGGTCAAGCCTTCGGCGACCAATTTCAAAACCTCTAATTCGCGATCAGTTAAATCGGCCAGCTTCACGGTATCGCTATCGCCCAATTGGTTGAGTTTGGCAATCAAAGCGGGGTCGAGGTATGAATCACCACGTTGCACCGCCCGAATCGCTGAAACTAACTCAGTCGCAGCGGCCCGTTTGAGCACATAGCCCGTCGCACCTGCCCGCAAAGCTTCCTTGAGATATTCCTCGCCTTCGTGCATGCTCAAAAAAATCACTTTGGTTTCGGGCGAGCGGCTGCGAATCTCGCGAGCGGCGGCCAAGCCATTCATGCCAGGCATGGCAATATCCAACACTGCTAAATCGGGATGCAGCGCATCAGCCAGATCAACCGCCTCTGTTCCATCGTTGGCAGTGCCAATCACCCGAAAATCGGGCTGAGCTTCCAAAACCATGCGCACACCATCACGCATCACGGCGTGGTCATCGGCCAATAAAATTGTTATTTCGGCAATTGCCATAGCACAATCCTTTAGGCGGCGCTGGCTTGGGTAGCTGGCTCCAAGGGAACTGTGATCGTTAGTTCAGTGCCAATGCTGGGGGCACTATCGATCGCCATCGTTCCACCGAGAAGGTTGACCCGCTCATACATCCCAAACATGCCAACTCCACGGCCATCACGTTCAGGGTTAATTGTATTGGGGTCAAAGCCAACGCCATTATCTTCAACCCGAGCTCGTACAATTTGGGGATTCGTCAGGTCGATATCGACCTCAACATACGAGGCTTGGGCATGTTTCACAATATTGCTAAATGCTTCTTGCAGCATCCGATAGAGCGCGGTTTCGACGGCTGATGGTAGGCGACGCTCCTCGCCACGAACTTGCACATCAACCCGAATTCCGCGATGGGCTAAACGTTCGGCAGCTTGAGCACGCACAGCGGCGGCCAAACCAAGGTCATCAAGCTGCGATGGACGTAAATCGGCGATGATCGTGCGCACGCCTTCGAGGGTCGTGCCAGCCAAATCGCGCAAGCCAATCAGGCGTTCGCGCACTGCTTGGGCTTGGGGATTTTGCGCGGCAGTTTCAGCATAAATTACCAAGGTTGCCAAGGCTTGGGCCGTATCGTCATGCAATTCACGGGCGATCCGCCGCCGTTCTTCTTCTTGAGCGTTGATCACTTGCTGGGTTAGGCGCTCGGTCAAGGCGCGTGAACGCTCGATGGCGCGAGTGTCATCCTCAACTTGGTCAAGCATCGCATTGAAAGCTTGCGAAAGTTGGGCAATTTGGGTATCGCCAGCACTAGGCTGGGGCACACGTACACTCAAATCGCCGTCGGTCACGCGCTCGGCGGCAATTTGTAGATTGGTGAGTGGGCGCAGAGCTACGCGCAAAACTGCATAATTGACTGCAACACTCAGCACAACCCCGATCAACGAAAAAACAACCGTTAAGGTCAAACCTTCGGTCGTTGCTAAGCGGCGTGTGATCGCCGTGCCAGCGATTGCGCCCAAACAAACTATTGCACTATTGCCGATTAAAATCTGGTAAATCAGTGGTATCCGTCGCATAGCAGTATTGTATCATCAACCATCAATCTTATGAACCAAGATTGAGCCATAGTTTTTAGCCGATTAGAACCAGTAGAACGACCCCAAGCCCCGCCATACAGCCAACCAAAACTAAGCCATAGGCCAAACGTGCAAAATGCCAAGGCATCCAACTAAAGCGCAAGCCTAGCAAATCGCCAAGGCTACGGCGATAACGATGATGATGGTTTGGGGTTGCTTGAACTGCCAAGCCATAGGTTGTGATTAACCCGACAACGCAGCTATGAACGATGGTTTGCAACAACAAGGCCCATGAAAATGGCTGCCACAGCAGATTAATAAGTGCAGCAATGCCAATTAGCCCAGCCATAAGCCACAAACTTGCAATAAAACGGATTTTTGTGCGCAGCACAGCATCCTCGCAATGCTAAAACAAAATACGGACGTAGAGTGTTCTACGTCCGTATCGTCTGGCGGGCCCGAGGGGATTCGAACCCCCGATCTCCACTGTGACAGAGTGGCATGTTAGGCCGCTACACCACGAGCCCCGATCAGGTTGTTGTTGCGCTGGCAGTTCAATTGGCGGGCCCGAGGGGATTCGAACCCCCGATCTCCACTGTGACAGAGTGGCATGTTAGGCCGCTACACCACGAGCCCGCGTTTTGCTTGCCTCGCGACAACGGGTATATACTACCACAGACTCGTTTTTTTTGCAAATAGAGCGAAGCGCATGGTTCCCTTCATCCTCAACTCTTCTCCTATGAGCTAACTGATTGGCTCGTGATTGACCCGATCAAGGCCTTCGTCGTCCCAGGCGGCGGGATCTTCGAGTGGCTCAAGGTGGGTGATTGCATGGCTATCGGGTAGGGCGGCGGCAATTGCCAACTCAATTGTTTCGCAGACATCATGGCCTTTTTGGACACTCCACGAGCCAGGTACTAGCACATGCAGCGAGATAAAACGGCGTGGCCCGGCAACTCGCGTGCGCAAGGCATGAAACTGCAAGCCACGTTGGCGATAGCGCGACAGAATATCTTCAATTACTGCTTGATCTTCGTCGGGCAAGGCACTATCAAGCAAGCCATAGCCCGATTCACGCAAAATCCGAAAGCCAATCCAGATAATGTGGAGAGCCACCGCGATCGCAATTAATGGATCAAGCACCAGCCAGCCCGATAATTTAGTTAATAAGATCCCGCCAATTACGCCAATCGTCGTCCAAACATCAGTAAATAGATGATGGGCATCGGCTTGCAAGGTGATCGAGCGTAAACGTTTGCCTGCTCGCATGATGATCCACGCCACACCGCCGTTGATCGCGGTGGCAAAGATCGAAAGCCCTAAACCAAGGTCAAGCCGAGTGATTGGCGTTGGATTGAGCACGCGTGGCCAAGCCGTCCAGATGATGCTGCCAGCCGCCAACATAATTAACATGCCCTCTAAGCCACTGGCAAAATATTCAGCTTTGGAGTGCCCAAAGGCATGGTCATGATCGGGGGGACGCATAGCAATCGTCAGCATCCACAAGGCCATAATCGCTGCAATCAGGTTGACAACCGACTCCGCCGCATCCGAAAAAAGCCCGATTGATCCGGTCAAAAGATAAGCGCCAAACTTCAAGCCAATCGTCACACATGCCGCAACAATTGACAATAAAGCATAGCGCTGTTTCCCATTAAACATAGTTATAAGGCGCTTTCTAAGGCTCGCAATTCGCGCTCATAGACCACCAAACCAACCCGAAGGCTGTCGTTTGGCACGATGGCATTAAGTTGATGAATGATTGTATTCAAATCACGCACCCAAACTTGTAACTCTTGGCGCAACCGCGCTTGTTCGTTAACGCTGGTAACGGCCCATGTCTCACGATTATTACGCAACCAAATCTGATAGCGATTGATGTGGTTATTATAATCGTGTTGCAAGGCTCCCCATGGCGAGCCTTGCTGGCTGCCTTTCATCACCCGAAAGGCCATACGCATCTCGGCAGGAATATACATATCATCATTTAAATCGATTGGTTGGCCTTCGCCTGGCAAATTATCAAACATGCCATCTTCCATGGCTGCCTGAATCCGCTGCTCGGCAATCGAGCCTGCGCGTTGAGCCGTGAGGGCAGGACCTTTTTTTGGTTTGTCGCTGTCGGTGTTCGGGTCAGAAGCGGGCGTTGGTGGCTTCATTTTGCCTGAAGTGCGGCTTTGCTCACGAAATCGGTCAAGAAATGGATTATCGCTCATGCTAAAACCCCCTTGTGTTGCTGCAACCTTGCCAGATCAAGCGCCCCATGCAATTGCTCAAACGTCGTTGCAGGCTTATGTGCAGAATATCACAAAGATTGGCTGGCGACAAGGTTATCAACAACATCAAAATTTTGAGAAATTTGTTACAATATGCCTATATCTGTGTGTACTTTGGATGGTTGGAGGACATCGATGTCGTTTCAGTATCCACTAGAAGTCCGTTTTCGTGACTTGGATGGGCTTGGGCATGTCAATAATGCGGTCTATTTGACCTATTTCGAGACCTTGCGCTTACATTTTGCGCTCGAATTGTTGGGCGTAGCCCATTTGGCTGAAGTACCGTTTATTTTGGGCGAAATTTCAGTGCGCTTTCTCAAGCCAGTATTTTTTGGCGATCAGCTCCAAGGCAGCGTCGATGTCTCGCGGATCGGGCACAAAAGCTTTACCATGATTTATACGATCAAGCGGGGCAACGAAATTGTGACTCAAGGCTCGACCGAATTAATTTGGTTTGATTATAAAACTCAACGTTCTGTACTCATCCCCGATTCATTTCGCCAGCAAGTTGCCAGCTATCAACGAGCCTAAATCTCGGCCATAAGCAGGATGCAACACGCATCAAGCTAGCCTAAACTGGCATAATTCCTAAAATAGTTGAAGAGAGAACCGATGCAACAACAATGCCCCCAATGCCAGCGTCGGCTTGCGCTCAACCCTGCGTATTTGCCATGGTGCGAATGTGGCTGGAATATCAAGCCACGTTCGCTGCCTGAAACCTATGGCATGTTCGACAAGCTCTATACCAATGTCAGTCGGCGTTTGGGCAACCAGATGTTACGTCAGATGCAATCGCTGAATGATCTTAAACCACGTTGGACGCTGGGTAAAGTCATTGTCGGGTTGATGGCTGGACTGATTCATGGGTTTACCCTGCTTTTGTTCGTTTTAGCCTTGCTCTTAATTATCGACGGCTGGCCGAATGCTTTTGCTGTGGTTTTTGGCGTAGTGTTGTTGGGCATGGTTTGGCTTTTGCGGCCAACATTGGCTACATTTCCCAAAGATGGATTAATTCTAACGCCCAAAGAAGCGCCAACCTTGTTTAACTTGCTCAACCAAATGATCACTCAGCTTGGCGCAAAACCAATTGAAGTCGTGGTGGTTGATGAACGGTTTAATGCCTCGTTCAGCCGTTTAGGTTGGCATCGAACTCCAACACTGGGCCTTGGGCTGCCCTTATGGCTGGCCTTGAGTAATCAAGAACGAATCGCCCTGATTGCCCATGAAATTGGGCATAGTATCAACAATGATATCAATCGTTCGTTCTTAATTCATTCGGCAATTAACGCATTAGCGACATGGATTGCAACGATCTATCCAGTTGAGCTGGTACAGCCTGAGCTAGGATTGAAAGGCTTTTTGTTGTTGCCATTTAATTTATTGCTGCGGGGCGTTTGTTGGGTATTGCTGGGTTGGATGAAGCTCATGATCCTGTTAGCTGGCCGCGAAAGCCAACGAGCTGAATATTTGGCCGATTACAAATCAGCCGAGTTGGCTGGCAGTGCCGCCGCAATCGATTTGCTGGATCGGATTCACCTTGACGATTCATGTCATTTGGCGATTCAGCGGGCCGTACTTAGCCCCGCCAAACCACATATTTTGCAGCAGATGGCCGAGCATGTTGCAACTATTCCAGACCATGAGCGCGAACGCTTGCGGCGGGTAGCTCGTTTAGAAGGCTCATTGCTTGATGCTTCGCATCCGCCAACCGCCCAGCGAATCGAGTTTCTGAGCACGATTGCTCCCCAACAGGCCACAATTCAGCCTGAAACGAACACCATGACTGCAATTACCAATGAGTTACTTGGCTATGAAAGCCAAATTATCCAACGTTTGCGCAGCCAATGGATTAGCAATGGCTGAATCTTAATTAGCAATTAATCCAAAACTGACCAATCCAAGCCTCGTTGGGCAAGCTATGTGCTAGGATAGGCACGGATGTGATTTGTTCAACGAAGATTGGATTGATTGTGCAGCGTAGAATTATTCAAATAAGCAGTTTTCTGGCTATTTTAGGCCTTTGTTTAGCTATAATCTTAATCTGGATACTCCAACGAAGCCCGGCCCAAGTCACAATTGGTGGCAAATACGATTCACCATGGCTGGTCGAGGGCTTTCAGACCAAAGAACATTCAGCATTGGGAGCCTACCGTTGGACGAATGGCCATGGAATTATTGGCTCACCAGCAACTCATACCAGCTATCTGCTGAGCTTGGGTTTGGTTTCCCCACTAACAACCACAATTGTGCAATTGAATGAGGCTGAGCATCGCATGCTTGATCTGCCGATTAGCAATGCGCCACGCTCCTATCATATTTTCTGGCAACCAAAGGCTTCGCTGAATTGGCTACGTTGGGCTAGCGATCAGCAGCTCACACTCAATAGTGAGCTGCAAGTGCTTGAAGGCAGCGATCAGCGCCAATTAGGCGTCGTTTTGCAAAGCCTCGGTTGGTCACCTACTGGCGGCATTTCATTGTTGCCATTTGCCTGGATTACAGCATTGGTACTGAGTTTAGCGGCATTAATCAGGCCACAACAACGGCGTAATTGGCTATGGTTGGCGGCAATTGCCATTGGTTTAAGTTTAATGCTCGGTGGCTTAACGTGGCTGGCCAGCGAGCACAGTGTGTGGTGGCCGTTGCGCTTTGCCCCAAGCTTGTTGATTTTGCCCTTGTTTGGCTTAGCACTGTTGCGCTGGCCATGGCAGGCGTGGTGGCAAGCACTGCCATTACTTGGGTTAATTGGCATCGCGGCGATTGTGATGTTGCTTTCGCGCCAGTGGTGGGCGGTTGAGGGGCCAGATTTTGGCTGGCATGCCAACCATGGCAGTTCCGCCGAATCGGTATTTCGGGCGCATCCCTTTTATCCGTTGGGATTTCCACTGATTTTATGGCTTGGTTTGTTGTGGAATGGCGATCAACTAGCAATTGGCCAAACCGCAGGATTTATCAGCATGCTCTTGAGCTTGCTGCTCACGGGCTTATTGGCTTATCGGATCTTGGCCTTGCGCGGGGCAATTGTCGCCTTGATTTTGGCCTTAGCAACCCCGTTATTGTTGGCTTTTGGCGTAGTTGCTAGCAGCGATAGTGTCCAATTGCCAGCCTATTTAGCAGCGTTATTGATCCTAGTTTGGCAACCAGAACTGACCCGTCGTCGCGTGGCGCTGGCTGGGTTGTGCTTGGGGTTGGCCTATTTATTCCGGTTTCAATCGATAGTGATTGTGGTGCTGATTTTGCCATGGTTATGGTTGCAACGCCTGCCTACCCCGCCGCGTTGGCCGCAATGGTTGGCCCGTTGGTTTGCCCCAAGTTTGCTTTTGGCTGGATTTTTGCTTGGCTCTGCGCCGCAGTGGGTGCTTGATATTCGCGATACCGGGCGGCCATTCTTCTCACAACAATATGAGAATATCTGGCAAGCTGCCTACAATCGGGTTGATGCGGTGGTAGCTGCCGATAGCCCCGAAGCGATTGCCACCGCGCCCAGCGATACAGGCCTATACGATATTGTGGCGTTTGACCCGTATGGCCTATTTCGTCATTGGCAAGCTAATTTAAGCCAATTTTTCAGCTTTACCTTGCATACAATCTTTATTTGGCCATTTGGCTTATTGATGCTTTTGGGATTGGGCTTAGCGGTGTTGAAACGGGCTGACCCACGTTTGAGCTTATTAGCATGGCTGAGTTTAAGCTATATTCCAATTATTGCCCTAACATGGAACAAAGATCGTTTTTATCTGCCGATTGTGCCATTGTTGTTGGTACTTGGAGCCTATTGGTTGGAGTGGTTGCGCGGGCAGGCGTGGCGTTGGCCACGAGGCAGTCGTTGGTTGGCTGAGGCAGTTCAGGCTAGCAGTTTGGCTTGGGCCTTGAGCCACCTCAGCGCAATCGATCCAATTTTACGGATGTATGGAAGCTTAAAATAGGATTATTACAACAAACCCCAAATCGTGAAGATGATGCCAGCCACGGCTGAGCCAGCAGCACCATAATAGAGATTGCGTGACCAACCAGCAGCGCTATTGGCCAATTCGCGTTCAGTTTTGCGGCTAACCATCATACGATCAAGCTTCTTTTCGTGGTAGGCGATGGTTGGCTCACCCTCGTCATCGGTCACACAACCAAGAATGTAGGCTCGCCCATCATCGGTAAAAAGCTCTTCTTGAGCACGATAGCCAGTGGTGCGGCGAGCACCATTGTTTGAGGCTGGCGCGGCAAATTCAAAATCGCCAAAATGCAGAATCGAGGCTTTATCCGGCGAAGGCAGCAGAATATTTTGGCCCGCTTCATACTCAATCTCTGCATCAGTTGGGTCAACCCAGACCTTGCCAAGATTATCGTTGATCCAAAAATAGGCGCACTCTTCCTCAGATTTAATCGTTTCGCTGCCAGTTTGGGTACGGGTACGTTTGCGACCTTCGTTATCGGTGTCATGCACAACTTCGCTATATTCGCGAGTTAACGAAAAACGGTAGGCAATACAGGTTTGACCTGAAATCGGGGCGACCAATGGATTATCGCAGCTCACTTGGCCTTCTATTTCGCAGGGTTCGGCCAGCGCCTCGGCCCCGAGCGTTGCTACAACTTTTTTATGCAAATCATGCAACATTTGGGTTGTATACGTGTCGGTAGCATTCAGATCGGCCAATTTATTGGATTGACTGCGGGCGAAAAAGAAGCAGATAACAGCCGCGATCAGCAAGACGATCCCAAAGAACACCATATCAGCGATCCTCCCAAAGGCTAGACGGGGATAAACTGAGTATAAAGGTCATCAGCCCGCTTGGCAATGACACTCGGCTAGCACGTTTGTGGAGATCGCTGATATGCGGTTAAGCGCAGGAAATTAACTGCTTGATTTAATTAATTTGCACCGTTTGCAGGGTTGTCCATTCGCTGAAATTATGGGCGTTATCTTCGCTGCGGATGCGGAAGTAGTAGAAGCCTGGTTCGCGCAAGCCAACATCAACTTGTTGCTCAGCCACAAACCATTCGCTTGTCCCCAACGGATCAGTGCCAAAATAGACTTGATAGCCCTTGATCCCTGAATCGGCATCGCTAGCTGCTTGCCAATTGAGCACCAAACTGGCTTGGCTGCCGTTGAGCTTGAGGCTTTCGGTCACGGTCGTAGTTGGCAAACTGGGCGCAGTTGGATCAAACCAGATTTCCCGTTGGAAGCTTGCTTGATTGCCAGCGGCATCCCACGCCGTCACATAGGCGGTATGTTGACCTGTGATCAACTCAAGGAAGCCTGTGTTGGCGGCAAACTGCGGTTTTTCAGTCGCGGCGGGGGCATCCCAATTTTGGCTAAAGCCAAGGATGCTTTGATTATCGGCTAATTGCCAATCGAGCCGCCCACTGTTGACCCAGGTGCGTTCGGCTGGGCCAGCCCATTCGAGGGTTGGCGCAACATTATCGGCTTCGCCATTAGCAACTAATTGCGTGCCAGCATATTGATTACATTTGCCAGTATCCGGAAAGTCGTGGCCTTCGGCAAAGGCTAAAGCCACTGGTTGGCGATTGTAGGCATATGCGCCATCGCCGCGGAAAAAGGTAAAGTGTAAGTGGGGAACTGTGGGTGAGGGATTAGTCGCGCCTGCGTTGCCGATATATTGACCACGCTTGACCGAAGTGCCAACTGGTGCTTCGATCCACGATGATAAGTGTGAATACATCGTGTAGTAGCCATCACCGTGAGAGAGAATCAGCGAACCAGAGCGGCCTGTCCAGAAAAAGATTGTACCATCGGCTGCGGCATAGATTGGTGCACCATACGTATCGCCTTCGGTATTGACCAAATCGAACGAGAGTCGGCCCCAACCGTCGTGTGTCCCGCAGTTATAGCCTTGAATCACTTCCCACGTTTGGCCTGGCGGCGTTGGTAGATACAACGTTGGCTTGCCTTCGGCCTGTGCCGATTGAGCAAACCCCAGCAACACCGCGACCCCGATAACCCCAAACAACACCGAGCGCAGTGTCCGTTTCACCATGGAACCTCCAGAAAACCAGGCTCAACATGGAGCCACCATCGAAACTAGGATGCAATACACAATGCATGGTGTATCGGCGGGGGAGGATACCAAGGCTTGCAGATTTCGTCAACATAATTCACCAGCAGAAAGATTAAAAAATAGCTACGATTGGTGCTCGTTGGCAACAATTTTTCTCATAATCGCTGCTGAAACCGCTCCTAGAGTATTTTGGCATTCTCATCAAATATTTAGCTTTAAGGCCTAACCATAACCTAAATTTAACCAGCCATTAAATAATTCTAATAGTTGCTCGGTTATTAAGATCGAGTACAATAGATTGTGTCAAATCAGCCAACACTCTTAATAAATCATTGTCGTTCCACGAAAGGAGGAACGATGGCAAAGGTGCCAAACCTCTGTCATCACCTGGTTATGACGAAGCGAAAACTACTTGTCCTTGTTGCCCTCTGCGCCATTTTGAGTGCGCTTGTTCCGCTCAGCTCAACCTTGACCAGTGCCGCGCCGGTTGCTATTGTCGATATTCAATTGTTGAATGTTTCCGACTGGCACGGGCAACTCGACCCAAGTGGTACACCAGCAGCTGGGGGAGCCTCGACGATTGCAACCTATTGGAATGCTGATCGCGCTGCTAACCCCAACACCATTACCTTAACTGCTGGCGATGACTTTGGGGCTACTCCTCCGCTTTCGGGGATGTTCGATGAAGTGCCCGCTGTGTTGGCCCAACGCATGATGGGTATTCAGGTGAATACCTTTGGCAACCACAACTTCGACCGTGGTGTTGCTCACTTGCAACAAATGATCGAATTGGCTGGCTCGCCAACCAGTCCATTAACCCCTAGCTCAATCTACAACAATGGAATTCCTTTTCAGTATGTAGCAGCCAACTTGATCAACACCACTGGCGTGTTGACTGGTGTAGCGCCCTACAAAATTTTTGAATTCCAAGGCGTACAAGTTGCGGTCATTGGTTTGGTCAACGAAGAAGCTCCAAGCTTGGTCAAGCCAGGCAACTTTGGGCCAATTCAAATTACCGATTCAGTTGCTGGAGCTATGGCAGCCAAAGCCCAAGCCGAAACTGAAGGCGCTGATGTATTTGTGGCAATTACCCACAAAGGGATCACTGCCCCAAATCAAGGCCCATTGATCGATTTTGCCAACGGCGTGACTGGCTTCGATTTGATCTTAGGCGATCACACCGACTTGAACTTCCAAAATACGATCAACGGGGCGTTGGTTACCGAAAACAAGAGCAAAGGTTTGCAGTATCTTAAGGTTAATTTGACCTACGATACCACGACCGAAACCGTAACCAACAAGAGTGCTACCTTTGTTACGCCAACCGCCAACGTGCCTAAAGTTGCTGCGATTGAAGCCATGTTGGCTCCTTATCGTGCTCAATTGGCGCAACAATTTGACACTCCGATTGGTACGACTAGTGGCTTCTTCACTCGTGGCAACAACGTCGAACGGGTTGCTGAAGTGCCATTGGGCAACTTGGTAACCGATGCCATGCGGGTCAAATATGGCACCCAAATTGCCTTTACCAATGGTGGTGGCTTGCGCGATACCTTGCCATCGTCCTACACGCCAATCAATCGCAACTTACGGCGTGCGAGCGTCGGCTACCCAACTGGCCCAGGCTATGATTTGGTGTTAGGCGATATCTATGCGGTCTTACCATTCGGCAATACAGTGGTAACCCGAACCGTTACTGGTGGCCAATTGTGGCAAGCAATGGAATTTGGTTTGGGCGCGTTGCCTGGGGCAAATGGTCGCTTCCCGCAAATTTCGGGCTTCAAAGTGACCTTCGATTCATCAAAGGCCATCGGCCAACAAATTCAATCGATCACCTTGGATAACGGCACGCAGGTGCTTTCAAATACCACTTCAATCTATACCCTCGCGACCAACGACTTTACTAACGCTGGTGGCGATGGCTATACCATGCTCAACGATGGCAAAGGCACAACCTTGGCGGTTATGGCCGATGTGGTGTTGGAGTATATCAGCCAAACGACACCAATTATCCCCAGCATCCAAGATCGCTTGCTTGATGTAACCCAGATCCAGGATATTCACGATCGGAATATTCCCAAGGATGGCACGACTGGGGCCATGAACTTCATGATTACTGATCCACGGTTGGTGACCGACCCCAATACCACCACCGTAACCTTGACCGGAACTTCATCAAACACTACTTTGGTGCCAAATGCCAATATTGTTTTGACTGGCAGTGGTATCAATCGAACGGTAACGGTCACGCCAGTGGCTGGACGTACAGGCACAGTTACCATTCAAATTCGAGTTAATGGTCAAGGCTCAGCCAGCGATACCTTTGTGGTGGTGGTGAACGATAAGCCAACTGCCAACAGCGTTGCCAGCCTGACCACCGATGAAGATGCTTCGGTCACGCTTAATATTGGCATAATCGATAGCGACACTAGAGCCAGCGATATTACGATTACAGCCTTCTCGGATGACCAAGATTTGGTTGCCAATGCTGATATTGTGGAAACTGGCGCAACCAACGTTTATACCCGTACCTTTACAATTGCTCCAGTCTTGAATGCTTCGGGCACAACCAACCTGAACTTCTTTATTCAGGATGGCGTTTCAGCCTATACCCAGACCGTTGCCCTGACCGTCAATGCGGTTAACGATGCACCTGAGCTTTCGGCCTTTATGGATGAAACGATCAACGTCAATTCAACCCTTGGGCCAATTCTGTTTACCGTGGCCGATATTGATGATGCAGCCGTCAACTTAACCGTTACCGCTGAATCATCAAACACGACCTTGGTACCAAATGCCAATATTTCAATTGTTGGCACTGGTTCAGAACGCACCTTGAGCTTGACTCCAGCCGTCGGCCAAACTGGTACAACTACCATCACGGTTACCGTTGATGATGGCGAAGACACCTTCGAACGTACCTTTGTGGTCACGGTGGTCAACAACAAGCTTTATCTGCCATTAGTTGGCAAATAACGAACTTAGTAAAACGCGTTACAATACCGCTGAGTGCAAAACACTCAGCGGTTTGTTTTAATCAAATGGCACAATCATAATGAAAAAACAGCTTTTAATTGTTGGTTTAATTGTTGGTTTAGCTGGCTGTGGCGCGGCCTCAAACAGCGTTACGACTGCTCCTCAAGTTCCAACAGCACCCGATGCTGCTAACTTGGCTGGCTATTGTGTTGATACTGCGCCGATCATCAAACCAGTGATCGTCGGCCTCGAAGGCAATATGTGGTCGATCAATGGCGATGGCACAGAGGCTAGTCAATTGACCACTGTCAAGGAACGCACCTTAATTCGTGATGCTGCATGGTCGCATGATCGTAAAACCTTAGCCTATTCGTTGATGTTGCCACCAATTGATTTGGCGATTCCGTGGTTGCAATCGAGTATTGTCTGTGGAATCGATGCAGCCACTGGCAAAGGCAGCCTTTTGGCCTATGGCAACATCGATGTTTCATTAAGTGAGCCAAGCTGGGCTAGCGATAATCAATCGTTATATTTGACTCGCCGTCGCACGCTGCTCGATGCGAAAAACCAATTCGTTGGCGAAGAAATTGCCGTCGCACGCTATGCCTTGGGTAGCAATCAAGAAACAGTCGTGGTTGAAGGTGCAACTACGCCTGCACTTTCGCCCGATGGTCAACAGATGGTCTATGTTCAGCCGAATGTTGAAATTGGCTTTCCCTCGTTGATGCTAGCCAAACTTGATGGTAGCAATGCCCAGCCGTTGGGCCAGCCAGATCCGCCCTTCAAATCAATTGTCGCCCCGCGCTGGGCGCCTGATGGCAGCAGCATTGTGATGACGGTTGGCGGTGGGCCTGGCGCAATTGGTGGCGGCGCAGAACCAAGCTTGGCTTGGTGGGAAGTGTTGTTAGGGGTCAAGATTGCCAGCGCTCACGGCGAACCAGTTTCATTATGGCAAGTCACTGCCAGCGATGGAGCCTTGAAGCCCTTAGCGCAAAATATTGACGATGGTCGCACAGCCTGGAATCCTGATGGCGAGCATTTTCTCTTTATCCATGGCTATGATGGCTTGATGGAATATACCCTGGCAACTGGCGAAGATCGTGCTTTGACTCCCGTCCAACCCTATTGGTTTTTAGAATGGGCTAGTCACTAAGCATATAGCTAAATATCGTGTACAATAGCGCCACGATCCATCCACACAAGCAGCAAAAGCGTTAGATCTCTACAAGATTCGAGCAAAATCGCAGTTCATGGCTAGAGTCTTGCCCATGGGCGTGCTATAATCCTGGCTTAAAATTTGTGTGGGAGTACCCGATGACTTTATCAAAAGCACAATTAGGTTATTTCAAAGAGCGCTTGCACGATATGCATAACCATCTGAATGAAGAAGTTCAGCGTTTGGAAGAGGCCACCAACCAGCTCAATCAAGATGCTGAGTTTGGGGTTAGTAATCATATTGCCGATGATGCCTCGGATATTTTTGAGCGTGAAAAGAATTTTGCCTTAATTGAAGATCGCCAACGCTTGATTGGCGAGGTTGAAGCTGCGCTTGATCGAATCGATCATGGCACTTATGGCATTTGCCTTAAAACTGGCAAGCCAATTCCAATCGAGCGGCTAGAGGTGTTGCCGTATGCAGCGCTTTCAATTGAGGCCGCCAATAGTTAACCCAGCACAGCAGAGGATTGAGCGATGGAGCCAACGGCCAATTTAACCACGATTCAGGTGGGCGAAGCAGAAGCAGGCCAACGTTTAGATCGGCTTGTTTCTGCCAATATGCCAGATTTATCGCGGACGTATGTTCAACAATTAATTACCGATTTACACATTCGAGTCAATGGGCGTGGCGCAAAAGCGAGCTTGCCAGTACAAATTGGCGATCAGATTGAGATCTTTTTGCCGCTGGCAAAGCCGACCGATATCGTGGCCGAAGATTTGCCGCTTGATGTGATCTACGAAGATGATGATGTGCTGTTGGTCAACAAGGCAGCAGGCATGGTCGTGCATCCTGCGCCTGGCCATACAAATGGCACATTAGTCAATGCCTTGCTCTATCGCTATCCGCATTTGACCACGAGCGGCGATTTGCGGCCTGGCATCGTGCATCGCTTGGATAAAGAAACCTCAGGGTTATTGGTGATTGCCAAGCATGATCAAGCACGCATGATGCTAACTGAGCAACAGATGGCACGGCGCATGCATAAAAAATATCTGGCACTAGTCGAAGGCCATTGGCGTGAACCAACTGGCACAATCGATGCGCCAATTGGCCGCAACCCCAATAACCGTTTGCGTATGATGGTGATGCCTGAAGGGCGCTATGCGGTTACTCATTATCAAGTGCTAGAGGTGCTTGGCCCCTATTCGTTGGTGCGTGCAACCCTCGAAACAGGCCGCACCCATCAAATTCGGGTGCATTTTTCCTATCGCAATCGGCCTATTTTAAATGATGCGCTGTATGGTCATCGCAAGCCCAAAGAAACCTTTGGCATCGAACGCCACTTTTTGCATGCCTACCATTTGGGCTTTCGCCTGCCAAGCACTGGCGAATGGCGCTCGTGGGAAGTGCCGCTGCCAGTCGAATTAGAGAAAATTTTGACGACCTTGCGCACCCGCTACGAAACAATTGTCTATCCCGACCCATTGATTGAAGCTGTTTCATGAACCGAGCCACACCATTTGCTAGTCGTGTGTTAGTTGGGGTAACCAGTCTGATCGGGCTGGTTGCCTTTTTTTATCCATTTTTTCTAAGCGAAGTTCAGGCGGGCGATAATCATGCTGCCGATGCGCCTTTGATTATGTTGTTGCTCGGGCCATTATTGCTTGGGATTATTCTGGCGGATCTGAATACGCATGCGATGAACTCACGGGTGGTGGCAGCCTTGGGCATGTTGGTGGCGATCAATGCAGTGCTACGATTGCCTGCTGGCCCGGGTGATAGCCCAACCTTTTTCTTTTTGGTCATTTTGACGGGTTTTGTGTATGGTGGGCGCTTTGGATTTTTACTAGGCAGCCTGAGTTTAGCAGTTTCGGCCTTGTTGGTGGCAGGCATTGGCCCATGGATGCCGTTTCAGATGTTGGCAATGGGCTGGTTGGGATTAAGCACCGCCTTGTTGCTGCCGCTCAAACGCTGGTTGAAATTGGCCGATGCTGGTTGGGGTGAAGTCGTCATGCTAGCAATATTTGGCTGGGTTTGGGGCTTGCTCTTCGGCGGCTTGATGAACCTGACATTTTGGCCATTTAGCGCTGGTGAAAGCGCAATTTCCTGGCAACCAGGTTTGGGGCTTGGCCCAACCTTAGAACGCTATTGGGCCTTTTATCTGCTAACTTCGCTTGGTTGGGATGCCACACGAGCCTTATTCAATGTTTTGCTGATTATGGCCTTTGGCAAGCCAATTCTGGCAGTCTTGCGGCGGTTTCAGTTACGGCTCAATTGGCAAACTGATCAGAGCATAGAGCAAAGAACATAGAGCATAGGGATCAGGTTTCAGGGGCTAGGGGTCAGATTTTGGGCAATGAAGGGCACGAAGGTTAAAACCGCCAAGCATGCGAAGATCGCAAAGGCTGATTAACCTAAATTTGTTTAATTCCTGTTCCCATAGCCAAAAGTCTATAGCCATTCGTGCTCTATGTTCTTAGGCTTAAGTTCCCAGTAATTTTGCTAATAAATTCGGCTCCAAACAAGCTTCTACATGGTCGGCGAGCCGCTCGAAAGGATCGATTGGTTGAATTGAAGGCTGAACCTGCCAACCAAGGCTACTCAGCCAAGCTTGGCGAAACTCGGTATTAGCAAAAATACCATGAATATAACAGCCCCAAACCTTGCCATCAGCCCGCATACAGCCATCAGCATGGGTTGATTCAGCTTGTTCAATGCTAAATGCTGGTTGATCAGCCAACAGCTCAGTTCGCCCCATATGAATTTCATAGCCAGTTAGTGGGTAAGTTTTGGCCCATGGCAAATGGCTGAGCGCCTGAACTTGGCGCGTTTGCTTGTGGCGCTGAAAGATCGTGGTGGTTGGTAATAAACCTAAGCCTGCCATGCTACCGCCAGTGCCTTCAACCGCCTCTGGATCATCAATTTGCTGGCCGAGCAACTGATAGCCGCCACAAATGCCGACAATTGGCCCTTGAAATTGTTGAATTGCCCGATCGAAGCCATGCTCAGTTAACCACTGCCGCGCAGCCAACGTGTGCTTTGTGCCTGGCAAAATCAGCGCTTGGCAATGCTGTAATTCATGCGGCTGGTTGATATAGCGCACTGCCACTCCCTGCTCTTGGGCCAAGGGATCAAAATCGTCGAAGTTGGCGATCGCTGGTAGTTGAATCACCCCAATCGTCAGGGATGCATTGTTGGTTGTTTGATCAGGTCGTTCCAAAGCAACCGCATCTTCTTCGGGCAAGCCAAGTTGCGGCAGCCATGGCACAACCCCTAAGACTGGTTTGTTGCTGCGTTGTTCGAGAATTTGAATCCCATCAGTAAATAAGTCGGGGTCGCCACGAAACCGATTGACAATTAAGCCAGCGATTAATTGACGTTCCTCTGGCTCTAATAGCATCAATGTGCCCAACATCGCCGCGAAAATCCCGCCAACGTCAATATCGCCGACCAACAACGTTTGGGCTTGAGCATAGGTTGCCACGCGCATATTGGTAATATCGTGAGCTTTAAGATTCAATTCAACTGGGCTGCCAGCGCCCTCAGCTATCACCAAATCATATGTTTGGCGTAACTGATCGAGGCTGTTGGCAACAATTTCCCAGAGCATCTGTTTACGTTGCCAATAATCGATTGCCTCAAGCGTGCGCCACGGTCGGCCTTGCACAATAATTTGGCTCCGGCGTTGGCCTTCAGGCTTGATCAAAATTGGGTTCATCTGCACGCTGGGTGTGAGTTTAGCTGCCGCTGCTTGGACTGCAATACTACGGGCAATTTCTTCGCCGTTGGCAGTAACAGCGGCGTTATTGCTCATATTTTGGGCTTTGAAGGGTGCAACGCGAATGCCACGGCGGGCGGCGATTCGGCAAAGCGCACTAACCAAGGTGCTTTTACCAACCGACGAGGCGGTTCCAACGACCATCAAAACTGGGGCTAGCATAAACTTCTCCAAGCATTCAGCAAGTGTTGATTTGCGGCTGGTTGACGCGGGGCGATCCGTACAAACTGCGGCAAGCCAAACGAGCTACAATCGCGCACCAAACAAGCATGAGCCAGCAAAGCACTGCGAGTTTGCTGAGCGTTGGTCACTTCAACTAAGAAAAATGGCAAGCAACTTGGCAAGACCTTCAAGCCGAGTTGGCGCAAGCCTTGGCGTAATTGTTCGCTCCAAATCCACCATTGCTCAAGCTGTTGGGCTAGCCAATGCGGATTTTGGCAAATCGCTAGGCCGGCGGCCTGAGCCAAACTATTGACGCTCCATTGCGGCTGCCAACGCTGCAAACTAGCGATAACCGCTTGCTCAGCCACCACATAGCCCAAGCGCAACCCCGCCAAGGCATAGCTTTTGGTCAGCGAGTAGAGGTAAATCGTGTAGGGGTCAGGGGCTAGGGTCAAGAGGTCAGAGGGTTGATACTCATAATATTTCGCCCCTTGTTCTCTAACACCTAGACCCCTAAATTGATCTTCTTCAGTTAAGATTCGGATATACTTAGACTCCTGATTCCTAACTCCTAACCCCTGTCCCCTGACCCCTAAATCAGCATATGCCAAATCGAGCACCAAATAGGCTTGAACTGCGGTACACGCTGCTTGAAGTTGGGCAATCGCTTCAGCATCCAAATAGCTGCCAGTGGGATTATTGGGATTGCACAGCCAAACCAAGCGTGGGCGATGTTGCTTGATCAAATGACAACAAGCCCCAAGATCAATTGCAAAACCAGTTTCGGCAGTTGCTTGATAGCGCAACAATCGAGCGCCAGCCAAACTACTAGCATAGGCATATTCGCCAAAAGTTGGCTCAATCAGCAAAACCGGATCATTCGGTTGCAACAAGGCCCGCGCAATCAGATGAATTAACTCATTGCTGCCATTACCAATCAATAGCTGTTCAGGTTCACAACCATGGCGTTTGGCCAGCGCCGCCCGCAAGGCCAACGATTGACGATCGGGGTAATGCGCCAAATCAACAGTTGCCAGCGCTTCGCGAATAAAACTCGGCGTGCCAAGCGGATTGACGTTGCTACTGAAATCGTCGATTTGGCTGGCTACAAGCCCACGTTGCTGCAATTCAGCATAATCAATTGCCCCATGAATTGGCTGCTGCATTACTTGACCCACGCTGCTTGCAGTTGGCGGATTTCGATCGGAATGCCCGCCACAACGAGATAAACCGCGTTGGCTGCGGCGGCGATTTGCTGGTTGGCCCGCCCAATCAGGTCGCGATAGACTCGACCCAGGGCATAGGCTGGTACAATGCCCATCCCAACCTCATTGGTCACGATAATCAAATGTAAATCGCGGGCTTGCTGAGCCGCCAAAATTGCCTGAATTTCAGCTTGCACGATCGGTTCGGGCTGAATTTCGTTGGCAAGCAAGAGGTTGCTCACCAGCAAGGTTAGACAATCGAGCAACACCACACTGCCGCTTGGCAGTTGTGCTAGAGTTTGGCTGACTGCCAGCGGCGCTTCGAGCGTTTGCCAATGGCTGGGGCGTTGGACTTGATGCAAACTAATCCGTTGTTGCATTTCAGCATCGCCAGCTTGAGCGGTGGCGATATAAACGATATGCTCGGCTTGTTGGCTGGTATATTGTTCGGCTCGCCAGCTTTTGCCGCTGCGAGCGCCGCCAGTGAATAGAACTAATTGGGCCATACTGCTTCCTTGCGCTGTGGTTGGAGCATCACCAGCGGTAAATTATGGTTAGGATGCTCAATCATTTGAATTGGCACTTCATAGGCTGCTTCGATCAATTCGCTGCGCAAAACGGTGCTTGGTGCACCAACTGCCTGCAAGCGGCCATGAGCGAGTAAGGCGATGCGGTCGGCGCACAGGCTGGCTTGATTCAGATCGTGCAAGGTCAAAATGACACACACCCCGTCGTTATGCGCCAAATCGCTGACCAATTGCATAATTTCTAGCTGATACTTCAAATCAAGATGGGCGGTTGGCTCATCGAGCAATAACATTTTGGGCTGCTGGGCCAAGGCTCGGGCAATAATCACCCGCCGTTGTTCACCACCCGAAAGCTCGGCCAGACTTTGCCGCCGATACTTGGTTAAATTAAAACGCTCAAGTAATGTTTCGACAATTGTTCGATCAGTCTTAGTCATCGGGAGCAGCCAACCACGATGCGGCGTGCGACCAAGCAACAGCATTTGCTCAACAGTTAATTCGGGGTTTAATCCAGCTTGCTGCGGGGCAAAGGCAACTTGCTGGGCTACCAAACGCGGTTTTATCTGCCACAATGGCTGCCCATCAAGCCAGATTTGGCCCTGTTGCGGACGTTGTAAGCGTGCCAAACAACGCAATAATGTGCTTTTGCCAGCGCCATTCGGCCCAAGCAGCGCCAAAACTTCGCCCTTGGTAGCCTGTAAATCGACCTGGGCAAATACATCGCGCGAGCCATAACGACAACCAAGCTGCTCGATTGTAAGAATTGGGTTTGACATAGATTATGGCTTTCTAGGAATTAAATTATCCACGAAGGAAACGAATTTACGCGAAGGCTGTTTTTCGCCACGAATTACACGAATGATTATTTTTTAGCCACAGATTGCACAGATTTATTTGATGATGTTCTTGCTGTCCTATTGCCTCATAACCACAAAAACTGTCCAATAGCCTATAGCCAAAAGCCCATAGCCCTCATCCTTCATCCCTCACTTCCTCCTTCTCCCTAACCCCTGACCCCTCGCGACCGCTTGAGCAGATACAAAAAGAATGGGCCGCCGAGCATGGCGGTTAAAATGCCAACAGGCAACTCCAATGGTGCCGCGATGGTACGAGCCGTTGTATCAGCGAGCACCAGCAACATCGCCCCAACCAAGCCGCTGGCAGGAATCAAACGGGCATGGTTGGCTCCAAACAGCAAGCGGGCAATATGTGGCGCAATCAAGCCAACAAAGCCGATAATGCCGCCATTAGCTACAGTTGCAGCAGTCGTGATGCTGGCGGCGGCAATCACAGCACTTCGAGTACGCCACAGCGATAAGCCCAAACTTTGGGCCACTTCATCGCCACAACTCAGGGCATCGATCCGCCGTGCTAACAGCCAAAGCCAAGCAATACCCAGCACCACAAATGGCAGGCTGCTGCGCAAATTATCCCAGCTACGGCCCGATAAACCGCCCAGCAGCCAGGCAAATACTTCATACAACGGTTGCTCGTTCATCAATAACAATAACGAAACTGTGGCCGAAAGCATGGTGCTGAGCGCTGCTCCTGCCAAGAGCAAGGCGGTGCGCGGTGCGTGCCCACCAACTTCGGCAATCGTATACACCACGCCAACCGCCAGCAAAGCACCAATAAAGGCACACAGCGCAACTGCACTAAAACCCAGCCATTGCCACTGAATTTGCAGCACAATCGCCAAAGTTGCTCCCAAGGCCGCCCCGCCCGATGCACCGATCGCAAATGGATCAGCCAAGGGATTTTGAAATAAGCCCTGAAATGCCGCACCCGCACTAGCCAACCCAGCGCCAATCAAAGCCGCCAAGAGCATGCGAGCCATCCGCAAATCCCAAACGATCGTCACGGCAGTACTGTTGGTGCTCGGATGTTGAGGCTGAATGATCGCTTGCAGCACTTCGCTGGGGCTAAATTGCACCGCACCAATGCCAAGGCTCAGCACCATCGTTAAGAGCAACAAGCCAAGTAGCCCGCCAAATGCAAGCAAATCGCGCCAATAGGGCTTGGATATTAATCGTGCCAAAACCAACCCTTCAAAACTGGAGCAAGCAGCACCATTGCTGACGCTGCTTGGCACACGCTGATTAAGCTCAATCAGGCTTAGTTAAACAATTCTGGGTACAAGGCTTGGCTCAGTGCTTCTAAGGCATCGGCCAACCGTGGGCCTGGCCGCGAAAGCATATCACCATTCAAAACGATGATCTTGCCATCCTTGACTGCCTTGATTTGGCTCCAGCCTGGACGTTGGGCGATCAGATCAATCGTCAGTTTATCGCCATGTGATTCAGGCCCGATGATCACCGCTGGTTGGCGGTTAACCACTTCTTCGGCACTGATTTCAGGATACTCTTCGCTGACATCGGCAAAAATATTAGTTGCGCCAGCGAGTTCAACCATTTGACCAATAAAGGTTTGCGGGCCAGCAGTCATCAATGGCTCGTCATAAACTTCATAGAACACGCTTAATTTATCGGCAGCTGCCAGTGTCTTGGTTTTGGTGGTTACTGCATCAATCCGCGTTTGCATCTCGGCTACAACTTGAGCCGCCTCAGTTGGATGATTAGTCGCTTGACCAATCAAATTAATATTTTCATAGACGGCTGCGAAGTTTTCAGCTTTGATTGCGATTACCGGAATATTGGCTTGCGCTAGAGCATCAATCACCGTTTGTTGGCTTTCATCGCCCGAAAACACAACATCAGGCTTGAGCGCCACAATGGTTTCGATGCTAATCGTTTTGGCCGAGAAGCCACCAATTTGATCGATGCTCTTGGCTGCTTCGGGATAATTGCAATATTTAGTCACGCCAACCAACGCATCGCCCGCACCAACTGCAAACAGAATTTCAGTATTCGATGGTGCTAACGAGACGATCCGACTTGGTTGTGCGGTTAAAGTCACTTCGCGTCCAAGGCTATCCTTGATCGTTAAGGGATAGCTGCTGCTGGTATTGCTGACCACAACGGTTGGGGTCAATTCGGCAGTTACACTCACTGCTGTGGTGGCGGTTGGCGCTACGGCAACACTATCAGTTGTGGCGGTTGGCGGCACGGTTGTCGCTGGTAATTGGGTCACGCCATTTTCGGCAGCGCCACAAGCTACAAGGCTGCCCAACAACAAGAAAACGCTCAAAAATCGGCTAAATCGAACCTTGGTCATGTGAATTGAACCCCATTTTATAGAAGGATGAATTATGAGGGATGAAGGATGAAAATTTGGCTATTGGCTGTTGGCTGTTGAAGCCATTGCAATCCCAAAAAATGTTCCGATAGCCGATAGCCTAAAGCCATTCACCCTCTGCGTTAACATGTTCTGCTCCCCAAGCGCCAATCGCCAAGCCTGCCACAACTAGAAACATCACGCGGCGGGTTAGCTGGCGAGCAGTTTGTATCAGGGCTGGGTCGGGCTGGGTTAAGCCATCGCCAAGTGCATAATGCCCAATTTTGATCAACTGAGTATCCAGCGCCCCAGCCATGGCCGCCATTGGCCAACCAGCATTGGGCGAGGCTGTTTTACCATGATCACGCCAAACTACCTGCCATGTTCGTTGGCGTTGGCCATGGGCAACCAGCCAAAGCAGGCCAGCGGTCAAACGTGCGGGAACTAAATTGAGTGCATCATCGCAACGGGCGGCAACTTTGCCAAGATATTCAAACTGTTGATTGCGATAGCCCCACATCGCATCGAAGGTATTGCTCATGCGATAGGCCGCCAAGCCTGGCAAGCCTGCTACCAAATACCAAAACAACGGGGCAATCACGCTATCCGAGAGATTTTCGGCCAGCGATTCAATTGCGGCGGCGGCAACGTCGCTTGGGCTTAGCTCCGCCGTATCGCGGCTGACCAAATGCCAGCTTAACAACCGTCGTGCTTCAGCCAAATCATCGGCTACCAATGCGGTTTGCACCTCGCCAACCGCTCGATCGAGCGCTCGATAGGCCAGCAAACTTTGGGCAACCAAGGCTTGAGCCAATGGATGTTTGGGAATTCGGGCAGCCAAATCTGCACTCAAGCCCATGCCCATGCCGAGCCAAATTGCGCCCCAAACCAAACGGCCAGCCTCGTTGCTTGGCGCGAACTGCTCGCCTCGCTTGATCCACTTGCCCATCCAAACAACTGGATGCACTTGGTTGGGCAATTCAGGCAAGAGCGCATCGCAGGCCAAGGCCAATAAACCACTCAGTGCTCGTTTAGCCATTGCTCGCTCGCTGAGCCACGATAAATAAACCATTGCTGCCATCGCCATACGGTCGCGTTATATCCAAGCGATGCCATGCGCTGACTAACTGTAAGCCTGCATTACCCAGCAAGCGCTGCAATTCGGGCAAATAGTAATGGCGGCGCGTCAATTCATAGCTGGTGCGTTGACCTGCCTTGAGCACTGTCAAGCGATCGGTGCAGGTCATGGCGCTGCGATCCGGAATCACCTCGTACAACTCCAAGCCTTGTTCAGTTTCAGCCCAGCGTTGGCTAGCTTCAGGCAGCGCAAACGGCCAATCGTTGATGCCAAAAATCAGCCAGCCATTGGGTTGCAGCAAATTGGCTAAATGCTGCAAACTCTGGGCATCAGCCGCTTCGCTAGGGTAGCCGCAACAACTGCGGTCGTACAACGAGAAGATCGCATCAAACGGCTGATCGCTAATTTCGATAAAATCTTGTTGGCGAAATTGGCAGGTTTGGCCGCGTTGCTGGGCAAAAGCTTGGGCCGCTTGCAGCAATTCGGGTGCAATGTCGATGCTCAAAACATGAGCAAAGCCACGTTCGGCCAGCGCCACGCTATGCCGACCCCAACCACAACCAATTTCCAAAATACTCGCGTTTGAGCCAAGGCCAATCTGAGCCAACACAAAATCAAGGTCGTACTGGGCGGCAGCATAATCGCCCTGTTGGCGTTCGGCGCTTAATGTGGCAACTTGGCGCGGCGCAAAATAGCGATACCAATCGTTGTTGTTCATAGCTGGCCTCGTTGTTGTAAATTGCTCAAACCCAAGGATTGGGCAGCTTTGAGCAGATCGATATCGTGTTGTTCAGGGTCGTGCCATAAATCGCGATCAATCGCTTCGAGTAGGCGTTCAGCAATCGCTTGCCAAGCCCATGGGTTGCTATCGGCAAAAAATTGTTGCATCTCCTCGTCGCGCAAATAGTGCTCAGCAATCGAGTGATACATCCAATCATCAACAACTTGGGCCGTGGCATCGTAGCCAAAGAGATAATCGACGGTGGCGGCTAGCTCCAACGCGCCTTTGTAGCCATGACGGCGCATGCTTTCGATCCACTTTGGATTAACCACGCGGCTGCGAAATACCCGCCGCGCTTCTTCGCGCAGATCGCGGGTTTGCGGGCGCTGGGGGTTGCTCGAATCGCCAAAGTAGCGGCGTGGGTTGCGGCCAGTCAAGGCGCGAATCGTGGCGATCATGCCGCCGTGATACTGCATATAGTCGTCGCTATCAAAAATATCGTGTTCGCGATTATCTTGGTTTTTGGTGGCAACTTGAACTTCACTCAAGGCTGTGCCAAAGGCATCGGCAGCCTCAACCCCATATTCGTCGCTGGTGTAGGCATAACCACCCCAAGCGATGTAGGCTCGGGCAAAATCTGCGTCATCTTGCCAATTTTGGCTATCAATCAAGGGCAAAATGCCTGCGCCATAACTGCCTGGCTTGCAGCCCCAAACCCGATAACGCGCTTGTTGTTGGGCAATTTCGGGCGCTAAGCCGTTTTTAATTAGCTGCTCAGTGGCCGCAAAGGCCTGCTGACGAGCAAAATTCTGATCAAGTGGCTCATCAAGCTCAATCACGGTTTGGGCGGCTTGATCCAGCAAACTGACCAAGTGGGGGAAGGCATCGCGGAAGAAGCCGCTAATTCGACAAACCACATTAATTCGTGGGCGGCCAAGTTCGGCCAAGGGAATCACTTCAACGCCCGTGATGCGGCGGTTTTCGGCTTGCCAAACTGGCCGCACGCCCAGCAAGGCCAGCACTTGGGCAATATCATCGCCATAGGTGCGCATGGCACTAGTGCCCCAAATGCTGATGCCAACGCTGCGCGGGTAGCTGCCTTCTTCGCGTTGATAGCGCCGAATCAAATCATCAGCCAAGTGTTGGCCAACTTGCCAAGCCGCTGCGCTGGGCAACGAACGCGGATCGACTGCATAGAAATTGCGGCCTGTTGGCAACACATGGGCCATACCACGAGTTGGCGCTCCACTTGGCCCCGCTGGAATATAGCCACCATTCAAGCTATGCAGCAGGCTGGCAATTTCGGCTCGCGCACTTTCATGCAAATTGGGAATGAGCTGAGTGCAGATAAATTCCAATGGTGCAACGACGGTTTGATCCCAAGCTGCTGCGCTAGGCAATAAACTCGCTTGCAACACTGTCGGAATCGCAGTAACCTGCCAAGTCTGTTGTTCCAAGTTATGTAACATTGTTTTGCAATGTTGTTCGAGCCATGCCGCCACATCGCCATTGCTGTAAAGCGTTTGGTCGGCCAATTGCAACGGCTGAGCTAAGCGCTCGCCCAAATTGGCTTGCAAATTATTCCAATCCAAGCCGTAGAGCTTGCCCACCGCCACTGGCAAACTGGGCACATCAAGGTTGGGTAGTTTGGTCAGGTGAAACAGCAATTCTGGCAGTTGGTCGCCTTCGGCCAGAGTGCCTAAAATGTGCAAGCCATCGCGAATTTGCGCTCCGGTTAGTTCGCACAAATAGCCTTCAATATCTTCGAGCAAGTGGGCGACTTGGCGACCTTCCATCTCGGCAAAGGCGGTGGGCGTGCCATCTTCAAGGAACGAGCCATCCCAATCGTGGGTGTGGTCGCCGTGGTTGGCCTTGAGAATAAATTGCAAATCATCGCTGAGATTGCTGGTTTGCAGCAAGTTCCAAATTTGGCGCTGCAACAAGGGCAATTTATTGGGGTCGAGTTGCTCAACTTGATAATATTCATTGACCAACTGCGCCAATTCGGCCAGCTGGCCATAAGCTCCGGCGCTGGTCATTGGCGGAGTCATATGGTCGATGATCACCGCATGGCTACGGCGTTTGGCTTGATTGCCTTCGCCTGGATCATTGATGATAAACGGATAAATCACTGGCAAATCGCCAATTAACGCATCAGGGAAGCACTCGCGGCTCAGGCCAACGCTCTTACCTGGTAGCCATTCCAGCGTGCCGTGTTTGCCCATATGCACCAGCGCATCGGCCTGCCAGCCATCGCGCAGCCAACGATAGAGCGCATAATAGCTGTGCGGCGGCGGCAAATCGGGCATATGGTAAATTGCATTTGGGTCCATGCCATAGCCACGCGGCGGCTGCAACGCCACAAACACATTACCAAACTCCAAGCCAGCCAAGGCTAACCCATGCTCGCTCAAATAGGCTGTGCCAGGCGCTTCGCCCCATTGTTTGATCATGCTGGCTTGTAAATTGGCGGGTAGTTCAGCAAACCATTGTTGATATTGATCGACTGGCACATGCACCGCTTGGGCTAATTGTTGCTCAGTCAGCCAGGTTTCGTCATATGAACAACGATCGATCAAATCGAATAATAATTGATCGCTGCTAACTGGCAATTTGCCAACCTGATAGCCCTCGGCTTGCATGACGTGGAGCAAGGTCAATAATGAGGCTGGCGCATCCAAGCCAACCGCGTTGCCAACCCGTGAGGCTTTGGCGCTGCTGTTGGTAAACACAAAAGCTATGCGTTTTTCAGCGTTTGGTTTGTGGCGCAAATTGACTAAGCGTCGCGTAATCCCGACCACTCGTTCAACCCGCTCAAGATCTGGCATATAGCGCACGCCACCAGAATTGGGGTCTTGCTCCTTGAACGAGATTGGCACGGTGATAATCCGGCCATCAAATTCGGGAATCGCCACATTGATCGCTGTATCCAACGAGCTTAATCCACGGCCTGCTCGTTGCCATTGCTCACGTGAGCGGCCACTAGCAATCGCTTGGATAATCGGCACATTCAGTTGTTGCAGCATATCGATTTCCGCGCCAGCGAGGGTTGGGCCTTCGGTATTGACATTACCCAAAGCAAACGACAAACTGCAAATCAAGGCAGCAATTGGCCCATCGGCTTGCAAACATTCCAAGGCAGCGGGCAGATTGTTGCTGCCGCCTTCCTTGAGCGAGTGGGTATAGACCGCCCGTGGTTGCATGCCCTGAGCTGCGATCGCCCGACAAATGGCATCAACAAAATCGGTGTTGCCGCTGAGCATGTGCGCTCGATAGAACAGCACGCCCACGGTTGGTTGATCGGTTTGCACATTCGTTTGGCATTGGGCAGCGGCGCAGCCTTCACAGCGATTTAATGCTGGCGTGTAGATGCCATGGCGTGGTAATTCCTGTGGCGCGTCGTAGCCCCAACCGGTGAGCAATAAGTGGTCGCTCAAGCAAGCCAAAGCATTGACGACATTTTCCAAACCACCCTGCATAAAATAGCTGCTGATTAGGTGCGCCAGCGGCACGCCAACATTCGAAAGCGCCATCAATTCAGGGTCAAGCGCCTCGAAGCCAGGCAAATACAGCACAAAGCCATTGGTTTGTTGCGTCCACTGTTGCAAGCGCTCGATGCCATGCTCAAAGCCCCGACTGCCCGTAATCAAACGGACAACCACAATTTCGGCTTGGGGCAATAAGCGATCAAGCAAAGTATCAAGCGCCGTTTGATCTTCGGCATCGCCCACATTGGCAGTTTGCAAATTGGCAAAATCGCTGGGCAATTGGCGACGCGCTTGCTCAATTAAAAGGATATCGGTATCCGCTTGGGTCAAAAATACGATGCTATTGCCAAGGCTGGGCGGGCTGGCTGGTAATGCTGGCGCTGGGCTGATTGCGGCGGTCGCCTGAGCATCCCATTTAAAGCCATTGAAAACATGCGGCTTGAGATTGGAGGGCGCAGGCAAGACCTGATCGGCCTGAATCATGGCTTCGATGTAGTCGTAGAGCGCCACCACCAACTCTGGCTGATTGAGCGAATGAAACCAAATCGGCTGGCCATCAAACATCAGCATGGCCACATTTGCCAATGGGCATGGCCCCAAACAACCGCCCATATTCAAATGCACAATATTGCGCAGCTTGCGGCTTTCCCATTCGTGTTGGTGAATTTCGGGCCAAACCGGGGCAAAACCACGCTCGGTAATCCCACAGCAGCAGCCATGAGCGCAGATAAATAACATTCCGCGTTTATAACCAGCGTTAACCATGCGCCCATCGATGCGCTCGACCATATTGCGTTGCAAACGTTCAGTCATCAGAAGTCAATCCCGATCTGGGCACGAATGCCTTGAGTTGTAAACGGATGTTTGATCTCGCGCATCTCGGTTACCAGGTCGGCGTGCTCGATCAGGGCAGCGGGAGCATCACGGCCTGTAATAATCACATGCAATAGTTCAGGCTTGTTGGCCGCCAACCAAGCCACAATCTCGTTGACATCAAGCCAGCCAAAGGCCATCACATAGGTAAATTCATCGAGAATGACGATCTGATATTGATTCGAGCTAATCGCGGTTTTAGCCAATTCCCAGCCATGCAAGGCTTTGGCTTTGGTCGCATCAAGGTCTTTCGAGGTCCAAGTGAAGCCATCGCCAGTGCCACCAAACTCAATTTCCATTTTGGCAGCAGCCCGCGATTCGCCAAACTTGGCATTTTCGTGTTTGAGAAATTGAATGACTTTAACCTTGAGATCGCGACCCCACGCCCGGGTCATCACGCCCAAGGCCGCCGACGTTTTGCCCTTGCCATTACCGGTGTTGACGATCACAAGGCCTTTTTTGCCTTTGCGCAATTTGCGTACTTGTTCGCGATAGCGCTGTTTTTCCTCGGTTGAATGCAGTTGCGTGCCAGCAGCAATAATTGGCTCCAATTGCTCAACCGCATCATCGGGTTGTAATTCAATTGGATTAAATGCTTGATCGCCGCGCACTGCCGGAGCGTATTCTGGCTCTTGGCCCGCTGGATACAGCCGATGAAAAATTGCTGCTTCAACTGGCTCGCCATTGATCAAATGCTCTTGAACGATTTGTTCAACTAAATCGTGATCAAGCTGCTGATACCAAATGCCTTCGGGGTAAACCACCGCAATTGGGCCGCGCTGGCAGACACCCAAACAACTGACCGTCGAGCATTTGACCCGTTCGGGATTGCGTAATTTGCGCCGATCGCCAAGTTGTTCGAGGGCGTGTTGGGCTAAGGCCGCACCATCGGCATCGCCATTACATTGATCACCAGTACAAATAAATAAATGGCGCCCATAGGCTCGCATCGTCAGTGGGGCATCGCTCATGCTGGCTCCGTTGGGCGACACACCAGCATGCAAACAGCCAAGAAAAAACCTCTTCGGCTCATGCCAAAGAGGAAAAGAGGCACTAAACCCAGCAGGGTCTAGCAACTCCTTCCCTGATCCGCGAGGGAAATGTTGGAGTGTCGATGAGTTTGTGGCGGGTTATCGGGCTTGAAGCGTGGGCTTCCTACCGTTGCGGGACAGCGCCAGACTCTAACTGGCTTCCCCCATTGCGCGTGTGTGTCATCCGGGACAGCAACGCACCACAAACAAACTTGTAAATTGCAGTCGCGATTATACGGGCAATCGTAAGTTAAAGTCAAAAGGCCAAAGATAAGGATGAAGGATAAATTAGGAGGGATGAAACGATTGGGCTATAGGCTTTTGGCTAGCAAAGATTGGATTGCAATACCAACCATTGTGCCAATTGTCTATAGCCAATAGCCTTACTTCGTGCCCTTCGTGTCCTTCGTGGATCAAAAAACTGATCCCTGACCCCTGAAAACTGATCCCTCGTCGTCAATCGACCAAAAAGCGTTCGATCACTTGATTGCCGACCATGCGCCCACGCGGCGTAAAGCGAATCGCGTTTGGGGTTTGTTCAAGCATGCCTTGTGCGATCAATTGATCGATCACTGGTTGATAGCGTTCGAGTAAATCGTGGCCAGTGCGTTGTTGAAAATGCGCCAAGCCTAAACCACAATTCAGTCGCAAGCCCATCATAATCGTTTCAAAATCGCGATCATGTGGTTCGCACTGTTGAACATCAATTAATGGTGCATGGCCACGTTCAACCTGCTGAGCAAACGGCTCCAACACCCGTTGATCAACCCAGCGCCAGCCGCGCCAATGGCTATGAGCGCCTGCGCCAACTCCCAGATAATCGGCGTTGAGCCAATAAGCCACATTATGACGTGAGGCATAAGCTGGTAAGCTCTCGCTTGGATTAAAAGTTGCGCTTTGGGTTTTAGCCCAATTAGAAATCTCATAATGGCCATAACCAGCCGCCCCTAAAATGTCCATTGCAGCCTCGTACATCTCGCCAGTTGCATCATCATTGGGAATGCTCACCCGACCAGCGGTTACTTGGGCTGCTAGTGGGGTAGTTGGCTCAACAATCAACGAATACAAGGCAAAATGTTCAGTATCCCAACTGACAATTTCCTTGAGCATCGCTCGCCATTGGGCAATATCTTGGCCCGGCAAGCCAAACATAAAATCAAGATTGATATTTTCAAAGCCAACCTTGCGGGCCGCTTGATACGAAGCATAAGCCTCGCTGGCAGTATGAATGCGCCCCAAAACGCGCAAGGTTGGATCATGGAGCGTTTGTACGCCCATACTTAAGCGATTAATCCCCATCGAACGCATGGCCCGAAGATAATTCAGGTCAAGCACTGTACCTGGGTTGGCCTCGCTAGTAACTTCGGCCTGCTCCAGCGGAATAATTCGCCCGATTGTTTGCATTAATTGCTCAAGCAAAGGCAAAGGCAGGGCTGTTGGTGTGCCGCCACCCAAAAACACCGTTGCTGGCAAATCGGCTTGCTGCAATGGCCCAGCCAGATCCTGCAAGCGGTAGCTGGCCCATGGCATAGGTTGGGCAGTGGTTGCGGGCCAAGTTGGGTCAGGTGTAGTTTCGCCGCTCGCCATGCGCTCAAGGTGCAAACACAACGCATCGATATAGCGCTGCATAAAATCTTCACGATTGGCAAACGTATTGAAATCGCAGTAGGCACAACGAGTTTGGCAAAACGGAATATGAATATAGAGATGTTTTAAATCGTGTGTTGTCATAGCATTATTGTAGTGCGATTTGAGGCTTTGCGCCATGAAGAACTACTGAGATGCGAAAATTTAATCCACGAAGGACACGAAGAGCACAAAGGCTGTTTTAGCCACGAATTGCCCGAACTATCCATTTTATCTCGCATCATGCATCCTGTAGCTTTATTTCCGATCCCCAGTCCCCAACGACCAGTCCCCAAGCCCTCTGTTCTTTGCTCTATGTTCTCACTCCTGAGAACTTTGACATAACCCAAGCATCGACGCTACAATTGGGGCAGACCTCGCACTTGTCCCGCCGCTTGTGAGTAATAATTAGGAGGCATCTCAATGACTGAGCATGCTGCACCAACCACTGTTGGTCAATTTTCGGCAAGCAACGACGCTGAATCAGCATTCTACTACCCACCTGCTGCCTTGGTTGAAAACTCGAACGTGCTGGCCTACGCTCGTGAAAAAGGTTTCGCCGATGTCGAAGCAATGCGTCAATGGTCAATTGAGCATTACCAAGATTTCTGGGCCGACATGGCTACTCGGATGGTCGATTGGTATGTGCCATTTAGCAAAGTGCTCGATGATAGCAAAGCGCCGTTTTACCAATGGTTTAACGATGGCAAGATCAACATTGTGCATAATGCGCTTGATCGCCATGTCAAAACCTGGCGCAAGAATAAGTTGGCCTTGATTTGGGAAAGTGAAAAGGGCGATAACAAGACCTACAGCTATTGGCAATTGTTCAAACGGGTCAATAAATTTGCCAATGTGCTCAAATCGATGGGGGTCAAAAAGGGCGATACCGTGACGATCTATTTGCCACGGGTTCCCGAAATTGTCATTGCGATGTTGGCTTGTGCCAAAATTGGCGCGATGCATAGCGTGGTCTATGGTGGTTTTAGCGTCGAAGCGCTGCAAACCCGCATCCAAGATGCCCAATCGCGGGTGGTGATTACGGCTGACGGCGGTTATATGAATGGCAAGGTCGTTGAACTGAAAAAGATCACCGACGATGCGATTAAACATTCGCCAGTCGTCGAAATTGTGATTGTGGTCAAGCGCACTGGCCACGAAGTCGAAATGCAACAAGGCCGCGACTTGTGGTATGAAGAATTGATGGCCCTGCCGATCGCTTCGACCAAGTGCGAAACCGAGCAACTTGATGCTGAACATCCTTTATATATGCTCTACACTTCGGGGACGACTGGCGCTCCCAAAGGCTTAGTGCATACCCATGGCGGCTATCAGGTTGGAGTTGCGACAACTCTGCACTTTAATCTTGATATCAAAGAAGATGATGTGTATTGGTGTGCCGCCGATCCAGGCTGGGTCACGGGCCACTCCTACATTGTCTATGGCCCCTTGATGCTTGGCGCAACTCAGGTGATGTACGAAGGTGCACCAACTTTCCCCTTCCCCAACCGCTGGTGGAATATTGTCGAGCGCTATGGCGTAACCGTGCTCTACACTGCTCCTACCGCAATTCGCGGCTTGATGCGCTTTGGCGAAGCTTGGCCTAACCGCCATGATCTTGGCTCATTGCGTTTGCTTGGCTCGGTCGGCGAACCAATTAACCCCGAAGCATGGCGTTGGTATCATAGGGTAATTGGCCGCAACAATTGCCCAATTATGGATACTTGGTGGCAAACTGAAACGGGTAGCATGATGATCACGCCCAATCCAACCACGCCACTCAAGCCAGGCTCGGGCACTCGTGCCTCGTTTGGCATCGATGCCGATGTAGTCAACGATCAAGGTGAACACGCCAGCGACGATGAAGATGGCTTGTTGATTATCCGCAATCCATGGCCTTCAATGTTGCGCACGATCTATAACAACCCTGAGCGCTATATCGAGCAATATTGGAGCCGAATTCCAGGCGTGTACACCGCTGGCGATTCAGCTCGCAAAGACGAAGACGGCTATTTCTGGGTAATTGGCCGGATCGACGATGTAATCAAGGTTTCCGGCTATCGGCTGGGCACGGCTGAAGTCGAATCGGCTTTGGTCTCGCACCCATCAGTTGCCGAAGCCGCCGCGATTGGCTTGCCTCACGAAGTCAAAGGCAATGCGATTCATACCTTTGTAATTTTGAAGAATGGCTACGAAGCCAACCAAGATCTTGAGGATGCGCTGATTGCCCACGTTGGCAAAGTGATGGGACCAATTGCCCGACCTGAGGCTGTGCAATTTGTGCCAAGTTTGCCGAAAACCCGCTCAGGCAAAATTATGCGGCGGGTGCTTAAAGCTCGTGCCCTAGGCTTGCCCGAAGGCGATTTGAGCACCTTGGAACAATAAAAAATCAGCCGTGTGGTGATGGACAAGATCACCACACGGCTGATTCAATCAATTCAGTTTATTTCACCATATCGACGCGTGATTGAACCCAGAAATTCTTGCTGGCGAAACCGCTAGCGACCAAGCTATAGCCCCAACCTGATTCGAAGCGTAGGGCTGGCGTGGTAAACAACACGGTTGAGCTACCAGCTGGGCTGATATCAAAGCTATAGCTCCCTGCTGGAACTTCTAAAGTTGCTGCATCGCCGAATTTAGCCCCTTTGACTACAACATTTTGCGTGCCAGCAATTTTGATATCGACGGCTGGTGCATCGGGTGAGCCGTGAATAACCCGCACGCGGCTCATCCCAGCGCCAGTCATCGAGTAATTATCTTCATACAATTTGACATCAAAATTACCTAAACCCAAGCTGCCAACTGCGGCAACCGTGCCAGTATAGCCACCTTCAAGCGTTAATTTGGTTTCAAAGACTGATGCTGCGACACCTGCGCCAGCTGGAGCAATATCAATTGTATAGGTGCCATCTGGTAAGGCTAATTGGCCGCTCAGCGCAAAGAATGGCACGCTGGTTAACACGGCTTTGCCATCGACAAAAATATCGACTGCTGGAGCATCGGGTGAGGCGTGCATAACTCGAACATAATTCATCGTGGCGGCTTTGCTTGCCTGTGGTGTGCTTAACCCGACAACTGCTAACAAAGCCAATGTCATCAACATCAAACGTCGTACCATTTTAGAATCCTCCAAAAAACAACAATCTTCAGCGAAACTGGTTAACCCTGACCTATCTCAACTCGTTATAGCGCTATTGTCTTGTTTTACGCGAGTGAGCTTTTGATGGATGTACAAACTATCGACAAATCATGAACAATTTCTAAAACTCATCAATAATTAATCAAAATCTGATCTAGTTCAAGTACATAGCCCACATTTGTGAACATTGCATAGAGTATGCTAAGCCCAAGCATCTAGAGTTAGAAAGGGAATCCAATGAGTTATCCACCGCCAACCGTGATCATCAACAATGGCAATGCTGGGCCTGGCTGCTTGATTCGTGGCTTGTGGTTTATTTTTGTCGGCTTGTGGTTAGGAGCAGTGGTCACAGGCTTGGCATGGTTGTTAATTGTCAGCATTATTGGCTTGCCACTTGGCCTGATGTTGCTCAATCGGCTGCCGCAAATGATGACTTTACGCCCAAATCCCGCCAATGCCCAAATGGTGGTGCTCTCAAATGGACAGGTGGTCGTTGGCCACAGTCGCCCTCAACAATCATTCATCATTCGGGCGATCTACTTTATCCTCATTGGTTGGTGGTTTAGCGGCATTTGGCTGGCAACCGCATGGGCAATCGCTGGGTTTAGTTTTGGCTTAGGCTTACCGTTATCATTTTGGATGTTCAACCGCGTACCAGCGATTACGACTTTAGGCTAAGCTCGCCCACCGCTGGTTTTAAGGCTTGCCCGTGTTACTTCCAATTGTGGCACGGGCAAGCCATGCTGAATGCAATAATTTTGTAAGGCGGCCAACGCAGCATCCAAAGCAGCTCCAGGGCTGGCTCCATAGCCTACCACCCCAGCAATTTGCGGGCAGATTGCGCGATATTGCCCAGCCTCAACGCGCACAACAAGTTCATACTGCATCGAAAAACTCCTTAAAGAATGCTTGAACAAATTTGCGGATTTTGCTATGTTCAAGCGACTTGGGTTATGCTACACTGCCTTCGTCCATTTGTCATGGCATTGCCGGCTGCTATGACAACGCCGTTTATTTGGCACTCATCCCACCTTTTATCGCGTCGCGACACCAAGAGTTGCCTCACGTTGGTTACCGACCAACTGACCTCTGTTCGTCACCCGCCGCCCTTGAGTGTGTACTTCGGGGCAATAGCAAAGGATGCAGTCGATGGAGACACTGATGGATTCGTCGCTTTCAGCGATGCCTGTGCAAGCCCGCCAAGCTCGTTTGATTGAACACTATCAGGCAGTGCGCCAATTCTCGGAGTATCTTTGTGAGCCGCTTGTAACCGAAGATTATGTGATTCAGTCGATGCCCGATATTAGCCCAACCAAGTGGCATCTCGCCCATACCAGTTGGTTTTTTGAAACGTTTGTACTGACCCAAGCCGTGCCTAACTACCAAACATTGCATCCCCAATATGCCTACCTCTTTAATTCATATTATGTAACGCTCGGCAAACGCCATTGTCGCCCCAAACGCGGTTTGATTTCGCGGCCAACCGTCGAGGAAACCTACCGCTACCGTGCCTATGTTGATCAGCAGATGTTGGCCTTGTTGATTGCGATGGATGCCGAAACCTTTGCCCGTTGGGAGCCAATTCTCGATTTGGGGATTCATCACGAGCAGCAGCATCAAGAATTAATGTTGACTGACCTCAAGCATGTTTTTTCCGAAAACCCCTTGCGCCCAGCCTACCGTGAATTTGCCCTAAGCAACCACCAGCCTGCCGCGCCATTGCATTGGCTCAGCTATCCCGAAGGCATTATTTGGCTTGGTTACGAGGGTCAAAGTTTTGCTTTCGATAATGAATCGCCACGCCATCGCCAATTTGTACACAATTTTAAATTGGCCTCACGGCTTGTCACCAACGGCGAATATTTGGCCTTTATCGAAGATGCTGGCTATGCCCGCCAAGATTTGTGGCTCTCATCAGGCTGGTACACCCGCGAAGATGCTGGCTGGACTGCGCCGATGTATTGGGAGCAACTCGATGGGGTATGGCAGCAGATGACGCTTGGGGGTTTGCGTCCGCTTGATCTAGCCGAGCCAGTTTGTCATCTCAGCTATTACGAGGCTGATGCTTTTGCTCGTTGGGCGGGCAAGCGCTTGCCAACCGAAGCCGAATGGGAGTTGGCAGCCCAAACCGTAGCGCTCGATGGATCATACGCTGATGCAGGCCGCTATCATCCAGCAGCACTCAATCTTGATAGCAGCAATTTACCTCAACAAATGTTTGGCGAAGTTTGGCAATGGACTCAAAGTGCCTACTCGCCATATCCTAGGTTTCAGCCAGCAGCAGGTGCACTGGGTGAGTACAATGGCAAATTTATGTCGGGGCAATATGTGTTACGCGGCGCTTCATGTGCCACCTCGCGCTCCCATGCCCGCCTGACCTATCGCAATTTCTTTCCGCCCGATGCTCGTTGGCAATTTAGTGGTTTGCGCTTGGCAGCAGATGGTGAAGCATGAGCGAAACCCAACAAGTAGCCAAAGTACGTTTGCTTGATGCCGCCCCCACTGTAGCCTGCTTTCGCAGCGAAGTGCTTGAGGGCTTGCGTCAACCAATCAAAACCTTGCCTTGTAAATTTTTCTACGATGCAGAAGGTTCGCAGATTTTCGATGCCATTTGCGAACTAGTCGAATATTACCCAACCCGTACTGAACTAGCAATTTTGCAGCAAGCCATGCCCGCAATTCGCCACTGGGTTGGGCCTGATGTGCGTTTGGTTGAATATGGCAGCGGAGCCAGCCGCAAAACCCGTTTGCTGCTCGATCAACTTGAAGCGCCAGCGGCCTATCTGCCAATTGATATTTCGCGCGAACATTTGCTCGCCGCCAGCCAAGATTTAGCCGAGCGCTATCCAGCAATCGAAATTTTGCCCATGTGTGCCGATTATACCCAGCCATTGAGTTTGCCCCAGGCTCAACGCCCAGTTGGTCGCACGGTGGTGTTTTACCCAGGCTCAACAATCGGCAATTTTCACCCCGACGAAGCCTTGAGCTTTTTAAAGATGATGCGTGAACTATGCTTGCCTGATGGTGGCGTGCTGCTTGGCGTTGATCTTAAAAAAGATCCGAGCCTGTTGCATGCGGCCTACAATGATGCGGCTGGAGTGACTGCGGCATTTAATCTCAATCTACTGGCGCGAATTAATCGTGAGCTTGATGCCAACTTCGCGCTAGCCAACTTTCGCCATTATGCCTGCTACAACCCAATTCAAGGCCGAATTGAAATGCACTTGGTCAGTTTGCACGATCAAACAGTGTGGATTGGCGATCAGCAAATTGATTTTCGCCGTGGCGAGCCAATTTGGACTGAATGCTCTTACAAATATCATCTGCAAGAATTTGCCGCGTTGGCAGCCCAAGCCCAACTTGCGGTAGCCGAGGTTTGGACAGACCCCCAAAACCTGTTCAGCGTGCACTATTTACGCCCGATTGCTTAAACGAAAGCCGCCGATTGGCCAACAACATGCCGATCGGCGGCGTATTGAATTGCGAATTATGCTACGAGAGAGGACAATCATGATGCAACGTGATCATTCAGCGTCACTTTTTAGCCCAACCTCTTTAGGACTTAAGTTAATTGGTTGGCGCTATTACCTCAGCGCGGCAACAACCGTCTACCCGCTCATCAAGAATAGTGCTGCCTTTGATTTAGGGCTATGGCTGTTTATGAGTGGCTTGTTTGGCGCGATTGCTTGGCTGCTGGCTTGGGTTGGCAATGGCCTGATCAAGCGCAAATCCGAAGCTCACCGAACTGCGGTAATACTCGAAACCCGACGGATCATTGGTTGGTTATGGAACATATCGTGGTTTGGGCTGATCGATTAGGTCGTAAGTTGGGTTTGCCTGTGGTATCTCACCCGCCAAAAGCTTGTAGCGTTGTGCAACCATTAAGCAGATTGTGCGTATCAACCTGAGAATATTAATCTGAATTGGAGAGAGTATGTATAGCGTTCCCACAAATCAAACCAAATTGCCTGCCCCGCTTGGGCTGAAGCTCGTTGGCGTGCGATATGGCTTAGGCTCACTGTTGCTAGCAGTTCTAACGGTTTTATTAGGCTCAAGGTTGCAGACATGGTTTGGATCAGACTTCTTCATTCCCTTACTACAATTGTTGCTCTATGCTGGCATGACGATCTTATACGCAATCATTACATGGGGCATTTTCAAGCAACGCGAGCGAGTGCGCCGACTTGGTGTTTTTATTGAATGTGTGTCGTTGGCGTTTTCAGCCTTTGCTCTGCTGACAGGTGATTTTGAAGCATCGGATTGGTTTTCGGCTGGCCTCAGTATTGTCATCATTTGGTATTTACGCCGAACTGAAACCTTAGATTATTTCTATGGAGCCTAATCGCACTACAAACTAGAGGAGTGAGAATCATGCTACGAGGCTATTTTGTCCCATCATTAAAGCCAACTCCCTTACCAATCAAACTGATTGCTGGCTACCAATTTGTCACTGCACTCTTTGGTGGCTATGCCCTATTTTGGGCCTTACAACAAGGATCAGGTGTAGTTGACCCGCTAAGTGGGGGTAGTACGGGCGTAGATTTACTGCAACATTGGATTCAAACTCGCCATTGGTTGGCGTTGGTGTTTATCGGAGCGATCGGCGTTGCCATCACAATTCATAGCTTGCTCGGCATAGGCCTACTCAAAAAATACCCTTTCGCACGAAATGCCACAATTTGGTGGGATTGGACAGTGATTGGGTTGGCTGGGTTCAGTCTGGCTCAATCCAATTGGTATTTTTGGATTGAGGCTGCGGTGATAGCAATAAGTTATCTGATTATTCATTATTTGCAGCAACCGGAAATAATCGATGTGTTTCAGCCCGAAATAAATTAGCACTTGAATATTGATAAAAACAACGAGGAATAGTAGGTATGCAACAGATTCAGCAAGTAAAATATGGCAAAAAACCATTGGGAATTCTTTTGATTGGCTTTCTTTTTGCAGCACGAGCTACCTTTACAGGCGGTATGATGTTGATTTTTGCGCTGAGATTTCTTGACCTGCCGCCAGGCTATTTGCTGCCATATGGCTTTATGGTACTGTTTTATGGAGCTTTTACATTTTTTCATATCAAAATCGTCCAAGGTATATTTGGGTTTCGTGAAAAAATCAGGAAGCTTGTAGTTATCTTGGAATCAATTATTGTGGTTTTATATTGGATTTTACGATTCCTCTTTGATTATCAACCAGAACTAGCACAAACTATTTCGATAATAATTAGTATGGCGATTATTTGGTATTTATCGCGTGATAAAACTCGTGCATGGTTTGCCCCAAACAAGTAAAATTAGCAACATTAAATTAAACAAAAAAGCAGTAGTATCAAACTACTGCTTTTTTATTACGCAATAGCTAGTTTCTAGGCAGTGCCAAATAAAGCACGACGATACACTACTTCTAGCTCTCGCGCCAAGACATCGTAGCCAAAATTGCTGGCTACGCGTTCGCGGGCAGCTTGACCCATCTGCAAACGCCGTGCTGGATCTTCGCCCAACTCTTGGATGGCTTGAACAAAGGCTTGGACATTATCCAATTCGCAGAGCAGCCCAGTTTCGCCATGATTAACCACTTCGGGCAAGGCTGAGGCGTTGGTGGTGATGACAGGCTTGCCACAAGCTCCTGCCTCGGCTGCAACAATCCCAAAGCCTTCAACTCGCGCCGGAAACAGCAATACATCACAGGAACGATAGGCCGCAATCAAACCATCACGGTCGGGCGTGCCGATCCGCACCATCTGCGGATGCGGCGGCGCTGCCTGTACCCCTTGAAACGACTCGGTGTAATACAGCACATATTGCGGCCCCAGTTGATCCATAATTTTTGGCAGCAGATCAAAGCCTTTGCGCCGCGTGCGATTGCCAACAAACAGCAAACGAATCGGTGCGGTATGCTCAGGCAAATCGTTGGTGCGCTGAAACTCAGGAGCTGGAGTAAAAGCTTCAGTATCAATCCCATCATAAATCACGGTAGTTGGGCGATCGCCATAGGTCAGGCGGGTTTGCTCCTGCGTGTAACGGCTGACACAAATCACTTCATCAGCCAAACGTACCGATAAGCCATCGTAGGTTTTTTCAACCAAGCGATAAAACAAACGTTGTTGCGGTGAGCTATAAGGCTGGAGTAGCGGGTCAGTCACGATGTGATGCACCGTCGTGATGAGTGGCAAGCCAGGTGCGCGTAAGGCCCATGCGCAACGTGAACGTGCCTGAACCAGATCATGGCCTTGCCACCAATTGCGGCCAAGTGCTAATTTCGCTGCCATCGGGGCAAAATTAAATAGGTGCGATAAACGGCGTAAACTTGGTTGATGGCCAGCTCGTTGCATCGAACGGGTGATATTTTGAATGCCAATATCAACGCCGCCCTTGCCGAGCGGCGAAATGTAGAGTGGCTTTAGCATAAATGTCTGCAACTTCCTCGTGCGGATTAGGGCTTAGGAATGGCAACCGAGGCGCGAATTGTTACTTCGTAGCGGATGCCACTAGCATCAGTGCCGATATTGCGGGGATTTCCACCGACAAAGGTCAGCAATGCCTCGTTGATTTTAGCAGTATTGCCAAATTCAGCAACTATCGCTTGGCGATATTGCTGTTTCAATTGATTGGCAATCTCAGTATCGCTTGTGCCCTCAGCAACACTAACCACAATATTGCGCTCAACCCAGCGGGTGGTGGCCGCTTGCGGAATTGGCGTAACGCTGGTGGTAGTGCTTGAGTTGAACAAATTCAAAATCTTTTGATCCATGCCTGGAATGCCGAGCGCCAATAACACCCCGACAATGATAATTGTTAGCAGGGGAATCCATGGCCGAAAGCGCTTTTGCGGCTTGGCGGCTGGTTTAGGTTTGGCAGGCAAAGGCTGGCTTTTGGGCTTGGGTTTGGGCTTGGTGCTCGTGGTTGGTGCAGCCTTTTGCGGTTGCGGAATCGCGCCAACGCTGGCGGCCATGGCTGGTTTTTGCGGTTTTTGCTCCAGAATCACCGTTGCTTGTGGTTGAGGCTTGGGCTTAGGCTTAGGTTTGCGCAATGATTCCAAGGGCAAAGCGGCGCGAAAGGCTGCGGCACTTTTCCAACGCTTGCTAATTTCCATTTCCAAGGCTTTGCTGATAGCCTGCTCGGTGGCCGCCGAAACCTTGGGCGCAAGCTGGCGCACTGGTGGAAAGGAAAACGGCGCTTCATCGCGTGGGTCGCGGCCGGTTAATAAATGATGCAAGGTCGCGCCCAAGGCGTAAATATCCGATTGCGGGGTAGCTTGGCCTTGATATTGCTCAGGCGGCGAATAGCCAGGTGTGCCAATTAATGTGCCGCGCTCGTTGGGCTGAAATAATTTGGCAATCCCAAAATCAACAACTTTAACATCACCAGTTTTCCGTTCGATCATAATATTAGATGGCTTGACATCGCGATAGATCAAACGCCGTTCGTGCAAATAATCGAGTACATTGGCAATTTGCTCAGCCCAGTGCAACACAGTTGGTTCATCGAATTGTTCGTTGGCTTGATGGCGCTGCAAATCTTCTAAATCGTCGCCCTCGACAAAATCCATCGCGAGGTAGTAGCGCCCACCATGCAAAAAATCGCCATACACATGGGGAATTTGCGGGTGCTGCAATTCACGTAGAATCGAGGCCTCTTCTTTAAAACGTTCAATTGCCTCGTCACGTTCGGCTTTATCGTTAAACCGATCGATCAATGATTTAAGCGCATAGCGTTTACCACTTTGATCGGTGGCAGCATACACCGCGCCCATGCCGCCTTCCTTGATGGCACGGGTGATGCGATAGCGATTATTCAAAACTATATTATTGCCACATTGCTGGCAGAATTTGGCATCATTGCGATTATCGGTGCCACAGATTGGACACAACGTTCGCTCGGTTGCTATACTCATATCTATGGTTCCTTAGGCTCAGCACCATTTCCTGCTGTATGCTACGCTATGCTATGAGCAACTGTTGCACAGTCTAACACAGAAGTTTCAATGATGGCAGCAATCCTCAATTAACAAATTATTGGTGTATGGAGGTTGATGATGGCTTTATCGATTGATGCTATTTACGAGTATGCCGAGGCCTTGATTGCCCGTAAAACGCTTGATGGTGGCCAAATTGAGTTACGCCAGATGCAGCGTTTATGTGAATTTTTGGCCGATCTAGCCCGCCAAGCCGATGATTCAGCCAATGCCCAACGCTTTGCTCATTTAGCGCAGGCCGTGAAAGGAGCTTAATTATGTTAACAATTGAGTTTATTCAACAACACTTGCGCCAAGCAATTGCCCAAGCGATCGAGGCCAAAAACCCAGCCGAATTGGCGCATTTGCAGCAAATGGCTGGCCTATTGATGAAGCCGGCCCACTTGCATAACGATTCAGAAACCGAATATGCCTTGCGTTTGCTCGCTGCCAAAGCCGCCAATGCCCGCGAAACCTTACTGAAAAAAGAGGACGATTAATGGAACTTGAACATGCAACAGCCTTGATCAATGGGCTTAATTTGCATTATGTACGAGCTGGCAGCGGGCCGTTGGTGGTGCTGTTGCATGGCTTTCCCGAATTTTGGTATTCGTGGCGGCATCAAATTCCAGCCTTGGCCGAAACCCACACGGTCGTTGCACTCGATCAACGTGGCTATAACCTCTCGGATAAGCCAGCGTTGTGGCAGCACTACACAATTGATCTATTAATTGATGATGTACGGGCGCTCATCGAGCATTTGGGCTTTGAGCGAGCAACAATTGTCGGCCACGATTGGGGCGCAGCGGTAGCGTGGATGTTTGCCATGCGCTATCATGGTTATGTTGAGCGCTTGGTCATTATGAATGTGCCGCATCCGCTGCTCATGGCCAAAGGTCTTTTGACTAACCCACGTCAGATGCTGCGTTCGTGGTATATGTTTGCCTTTCAAGTACCTCATTTGCCTGAGTGGTCGGCCAAACGCAACAACTTTCAAGTGCTGACCAAAGCTTTAACTGGCGCGGTGCAACGGCCTGGCGTGTTTAGCGCTGAAGATATTCAGGCCTATCATCAGGCTTGGGGCCAACCTGGGGCATTACGGGCGATGATTAATTGGTATCGCGCCTATATCCGCCAAGGCTCGCGCTATCTCCGTCAATTATCGACGTATCATATTCATGTGCCAACGTTGTTAATTTGGGGCACTGCTGATACAGCGCTGGGCCAAGAATTAACCTATGGCACTGAGCGCTATGTAACCGATTTACGCATCCGCTACCTGAGCGATGTGAGCCATTGGGTACAACAAGAAGCGCCCAATGAGGTGAATGCTGTGTTGATCCCATTTGTACGGGGTGAGTGGTAGAACCATGGTGAAGCAGGGTAGACCAGATGTCTACCCTACAAATAAGGCGCTAGTCATCCTGACGAACCTGTGAAGCCTTGCTATGATCTGCCTTGCGCAATTGGCCGATTATGAAAGGTGGTAGCTGCATGAGTTTTCTGCAACAATCTGATGCCGATGCTTTGCCAACTATCGCCCTAGGCCAGCAAGCTACGCCTTGGCAATTGGCGCTTAATCAGTTTGTGACCTTGGTTGCCAATGAAAGTTTAGCTGGCGAAAGCCTGTCCCACTATTTTAAACCTTGGCTGACCCATTTGACCACTTGGCTGCTATTTATCCCCACCGATCCGAAAACATTGCTGCAAGGTTTTGTGCTCGGCCAAGCAGATCACTATCAACTTTTAGCTCAAGCAACCCGTTTAGCTTGGCTGGAACAGTATTATTTCAGTGCTCCGCAGGCACTTTTGGCTCCTCAACGCTTGGCTAAACCAACTGAATTTGGTTTACCACTGCCTAGCACAAACGAACCTGTGTGGCTGATTCCTTTGCAAGCCTATGGTCGTTTGTGGGGCATCGTTGTGCTCGAAGTCGCCGAGGCTAGCCCACCCAGCGAACATCCACTTTATGTTGTGTTAGCACAAGCAATTGCTAATCTCAGCCTGCATTTGGATGCTCGCTATGCCCGCGAATACGAGGTGCAAGCCTACCAGCGCATGCAGATGATGAGCGAATCGTCGCATATTTTGGCTCGCACTGGTTTGAATTTGGATCGTATGCTCATGGCGTTGAGTAAGCATTTGTGCCAGCATTTTAGCGATGGCTGTATGATCCAAATTCTGAGTATGAGCCAAACCAACCAGATTCAGCAAGAGATTTTTCATCATCATCAAGCCGATTATCGCACCCAACTCTATCGGATGTCGGCAGAATGGGCTGATCAATTATCACCAGATTCGTTACGCTATCAAGTGCTTATTTCTAATCAACCTTTAGCATTAAATATCTATGAGCATCAATTACTACTTGAATCAAGCGAATTTCAACCGCTATTAGGTGAATATAAATTACACAGCATACTTATGGTTGGACTCTATTGGAATGAACATCCAGTTGGAATCTTAAGTTTATTGCGTACTCACATCAATTTGCCATTTATGCAAGAAGATCTTGAGATTGCGCGTGATATTGGCACGCGTTTTGTTGAAGCACTCGAACAAACCCGTTTATATGCTGAGTTGCGCGAACAAGAGCAGGCATTAATGCTGATGGTTCGTCGTTTAGAAGAACAGGTTGAAGAACGCACAAATGAGTTATCAAATAAAAATGTCCAGCTCAATCGTGAACTCGATCGGCGACGTAAAACCGAAGAGGCCTTAGTCGAGAGCCAAGCCTTATTACGTAGTTTTTATGCTAGTACTCCCGTAATGATGGGAGTAGTTGAAATTACGCCTGAAGCTGATTTAGTGTTGTTGACCGCCAATACAATGACGGTTAAGCAATGGCAACTTGCAGCTAACTATGCTGAAATGACGATGAGCCAGCTTGGAATACCCCAAGCAGATATTGATCGTTGGATTCAATATTTTCAGCGCAGCCGAACCAAAGGTCAGCCTGAACGCTTTGACTATAACGATCCATTCGATTCGAACATTATCTATACTGCAACAATTGGGCCAGTTGTCATCACTTCGCCAATTGGCCAACGTTTTTGTTTTGTGCTCGAAGATATCACCGCGAGTCGTAATCTTCAGCAATCGTTGGAAGAAAGTAAGCATCTTGTTGAGCAAATTAACGCTTCGATTCCCTGTATTGTCTATAAATATGATGTAAAGCTCAATCAAATAACGTATATCAATCGCTCATTAGAATCGATGCTTGGGTATGGGACAAACGAAATGCTCGAAATGCAAGAAATGGATTTACGTAGCTTAATTCATCCTGATGATTTGATCCAAATTGATGCTTATTTGCCAAGTTTATATACTTCCAAGCCAGGTACAATTATTCAAAATCGCTTTCGCATTAAGCACCGCGATGGTCAATGGCGCTGGATTATTGGCTACGATACAGTATTTCAAACTGATGAAACTGGGTATGCCAGCTCAATTTTATCAGCATTGCAAGATGTTAGCGAACTCTATTCGCATCGTGAACAATTGCAAGCATCGTTGGAAGAAAAAATGGTGCTCCTACAAGAAATTCATCATCGAGTTAAGAACAATTTACAAATTGTTTCAAGCTTGCTCAATTTACAAGCTCGCCAAATTAGCGATCCAAATACCCGCGATCGTTTTCTCGAAAGCCAAAGCCGCATTCATGCAATGGCACTTGTTCACGAACAATTGTATCGTTCATCAGATTTACGGTATATCGATTTAGCCGAATATATCAAGCATCTTGTGCAGTTTTTCCGCCGTTCACATACTAATCGCCCAACAATTTCAATTAATATCCAGCTTGAGCCAGTAAACCTGAATACTGATACAACGATTCAGCTAGGATTAATTATCAATGAACTTCTGACGAATAGTTTCAAACATGCCTTTGTCGCCCAAGAGACTGGCCGGATTTGGTTGAAGGGCAGCTATGATCAGCAGTTTGTGGAGCTAGAAATTGGCGATGACGGCATCGGGATGCCAACTGATCGTCAACCATCCAACTCGATGGGGCTTGAATTAGTGCATGCCCTGATTCGCCAACTTGGTGCCTCGATTCAGCAACTTTCAACGGCTGGCACTGTGTTTAAGCTAACAATTCCACGTAAATAAAGGACCAGCATATGAGCAAAGCAAGCATTGTCATTGTTGAAGATGAAGTAATTGTGGCCTTGGATATGGCGCAAGCGCTCAAGGCAGCGGGCTATAACGTGATTGGCAGCTTTAGTTGCGGTGAGGCCGCGCTCGAATTTATTGCCGAACAATGCCCCGATTTGATCGTGATGGACATTCATTTGCAAGGCCAACTTGATGGCATCAGCACCGCCGAACAAATTCAAAAACGTTATGGTTTGCCGATTATTTATCTTACCGCCTACTCTGACCCTGAAACCTTGAGTCGCGCCAAGGCAACCGAACCGTATGCCTACTTGGTCAAGCCCTTTGAAGATCGTGATTTGCTAAGTGCAATCGAAATGGGCTTGTATCGCCATCGCGTGGATCAGCGCTTGCGGCGCATGGAACGCTTATATTCAAGCACTTTGAACAGCGTTGATGATGCAATTATTACAACAGATATCTATGGCTTGATTAAATTCGCCAATCCGACCGCCAGTAGCTTGTTAAATCGACCGAATGATGCATTAATTGGCCAATTTATAGGCGATGTGGTTAATCTTATGGATCGTGAAAGCAAAATAACCTATCAATTTGATTTGCCCTATCTAATTCAACAAGCTAATCATCATGTATTACTCCCGCGTCAAATTCTGATAAACGAGCAAGAAGAATTAGTAGTTGCACCGAGTATTTCGCAAATTCGCGAAGAAGATGAAGCTATTGCTGGAATTGTATTAGTGCTGCGTGATATGCGCGATCTTGATGCGGCAGAGGAGCATATTCGCCATCAAGCTTTGCACGATGCCCTAACAGGCTTAGCCAATCGGAATGTTTTTATCAATCGTTTGCAATATATTCTTGATCATTATCATTTACACCATCACCACGCCGTGCTATTTATCGATCTTGATCGCTTTAAAATTATCAATGATAGCTTAGGCCATATTGTTGGCGATAAATTGTTAATCCAAGTTGGTCAACGATTAGAGCGTTGTATTCGCTCCCATGATTTAGTAGCACGGCTGGGCGGCGATGAATTTACCATTTTACTTGATGGCGTTAATGATCTGCATGATGTTCTACGAGTTACCGATCGTTTATTAAGCGTTGTTGCTGAGCCATATCATATTGATGGCTATAAAGTTTTTACCGCAGCCAGCATTGGAATTGTGGTGATTGACGATCATTACAAGCATTATCACGAAGTGTTGCGCGATGTGGATAGCGCGATGTATCGGGCTAAATCACAAGGTCGTGGTTGTCGCGCCGTCTTTGATGAAGAGATGCATGTTGAGGCCTTGCGTACATTGCAACTTGAGGTTGAATTACGCCGCGCGGTCGAACGCGATGAATTGTGCTTGCATTATCAGCCAATTATCAAACTAGCCACGGGCGAGTTATCGGGCTTTGAGGCGTTGTTGCGTTGGAATCACCCAACTCAAGGCGTGATTGGCCCAGCCTCGTTTTTTGCTATTGCCGAAGAAACTGGGATTTTAGCCCAAATTGGCTGGAAGTTGTTACGCGAATCGTGCCAACAAATTTGTGCTTGGCAAAACGAATTTCAGTTTCATCCGCCTTTGGAATTGAGCGTTAATTTTACCCATCGCCAATTTTTCCAAGCCAATCTGATTCAGCAAGTTCAAAGCATTTTGGCTGAAACTGGCATGCCTGCACGGCATTTGTGTGCCGAAATTACCGAAGGCGTGATGATGCAAAGTAATCGTGCGGTCGAAGTGATGCACGAATTGCATGATTTGGGCGTCCAAGTGCATATCGACGATTTTGGCACTGGCTATGCCTCACTGAGTTTGTTGCATAGTGCCCCAATTGATGTTTTGAAGATCGATCGGACGTTTATTCAGCCTGAGAGCGGAGCCAGTAAGCACTCAATCGCCCAGTTAATTAGCTTGATGGCACGCTCGTTGGGTTGTGCCGTGGTCGCCGAGGGCGTAGAAGATGCCCAAACCGCGCAGATGTTGATCGAAATGGGCTGCGATTTTGGCCAAGGCTGGTGGTATTCCAAAGCGTTGCCACCAGAAGAGGCGCGGGCATTGATTCGCAACTTTGCCCAAGGCACGGTCATGGTTCCGGTTCCACTAAATGCCAAAGTTGCCTAAACGCAGTTTTGGGCATAACTGTATTCTCCTAAACTAAGCATCAACATAACAGAGGCGTAAGCGGGAATTAAACAACCTGCTTACGCCTTAGTCATGCGTAAAGCCCTAAAATCAACCGCTTAAACCAGCCTAAAACTCCATGCAAAGATTCGATCTAATTGCTAAAATTTAAGCTTGACATTTAGGTTGCAATACGCTATATTTAGTGAAATTCTACTAAAATTTTTAGATAAACTTTACAGAATTTTACAGTAGCAGTTGGGTTATGGCCGAAACAGCTAGCAATCTAAGCGGCTCCATGACCTACATTGAGTTGCTGAAACTATTCTAAATTTTTCAATAAAGTTGCTTGATAACCAAAGCGTTATTTTATGGCATCATGAGAGCCTATTCAAAGGTGACTAGGAGAACATGTATGACACAGCGGATCACGATGGAAGACATTGCGCGGCAAAGCGGTGTCTCGTTGGCCACAGTTTCATTAGTATTACGCGACAAGCCTGGGATTAACGACGAGACACGCCGCCGCGTGTTGGATATTGCCCGTGATCTTGGTTATCGCAAGCGCTTGAATCATGAGAAGTTGGTTTCGCAATCGTTGCACAACGCAGGCGTAATTGTTAAGGCCTCAATTGGCGACGATAGCCCACTGACCAACCCATTTTATGCCCCGATTGTCGCAGGTATCGAGGCCGCCTGTCGCAAAATGCATATTAACTTGATGTATGCCACTGTGCCAGTTGATATGGATAATCATCCTCAAGAGATGCCCCGTTTGCTCTCGGAAGATCACCTTGATGGGGTGTTGTTGGTTGGCGCATTCGCCGATGCAACTATCACCAAGCTCTTGCAACGTGAGGGCATTCCGGCGGTTTTGGTCGATGGCTACTCACACGAACATGTCTACGATTCAGTGGTTTCAGATAACTTCCGCGCGGCCTATGAAGCGGTCAGCTATCTGATTAGCTATGGGCATCGTCATATTGGCCTGATTGGGACAACCAAAGAGGCCTACCCTAGCATTGCCGAACGGCGCAAAGGCTATATTCAAGCCTTAACCGATCATGGCATCCATGATCAGTATTTTGGCGATTGCTTGCTCACAATGCATGAAGGCAGCGATACATCGAGCATTCTGTTGCAGCGCCATCCGCAGATCACCGCGCTGTTTTGTGCCAACGATATTATGGCAATTGGCGCAACCCAAGCTGCCAGGGCGTTGCATCGCCAAATTCCCCAAGATTTATCAATTATTGGTTTCGATAATATTGATCTGGCTCAGCATGTTGCGCCAGCGCTTACCACAATGCATGTCGATAAAGTCAGCATGGGGCGCTTTGCGGTGCAATTGTTAGCCAATCGAGCCGAATATCCAGACCAGGCTCCGGCGACAGTCTCGCTGCGGCCAAGGTTGCTTGAACGCCAATCAGTTCAACGTTTGCAACCACCAAAGTAGGTTGCCTTGTAGGAGTATCAGCTATGGAAGCAGCGACGCTTCAATCCACCACCATCCTTGGAAGTGCGCTCCCCTCAATTCCATGGGAAGAACGTCCGGTCGGCAATTCAGATGTTGTTTGGCGCTACAGCGGCAATCCTGTGATTCCGCGTGATGCCATTCCCACCTCAAATAGTATCTTCAACAGCGCTGTTGTGCCCTTCAAAGATGGCTTTGCTGGCGTGTTTCGCTGCGATGATAAACGCCGCGTGATGAACATTCACCGTGGCTTTAGCAAAGATGCCGTCAATTGGGAGATCGATCCCAAGCCATTGGAATTTTCGGGCGATCCCGAAGTTACGGCCTTTGAATATCGTTATGATCCGCGGGTCTGTTGGATCGAAGATCGCTATTATGTCACCTGGTGTAATGGCTATCACGGCCCAACTATCGGTGTGGCTTATACCTACGATTTTGAAACCTTCCATCAGTTAGAAAATGCCTTCTTACCGTTTAATCGCAATGGGGTGCTCTTCCCACGCCGAATCAATGGCAAATATGCCATGGTCAGCCGCCCCAGCGATAATGGCCACACGCCATTTGGCGATATTTACTACAGCGAAAGCCCCGATATGGAACACTGGGGCAAACATCGCTTTGTAATGGGCACGAAAGGCGGCTGGCAAAGCACCAAAATCGGCGCAGGCCCAACCCCGATCGAAACCACCGAAGGTTGGTTGTTGTTCTATCACGGCGTGTTGACTTCGTGCAATGGCTTTGTCTATAGCTTTGGGGCCGCCTTGCTCGATTTGGAGCAGCCTTGGAAAGTGATTTATCGCACCGCGCCATATCTGCTTGCGCCCCAAACCTTGTATGAATGTGTTGGCGATGTGCCGAATGTGGCCTTCCCATGTGCGGCCTTGACCGACGCTGCCACAGGCCGAATTGCCATTTATTATGGCTGTGCTGATACTGTTACCGGTATTGCTTTTGCCCAAGTTGATGAAGTGCTGAGCTTCCTTAAAGCCAATTCAGAGATCTAGAATGTTCTAGTACTAGGCCATTCGGTCTAGGGCGGCGTTCCAAACGAGGTAGGTTGTTCACCTAACGTACCTACCTCGTAATAGGAAGATTGATGCTGGCCCAAGGGATAGCGCTAGACTTGCACTAACATATATACTTAATTATGTTTGGGAAGGGTTATCGATGCACAACCTGCCAATACCCAAACAACCTGCATCGATGCATGTATAGGCCAAGGGAGGTCAGCGTTATGCACCGTAAGCCATCTCAGCCACCCCGCACAGTTCGGAGCCTCGGATTCAGTTTGATCGTTCTGCTGATTTTGGCAGCTTGCGGTCAAGCAGCCACGCCACCAACCCAAATCAACCCAACCAGCTTACCCACCGACACGCCGCCAACCGCCGTACCAGCCCTCGCCAACTCGGCAGATAAGGCCTTGGTTATTTGGTCAACTGGCTCAGAGGTCGAGGCACTTTCAATTCAAGCAGCAGCAGATGTTTTTGTGCAGAAAAATCCTGGGGTCTTGATCAAAGTTCAAGCCTTGCCTTGGAGCGATGCCCATACCCAAATTCTTGAGGCCATCGCCGCCGATCGCGGGCCAGATCTGATGGCTGGCGGCATGTCGTGGGGCATCGAGTTTGGCAAATTGGGCGGGATGATCGATCTGCAAAAGGCCTATCCTGATGTGGTAAGCGATGTTAAGCAAAAGATGTTGCCGCAACTCCAAGATTCGTTGATTTTGGATACAGGCGAGGTCTATGCATTGCAACTCGATGTGGCGTTGATGGGAATGTTCTATCGCACCGATCTGCTACGCGATTTAGTCGGTATGCAGCAAGCTCCCCAAAACTGGACTGAACTGACCAAAGTGCTAGAAAAAGCTCGCACGATCAATAAAAAAGGCTTTGCGATTGGCTGGGATAACGCTGGCTGGATCAGCTACTTTACCTTTTTATATTCAGCTGGTGGCAGTTTGTATAACGACGATTGCTCCAAAGCCACAATTAATTCGGCGGCTGGCTTACAAGCATTGACCTACTTCCGCGATCTCTACACCAAATATCAAATTCCCACCGATACCGCCCTCGATATTGAAGGTGGCCTCGAAAGTGGCGATTATCTGGTGAGCTATGCCGGAACATGGAGCGTTGCCAGCATTGAATTTAATCGGCCTGAGTTGGCGGGCAAATGGGATTTAGCTCCACTGCCCAAAAGCCCCAAAGGCCAAAGTGTCTCGTTCCTTGGCGGGCGGGTCATCGGCGTAATGGAAGCCTCGCAGAACAAAGATTTGGCTGCCGAATTTATTCGCTTTTTGTATACCGAAGAAGCGGTCGCCGCTCAATCGACCTATGCCCAAAGTGCCAGTAACTATTATGTGCCGCCAAGTTTGCCCTTGCTGAGCGCCGCCAAAATGCCAACCCATATCGAAGCTGGCTTCCGTGGCTTGTTGGAGCAATCGGCAGGTCCGCCCAAGTGCGTTGGCTGGGAAGAAAGCACCACCGATGTCCAAAAATTATTGCAAGAAGTCGTCTACAACAACGCTGATCCCCAAGATGCTTTAGATCAAGCAGCGGAGATCATGAATCGCAATTTACAACCATAGGGCAGTAATTGCGCCGCTTCGGGATTTGAAGTTGTACAGGGGGAATTATGCGTCGATGGCTCTATCGTTTGCACCTATGGATGGTTCTGCTGCTGTTGATTGCAGCCTGCACCCAAGCTGACGAATCGGGCGGCAACCAAACGCTCGGCTTACGTACCTTAACCGGCAATGCTGCGGTTTTTGGCACAATTGAGTTGGCGATCGATACCAATATCAAAGTTGCCAATCCTTACGATCCAAATCAAATCGATCTAATGGTGAGTTTTATCTCGGCAACCGGCCAAATTTATCGCGTGCCAGCCTTTTGGTATCAAGATTTTGATCAACTTTCGCTGCAACCCAAAGGCAACCCTGAATGGCGGGTACGCTTTACGCCGAGCGAACCAGGGGCATGGCAAGTAAAGGCCGAGCTAGCCAAGCCAGCGCTGAGCAGCGACGTGATTACGATTGAAGTTTCAGCGAATAAGCAATCGCCAGGCTTTGTACGGATCAACACCAGCAATCCGCGCTATTTCGCCCGCCAAGATGGCACCTTCTTTATGCCAATCGGCCTCAATTTGGGCTGGTCAACCCAACAAGGCACGGGCATTTTGCGCGAATATGAACACTGGTTTGATCAATTAAGCAAAAACGGTGGCAATATTGCGCGAATTTGGATGGCCTCATGGTCGTTTGGCATCGAATGGCAAGATACCGGCTTAGGCGATTATTCCAAACGCATGCAACAAGCGTGGATGCTTGACCAAATTTTCAAATTGGCCGAACAGCGCAACATCACAATTATGTTAACGCTGATCAACCATGGCGCATTTAGCACCACCACTGATTCAGAGTGGGCCAGTAATCCGTATAACGCTGCGAATGGCGGGCCAATTGCCGAGCCGCGCTTGTTTGCCACCGATATTCAATCGCGCGAAGTGTTCAAGCATCGAGTGCGTTACATCGCGGCTCGTTGGGCACATTCACCCAGCCTATTCGCTTGGGAATGGTGGAACGAAGCCAATTGGACACCAATCAATGATGCTTTGATGCAGCCATGGATCAGCGAAATGACCCGTCATTTGGCCCAGTTTGATCCCTATCAACATTTGGTTTCAACCAGCTATGCCAGCAATACCAGTACCTCGATGTGGGTACAACCAGAGATCAACTTCACCCAACACCACGATTACACAGGCCGCGATTTAGGCCAAGCCTTCCCCTTGGTAATCCGTGAGTTGAACGCGGCAGCACCACAAAAACCAGCCTTGGTCAGTGAACTTGGCTATGCTGGCACTGGGCGCGACGAGGTAATCAATCGGGATGTTTGGCAGTTTCATCAAGGCTTGTGGGCTGCGCCATTCAGTGGCTTTGCTGGCAGCGGCATGTATTGGTGGTGGGATACTTTGGTCGATCCCGACAACTTGTGGAGCGAATACAGCAAGTTGGCCGAATTTTTCAAAGACCAAGATCTCACGATCTACAGCCCAGTTGTGGCCCAAGTTTCACCGTTGAAAGCGCGGGCCTTGGCCTTACAAACGCAATCGCAGGCTTTAGTCTGGGTGCGCAGCAACGAATACGAGCCTGAAGCATTAACCAAAGCCTATGAAGAAGCGCTCAAAAAGCGTGAATTTAACGATACATGGGAATATGTACCACCAACCTACGCCGATTTGACGCTTAAGTTGAATGGGCTTGAGGCCGGCAGCTACCAAGCAACGTGGTACGACCCGCAAACTGGCGCATGGTCGCAACCAACGACGGTAACCCTTGAAGCCGACGCAGCCAGCATTGCGGTGCCAAGCTTCAACTACGATTTAGCCTTGAAATTAGTCAAGCAATAAACCTTATTGCGGGGCAAGCATTGGCCATGTAGGTGTTGGGTCGTCGCTATCAGTTGCACAATTATCAATCAGTGGCGTGCGTGATAGTGGCGCTCAGCGGCCTATGTGGCTTTTTATTGGCAAAAAATAGCCCGAAGGATGGTTTCATGCCACATTATGGCTTCAATTTACAATGGATGTATCATTATGTTCCAGGCAAGTTGCCAGCCGAGCCAGACCATAAAGCCTTAACCTGGATCGCCAAACAGGGCTTTAATTTCATTCGGATTCCAACCAATTATTGGTTTTGGACTCGCGATTGGCACTATACCAATCCCGATGAGACGATCATCGGGTATATTGACCGTTATATCGCAGCATGTCGTGAATATGGCCTGCATGTCAGCCTAAATTTGCATCGAGCGCCTGGCTATTGTATCAATGGGAACGATCTCGAACGGCATAATTTATGGCTGGATGCCGAAGCTCAGGCAGGCTTCGTGTGGCTGTGGGAGTATTTCGCCCAACGCTACAAGGGTATTTCGGCTAGCCAATTAAGCTTCGATTTGCTCAACGAACCGCCCAATGTCGATCAGTATGGCTTGACGCGACTCAACCATGCGGCGATCATGCAACGGACGGTCGCAGCAATTCGCGCAATCGACCCACAACGGGCGATTGTGATCGATGGGCTTGGTGGTGGGCACTTGGCAATGCCCGAACTCGCTGATTTGGGCGTAACCCACAGCGGTCGCGGCTATCAGCCAATGGCGGTGAGCCACTATCAAGCAAGTTGGTGGGATGGTCACGAAGGTTTAGCGGCACCAACCTACCCTGTAACCTGGCACAACCATTATTGGGATCGGGCCGGCTTAGTTGAATTTTACCAACCATGGCGCGACGTACAAGCGCGGAACGTCGCCATCCATATTGGTGAATTTGGCTGCTACAACCGTACCCCCAATGATGTTGCTTTGCGTTGGTTCCGCGATCTGCTCAGCGTTTATCAAGAATTTGGTTGGGGCTTCGGTCTCTGGGAGTTTGAAGGAGCATTTGGAATTATTAATCATGGCCGACCACATGCTCGCTACGAAGTTGTTGATGGCTATTCCGTTGACCGTGATTTACTCGATTTGCTCCTCGCTGCCCGTATACCCGAAGCGCCAGAAGGAATAAAATAATGGCGAATCTCGTAGATGGCGGCTTTGATCATGGCTTGCGCGAAATTTGGCAAGCCCAGTTTCGCGATGAAGTGTTGGGCAATATTTTGCCTTTTTGGGCAAACCACACGCTTGATCATGAGCACGGTGGCTTTTATGGCGGCTTAACCAACGATCTGACAATCCATAATGAGTTTCCTCGCTCAGCCGTATTATGTGGCCGGATTCTCTGGACGTTTGCCTGTGCCTATCGCATGCTTGGCGATCCCCGCGATTTGGCGGTGGCTGAGTATGCCTATGCCTACCTCAAACAGGCTTTTTGGGATCAAACATACGGCGGATTGTATTGGTCGATCGATGCCAACGGCCAGCCTTTGGCCGACCATAAACAAACCTATGCTCAATCGTTCGCCATCTACGGGTTGGCTGAATATGTCCGAGCTACAGGTGATCAGAGCGCCTTAGAATTGGCGCAAACCCTGTTTCACTTGATCGAAAATCATGCCTTTGATGCGGTTTATGGTGGCTATATTGAGGGCTGTGATCGGGTTTGGCAACCCTTGGGCGATAGCCGGCTGAGCAAGCTTGAGCCAGAAGCTCGCAAAACCATGAACACTATGTTGCATATGATGGAAGCCTATGCCAACTTGGTGCGGGTTTGGGATGTGGCTGATGTGCGCCAGCAATTGGCTAGCCTGATCGAGGCCTGCTGCGAACATATCATCGATCCGGTTCAAGGTCGTTTTCATCTCTTTTTCGATGACCAATGGAACCACCACGAACATGGCATTTCCTATGGCCACGATATTGAAGGCAGTTGGTTGTTGATGGAAGCCGCCCATGTGCTGGGCGATGCTCGGTTGATTGCCAAGACCGAAACTTTAGCCCTTGGCATGGCCGATGCGGTCTATCGCAATGGTCGCCACGCCGATGGCAGCATTATTCACGAACGCGCTCCCGATGGCTCAATTAATTTAGAACGCCATTGGTGGCCCCAAGCTGAAGCCGTTGTTGGCTTCTACAACGCCTATCAGGCTACTGGCAAACCTGAGTTTGCTCAAGCCGCCTATGATAGTTGGAGTTTTATTCAACGCTATTTTATCGACCACGATCATGGTGATTGGTTCAAAATTCTTGACGCTCAAAACCAGCCGTTGGGAGCGATTCCAAAAGTTGGCCCATGGGAATGCCCGTATCACCATGCCCGCGTTTGTTTTGAAATGATCGAACGTTTAGCTGAACACAATGTGAGTGTTCAGATGCGAGGGTAACTGCCATGCATTTTGATATGCCCTTAGAACAACTGCGCGAATATCGGCCTGATCGCAACGAGCCAGCCGATTTTGACCAATTTTGGCAAAGCACTTTAGCCGCTGCCCGCCAATATCCATTAAACGCCAGCTTTGAGCCTTACGATATGGGCTTGCCCTTGATCGAAGCCTACGATGTGACCTTCAACGGCTATGGTGGGCAGCCAATTAAGGGTTGGTTCTTGCTGCCACGCAATACCACCAAGCCAATTCCCTGTGTGGTTGAATATATTGGCTATGGCGGCGGGCGTGGTTTGGCGATCGATTGGCTGCTGTGGCCAACCGCAGGCTATGCCGTCTTCGCCATGGATAATCGCGGCCAAGGCTCGAATTGGCGCACTGGCGATACACCTGACACCGAAATTGAGGGTGGCAATCCCCAAATTCCTGGCTTTATGACCCGCGGCGTACTCAACCCACAAACCTACTACTACCGCCGCTTGTTCACCGATGCGGTGCGGGCAATCGAGGCCGCTCGTTCACATCCCTTGGTGGATGCTGGCAAAGTGGCTTTGGCAGGTGGCAGTCAAGGTGGCGGCATCTCGCTGGCAGCGGCTGGCTTGCAACCAGATGTTGCGGCAGTGCTGCCCGATGTGCCATTTTTATGTCACTATCGCCGTGCCACCACCATGGTTGATACCTACCCATATGCCGAAGTGGCCCAATATTGCGCCCGCCATCGCACCAAAATCGAGCAAGTATTCAACACCTTAGATTATTTCGATGGCATGCAATTCGCTGCTCGTGCTACCTGCCCAACCCTTTTCTCGGTTGGCTTGATGGATGATGTTTGTCCGCCATCGACCGTTTTTGCTGCTTACAACCATTATGCAGGGCCAAAAGAGATCACGGTTTGGCAATTCAATCGCCATGAAGGCGGCGAGAACTTCCAAACCTTGGAAAAACTCAAATTCCTTGCCAAACTGTGGGGCAACGAGGAACGCACTGCATGAGCGTGATCGAGCTCTATCCGTTGCTGACCCAAGCACGCTATGTCGAGCCAATTTGGGGTGGTCCCCAATTGGCTCGCTGGCTGCACTTGCCCGAAGCCGAGCAAAGCAAGCTGGGCGAAGTTTGGCAGGTCTACGATCAAAATCTGATCGTCAATGGCGCGTTGGCTGGCCAAAGTTTAGCCCAAGTTACCAGCCAATTTGGGGCGGCCTTGGTTGGCACAACCACCAGCGAACGCTATGGCAACGATTTTCCGTTGTTGTTGAAATTCATCGCCGCTGCCCAACCGCTCTCGGTGCAGGTGCATCCCGACGATGAGTACGCCCACAGCCGCGAGGCCGCCACCGGATTTCACGGCAAAACCGAGGCTTGGTACATTCTCGAAGCTGAAAACGGAGCCGAGGTTGTGCATGGCTTTCGCGAGGCAACCAATCGCCAAGCCTGCGAAGCGGCCTTAGCCACCAATACATTGCCCGATTTATTACGTCAAGTCGCAGTACAAGCAGGCGATTTGGTATTTGTGCCAGCCAAAACGATTCATGCGATCAATCCTGGGGTGGTGCTGTTCGAAATTCAGCAAAAATCAGATCTGACCTATCGGGTTTACGATTACGATCGGCGTGATGCTGCCACAGGCTTGCCGCGCCAACTGCATCTTGAGCAAGCTTTCGAAGTGTTGGATTTTGCGGCAACCGCGCCAGCCTTAGTAACACCAACCAAACTGAATGCTGAGGTACGTTTGCTGGTACGTTGTCCATTTTTCAGCTTGGAGCACTGGCAACTCAACCGCATCCAAGCACTGAGCACCTCGGTAACCAGTTTCGATTGTTGGACGGTGATCAATGGCGCTTGTAGTTTGGTTTGGGACACAGGCAGCCTTGATCTTAGCCATGGCATGTCGGTGATTGTGCCTGCTCAATTAGGCCAATACCAACTCTACCCTGAACCAAGCGCCGAATTGCTTCGGGCGTATGTGTAGCCGAGGGATCAGAGGTCAGGATTCAGGGATCAGCTATAAGGATTAGCTTTAGATCTGATCCCCGATCCCTAACCCCTGCCCCCTACTCTATAGCTTGCCACAACCAAATTGGTGGCAGAGAAAGCATCAATAATTCATGCAAAAGCTCGCATTGCAGCAGGCATGGCAGGCCAAACAACGTGATCCACAACGCACTGTGTTCGCTGATAGTACGAGTAGCGAAGGCTGGATGGCAGCGCCTGTGCCTGGAACAATTTACGAAGCCTTGATCGCCGCCGAGCGCATTCCCGATCCCTTCGATGGCTTGAATGAGCTGGCGGTGCAATGGGTAGCTGAGGTCGATTGGCTCTATCGTTGTGATTTTGAATTAACCGCTGAGCAAGCCAACCAACCAGCCGCCTTGCACTTCGCAGGCTTGGATACGATCGCCACGGTTTGGCTTAATGGTCAAGAAGTATTAAACAGCGACAATATGTTTGTGCCGCAACGAGTAGTGGTCAGTAACCAAATCCACGTTGGCGCAAATCAATTGCTGATCGAATTTCGCTCGGCGTTAAAGCATGGCCATGCCTTGCAAGCCAAAATGGGCCAACTCGGGGTGTGGAACGGCGATCCCAGCCGTTTGTATCTGCGCAAAGCCCAATATCATTATGGCTGGGATTGGGGTCCAGCCCTGTTGACGGCTGGTCCGTGGCTGCCCATCACCCTTGAATTGGGCGCAACTCGTTTGAGCGATCTGGCTTGTCCAATCAGCGTAGCTGATGATTGTAGCACGGCGGTTTTTGCTGTAACTGCAACCGTTGCGGATGCGCAAGCCGATACTGCGGTGCTGATTCAATTATGGAATCCAGCAGGCGAGTTAATCGCTGAAGAACAACAATTGGTTGTTGCTGGCAATGTCCAACATTCAATCACGCTTGATCAGCCAAACTTATGGTGGCCACATGGCTATGGTCAACAACATCGCTATCGCTTGGCAGTCAAGGTCTTTACTGGGCAAACGGTGCTCGATCAAAAAGAATTACAGCTTGGCGTGCGGCGTGTGCGCTTGGTGCAAGAGCCATTGCTCGATGAAACAGGCGAAACATTTTTGTTTGAAATTAACAATGTGCCAATGTTTAGCGGCGGAGCCAATTGGATTCCCGCCGATCTGCTGACCAATCGTGTAAGCAACGAGCACTATCGCCGCTTGTTGCAGGCAGCGGTTGATAGCCATATGTTGATGATTCGGATTTGGGGCGGCGGAATCTACGAAGTTGATCATTTTTACGATCTTTGCGATCAGCTAGGTTTATTGGTTTGGCAAGATTTTATGTTTGCCTGCGGCATGTATCCCGCTCATCCAGCATTTTTGGCCAGCGTTGAGGCCGAGGCAATTGCCCAAGTTCAGCGCTTGCGCCATCATCCCTCGATTGTGCTGTGGTGTGGCAACAACGAAGATTACCAAATTGCCCAAACTTTCAAAGCTTATGATCATAGTTTTCAGGGCGATTTCACCAAAACCAGCTTTCCAGCCCGCGAAATTTACGAACGCTTGTTGCCCAAAGTCTGTGCCAATTACGATCCGACCACAATTTATTGGCCTGGCAGCCCGTATGGCGGAGCCGATGTCTATGATAAAACCCGTGGCGACCGCCATACCTGGGATGTTTGGCATAGCACGATGGCTCCCTACCAAGATTATCCTAAATACGAAGGGCGTTTTGTCAGCGAGTTTGGAATGGAATCATGTGCAGCGTTGCCAACCTTGCTGAGCGTCATTCCTGAGCATGAGCGCTATCCCCAAAGCCGCACGGTCGAGCACCACAACAAATCGGAGGGTGGCGCACGCCGTTTGGCGGTGTATCTCAACGATACCTTGCGCTTTGAAAACACCCTCGAATCGTATGTGTATGCCACGCAATTGATGCAGGCCGAGGCTTTGGCGGCAGCCTATCGCGGCTGGCGACGACGTTGGGGCGGCGCAGGCCGCTATGCAGTGGCAGGAGCTTTAGTTTGGCAACTTAACGATTGTTGGCCAGTGATTAGTTGGGCCATTATCGATTCGGCCTTGCGCAAGAAACCCGCCATCTATAGCATTGGCCGCGAGCTAGCACCAATCAGCGCTGGATTACAGCGCAATGGCGCAACAATCGAGGCTTGGGTGGTCAATGGCACAATTGAATCAAAACTGGCAACGATTCAATTAACTGGCTACGATTTGCAAGGCAGATTACTTTTTGAGCAAACCATTGAATGTGAATTAGCTGCCAATCAAGCCAACCCGATTTCCAGCCTCAACCTAGACTTGACCGAACAAAGCGTGGTTGGCATGCAAGTCTTGATTGATGGAGTGGTTGTGGCGAGAGCCAGCGCATGGCCCGAGCCATTCAAATATCTCCCAGCCTATGATCCGCAAATTAGCGTCACCCGACTTGCCGACGATTGGCTAGAAATCAGCAGTCAACGCCCGGCCAAAGGGGTTTGGCTACAAACTGCGGCTGAAATCAATTGGAGCGATAATCTGCTTGATCTGTTGCCCAACCAACCGCAACGAATTCAAGCGTATGGCTTAGGCCAACAGCCAATTGACATCAAGTGGCTACATTGGGATCAAGAAAGAACATAGAGCATAGAACATAGAACATAGATTTTGATCCACGAAGGACACGAAGCGCACGAAGGATGAGTAGGCTATTGACATGTGGGTCTTGAATGATCCAATAGCCAATAGCCTACAGCCCATAGCCATTTATGCGCTACACTTCTATGCTAAAAAAATCCCCTTTGAATTACAAATCGCCTGAATTTCACCCCATGTTCCGCTAGCCCTCAGCCCATATATCGCCATTCAACGCTTTGCGCCTCTGCGTTAATTAATTTTCGATCCCCAACTCCTATGTTCTTTGCTCTTTGTTCTCTTCGCCTATTAATACTTTTTTGACAATTTTATTAAGATCATTTAACATATTTGCTATCCACCCCAAACCATCAAGCGACACCACTAGCAAGTGACAACGCCACCTGTGTCGAATTAGTGGCATTTGGACACTATCGAGCGAACAAGGTTGTTCGTGTGGTTGGTGCAATCCCTATCTCTACAGGAGGGTTCATGAAGCCGTCACGCATCGTTCGGTTGGTTGGTTCACTCGCATTAGCCGTAGGGCTGATGGCTCCGCTGAGTGCTTTAGGGCAAACGCGGCAGCCAGTTCAGCAAACGGAGCCGCTTGATCAATCGCGGGCCTATCATATTGAAGGCGTGACCACGCGCGAAGATCGCAATGCGATTGCCGCAACTGGTGCTTCGATTGATGCCGTTCATGGTAAGGTATTGGATGTTACCGCCAATGCCGAAGAAGCTGCGGCGATTGAGCGCTTAGGCTTTAAATTGGTCGAACTCCCTGAATTGACCGATTTTCCAGGCGCAGATTCGGCCTACCACAATTATGCTGAGATGACCAGCAACATTGCGGCAGTTGTTGCCAGCAAGCCGAGCATTGTGAGCCGCTTTAGCATTGGCCGCTCGTATGAAAACCGTGATTTGATCGCAGTTAAAATTAGCGATAATGTTGCAACCGATGAGAACGAGCCAGAAGCCTTGTTCATTGGCCAACACCATGCCCGCGAACACTTGACGGTTGAAATGACCCTGTATCTGTTGCATTTGCTGGTCGATAACTATGGCATTGACAATCGAATTACCAATATCGTCAATAGCCGCGAAATCTACATCGTCTTTAGCTTGAACCCTGATGGCAGCGAATATGACGTAGCCAGTGGCAGCTATCGTAGCTGGCGCAAAAATCGCCAACCCAACAGCGGCTCTTCCTACGTTGGCATCGACCTTAACCGCAACTATAGCTACAAATGGGGCTGCTGTGGTGGCTCAAGTGGTTCCACCTCAAGCGATACCTATCGGGGCACGGCGGCCTTTACTGCTCCCGAAACCCAAGCTATTCGCAATTTTGTCGCAAGTCGGGTGGTTGGCGGCAAACAACAAATCAAAACCTCGATTTCCTTCCACACCTATAGTGAGCTGGTGTTATGGCCATATGGCTACACCTACGATGCCTATCCCAGTGATATGCAGCGCGACGATTATGATGCGATGGCCGCGCTTGGCCGCAATATGGCCTCAAGCAATGGTTATACGCCACAACAAGCCAGCGATTTGTATGTAGCTGATGGTACATACGAAGATTGGGCGTATGGGGTACATCGGATCTTTGCCTATACCTTTGAAATGTATCCTCGCTCTTCTAGCCCAGGTTTCTACCCACCTGACGAAGTAATTAGCCGTGAAACCACTCGTAACCGTGAATCAGTCTTGTATTTATTGGAACAAACTGATTGTCCATATCGCGTGATTGGCAAAGAAACCCAATATTGTAGCGGCGGTGGAACACCAACTCCAACCGCTACGCCTGCACCAACGGCAACCCCAGGCCCAACCGCCACACCAAACCCAGTCGTCACCGTATTTAGCGATGATTTTGAAACCAACCAAGGTTGGACAACCAATCCCAATGCGACTGATACGGCAACCACCGGCGCATGGGAACGTGGCGACCCTGAAGCAACCGATAGCAGCGGAGCCAAGCAGCTTGGCACGACGGTCAGCGGCAGCAACAACCTTGTAACGGGCCGTTTGGCTGGTAGCTCAGCTGGAGCATACGACCTTGATGGTGGAGCGTCGTCAGTCCGTTCGCCAGCCTTCACCTTGCCAAGTTCTGGTAATTTGAGCTTGAGTTTCAGCTACTACTTGGCTCATGGCTCGAATGCAAGTAGCGCCGATTACTTCCGCGTATCGCTCGTCACCAGCTCAGGCACGGTCAAAGTCTTTGAAAAATTGGGCAGCGCAACCGATGTTGATGCTGCTTGGACAGCCGCTACTGTGAGCTTAAACAGCTATGCTGGCCAATCGGTGCGAATCTTGATCGAGGCTTCCGATGCCAGCACTGCTAGCTTGGTAGAAGCTGCTGTGGATAATGTTAGCGTTACCCAACGCTAACGCTCTAGCCCGGCGCAATTTCCAGCTAGCCCCGCCTGTGCCTAAACCACACAGGCGGGGTCTCTTTAACTCGTCATAATGTGGAAGGGCGTTTGACGCGAGTGGGTATCGCGCCTATAATGCGCTGTTGCGATGGGAGTTTCTTTAGGTATCTCTGGGTGGGCTGTATTCCTCGCCACGCCCATCCTTCACCAAACACGGAGGCAGCGTTCGTCGTGCGTAAGCAAGTAATTAGTGCCCTCGTCGTGACGATTGTGGCAGTTGCTTTAGCGACTTGGATTGTATTCTTTCCTAAGTCGTTCCAAAGCCTGACCGGTCGCGATGTTTCAACCCACTTAGGTCTCGACCTACAAGGCGGCTCGCAAATCTTTTTACGTCCCGCCGACCCTAACGAAGCCGATTTGGCCGCCAAACTCGAAAATGCCGCTGGTGTGATCGAGCGCCGCGTCAATGGCTTGGGCGTAAGCGAATCGGTTGTTCAAGTTGTCAACAGTGATAGTATTGTGGTCGAATTGCCTGGGGTCAAAGATCCTGCGGCAGCTTCGGAAGCGCTCAAAGGCGCTGGTAACCTCGAATTTATTGATCCTCAAGGTCAGTATTTGCCCGATGGCACCGAAGTTTGTACCACCGCTACACCACGTTACCCAATCACTGTGCAGTTGCCAAGCAGCGTCACTGGCACAACTGGGGTAACCACCACCGACAGCTTGAGTAGCACCAATCCGTTGTCATCAACCAATAATTTGACGACTACAACCCCAACTACGCCTACTGAGCGGCCTTGTGAAGCGCCCTATACCACGATTGCCCGTGGTAGCGATCTCGACACCAGCCAAGTTGCTTTGACAACAGATCAAGCTGGCCGTCCAGCAGTGTTCTTCCGCTTCCAAACCAACTCAGATTCAGCCACCCAAATCGCCAGCTTCACCAGCCAAAACATTGGCCGGCCTATGTCGATTGTGGTTGATAACCGCGTGATTTCAAGCCCCCAAATTAATGGCTCTTTGCCTGGCGAAGGGATCATTACCATGGGTTCAACTGGCACGACGGTTGCTGAGCAAAATTCACAAGCGCAAGCATTGCAAAACCAGCTCAAATATGGGGCTTTGCCAGTAACCTTGATCGAAGATAGTAACCGTAGCATCAGCGCAACCCTAGGCAACGACTCAATTGACGCAAGCAAAATTGCTGGCGCGATTGGCTTGATTGCGGTTATGCTGTTTATGTTGATGTACTATCGCTTGCCTGGCTTATTAGCCGACATTGCCTTGATCATCTACACCATCCTCTCGTTTGCGATTTACAACTTGGTTCCGGTCACATTGACCTTGCCAGGCATCGCAGGCTTTATTTTGTCGATTGGTTTGGCCGTTGACGCGAACGTGTTGATTTTCGCGCGGATCAAAGAAGAATTGCACCGTGGCCGCTCATTGGAACGGGCAGTCGAAGATGGCTTCAACCACGCTTGGCCATCAATCCGCGACTCCAACGCTTCAACCTTGATTACAAGCTTTATCTTGTATGTCTTGGGCAACGGGCTTGGCGTAAGTATCATCCAAGGCTTTGCATTGACCTTGGCCTTGGGGATTATCGTCAGCTTGTTTACGGCAATCACCGTTTCGCGCATGTTGTTGCGCTTGACGATTGATCTTGGGGTTTCGAATCCACGTTGGTTTGGGGTTAACCCCGAAGAAGATGCTGCTGAAGTGGCAGCCTTGTCGTCAGAGCAAGCTTAATAGTTGATTTTCAGCTATACCATCGATAAAGGATTGGGCTATGTTAGATTTAGTGCGTCGGCGCTATTTATGGTTTGCGATTTCAATCCTGACAATTATTCCAGGCTTGATTAGCATGCTGGTATTTGGTTTGAACCTTGGGGTAGACTTCTCGGGTGGTGCTCGCTGGGAAATTCACATCCCAAGCATTAGCGAAACCCGCGATGGCTTAGAAAACGATGTCAACGCAGTATTTGCTGAAAGTGGCATCGAAGGTGCGCGAACCCAGTTATCACAAGGTTCGACCAACAATCAACAATTTGTGATTGCCTTTGTGCGCTCAAAGTCGGTGCAAAGCGATTCGGCTGAGCGTAAAGCGGTGGAAACTGGCTTGACCAGCAAGTTCGGCGCTGATACACGGATCGAAACGGTACAAACCGTCGGTGAAACCGTGCGTGGGCGCTCAATTCGCAATGCGATTGTGGCTGTCTTTATTGCCTCATTGGCAATCATGGGCTATTTGTGGGCAGCCTTCCGTGGTACTCCCAACCCCATTCGCTACGGCGTGTGTGCAATTATCGCGATGTTGCACGACGTATTAGTCGTGATCGGGTTGGCTTCAATTCTTGGCTGGTTAATTGGCCTCGAAGTTGATGCACTGTTTATGACCGCTGTCTTGACCGTGATTAGCTTCTCGGTGCACGATACAATTGTGGTGTTCGACCGCGTGCGCGAAAACGTGCGCCGCTCAAGCGACGATTACGAACGGGTGGTCAACCGCTCGATCGTTCAAACCTTGACGCGTTCGATCAACACCCAATTTACCTCGTTCTTTACCTTGACCGCCTTGTTGCTGTTTGGTGGCGAAAGCATTCGCTCGTTTGTCTTGATTCTGTTGCTTGGTTTGATCAGTGGTACCTATTCGTCAATTTTCAACGCTGCCCAATTGTTGGTGGTGTGGGAAAATCGCGAATGGCGCAACTGGTTTGGCCGTGGCAAAGATAAAGTTAAGCCAGCCACCGCTGCCTAAATTGATCCTGCCCATCGCAGATCCAAAAATGCCCCGCTCGTTGTTACGAGCGGGGTTTTCTGTTATGTAATGTTAGGCTATCGGAATAGTCAGCAGGAAGAGTGCGCCTGGGCCATCATCATTGGCAACCCAAATCCGTCCGCCGTGGGTTTCGACCGCCAAACGACAGTAGGTCAAGCCCAACCCAGTGCCTTTGATCCCAGTTTGTTTGACTTGGGCAAACTTTTCAAAAACCCGTTCGCGATATTGGGCTGGAATGCCAGGCCCAGCATCGCGCACGCCCAGCAAAATCCATTGACCGTTGGGATGATCGCTTGGTAGTTGATTGGCTTGAACTTTGTTGGCGCTAATTGTGATTGTTGATAACGCTGGGCTGAACTTAATTGCATTATCCAGCAAGTTTTGTACAACCCGCTCGAGAGTTTGAATATCGACTGAGGCTTTAGGGGTGTTTTCAGCAATATTCAGCGCTACATGGACTTTGCGCTCGTTGAGCAATGGCTCATAATTTTGCATCACCGAACGCACCACATCATCAATCGCCACCGTAATTGGCGTGATTGGCATCTGGCCTGCTTCAAGTTTGCTAATATCCATCAGCAAATTAACCATATCGAGCAGACGTGCGCTGCTGCGCAAAGCGATTTTAACAATTTTATCTTGGCCTTCGCTCAGGTCGCCAACCATCTTTTTGGCCAGCATATCCAACGAGGTCATCACCGAACTCAATGGCCCACGCAAATCGTGAATCATCATATACGTCAGGTCGTGGCGCAGGTTTTCGGCCTCGATCTCGGTGGTAATATCGCGTAGCACAATAATAATTGGGTGAGGGCTTTGGTTGGCCGCGCTTTGAACTGGCAGGGTTGTCCATTCGAGCCATTGGCTGCGCAAACCGCCCAATTCCAACTGGCCCCGCGCCTCAGCCAAACGCCCGCGACTAACTTTGTAGATCGCCAGCGTTAGTTCGCTCCACGCTTCCTCGGATTTATTCCACTGAGCGCACCAATGGGTCAGCAGCAAATCGACTGGCTCGCCCAGCAATTCGGCGACTTCGTTGCTGCCGATCATGGTTTGAGCGGCGGCATTGACTTCAACCACCCGCAAATCGGCACTGAGCAAAATAATGCCTTCTTCAGTAGAAGCCAAAATTGAGGCTAAGCGATCACGGCCATTGCTGACTTCTTCGGCCAAACGCCGAGTTTCGACCGCCACAGCGGCCTGGCCCACAAACAGCGAGAGCAAATCTTGGGCTTCGCGGTTGGGCAAGGTTTCGGGATACCACAAGTAGATCACGCCCAAGGTTTGGTGCGTCGCCAGCAACGGTAACATCACCAAGGCTTGACCACCTAAATCGCGCAAGACACTCGGCAATTTGCTGCTATCGCCAAGCAATAAGGGTTTATCACGCTCCAGCACTTTATGGGCAAATTGAATAATCGCCTCGTCAGGTGTATGCTCGATCCCCAAGCCAACAATTGGTTGCAATGTTGTAGGATCATTGGGATCGCTGAGCAATACCCCAGCGCCAAGTGCGCCAGTCCAATCGACCATCCCGCCAACCGTAAATTGCCAAATTGATTGCGCATTGCTAAAGGTGCTGTTGATCGCCATGCCAAGCGCACTCAAAGCAGTCAAACCTTCGACCGTTTGGCGTTGGCGTTCGTAGAGCCGATTGTTTTCGAGCGCAACCGCCAATTGCGTGGCGAAGATCTCCAGCATTTGAATTTGATCGGTGGTTGGCTGAAGACCATTTTTGGGTGCATAGACCGTCAAAAGGCCCAACAAATCGCCATTGGTGCTGCGTAACACCGCAAATAAACTATCGTTAGGATGCCACATGCCAGTCCGTAGCTCTGGCACATCGACTCCATTTGATGGATCAGGCCACAAACGCGCATCGCCATTGCGCCGATGATCGATATAATAGGTCGATTCGCCACGGCGATATTGCGGTTTAAGCAAGGCTTCGACCCGCTCAGGCTCAATCGTAATGCTGGCTTGAGCCTCGAAAATTTGGCGATCAATGCCAACGCTCGCAACTCGTTTGATAATCGCTTTATGACCTGGGGTCGTTTGGACGAGGCTAATCGTCACTTGGTTGAAGCCCGTGGCACTTTGCACGGCCTCGGCTAAGGCTGGCAAAACCGATCCAAGATTGGAAGCGGCTTTGAGCGCATTGCCAATTTGCACAATCTCTTGAAATTGCTTGTTACGCTGGTCGAGTTCGCTGATGCGGCGGGTCAGAGCTTGGTCGGTTTGGGTATAGAGATTGGAGTTTTCAATCGCAATCACGGCTTGGTCGGCCACCGCTTCGAGCAAAGCGCGGTCGGCAGCAGTAAATGGCAAACCATTGCGATGATTGAGAATTTCGATCACCCCTTTGACCCCGCCAGCGCCAAGCAACGGCACACACAGCAGATCGCGGGTTTCGTGGCCCACCAACATATCAATGCCAGTATAAAAAGCTGGATGATCGCCAGCACGATTGGCAATCAATGATTCGCCTGTGCGCAACACCAAGCCCGCGATCCCTACATTGGCAGGGATGCGATTACCCAAGAGTTGCTGGCCCACCGGACTCAGGCTATAGCGAAAGACTAATTCGTTGGTTGCTTCATCAAGCAATAATAACGAACCCTCTTCAACATTCAACAGCTCTTGAACCCGCCCCATGATCAACGATGGCACGGCCTCAAAATCGAGGGTTGAGGTGATAGTGCGGCCAAGTTCATTTAATAATTCAAGTTGACGAGCTTGGCGGGTGGTGCGTTCGTAGAGCCGTGCCTGCTCAAAATTATCAGCAGCGCGATGAGCCAACATCTCCAATTTGCGTAACGTGTCGGCGTTGTAGCGTACCTCTGGCTCAAGCGTATAGATCACCAAGGTGCCAAGCACGCGTTCGCCGAAGCGCAGCGGCACGCCCGCCCAAAACAGCGGCGGAATATCATCATCGATAAACAATGGCGTGACATGATATTGAGCACAGGTTTCGAGATAGCGATCGGTGATAATTGGCTCGTTGCGCCGAATAATTACCCCAGTTAAGCCATGGGCAACTGTCCATTGCGAATTGGGAGTCGTGCTGCGGCCATCAGCATAAAAATGCGCTGCCACTTGAAACAACTGCGACTCAGGATCATACAACGAGACAAATAGATTTTGCGGGCCAAACATCTGTTGGATACCGCGATACACCGCCTCGATCAATGGCCCAAGTTCTAGCGAGCTATTCAGGCGTTGACTGATCAGATTAAATTGGGTCAGTTCGCGCAGTTCAGCCACCAATTGTTGATTATTGCTGATCGTGCACATGCTGGCGGCGGTTTGCAGCGCCAAGGGCAAGAGCAATTGATCATTCGTGGTTGCTTCGGGCAAGGCCAACCAACCGCGCAAGGTAATGTGCAAGAGTGGCAACATCGTCCATTGCGTGGCATCAGCCGTAGTGATGGTTAAAATCGCACCTTGCTCAAGCTGCTCTTGTTGGTTGCTGGAGAGCATTAATTCTAAGGGAATTTCGGGCTGAGTTTCGGCCAGATCAAGCCAAACCAAATGATAGTGGGGATTATGGCGAAATTGATTAAGGGCGGCGCTCAAACTTGTGTGCAACCCATTAATGCTCGTGGCGGTTGCCAAACGCGGGAGCCACTCGCGCAAAAAGTGGGCTGAGGAATCTTCAAATGCCTGTTTTTGGGATTGCATACACATCACGCCTCACATGTGACTGGCCTATCTTACCAAACCTTAGGTTTTTTGACAAAGCTCGTGGCTTGGTTGCTGGCATAAGCAGTGCTACAATAATGCTATTGTGCAAGAAGGAGTCAATTCATGTTTGATGCATTTAAAAGAAAGTTTGATGCAACCCCCGAAGGAATGGAAGAACGCGTTCCACCTGGCCAATATGTTACCCAGAAATTTCCAGTCTTGCACTATGGCGAGACTCCGATCTACAAAGAGCTTGGGCAAACCTGGGATTTACGGGTTTTTGGCGAAATTGAAGCCCCAAAAACCTTTTCATACAACGAATTTCGCGCTTTGCCAACCGTCACAATCGAAAATATCGATATTCACTGCGTCACCCGTTGGAGCAAACTCGCCACAACCTGGACGGGTGTGCGCTTTCGCGATTTTCTCACCCATATTCCAGCGCTCAAGCCCAGCGCCAAATATGTGCTAGCCCACTCTGAGGGCGGCTACACCGCCAACATGCCCCTAGAAATTATGTTTGATGATGATGTGTTGCTGGCCTATTTGTACGAAGGCGAGGAGCTAGCGCCGGATCATGGCTTTCCGTTACGTTTGTTTGTGCCGAAAAAATACTTTTGGAAGAGCGCCAAATGGCTGCGTGGCATCGAATTTATGAGCGCCGATCGCTTGGGCTTCTGGGAGCGTTACGGCTACCACAACAACGCCGACCCCTGGCAAGAAGAACGTCACGCTGAATAGATTTAAACGCAAAGAACGCTGGTTATAATTTAACCAGCGTTCTTTATTGGTTTTCGTTAATTTTAGCGGCTAATCGGTTGGGTTGAATTGATCAATTCACTAACATCAACCAAGGGGGTTGCGCCGCCGCCGCTAAACACTGGCAATTTACCATCCCAGCGCAGCGCCATTTGATAGCGAATTAGCGCTTCGGTAACGCTTTCGGCCAGCAAGCGGTTGGCATCGGCTTGAGCTTCGGCGCGAATCAAAATCGAGTCGGCATCACCCTTAGCGGTAGCGCGTTGGGCTTCAGCACGACCTTGAGCCTCAACTTTATCTTGTTCGGCCTTGATTTGAGCTTGTTCAAGCTCGTATTTTTGGCGTTCAGCTGCTTGTTGAGCAGTGATTTTGTTTTCCAAGGCTTGCTTCAAATTATCAGGCAAGTGCACTTCGCGAATCACAAAATCTTCCAAAATCAAGTGGCGGCGCTCAAACTCAACTGCTAATTGTTCTTTGACTTTTTCAGCCAATTCAGCCCGTTTATCACCGCTGATACTTTCCCATGAGTAGCGCCCAGCCAAGGTAGTTAAGATTGAACGGCTTTGTTGACGCACAACTTGCAGCTCAATCACATCAAGGCTTTGGCCACCCCAATCGGTATAGAGCGTGGCAGCTTCTTCTTTTTTCACCCGATATTGCACCGCCACATCAAGGTTAAGCTGTTGAGCTTCGCTCGATTGAATTTTAATCGAATCATCGCCAACGGTTTGACCTTCGTTATTGCTTTGAACCATGATGTAGGTCTGGATGGTCACCGGATATTGCTGGATAGCAGTGGTAAATGGATTAATCAGCGTCCAACCTGGCTCAATCGCGGTGGTGACATTATTGTTAGCCTTGTTGAAGGCAATCCCGACATAGCCTGGTGGAATGGTTTTCCACGATGCCGTGAGCAAGACTAAGCCAATCACAGCAATGACGAGCGCAATGGCAATGCTACCAATGCGACGGCCCGACGGGCGATTTTTAGTGTTGCTCATGATCATTCCTTTCAGTGTCATCAGCGCTATCGGAACGGAAACCACGCCACCAATCCATAATCATGGGTGCTAGTTCAAGTCCTAAGCGATAGCATAAGACCAGCACGACGATGGCTATAACGATTTCGCCTAATGTTCTACTCATACGAGCCTCCTGTGAGCACAAATACTCACAGCATGAAATACGCAATTGCTAAAACTAGGTTGCATTAATGAGCTAATTTGCTTTTGTGCCAACCAAAACTTTGTAGCGTTGATCGCCTGCGAGTTCATGTACATTGCTCAAAACAGTTTCTAGTAATGGTTCATAACGCAAAAAGCGATTAGCAACAATCACCAATTGGCCTTGCGGAGCCAACACTTGCGCAGCCTGTTTCAAGAGATTTTCGGCCAGTTGTGGGCTTTGCACTCGACCAACATGAAATGGTGGATTCGATACAACCAGATCAAATTGCTCGCCATTGACGGCCTGAATGCCATCAGATGCCAGCACTCGGCCTGCTAATTGGTTGGTTTGTAAGTTTCGTTTGGTGGCTTCGATTGCTACCATGGTACTATCGATGTAGGTTAAAGCAAGAGTGGCTTCGCGCTGTTGCAAAAACATGCCCAATATCCCAGCACCACAGCCAAGATCAAGCACCCGTTGGTTGGATTGAATTGGCACTGCATCCAATAACATGGCGCTAGCTGGATCAAGCTGGCCTTGAGCAAATACGCCAGCAGTTGCTTCGATGGTTAATTCATGGTCACCATGATTGAGTTGATGCTGGGTTGTTTGGCTTGGCTGAGCTTGCCAGTGCAAAGGCCGAAACGCCATCACCACATGATGACCTTTTTTATAGAGAGTTTTGACGCTTGTCCCGACAATCTGTTCGAGCAGCGTGGTTGCTCCACTTAATCCAGCTTGCTTACCACCGCCAATCGCCACAATACCACCAGCATTAGTGTGTTGCGCCGCCAGATTAATCAGTTCTGCGCCACGCTGGTTATCGCTCCACCACAAAATGTTAATCAACACCAAATCAAACGGCTTGCTGGGCGTTAAATCGGTAGTACTAAAAAATTGGGCTGGTAACTTGGCTTGGGCAAAGCTTTGGCGAGCAGCGGCCAAGGCCACAATCGAATCATCAGCAAAACTGACCTGTGCACCTGCTCGCGCCAACGCCAAGCCAATCCGGCCAGTGCCTGCGCCAATCACCAAGGCTTGTTGGCCTGGCGTAACCACGCTGGCTCCCCATTCAGCCAATAATGTTGCGCCCCAATCGTCGCGTTCGGTATCAAAGGGTACTGGCAACAACCATGCATTCATATTCATCGCATCCTTAAAATAGTACAGCGGTAGCCCACCTGCTTTTGGTAGAATAGCTGCATCATTTTAATCGCGATTGGCTGGTTGCGCTATTGATCGTTTTGAGGAAGGCTAGCATGACATTTTCGATTGTGGGCTACGACCCGACGAATGGTGATTTGGGTGTGGCGGTCGCTTCTAAATTTTTGGCGGTTGGCTCGGTGGTTTCGTGGGCGCAGGCGGGGGCGGGCGCGATTGCCACCCAATCGTATGCCAATATTAGTTTTGGTCCCGATGGCTTGGCGTTGTTGGCTCAAGGAACCTCAGCTCAAGCCACGCTTGATCAATTATTGGCTGCTGATGCGGGTCGTGAGCAACGCCAAGTTGGGGTGGTCGATGCCCAAGGTAACGCCGCAACCTGGACGGGCAACGCTTGCCATAGCTGGGCGGGTGGTCGCACTGGCGCTAGTTATGCAGCCCAAGGCAACATTTTAACTGGAGCCGATGTGGTTGAAGCCATGGCAACGACCTTCGAACAAACCCAAGGCGAGTTGGCTGAGCGTTTGCTAGCGGCCTTGCTGGCTGGCGATTTAGCGGGCGGCGATCAGCGGGGACGACAATCGGCGGCACTGTATGTGGCGCGGCAGGGCGGAGCCTATGGCGGCGTGCTCGATCGCTATATCGATCTGCGGGTTGACGATCATCAAAATCCAGTGCCCGAACTCCAACGTTTGCTGCAATTGCATCGGTTTTATCTTACACCACCCAAGCCCGAAGATTTGCTGCCAATTGATCAGGCGATTGCCCTAGAAATTCAGACGATTTTGCAACAGGTGGGCTATTATCAAGGTGAGCTTTCGGGCACGTATGATGCTGCGACCCATGCCGCGTTGCAGGCCTATGGTGGGGTTGAAAACCTCGAAGAACGCTTGGTCAGCGCAACCCACATCGATCAACAGGTCTTAAATTATTTGCGACAGCACTTTGTGCGCTGATTGAATAAACGCTTGGGGCCAAAATTGGTTAAAAAAAGCGCCAAATTGGCCCTAAAAACGGCCTTGAGCTAGTTGACTCAGGCTCTGGTGTATGCGATAATGGCGCGTGCGGTGTCTGGAAGGGCCAGACAGTAGGGACATGCGTTGGGATCGTGAACATTGACGGGATTCATCCTCTGCCTCAAAAGCGTAAACACATTCCCTCACTATTTGGAATCCTCCAATTGGCAGCCCTGTGATGCGGGCTTATTTTTGTGTAACCGCTTGTGGTAACGAAAGACGACTATGCAACCATATATTCGACCAACCTACCCATTTAGTGCGCTTGTTGGTCAGCCTCGCTTGAAACAAGCACTGGTGCTTAATGCGGTCAATCCTCGAATCGGCGGTGTGCTCATTCGTGGCGAAAAAGGCACTGCCAAATCGACGGCTGTACGGGCTTTAGCACATTTGCTACCATTAATCACGGTAGTAGCCGATTGCCCTTATAGCTGCCCGCCAGATCAGCTTGATCGTATGTGTGGTTCATGTCGTGGTCGTTTGCAAGCTGGCGAAGATTTGCCGTTACAACAACGGACAACCCGCTTGGTCGAATTACCTGTCAGTGCCTCGGAAGATCGTTTGGTTGGCTCGCTTGACCTCGAACATGCCTTGGTCGAAGGTCAACGCCGTTTCGAGCCTGGTTTGTTGGCTCAAGTTAATCGTGGCTTGCTGTATGTCGATGAAGTGAATCTTTTGGATGATCACTTGGTTGATATTTTGCTCGATGCTGCGGCAATGGGCATCAACACGGTCGAACGCGAAGGCATTTCGATTTCGCACCCAGCTCGCTTTATTTTGGTTGGCACCATGAACCCCGAAGAAGGCGAACTGCGGCCTCAATTGCTTGATCGCTTTGGCTTGGTGGTTGAAATTGGTGGCTTGAAAAATGTGCGCGAACGGGTTGATGTGATTCAACGGCGCATGGAATACGATGCTGATCCTGAGCAATTTGTGCAACGCTGGAGCAGCAACGAACATCATTTGACTAAAGAAATTGCGGCGGCCAAAAAACTCTTGCCCCAGGTACAAATTTCTGAGCAAGATATGGCAGCGGTGGCAATGCTCTCGCTTGAATTGGGCGTTGATGGTCATCGTGCCGACTTAGCGATTCTCGAAACAGCGCGAACTCATGCCGCCTTAGAGGGTCGCACCGCGATTTCGCTCGAAGATATTCGGGTCGCTGCCCAATTGGCCTTGCCTCATCGGATGCGTCGCCAACCGTTTGCCGAAGTGCGGCTCGATGAGCAGCAACTCAGCGATGTGCTGAATAAGGCGGCTCAAGAGCGCCAACGCGGCAACGAAGAGACAGCGGGGCGTGACGAGCTAAAAAAAGCTTAGCCCCGTCGGAGGAAGCGTCCAGCGATAGCGAAGAAGCGGGCGATGAAGAACCACCGACTGGGGCACCGAAAGGCTCGCCACCCCAAACCAGTAGCCAAGCAGAAAAAGGCGATGGCAAAGTATTTAATATTGCCCAAGAATATCGCCCCAAGCGTTTGGAGACCCAAGCCGATTCAATGCGGCGCAAGGCTGGTGGTCGCCGCACCCGCACTCGAACTGAGCGCAAGCAAGGCCGCTATATCACCAGTCGCGTGCCACGCGGCGAATTAACCGATGTGGCATTTGATGCGACGCTACGGGTGGCCGCACCCTTTCAACGCCAACGCCGCCAGCCACATATCAAACGGGCTGTGGTGTTACATCGCAGCGATTTACGCGAAAAAGTGCGCGTTCGTCGCACGCGTAATGCTGTTTGTTTTGTGGTTGATGCCAGCTGGTCGATGGCCGCCGAAACGCGGATGCAAGCGACCAAAGCGGCGGTGCTCTCGCTATTGCGCGATGCCTATCAACGGCGCGATTTGGTTGGCTTGGTGAGCTTTGCCCGTGATCGGGCGACGGTGCTCTTGCCACTCACCAACAGCGTCGAAATGGCTCAGCAACGCCTGCGCACGATGCCAACTGGTGGCAAAACCCCGCTGAGTCGCGGCATGATGGCTGGTTTTGAATTATTAGCGCGAGCCAAATTGCGTGATCGCGAAATTTTACCCTTGATGGTGTTGTTGACTGATGGTCATGCCAATGTCTCGATGACGGGCCAGCCACCACAACAAGAAGCCTACCAACTGGCCGAGTTTATCGCCAGCCAACAAATTCCGACCGTGGTGATTGATACTGAATTGCCAAATTTCTATCGCGGCCTAGCCAAAGAGCTGGCTGATCGCTTGAATGGCTCGTATTATCAACTGGAAGAACTAAGTGTTGGCCTCGCCGAACTGGTACGCTCACACCAAGAATTATCACGTATTAATATTTAGTGCGTGTAGCTCGACGATACATTTTGGTCTTTACTCTGATGATTGTGAATGCAGCGTTTCCCCACAATCATTGAGCTGAAGCACCATTAGTTGGATTTGATGGCACGATCTTGCGTTGCTATGCCACCCAACATGGCAACAACAAGGTCGCGAAGGCTGCGGTATTGGGTTGGAAACGCATGTGATCTGCTATGGAGGCTGCTCGAATGACGGACGAAGCGCAAAATGTCAGCGCGACTAACGGTGGAGAGGAACAAGAAGAGGGCGTATTGCAAAAGCTGGCCGACAAAGCCCGCGAAGTAGTCGCCGAAGTGAAGGAAGAATTGGCCGAAGTGAAGGAAGAAATTGGCGAAGCATTGGCTGAAGCCCGCGAAAAAGCGAGCGAAGTCTTGGCTGAAGTCAAAGAGCGAGTTGGCTTAGGTGGCGATGATGAAGCTACCGAAGAAGCTGGCGCAACCTTTGAACCAAGCGGCGACGAAGATGGCACTACGCCACGTCGTTTGGCCGACTTGCATGCTGGGATGGAGCTTGATGGTAAGGTCACCAGCACCGCCTTGTACGGTGTGTTTGTTGACATCGGTGTTGGCCGCGATGGCTTGGTTCACATCTCAGAAATGAGCGACCAACGCATCGAATCACCAACCGATGTTGTACAAATTGGTGATATTGTCAAAGTTCGCGTCAAGAGTGTTGATCCAGATGCTCGCCGTATCAGCTTGACAATGCGCTCGCCTCGTTCAGAAGGCCGCCGCCGCGCTCCCAAACGCCCTGAAGTCAACAACGACAAATTGGGCGAATTGAAGCCAGGTGATTTGGTTGATGGTACGGTTAACGGCATCGCGCCATTCGGCGTGTTCGTTGACATCGGTGTTGGCAAAGATGGCTTGGTTCACATTTCTGAGCTTTCAGAAAACCGCGTGGAAAAAGCTGAAGATGCTGTCACCGTTGGCCAAAGCTATACCTTCCGCGTGTTGGAAGTTGACACTGGCGCTCAACGCATTAGCTTGAGCTTGCGCCGCGCCAAGGAAGATTTCCAAGAACGGCCAAAAGCCCCACGCCGCCGCGAAGTTAACTTAGATGTGATCGCTCCAGGCACCGTGCTCGATGGCAAAGTCAGCGGGATTGCTCCTTTCGGCGCATTCGTTGACCTTGGCGTTGGCCGCGATGGTTTGGTTCACATCTCAGAGCTTTCCGAAGGTCGGGTTGGCAAAGTTGACGATGTGGTTAAAGTTGGCGATCCAGTTAAAGTTCGCGTGTTGGAAGTCGATCCCGATTCAAAACGGATCAGCTTGACCATGCGGGTTGAAGAAGCTCCAACCACCCCCATCTCAACCAGTGGTTCATCACGCTTGGATCGCGACTGGACAAACCCAGCAAGCCGCGAAGAACGCCCACGCGAAGAACGCCGCGCTGTTGGTGGTGGTAACCCTGGTGGCAACGCTGGTGGTGGCCGCCGCAACGAACGCCGCGAACGCCCAGCCCGCGAACCCGAAATCTATAGCGTTGGTGGAACTGAAGAAGAAGATTTTGGTGGTAATGCAACCCTCGACGACTTGTTGTCGAAGTTTGGTTCAGGCCACGATGATCGCCGTTCAGCTCGCCGTCGCTACGAAAAGCCTGAACAAGAAGAAGAAGACGGATTTGAAAATCGTGAATCACGCGCCCGCCGCGATGCAATTCGCCGCACCTTGCGCGATTCACAAGAAGACTAAATTCGTTGTGAAGCTTCAAGCAACAGGGATGGGCTTTGGCTCGTCCCTGTTGGCGTTTAAGCGTATACTTAGTGCAACCTATCAAGCATCAGCGACGTTTGATAGCTACTGGATTTTATGTTGTGAGGATTGGATGCCATGCGGACGTTTCGCATGATTTGGGCCAGCGCTGCTGGTTGGATGGTTGATTATTTCTTGACCATGCTGATTGTGCCGCTTGGCTATGCTGCGCTTGATATTAGCACTATCAGCGATATTCAATTGAATAATCCGTTGCATATTGTGGTGGCGCTGATCTTGCCGGCCTTGATGACCACCATTGGCGGTGGCGTGGCTGGTCGGCTATCGTTGGAAAACCCCACGCCGGCGGGCGCGTTGGTTGGCGGTTGGGGCTTGCTGATGCTGTTTGATTCGCCGCTAGAGCAAAATAGCTTTACTCTGGCGATGTTGATTACCCAATGTGTGGCAACGCTGGGCGCGGCTTTGGCAGCAAATTATATCGCCAAACGAACTCTGCAAAAAAGCTCACTAGAATAAGGAAATATTCTTATGTCAACAATCGTGGCTTATGTGCCAGATTTAATGTTCGGGGTGCGCGTGCGCGATGTACTGCAACAACTGGGCTATCAGGCCTTGGTTGCTGATAGTTTGGCCGCTGCCCAACAAGCTTTAGCGCCAGATTTGGCTTTGCTGATTGTTGATCTGCGCGGTGAAACCACGGCGACCAGTGCGCTAGTGCAAGCCGCTAAGGCCTTAGACCCCAACTTGCCAGTGCTGGCTTTTGGCTCACATGTTGATGTCGAGCGCCAAAAAGCCGCCCGTGAGGCTGGTTGTGATAAAGTGGTGGCAAATTCCAAATTCAGTAGTGATCTCCCGGGCTTAATTGCTACCCTAGTACGCCAGCCAAGCGCAAGCTAAGTACTAGTTTCGTGCATTGCCTAAGATCGCGCTATCCGTTATACTGCATCTGTTTTTATGGCGCACGTTTGCACCTGAAAAAAGTTTAATTACGCTCGCTTAGAGGTACCTTTGTGGAGGCGACGATGACGAATGCTGTTCGCAACCCCGCTATTATTTTGGTTGAAGACGAACCTGATATCTTGATCATTTTGCATCGGATTATGCGCGATTTGACTGGTGGCTACGATATCGTCACCGTCAATAGTGCCCAAGATGCGCTTGGGGTGCTGACTGAACGCTCATGCCCTTTATTGATCACCGACCATAACATGCCAGGTATGACTGGAACTCAGCTAACCCAAGTGGTCAAGCAAGATTATGTTGACACGAAGGTGATCATTATCACGGCTTATGCAACTCCTGAGGTCGAGCGAACTGCCCGGACTGCTGGCGTTGATTACTTCCTGACCAAGCCCTTCTCGCTTGATCGCTTGGAGCAAATTATCAAGGAAGTGCTGGGCAAAGTATGAGCGTTGGGCTGTGGCAAACCCCTGAGCCAACAGCCCAGCCCAAGCTTGTACAAACCTTGGTGATTGGTGCGGGCTTGATTGGCTCGTACTTAGCGCTCCAAAGCCAAGCCGACGTTGTGCTCGATGCTCGTCACGTTGCTGGCGGCGCTTCGGGGCGCAATGGTGGTTTGTTGCTAACTGGCATTGCCAATTCGTATCAGGCGGCTTGCGCTGAATATGGCCGCGATTTAGCCCAAAGTTTGTGGCGCACAACAATTCGTAATCGTGAGTTGATGATCGAATGGGCGACCAAGCTTGGCTCGCCGGTACGGCGTTGTGGTTCGTTAATTTTTGCCTATAGCGAGCAAGAACATGCCGAGCTTGCCAATTCGGCAGCCTTGATGCATGAAGATGGTTTTAGCACCGAATGGCACGCCGAAGATCCAACCAAGCGTGGTTTTTGGGGCGCGTTGCACAACCCCGATGATGGTGCGATTCAAGCCGCCTTGTTAACTGCGGCGCTCCTACGCGAAAGCGGCGCACAGCTCTATGAAGCTAGCGAGGTTTACGCGCTCGAATCAACCGCTGATGGCGTGTTGGTACGAGCACGGACTGGCAATTGGCTAGCTCAACGGGTTTTAGTGGCCACCAACGCTTGGACAGGCCTGCTGTTGCCTGAATTTAGCCAGTTGGTGATTCCAGCTCGTGGCCAGTTGTTGGCAACCGCCCCAATCGAGTTAATTTTGAGCCAAGCCTGCTATTGCGATTATGGTTTTACCTATTTTCAGCAAACGCCTGCTGGCAATTTGGTGCTGGGCGGTTTTCGCAATCGCGCGGTTGCCGAAGAGCAAACCTTTGCCGATTGCACAACACCGTTGATCCAAGATTTGCTTGATGGCTTTTTGCAGCGCCACTTCCCTGAGGCTACCAATACGCCGATTGAGCGGCGTTGGGCTGGCACAATGGGCTTTGCACCCGATCATCGACCCTTGGTTGGACGATTACGTCGCGATGACCGGATTGCCTTTGCGGTGGGGTTTAGCGGCCATGGGCTTGGATTAGGCTTGGTTGCCGCCGATGAACTGCTAGCCGAGTTAGCTGGCACACCTGCCGCCTTGTTTAGCGCTCGACGTTTTAGCGAAACTGCCCACCTGTTCAGTTGATCAGGCTCAAACATCGGTCGCACGACCGTTGAGTGATTGTGCTCTATGCATTACACTCTGCGTTCGTGCGATTGTTGTTTTAGGAGGATCAGCTTGATGACAACCAAACCTTTAGCTGGAAAAGTGGCCTTGGTGGCTGGGGCAACGCGTGGTTGTGGCCGTGGCATCGCGGTAAGTTTGGGCGAGGCTGGCGCAACCGTCTATTGCACAGGCCGTACTACCCGCAATCAGCGTTCGCCAATCAATCGGGCGGAAACAATCGACGATACTGCGGAAATGGTGACGGCGGCTGGCGGTCAGGGCATTGCCATCCAAGTTGATCATAGTGACCCTGCCCAAGTTGCCGCATTAATCGAGCGAATCAACACTGAGCAATCAGGTCAACTCGATCTTGTGGTGAATGATATTTGGGGTGGTCAACATGCCTTGGTTTGGGAGCAGAAGTTTTGGCAAGGCGATATTCACACAAATCTAAACCTCTTACATAACTCAATCGATACCCACTTAATTACCTCATTTTATGCCGCGCCACTGATGGTTGCCCGTGGTCAGGGCTTGATTATCGAAGTAACTGATGGCGATACGCTGAATTATCGCGGCCATAGCATCTACGATTTAATCAAAACCAGCGTTATGCGGATCGCAGTTGGCATGCACGAAGATTTGAAAGACCATGGTGTAACGGCCTTAGCAGTAACTCCAGGCTTTTTACGCTCTGAAGAAATGCTTGATCATTTTGGGGTCAGCGAGGAAAACTGGCGTGATGCCATTGCTCAAGATCCTCACTATAGCGAATCAGAAACGCCTTATTATCTGGGTCGGGCGATTGTAGCTTTGGCAAGCGACCCCAACGTTGCCCAAAAAGCTGGTAAAACCTGGGCTTCTTGGACCTTGATGGAAGAATATGGGTTCTTCGATGTTGATGGCCGTCAGCCCAATTGGGGCGCGTATTATGCCAAAGTCTTGAGCGAAGGATGAATTATGAAGGATGAGGGATGAAATTTAACCACGAAGAACACGAAGTTTGATAAGACTCTAGGCTATGGGCTATTGGGGTTTGGTTCGTGTAATTCGTGTAATTTGTGGCTAAAATTAGGATAACGTTTGGAGAATGAAATTTAACTACGAAGAACACGAAGAGCACGAAAGTTAGATTTCATCCTTCATAATTCATCCCTCATCCTTCATCCTTACTCAACTGCCGCATTCAAAAGCACATAATGGATATGATCTTCCCACGTACCATTGATTTTGAGATATTTACGAGCGAGGCCTTCGTGCTCAAAGCCTAATTTTCCGACTACCCCAATCGAGCGTTGGTTGCGCGGCATAATGTTGGCTTCGATGCGGTGCAGACGTAAATCCACAAACGCATATTCCACAACAGCCTGCAAGGCCTCGCTGATATAGCCACGTTTGGCATAGGCGTTATGAACTTCGTAGCCAAGATGGCACGACCAAAACGCCCCACGCACAATATTACGCAAGGCCACCATGCCAACTAGCTCAGGTTGATCGATTTCGGTCAACCATAACGCAAGGCCTTGCTCACGATCGCGGCCAATCCGATCGCTGCGTAGGCGTTCGCGTTGGCCTTCAAGCGTCAGAAAACTCGCATCCATTGTTGGCGACCAAGGTTGGCGAAATTCGGCATTCGCCTGATAAAACTTCAATACACGTTGGGCATCGTATTCTTCGAGCACATGCAATTGAAGCCGCGCTGTTTGACGTAAAAGCATCGCCATTCTCCTGAAATCTAAAATGTAGGTGCAATGAGCCTTGAGCAGGCTAAAATCTTGCAGAGCACAAAAAAACACTGGTGTAATTGCTACACCAGTGCTTGAAACGAAACGTTGTGCTTAGAGTGGGTTGGTCAAGACGATAATCACAGCGGTTGCGGCAACCGTTGCCAAGGAAACTGGCAACAAGCGCTTCCAACCAAAATCCATCAGTTTGTCGTAGCGAATCCGTGGTAAGCTAGCGCGAACCCAGATCGACAAGAACAAGAAGAAGAAGATTTTGGCGGCGATCACCAAGAAGCCAACCAATGCGCCCCAGTTGCCCGTAATGTCTTCGAGGTAGGGCAAGCGCCAACCACCGAGGAACATCGTCGCTGCAAAGCCGCTCATGGCGATCAATTTCATATATTCGGCCATGAAGAACAGTGCAAACTTCATCGAGCTATATTCGGTGGCATACCCACCAACCAACTCTTGTTCAGCTTCAACCAAGTCGAAGGGAGCGCGGGTCACTTCAGCGGTGGCCGCAATCAAGAACAAGAAGAAGGCGATAAAGCCGGTTGGGGTAAAGACAAACCACTTGGGAATAAAGCCCAACCATGTACCAGCCTGCGCATTGACCATTTGAACCAAATCGAGCGAGCCAAGGCCATCGGCTGAGCGCGAGGCGGTCAACATCACCGGAACCAGCACCGAAAGCCCAAAGGCCAATTCATAGCTGATCATCTGGGCAGCTGAACGTACCCCACCAAGCATCGAATATTTGTTATTCGATGCCCAACCAGCGAGGGTAATCCCATACACGCCGATTGAAGTTACCGCCAAGAAATAGAGCAAGCCAATGTTCAAACTAGCGAATGCCAAAGGAATCCGTTCGCCGAAAACCACCAAATCGGGGCCAAGCGGAATCACCGCAAAGATCACAATTGCTGGAATCGTGGCCAAAATTGGGGCAATAATAAAGACCCACTTATCGGCCAGCGACGGCATAATATCTTCTTTGAACATCAACTTGACAGCATCAGCCAATGGTTGCAAGTAGCCATTGGGGCCAGCCTGGTTAGGGCCGACCCGATGTTGCAACTTGGCTAAGACTTTGCGTTCCATCAAAGTGAGATAGGCAAAGCTGGTCAGAGCCGCAAATGCCAATACCACCGCGTGGATAATCATCACCCATACTGAGCGATCTTGCATGGCTTAGGCCTCCCGTCGAATGGCTACTGGCGTTGCGCCACCTTCGACGACGCTGACCAAGCCGACATTATTAACCCCAACAGGTACGACTACCACGCCTTCGGGCGCAAGTTTGGTACGGTGAACTGGCAAACTGAGGCTGCCACGGCCTGAGCTAACGGTGATCCGCTCGCCATTTTTGACCCCAAGCTTGTCGGCATCAACGGGGTTGAGCGCTGCCACGGCCTTAGCTTTGCGGCTGCTCAACAGGTTGGTGTCGGTCATCAAGCCAGCATCATCATACAAGAAGGTTGCGCCAACCAACGTCCATGGGCGGTCGGCAACGCTAGCTGGGGTATTGATGCTGAATGACTGCAAGCTCAGGGTTGTGCTGGTTTCAACTGCCGCTGGCAATTGCACGCCCAACCCACCAGTATTTTGGTAGGAAGTGCCATCGAAGTAGTAATTTTCGTTGGCTTGGCGACCCCATTGGCCAGTTGGGCCTTGCATCGAGGCATAGCTCACACCTTTGTAGCTTGGCACATTGGTTTGAATATCCATCAGAATTTCGGCTGGTGAAGCGTAATTCCATTCGGTACGCACCCGCGCTTTATCTTCTTCGCGGCGGGCTTGCTTGCGGCTCTTCTCGCCACCAGCCACATTCAACACCGCATCGGAGACCAATTGATTGGCCAGGGCTTGCAAAATTTGCCAATCGGGGCGAGCATTCAGGGTTGGGCGAATTGCTTGGCGGAAGCGTTGGACGCGGCGTTCGGCGTTGGTATAGGTACCTTCGCGTTCAGCCACGCTCAAGACTGGCAAGACCACATCGGCCAATTTGGCGGTTTCGGTCAAGAACAATTCTTGCACGACCAACAAATCAAGCTTCTTCAAGCTGTCGGCGGCAGCAGGATTATCGCCAACGGGATCAACTCCAGCCACATACAAGGCTTTGAGTTTGCCATCGCGGGCAGCGCTGAGCATTTGTTTGGCATCAAGCCCAGAATTATTCAAGGCTGCATAATTTGGCCCACGATCAGGCCGCACACCCAAATCGAGTGCGCCACGGGCATTCGCGCCTTTGAGCAAGCTGATCAAGCCGCTATTGGCAGCGCCAGCTTTGCGGGTCATCACCAAGAGGTTGGCTAAGCCAGCAGGCACGCTTGCTCCAGCCGTCAAGGCATCGCGGCCATAGAAAATCACCAAGTTTTCAGCAGCACCAATCAAATCGGCGACCGCTTTGAGCTTGTCGGCGCTGATGCCGCTAGCGTTTTCATCGAGATTGAAGCCTTTGAGCGAAGCCACTAAATCGTTGAAGCCGCGCAAGGTCGCACGTTTGCCATCGGCTGGGGTGCTATCGAGTAATGGCTTGAGCAATGCGGCCAAAACGCTGCTTTCGCTACCATATTTGTAGCGCAAGGCTTGCTTGGCGATGCTATCGAGTTTGGTTGGGCGACCGTTGAGCGTAATTACGCTGCCGCCACGGGTGTTGATGCCGCGAATCCGCAACAAATGAACTGGTGCTTCTTCTTCGGGATCAGCGCCAAACACAAGCACAACCGTGCCTTTGCCAAGCGTTGAAAGATCAGTGCCACTACGAATACCATAGAGTGCGCCAACATCATCAAGCGGCAAGTCTAAAGCTGAGCCTGAGCGATGATCGAGATTGGCTGAGCCAAGCGTTTCGCGGAAGAAACGTTGGAAGGCGTAGAGATCTTCGTTGGACAACGATGTGCCTGCCAAACCGCCGATGGCCTTGCCGCCAGTCGTGCTGCGAATGCCATCAAGTTGTTGCGCAACCAAGGTCAAAGCTTCTTCCCAGCTGGCTTCTTGCAATTTGCCTGCCTTGCGCACCAAAGGCGTGGTCAGGCGTTGCTTGCTGCTGGTGAAGTGATGGCCGAAGCGTCCGCGATCACACAGCCAAATTTCATTGACTGCATCGTTTTCGCGCGGCATGACCCGTTTGATTTCGTTGGAGCGGGTATCGAAGGTCATATTACAGCCAACTGAGCAGTGATTACAAACCGTTGGAATTGGCTGCAATTCCCAAACCCGTGCTTTGAAGCGGAAGTCGGCAGAGGTCAACGCGCCCACCGGACAGATGTCGGTAGTGTTGCCTGAGAACTTGCTATCAAATTCGGGGTCGGATTGCGAGATGATATGCCAAGCGCGGCCACGATTGTAGAAACCGAGCACCGGATCGCCAGCGATTTCATCTTGGAAGCGCACACAGCGAGCGCACAAGATACAGCGTTCGCGGTCGAGGTAAATTAAATCGCCCAGTGGCACTGGCTTTTCGAAGTGAACTTTATCGTTGTAGTCGAAGCGGGTTTTGCCTGGCCCCCAACCCATGGTCAAGTTTTGCAATGGGCATTCGCCACCCTTATCGCAAACTGGACAATCGAGTGGGTGGCTGGTGAGTAAGGCTTCCAAAACACCGCGTTGGGCGTGTTCAACTTCGGCATCTTGGGTTACCACGACCATGCCTTCGCTGACTGGCGTGGTACAGGCGGTTTGCAAACGTGGCATCATCGCAATCACTGATTTGCCATCAGCATCAACGACTGGCTGGCGGGTGGCGGGGTCCATCTTGGGCGTGCCCACCTTGACCACACACATGCGGCACATGCCAACGGGAGCCATTTTGGGGTGATAGCAGAACACCGGAATCAGATTTTCGACTTGACGGGCAGCTTCGACGACCAAGGTACCTTTTGGCACCGAGACCGTCTGCCCATCAATCGTCAACGTAACCATATCAGGCATGAGGCTGCCCTTTCTTGTATAAAGTACGTTTCAATTATTATTTTTTAGCCACGAACTTTTTAGCCACAGATTAGCACAGATTAGCGCAGATTAGATTATTTAGCGCACTAAACGCTTGTATTGCAATGATGTACTGCCAAAATTAAGTAACAAGGCAATGTTCAAGCGTGTAATTGCTAAATAATTAAGGGTTTGTGCAACATGATTGGGATGCAATTTATCAATTGCTTTAATCTCAATAATGAGGCTCTGCTCAACCACAAAATCTGCGATAAAATCCCCAACAACGATTTGTTTATACCAAACAGGCAAATGTTGCTGTTCGACAAAAAGAACATGGCGTTGTTGCAACTCATAAGCTAAGGCCTTTTGATATACCGATTCTAGCAGACCTAGCCCAAGTTGCTGATGAACTTCCATCGCGGCCCCAATAAGCGTGTAGGTCAACTCACCGTGTATAAATTTAGGCATCTTGACACCTTTGGTGATTCGCACAATGCCAGTCGATGGTCATCTGTGTCATCTGTGTCAATCTGTGGCTAAAAATGTGCGCTATAAAACTTCACTGAAACGATCAATAATGCTTAGTGTTGTGCATCGATCGCTGCATCAAGCTCAGGCCGGAAGAATTTGATCGCGCTATTGACGGCTGAAACTGATGAATCGCCCAGTGGGCAGAAACACTTGCCAAGCATTTGCTTGCCAACATCAGCCAATAATTCAATATCGCCAACCCGCCCGTGGCCCTCGTCGATCCGCTCCCACACCTTGACCAAGAAGTGCGTGCCTTCGCGGCAGGGCGAACACTTGCCACACGATTCGTGTTTGAAGAATTCGTCAACCTTCAAGGCAGCTCGCACCACGGGAACCGAGGTATCGAGCACGACCATCGCGCCTGAGCCGAGCATTGTCCCGGCAGCGGCCATATCATCCCATGTCATTGGCAAATCGAGGTGTTGCTCGGTCAGCCAGTTGGATGAAGCGCCGCCTGGGATAATAAACTTCAAGGGCAAATTAGGGTCGCGCATGCCGCCAGCCCAATCGAAAATGAACTCGCGAATCGTGATGCCCAAGGGAATTTCATAGTTGCCCGGGTTTTTGACGTGGCCGCTAATTGAAACTGCTTTGGTGCCAGGCGATTTTTCGGTGCCGAACGAGCGGAACCAATCAGCGCCTTTTTCAATAATCCGTGGCACGTTGGTCAAGGTTTCGACGTTGTTGACCACGGTTGGTTTGGCATACAAACCAGCGACAGCAGGGAAGGGTGGCTTCAAGCGTGGCTGGCCGATTTTGCCTTCGAGCGATTCGAGCAAGGCAGTTTCTTCGCCACAAATGTAAGCGCCAGCCCCACGATGGACATAAATTTCCACATCGTAGCCAGTACCAAACAAATTCTTGCCGATCAAGCCACGTTCGCGGGCTTCGGCAATTTTTTGCTCAAGGAAGCGTGCGCCATAGGCAAATTCGCCGCGAATGTAGATATAGGCCACATTTGCGCCAATTGCAAAGGCACTAATCACAATCCCTTCGAGCAATTGATGCGGATTTTCGTCGATAATTTCGTGGTTGTTGAACGTGCCTGGCTCGCTCTCATCGGCATTAACCACCAAATATTTGGGGTTTAATTCCTTAGGAACGAAGCTCCATTTAACCCCAGTCGGGAAGCCAGCGCCGCCACGACCGCGCAAGCCCGATTTTTTCACTTCGTCGATAATCGCGGCTGGAGTCATGCTGGTCAAGGCTTTCTTGGCCATTTCATAACCGCCATTTGCCAGATACACATCGAGATCGCGAATATTTTCAATTTCGCGATTGCGCATCACAATATATTCTTTGAGTTCAGTCTTAGGCATAAGCACCCTCACGAATGATGAAGTATGAATTATGAAGGATGAACATAACCGTAGCTACTTCATCTTTCATCCCTCATCCTTCATCCTTTATATTAGCGTTCTGCAAGGCGGCCAGAGATGCTCACGGGCTTGCCAGATTCGACATCGTTACGCAGCTTGGTGAGCATGGCTTCGACTTTATCGGGCAAGACGCGGTTGTGAAACTCTAAGTTGGCTTGCAGCACTGGGGCTTGATCGCAAGCGGCAATACATTTCACGCGGCGCAAGGTGAAAACCTTATCTTTGGTAGTTTCGCCAGCTTTGATCCCCAGGCGATTTTCCAAATCGGCGACCAACTCTTCAGCACCACAGAAGCAGCATGGCACGTCGTCGCAGACATCGAGCACAACCTTGCCAACTTCTTCGTTATAAAAGAGTGTATAAAAACCTACGACCTCAAAAACATCGGTATAGGGCAAATCAAGAATCTCGGCCACTTCGCGAATTGAATCGCGATCCAAGCGGCCATAGACATCTTGGGCCAAATATAACAACGGCAACAAGGCCGAGCGTTTGCGATCTACAGGATAGCGGGCCAAAATTCCATCAATTTCAGCCTTGTGTTGTTCGTACAGCACCCGAGGCTCCTTCTTAACGATCCACTTCACCAAGCACCGGATCGATGCTCGCAATCAATGCCACCAAGTCGGCCATCAATTTGCCTTTGGCGATGTGGGGCAAGGCTTGCAAATTAATAAATGACGGTGCGCGGAAGTGGACACGCCATGGTTTGGGAGTGCCATCGCTCACCACATAACAGCCAATTTCACCTCGTGGTGATTCGATTGCCGCGTAGGCCGAACCACGCGGTGGGCGGAAGCCTTCCGTCCACAGCTTAAAGTGGTGAATGAGCGATTCCATGCTGTAGGTAATTTCGCTCTTGGGTGGTGGCGCAACCTTACGATTTTCGGTCACATAGGGCTGGCCATGCATTTGCTTGACGCGCTCGATCGCTTGACGGGCAATCTTGACGCTTTCGCGCATTTCTTGCACCCGACAGCGATAGCGATCGTAAATATCGCCAGCTTGGCCGACTGGTACATCGAATTGGTAGGTTTCGTAGCCACTGTAGGGCATGGTTTTGCGCAAATCCCAATCGACACCACTGGCGCGTAAGTTCGCGCCCGATAAGCCGAGGGCAATTGCATCAGCAGCATTGACCACACCAACGCCTTTGGTACGTTGCTTCCACAACAAGTTGTTGGTCAACAAATCTTCATATTCATCGACCTTTGGCAAAAAGTGGGTCAAGAAATCTTCCACCGTTGGAATGAAATCGGCTGGAATATCCCAAGCCAAGCCCCCAACCCGGAAATAGCTGGTCATCATACGTGCGCCAGTCAGCATCTCGAAAATATCGAGAATATACTCACGTTCGCGCATCGCATAGAAAAACACACTCATCGCGGCCAAGTCGAGCGCGTGCGTGCCCAACCAAACCAAGTGCGAGTTGATCCGCGTCAGTTCCAGCAACAATACCCGCAAGGTTTGGGCACGTTCTGGCACATCTTGCTGCATCAATTTTTCAATCGCCGCCACATACACCATATTATTCGACATCGGCGCAAGGTAATCCATGCGGTCGGTCAGCACAATTGATTTGGTGTAGGTTTTGGTTTCGATGGTTTTTTCGATGCCAGTGTGCAAAAAGCCCACGTCGGGAGCCAGTTGCACCACGTTTTCGCCATTGAGTTCGACGGCTAGCCGGAGCACCCCGTGGGTTGAAGGGTGTTGCGGCCCCATGCTTAGCACCATGGATTGCTCGCCGTTTTCATCAGGCTCGTTATTTAATGCCACCGCCGCAATTTGCGAAGGTGTTGGAATTTCAATATCGGGATACGCATGTGCGTGCATCACCATAGCGCATTACTCCTTCGCGAAGGGCTTATTGGCGTAAATCCAATCTTCGTTATGGGTGAAAGCCACTTCCTCATAGCCCAAGGGATGATCCTTGCGCTGGGGATGGCCTAGCCAATCTTCGGGCATCAAAATACGTTCCAAGCCAGGATGCCCGGTGAAGATAATGCCAAACATATCGTAGGTTTCGCGCTCTTGGAAGTTGGCAGTTGGAAAGAGCCGCGCCAAGGTTGGAATAGTTGGATCAGCTTCGGGCACTTCAATATGCAACGTTACCCGCATTTTATTTTGAAATGAGGTCAAATGAACGACCACCTCAAAGCGTGGATCACGCCCCAGGTAATCGACCCCACATAATTGATTTAAAAAGGTAAAGGCGAGATCTGGCTCATCGCGCAGCCAACCAGCCAGCGCTGGCAATTGCTGGCGTTCGACGGTGAAGCACAAATCGCCGGATTCATCGCCAATGCGAACGGTAGGGAATTGGGCAGAAACGCGCTGCTCCAAGGTTGCTCTATCAATCATAGCTTCCTCAATGAAGAGTGACGCAGCCACGGCGAGACGCTGCAACAGGGCGTTGCCAGCGTAATGGTGGCACCAAATACAACGTAGGGCAATGCCTTAGCACTTGATCGCCGGTGATCAAGGCCCATTGCCCCACGACAGATTGGCGACATTTAGCCAAGTGGCTTAAGTGCGCCACGTTCTGCTTGTTCGATCCGAATCGGCTTGCCATCGGCGTGATCGGTGATTTTGTCGCGCTTGATCTTCTCGTGCAATTGCAAAATCCCGTCGATCAAGGCTTCGGGGCGAGGTGGGCAGCCAGCCACATAGACATCAACTGGCACAATTTCATCAACACCTTGCACGATGGCATAGTTGTTGTAGACCCCACCACACGAGGCACAATCGCCCATGGCCACAACCCACTTGGGTTCGGGCATTTGGTCGTAGAGGCGGCGCAGCACCGGAGCCATCTTACGGCTGACCCGCCCTGCCACAATCATCAAATCGGCTTGGCGCGGTGAGGCCCGCATCAACTCCAGCCCAAAGCGTGACATGTCGTAATTTGAGGCTTGACCAGCCATCATTTCGATTGCACAGCAAGCCAAACCAAACAACATCGGCCACATGGCCTTGGTGCGACCCCAGTTGACGACTCCTTCGAGGGTTGTCGTAACAATCCCCAAATCGCCAGCTTTTTCTTCTAATCCCATCGGAGCGCCCCTTTCCGCCAGATGTAGACAAAGCCAACTAGCAGAATGCCCATAAATGCGCCCATTTCGGCTAGCCCAAATAGGCCCATTTGGCGGAAATAAAGTGCGTAGGGCATTAAAAAGATAATTTCAATATCGAACAAGATGAACAGCATGGCAACCACATAGAAACGGACTGGCATCCGTTGCATAGCATCGCCCAGCGGGGTCATCCCTGATTCGTAAGGGATGAGTTTGCGCTTTGTTGCTTTTTTGGGGCCAAGGATGGCCGACAGCACCAAGGCTGCCACGGGAATCACCACCCCAACAACAAAGATAATGAAGATCGGCAAAAATGGCCGTAGCATAAGCTGCTCCTCCGGCACGGACACAATCGGCATAACGAATTATATCCTTATTGATGATTGTGTCAAAAAGGACAAAGTACGCTCACCCGCGTTTTGCGGCAACCTGACGCGGCTAAATTGACTTTGCGTTCTACTGCCTATCATACCCGATTCAGCCAATTTTGAGTAGCGCACAAAGTCAAAAGTCAAAAGTCAGAAGTCAAAACGGGTTTAGGGATCAGGGGGCAGCGGCGAGGGGCTAGCTTTAACGCAGAGGCACAGAGCGATTGAAGGATGAAGGATGAGGGATGAAGTCCAAAAGGCAACATTTAGAGATCAGGTGGCCAGAGTCCAGGGGTTAGTTTTAACGCAGAGGCACAGAGCGATTGAAGGATGAAGGATGAGGGATGAAATTTAACGCAGAGACGCAGAGGATGTATAGCTTTGGGCTATTAGCTATTGGAACAATAATCAAGCTAATCTGTGCAATCTGTGGCTAAAACATACTTCGCGATCTTCGCGGTTTCTGGCTCTTTGGGTTCTTTGTAGTTTCGGTTTTTACCTTGAGGAGCATGTATAATGTTGCATTATGCTTGTACTTTTTCCTGCCGAACCATTTAATTTGCCGCATGTTGATGCTGTGTATGCTGCGGAAGTTGTTGCCGCTACTCAATTAGGGCTAGCTTGGGCGGTCATCGATCTTGAGGCTTTATTTGATGGTGCGATCAAGCAGGCCTTACGCCGTGTGCCTGTTGCTTCCGCGACAACTCTCGCCATCTATCGCGGTTGGATGCTCAGCCTTGCCCAGTATCAACAATTGGCACAGGGCTTGGTGGCTAAAAACTACCAATTAATTAATGATCTCGCTGCATATGTCGCTTGTCATCATTTGCCGAATGTGTTGCCCTTGCTTGGCGACCAAACTCCAGCTAGTTTAGTGTTTTCCCACGAGCAAGGTTTGGATGCAAGCAACATTGCAGCCCAGGCAGCAACGTATTTTAATCAGCACGCCTTGATCATCAAAGACTATGTAAAATCGCGTAAACATGAATGGTATGAAGCTTGTTTCATTCCCAATGCTAGCGACCAAGCCCAAAGTGCCCGCGTGATTCAGACGTTTATTGAGCGCCAAGCTGAGGCCTTGGTTGGTGGGGTGGTGCTGCGTGCATGGCATCCATTGCAGATTTGGCAAATGCACCAGCAAAGTGGCTTAGCCTTGGCCTACGAGTATCGCAGTTTTTGGCTTGATGGCAGGCTGTTGTGGGCTACGCCCTACTGGGATCATCAACCGAGCCAGCCAACCCCTGATTGGTCGCGCTATGCCGCGCTGGCCCAACAAATCCAAAGTCGCTTTTGGACATTAGATCTGGCCTTGACCCAAACAGGTGATTGGCTGATTATCGAACTTGGCGATGCTCAAGTATCAGGTTTGCCCGATCATGCTGATGCCCAGGAACTATTGCAGGCCTTGGCTCAACAGTTAACTATCTAAATCTTGGGCAAGCCAAGCTTCGGCTTCGGCAAGGGTTGCACAGAAATAACAATGGCCTTGTTTGTTTTCCTCGCCTGCCATCTCGGCAAAATATTGACTATGGGCTTGTTGGCTCAAATCAACAATAATTGCCAATTTCACATGATACTGACGGAGTTTTTGCAAAATTTCACCCGCCTCACGGGTGCTTAAATCAAAAAAGCCTAGGGTTAGGTTTTCAGCATATAACGCCAGATTCAGACAATCTTCGCCAAAACAATGCTCTAAAAGCAGGTTGATTTCACTTATTTTTTGCAAAACTGGTTGTTGCTGTGGCCCAAGCAGATAGCGCAGGGGTGGTTTTTCCACAAGCTCAAGCTTCATCAAAAGCGCTCCTTATCTCGCGTTTCAAAGATTAATGGTGCTATTGAACCATAGAATCAAGCAATTGAGCTACGGCTTTGGGCGCATTTAGCCTAGGCATCAAGCGGGATTTGGCGATTGTTAAGCGAAATACTGCAAAATCTCATCAAGTTCTTAGCCAGTTGGCACGGAGTTTGCAGGGTCGCTATGCTACAATGGCTGCCATGAAGCGCGATGAGATTATTATGCTTAAAAAATTTCCACACGTAGCCTTGATTGTGCTACTTTTAGCCAGTTGTAGCCGCGATGTCGTCGGTCAACCAACCGCCACGCCGCTAGCATCCCCCGCTCAGTTGTTGCAGCAAGCCGAGCAACATCAACAAGCCGACCAAGTTGATTTGGCCTTGAGCGATTATCAACAGGTTTTATTGCAATACCCTGATGCACCCGAAGCACGAGTTGCCAAATTTGGGGTGGCCTATAGTGCCTTCTTGCGCCAAGATTGGGCTGCTGCATGGTCGCAATTAAGTGCTTTTATCAACGAGCAAACCCATGATCAATGGCATTTGCGAGCACTGTTTTTGCTGGGACGGGTCGCTGAAATTCAAGGCGACCATGCGATCGCGATCGAGGCCTATCAACAATATGAAGATCTTAAAGGCTTGTTGAGTGGCTATGCTGCGCAACGCCGCGCCGCCCAACTGCAAGCAACCAACCAAACCGAGCAAGCGATTGCAGCCTATGCTGCCAGCGGACGCTATGATATGGCTGGGCCGCAGCGAGTCGCCAGCTTAAACAAAGCCTTAGAATTTTATGATCAAACGGGGCAGGCCGAGCAAGCACTTACTCAACTCGAAGTTATTTTGAGTTTCGCCCGCACCCCCAGTTTTCGTTCAACGACCTTGCTCGATGCGGCGCGGCGTGCTCAGCGCTTAGGTAAAACTGAACAAGCCCGAACATGGCTCCGCGAAATTATCAACCAACACTCAACCATGAGCGAAGCGCCAATTGCGATTGATGAACTGGCAGCTTTGGGCGAATCAACCCCAGTGCTGGCCGCCGCTGGGATTGCCTACAACCATGGTCAATATCTTGATGCGGTCAGTTTGTTCGACCAAGTGCTGGCCAATGGCCTGACTGGCGAAGAAGCCGCCGAAATCGAGCGCAAACGGGCTTTGGCCTTGCGCCAGCTCGATGATTATGCTGGTGCCCAAACAGCATTTAATAGTATTGCCGAGCGTTTTGCCGAGCTGCCGATTGGCCGCCAAGCGCGACTTGATGCGATTCAAACCCAAGGTCAAGCTGGCGATCGCGAAGGCTCACGGTTGGCTTATCTCGATTTTGTCGAGCGCCATCCCGATGATCCGTTAGCACCCGAAGCCTTGCGCCGCGTCGTCGAAATCACCTCATGGAGCGGCGATCCAGCGGCCACCGCCAATGCGCAAATTATGCTTGGCCAGCGCTACCCGTGGAGTCACGAAGGCCAACAAGCCTTGCACGCCGCAGGCCGTTATGCCTGGGATACGGGGCAGGTTGAGCAGGCAGCGGCAGTTTGGCAATTATTGGGCGATAGCAATATTGGGCCACCCCGCGCCGAAGGTTATTATTGGCTGGGGCGCTTGGAAATTAGCCGTGGCAATCGTGAAAAAGGTGAGCAATTGCTGCGTTCGGCTCAAGCAGCTGATCCCAATTCGTACTATGCGGCACGGGTCGCCGATGCCCTCAACATTAACGATGGCGATCAACTGCCAATTGGCTCACCAATTAGCCCTGAGGCTGAGCAAGCAGGCTGGCAATGGATCGCCAGTTGGTCAACCGCACCAACCAGCGACACCTTAGATACTGAGCCATATAGTTTACGCGCCGAAGAATTAAGCTGGACTGATTTGCACGGCGAAGCCCAAGCCGAGTGGATCGCCGCGCGTGATGCCGCTTTGAATAATCCATTTAGTATCTATCGAGTGGCGTTGGCCGCTTTACGAAGCGATATGCCCTATGCTACTGTGACCACAGCCCAAAAGTTGGTACAACTTGCACCAATTGAGGCTGGCGAGCCAAGCGTCGCAATTCGCCAATTGCTCTATCCTACGCCGTATCCTAGCGCTGTTGTGACCAAAAGCCAAGAGTTTGGGCTTGATCCACGGGTGTTGTATGCAGTGATGCGCCAAGAGAGTATTTTTAACCCGAATGCAACTTCATGGGTGGGGGCGCGTGGCTTGGCCCAAGTGATGCCCAGCACTGGCGAGGGTATTGCCCAGAATTTAGGCATTGAGGGCTTTAGCGTCGATGATTTGTATAATCCGGTGACCTCGATTCGTTTTGGAGCTTATTATATCGATGCTCAAATTGAATATATGAGTGGCAGCCTACCCGGCGCGTTTGCCGCCTACAACGGCGGGCCGGGCAATGCCGAACGTTGGGCTAATGGTCGAGTTGTGGCTGATCCCGACCGTTTTATTGAAATTATCGATTACGCTGAAACCCGCCACTACGTTGAAGTAGTTTATGCCAACTATGGAGCCTATCGGCGCTTGTATCAGCAACCATAAGCAAGAACATAGGACATAGAGCATAGAACATAGGGAGTTTTGATCCACGAAGGGCACGAAGAGCGATTGGCTATCGGCTATCGGCTTTGGTTTGTTGATCGTCCAATCCATTTCCGATAGCCGATAGCCATAGTTCCTTTGCGTCAAAAATTCTATGTTCTATGTTCTCCCTTTCATCCCTCATCCTTCATAATTCATCCTTTGTTAAGGGTTACATGGCAAATACTCGATACCACCGTAAACTTGAGATTTGGCCGATTGACCATCGCTGCCTTGGGCCAAAATGTAATATTCGAATGAGCCAAAACGTTGCCCTGACATTTCGCGTTTCGCGAGCAAGGTACGGCTCCAATTACCACCACCACCTTGCATCACCGTCGATTGCCAGCGGCTTGGTCCAGCGTGATAGTACAAGCTCACATCGCCAGCAGGCAAATTATCGACTGACACGCTAATCGTAATTTGGTCGGGCAGGCCACAGGCATTTTGTTCGGCAAAAGCGCGAGTTGAGGCTACTGGCTCGCCAATAATTGGTGGCAGAATTGGCATAGGCGTATCGGTTGGCGTTGGCGGCACTGGCGTATCGGTCGCGGTTGGCGGTACTGGTGTATCAGTTGGCGTTGGTGGCGCAGGCGTATCAGTCGCGGTTGGTAGCACCGGCGTATTGGTACTGAGCACCGGCGTATTCGATGGCCGAACGGTCGTTGGGGCTGGCCGGGTTGTATTGCTTGGAATTGGTCGCGTCGAAGTTGCGGTCAAGGTTGGTGAGCTCGTTGGAGTTGTCGTTGGGGTAGTGGTTGGCGTTGTAGTGGCACTCGGCACGCTGGTTGCACTGGGCAAGGCTGCTACTCGCAGGCTATTAATCTGGCCAACGGCGACCTCAGCACTCGCCGGATCGCTCCATTGGCCTTGGCTGCTTTGGGCACGCACGGCTAAACGGTAGGCGGCGGCTTGGCTCGGTTGCCATTTGAGATTGGCATAGCCAAATTGTGAGCCGCGCATGGTTGGTTGTTGGGTTGCCACAACTTGGCCATTGACGCTTAATTCAATCGTGCTGAGGCCCATTGGATGATAACCATGCGCCAGCACTTGAATCTCACCAAGTTCCAAAGCGCTGCCAGTTAGTGGTGCGTCGATCCACACTTGGGGCATAATTTGGGCTTGACTTGGTGCGGCGGCTGGTTGCTGTTGGCAAGCGCCCAAGAGGCCAATTAACAAAATTCCAAGCCATCGTTTCATGGTTGCACCGTTAGTTTCAATGAAAAATCGCCTAGCTCGCTACTGCAACGTTGGTTGCGATTGGCAAGCTGGCGCTCGGCTTGAAGTGTAAAGTTCAATTTGGGGTCATTCGATTGCCCAATTTGTTCGAGCAAGGCTTGATCAACAGTTACGGTAACCACACCATTCGTCGGCCAAGCAGCTAAATCAATTATTTGGCTAGCCCTCCCAAGTTGCAGGCTAGCGCTGGCGGGGCAAGCTTGATCGGCTGGCTCACGTTGACTTGCAATGCTAAAGCTTAATTCCAAGCCACCGACTGATTGATCGAGTCGCGGCAAAATAAAGCTCACACTGCCATCAAACCAGCTGGCCGTGTAGCGCCGACAGGCAGTTTCGGCGACGGCATTGCGCTGAAGCAGCAACAAACTGCTGACATAAGGATAATTCAGGCTGGTTGATTGGCTTTGGTCGATCGTCAAGGCTGGGCAGCCATCACCAACCGTTTGCTGGGTCACGCCTGCATTCAGATTAAACAGGCTTGGAGCGAGAGTATAGCTGCCGGCTGCCAATTTAAGTGCTGGCAAACAGAGCACTTCACTATCCAGCGAAACGGCCAAACCACGAAAAGCTTGCACGCTCAAACATTCATCGGTTGGGCTGGGCATGGTGCGCGGAGCCAAAAAGACTAGGCGTTGGGTAGAATTGACGCGGGTTAATTCGAGCGGTGTTCCAGCCAAGCGATCGTTAATTTGAAAGCCTTCAAGATTGGCGTTGGCACTACAATCTTGGCCGTCAGCGCTTGGGAAACAAGCTTGTTCGCTCCATTGCCAGGTTAAAACAGTCGCGCCCGCCGCCAGATTGGTGCTACAGGCAGTGCGCCAAAAATCGTCATCCTGTGGTGCTGCTTGCACACATGCTTCTAGATCGGTGGTTAAGGCGAGGTTGGTTGGCGGCGCAATTGTGCTAAGCGTGGGCACTTGCTGAATTTGGGTACTAGTGTTCAATTGGCCTTGCAAACTGAATAAATCGGCATCGAGGGCAATTATTTGCTCCTGCCCAAGATTTAATGTGGTGCTGGTGTTGCCCAATAATTGTGGCTGCGTGCCATTCCAACCCCAGCATTCCAAATTCCAAGTTTGGCTGGCACTGATCGCGGTTAGTGGTAAAGCGCTGGCTAAATCGTAGCCTCCAGCAATTGGCAGCAAAAAGCCTTGATTTGGCACTCGTTGCCATGGGCCGTTCGCTAACGAGCTATAACAATAAACATCGCTGACGGCAATTTTTGGTGTGAGCAGCAAACTAGCAAATTGAGGTATTTGCAACGTTGCACAGGCCGAATCGGCATTCTCTAGTGCCACCACTGGGCTAGCCGCTGCCCCTGCTGGATTAAACGCCACCACATAATAGAGCGTTTGGCCAAAATCCGCTGGTTCCTGCCAAAGCTGTGGGCCAGAACCGTTGGTGGCAACAGTTGCCACTAACTCAAAATGGCTTTGGGTTGGTCCAGCGCGATAGATAAAGAAGCCATCAGCATCATCTGATGTGGGCGTAAACACCAACTGGGTTTGGCAATTGCTGCTGCCAACCAGCGCCTCAGGAGCTAAGGGCACATCGGCTGTGCCAAAACGGCGCTGCAAATCAAACCAGATTGCATTAGGATCATAGGGCGTAGCCAACGGCAAATTGGCAACATCAGATGGAAGTGGCGCTTGAGTCGCACTCAGGCTAGTGGTAGTGCTAATTGGGGTAAATTGACCAGCTAGCTGAATCGTGATTGGTTGATCGCTGCCCAAGGGTTGGTTGAAGGGCAAATTACCAAGTTGGGGGTTGAGTTTCAGTAGGGTTTGGGGTGCAACATCAAAGGCCTTGCTCAGGCTTTCGAGGCTTTCGCTCGATGCTTGTTGCACCTGGAAGGTGGCAACTGGCTCATATGGCAGCACAGCATTCAAGCGCACAATCGCCGAGGTTGAGGGAATTTTGCTGGTATCGTTGGTGCGAGCAACCAAACTATGATCGCCCAAACCAAGCGATTGCCAAGCAAATAAACCTTCGTACAGGGTTGCATTATTCGCCGCTTGCAGCGCCCATGGCTGGCCATCAGCCCATAATTCGACGTTCTCGATCGGCTGGCTACCCCATGAGCGCGAATGCACCGTCAGCACCTTGCCCACTGGAATCAAACTCTGATTGAAAGGGTATTGCAGCTGGGTAAAGAGGGTTGGTGGCGTTGGTGAAAGTTGGGCGACAACCGGCTGCACCAACAAGGCATAGCCAATCAAGCCAACCAGAAGCGCCAAACTGAGAATGGCAATAATTAAAATTCCAGCACGTCGGCTCATCATAGCTACCTCCCGTTGAAGCTCAGCCATGGCTGCGCCTCAAACGGTTATGCGTAAAGACGCTGGTCAGATCGTGAGGTTGCGCAGCGTCGGATCACCGATGCGTAATCCGACGCTTGGTCTTTACGTTGCATTGCGCAATCAATCAATTAAAGGTTGTTGATTGCGCTTGTTTATGTCACTTTGAGCTATTGACGAATCGTTGCTGCTGCTTATTTCCCAATCAAGGGTAGGTAAACCACGTTGGCTTCGATCGTGAGTGTGCCAGCGGTAAAATTAATCTGGTAGTGCTGAGCCTGCAAACTACCTTGGCTAATTGGATACTCACCAAGCGGGCTGGTGAGAGTTGCGGTTGTGGTTAATGTGCCAGTTAATGCACTTGCAGCCGTATCTTGCAAGCGCAAGCCAGTTACTTGATAGCTCAAGGGCGGGTTGGGTTGGCCGAATAAACGACGTTGGTTATCAGCAACGACCTGTAATGGCGCTTTGGCAACGGTCAGCGTAAAGCTTTGCGTTACCATTGTACCAATTCCGTTGCTCACTTGGAAGATCAAATTTGGGAAACTACCACTAGTGGTCGGCGTGCCCGCCAAGATTCCGCTTTGGCTATCAAAACTTAAGCCTGCTGGCAAGCTGCCAACAAGATTGAGGGTTGGGGTTGGGATGCCGCTCGCCGTCAGGGTGTGGCTATAGGCCGTGCCATAGCTCGCCGCTGAAGGCAAACCACTGGTAATCAACGGGGCAACGCCAATCGTGGTCGCATCGCTGGCTTGAACCGTGGTTTGCAATTCGCCAGTATCGCGATAGCTAAGGCTGGCTTGATGCTGAATTGTGCCTGTGGCATTGGGCTTGACCGTAGTGGCAACTTGCAACAAACCTTGGCTAGCCGAGGCAAATGGTGTGGTCAGATTGAAGGTTACTACACCATTTTGCTGGCTACATGTGCCCACCAAGGGGCTAGCAATTGTACAACCGTTGTAGCTTAATTGGCTTGGCACAAGATACTGCACTTGAACTTCAGTTGCGGGGCGGGCGCTTGGCTCAGTTTGTTGATTATTTAAGTTCAGTGAGGCAATGACCGAGGTGTTGGGTTGCACGCTGGTTAAGCCATCGCTCAGGCCCAAGTGCATGCGAGGAGTTTGGGCGCTAATTTGATAGATTGAAACCGAGCCGCTCACTTCGTTAGCAACCAACAACAAGGATTTGCCAGTTGGGCTATCTTCGGCGGCGATCACATGCATGCCTTCAGGCCCAAGATCGTCAGGCGTGCCGGTTGCATAGCTGCTGGGGAAACTACGAGCAGCGAAATATTCGAGAAATTGGGGCGCGTGCGGGTTGCTCACGTCGTAGGCCATAATTCCGCCCATCCGCTCCAAGCCCACAAAGGCATAGCTGCGGCCATCAATCGTCGCTACCGCCAAGGCTTCTGGCTCTGGGCCTTTATCGTCGCTACGGTTATCGCGGCTGTGGGCGGTGTTGTTGGCATTGAAATTATTTGGAAAGGCAGCGGCAGTCCGGGTTTCCAAATCATCGCCACTATCAAACACCAACTGACCCGTCGTGCCATCCCAAATCGAGAATGAGCGTGCGCCAAATGAATAGAGTGCCTGATACTGCCCGCCAAAGTTGCCCTTGGTATTGGTGATATTCAAGCGCCCAAGTTGGGCATCTTGTTGCAGGCTGGCAGCGTTGGTAAACACGCTCGAATCAAGCACCACATTTTTGACCCGCACTTCTTCAGTAAATCCGGTGTAGTCGCGGGCATCGCCTTCATTGGCGGTTACCAAATAGGTTTGGTTGTTGGCAGCATAGCTATTAATCGTGTCTGGCTGATACATACCCAACATAGGCCAAGGCGCAATTGCATTCGCGCCATCACTATCACTGGGATCAAGCCCAAAGCCCGCGCTGTTATGATTTTTATAGCCCAAGCCTTTGAGCCATTGCACCCGCCCCGCATTCAGATCGATCAGCGCCAAGCCATTATTTTCTTGCAGCGTGACATAGGCTTTGCTCGAATCGGCTGAAATAGTTAAATATTCCGGCTCCAAATCTTGGGCGACACTGGCATTTGGCCCGAAAATGCGAATTTGTGGGTCAAGTTCAGCATGGCGACTGCCACCAAGATTAAAATCAGTAAAGCCAACCAAACTTGATGAAAGCACGCTGGTAGTTGTAATGCTGGCAAAATTTTGCGGCAAATCGATAATCGCCACTGCACCCTCAGGATCAACCGAATCAACTTGGTTGTAGCTGTTGGGTTCGCCCTCAATCGCCACCACGATTCGGCGGCCATCGGGCGTGAAGGTCAGCATATCGGGCACTGCCCCAACTGTGATTTCATTCAAAAACACGCCATCGCGATTGAACAACACCACCCGCCCAGGCTCGGTTTTGACGGCAGCATTGGCGGCCACCGCGACTAAACCATTGTGCACCGCCACGCTGTTGGGCACATTGCTGCTGGTAGGCGTGATGGCGATCGTTGTAAGCAGTTGCGGATTGGTTGGATTGCTCAGATCAACAATATCTAAGGCGCTGTTAAACCCATTGATCAAGACCATGCGCTGGCTTTGCGGATCAAAATCAACAATTTCTGCCGCCCGTGGATCAGCGCTACGAAATGGTCCTGGGTTATAACGGCCAATTCGCGTAAGTTTGATTGCGGGAGTCGGGTCGGTTGGAACACCAGTGGTGGTGAGCGCTGGGGTTGCCAAGCTCGCTTGAGGGAGTGTCGCTAATAATAAACTTAATCCTAGCCCGTATGCTGTTCGCCGAAAACGCATAGCCAATTGCTCCTCATAGAATAAATATTATTCACACAGCGATTTTTTGCACCAGCCCTAAGCCATCGAGTATCATAGGCGTTGATTAACAAACAACAATCAACAGGTTAAATCTGCTACGATAGGATTTTTGCAATGCGTTTTGATATTTTGACCTTGTTTCCAGCCATGTTTACTGGCCCACTGACTGAAAGTATTTTGAAACGAGCGGCTCAAGCTGAATTATTGCAATTTCACTTGCATGATATTCGTGATTACGCCACCGACAAGCATAAGATGGTCGATGATTCGCCAACTGGCGGCGGGGCGGGGATGGTGATGAAGCCTGGGCCGTTGGCGCTTTGCACTGAGACAGTATTGGCCGCCAATCCCAATCCAGCTCCAGTGGTGCTGATGACACCCAGCGGACGCGTGTTTAACCAAACGATCGCTCGTGAATGGGCGCAACTGCCGCGTTTGGTGCTGGTGTGTGGCCATTACGAGGGCATCGACGAGCGCTATATCGAACGCTATGTGACCGATCAAGTGTCACTGGGCGATTTTGTGCTGACTGGCGGCGAGCTGGCAGCCATGACAATTGTCGATGCAGTTGGCCGCCTTGTACCCGAAGTGCTCGACCCTGAATCGCTACTCCACGAAAGCCATGACGATGGCCTGTTGGAATACCCGCATTATACCAAGCCCGCCGAATGGAATGGGGTCGCCGTACCGCCAATTTTGCTAAGTGGTCATCACGCCAATATTGCTAAATGGCGGCATGAGCAGCGTTTACGCCGCACATTGGAGCGCCGCCCCGATATGTTGCGCCATGCCACGCTCTCCAAAAAAGATCGCCAGTTGCTCAAAGAATGGGGCTGGGAAGAAAAATCAGAAGGCAAAAATCAAAAGGCAGAAGGCTAAGGGAAGGGATAAGGGCTGAAGGGGTTTAACGCAGAGGCGCAGAGGGAGTAGGGGTCAGGGATCAGGGGCTAGAACTTTTTGGCCATGAATTTCACGAATTATTGTTTGAGAGCCAATGGCTCAACCCTGACAACTGACCCCTGACAACTGAACTCTACTCAATCGTTTTGGCGGTAATCTCAATTGCTTGCTGCAAGTTAGCATAGGTTTGCAAGTTTTGCTGAATTAAGCCAGTATGCACTAATTCTTCGGCCACAGCGGGCGTTACACCAACCAAGACTGGCTCACAGCCGAGCAACCGCAACATTTGCAATAATTGCTGCATACTGGCCGCCGCCGCTTGATCAATTGCTGAAACCCCAGTTATGTCAAATAGTAAGATTTTAATGCGTTTGGCTTCAACATAATGCCCAGCTGAATCGGTGGCGATTTTGATCCGCTCGGCTGATAAATTGCCAATCACTGGCATAATCGCCATGCGATTGCGTAATGGAATAATCGGAAACTGCATCTGCTGCACAGTCGTTTGCAAGGCACTACGTTCAGCCATACTTTGCTCTAAATCGGCCAAGGTTTTTTGCAAGGCCTCGTTTTGTTGTTGGGCGAGGGCATGCGAGCTGGCTAATTCGCGCTGCGATTGCTCAAGCGCGGTCGAACGCTCTTGCAATGCGCTATAGGCTTTTTGCAAGGTTGTATCAAAACGGCGGCGCGTCAGCAAAAAGAAAATTGGCGCTTGAATTAAAATTCCACCAAGCATAAATAAGAGCGTCACTCGCAAGCGTTCGAGCGATTGACGTTGAAATTGCGAGGCCCGATCAACAATCTGCCGCCGCTCATTGACCATTACGCGAGCATTTGATTCCATATTTACTAAAACAGGAATTAATGCTTGTACCGAATGATCTGAGATATTGAAGCGAGTTTGATTTTCAAGGGTAAAAAACTCCCGCTTAATCACTTCAAATGAGCTGCGTTCGAGCATACTGCGCTGATCATCCTGCTCAACGCGGTAAAAATCACTCAGCACATTAATTCGGCTACCCACTAAATTACGCCGCAATACAAACTCATTGCCTAAATTGGGCGTACCCATACTAATTTCATTGGCAATCACTCGCAACCGCAGAATTTCGCGCTCAAGCTGAGTTGGGTTCCAGATGCCGCCATCAAGGGTGAAAAAGCGCGTTGCCACACCTAAAGTTTGTAAATTAAAGCCCAACAGCACAAGCAAGATCAAAAAGATCAAGCTTGTGCCTGCCAGCACCAATCGTTGAATCCAACGGCGAGGTTGCATTATTTAATCTCCATACTCCGCAACTGCCAGATCCACATACCAACATATTTTTCATGCTCAAGTTTGTAGGCGTGGTATGGAAAAACAATTTCCAGCGGGCCTTTATCGGCGACGGCCATGCGCTCACCATCAATGCGGGTCGCCAAGATGACAGGCATTGTGCGTAATTCATCGATTGCAATATCAACGCTATAATCATTCAGCGCTACGGCTTTGACCGTTTTAGCTCCCTCAGCAACCTTGGCCGCCTCAAAAATACTGCTGATCAAAACGCCTTGGTAGGTGACGGTGCGACCCAAAAAGGGATCTTCGAGAGTATATTCAACCACGCCCAATTGCTCAAGCGTTTCCATACTAAAATCGAGTTGTTGGGCATTGTTGGTCTGGCCAATCAGGCCGCTGAGGCTCAAAATAACCTCTGAGCTAGGGGCTGGAATCGCCTCGCCTGCTTTGATCGAGGCTGGAGTAATAACCTTGTAGGTGCTCGCCGGGTCGATTGCGGTTTCGCCACAAGCAACCAAACTCCCCAAAACAATCATAGCAACCATCAATAATCGAAACCCAGTGTGCAACGAGCGGCCCATGCGGCAACCTCCTCAAACCACGGCAGACAACAAAGTGTAAAGTAATCTTGAGCGAAATATGTTTCATACCTATGCTACGCCAAGACTGCAATTTGTGCAATTTGCCCAAAGTCGTGTCTTACTATAGCCGTCATCCCCCATTATTGGGATTAGTTGAACCAAATTCATCCACCAAATAGGGGATGCTGCACGCCAATAACGTTTTACACTTAAATTAAAATTACGCCAAACGCTGGCTTGGGCTTAGTTTAGCGTCGATTTAACTAAAAAAGGGTTGTTATGCAACAACCCTTGGTAAGCAAACCTGAACTTGGTTATTTGGCAAAGACGCGGTAAATCGCGCCGCCAGCGTCATCGGAAAGATACAAACTACCGTCACGGCCCACAATTACATCAACTGGTCGGCCCCAAACGGCTCCAGCATCGGTGAGCCAGCCGGTGGCAAAATCTTGAGCATTGCCAGCTTTGCCATCAGTTACCGGAACAAATACCACTTTATAACCCGTTGGGCTTGAGCGATTCCATGAGCCGTGGAAGGCAACAAACAAGCCGCTTTGATAGGGTTCGGGGAAGTTACTGCCGTTGCCAAATGCTAAACCAAGCGGGGCGCTGTGGGCTTGCATCTCAACCGCAGGCGGCGTAACACCTTGGCAAGCATTGGCATCTTTGCCAAATTCAGGGTCGGCGATCCGCCCTGAGTGACAGCGAGGCCAGCCAAAATCCAAGCCAGCGCTGGTTGCCACATTGACGGTTTCTGGGGGCTGGTCGTCACCCAACATATCACGACCATTGTTGGTAGCCCACAATTCGTTTGTGCCAGGCCGCCAAGTAATGCCCACTGCGTTGCGCAAGCCCTTGGCATAAATTCGGCCATTGCTGCCATCGGGGTCATATTCCATCACGGTTGCCCGTCGTTCATCGTCTTCGTTACAAACATTGCACGATGAGCCAACCGCCACATACAACTTGCTTTCATCAGGGCTAAATAGCAAGGTGCGCGTGCTATGGCCGCCAGCAGGTAAGCCATCGATAATCGTTTGGCGTTGAGTATACTTGCCTTCAGGATCAGGCTGGGTTAATTTAATCACTTTGGTAGTTTCGGCCACATACAAATTCCCCGCTTGGTCGAAAATCATGCTTGATGGGGAATCGAAGCCATCAGCAATTACCTCAACGCCATCAGCCAAACCATCGGCGTTACGATCGGGCAAGCGGACAATCCGATCCTCACCACGCTCGGCGGTATAAATCGCGCCATCTGGGCCAATTGCCAACATGCGTGGGCCAGCCAGCTTACTTTGAAACACACTAATGCCAAAGCCATCGGGCAAAGTAACCGCATTGGTTGGCTCGACTACTGCGGTTGGCGCGTTGCGTGCCGGCTTGCCAGCACTTGTTGTTGGCTCAGGGCTTGGTACAATACTGGTTGTTGCAGTGGCAACTGGTGTCGTGGAACTGCCAGCGGCTTGGTTGAGCGGCACGGTGGTTGGCGCAATCGGCGCATCGACTTGTTGCTCACCACAGGCGGCCAACAAACCAAGCAAACTGATCAAAAGCAGAGCTTTGCGCATGGTACCTCCTAAACATCATCATAAGAAAGGTATCACAACTCATGGATTTATTTAGCTATCAAGCTAGTCAAAGCAATGATGCTCCCTTGGCGGCTCGTATGCGCCCGCGAACCCTCGCCGAATACGAGGGCCAAACCAAGATTGTGGGCGAAGGGCGTTTGCTGCGTCGCCTAATCGAGCGTGATCAATTGATTTCGCTAATTTTATGGGGGCCACCTGGCACTGGCAAAACCACCCTCGCGCGAATTATCGCTGGAGCTTCTTCGGCACATTTCGAGCCACTATCGGCGGTTAGCGCTGGCGTAGCCGAATTACGCAAAGTCGTTAAAGAGGCGAACGAACGTCGTGGAATGTACGGCAAGCGCACAGTGCTATTTATCGATGAAATTCATCGTTGGAATAAAGCGCAACAGGATGCCGTGCTGCCAGCAGTTGAGGATGGCACGGTCACCTTGATTGGTGCAACCACTGAAAATCCATCATTCGAAATTAATCGCGCGTTACTTTCACGTTGTCGGGTGATTGTGCTCGAAGCCTTGGAAGATGCCGCAATTGATAAGATTATCGAACGCGCATTAAACGACAACGAACGCGGCTTGGGCAAACAACAGGTTCAACTCAGCTCCGAAGCCCGCGATATGTTGATTCATTTGGCAAGTGGCGATGCCCGCGCCGCCTTGACTGCGCTCGAAGCTGCCGCATTAACCCAAGTTCCTGAGCCAAACGGCCAACGCCTGATCGATCTTGAGGCGATTGTTGAGGCCTACCAACGCCGCAACGTAGCCTACGATAAAACTGGCGAGTTGCATTACGACGCAATTTCGGCCTTGCATAAATCAGTCCGCGATAGCGACCCCGATGGCGGCTTATATTGGCTCGCTCGTATGCTTGAGGGCGGCGAAGACCCGCTGTATGTGGCCCGCCGCGTGATTCGCATGGCAGTCGAAGATATTGGCTTGGCCGACCCTTTGGCTTTGGGAATTTGCGTGGCGGCCCAGCAAGCTGTACATTTTATGGGTGCTGGTGAAGGTGCATTGGCCTTGGCTCAAGCCGTCGTCTATCTGGCCCAAGCACCCAAGAGCAACGCGGTCTATCGGGCGTATGGGGCAGTGCTACACGATGTTGAGGCTACCCGCAACGAACCAGTGCCGCTGCATCTGCGCAACGCGGTCACTGGCTTGATGAAGGGTTTAGGCTATGGATCGGGCTATCAATATGCCCACGATTTCAAAGATGCCCAGGTTGAGCAGGAGCATCTACCGGCGAATTTAGCGGGGCATCGCTATTACTACCCGACAGATCATGGCTATGAGGCGCGGGTTCAGCAGCGCTTGGCATGGCGTTACCCTGAGGATCAAGCTGCAACGTCGGAAGCTTCCACATCAGCCACGACACCCCAATCCCCACCGCCAAAAGCATGAGCCAAAGCCACCAAACTGGTTTGGCCCAGGCTGAAACGGCTAAGGTTGGCCACAAAATCACCAATGTGACAACCTTAGCCCGCAAGGGCATGCCCCGTTTATCGCGAAAATTGCGAATATAGCTGCCCAAATAGCGATTGTTGATCAGCCAGTTGTACCAGCGTTGCGAACCACGCATATAGCAGGCCGCCGAGGCCAACAACGGCCCTGTGGTGGGAATTAACGGCACGAAAATGCCAATTACGCCTAATATCAGAAAGATAGTCCCAAGACTAATCCAAAGCAGTTTGCGAATTGATGTCATACCACGAATCCTTCAATCTATACTACTGCTATTATAGCGCTGCTTGGGAGCAGTTTCCGTAACTTTTGTTGGCTAATTTGCTCGAACATCATTACAAATACCCACAAAAAAGCGCAGCAGGTTGATACTCTGCTGCGCTGAATCTGCAAATTAAATTATTCAGCGGGTTTTTCTTTGGCCTTGGCTTCTTCACGAGCTTCGATTGATTCTTGCCACATTTCGCAGGTCGTTTTGAGGCCTGAACTCAAAATCATTTTGGCAGCAATTGTTGCGCCAACCGAGGCAATAATTGGCAAATTGAAGGGCAACAGGCCAATCAACAACGGCGCTAGGGCCGTGGCAATATTATCAGCCGCTGCATTGCCACTATCGCCACCAACCACCGCCGCTGCTGTGCCGCCCTTCGATTCGGGCAATTGAGCCAAAATTTGGCTGCGCTCTTTGCTTTCGCTAGCACACAGCAAATTGTAAAGTTTTGGCTCGATTTCGGCCCACCAGCGTGCCCCAAAAGCCCGCAGATTTTCGCCCAAGCCCATTTCAACCCCAACTGGCTCGGCAAATGCGCCTTCAGCTTGGGCTACTTCGAGCGCGGCGGCATCGGCTTCTTCAGCTTGTTTGACTTGAATCCCAAGTTTGCGAAACAAATCATCTTCCGAAAGCTCCACCAAGGAACGAACTTGGCTTTCCAACACGGCTTGTTGATTGGTTGAATCGCTCACAGCAACTCCTTAAAATAACTCAATGATGCTTGGCTGCTGATAAAGGTTATCATACAGCTCTAACGTCACACTCCTAAACATGGGCATCGGCATCGCCATAATCACGGGGCCGATTCCCGCCATCTCCACCACTTCCTCTAAACATGGGCATCGGCATCGCCATAGTAGGTGTAGGCCAAGCCCAAGGGATTGCGCTCTTCTTCGATAAAATGGCGGCGTAGCGCTGGCAAAATATCGCCAATCGCCTCCCCTTGCCCTAGGCGTTCGATCAGTTTTTGGCCAAAGGCAGCAGCAAATGGCGCAAGCATTGGGCATTCAGTGCCTAAAATGCCCCGCGCCCCCAATTGGCTGAAAAATGGAATAAAGCCACTACTCAAGGTTGGCAGCACTTGAGCCGATTCACACATATTCAAAATTACCAACGGTTTGCGTTCGAGTTTTAAGCCCCACTGGCTCAGCAAGCGTAATGGCAACAGGCTTTGATTCCATTTCAGCCAGCTATCGCTAATATTTGGGTCGCTTGGTTGATATTCTTTCTGGCTCAAACTCAGCAAATCGCTATATTTGCTGCGCACATTGTCATCCAAACGCGCCATTTGATCGCGAAACTTGGCTAGCCAATCTGAAGTATCGTCAGGAGTTTTGGCGGTATGGCCATGGCAATACATATAGACAATATCGCTTTTACCGAATAAGCCGCCAAGGCTATTTTTATCGCCTGATTCACGTAAATCGAGCGCCACATTGCCTCGGGTTGTGCTCCAGGTTTGCAGCGCTTCACGATGTTGCTGGGTCACATCAACAACTGCATCAGCGATTGGCACGCGGAAATTGTAGGTTCCGCCGCTAATCTGCAATTGGGCTTGGGCAGTTGGCGCTTGCTGAGCATTTTGGGCCAGTTGCGGGGTCATAATTTCCAAACGATAGCGACAACCCCAAAATTTATTCAGATCAACGCTGTTGGGATCGTTGACTGGCTCAGGATAAAGCAAGCCCCATGGCACACCGCTGGGCATGCCTTCGTGGATAATTTGCAAGGCTGGTAAGGTTTGATCGGCGCTAATTGTTTCAAGCCATGTTCGCAGTGCTGCCAACGATTCAGCTTGCTCTGCGCTGGCTCCACTTGGCGCAAACAAAGCAGCATACAAACGATTGCCCACAACTGCTAGTTGATACAAACTTTCGCGGCGTTCGGCCAACTTGCCACGGCTGCCTTGGCGATACGATGGTTGCCAGGTAATATCGTAGAGCGTGTTTCGCGCTTGCACAATTTCGTTGCTCAAGCTGGCGGCATTGATTGGCAGTACCAAATTTAAGCCGCGTTGCTCGCTGCGAGTGCTCGTGCCTTCATCGGGCCAGGCCACGCTCATACGATAAAATTCACCATCACCTGTTAATTTGCAGGTTATTTTTTTCGGGCGAATTGCCGCTAAATCAGCAAAGCCAGCCGTGCGCGAATAGCTAACTCGCGCCATCAACGGTGCAGCTAAATCGCTCTCGACGGGCGTAATTTTGAAATGCAATTCAAGCGTTTGTAGCAAAGTCCAGTTGTAATAAACATTGATCCAAATTGGAATATCATCAATCGCTTGCTTGGCTGTTAGGCTAAATTGCAAGCTGGCACTATCGCCAGCAGGCGGCAAACTCAAGCACTGCATCGGCGCATCAAACACCACATATTCGCCGCGACTTGAAACGCTGATAAATAAGGGTAAATCTTCGCTTATTTCGGGGGTTGGCAAGGCTTGGGCATCAGTTAAACGCGAATCGCTCCGCCGCTCACCGATATTAATCCGCAAATGGTAACGACTTGCGACTGCCAAGGTTGTGGTTGGTGGCACAAGGTCGGGGGGATCATCGGCATAATACAGCGCTGCATTAACCACCCGTGGTGTAGTTGGCTCTGGCTCAATGCCTTCGTTATCGCCACGCTGATCATCATTTTGTTTAGTTGTGATCGCTTCGCCTTGCCAATGCACCGTGCGATCCGGAAAGATTCGCGTGATCGTAACGGTTAGGCCAGCCAATGCACCAACGACCGAAACATTGCTTTGTTTCAGCTCAGCTACAGCAATCAGCGTCGCTGCGTCACCCTCTTTGGGGTTGGGCGTAGGCGTGATCACCACCCAATCGATTTGACGTTGATTGACGATCATTAAAGCGGTTGCCAATGGCATACCCGCAGGCAAAATTAACGCAAGCGCAGAAGGAGCCACCATCGAAGTACCCTCCTAGCAGTACCAAGTGATGGCTCCATTGTACGTAGCAGCTTCATGGCTTGTCAACAGGCTAAATCCACAGAAACCCATAGACCATCTGATACACGGCTGGGGTTACCAACACTTCAATCAAGCCCGCCAGCACTAGTCCAGGCACAATCACCAAACAAAATACTTTGAGATACATGGCCCAAGCCCAGAGCAAATGCCTCCCCGCGCTATAGGTTGGTGGTACAAACGCCAAGGAAGCACCTAAGCGCAACGCTAGCGCTGCCGCCATAATGCTTAACGGAATTTCCAATAAGCCATGCGGCAACTCATAGGCGACTAGATAATTTAAGCCTGTGGCTAGCCCGCCAGTGGCCGCCAACGTGCTGGCCCGAAAACTAATGCTCATCAAATTGATCACTGGAGTCGTTAGGCCAAAAAAGCCGAGGCTAATCGCTGAAAATAGCCCAGCAAAGAAGAGCGAAAAGCTATTTCGCACCACTGTCACGCCAAACGAGGGACTCCACAGCGTACCTTGATTGGTATCTAAACGAGTCATAAGCTTCGCTAATGATTGTTCGCGATCGCTGATTGGCGTAAATTGGCTACCAAAGATGATCCCCGCAACACAGCAAACGAGCACAACCAGCAAAGCCAGTCGCGTTTCGCGCCAAACTACCGCTAATTCTTGGCGATAGAAGCGTTTGAGCCATGCCCCAGCATTGCGTTCTGGACCACGCGCAGTTTCAACATAAAACAACCCTAAATGGTTATCGGGGTTGCTCCCTGCTGGGCGAATTTCGCTGAAAAAGGCATTGAAGGCCCGATTGATTTGACCAACATTCAGCGCCAAATGCTCACGCGAGAGAATTGATTCGCGTTTAAAACTGCCAATCCCCGTGCGAGTTAGCACAATTGTCAAGATTAACATCACCGCCATAATCGCATTCAGAACATCGAAGCGTTCGCCGATGATCAGCACTGCCTCAAGCTGCACCATAATTGCAACTGGCACCAAAATAAAGCTAGCTAATAAGTTGGCCAAACGCACGGTGTTGGTATGCGACGAAATCACCACTGCCGCCGAGACCATCGCCAAAGCTTGGGCAATACTCAGCAACACCATTTGGCTAAAAATGCCCAGGTTGATCCGCTCAAGCAAGGCGGTTGGGGCAAAGACGTTCAGGCCAACCCCAAACAGCAGCATGGCAATTAGGCTTGCGCCAATTGGGGGCACAATCGCCGCCAACAACTTACCACGATACAACTGATCATCGCTGATTGGCATCGAAAATAGTGATTCCAACGAGCCACGTTCGCGCTCGCCAACAAAAACCTCAAGCGCCACAATCAGCGAAAACGAGGCTGGCAAGAAACCAACCAACAACACGATAAAGGGCATCAAATTGACCACCCCATCGGGCGTATCAACATTGGAAAAGGCATAGATCGCGCCAAACAACGCGCCAATTGGCACTAAAAACGTCAATAACCCAATCGGAATCAGAATCCTCCAGTCGCTCAGAGTATCGGTTGCTTCGCGTTGCAGAATTGTCATAACTGGGCCATAGCTTTTGGTCGATTGGCTCAGGCGTTGGGTTGAGCTGCGTTTGCTGATCGTTTCGTGCTCACGCGAGAGCAATTCCTCACGATTAAAGCTATACATGCCCCAACCAACCATGGTCAGGCCAACCACCAATAGCAAGCCATTAATTAGCACAATTGGCAAAAACATGCCATTAATGATGATCAGCGCTTCGATCTGCACCAAAATTGCCATCGGAATCAGGATGAAGCTCGCCAGCAAGTTAGCCGCGCGAATACTGGTGGTATGCGAGGAAACATACACCGCCGCCGCAACCATGGTGAAAACTTTAATCAACAAAATCGCCGTAATCCCAAGAATCCACACATTGGTCAGATAGTCGCTCAGAAAAACTCGATTTGGCAGCGAGGCCATGCGCACAGGCCGCCCTAATTCGATTGCCAAGCTATAAATGACCATCGCGACTGCTGATGAGCCAATTGGTGGCAAGAGTGCCGCAAAAAATTTGGCTAAATACAAGCCGCGATCACTCATTGGCATCGCCAACAACGATTCAAGAGTTGAGCGTTCGCGTTCGCCGACAAACGATTCCAAAGGGCCAATCAAAGAAAGTGAGGCAGGCAAGAAGCCTGCAATCAATAAGCCAAGCGGAATTAAGCTACGATTGATAAATTCATCATCGAGAAAACTCACTGCCTGCGCCACCCCGGCCCGCAGAATCAGCGGCAACAGCACCGAAAGAATACACAGCGGAATCAAGGTGCGCCAATCGCTGAGCGTATCGCGTAAATCGCGCCGCGTAATCGTCAAAGCTTGGTTGCTCATAAGGCAGCCTCGGCAACTGCCGCCGCATTAGGCTGCTCAAGCGTAGCGCTGACCCGTTCGCGATGGGTTTGACCAACAATCGTCAGATAGACATCTTCTAATGAGCGCTGCACTTCGTTGATTGAGAGCAATGGCCAGCTCCAGCCGCTAATCCGTTGAATCAGCACAGGATTGAGTTGATGCGGCTCAGTCGTGCGATAGCGTAACCAATCAGCGCCAACATCCTCAATTGTTAGCAAATCGGCTAGACGTTTGGCTAGCTCCGCTTGGGGTTGGGCTAGGCGCAACTCCCAAATTGGGTCGCCCATCAATTGTTGGCTCAGCTCGGCAATTGTGCCTTGCACGGCAATTCCACCATCGTGCACCACCGCAATGCGATCGGCCAACTCCTCGGCCTCATTCAAATTATGGGTACACAAAATGATCGAGCGCTGGGCCGAGCGCAAGCCAGCAATTGCATCGCGCACGGTGCGGGCTGAGTGTGGGTCCATCGCAGTGGTTGGCTCATCGAGATACAAAATATTCGGATCATGAATCATTGCCCGAATCAAGGCTAGTTTTTGTTTCATACCTTTAGAATAGCCGTCGATGCGTTTTTCGCGGGCTTCCCACAGGCCAAATTGTTGCAGCAACTGCACCGCCCGATTGCCACAATCACGATCATTCATGCCCTGTAAACGCCCAAAAAACAGCAAATAATCGAGCGATTTCATGCGATGGTAGAGGCCAGGGAATTCAGTCAGCAAGCCAACAGCATGGCGTACTTCACGTGCATGGGTTTCAACATTAAAACCACCAACGATTGCCCGCCCGCTGGTTGGCTTGAGAATTGCCGCTAGCATACGGATACTGGTAGTTTTGCCAGCGCCATTGGGGCCAAGCAAGGCCAAGACTTCGCCCGGCTTAACTTCAAGCGATACGCCCTTTACAGCGTGAAAATCTCCAAATTGCTTACGTAACTCTTCAGCAATGATCATTGCAGAACTCCTATCCAAACCGCCACCATCATCAAAAAGGGCGTATCAATACCAGACCGCAAAAACGCTCACTTGTCAAGGGCGCAATAGTCCAATTGTGCTGCTAGTGCTCACGCTTGAGCCAGCGCTGCCAAATTGCCATACTCTATAACACCTTCATTTTTGAATTAATCATCGAATAACAAGCTGGACTGAATAGCCTAAACCGTTGGGGAGGCATCATCCTGATCAAGCCGATGAAGGTGGAACCAGCGCTGCATCTGCCAGCCAACCAAGCCACTGGCTATAATAAAATTGAGCATCGGCAGATAAAGACTTAAAAGCTGAAACCCCCTAGGATTGAATTTCCAGCCACTCCACGATGAGGTTAGCCAATAAAAAACCATAGCCACGATTGCCGCTCCAGCAGCATAGTGCACCGCAAACCAAAACGCTTCATAGCGCTCAAACTGGCGTTTGTGCAATATCAAGGTGGTGAAAACACTAACCCAAAAGCCTAGAACTACGCCAATCAACAAACCAACCACGCCATAAATAATCCACCCATTAATTAACATGTTGATTCCACCTGTCATCGCAATGAGCCAACCCCAACTGCGCCAAAACCAACGTGACGCACTAATGCCATGATCGGGCAAAATAATCGGGATAAAATACTTAGGGGGAAACGGCGGATCGTTAGGATTACGCATCCAAAACCTCGCTTTTGTTTGAATGATTGATCTTGCTTTACTATAGCGAGAGGCAGTTGCGCCAAGTAGCAGATTTGCAGCAAATTAACAGCAGTTCGATCAATCTAAACGCTAGCACTAGGATTCGCCCCGCTTGAGCCAGCGCTGCATCTGCCAGCCAACCAAGCCGCTAGCTACGATAAAACTTGCTATCGGCAGCTCGAATAAGTTTTGGAATCGAAAGATCGTAATTTCTGGATACTTGAGGTGGATTAACGCTAACCCTCCACCCATCACAACCACAGCCCCAAACATATAATGCAGCACAAACCAAAAGAGTTGATACCGTTTAGGTAGTTTTTTTCTCAGCAGTAAAGTCGTGAAGGCGCTAATCCAAAATCCAAAAAATAGCCCCATGAGCAACCCTGTTGAGGCATATGAATCATACATTCCACTACCGATCATCTGCCACAATCTACGGATGGATAATTTATTGCCTAACCAAACGTTGAGCCACAGCCATCCCAGCAAGTTGCTCAACGTCAACCCAACAAGACTGGTTACCATTGCGGTCAGAATCAGCCGACCCCAACTGCGCCAAAACCAGCGTTGCCAACGAACTGCGCCAGCAGGTTCAATTGTCGGAACGTGATAGTCCATCAGACCCTCACTTTTGTATATGAATCAAGCAGCTTAGACAGTGGGTTATGCGAAGTAATGGCAGCAAATTAATACAGGCTCCAGTGTTAGTGCTCACGCTTGAGCCAGCGTTGCATCTGCCAGCCAACCAGGCCGCTAGCCACAATAAAACTCGAGAGTGGCAGATACACGATGTATTGCAGCCGAAAGTTAATAATGGTTGGATACTTGAAGTGGATTAGCGAAAATCCCCCAACCACCACAACCACAGCTCCTAGCATATAATGCAGCACAAACCAAAAGAGTTGGTAGCGTTTAGGTAGTTTTTTCCTCAGCAGCAAGGTCGTGAAGACGCTAATCCAAAATCCAAAAAATAGCCCCATGAGCAACCCTGTTGAGGCATATGAATCATATCGCCTAATGCCCAAGATTTCCCAAAGCTCACGCTTAGGCAGGTTATGGCCAAACCAGATGCTGAGCCACAGCCATCCTAGCAGGTTGGTCACCGTCACTCCAACAAGATTTGTTGTGATCGCCATCAGAATCAGCCGCCCCCAACTGCGCCAAAACCAGCGTTGCCAACGAACTGCGCCAGCAGGTTCAATTGTCGGAACGTGATAGTCCATCAGACCCTCGCTTTGCTTGAATAATCGATCTTGCTTTACTATAGCGACAGGCGGTTGCACCAAGTAGCAGATTTGCAGCAAATTAACAGCAGTTCAGCCAAAAGTCGGGTAGTACAAATCACCGAGTTTATGCTAAAATCAGCATACCGTATCCATTGATCATTACGCCTGCTGGAGCAGTGCTGCAATGGTGCAACACTGAAGCATTGACATGAAACTGGAGAATCCCTCATGACCATGGTTGAAGAACAGGTTCCAACCCGCGAGGAAGTAAGCGCCGAAGACACTTGGGATATTAGTAGTCTCTATGCAGACCAAGCGGCTTGGGAGGCTGATGTTGAACGAATTAGCAACGCTTTGCTGCCAGCCTTGACCAGCTTGCAAGGCACGCTCGCCAATGGTCCTGAGGCGTTGTTGGCAGTCTTTCAAGCCCAAGAAGCCCTTGGCATGGTGCTCGAACAAATTTATGTCTACGCCAGCCTACGCGCCGACGAAGATACCGCCAACCAACATTACCAAGCCCTCGAAGAACGCGCTGCCGCCCTCTCAATTAAAGTTAGTGCCGCCACCTCATGGTACGAGCCAGAGCTTTTAGCCCTTTCCGATGAGCAAATTCTGGGCTACATTAGCAGTTTGCCCGCCCTCGAACTTTATCGCCGCGACTTAGAAGAGCAAATTCGTTTGCGCCAACACACCCGTTCAGGCGAAGTTGAAGAGGTATTAGCCCAAAGTGGTGAGATTAGCCGCGGCGCTCAAACCACCTTCAACATGTTTAGCGATGCCGACCTCAAATTCCCGCCGATTGAAGATGAACAGGGCAAGCCGCTCGAAGTAACGATGGGTCGCTATGCAGTGTTGCTGGAAAACCCCAACCAACGCATTCGCCGCGACACTTTTATGAGTATCCACCGCACCTACCGCCAATTTCGTAATATGTTGGCGGCCAATTATGCGACCAACGTGCGCAGCAATATTTTCTATGCCAAGGCGCGTGGCTACGATTCAGCCTTAGATGCCAGTTTAAAACCAAAAGAAATTCCTATGAGCGTCTACGACAATTTGATCAGCACAGTCCATGAGCACTTGCCCAAATTGCATCGCTATGGCGCAGTGCGCAAGCGCATTTTGGGAGTTGATAGCCTGCATGCCTACGATTGGTTTGTACCATTAAACGGCGCAGCCCCAACCAAAATCGACTTTGAACAAGGTGCTTCGTTGATTTTGAGCGCCTTGGAGCCACTTGGGGCCGAATATAGCTCAAGCCTTGGCCATGGGCTAGAATCACGCTGGGTTGACCGTTACGAAAATAAAAATAAACGCTCGGGAGCCTATTCCTGGGGTTGTTACACCTCACAGCCCTTTATTTTGATGAACTACAAAAATAATTTGAATAGTCTCTTTACCCTAGCCCACGAGCTTGGTCACTCGATGCACTCGTTGATGACCCGTAAATATCAACCCTACACCTATGGCCATTACACTTTGTTTGTGGCCGAAGTCGCTTCAACCTTAAACGAGGCTTTGCTGGCCGAGTATATGCTCAAAACCAGCGATGACCCAGCTTTGCGCTTGCAATTGGTCACCCAGCAAATTGATGATATTCGCGGCACGTTATTGCGCCAAACCTTGTTCGCCGAGTTCGAGCGCGAAACCCATCGCATGGTCGAGCAAGGCGAAGCGCTGACTGCCGATAACCTTAGCGCCTTGTATCGTCGTTTGATCGAGCAATACTATGGCCCCGAATTGGTTATTGACGAAGAATTGGATATTGAATGGGCACGGATTCCCCACTTCTATCGCTCGTTCTATGTCTACCAATATTCCACTGGCATCTCAGCTGCCTTGGCCTTGGCCGATAAGATTTTGACCGAAGGCGCTGGTGCTGCTGAAAACTACGTCAACTTCTTGCGGGGTGGTAATTCCAAATCATCAATCGATCTGCTCAAAGGAGCCGGGGTCGATATGACCACCCCCGATCCAATTCATCGCGCCATGAATCGCTTCGGCGATTTGGTGACCAAACTCGATGAATTAACCGCCTAATCGCCTTTCATGCTCGCCCTTCGTTGTGAAGGGCGAGTGCTTGTGTTGTGTAAGGAGTTGGCATGGCCGATCCACGGGTTCTCAAAATGGCTCATACGTTGGTCAATTATTCGATGAAAATCAAAGAGGGCGAATTGGTGGTTTTGCAGAGTGAGCCTGCTGCTGCGCCCTTAGTTCAAGCAATGTATCGCGAAATTTTGCTGGCTGGCGGGCATCCCGTTGCTCACACGGTGATGCCTGGGCTTTCGCGAATTTTGCTCAATCATGGCAACGATAAGCAATTGCAATGGATCTCGCCCTACGATCGTTTGGGGATTGAAACTGCCGATGTGCGGATTCGGATCGATGCTCAAAGCAACACCCGCGAACTCTCGCATGTTGACCCTGAACGCCAATCGGTATTTCAAAAATCGCGCCGCGAATTGATGGGCAAATTGATGTCACGCACCCATGCTGGCGATTTTCGCTGGTGTGTTACACTCTTTCCAACCGAGGGCTTGGCTCAAGATGCCAACATGAGTTTGCCCGATTTTGAAGATTTTGTGTATGGCGTGTGTTTCTTGAACGAAGCCGACCCAATCGCCAAATGGCAAGAACTTCACGATATGCAAGCCCATTTGATCAATTACTTGCAAAATAAGCGCGAAGTGCATATCCTAGGTGAAGGCACCGATATTCGACTGGGAATTGCTGGGCGCAGTTTTGTCAACTGTGCAGGCGATGCCAACTTCCCTGATGGCGAGTTCTTTACTGGCCCCGAAGAAACCAACGTCAATGGCATTGTACGCTTTTCGTTCCCAGCGATCTATAATGGACGCGAAGTCGAAGATGTGCAATTAACCTTCGAAGCTGGTAAAGTTGTCAAGGCAACGGCCAAGAGCGGCCAAGATTTCCTTGAGCAAATGTTGAATGTTGATGCTGGCGCACGGATTTTGGGCGAATTTGCCTTTGGCACCAACCCCAACATCAAAAATTACACCCGTAACATCTTATTCGATGAGAAAATGGGTGGTACAATCCATATGGCAGTCGGCGCTTCCTACCCTGAAACTGGCGGCTTGAACCAATCGGCAATCCACTGGGACATGGTTTGCGATTTACGTCAAAACAGCGAAGTTTATGTCGATGGTCAATTGTTCCAAAAAAATGGCACATTCGTGGTCTAAACTTTCCCTTTTTCCTCCCAACTAAAGCATGTTCGAGGGTATGAACAGCACTGTTCATACCCTTTAGGCTATCGTTCAGGCAGTGACGCACGTTCTGGGTTATGTTGGTTTCTGGCCCAACGCCCATCGCAATGCGGCTGCTTGATTATTGAACCATTTCTGCTGTAAGGAGAGTCCGATGGTCGTATCTCGCTCACGGGCAGTGCTCAAAAACGTTGCATGGCTGACATGCGGCGCGTTGATCGCCCTGCTGATCGTCTATCTGCGGCGTGATCCGCAGGCCACCGCCGCCCCGAACATCACCACTGGTAAAGTCGAAATTGCCAACCAGAGCAATCGGGCTGGCTATGATCCACTGTCGCTAGCCGAAATCGAACAAGCCCAAAAGCTAGCCCAAGCTGAATGGCAAGCCAAACGCGGCAAATTTGTTGAAAACAAGGCCGTACCTGCTGATGCCCAGTTGGAGTTCGTCAAAACCGAACGCCACGAAGAAATCCAAGCCGTATATGATAAGGGTTCATGGCAACGACGTGCCGATGTGCTGATTTTCGATTATGCCAAAAACAGCTTGGTCGCTGTGTTGGTCAATCTCAGCACAGGCAAAGTTGATGCCTTAGAGCAAGCCCGTGGCAGCCAACCCCACCCAACCGATCGTGAAACTGCTCGCGCTTTACAATTAGTGCTCGATCATCCAACTTTTGGGCCACAACTACGCGGTGAATACCAAGCCTTGACGAAAAAGAGCTTGACGACAGCCAGCCAACTGCGTGCTGCTGGTTTTGTGTATATCGCCGAACCCCAAATTGATAACGCCGCAGTGCTGCGAAGTTGCCAACAAAATCGTTGTGTGCAATTGTTGCTCAGTGCCGATAATGAATGGGCGGTCAGTAGCACCCCGATTGTCGATCTCTCGAATGGCCTTGTGGTTAGTTTGAATCGTTAGGAGTTTGGTGATGAAGCTTTCAGCACGTTGGGGCATGCTGCTAGGGATGCTATTAATTGCAGTCAGTTTGTTTAGCACCCAGACTCAGCAAGAAGCCACTGCCCAGACCCGCGACCGCTGCTCAGGTGGCAGTTTCGCCATTAATAAAACCTTGGCAAATGGCGCTAATTGGATGTTATGTTGGGAAGAACGCAGCAGCGAAGGCATCGTGTTGCGCAGTATCCGCTATACGCCACCAGGCGGTAGCCAAATTTCGGTGATCAATCAAATCAATTTGGCCCAAATTCACGTACCCTATGACGATAACACTGCTCGTTTCCATGATCTCTCGGATTATGGTTTGGGTGGCGGCCATATGAATAACATGGTGGCAGCCGATTGCCCCGATGGCACGTTGATTCAAAATAACAGCCGGAATGTACTGTGTGTGACAGTTGTGCCAACTGGCTATGCCTACAAATACTATGCCCAAGTCAAACAAGGCTCGGCCTTGGTATTACGCTCGGTTTCGCATATTGGTGCATATAACTATGTTAGCCAATGGATTTTTCATGATGATGCCACGATTGAGCCAGGCATTGGTGCGACTGGTAAGTTGCAAAAATGTACCAATGTCGCCAAATATGGCTGGAAAATCGATGCCAGTAGCTGCCAATATGGTACATCGCACATTCACAATTACTACTGGCGGATCGATTTTGCCCTTGGTGGCAATACCAACAATGTGGTTGAGCAAATCGAATTCGATTCGAGCGGTGCTGCTCAGCGCAACCTTCAATTGCAAGATTACACGACCGAAACAGCAGTTAAGGTCAACCCTGAAAATTTCCGCTCATGGCGGGTCAAGAACAAAACGGTCACCAACACCGATGGTCACGTGATCTCCTATGAGTTGATCGGCAATTCAGATCATGTATTCCGTGGGCCAACCTTCGAGCCATGGACCAATAATGATGTGTATGTGACCGAAAATAACCCTTGTGAACGGTGGGTTTCACACAACGATGGTAGTGGTTGTGCCGATGATGTCAGTGGTTTCGTGAATAACCAAACCCTGACTGACCCGATCGTTTGGTATGGAATTACCTTCCATCACCTACCCCGCGACGAAGACGACCCGTTAATGTCATCGCACTGGAGCAGCTTCCAAATGGTTCCACGCGATTTATACGCGGCCCAACAACGCTAAAACATCAAACGCCCGCTCAAGCTTGAGCGGGCGTTTTTTTATGGCTATCTATTTGCCAGGAGTTGGCGTAATGGTAGGAGTTGGTGGTGGTGGTGGCGTTTGTTGTTCGTTCAAGAACTTCAGCGCCCAGAACAATTGTGAATCGGCACAGCTGGTTGCGCCATCGGCTGGGGTGCGATTCAAAATACATTCAACCGGATATTGAGCTGCATCATCCGAGAATGGCACCACATAATCCGGCGTAATCCCCAAGGTATGAATCGCCCGCTTGTTGGGAGTTAGCCAATGGGCCACGGTAATACGGGCTTCCGACTTATCAGTCAGGGTATGCACACTTTGAACTGAACCCTTGCCAAAGGTTTTTTCACCAATCAAGGTTGCCCGTTTGGTATCTTGCATTGCGCCAGAGACAATTTCTGAGGCACTAGCCGAACCACCATTCACGAGCACCACGACCGGAATATCAAACAACTCCTGCGGCGTACCTTGTTGCAAGGTGCGATATTCCTTTTGGACTCCATTGCTATTTTCTTGATAATGGGTCACGCCATCTTTGGTAAAGCGACCAAGGATATTTTGGGCTTGGGTAACATAACCGCCTGGGTTATTCCGCAAATCAAAAATAATCGCCTTAGGATTATTGGGCTTGAGTTTGGCAATCGCTTGGTCTAATTCATCGTAAGAGGTTTGCTTAAACTCGCTCAATTGAATATAGCCAATATCGCCAATCATGGTTGAGCGCACACTGATCAATGGAATCGTATCGCGCACGATTGTAATATCGATTTGTTTTTCTTCGCTGGTGCGATAGACCGTGATCACGACTTGTGAGCCTTTGGGGCCACGAATCAGCTTAATCGCTTCAGACAGCGCTTGATCGCGTTCAAGATTCTCAATTACTTCACTAATTTGCTTGCCATCGACCGCGACCACAATATCGCCAGCTCGCACATTGGCTTTTTCAGCAGGTGAGCCTTCAATCGGCGAAACAATTAAGATCTGGCCTTCTTTATATTCGACATAAGCGCCGATACCCTCGAAATTGCCGCGCATATCCTCGCGTGAACGTTCGGCGGCTTCGGGTTCTTGAAAGCCAGTAAAATCATCGCCAAGCGATTGGAGCATGCCGCGAATTGCGCCATACATCATTTGCTTTTCATCGATTGGCTCGGTATGATAAAACTCTTTATTGACCAGATTCCAAACTTCCCAAAAGGTCTGAAAATCTTTATCAGCGCCCGCAGGTGGCAACGCCTGAGCGGTAGCTTGCATAATCATGGCAGTTTCGGTCGCTAAAACTTGATTAGCTGCCGTCATCACCTGTTCTTTCGAGGTGCTTCCCCAATAATAGCCAGCCCCCAGGGCAATTGCGACCACCAACAAGACTCCAACAATCCCACTCAACACCACCCATATTTTTGATGATGCTGCTGAGCCGCCGCCCGACGTGGGCTGGAATTCGCTCATAGAAAACCTCGTTTCATGCAATTTAACCTAGGCTAATCCAGCCTGTATAGCAGTGTACAACTTAAGCACCTAGTTGTAGGTTAGGTTGGCATTAGCAATCGAATGGATGGGCCGCGTTGCCGCTCAGGCTATGGTTCATGCTAGCACGAATTTGGGCTAAACCATTGATCAAATTGAAACATAATCGCGGCCAAGGCGGCAATTGGAGCCGTCTCAGCCCGTAAAATGCGCGAGCCTAAACTAACGCTGACAAGGCCTGCTTGGCGAGCTGCCTCAAGCTCGTTGTCGCTCCAACCACCCTCAGGCCCGCTCCAAATTGCTAATTCTTGGCGTGGTTCTAAAGCCAAAGCTGACTTAAACGACAAGGTCTGACCAGTTTCGGCTAACAGCAAATGGCCACGGGCTTGAGGCAAGGCTTGGGCCACAGTTTGGGCTTCGTGTAAGCTTGGCAAACGCCCACGGCCTGCTTGCTCAGCCGCCTCGCGAATAATTCGTTGCCAACGTTCGCGTTTGGTGGCAGAAACATCGGCTTGCGAACGCTCACACAGCAAGGGCACAAAGGCGGTTGCGCCCAATTCGGTGCATTTTTGCAAGGCAATTTCAAAGCGTTCGCCACGGGTCAGGGCTAAATAAAGTGTCACATTGATACTTGGCTCGCCGTTCGCTGGGTAGCGTTGCAAAATCCGCCCCTGCGCTTCACGCTTGTTCAGGCTAGTCAATTCAGCAATATAGCCCATACCAAGGCCATCGAGCAAAGCAATATGCTGACCAACGCGCAAACGCAGCACGTTGTTCCATTGGTGCAGCAATTCGCGCTCGACCACTGCCAACGTTTCGCCCTGAATCGCCTCGGCGGGCACAAAAAAGCGGTAGGTATTTTTCATTAGGCTGGTTTGCGATGGGTAAAAGCGACCCAATCGCCTTGGGTACGCCGTTCAACTTGCTCTAAGCCAACTGCGTCAAACGCGGCCACCACATCAGCTTCGCGCTCGTTGATAATGCCAGATGTGATTAGCACGCCGCCTGGTTTGAGCGCCGCAAGGTAATCATTGCCCAACACAACGTGCACTTTCGCCAAAATATTGGCCAAAATCACATCAAACTCGTTGTGGTGACGATAGCTTTGCGGCGTGCCAAGTTGTGCGCCTTCCCAGCCGAGCCAATGCTCCAAGGGTGCATCGCCCAAGCTACCTTCCAAGGCGGTTACCAAGGTTTCGGCATGATTGATGCGGGCGTTTTCAGCAGTTGCTTCCACCGCGATTGGGTCGGTATCCAACGCCAAAACCCGTTGGGAGCCAAGTTTGGCCGCGCCAACCGCCAAAATCCCTGAGCCACAGCCAAGATCAAGCACTGTGGTGTTGTTAAATTCGATCAATTCCATCAACTCAAGGCAGAGCTGGGTGGTGGGGTGCAAGCCTGTGCCAAAGGCCATGCCTGGATCGAGATTCAGTACAACGTCGTTTTCGGCAGGCTCGTATTCCAGCCACGAGGGCACAATCACGAAGCGTTGGCCGATGCGGCGGGTGCGATAATGCTCCTTCCACGCATTGGCCCAATCTTCCTCAGCGATGGTTTTAACGTGCAAATCGCCAACTGGGCGCATCATGCCTAGCACCCACAAACCGCGCTCGATCTGGGTTTGGGCATCGGCGGCTTGCTCATTGGCCAGCAGGTAGGTGCGCACAATCACGGGTTTATTGGTATCAATTTGATATTCAGGTGAGTCGGGCGATGGAATGATCGCCTCTTCGACGGCCACACCACCGTTATAGCCATATTGGGCAAATAATTCCGACACACTTTCGACCGCTTCGGTATCGACGGTCACGCTCAGTTCGAGCCACTGCATAAAAACCCCTGTTTAGAAGGATGAAGGAAGAGGGATGAAGTATGAATATCATTCCTCAGCCTGTCACTCCTTTTTTTGATAGACAAAATAATTAAACGTCGCAATAAATCCCTCATCCCTCATCCCTCATCCCTCATCCCTCATCCCTCATCCCTCATCCCTCATCCCTCATCCCTCATCCCTCATCCCTCATCCTTTCGCCGTCCAGGTTGTGCCGTTGGGGCCATCTTCGAGTTGGACATCAAGCTCGCTCAGGCGGTTGCGTACTAAATCGGAGAGTGCCCATTGTTTGGCTTTACGCAACTCGGTGCGTAATTCAATCAACAATTCGATAAATGGCGCAGCATCGGTTTTGCTGGCGCTGGGCGCTTCTAAGCGTAAGCCGAGCACCGCAGCTAATTCGCGTAAACGGGCTTGACCTGCTGCGAATGGCTCGCCACCAACGCCTGCATCACGAGCAGCGTTGATCGAACGCACCAAATCAAACAAAACCGCCAAGGCTGCTGCACTGTTGAAATCGCTGTCCATTGCTGCACGGAAATCGGCTGGAGCTTTGGCAACAATTGCGTTCAGCGTTTCAACGACTGGGCCGCTGCTAGCAGTACCATGGGCTGGTTTCAACGCCGACATGATGCGCTCAAGTTTGCGTTGAGTATCAGCCAAAACCTCATCATTATAAACCAATGGCGCACGATACGAGCCAGAAAGCACCAGCAAGCGCATAATATCGGCAGAGTGCTCGCTTAAAAATTGATCAATTGTGATCAAATTACCCAGCGACTTGCTCATTTTCTCGCCAGCCAATTGCAACATGCCATTGTGCATCCAGACTTGGGCAAAATTTTTGCCAGTCAATGATTCGGTTTGGGCAATTTCATTTTCGTGGTGGGGGAAGATCAAGTCGTTGCCACCACCATGAATATCAATTTGCTCAGCTAATTCGTGCAAACTCATGGCTGAGCATTCGATATGCCAACCAGGTCGGCCTTGGCCCCATGGGCTTGCCCAAGCTGGCTCGCCTGGTTTGGCCGATTTCCACAGCGCAAAATCTAACGGGTCATCTTTGGCTTCATCAGGAGCAATTCGAGCACCAGAGCGCATATCATCGACAGCGCGACGCGAAAGTTTGCCATAATCTTCGTCGGCTCGTACCCGAAAATACACATCGCCATTGCTGGCGTGGTAGGCTGCATCTTTGGCAATCAGGCCTTCGATAAATTGAATAATTTGCGGAATGGTAGTGGAAACACGGGGGTAGGCCGTGGCGGGCAGCACATTCAATTGGCCCAATTGATCAAGAAAGGCCAACGTATAGCTCTCGGCCAATTCCATGGGATCGCGGCCCTGCTCGTTGGCACGGCGAATAATTTTATCGTCAACATCGGTAAAATTCATCACATGACGCACGGCGTAGCCCGACCATTCCAAATAGCGCCGCACCACATCGAACACCACCGCTGACATGGCATGGCCAATATGGGCATCAGAATACACCGTCGGCCCACAGACATACATCGACACATGGTCAGCAACCAACGGTGTAAACGGCTCGGTCTGGCGGGTAAGCGTGTTGTAAATTGCTAATGCCATAGATGTGGCTCCTCAACACAAAAAATTAAATACCGTCAGCGTAGTGCATCTCGTAACTTTGTAAATCATCAAGGCAATCGAAGGGATCATCGCCGTTGGTGCGTTGGGCACTGAGCGCGGCAATATGATAAGCTTGACTGCCCATGGCGCTTTCAAGCTCAACCACCCGTTGATTTAAATGTTGAACTGATTCGTGCAAGGAGCGCAACATCGCGCCCTCAGGGTCGGGCAACATTTCGACGCGGTTGGTTTGGCCCGTTTGGGGATCACGGGTGGCGACCACCCGCGCAGGCACGCCAATCGCAGTCGAATGGGCGGGTACAGGTTTAACCACCACCGCGCCGCCGCCGATCCGAGCGCCATCGCCGATCGTAATTGCCCCCAGCACCTTGGCTCCCACCCCAATCACCACATTATTGCCGATGGTTGGGTGGCGCTTGCCTGTTTCCTTACCCGTCCCACCCAGGGTCACACCTTGATACATCACCACATCATCGCCGATAATCGCAGTTTCGCCAACCACGATGCCCATGCCATGGTCGATGAACAGGCGCTGGCCAATTGTGGCCCCGGGGTGAATTTCAATGCCGGTGAAAAAGCGCGTAATTTGCGAGAGCAAGCGCGGAATAAACGGCAAGTTCAGACCCCAAAGCCAGTGGGTCAGCCTATGGATTTGCACCGCTTGAAAGCCTGGGTAGAGCAGCACCTCAAAAATTGAGCGAGCAGCAGGATCATTGTGTAAAATTGTCCGAATATCTTCGCGAACCAAACGCCACCAATGCCGCATAATGATCCTTCCTTTCGCAGACAAAAAGAAAGCCCAAGGCCATTAGCCTTAAGCCAAGTACCTTGGGTTCTTGAATGTCGCTTTAGGCCGCAGCCGATGATTCTGATTTGCTGGCTTCGGCTTTGGGTGCTTCAGGCTTGCTTTCGCTGGTAGCAGCGGCAGGCGCGGCACTGCTAGCATCGCTGCTGGCTGGTGCTGGAGTGCTTGATTTGCTGCTAGCGCTATTGTTATTGCCTGAACGACTATCATTAATATACCATCCACTACCCTTGAATACCACGCCAACCGGTTGAAACACACGCTTGATCATGCCTTGACAGCGCGGACAGATGGTCAGCGGCTCGTCAGAGAAGCGTTGAAATTGCTCGAATTGTGCGCCACATGCTTGGCACGCATACACATAGGTTGGCACGCTACCATACCTCCGACAGGATGAAAGTTTAACGCAATAAAGCCCCAAAAGGCACTCTAGCTCATTTTACCGTAATTATGGTTGCTGATCAACCGGACGGAAGAACATAGATCAAAGAACATAGAACATTAGGTGGGGGTCGGTTGTTGGAGGTTGGGGATCGGTTTTGATCCACAAAGGACACGAAGCGCACGAAGGGTTGAAACCGCGAAGATCGCGAAGATCGCAAAGAACTTCAAGCTCAATGTGGAGAGCATATCCCTTCATCCTTCATCCCTCATCCTTCATCCCTCATCATTCATCCTTCTCAACACTCTGCGCCTCTGCGTTAAAACCTCGCCTCAATGCCTGACCTCTGACCCCTAGCCCCTGATCCCTCATCTTCATCCTTCATAATTCATCCTTCATCCTTTTCCACTCTTGATCTTCAATTGGTTCTTTGTGATAATGGGCTTGGGCAATGTAGCTCACATTAATGCCGCCCGATCAGCGTTCTCCATTTCAGCCACAAGGGAGATAGTATGCAGATCGATCCATCCACCACCGCACTGGTCTTGATTGAATTTCAAAACGATTTCACCTCGGAAGGCGGGGCGCTCCACGGCGCTGTCGCCGAAAGTATGCAAGCCACCAATATGCTGGCCAACGCGATCGAAACGGTCAAACAAGCCCGCGAGGCAGGCGTGACGATCATTCATGCCCCAATTTCATTTGCCGAAGGCTACCGCGAAATTACTAGCCATCCCTATGGCATTCTCAAGGGCGTGGTCGATAACAACGCCTTCCGCAAGGGCACTTGGGGCGCGGAATTGGTTGATGTGCTGGCTCCAGAAAGCAGCGATATTGTGATCGAGGGCAAGCGTGGCCTCGACACCTTCGCCAGCACCAACCTTGATTTTATTTTGCGCAGTCGGGGCTTGACCAACTTGGTTTTGGCGGGCTTTTTGACCAACTGCTGCGTCGAATCGACCATGCGCTCAGGCTATGAACGTGGCTACAACGTGATCACCCTGACCGATTGTGTAGCCGCCACCAGCGCCGAAGAGCAACAAGGCGCAATCAGCAAAGATTATCCAATGTTCTCGCATCCCATGGATCACCAGCAATTCCTCGAAATTTTGAGCGGACGCAGTGCCATGGTTAATGCTAGTCGCGGCTATTAATCGATGAGCCACGCAGCAGAACTTCAGGCTGAGGTTTTGGCTGCACTTCAGCGGTCGGTTCGTGGCAAGGTTCACGCCGACCGCTTGACATGTGCGCTGTATAGCACCGATGCCTCATCCTACGCCGTCATGCCCAAAGCGGTGGTTATTCCGCGTGATCGCGCCGATTTGCAGGCAATCGTCGAAATCGCTCAACGTTACCATGTGCCAATTGTGCCGCGTGGCGGTGGCACAAGCCTCTCGGGTCAAGCCATTGGCGCGGGAATTATTGTTGATCTCTCGCATTCATTCGGTCAAATTGGTGAGTTTGATCCAGGCAGTCGCCAAATTTGGGTTGAAGCTGGCTGCACCCTCGACCGTTTGAATAATTTCCTCAAACCGCATGGCCTGATGTTTGGCCCCGACCCTTCGTCGAGTGCTTCGGCGACGATCGGCGGCATGCTCGGCAATAATTCAACTGGCTCGCATTCAATTGTCTATGGCATGACTGTTGATCATACCCTCGCCATGGAAACGATTTTAGATGATAGCTCGCTGGCGATTTGGTCAACCCACTCAGCCAATAATCCGCGTCAGCAGCAGATTCAAGCTCAAATTGGCCAAATTGTTGAGCGTTATGCCCCCAACATTGAGCGCGATTACCCGCAAGTTTGGCGCAATGTCGCGGGCTACAATCTCCAGCGCATGCTGCAACGCCAACAGCAACAACAACTATTTAGTGCTGTGCCAATTTTGGTTGGTAGCGAAGGCACACTCGGCTTGACGGTTGCCGCCCAACTTAGTTTGGTAGCCCGACCAAAGGTCACACGGCTAGCACTCTGGCATTTTGATGATCTGCAACGAGCTTTGGCTTTAGTACCCGAAATGTTGCGCTTTAACCCAAGCGCGGTCGAATTATTTGATCGTTATTTTATTAATTTGACCTGCCAAAACCCTGAGTACGGTTCGCGCCTGAGCTTTGTGGTGGGCGAACCACGCGTGGTCTTAATTGTTGAATGGGCGGGAACCGATTCCACTGAATTAGCTGCCAACGATGCGGCCTTAGAAGCGCATTTACGAGCGTTGGGCGAAACTGGCCTGATAGTGCGCGAAACCACGCCCACTGCCATTGCCAATGTTTGGGCAGTGCGCAAGGCTGGCTTAGGTTTGTTGATGAGCCAACGTGGCGATGCCAAGCCGCTAGCTTTTGTTGATGACGCAACCGTGCCAGTCGCTCACTTGGCCGAATATGCCCGTGGAGTTGAAGCAATTTGCCGCGAAGCTGGCACTGAAGCCACATTTTATGCCCATGCCTCGGTTGGTTGCTTGCACATCAATCCATTAATTAATTTGAAAACTAAGCAGGGTTTGGCCCAGATGGCTCAAATCTCGCAGGCCGTTGCGAGTTTAGCGATTAGCCTTGGCGGCACAACCACGGGCGAACATGGCGAAGGCTTAGCCCGCTCCGCCTTCAATCAACAATTGTATGGCGCAGCATTGCACCAAGCCTTTGGCGAAATCAAGCAATTGTTCGACCCAAACCAAATCTTCAATCCAGGCAAGATTTTGGCTGCACCCCAGCCATGGCAACCTGAAATCCTGCGCATCAACCCCAGCTACCAAACGCCGCATGCGCCCAGCGTAACCTTTTTCGATTTCACGCCTGATGGTGGTTTTGCTGGCTTAGTCGAGATGTGCAATGGCCAAGGAGTTTGCCGCAAAGATGATGCAGGCGTAATGTGTCCATCGTATATGGCGACTCACGACGAGGCCAACTCGACCCGTGGCCGCGCCAATGCGCTGCGAGCAGCCATGACTGGTCAGCTTGGTGCTGATGGTTTGAGCAGCCCTGAATTGCACGAGGCCATGGATTTATGCCTTGAATGCAAGGCGTGTAAACGCGAATGCCCATCGATTGTTGATATGGCGAGGCTCAAATCGGAATGGCTAGCCCAGTATCAAGCAACTCATGGCGTACCGTGGCGCAGCCGTTTGTTTGGCCAAATCGCCAAAATCAACCAACTTGGCATGTTGGTTCCACGCTTGAATAATTGGCTGTTGGCTCAACCAGTCACCCGTTGGCTACTTGATCGCAGTTTGGGCATCGATCAACGACGGCAATTGCCAGCCTTGGCAAATAGCTCATTTCGGACATGGTTTAAACGCCAAAGCCAAACTCACGCTGCACCGCGTGGCCCGCTAATTCTTTGGGATGATACCTTTACACTTTACAACGAACCTCAGATCGGCCAAGCAGCGGTTAAAATTCTCAGCGCGGCGGGCTACAAGGTTTATTTAATCGAAGAACGGCGTTGTTGTGGCAGGCCATTAATTTCCAAGGGAATGTTGGCCGAAGCTCGGGCCAATGCAGAGCATAACATCGCACTACTCGCGCCATTTGCCGAATTGGGCGTGCCAATTATTGGCCTAGAACCAAGTTGTATCGCCAGCTTTCGCGATGAATATCCAGCGCTGGTGACGACCAACGCTGCCAAAATCGTGGCGGCGCAAAGCTATTTCATCGAAGAATTTTTAGTCAAACTGGCAGCTGAGGGCGTGACGTGGCATTGGAAAAAGCAACGACCAGCCGATCAGGTTTTAGTCCATGGTCATTGCTATCAAAAAGCCTTGATCAGCACCAACCCACTCTTGGCGATGTTGCGACTCGTGCCAAACTTAGCAGTCCACGAAATTGAGAGCGGTTGTTGCGGCATGGCTGGCTCGTTTGGCTATGAACGCGAACATTACGAAGTTTCGCTGGCTTGTGGCGAACAACGCCTATTTCCAGCGGTTCGCAGCAGCCAACAGCCAATTCTCGCCGCTGGCATGTCTTGTCGTCATCAAATTGAGGCTGGCACAGGTGTAATCGCTCAGCATCCGATTGTTTTTTTGGCCGATTGTTTAGTCGATTAAGCTACAAGCAATCGTAGGAATTTTCATATTTGTTCAATTGTTTGTTCATCCAACAAATTGACAAAAGCCATGGCTTTGGCGTATAGTATGGCCTTGAAGAGTCGTGTGTATTTAATGATTCCCCTAACCGATCACCATGCCCTGCCTACGGGGCTATTTGGCGGTTGCGCTGAGGCTATCGCTGCTCCATAGGCATCGCAACAATTCTAAAACTACAATCTAAAACGATGCGAAGGAGCCGTGTTATGTCAATAGCGACATTAGCGCCGATCACCGCCGACCGCACAGGCACAGTTTTTGTGCATGATGTTATCAGCACGCACGCCCAGCATTCGCCACAGGCTATTGCCATTGCTACCAGCAAATTCAAGTTGAGTTACGCTGAATTCGAACAGCGTACCAATCAGCTTGCTCATTATTTGCACCGCCAAGGTGTGCGCCGTGGCCAGACAGTTGGCGCATGCTTTGAGCGCTCGGTTGAGGCAATGATCGCCGCCGTAGCGATTTGGAAGGCGGGCGCTGTCTACTTACCGCTTGATCCGAGTTATCCCCAAGAACGGCTTAAATATATGTTGGGCAACAGTGGCGCGAGTTTGGTACTGGCGACTCAACTCACCGCCAGCCAGTTTCCTGAGCAACAATTGCATATTTTTGAGCAATTAGCCGCTGAGCTGGCACAACAACCAAGCCATGCTCCCGAACATCAACTTACACCCGACGATCTGGCCTATATCATTTATACCTCTGGCTCGACTGGCAAGCCTAAGGGCGTGCTCGTGCCGCATCGCGGTTTGGCCAATTTGGCGGCTGCTCAAACCGAGCGCTTCGGCATCAACAGCCAATCACGAATTTTGCAATTTGCCTCGCCCAGCTTCGATGCTTCGATTTCTGAGATGCTGACGGCTTTTTTTCAGGCTGCAACTTTGTTTGTAGCCCCAACGAACGATCTTTTACCCGGACCAGATTTATTGACAACCCTGCGTGATCACCACATTACGGTTGCCACCCTGCCGCCTTCAGTCCTAGCGTTGCTCGATCCACGCGACTTGCCCAATTTACAAACCATCGTTTCAGCAGGCGAGGCTTGCACCGCTGAAATTGTGGCCCGTTGGGGCACAAACCGGCGTTTTATCAATGCCTATGGCCCGACCGAAGTCACGGTTTGCGCCACCATGAGCCAGCCTTTGCGCTATGGCATGGCCGTCAGCATTGGCAATGCCATCAGCAATAGCCAAACCTATATCGTCGATGAGCACTTAAATTTGGTCGAAGGCGAGGCGGTGGGAGAATTATTGGTCAGCAGCGTTGGCCTGGCCCATGGTTATCTTGGCCTTGGCGATCAAACTGCCGAGCGCTTTTTGCCCAATCCATGGAGCGAGCAATCGGGCAGTCGCATGTATCGCACTGGCGATTTGGTGCGACGCTTGAGCGATGGCAGCCTTGAGTTTCGCGGACGCATCGATCATCAAATTAAGCATCGCGGCTATCGCATCGATCCAGGCGAAATTGAAATGCTGTTGATGGAATACCCCAATGTGCGCCACGCCGTGGTCACGCTGCATCACGACCATAACCAGACCGAGCGTTTGGTTTCGTATTTGGTGTTACACGGCGAAGTTATGCCCTACTATCGCGATATTTACCGCTATTTGGAGAGCATGCTGCCCAAATATATGGTACCGCTCTCGTATACCGTCGTGAAAGAATTGCCACGCACGCCCAATGGCAAGCTCGATTTAGCAGCCTTGCCTGAACCAGATTTTGCCTTGCTGACCGTTAGTGAAAATTATGTTGCCCCACGCACGCCGCTTGAACAGCAGATCGCCGCGATTTGGGAAAATATTTTGGATACTCCCAACATTGGCGTGCTTGATGATTTCTTTGATGCTGGCGGCCACTCGCTGTTGGCAACCCAAATTGTTTCAGCGATTCGCAGCACGTTTGCGGTGGAAATTCCGCTCTCAGTCTTGCTTGGCGTTGAGCCAACCATCGCCGCCACTGCCCAGTTGATCGAGCAATATCAAATTGCTAATGCCGATGATGCCGAACTTGCCGACCTGTTGAACGAACTCGATGGCCTCTCTGATGAAGAAATTCAAGCCTTGTTAGCTGATGAAGGAGCGCTCACCGCATGAACTTTTTGCTGATTCAGCCGCTTGATTATTTGTTCGTCTCTGGCGGGGCACATAAAGCCAATCGCTTCTTGATGGAAGGCCTCGTCGAGCGCGGCCACAAATGTATCGTGCTCTACCCGCTGGAAGAAAATCGCGAAAAGAATGGCAAAGAAAAGTTGCTCAATCAGCTTGAACAACGCCAAATTCAGGTGGTCGATGCCAGCCATCCCGATATGGTGCATTACCACATGAATGGGGTTGATGTCTATGCCTCAGGCGGCTCACTGAGCTTCTTCACCAAACTCATTCACCGAATTACTAACGAATTTAACATCGATTGGACGATTGTCACCGAAGATCGCTCATTTTTATGGGTCGAGGTGGCGCACGAAGCCAATCCAGGCCGCGCTATTTTTCTCTCGCATAGCCAAGCAACTCTACCATTTGGCCCCGAATGCTTCGTTGACGACCCCACAAAAACCCGTACCTTACAACAAATGGCCGATTTAATCTGTGTCAGCGAATATCTACAACGCTACGCCAAAGAATGGGGCAATCTCGATTCGACCGTGCTGCGCTTTCCATCGTATGGCGCAGGCCCGTTCCCGTTCCTTGCCAACTTCGATCAAGGCGCGGTCACGATGATCAATCCGTCGATGCTCAAGGGCAGCCCAATTTTTATTGAATTAGCCCAGCGCATGCCCGAAGTGCAGTTTGCTGCCGTACCAACGTGGTCAACCACTGGCAAAGATCGGGCGATTCTCGAAGCCCTGCCGAATGTGCAATTTATTCAGCCCTCACCCGATATGAACGAGGTGCTCAAGCATGTCAAGGTGCTGCTGGTGCCATCGCTGTGGGGCGAATCGTTTGGCCAAGTGGTGGTTGATGCGATGTTGCGTGGCATTCCAGTGCTGGCGAGTGATGTTGGCGGCTTGCCCGAAGCCAAACTGGGCGTGGAATATCTGCTGCCAGTCACCCAAATTCGCGAATATAGCAGCATTTCAGCCAAAGTTTATACGGCAATTCCAGTTGTGCCCGCCCAAGATGTTACGCCGTGGGAAACCACCTTGCGCCGTTTGCTGAATGATCGTGAGCATTACAACGATTTGGCGCAACGGTCGCAAGCCGCTGCCCTCAATTTTATCAACAACATTGGCATCGAACATTTCGAACGCTATTTTCTCAACCTGCAACCACGCCAAACTAGCGTCGTGCCAAGCTTGACTCCCGACCCCAAAGTGCAACGAGCCGCCCAGTTGGCAGCCATGCCTGCGGAACAACGAGCGCTCTTAGCTCAACGCTTGAAACAACGCCGAGGTGAGCAAGTATGACCGAAGTCGCACGCCAGCTTGAAGATCTTTCGCCCGAACGCCGCGCCTTGTTGGCCCAACGTTTGCGCCAACGCCAAGCCGCCAAGCCAGTGCCCAGCATTCCAGCGCTGGCCCGCGTCGGCGAACGTCCAGCCTTTGAACTTTCGTTTGCCCAACAACGCTTGTGGTTTTTAAGCCAGTGGCAACCAGAAAGCGCCGCTTATCACATCCCAGCCACATTCAGCATTGCTGGTGAAATTAATATTTCTGTACTGCAAACTTGTCTTGATAAAATTATTCAGCGCCATGAAGTGCTGCGGAGCACAATCGAAGTGCTCAACGACGAGCCAATGCAGGTCATTCAACCATTCCGTAGCCTGAATTTAGAAATTTTAGATCTGCGGAATTTGAGCAACGAGCAGCAAGCCAGCCAACGCCAGCAGCAGATCGAACGCCACAGTCAGCAGCCGTTTGATCTCAGCAAGGATTTAATGCTGCGGGGATTGTTGCTGCACACGGCTGATGATCACGCTGAATTGGTATTGACGATTCATCATATTGCTTGCGATGGTTGGTCGATTGGGGTCTTGTTGCGCGAGCTTGGCCAACTCTATGAAGCGGGGTTACGTGGCGAGCAACTTGAGCTACCAGCACTGCCCATTCAATATGCCGATTTTGCGGTTTGGCATAAACGTTATGTGCTTGAGGAAGTTTATCAGCAACATTTAAATTTTTGGCAAGCACAATTGAACGGCACGCTACCATTGCTCAATTTGCCAACCGACCATGCGCGACCAGCGGTCAAACGCGACCTTGGGGCAACCGTCGAATATCATCTGCCTTGGAGTTTGGTCGAGGCGGTTGAGCGCTTGAGCCGCCAAGAGCGAGCCACGCCATTTATGCTATTTATGGCGGCTTTTCAGGTTTTGCTCTATCGCTATTCGGGCCAAAGCGATTTAATTATTGGTACGCCGATTGCCAACCGCACCCGCCGCGAAATCGAAGATTTAATTGGATTTTTCGTCAATACCTTGCCAATTCGGGTTAATCTGACAGGCTCACCCAGCTTTCGTAGCCTGATTGCTCAAGTGCGCCAAACTTCATTGGCCGCTTTTGAGCATCAAGATATGCCGCTTGAGCACTTGATTGATGTGCTCAAAGTCGAACGCAGTTTGAGCCATAACCCGCTATTCCAAGCCTTGTTTGTGCATCAAACTACCAGCATTCAAACGGTCGATTCAGGTGAATTTGGCTTGCAATTTGGCGGGGCAATTGAAACTGGCAGCGCTAAATTTGATATTAATCTGAATTTAGCCGCCAATCGTGCCACCTTCGAATACAATACTGATCTGTTTGAGCGCAGCACGATCGAACGCATGGCCAGCCATTTCCATAGCTTGTTGGAATATGCGGTGACCAATCCCGATGCCTGCATCGAGCATTTGCCTTTGCTGAGCAGCAGCGAACGCCAACAATTGCTGCAAACCTGGAACAGCACCAGCGCCAATTATCCAGCCGTCGATTCAATTGTGAGTTTGTTCGAAGCTCAAGCGGCGCGAGTGCCAGAGCGCACAGCCTTGCATTTTGAAGGCCAAACCCTGAGCTACACCGAACTGAATCAACGCGCCAACCAACTAGCGCATAGCTTGCATCAACGCGGCATTGGCTGCGATATGCGAGTTGGCTTGTTTATTGATCGTTCGTTGGATTTGTTGGTGGGAGCCTTGGGGATTCTCAAGGCGGGCGCGGCGTATGTGCCAATCGACCCAATTTACCCTCAAGATCGTATCAGCGCCATGCTTGAAGATGGCTCGGTGAGTATGCTGATTACCCACGCCGATCTAGCCGCCGATTTGCCAGCGCTTGATCTTGAGGTGCTTTGCCTTGATGAGGCTTGGCCGACGATTGCCCAAGCGCCAACCCAAAACTTGAATTTGGCGCTTGATCCACGCAGCCTGATGTACGTGCTGTTTACCTCTGGATCAACTGGCCGCCCTAAAGGCGTAGCGATCGAGCACCGCAATTATGTCAATTATATTCAAGGCTTATTGCAACGGATTGAAGCCGAAGATGGCTGGAGCTATGCCTTGGTTTCGACCTTCGCGGCAGACCTTGGCACTACCAACGTCTATGGAGCCTTGTGCAGTGGCGGCGAATTACACATCGTGGCCTATGAACGCGCCACCGATCCCGAAGCCTTTGCAGCCTATTTTCGCCAGCATCGTATCGATGTGATGAAACTTGTGCCCAGCCATTTCGAGGCCATGCGCGGCTTGAAAAACTTGGCCGATGTAATTCCCAAGCAGCGCTTGATTTTGGCGGGCGAAGCCAGCCTTTGGGAGCAACTGGCAGATATTCGCCAACTTCAGCCTAGTGTGCAACTGCAAAACCACTATGGGCCAACCGAAACCACGGTTTCGATGCTGACCTACCCGATTCCCAGCCAACCGCGCTACCCCAGCAGTACCGTGCCACTTGGCCGACCACTGGGCAATGTGCAAATTTATGTGCTCGATCGCCGAATGCAACCAACGCCGCAAGGTGTACCAGGCGAACTCTACGTTGGCGGCGCTGGCGTAGGGCGCGGCTACATCGGGCGGCCCGATCTGACTGCCGAGCGTTTTGTGCCCAATCCATTTAGTGCCGAAGCCGGAGCACGACTCTATCGCAGCGGCGATTTGGTACGCTACCAGCCTGATGGTGCGATTGAATTTTTGGGCCGGATCGATCTGCAAGTCAAAATTCGTGGCTATCGCGTCGAGTTAAGCGAGATCGAAACCGCGATTCAGGCTCAGGCACAGGTTGCCAATAGCGTGGTGATTTTGCGCGAAGACACACCAGGTGATAAGCGCTTGGTCGCCTATATCGTGCCAGAAGCAGGCCAAAGCCTGAATATCGGCAGCATTCGCGAGGCCTTGCGCAATAGTTTGCCCGATTATATGGTGCCAACTGCCTTTGTTGAATTAGATGGATTGCCGTTGAACCCCAATGGCAAAATTGAACGCCGCGCCTTGCCCGCCCCCAGCAACGAGCGCAATCTCGATAGCTATGTTGCGCCGCAAACCGCCACTGAACATGAATTGGCAGAAATTTGGGCCGAGGTTTTGGGGCTTGATCAGGTTGGCATCGACGATAATTTCTTCGATTTAGGCGGCGAATCATTTAAGGCAATTCGGGTTGTGCGCAAAATTGGCAGCCATGTCAGCGTCATGACACTGTTCAAATATCCGACAGTGCGCGAATTGGCCGCTCATCTCTTGGGTGCAAGCAGCGCTGAGAGCGGCGGCATGCTCTATGAATTGACCAAAGCACAGGCTAAACAGCACACCACGATTGTGGCAATTCCCTATGGTGGCGGCAGCGCGATCACCTATCAACCATTGGCCCAAGCCATGCCCAAGGGCTATCGGTTATTGGCCGCCGAACTACCTGGCCACGATTTCAGCCGCCCCGACGAGCCATTGCAAGCCTTAGAAGTGGTGGCAAATCAGCTTGCCAGCGAAATTCAAGCCAAAACCCAAGGGCCAATTGTATTGTATGGTCATTGTGTTGGCAGCGCCATGACCGTAGAAATTGGCCGCTTGTTGGAGCAAGCAGGCCGCGAAGTTCAGGGGATTGTGCTCGGTGGCAATTTTCCGGCGGCCCGCGTGCCAGGCCGCTTCTTTGAATGGCTCAACAAACTTATGCCCGCCGATCGTTGGATGTCGGATCGGACATATCGCGATTTTCTCCGCGCGTTGGGTGGCTTCACCGAAATTGTCGATCAAGCAGAACAAACCTTTGTAATGCGCAGTTTGCGCCATGATGCGCGTGAAGTTGAGCGTTATTTCACCCAAGCCTTTGCCCAAAAACAGCCGCAACAACTCAAAGCCCCAATCGCCTGTATCATCGGCGAGATGGATCGGGCAACCGAATATTACCAAGAGCGCTACCGCGAATGGGAATATTTCAGCAATAACGTCACGTTGCATGTAATTCCCCACGCTGGCCATTATTTTCTCAAACATCAAGCCGACGAATTGGGTCAAATCATCGAGCAACAAACCGAGCAATGGCAACAACCACGATCAATTCAAGCGGCAGTCAAATCAAAATCGCACAAAACCAGCATGCCCAGCCTACGAATCTTCTTTATGGTCGCCTTGGGCCAGCTAGTTTCGATGCTTGGCTCAAGTTTATCGAGCTTCGCCTTGGGCATTTGGATCTACCAACGAACTGGCACAGTCAGCGATTTTGCCTTTACCGCGATTGCCTCAATGCTACCAAGTTTGCTGGTTTCGCCATTGGCTGGAGCAATCGCCGACCGCTGGGATCGGCGCTGGATTATGATTATTGCTGATACAATTTCGGCGCTTTCGACAATTGTAATTGCCATGCTGCTATGGGCCAATAAACTTGAGGTTTGGCACATTTACCTCACGGCGGCGATTAGCTCGATTGCCGGAACCTTCCAGCGCCCAGCGTATGCCGCAGCCATGACCCAACTTGTGCCCAAACAATATCTGGGCCATGCCAACGGCGTGATTCAGCTTGGCTCAGCCACGGGCGGGCTGATTGCGCCGTTTATTGCAGGCGGCATGGTGGCCTTCTTTGGCTTGGGCGGAGTCTTTTTGCTCGACTTCATTTCGTTCAGCTTGGGAATTGGGGTATTGTTCTTGGTACGCTTCCCCAACACACTCTATCACAAGCGCGAGGAGCCATTGCTGCGCGAAATTGTGCGCGGCTGGGAATATATCATCAAGCGCCCAAGTTTAGTGGCGATGGTGCTGTTTTTCGCCTTGGGCAACATCTGGTTTGGCATCGCCAGCATTAGCATGAGTCCGTTGGTACTCTCGTTTGGTGGGCCTGCCGAATTAGGCATTGTCAGCGCAGCTTGTGCCTTGGGCGGCTTCCTCGGCGGCTTATTTATGAGCTTATGGGGCGGCTTGCAGCGCCGCGCCGAGGGCATGGTTGGCTTCGTCATTCTCGAAGGCTTTTTCATTGCCTTAGCAGGGTTGCGGCCTTCGGTATGGTTGGTGGCCTTGGCCATGTTTGGCATGTGGTTTGCAATTTCGCTAGTCAACGCCCACTGGCAAGTGCTCATCCAAACCAAAGTTGGCCTAGAGCTACAAGGGCGGGTGCAAGCAACCAACCAAATGCTGGCCATGCTCAGCATCCCGTTGGGCTATTGGCTGGCTGGGCCGTTGGCCGATAAACTATTTGGCCCTTTGCTCGAAGCAAATGGTGCACTCAGCAGCAGTTTGGGTTGGCTCTTCGGAGTTGGGCCTGATCGCGGGATTGGCCTGTTGATGGTAGTGGTTGGTTTAGGTGCGGCAATTTGGGCCTTGATCGGCTTCAACTATCACCCATTACGCTACATGGAAGATGCCCTGCCTGATGCCATCCCTGACGCTGAAATTGCCAGCGACCGCGATACGATTCAAGCCCAAGCCGATGGTATAATCGCCGTGACGATGAAAGGATGAAGGATGAGGGATGAAGGATGAGGCACTAGGATTCAGGCGATAGGCTATCGGAAACTGGTTAGAAACTTGAGATCCAAAGCCTAGAGCCAATAGCCTACAGCCAATTCTTCCTTCGTGCGCTTCGTGTCCTTCGTGGATCAAATGATCCTATGTTCTATGCTCTATGTTCTATGCTCTTAACTGCTAACACAATCGACATTTGGCTCCTCGACTTAACGCGGCTGCGCCCCCAACGTAGCCGTTTTTGGGCTGTGCTCAACACCGAGGAGCAATCGCGGGCGCTGCGTTTTCATTTCGAGCATGATCAAGTGCGCTACACGATTTGCCGTGGAGCAATGCGCCTGATTTTGGCCGAATACCTTGGCCGCGACCCAAGCAGCCTTGAATTTAGCCAAAACAACTATGGCAAGCCCTTATTGGCCGAGGTCGATTTGAGCTTTAACCTCTCACATGCTGGCAACTACGGCCTACTTGGCCTCAGCCAACTTGCTACCATCGGCGTAGATATCGAAGAACAACGCCAGCTTGACGACTTGGCAGGGATTGCTCAGCATTATTTTGCCCCTAGCGAACGCCAAGCCGTGCTGAATGCTGATGATCAGACTGCTGCATTTTTTCGCTGTTGGACACGCAAAGAAGCCTATATCAAAGCCCATGGCATGGGCCTTTCGTTGCCACTCTCCAGCTTTGCCGTCTCGATCGAACCAGAAATTGCCCAAGCCCTTGAATGGAACCGCGAAAACACCGTCGATCAATGGCATGTTCAGCCGCTCAGTGCGCCTGCTGGCTACGCCGCCGCCCTTGCTTACCCAAGCTCGGAGGACGTAATACTTGTGCAGCAGCGCGAGTGGATGGGAGTGGCTGAGTAAATCGTTGAGGCCCAATTTTTTGTCAAGCCGCCAGCCCTGTGTTAAAATGCGCTATTGCGTTGAGCACGCACTAGCTTGAAGGGCTTTTGATGCAGCGGTTTCGCCAATCTTCGATCATTCTTCTTCTGACCATGGCTTTGTTGGGCCTTGGCAGCCTGTTGATCGCTCAGTGGTTACGCCCCGATCGTTCGCCACGCATCTGGACAGGTGGCAATATTTTGGCTAACGCCGATTGGCAGAGCGCCGCCGATAACGGGATTCCCGATGGTTGGTCGGGCAATGGCCTCAAACGCGCCGATACCACCAATGGCTATGTGCTCGATGATCAATACAGCTTGCAGTTGTATGGGGTCAATAGTTTTGCCCGTTCACCACGCTTAACTGCCCAAGCAGGCCAGCGCTATCGACTAGGCTTTCAGGCCCTGATCGATCCCGGTACGCAGCGCAGCAGTCTGGGCGCACAAATTCAGGTTTGGGTGCATTGGATCGATGCTGCTGGCGATGATATTCGGCTCGATAAACAAACTCCGGTTTTGCTGGGCTTCGATAGCCAAGGCGCAGCCACGTGGACTCCCGTGTTGGTTGAAACTGAACCCAGCCCCAATCAAGCCGCTTGGCTAGCAATTTCCATCCACGCACTTTCTGATGACCCAATTTATCTTGATAATTTGAGTATGGCAGCGGCTGGCATTTACATCGAACCCTATCCACAGGGCGCAATTGCCGCCGTAAGTTTTAGCGTCGATTGGGAAACAGCCATGGGCGGGGCGATTCACTCGCTCAGTTTACCAACCGATGCGATCAGCAGCGCCACGACCTTGGGTTTGCAAGCTCGCCAAGGCACATTCAATTTGCTGGGCTTGTTTGCGCCGCATCAGATTCGCGGCACATGGTTTGGCAATGGCTACAATTTTTTATTCGGCAACCAAGAGCGTCGCACATGGATGGACGATCCAACCTTTGCTTGGGCTGCCAGCACGCCGCGCCGTTGGCAAACCATCGATTGGTCACAAACGCCGTGGTTCAGCTATGATCCCTATGGCACGGTCGAGAGCGATCCAGCCTGGTATTTTGGCGATTTGCTTGAGCCGCTGCGAAATGCTCAGCAAACGATCGAAAGTCATACATTTAGCCATATGTACGTTGGCTTTGCCCATGCCAAAGAGTTAGCCAGCGACAGCAACGAGTGGCAGGCGGTGGCAAGCAGTCAGGGCATCGCACCCGCCAGCAGTTTGGCTTTTCCGTATGGCGGCAGCGATGGTATGACCGAAGCTCACTGGCAAACATTACAAGCCGCAGGCATTCGCACCATCGTGCGTACTCGCGTGCTCGATGCTACCAACCTACAGCGCGGCCTGAATGATCGTCACTTGTTGATCGATCGGCGTTGGTGGCAACCGCGCCAATTGCCAGGCCACGATCTGGTTGCCCTGCCCGATGTTTACCTGACCCCGCAAACCGCTGTGACTGCAACCAATTATTTGCAGCAAGCCATCGCTAGCGGCGGTGTGATCGATATCTATGCCCATAATTACGAAATTTACAACCCTGAGCAAATTGGCGTTTGGCAAACGGCAATTCAACAGGCAGTTGATGCCCAAGCGTGGATCGCCACTGTGCCGGAGATTGCCGACCGCTGGCGAGCACGCCAAACGCTCCAACTTACTATCGAACAAACCCCTGATCAACTTCGGCTTCAGCTCGCCAATCCCAGCCGTTTCGATTTAGCCCAGCTTAGCTTGCGGCTTCCGGCTGAGAGCACTGGTAGTGATAAAGGCAATTTTGATCAGGCTAACCATCGGCTGATTCTTGATTTACCAGCAAACTCCGCCGAGGAGATTACGATATGGCTCAAACCATCAACGCCGCACGTACCGTAAATGGCCAACGTCGTCGGTTGGGCGGCTTTCATTGGTTTTTGTTGTTGCTGACGATTGGCATGACCTTGCTGATTTCAGCGCCAACTCTGTTTTTTCAAACGGTTCAATACGATGCTAGCGCCACGATTCAACTCGATGCCCAGCGCTATCGCAGTTTTATGGCCGAGCAAGCGTTGCAAAATCAGTTGTGCGATGCCAGTCGCAACGTGGTCAAAAGCATTTTGCCCAAATTTGGCAGCAATACCTTTGGCTCAGCCTGCGCCGCGCCCACTGCTGATGGAAGCCTGATCCTGACCGCTCAAGCCACTTCGCCTGAAAATGCCCAAGCTGCCGCCGATTACACCGCCCAAAAGCTGATTCAGCAAATTCGCGCGGCTGGTGGTCGTGATAGTTTGCGCCGTTTGATGGAGTATGAGCTGGGCTTATTGCTCAAAAATCAGCCTGCTAACGATGAGCTTGGGCGACGGTTGCGCGAATTGATCGGTGTGCAAGCCTTTGATTTTTCGCTGCACGCCAGCACTGAGCTGCCAACAATCAACGCCGAAGATTTGAATGATCTGATTCGAGCATTCGAAGTACGCTTTGATCAAATTGCTTTTGAGTTACGGCAACCAGATTTACCAGCCGAACGGGCACGCGACCTCAAAACCGCCCGTGGCTTGATTGGCACAATCCTGACCGATGTGCTCTACTCCGACCCACGCTACCAATCCGATGATAGCCAAATCAGCGCAGCCTATGTCAAACAAGCGGCAATCTTGCCAACCGAGGCCCGTTCGCAAAATTTTGTGCTCAAATTTGGTTTAGCTTTGATTGTTGGGATTGTTGGTGGGATTTTGTTGGTGTTAGCCGATCGGGCAATCGGCATCGTCGATAAAGTTCGCGAGCTGTGGGAATATCGCGAACTCATTCGCAACTTGGTGCTGCGCGATTTACGTTCACGCTACAAAAACTCGGCATTGGGCTATGTTTGGTCGTTGCTCAATCCATTATTGATGATTTCAATCTTCTATTTAATTTTTGGCTTGCTGCTGAATTCCAATATTCGCCATTTTCATATTTTCTTGATGGTGGCGTTATTACCGTGGAATTACTTTATCGGCGGCATGGCGGAAGGCATGATGAGCGTGATCAGCAATGCTAATTTAGTTAAAAAAGTGTATTTTCCCCGTGAAATTCTGCCAATCACCACATTAATTTCCAATTTGGTGAATTTTATGCTGGCCTTGCCAATCATGTTTTTGATTATGTTCATCACTGGTGCGCCAATCAAAGCCACGCTTTTATTGATGCCTGTGATTATTGTGATCGAAAGCATGTTCATTTTGGGCATGATTTTATTCTTATCATCGGTAATCGTGTTTTATCGTGATGTTTCGCATATTATGGGGATTGTGCTGCAATTGTGGTTTTTTATCACACCAGTATTTTATCCCTTAGATAATATTGCCAGTGCCAATTATGCCAAACTGGTGCGTTGGCTCAACCCAATGGCCTCGATTGTCGATTTCTATCGCGATATTGCCTATGGTGGGGTCACCAACATTCCCGATTATCCAACGCCTGGCTTGCCCAGCCTCGATGGAGTTGCCCGAACTGGCCTGACCGCCTTGATTGTGCTGTGTTTCGGAGCCTATGTGTTCAATCATTACAGCGCCCGATTTGGCGAAGAACTCTAAGCGAGGCAATGATGATTATTTTTGAGAATGTTTCCAAGCATTTTACGATCAAACGTGATCGACGTAATAGTATTCAGGAACGGATCGCTGGTTTATTCAAGCCACAAGTGCTGCCTGACGAGGATTTTTGGGCGCTGCGCGATGTCAGTTTCACGATCAATCGCGGCGAAACGGTTGGCTTGATCGGTCATAATGGTTCGGGTAAATCGACCACGCTCAAGCTCATTACGCGGATTTTACAGCCCAACAGCGGCAAAGTGATTGTCGATGGCAGGGTTTCGGCTTTGCTTGAGCTTGGTTCAGGCTTTCACCCCGACCTAACAGGCCGCGAAAATATCTTCTTAAATGGCTCGTTGCTCGGCTTCAATCGCACCGAAATGGCCGAAAAAGTACCAGCGATCATTCGCTTCTCCGAGATGCAAGAGTTTATCGACATGCCCGTCAAGCACTATTCATCGGGGATGTATATGCGCTTGGGCTTTGCCGTGGCGATCAACGTCGATCCCGATATTTTGATCACCGACGAAGTGCTCGCAGTTGGCGACGAGTTGTTTCAGCGCAAATGCTTGGATCGGATTTACCAACTCAAACGGCGCGGCAAAACGATTTTGTTTGTCTCGCATGCCTTGGGCCAAGTGCGCGACTTATGTGATCGGGCGTTATGGTTTCATCATGGTAATTTGATGACCGACAGCGCCCCAACTGAGGCGATCGATGCTTATTTAGCCGAAACCAACCAACGTGATGCCGCACGGATCGAGGCCGAAAAAGCTGCCGAAAACCCTGAACCAGCAGAACAAGCCACCGAAATCGAAACCAAGACCGAAGAAGAAATCGAATTTGATGCGCGGCGTTGGGGCAGTCGCGAGGCCGAAATCTCCAAGGTAGAATTGCTCAATGCTGCTGGTGAAGTTATTCAAACTGCTACTACCGGCCAAGCCTTAACTATTCGCATGCATTATCAAGCCCACCAAGCGATTGAAAAACCGGTTTTTGGCGTGGCAATTCACCATCGCACAGGCTTTCACATCAATGGGCCAAATTCGCGCTTTGCTGGGCTAGAAATTCCCCAAATCGCTGAACAAGGCTATGTTGATTATCAGATCGAAAACCTGCCTTTGCTTGAGGGCAATTATGAACTTTCGGTGGCGTTATATGATCATACCCTGACCCATGCCTATGATCATCAAGACCGTAAGCATGATTTACGGGTGTATGCGGCCTCGATTGGTGAGCAATTTGGCGCAATTTATATTCCTTCGCAATGGTCTTGGCACAAATAAACAATATTACAGTAGCATTTGCTGGTTAATCCCCAATTGTTTAATGCAGGGAGAACTTTATGCTCAAAACTTGGCTCAAACCACAAGAATGGTCGTTTGATCGGTTTCTCCTATGGATTGCTGGATTAATGCTGCTGGGCATGGCGTTGTTAGTTCCGTTACAAAGTGATACGTGGTGGTTATTGCGCACAGGCCAAGATATTGTGCAGCAACGCACGATTATTACGACTGATCTGTATAGCTGGACGAATCAAGGAAATTTTTGGCCAAACCACGAATGGTTAACCCAAACATTGATGTATTTATTCTATGCGATTGGTGGTTTTCCACTATTAGTTGGAATATTTGCTGCTATCATTGTATTTACATGGCATTTAATCTATCGTTCCGAAAAAATCAATCCAAAATTAGCAATTCTATTTCTAACCCTTGGAATTGTAGATAACGCTAAAGGCTGGAGCGTTCGGCCACAAATTATCACAATTTGCTTGTTCGTTCTATTAATCTTAATGATTCAAAACCGTAAATACCATTGGTGGATTATTCCATTTATGCTGATTTGGGCCAATCTGCATGCTGGCTTTGTGGTTGGAATGGTATTAATCGGTATTATCACTGCGGTAAATATTGTCCAGCGCCAAGATGTTGTGCGCTGGCTAGCAATCAGTGCGCTCTCATTTTTGGCAAGTTTATGCAATCCGCATGGCTATGAATTATGGTTATTCACGCTTAATTCACTTGATAGCAGCACCTATGCGTATATTGAAGAATGGCAACCCCAAAAGTTTACTAAATTTGCGAGTTACCCCTATTTCTTACTGGTTACGGTGCTTGGTTTAGTTTGGTATCGACGACGATATAAGCCAAGCACGAATTATGAATGGTTTTTGGTGCTTGCAACGATTTTATTTGGCATAATGGCATTCCGTTCAGTGCGCCAAAATGTCTTTTTTGATGTGCTAGCAGTATTGTTATTATTTAAGATCTATGCAGTAACTCCCTACAAGCCAAGCAAATTGAGTGCCTTTGAGCCAATGCAAGGAGTTATTTTAGGGCTAACGGCAATTATTGCGATTAGCTTAGTGAGTTTTAGTTGGCTTCAACGCACACCATTATTATCACCAGCAATTCTTGATTCAATGAAGAACTGCCCTGGGAATATCTATAATACCTATAATAGCGGCGGCGATTTAATTTGGTATTTGCCAGAACGCCCTGTTTTCATTGATAATCGTTTTGATCCCTATCCAACTGATTTTATGAATACAAGTATGCAAGTTGAAGATAATGGGCAATATCAGCCATTATTTGAACAATATACAATTGAATGTGCTTTAGTTGAAATTGGCAGTCCAATTGGCAAAAACCTACAAGCCGATAATTGGCAAGTAATCAGTCAAAATCAAACCTATCAAGTATTTTCTCGTCGATAGCCTAGATCAATAATAGAACCAAATGCTTGGTTTATTGTTAGGGAGGTTTTGCATGCGTCGATGGTTTTCGATCAGTTTGCTGTTGATTGTAGCAGCATGCAGCACAACCGGAACACCAACCGCCACTGTGCCAGCCCAACCCAGCCCAACCGCCACGCTAGCGGCCAGCCCAACCCTTGCGCCAACTGCGACAACCCAGCCTAGCCCAACCAGCGTGCCAACTGCCACGCCAATCAGCAGCGACCCTCGCACTGGGCGGCCTGCCATGGCGCGAGGCACCCTAACCCAACGGCCCTACATCACCATGATTGATAACTTTCCGGCGGCCTATCCGCAAACTGGCTTGGATCAAGCCGCAATTGTGTTTGAGGCCTTGGCAGAATACGGCGTTACTCGCTATATGGCGGTTTTTACTCCCGAATTGGCTGAGGTTGCTGGCGATTTAGGGCCAATTCGCTCGGCGCGGCTCTATTTCGTGCAATGGGCCATGGGTTTTCGGGCAGTCTATACCCACGCTGGTGGTAGCCCCGAAGGCCTCGAACGCCTTGCCGCCGATGCTAATGATTTGGTAATTGATATCGATTTGGTTAGTTTGGAAAGCCGCCAGATTTTCGATTACTCACGTCGCTCGTTGCAGCGCGAAGCACCACATAATTTGTATACGAGTGCCACTGAAATTGCCCAATATGTTGATGATCGGGCGAGCGATAGCGCCGAGGCCGATGTTAGCGACGTGGGCTTTTTGTTTGTACCAGAGGCTCCAGTGGCTGAGCTGATTAGCACGATCGATTATTTCTTCATCTACCCCGAAGATCCGGCGGGCTGGCGCTACGATTCCGATACCAACGAATATGCCCGTTTGCGACGCGGCACAGCTCACATCGATGCGGTTAGTGGACAACAACTGACCTTCAAAAGCGTTGTAACAATGGAAGTTTTTGAAGCTCCAATCATCGGCGATGACAAAGGCCGCATCGATCAGCAGGTGATTGGCGAAGGTCGGGCGTTGGTTTTTGCCAATGGCTCGCTCCAAGAGGCTACTTGGCGCAAGGATTCCGAATCGGCTCCATTGCGGTTTTATGATCGGAGCAATGCCGAAATCGTCTTTCCAGCTGGTCCAATCTGGATCGCCGCGATGCCCAGCTTAGATAATGTGAGTTATCAGTAGGGACGAGGGATGAGGATTGATCCACGAAGGACACGAAGAGCACGAAACAATTAACCTTCGTGGTGCTTCGTGTCCTTCGTGGATCAATCATTCAACATCTTTCAAGGTGCGCGAGGCCAAGGTTAATAAAAACAACCCATAGCCGACCAAAATCGCTATATTTGTCCAGATCACGCTCGCGCTGGGGGTTTTGCCAATAATTTCTTGAATTGCGTCGTTGGCATAGAACAATGGAAAGGCATGACCAAGCCAATTAGCCCAAGTTGGCAATTGCTCAGGATTAATCAACAAGCCCGAAAGAAACACCGACGGTAAGATAATCATCGGAATAAACGGGAAAACTTGGCCCTCATGCCGAGCAAAGGTCGAGATAAACATCCCCAGCATTACCGAAGTAATTGCCAGCAGCCAAATCACCCCAAACAACATCCCCAAATCAGCCCACGCATAGCTCAAATCGAACAACCACAAGGCTTGCGCCAAGGCAATTGCTGCCTGGAAAGTGGCCAGCAAAATATAGCCCAGCACATAGCCACCAATAATTTCAATCCGTCGAAAGCCGTTAATAAACATCCGTTCCAAGGTTCCGGCGGTGCGCTCTTGGACTAAGACGATTGCGCAGAGCAAAAATGCCAAAAAATGCACCATAAATGCAGTAATCGGCATGATGTAGCGGGCATTATTGAAACCCTTGGGCATGGTATCGAAGAAAATTTTCAACAAATAAATAATCAGCAACGGAGCCATAACCGATAAACCAAGCAAGCGTTTGTCGTGACGAAGCTGGGTTAGCACCCGTTTGGCAACAACTAAAATGCGGCTCATTCGCTCACCTCGCTTTTTTGCAGCATGCGCAGCACAATCGTTTCGAGTGAATCGGGGTGTAAGGCCAAAGCTTGAATTGTTGAATTAAGCCCATAGCTATGTAAGGCTTCGGCTAAAGCGCTAGGCGTGCTGGCGATCTGCTGGTCGCTGGTTTGCTCAGCCTGTTTGATGGTTAATCGGGTTTGCCCATGCTCCAAAATCGCTTGGGGCGTATCGACAATTAAAATTTTGCCAGTTTGTTGAATGGCGAGGCGGTCGCAGAGCAAAGCTTCATCCATCAGGTGAGTGCTGATAAATAGGGTTGTGCCAGCGTTGGCTAATTCGCGAAAGAGCTGCCATGAGCGCACCTTGAGATGTGGATCGACCGCCGCAGTCGGTTCATCAAGAAAGAGCATGCGTGGTTTGTGTAGCAGAGCACAGGCTAACGAAACCCGTTTCTTCATCCCGCCCGAAAAACCATAGACTGGATGATCAGCGCGGCTGGTTAATTCGGTAAATTCAAGTGCCTCTTGAATCCGTTGCTCCAACTCAGGCACACCATGAGCACTGCCAAAAAAGCGTAAATTTTCGCGGGCCGAGAGATCTTCATACAGCGCCACACCCTGAGGCATATAACCAATCAAGGCACGGAGCTTAGCTTGATCGCGCAACGGATTGAGGCCAAGCACCTGCCATTCGCCGCTATTGGGCTTGAGTGCGCCAACCAAAGCTTTAATCAAGGTCGATTTGCCAGCTCCGTTCGAGCCAAGCAAGCCAAAAATTATGCCTTCAGGTACGGTCAAATCGACACCTTGAAGGGCTTGGACATTGCCGTACCGTTTGGTGAGTCCCCGAACTTCAACAGCGTTCATGGGTTTACTCCTCTGGCTTGAGTCCATTCAGAAAAATATCAATAATCGTGGCAATATGTTCATCGTCGGTTAAGCCATCGGCCTGCAAACTTGGCAAAATCACTTTGCTCAACATTTGGGGCATTAACATCCCCAAAAAAGCTCTGGTGCTGGCGCGAGTATCGTGCTGGCGCATGCGGCCAAGCTGAATTTGATGGATTAAATAGCGTTCCAAAAATTGCTTGATCTGCGGCACAATTTGTTGATTAAGCAACTCGGTTGGATTACGACCCAACAACATTTCGCCCAAAAGCACCCGCATTATCTGCACAGTGCGCGGATTATCGCCTGCTTGCAAGTAACCTTTAGCCAATAATCCCAGCAATTGGCGTGGCTCCTGATCCAACAAACCATCAAGTGCCTGTATATTTTGCAAGATCGGCATTTGAACCTGGATCACCGCTTCCAACAACGCATCTTTATTGGGAAAATACCAATAGATCAAGGCTGGTGACTGAATCTGGGCGCGGGCGGCAATTGATTTGATCGTGGCCCCCCGAAAGCCTTTCTCGGCAAATTCGGCCCGTGCAGCCTCAAGAATTGCTTCGCGCCGCTCTTGTTGTTCATCAGTCATACCATACCTCAAAAAATTGATTGAACGTTCAATCAAAAGTATAGCTATTCCAAATAAGCCTGTCAAGGGGGATTTTGGGCAAACAAAAACGCGACCAAGTTTTTGATCGCGTTTCTGCTGGAGCCTAGGCTACTTACTAGCCCACGGTATCCAAACATCATACTCGTTGAGCACAGCCGTACTCGTCGGAGTTGGTACGTTCGTCGGCGTGTTGGTTGGTGTATTCGTCAACGTCGCCGTTGCTGTTGGTGTATTGGTTGGTGTATTCGTCAACGTCGCCGTTGCTGTTGGTGTATTGGTTCGAGTATTGGTCGGTGTATTGGTTGGCGTGTTAGTCGCCGTTGCGGTTGGCGTGTTGGTTGTCGTCGCCGTTGCGGTTGGCGTATTGGTAGGCGTGTTCGTTGCCGTCGCAATTGGCGTTGGGGTTGGCGTACCGCCGCCAGTGCCTTCGCGCAACGGGCCAGCTACAGCTAAGCCATAGGGTTGGCTAGCAATTGGCACATTATGCGCATTGACCTCAATTTGATAAGCCCCAATTTGCGGATTGTTGATAATTACCCCTTCAGCATTATTGGTGCGATCGCCAGTGCTCTGATTGTTGCCATAATAGCGCGTGCCATCAGGCCCAATCACCACCAGATCAAGATCGTTAACCAATTGTTGGGCCGCTGCCAACGAAGCTGGCGGATCGGTCCAGTTGAGCATAACCCGCAACGGTTGGGTATTGGTCAGCACAGTTAGCGGTTGGTTGGCAGTATGATTGTAGCTGATCGTTTGGCCTGTGCTCAAACCAGCAGTTCGATCTGCCACCCACAAATGATAGGGCGCTGGTTTGGTAATAAAGCTTAAATTGCTGCGACCCCAGCCAGCCACACTATTTGGGCGATTGTAGGGAATCTCTTGGGTTACGCCCGTACCGTATTGACCTGGCGCAATATCAACGGTGGTATTCAGGGCAATTGCCTTGATCACGGCGGCGCTTGGGGAAATCAAGCCTTGGGTCGCCAGCCATTCGCGAATAAGCGCAACCGTACCAGCAACCAATGGCGTGGACATCGATGTACCACCAGAGTACACATAGTTGCCATTGGTTTCGTGTACACCCCATAAAGTGCTGGCACCACTCCCATACGAGCGAGTTGAAACAATATTCGTGCCAGGCGCAACCAAATCGGGTTTGATCCGACCGTCATCGGTTGGCCCACGCGATGAGAATGCCGCCATGCCATTGGCATCATCAGAAAGCGTATCGGAGAGAATTGGCTCGGTTGCAAAACAAAAGCTGAGCAACAGCCAAGGCAAGCCAGTATAGCCACCAGTTGGGCGTGGGCTTTCACTAGCGCCAACTGTAATCACATTTTTAGCAGTCCCAGGTGCCAGCAACGAGTCGGGATCAACCACGCCATCGCCGCCAGTACAAAAACCTAATTCGCCAACATTTCCATCGGCTCCACTGTTACCAGCCCCAAATAGCATGGTGTAATCGGGGTGTTCCCACAGAAATTGGTCGGTGCGCTGGGCACTATAGGGGTAACCACCAAACGAAGCCTCGGTATCGGTGACAGGGCCAGTCAGATCGCCCCAGCTATTGCTATGAATACGGGCACCAGCATCGTAAGCTTGTTGAAACATTGGGTAAAAATCAGTGGGTAAGCCAATAATGTTGCCACTAGCATCTGCCTCAAAGGCTTGGACAACCAACTTGGCCTCAGGCGCAATCCCCGCCATTGAGCCAGTATAGCTATGAGTGGCCGGGTTTGAGCCAGAAAGTGCTCCATTCCCAGCAATCGAGCCAGCAACGTGGGATCCGTGGCCATGGTTATCATCCCAATTAGCTCCAGCGGAAAGCACATGGGTTGATTGAATTCGATTGGCAAAATCGTTGCTGACCGTTGCCAAGGAGCCAGTATCCAAGCCAGTGTCAGTGTAGGCTACAATTTGATTTTGGCCATACAACTGATGGTTAGTCCAAACTGGCTCGACTTGTTGAACTTGACGAGCATATTGATCAGATAATTTAGGCGTGCTTGCCACCTCGATCCAGCGGACTTCGTTAATTCGCGCAAGTTGGAGCAATTGATCGATCGTCGTGATGGCATCGAGCTTGAGGCCTTGGGCTTTGACCGCTTGCTCAGCGCTGGCCAGTTGGTTATCCCAGCCAATTGTGCGTAAGGGCAAGCCCTGATAGCCGCCAGTTTGGATCAACTTCAACAAACCAGGCTGAAACTTATCAGCTAAAGTCCAATCGCCACGCGCATAAAAGCCATCGATCCGATCAGCGGCAGCCTGTTGGGCAGCCGAGCCACGCACCAAATAAGCATAATCGGGCAGATATTCAATAATGCTTAACCCAGTAGCTTCGAGTGCTTGCCGCTGCCTGAGCAAAATTGGCCCACTAAATTGAATAACCGCATACTCGGCAACTGCCTGTAACAACGGATCATTTTGGTTGGCCTGATTCACCACGTTGAGATCGATCGTACCACGTTGCAGATACAACTTGGGCGGGATTGTAGCACTAGGGGGTTTACTAGCCGCGCTTCCTAGGCTTAAAAAAATTAAACCTAGCAGTAAAAGACCATGAAATATTCGCATGCCGACCTCCAGGTGGTTGTGGTAGGTGTGCCACGAGAGAATTATAAATATTGCACACCGTTGAGGGAAATCAATTGTATAAGTATAAAAAATTTTTACCCAAATTACTAGGGTGAATTTGAGTATAAGGATGAAGGATGAGGGATGAAGGATGAAGAGCGAGGGGTCAGGGGCTAGGGATCAGGGGTCAGGAAGTGAGTGGGTTGGGTTTTAACGCAGCGGCGCAGAGTAATTATGGCTATAGGCTAAAGGCTATCGGAAGATTAATTGCAGCCAATAGCCTCTAGCCTATAGCCAACCTTCATAAATCAACCTACCCCAACCAAGCAGAGAACGTGCTATCATAGGCGCACAATTCTACCCAGCCAATCTAGATAGGTTGCATCGTATTATGACATCTGCGCCATCAACTGGCACGACCTCGCTGCGTCGCCAAACCAAAATTGTGCTAGGAGCCAGCCTCGTGTTGCTGGTAGCTATCCTCATTTTTCCGCTGCGTATCTTGTTGCTCCAATCGTTTGCCGAGCTTGAAACAACCTCAATGCAAACCGACCTTGATCGGGTATTAAATGCCTTGCAGTTTGAGCAAAATCGCCTCGACACCGCCTTGGTTTCATGGTCAACCTGGGATGATACCTATGCCTTTATCGAGGCTCCCGATGCTGATTACATTAGCAACAATGCTGGCGATGATGTTTTCGCGACCTATAAATTTAATATTATGGCCTTTCTCAACCAGCAACAAGCTTTAGTATATGGTCGAATGGCCGAAACAGATATATTTAACGATTTACCAGCAAGCTTTTTGCCATTTGTACAGCAAATTCCGCAACTAACGACGTTTAGCGACCCCAGCCAACGCAACTTGGGTATTGTGCGTTTTCAAGAGCGCATTGTGTTGGTTGCTGCTCGTCCGATTATTGATAGCCAAGGCCAAGGGCCAATTCGCGGCACGGTGATTTTTGGGCGCTACCTTGATCAACAGGTGCTGAATGATTTAGCGGCGGTCACTCTCTTTCCCTTCAGCTTGGAAGATGTACTGAATCCACCAAGCGATCTGACAAGCAGCATTCAGCAATTGAGTGATGTCAATCCCCGCCAAATCATCCCAATCGATGAACATGCCTTGCGTGGCTTGCAACAAATCAACGATCTCCAAGGCAACCCAGCCCTGATTATCAACATTATTCGGCCACGCACAATCTACAACCAAGGCCATCATGCCTTGCAGTTTGTAGTGATTTTGACCTTTCTGGTAACCGCAGTTGGTGGCATTGTGTTGTACTTTTTGCTCAATCGAGTGGTCATCAACCGTGTGTTGCGCTTGAGCAGCGAAATCAAACACGTTGCCAATAATCTGCACGAACGGGTAGCGGTGGTGGGCAACGATGAGGTTGCGGGCTTGGCGACCAGCATTAATCAAACCTTGAACGTGCTCGAACAAGCGCAGCTCGCAACCGCAGCGGCTGAGGCTGAGCGCAATCAACTGCAAGCCAATACCTTGGCGGCCCAAACTGAGCAACTAGCGCTCCAAGAACAATTAATCAAAGCTCAAGAGTTTGTGATCGCCGAGCAAGCCACGCCGTTAATTCCCTTCCGCGATGATATGTTGGTGATGCCCTTGGTCGGCGCGATCGATCAGGCGCGGGCTAACCACATTTTGGGCACATTATTGCAAGGGGTTGAGCAACAACGCGCTCGGATCGCCATCATCGATATTACTGGGGTCGCCCAAATTGATGGCTTTACCGCCGAAATGTTGCTCAAGGCCGCCAAGGCTGTGCGCTTGCTCGGCGCTCAATTGGTGCTAACGGGCCTCAGCCCAGAGATTGCTCAATCGTTAGTTGGCTTCGGCCAGCAGTTGAACCAACTTACCACATTTAGCAGCTTGCAGGCAGGCATTGCTTGGAGCATTCGGCGCTAAATTCGCTCTTCTCAACCAATTTTGGCCATGCTATGATGGGGAACAATCGTGATTGATTGTTCCCCATTATTAATGCTTGCCCCAAGCCAATCAAGGAGCAGAAATATGGCCGATTATCAGGTTCCGCATGCAGATCAAACCCACGCCAGTTTTGCTTGCCCTGAGTGTGGTAGCAAAAAACAGTCAATGCAACCATTACTTACATCTGGTATTCACATGTTTCGCTATTTTGTTCAGTGCATTGACTGTGGCTACGAATATACCTACAAAAAGCCCTTGCCCAATTTGAATCGTCAATTGCGCAAGGACCCTTTAGCATGGTTTATGTTAGCGGCAATGCTGTTATTGCTGGCCTTTATGCTCTTTGGTTAGCGGCGCAGCAAGCGCAAGCCGTTGGCAACCACCAACAAGGTGCTCCCTTCATGGCCAACCACGCCCAACGGCAAGGCAATATTGCCAAACAAGGCTGAAGCAATCAGCACCACAATCACGCCGCCAGCAAAGGCAATATTTTGCCAAACAATCCGTTGGGTGCGGCGGCCAAGCCGTAACGCCTCGGCCAATTTCAGCAGATCGTCGCTCAGCAACAACACATCGGCGCTTTGCACAGCTACATCAGTGCCAGCAACGCCCATTGCCACACCCAGTTGGGCGGTGGCCAAGGCTGGTGCATCATTCACGCCATCACCAACCATCGCAACGGGGCCATAGCGCTGTTGCAATTCTTCGATAATCTGGGCTTTATCACCAGGCAAAAGTTCAGCACGCACATCATCAATGCCAATTTGGCCGGCCACATGCTGAGCAACAGCTTGATTATCACCAGTCAACAATACCACCCGTTCAACACCCACAGCGTGCAGCGCGGCAATCGCTTGCTTGGCATCAGGCCGAATCGTATCAGCCAAAGCAATTAAGCCCCAGGCTTGTTCGGTTGTGCCAACGCCAATCACAGTTGCGCCTTGGGCTTCAAGTTTGGCAGCTTGGGATAGCACCGCCTCGCCCCACAAACGGGGCCGACCAACTTGCACCAATTCGCCATGCACATCGGCTTGCGCACCCATCCCAGTGATCGATTGGAAATCAACCGCAGTTGGAATGTTCAGTTTCTGATCTTGAGCATGGGCGACAATCGCTTTGGCCAAGGGATGTTCTGAGAAGGCTTCGACCGCTGCTGCTGCGGTTAGCCATTGTTCAGTTGGTCGTTGACCAAGATCCATAGTTTGCATCACGCTCAATTGGCCTGTGGTCAGCGTACCAGTTTTATCCAAGGCCACGACGTTAATTTTAGCGGCAGCTTCAAGATAGCGCCCACCTTTGAACAACATCCCGTGGCGGGCAGCATTGGCCATGGCCGAAAGCATCGCCGCCGGAATTGAAATCACCAAGGCACAAGGCGAGGCCACAACCATCAGTGCCATTGCCCGGTAGAGCGTGGTTTTAACGCTCCAATCGAGAAACAACAAAGGAATCGCAATCGCCAACAGGGTCATGGCAACCACAGCATAGGCATAATATTGACCAATCACCCGATCGGTAAAATCTTGGGCTTTGGCTTTTTGGCTGCGGGCTTCGGCTACGGTTTCGATAATACGAGCCAACGTCGTATCACCAACTGCTACAGTTACTTCGATGGTCAGAGCGCCAGTGGTATTAAGCGTACCAGCAAAAACCTTGCTCCCAGCGCCTTTATCAACTGGCACTGATTCGCCAGTAATTGCTGCTTCGTTAATTGATGAAGCGCCGATCCGCACAATCCCATCAACCGGAATCCGTTCGCCAGGCCGCACCAACACCCGATCGCCAATCGCCAAATCGGCCACGGCTACGACTTGTTGTGTACCATCAGCGGCGATCAGGGTTGCTTGGTCGGGAGCCATCTCCAGCAGGGCATTGACGGCCCGATGGGTTCGCCCCATGGCATAGGTTTCGAGCGTATTGGAAAGCGCAAATAAAAACATCAAAATTGCGCCTTCGCGGGGCTGACCAACTGCTGCGGCCCCAATTGCTGCCACAATCATCAAGAAATTAACATCGAATTCGCGTTGGCGCAGGCTTTCCCAGGCATTGCCCAGCGGAAACCAGCCGCCGCTAGCAAACGCTACCACATACAACAGCCAAGGCAACCAGGTTGGCACTCCCGCAAAACTTCCGGCCACCCAGCCCAAACCTGTGGTGATCAAACAAATCGCGGTTAGGCGCATCATCCATGGCAACGCTGCTAGCTCATCAAGCTCGGCTTGGGCCTCAGCATGCAGGTGGCGGCTATTAACACTTGTGGTAGTCATGATACCTGCTCCTTAGCAATGAGAATCATTCTAAATTGCTGATAAAAAAATTTCGGCTATTACAACCGTTTTATTAGTTTTATTTAGAATCATTCTAAATTGAGTCTAAATAAAAAGTGCCGAAGCACTCTTTACTGATTTAATTTTTACAACGTTCGCAACGCCCGTAAACCACCACATTGGCCGATTCAAAGGTTGCTCCGGCGGTTGAGGCGATCTGGGCCAGCATCAAATCAAGCTGTGGTGCATGACAATCGATAATCGCGCCGCATTGCGAACAGACAAAGTTCATATGCGGAGTTGTATCGAGATCATAGCGGGTATGCTCATCGGTATTCAACGGCATCGACTGAATAACCCCCAGCTTTTCCAAGGTTGTAATCGTGTTATAAACTGTGGCCTGACCAATGCCATGCTGCTTAACGACTTCGACAATCTCGGCAGCAGTCGGATGACCGCCATGGCGAGCCAAGGCCCAACAAACCGCTTCGCGCTGCGGCGTTGGCCGATAACCATGATGTTCCAATTCGCGTAATAGGCGACGCGCCCGCTCTTCAGGTTGCATAATTGCCATTGTGCTTCAACCTTAGAATGATTCTAACTACTATTCTAGCATCAGGATTCATTTTTAGCAATATTTGCGGGTAACGTCAAGTTAAGCTTCGACAACAATTGGATTTTTGCAACCATCTTTTATCAAGCTAATCACGTATGACCCGCCATACACGCCTCTGGTGATCCTGAATTTGACACCAGTATCATACCAATTACGTGCTGGCGGGTCATGCCATACGATTATATTTAAATTATTATCGCATTGCCGCTGGCAAATAGACCTGTTTGGTCGGCACAAAGACCGCCACACCCAACGATGCGACTGTGCCCACTTTGGTGAAATCGCCAGCAACATACACATAATTGTGATCAACGCTCAGTGAGCTGACGCGACCATTGGGTTGGCTCACCAAACCACGGAAATTCGTGCCATCAAAGCTGGCGATTGGACCAGTTGCCGCTGCATCAATGGTGCTGAAATCGCCACCAAGATAGAGCAAACCATCATCACGCCCAGCCAAAGCATAAATGCCACCGTCAGCCGTAGCAATTTCATCCAAACTACCATCAGGATTAATTTCGTAGAAATTGCCAGCGGTATTGACCATAAACAGCTGACCACGCCACAGTTTAAGGCTATAACGAGCCTTAGGCACTTCCATAAACTGAATTTCTTGCCAGGTTTGGCCATCCCAGCGCTGCATTTCTAAAAAGTTCGAGTCTACATCATTCAGCAGATTGATCGCATAGAAATTATTCTCGAAGAAGAAGAGATAATCCGAGCGATTGAACCAAGCGGGTTGGAGCCGTGGATTAAGGTTTGCACCATCAAACTCCAAGATGCCAGTTATTGGTTGGCTTGCCTGCGGTTGTGAAAGATACGCCAAGATCTGTTGACCTGACTCATACCAATTGACTGAATCTTGGAGATTAATATCAGCGCTCGTCCATGTCGTACCATTCAAACGCCAAACATTACTCGCCGCTTGGCCGGTAGCTAAAGCTTGTGGTTCAAGGAAAAAGCTATAAAGTTGATTGTTGGTGCGATAAAACTGTGAAAGCCCAAACGAATCATTCGTATCAGTTGCCAAGGTTTCCCAGCTCGTGCCATTCCAGCGTTGAATTGAGCCTTGAGCACTCCCGATTCCATAATCGGTAATCACTGGCCGACCAGCATCACCACTGACCACGTTTTGATCATCAATCACCGTCAAGCTCGCCAAACTTTGGGCTTGCGTACCATTCCAAGCAACAATTTGGCTTGGATTGCCATTCACCAACAATTCGCCGCCAAGGTAAAGGGTTGAGCCATTGCTAGCTAAAGCGGTCAGTTTGGTAACTGTCACTGGCAAATTAGCAGCATGCCATTGATCGTTTTCTAATTTCAAGAGTTGCTGATTGCTTTGAATATAGAGATCATTGCCATGAACAACTAAATTGTCAATGGCAACATCAAGTGGGCCACCCACGCTGGTTGCGCTTGAACCATCCCAGCGATAGAGTCGATAGGTTTGACTACTGAGATTATAGCCTACAAGATAAATCGTATTATTCGCTGAGTAGACCGTAAAGGCATTATTGGCAATCCCAACATCGAGTGAAACCCATTGATTATTAACCAAGCGTGCCAAACGGCTATCCACGCCATCAATTTGGGTAAAATAGCCACCAGCAATTAATTCATCAGCATCAGAGGCAAAGCTAGTAACTTTACCATCGAAGATCGTGGCTTGCGGTTGAACCGTGCCATTCCATTGGCCAATTGCATAGGCAAATTCACCAGCAAATTGGCTAAACTCGCCGCCAATATAGAGGGTTTCGCTATAGCTATGCAAGGTTGCAACGGTAATATCCGGCGAAAAGCGATGCAATAATCCGGTAATACCATTGCCGATTGGCTGAAAACTTGTACCATTCCAACGGGCAATTTTGTTTTGGGCTTGTTGCAAACGCTCAAAATCGCCAATCGCAAATAGCTCATTCTCAAATGGCAATACCTTGTGAATTTTGCCAGCATCGTTTGGCTGAAGCCCATAGCCTTGCCATGTTGAACCATTCCAATGCGCTAAACCATTCACCTCAGTTTGATTGATAAAATTAAAATCACCAGCAACGTAGAGATTATTACTTGGATCAACCGTCAACGAATGAATCGAGCCAGCTTTTTGAAAGCTGTTGCCAAGCGAACTATCCCACATCCCATTAATTGGGGGCAATGTGGCTGATTGTTCAGCTACTGCACTCAACAACGTTCCGCCCATCAACACGCCTAAGGCCAAGGTCAAACTGACCAGCGTTCGAAACGGTTTTCTTGCCACTGCAATCATCCTTCCTACTACACACACACGATTGCTTTACTATACGCTAGCTAAATCGGATTGTGCGCACGATTTTGATCTTGGGGATCGGTAGTTGGGGGCTGGGGATCGGGAGTAGAGGCCAGCCGTCAGGGACTAGGGATCAGTAGTCAGGATTTTAACGCAGAGGCGCAGAGTTGTGAAGGATGAAGGATGAGGGATGAAACATATGACCATTGGCTTTTAGAAGATCAATTTGTGGAATTCGTGCAATTCGTGGCTAAACATAGCTTCGCGCTCTTCGCAGTTTCAATCTTCGTGGTATTCGTGGATCAAGCAGCTCAACCCAACAATTTTGGAGCTAACAACATGCAGCAAACCAAACCTGATCTCGAGCACATTATGGTTACGATTGAGCATCCTTTTGGGACTATTGAAGCACCCCTAACCGAATGGATCGCCATCGGGCCAGGCCCACGACCACTCCTCGCCCCAAGCGCTGCGTATGATGCTGAAACAGGCACAGCCCTACCACTTAGCGTCATCCCATTTCGATATCGCAATACATTTTTATCGCGCTTGCTCATTCGATTGAGATTATTACCAAGACCATGGCCAAACAATGAGGATTGATCCTTGCAATATATAGGGGTCAGCAATCAGGGGCTAGGGATCAGTGGTAACAATGTTAACGCAGAGGCGCAGAGGAACGATGGCTATTGGCTGAAGGCTATAGACGAGCGGAACGCTTTTAGGTATTCCCATGATCTTCAATAGCCCATAGCCTGTAGCCTGCGTTATCCTTCGTGCGCTTCGTGTCCTTCGTGGATCAAACCCCGATCCCCAACAACCGACAACCGATCCCCGATATGGTATGATGACATGGGTTTACCCACCAAAGAGTCGAGTAGCACAGGAATATACATGTCACTCCCAAATCAAGCCACCCCAATCGAGACCTATCGCCAACGCAGTGCTAGCTATCACATTGAATTAGAGCAGCTTCGACAACACTCAGATCGTTTTGCCAATCTCCGCTTGGTGTTGTTTGGCGCAGCGCTGTTTGCGGTGATTTTTGGCTTTGCCAATGCACCATGGTGGTTTGCGGTGGCAGTTGGCTTGCTAATTGGCTTTGTTTGGGTCTTGATTCAGCATAATACAGTTGAGGAGCAGCGCCAACGCACTCAAGCGCTGTATCAATTAAATCACTATGGCGTGCAACGCTTGGAGCGCGATTGGGTCAATTTGCCCTTGCGTGTGCCAGGCCTCGACATTCCTGCCGATTCGTATGCTAACGATTTGGATTTGGTGGGTCGTGCTTCGTTATTGCACTTACTTGGCCATTTACCAACCGCCTTGGGCTTGGATACGCTGTTGAGTTGGCTGTTGGCTCCGGCAACTCCCAACACCATTACAGCTCGCCAACAGGCGATCGCCGAACTAGCCCAAAACGTGCAATTGCGCGAAGAGTTGCATGTGGCAGCGCATCATGTGAGCGCTGAACGCGCCGATTTCGAGCAATTTCTGGTTTGGACAGAACAGCCAGCGCGGGTGCTCAACCGGATGTGGGTGGTTTGGCTAGCACGGTTGTTGCCAATTGGGCCAATCGCGGGCTTGGTGGCCTATTTGGCTGGCTGGACGAATGTGCCCTACTGGTTGGTGTTGTTTATTCTCAATATCATCGTGAGCAATGGATTAGGCTTATGGGCCAATCAAGTGATTATGGCGGTCAGTGCGCGGCGCAAAGGCTTTGCTGGCTTTGGCGCATTGTTTCGGGCGATCAACGAGCCGCAATTTCAAGCCACTTTGCTACGCCAAGCTCAAAGCCAATTAACGGCCAATGGGGTTCGCGCCGATCATCAGATGGCGCGTTTGAGTCGCTTGTTGAGCCTTGCCGATCAGCGATTTAGCTATTTTTATATTGTGCTCCAAGGCTTTAGTTTGTGGAATATTCACATTGGATGGTTGCTTGAGCGTTGGCAGCGCGATGTGCGTGGTCAAGCCCGCGCTTGGCTCACAACCTTGGGCGAAATTGAAGCGCTTGCCGCCCTCGCCACGTTGCAAGCCGACCACCCAAATTGGACACAAGCCCAACTGCATACCAATGATCAGGTGATTGCTAGCGGTTTGGCCCATCCATTGTTGCGGCCAGATAAAGCGGTGGCCAACGATTTGAGCATCGGGCCAGCAGGCACACTCTTTTTAATTACTGGCTCGAATATGGCGGGCAAAAGCACCTTGATGCGAGCGATCGGCCTCAATATTGTGCTCGCCCAAACTGGCAGCGTGGTGTGTGCCAACAATTTGCAATTGCCAGTGTTGCGGCTTGCCACCAGCATGCGCATCAACGATTCGCTAGAGCAAGGCGTTTCGTACTATATGGCCGAATTGTTGCGGCTCAAAATGGTGTTGGGTGAGGTTGAGCAGGCGCGGGCCGCAGGCCAACCAGCGCTCTTCTTGTTGGATGAGATTTTGCATGGCACCAACACGCGTGAACGTACCGTTGCTGCACGCCATATCATTGCCCGCTTAATTGGTTTAGGTGCGATCGGCGCGGTTTCAACTCACGATTTGTCGCTGGCAACCGCGCCTGATATTGCCGCCATTAGCCAACCATGGTATTTGACCGAACATTTTGAGCGCGGCGACAATGGCCCAAGCATGACCTTCGATTATCAATTGCGAGCTGGTTTAGCGCCCAGCACCAACGCCCTCAAGTTGATGGAAATTGTTGGTCTGGTCGATCAAGATGTGCCGTTGAGCGTTGCCGCCAATAGTTAGCAGGCCGATTATGCGCCGACTGTTTGATATTTTGGCAATTTGCGTGCTTTTGGGCTACGCTTGGCTGGCAACGCGCAGCCAAGGCGGCGCTGATGATCCAGTCTGGCAACGTGCCAAGGCGCGGGGTGTCTTGGTGGTTGGCACCGATTTTGGCTTCTTGCCGTTTGCTCAATTAGAAGGCCAACAACCAATCGGCTATGATGTTGAGTTGGTTGAGGAAATCGCTCGCCGCCTCGATTTAACCGTTGAGTGGCGGCAAATTGGCTACGATGGCTTGTTTCCGGCGATTGATCCGGCCAATCCAAATCAAGTTGATCTGATTGCCGCCGGAATTATTCAGAATCCAGCTGAAGGTTGGCGAGCACGCTATAGCCAAGCCTATCTTGATGGCGGCCAACAATTATTGGTTAGCTATAGCAGCCCAATTACCCAACAAAACCAATTAATTGGCTTGATTGCGGTGCAACTTGGCTCACCAGGCGAGAGCGTAGCCCGCCAAATGTTCAGCCCTCAACAGATCGATAATAGCCCATACATCGAAATTGCTGCTGCTGATCTAGTGGTACGCGGCTTTTCAGAGGCAGCGATCGTTGGTAATTTAACCGCCTTACAAACCAACAATCGCCAGCAAACCCGTACCCTCGCCAGCCTCAGCTACGAGCCATTTGTCTTGGCGATGCCAATCACCGCCTACGAATTGCAGAACCAAATTAATCGTGAGCTTGGTCAACTACACGCCGAGGGCTGGATCGCCAAGCTCAATCAGAAATGGTTTCCTTAGCGCAAACGTGCCACCAACGTGCTAACCCCAATCACCAAGAAAATAATTAATCCAATATTGAAACCAACTGCAAACAAAGCCGCCAGAATCGCCCCCAGCGCAAATGCCCCTGCCCCAGCAATCTGCATCATCAAACCACGTTTACGCGTGGCCCAATCGATCACCCGCATAATTGTTTCGCCAATCACAGCACCCATAAAAAAGAAGAGAAACAGCGGGAAAAAGCTACAAATATAGGCTCCAACGCCACCAATCACCAAGCTAATCGCCCCAGCCTTGACCGCATCAAGCGGCGCAACTTGGTACATTGGCGATCGACGTTCTTTACGGCATTCAGGGCAAATAAAGCCGACTGGCGTGCGTTCGCTGCATTTCGAGCAGATTGGCCGAGCACATTGAATACAGCGCAAGCCGGTTTCGACCGTTGGGTGGCGATAGCAGTAGAGCGTTTCGCTGGTGGGAGCCATCAACGGGGTTGGATCAATTGGCGGCAGATTAACCGCTGGGTGTGGATTAGCCGCGCCACTTTTGAGCGCCGCCAACGCTCCTTGGGCCGCAATATTATCTGGCTCTAATTGCAGCGCCTGCTCAAGCAACAACCGCCGCTCGTTAAATGTCCCAACTACTTCGGCCAACGCGATTAACACCGGCACATCATTTGGGGCAAGCCGATTAGCTTTGCGCAAGGCGTTACGCGCAGTCGTTTTATCGCCACGTTGCGCCGCCTCGCGTCCAGCACTCAGCAACGTTCCTACATCTTCAGTTTGTTCAAGATCAAGCACAAAATTCCCCTTTCATGGCCTCTACAACCATCCAGCGCACGATGATCCGCGTAGCATGGCTTAGAATGCGCTTATTAGCGTTAATCATACCGTTTTTTGGTTGTTTGAGGAATATTTCGATGCGAATTGTTGTGATTGGCAGTGGGTTTGGCGGTTTGGGTGCGGCGATTCGGTTGCAAGCCAAAGGCCACGATGTGACGATTTTGGAGAAGCGTGATAAGCCTGGTGGTCGGGCTTATGTCTATGAGCAAGATGGTTTTAAATTTGATGGCGGGCCAACTGTGATCACTGCGCCATTTATGATTGATGATTTATTTACCTTGGCAGGCCGCAAAACCGAAGATTATGTCACAATGATGCCAGTCAGCCCGTTTTATCGCATCTTTTTTCATGATCAAAGCCATTTCGATTACTCCGATGACCTGCCAAGCATGGTGCGCCAAATTCGCGAGTGGAATCCCACTGATGTCGATGGCTATTTGGAATTTGTGCGGCGAGCCGAGCAGATTTTCAACAAAGGCTTCACCGAATTAGCCGATCAGCCCTTTTTGAAATTGGCTGATATGCTCAAAATCGTGCCCGATATGATCAAGCTTGAGTCGTATCGCACAGTTTATGGCTTTGTTTCGAAATTCGTGCAAGATGAGCGTTTGCGTCAAGTACTCAGTTTTCACCCGTTGCTGGTCGGCGGCAATCCCTTCCAAACCACCAGTATTTATACCTTGATTAATTTTCTCGAACGCAAATGGGGCGTGTGGTTTGCCAAAGGCGGCACAGGGGCATTAGTTCAAGCCTTGGTCAAATTATTTGAAGATTTGGGCGGCAAAATCGAACTCAATCGCGATGTAGCTGAAATTAGCACCTACAACGGCAAGGCTACGGGCGTGCGCCTACGTGATGGCAGCGAAATCAAAGCCGATGCGGTGGTTTGCAATAGCGAAGTTGCTTGGGCCTATCAAAATCTCTTGCCCAGCAGCATGCGCAAAAAATACACCGACCGCAAGTTGGCTCGGATGCGCTATTCAATGTCGCTGGTCGTGATCTATTTTGGCACTGATCGGCAATATCGCGGCCAAGATGGGCCAAAACTCGCGCATCACGATATTATTTTGGGGCCGCGCTATCAGCCTTTACTTGATGATATTTTCACGAAAAAACAGCTGGCCGATGATTTCTCGCTGTATTTGCATATGCCCACCTTGACCGATCCATCGTTGGCACCAGCAGGCTGCGAGGCCTTTTATGTGCTTTCGCCAGTGCCGCACCTTGGTTCAGGCACCGATTGGCGGCAGGCAGCTAAACCGTATCGCGACCGAATTATGAACTTTTTAGAAGATCGCTACTTGCCCAATTTATCCAAACACATCGTCAGCGAGCATATGATTACGCCCTTGCATTTTGCCGAAACCTTGAATAGCTACCAAGGCAGCGCCTTCTCGGTCGAGCCAATTCTGACGCAATCGGCCTGGTTCCGCCCGCACAATCGCTCGGAAGAAATTCCTAATCTCTATTTTGTCGGGGCTGGAACCCACCCCGGGGCAGGCTTGCCGGGCGTATTATCCAGCGCCAAAATCGTCGATGATTTGATTGGTATTGCTAAGCCATAGCATAGATTGATTCGAGCAGTTTAATCGCTTGAGCAACCCCATCCTCGCTGCGAATGTGTTGGCCAAGTTCGGCGGCATGGGCTTGGATGCTTGGTTGCTCAAGCACTGTTCGCAATGCCACAACCAAGCGTTCGGTGGTCAGACGTTTTTGGTTGATGGGCGCAGCACCAACGCCTCGCCGTGCAATCACCTGCCCCCAAAATGGCTGATCGCCCAGAAATGGGCAGATAACTTGGGGTTTTCCAGCCCGCGCGGCGGCGGCAACCGTGCCCGAACCACCATGATGCACGACTGCCGCAACTTGGGGCAAGAGCCAATCATGTGGTGCTTCATCCAAAACAAACACATTTGAGGATGCTGATTGTTGTTTAATTCCACCCCAACCACTAGCCAAAATTCCACGTAGCCCTAACTGTTGCAAGGCGGCTTGAATTAACGCCGCTCGTTCAGCTTGATGTTGGCCGCGCATGCTGCCAAAGCCCAGATAAATCGGCGCAGCGCCTGCTTGCAAAAACTGGCTAAGCTCCGTCGAAGCTTGCCAAGCAGATTGACGCTCTAAAAACCAATAGCCAGTCACATGCACATGCGCTGGAAAATCGCTGGGCACTGGCAAAACATGCCGGCTATAAGGATATAAAATGGGCACAGGTTGGCCATTATCACGCAGCAAAGGGTTGGCAAACCGACTGATCGCAGCCATGCCCAAGCTCTTGCGCCGAAAATCGTTAATCGTCGTGGCAAACATTAATGATGAAAGCCGATTAACTAAGTAACTAGCGCGATTAGCCCAAGCACCTAGCGAAAAAACTGGCATAAACGGCACAGCAAAGGCCTTGGTTGGCGTATAAAACGGAATCGGCAAGGCTAGCACCGCCGGAATCTGCAACAATTCGGCAACCGATAGGCTGCCAAGGCATTTTGGATGATAGATTAAGAGTTCTGGCTCAAAACTACGAGCCGCCGCCAGTTCCTCATCCAGCATTCGCCGAATTGCAGGCCGCATCTGGCGACCAATGCGGATGCCATCTCGCAGACTGCTGGCATGCTCTAACGCTGCTTGAGTCAACTCCAATACGGTATTTTCAAAGGCAATTAGGCTGATATTATAGCCTTCGATAAAATGACGAAAGCCCTCAGGTGCTGCAATTGCCACATTATGGCCAACCGCCGCCAAACCCTGAGCCAAGGCCACAAACGGCTGAATATCGCCGCGTGTACCAAAGGTTGTAATCAATACTCTCATGCTTGCACCACGTTGGGGCTTGGGCTAGTGGGTGCTTGGAGGTTAGCCGCCAAAGCTTGAATAATCGCCGCCCCAGCCGCTAAGTTTCCACCATCATCTGGCAGCAACAAGCGATCAAGCATGGTAGCGATGGTTGGCAACACATGCTCAAATGGCGGGTTGGCAGCAGGGTCGGCCAAACTATCGCCATGAATTAAGCCAAACGCCAGTAAATCGAGAATATGCGCGACCACTTGCGGATCAAGCTCGGCGCGGATTGCCCCTGCTGCCTGTAATTCACCCAATGCCTGCAACCACAATGATTGCCCAGCCAACGCAGGCATGCCGCTAGCTGCTTGTTGCACATAACGGCCCAACACGCGCCGATCACGTTTCATCAAGGCCGCCATAATCGGCTGCGATTTGAGTGCGTGTAAGACAGCCCGATAAACCCCGCCAATCGTGCCACCATAGCGATTTTCCGCAATTAACTGTTGCCAAGTAGCGATATAGGCTTGAATCGCTTGGGCCAAAACCTGATCAAACAAGTGCTCTTTGGTAGCAAATGCCAAATAAACCATGCCGCGGCTAATGCCTGCTTCGGTTGCAACATCGCTCATGGTCGTTTTATCGTAGCCTTGACGGATTAACAACGCCGCTGCCGCAGCTAAAATCTGCTGCTCACGCAGATTTGAATCTTCACTTATTGGCATATCTCACCCCCGACTAACAGACTAACAAAATTTGATAATTTGTTAGTCATTCTAGCACATGCCAAATCAGCATGCAATTGTAGACTGTTCAAACAGAATAGGTGTGCTATAATCACGGTGTTTTGCCAAATCAACACGAGGCTCCAAATTTATGCAATTACTCTATTTAAGCTTAGATCAACTAGAAGCCGACCCAAGCGGAATTCGCCAAGATCAAGGCGATATTGCTGCACTCGCTGCAACGATTGCCGAACAAGGCCTGTTGCAACCACTTGGGGTTATCGGCATTGGCGCAGATCGCTATCGCGTGGTGTATGGCGGGCGACGCTTGGCAGCCATTAGCTCGCTCGGCTACGAACGCGTGCCCTGCATCAAGCTTGATCTGCAAGAAGCTGACCGCCTGACCCAGCAATTGGCCGAAAACGTGGCCCGCTTGGATCTGAACGATCTTGAAAAAGCGGTGGCCTTCAAACGGCTGCGCGATCAACTGAATGAAGTTGGGGTAAATGGCGACCTCGATGAGGAAGTTGGCAAGCGGGTTGGCTTGGTTGGTCGCTCGGTACGCCGCTATTTGAGCTTGCTTGATCTGCCCGAGGAAGTGCAAGCCTTGCTGCGCAATGGCGATTTGAATGTAACCCAAGCTCAGCATATTCGGCGCTTGCCCAACGAACGCCGCCAAGTTGAGCTAGCACGCTATGCTGCTGATGAAGGTATGTCAGCGGCCCAAATCAGCGGTTTGGCTGCCTATTTGACTGCCAACCCCGAGCTTTCGGTTGAGGCTGCGCTCGATGCGCTCGAAGGTGGCTTGGAACTACGCACCGAACGCATCGGCGAAGTCGAGCAAACTGGCGGTCGATTAAGCCGTGGCTCGACCGAGAGTGCTGGCCTTGATCCCGATGATGCTGATATTTGGGATGATGAAGACGAACGCATTCAGCATGAGCATGATCAATTCTTCGCGGTGGTTGAAGAAACCGAAGCCAAGAAAAATAAATCGCGGGTTTTCCGCATTCGTTCGCTCGATCAAATGGTCGATGAAACTGATCGGATTTCGCGGGCGGTGCACGAGGGCGATTTCAGCAAATGGCTGGAAAGCGATGAAAATGCGCCCTTCAAAGTACGGCTCGTGCTCAAACAAATCGAAACCCTGAGCAAAGCCCTGCGCAGCACCTTGCAAGACCAAGGCTGGGAAAACGAGGAATAAACCAAAGGAGGAATTATGAAGGAGGAATTATGAAGGAGGAATTATGAAGGATGAGGGATGAAGAGCGAGGGGCAAAGGTAAGGATGAATGATGAGGGTAAATCTGTGGAATCTGTGGCCAAAGAAGCCTTCGCGATCTTCGCGTGCTTCGTGGTTTCCTTAGCCGAATCCCTGAACCCTGAACCCTAAAACCTAGCCCCTCAGCAAAAAACAAGGGCGGCTGCAAGTTTGCTTGCAACCGCCTTTGACGATTAGGGTTATGGCTGATCAAGCCAACGCTTATTCGAACGCTTCCCAGTGTTCGGGTGACCGCCACAAGCTTGAAAGAATTAGCTCACGAATTGAGAGAAATTCTTTTGGCAAGCGGTCGTAAAGTTTGATGAACAATTCTTCGTGCGAAAGAATTTCCTTATTCCAATCATCGCGATCAACCGACATCAACTCGTGGAATTGATCTTCGTTGAAGTTGAGGCCGCTCCAATCAAGGTCTTGGTAGCGTGGCATCCAGCCAATTGGGCTTTCGATGGCAACTGCATGGCCGTGAGCACGTTCAACCACCCACTTGAGCACCCGCATATTTTCGCCGAAGCCTGGCCACAAGAACTTGCCATTTTTGTCTTTACGGAACCAGTTGACACTGAAGATCCGTGGTGGGTTTGGAATGGTGCGGCCAAACTGCAACCAGTGATTGAAGTAATCGGCCATATGGTAGCCCACGAATGGAAGCATTGCCATTGGGTCGCGGCGCACTTCGCCGACTGCCGACATTGCTGCTGCTGTGGTTTCCGAACCCATGGTTGCTGCTTGATAGACCCCGTATGTCCAGTTGAAGGCTTGGTAAACCAATGGCATCAAGGTGCTACGGCGACCACCAAAGATAAAGGCTTCAATCGGCACACCTTGGGGGTCTTCCCAAGCTGGGTCGATACTTGGACATTGGCTGGCTGGTGCGGTAAAGCGGGCATTAGCGTGGGCTGCTTTACGGCCACAATCAGGAGTCCATTCTTGGCCCGTCCAGTCGATTGCCTTGGCTGGTGGGGTTTTGGTCATGCCTTCCCACCAAATGTCACCTTCAGGCGTGAGCGCAACGTTGGTAAAGATTGTATTTTTGCTCAAGGCAGCCATGGCATTTGGATTGGTGTCTTCGGACGTGCCTGGAGCTACGCCAAAATAGCCGCTTTCTGGATTGATTGCATACAATTTGCCATCTTTGCCAGGCTTAATCCAAGCAATGTCATCGCCGACCGTGGTTACCTTCCAGCCATCCATTGCAGTTGGTGGAATCAGCATTGCAAAGTTGGTTTTGCCACAAGCACTGGGGAAGGCAGCAGCTACATAGGTTTTTTCACCAACTGGCGATTCAACCCCAAGTACCAACATATGTTCAGCCAACCAACCTTCGTCGCGGGCCATATTCGAAGCAATCCGCAGGGCGAAGCATTTCTTGCCAAGCAAAGCATTGCCACCATAGCCGCTACCATACGACCAAATCGAGCGTTCTTCAGGGAAGTGCACGATATATTTTTCTTTTTCGTTACACGGCCACGAAACATCGGCTTGGCCTGGTTGCAGTGGTGCACCAACCGAGTGCAAACAAGGAATAAAGTGACCAGTTTCGCCCAGCACAGCATACACATCACTGCTCATACGGGTCATAATCTTCATATTGACCACAACATAGGGCGAGTCGGTCAATTCAACCCCAATGTGGGCGATTGGTGAGCCAAGTGGCCCCATGCTGAATGGTACGACGTACATAGTTCGACCACGCATTGAGCCATCGAACAAGCCGTTCAATTTTTCCTTCATTTCCTTGGGATGCATCCAGTTATTGGTTGGGCCTGCATCACCTTTGCTCAAGCTACAAATGAACGTGCGATCTTCGACGCGAGCAACGTCGGAAGGATTTGAACGAGCCAAATAGCTATTGGGGCGTAATTCGGGATTCAATGGAATAAAAGTTCCAGACTCAACCAAGCGCCCACACATCAATGCATATTCTTCGTCAGAACCATCACACCAATACACATCGTCGGGCTTGCACAAGGCAACCATTTCTTCGACCCAACGTTTGAGTTCTTGATTGCGTACATAGGCTGGTGCGTTCATAATACTGATTCCTCCAATGCTTCGCGATGTCGGGTTTTCTGTGAACCCCCTGCACGCCATCGCGAACCTGTCTATAGAATACCAGCCTACTTCTAAACTTAAGGAAAAACTTCACAACTTAAGGCAGAGGGATGACAACAAAGCCGAGGGATGAAGGCAAAAATCAGAAGGCAAAAACTATAAGTACCAAGGAATGAGGCGCAAGCTTTGTATAAGTAGGAACCTCATCTAGGCAATCTGTGCCAATCTGTGGCTAAAAAACCTTCGTGCTCTTTGCGGTTTCTCACATGACTGACCCCTAGCCCCTGACAACTGGCCCCTCAGCCCTACTTCGCCCCAGCCAAATTGAGCAATACACCCTCTAGGGCCAATTGCGGGCTAACATTCTCGCGAATTTGGGTTACTGCATCGTTAATGCTCTTGAGCGTTTTATGAATCGCTGCTAACGGCAACCGCGCCAACGCTTGTAAATCATCGATTCGATCGATATTAATCAGGCCTTGCTGTGTGCCAGCGGCGGTCAGCAGCACATCGCGCCACCAAACTTGCCATAGTTCAAGCATCGCAAATAGTTCATCGCGCTCACGATTGGCTTTGCTCCAGCCTTCGGCCCATTTGAAACGCTCAACCAACGGCTTGCTTGGCAACTCGATCAAACTCTCAAGTTGTTCGGCGCGAGCTTGCAACAAGTCGGGCGATTGCGCCACCGTAGCGGCCCAACCGATGCGGCCTGCACTCCAAGCAGCCACAATCGCCGCATCATCAGGACCAATTTGCCAGCGTTCGATTAAGGCTTGGGTTACTTGTTGGCGCGGCACTGGGCGTAATTTGAGCACATGACAGCGTGAGGTGATCGTTGGTAACAAATCGCCAGCACTATTGGCGACCAAAATCAAGGTGGCAAATGGTGGTGGTTCTTCAAGCGTTTTGAGCAAAGCGTTGGCAGCTTGTTCGGTCATGGTTTCAGCATCGTGCATAATAAACACCCGCCGTCGCCCTTCGTAAGGTCGCAGCGCAATATCAGCCTGCCATTCGCGCACGGTGTCGATGCCCAAACGGGTCTTGATGCTTTCACTGGCCTTTTGTTGGGCGGCCTGTTCAGCTAAACCTACAATCCGTACATCGGGGAAATTGCCCTTAACAATCCGCTTGCAAGCGCGACAGTTGCCGCAAACATCACCATTGTTGGCTTCACAGTTGAGCGCTTGAGCGATGTGTAGCGCGAGGGTTGCTTTGCCAATATTCGGCAAACCCGTCAGCAAATAGGCATGGCTGGCTGCATTACGGGCAATTGCCAAGCGTAATAATTCGACCGCCCACTCATTTCCGATGATATTCCATGCTCCCACCGCTGTACACTCCAATCCATCCAACGATTGATCTATTTGAGCCATGATACCAAGAAAATAACCTAGTACCAAATAGCTGAATGTGAGGTAAATAGATGCCAACGATTAGCCGCATGCAAGCAACTCAAATTGAGCAAGCCGCCGCCTTTATGGCCCAATTTCAACACGATCCCAGCACCCATTTGGGGTTTGCTGGCCCACAAGCCGAACAAATTGCCCAAACCTGGCGTGAACTTGAGTTTCCCATCGAGCAACAATTTGCCTTGGCCTTCGAAGCAGATCAGTTAATCGGCTTAATTGGCTTGGAGCAAATTTCCGATACAGGCCGCGCTTTTTTGTGGGGGCCAATTGCCTTAGGCGAACATCGCTTTGAACTGGCCGATGCGTTACTCGCTGAATTGTTGCCAGAACTCCAAGCCCACGTAACCATGATCGATATTTTTTGCAATTTGCAAAATCAATTTGTGCGTGATTGGGCTGCTCGCCAGCAATTTTACCAGCGCAATACCCACGCAATTTTAAGTTACAAACGTTCACAATTAACTGAACATGTAACTGCTGGTGATGTTGAAAGCTTGCCAGTCGAATTACATGCAGCCTTCTGCGAATTGCATGATCAACTATTTCCCCAAACCTACTACAGTGGCAGTCAAATTCTCGAACGAATCAATCACGATCGCCAAGTATTTATTGTGCGTGATGCTGAGCAACTACTTGGCTACATTTATACTGAACGCCAACCAGAGTTTGCAGAGGCAGGCATTGAATTTGTGGGTGTTGCACCTGCGGCCCGTGGCCAAGGGATTGCCGCTAAAATTATGCAATATTGTTTAGCATGGATTTTTAGCGTAGAAACAATTCAAGAGCTAGAATTAGTTGTCGATCAGGATAATCCAAGTGCGCTTAAAGTATATGAACGTGCTGGCTTCACGTTATTGCACGAAATGATTAGCTTACGTCGTGATGTCGTAGCTCAATAATCAAACAATATAGCGAATATTTGAAAATAGCGTGTTATTGCACGCTATTTTCTTATTTAAGCGCCAATTCTTGCTATTCAGCTAACTGAATCATATATCAACTAGGCATGAAGCAATAGGCTTGGGTATAACTAAAACGATTTTAATCTATCAAGCTATATACATAACGGTGTATTAATTATTTTTACAACTTGAGCTATAATAGAGTACGCATTGCGAGAAACATGTTGTATACTTTGATTCTCCTTTCTCAATGATGCGTAGAGGAGTCTTTATGCAACGACGTATGTTGTTACATCATCCGACCCGCGACCATTGGTTGGTGATCGCTGCAACGGATTCGCAACCATGTACTGCCGTCTCAGAACCCCTCCACCCTGATCAACTTGGCTGCCCCTTGGCTACGTTTCCATTGCACTCCCTTGAACAACACGCCGAGCCATTCGATTTGGCCGATTATGTGTGTATCCGAACGAATCGTGAGGAAAGCACTGCCAACGAAATCGCCGACATGCTCAATAGTGCAATTATGATGGAGCTTGATCAAACCGCCGTAACGCTTGGCTTTAGCGAAGGCGATCAGTTTTTCAAACAGCAGCCCCAACGCTATATCCAAGAGATTGAGCATTGGCTCAACACGCCGCCATCCAATTTAAACCTCGAATATTTGTTGATCGATCAGACTGAAACCCAGGCACTTTTTCAAATTCGTGACCCAACAACACGCCAAGCATGGCGTTTGACCCGCACATTGCCAACCGCTGAGGCCAAGCCCAACGGAATTGGTTGGGGTTGGTCGGCCTAAATAGGCAATACCCCACCGAAAATCATCAATTGATCGACGGTGGGGTAAACTTAGGCTAGAATGGTGGTTAGGTTGTTTTAATGGTGATTGCTAAATTACCCCACCAACCTTGCTTTGGGCATCGCGCGGCTTGCCCCAATAAATAATCTGTTTCCAAGCATCGGTTGGCTCATCGGCAAATACCATCACCAGATCGCCACGCTGTGCGCCATCTAAGGCCATGGCAATCGCCTCGCGCTCGTGACGCGTATAGTGAATATTGCTCTCAGCAAAGCCCGCCTCGGCTAAACCCTCGCGAATATAGCCAGGCATTTCGCCCTCTTTGCGGCCTCGCAAACTGGTATCTTCTTTGATGATGATCTGATCGAAAACCCCTGCCCCTAGCAAACGCCCAATCTCACGCGCATCAACCTCACGCCGATCGCCAGGCACCGAGATCACACAGATCGCTTTGCCTTCGCGTGGCAATTGACGCACGACATCGATCAAGTTGCTGACTGCTGCCGGATTGTGCCCATAATCCAAAATTACGCGGAAAGGATGTTCATCAAAGACATTCAAGCGCCCAGGCGTTTGGTAGAACGAGGTGGTGAAGGTGCGCAAGCCTTGGCGAATATTTTCGATGCTAATACCCAAGCTATAGGCCAGCGCCGCCGCCGCCATGGCATTGGCAACATTGAATTTAGCCCGACCTTCCAAGGTGGCCGGAATCAGGTGTGTCCACAAGAGCGGAATATGGCGGCCCTTATCGTAGAGCGTCACCATATCGCCGTTGACCCCTTTTTCAACCACAATCGCCCGCCCGCCAACTTGAACTTGCTCGCGCACCAAGGGATTAGCCGGATCAAAGCTGAAGTAGAAGGGCTTGGCCCGCGTTCGCGCTACCAATTTTGCCACCAGCGGATCATCGGCATTCAACACGGCCCAGCCATCACGCTTAATCACTTCGATGATCAGCGATTTAACTTTGGCCATCTCTTCGAGTGTATCGATGCCCCGTAGGCCAAGGTGATCGGCGCTGATGTTGAGAATTGCGCCAACATCAACTTCATCATAGCCCAAGCCTTCGCGCAAAATGCCACCCCGCGCGGTTTCCAACACAGCAGCATCAACCGTCGGGTCGCGCAACACCATGCGGGCCGATTTAGGGCCAGTCATATCGCCGCGCAACACCCGCTCACCGTCGATATAAATCCCATCGGTGCTGGTCATGCCAACGTGATAACCCGCCATCTTGAGAATATGCGCGGTCATCCGAGCAGTGGTGGTTTTGCCGTTGGTGCCAGTTAATGCTGCCAGCGGAATGCGGCTTGGCGTGCCCGCCGGAAATAGCATATCGATCACTGGGCCAGCAGCATCGCGCGGCGTGCCCTCGGATGGCGCAACGTGCATGCGAAAGCCAGGTGCTGCATTAACCTCAACAATCCCGCCGCCAACTTCGCTAACCGGACGGCTAATGTCAGGAATAATAAAATCAATGCCCGCAACATCCAAGCCCACAATTTTGGCAGCCCGAATCGCAATTTGGGCATTTTCATAGTGAATCATATCGGTGCGATCGATCGCTGTGCCACCAGTTGAGAGGTTGCCAGTTGAGCGCAAATAGAGCACTTGGCCTGCTTCGAGCACGGTTTCTAAGCTGACTCCAGCTTTTTCCATGCAGCGCTCAGCTTGATGATCGATCTCTAGCTTGGTCAAGACATTTTCGTGGCCAACCCCACGCCGTGGATCGCTATTGACGATTTCGACCAACTCAGCCACTGTCCGTTGCCCATCACCAACCACATGGCCAGGCACACGCTCAGAAACTGCCACCACCTCGCCATTAATCACCAAAACCCGATGATCACTGCCTGGCACAAGTTCTTCAACAATCACATACGAGCGATATTCTTGGGCTTGGGCGAAGGCAACTTGAACTTCTTCCTCAGTGGTTAGGCCAATCGAGATACCACGGCCATGCGAGGCATCCAAAGGCTTGACCACCAAGGGATAACGCAAACGTCGCGCAGCTTGCACCGCACCCTCAGCCGAACGCACCACCCGCTGTCGTGGCACAGGTAAACCAGCATCTTCCAACAATTTATTGGTTAGTTGTTTATCTTGGGCTACTTCGACCCCGATATGGCTAGTTTGCGAGGTAATTGTGGCTTGAATGCGCTTTTGATATTTGCCATGACCAAATTGTACTAACGAATGTTCGTTCAAACGCAACCATGGAATCCCACGCTCCTCGGCGGCCTTGACCAGCGAGGCAGTTGAAGGGCCAAAGGCCAAACGTACCGCCATCCGCGCCAAATCTTCTTTTTCGCGCACCAGATCAAAGGTGGCTCGTTCGGCAGCAGGCATGGCTGAAGGCAAGTGTTCAGGCAACAAAAATTGAATCAAACGCAACGCCAGATTAGCCGCCTCGATCCCGACATCCTCTTGACCATACTGAAAAATCACAAAATACTGGCCATCTTGGCCTGTGCCACGGGTTTTGCCTTGGGTTACGTAGGTTCCGGCCAAACATTGCAACTCAAGCGCCAAATGCTCCATCACATGGCCGAGCCATGTACCATCGCGCAGCCGCTCCACAAAGCCACCTGGTCGCCCCAACGAACAATGATGATCATCGAGGCTGGGCACGAGCGCCAACAAGCGATCAACAAAATCACCCAACAAATGGGTTGGATAAGCCTCAAGCTCCTCAAGATCAACAGTCATGTTGATGGCTGGCTTATACAACCAATAGTTAGGCCCACGATAGACGCGCGTGTCGAGAATTTTCATCGGGAAACCTCCACAGAATAGTGGCAATGGGTAGGCTAGAATTTGGGGAAATGCGAGTGGGTGGCGCAGCGTTGAGCCACGTTGCGCCGTATTGTACCACGAGCAGCGAGCGCGGCAAGAGGCTGGCTAAATTTCTGAGTCGGCGGCTGGCTGTTCAAGGCTAGGGGCAACTGGCAGCGCAGGCATCACCACTGGCGGAATTACTTCACGCTTGATCAGATCATACGACCAGCCATGAGTTAGCACATGCAATTTTACGCCAACGATCGCCTCTTTTTGGCCAACTTTGAGCTGATGAATATTGCTATAGGTAATTCCAGCGCCATCAACCACCGTCACCGAGCCTTCACCAATCACCTGCATCAGATGATCATCGTCGATCTCGGCGGCGGTATTTTCATCAAGGCCCAATCCAATCAGATACGGATTAAAGCTGACTGCCGCGATTAGCCGCCCCAGCCGATGGCGAGCGCCAAAGTGTTGATCAAGCACAACCCGATTGGTTAGCCCAAGCCCTGGCCCAAATTGCACCATGCCATAACGTGGCACGAGCCCTTTGGCCCCATAGGCGATCATATGGGCACTCATCGCCGAAGCGCCCGCACTCGTGCCCGCCACCGGAACCCCCCGCGCGTTAGCTCGCCGAATAGCTGTGGCAACAGGCGTGCCACCAAGCACCGCCGTAAGCTTCAATTGATTGCCACCGGTCATAAAAATTCCGGTCGCTTGGGCAATAATTTCGGTTGCAGCTGGATCATTGGCATTGATCCGTTCGCGCACTGGCAATAATTCGACGCTGGCAACGCCTAATTTACCAAACACCTCAAGGTATTCGCGGCCACCATCCGGCAACTCTGAAGCGGTCGGAATAACTACGATGCGAGCGTTAGAGCCGCCTGCAAGCTCAAAAAAACGTAATAAAATTAGCCGTCTGCGCTGCAAATCCATTGCACCGCCAATTGGCAGCAACGCACCGCGAACGTGTCCATCTGGCACTGGCGAAGGCATTGGGTGTCCTTCCATCAACTGGAGTAGCGTGAAAGCTGCATTATTACGGATAGCAGGCTATTGTGCAAGTTGGAGCTAGGGGTCAGGGGCTAGGGGTCGGGGATCGGAAGTTAGCTGGTTTTTGAAACCACGAAGAACGCGAAGTGCACAAAGGAGCCAGAGGTCAGGGAGCAGGGTTCAGTTTCGTTACGAATTATATGTATTTCACTGCATTTTGGCTTGGCTTTATTACCTGACCTCTAACCTCTGGCCCCTAGCCCCTGCTCTCTAAGCCCTCACTGCTAATCAACCGCTAGTTCTTCGGGGCTGATAAAGAAATCGACAGCGCCGCTACCAATTTCATAATATGCCCCAATCACTGCAATTGTGCCAGCCGCCTCGAAGCTTTGGACGACCGGATTTTGACGCAAACGGGCGACTTGGGCGCGAACATGCTGAGTCACGGCCTCGCGCATGCGGGCTTTTTCGTCGCGAATCGCTGGCAAGCGCTCACAAACCGGTCGAATTTGTTCGATCAGGTAGCGAATATTGGCTGATTCTTTGGCAATCTGCTCGTCGCTGGCTAAGGCAGCCTTGACCGCGCCACAGCCTTCATGGCCCATTACCACAATCAATTTGCACTTAAGATGCGAGATCGCATATTCGATGCTGCCTTGAGTAGCCGGATCAACAATCTGGCCCGCAACCCGCACCACAAACAAATCGCCCAAATTACGGTCAAAAATCATTTGCGGCGGCACACGGCTATCCGAGCAGCCAAGAATCACCGCAAATGGCGTTTGACTAATAATTTGCGAACGGCGTTGATTGACGCTGACTACTGTGCGCTGGGTTTCGCCGCTAAAAAAGCGCTCGTTGCCCTGTTTCAAGGCCTCGATTGCTGCGGATGGTGTATCAACCTCAGGCCCGCGCAGGTTGGCAATATCTTCCATTGAGGCTCGCCCACGAATCGCATCAAGCAGGCGGCGATCAATATTCTCATCAGGAAACTCCGACATAACGCTCCTTATAGATAGGTATCAGGTGTCAATTTGATCCACGAAGAGCACAAAGGACACAAAGGGGTCGGGGATTAGATTTAAGCTCTAGGCGCTTAGCCAATTATTCGGGTAATTCGTGCAATTCGTGGCTAAAAAATTCATCCTTCGCGCTCTTCGCGATCTTCGTGGTTTCGGCCTTTACGTTCTTCGTGTGCTTCGTGCCCTTCGTGGATCAAAACGCGCCCTATGTTCTATGTCCGTTCTGGCTCAAGGCACGAACATGAGCCGCATGATCGGGAGCCAACACAATCGATTCGCCCACGAGAATTGCATCAACACCCCATTCGCGCAGGGTTGGAAGCACGTCAGGGCCATGGATGCCACTTTCGGCTACCAACACAGGCCGCTGAGGGTCGCCGATCGCAGGCAAACTAGCACTAACCCGTTGAGTGGTAGCAATATCAACCCTAAAACTATGCAAATCGCGGTTGTTAATGCCGATGATTTGGGCCTGCAATGCCTGAGCACGGGCCATTTCAGCCTCAGTATGTACCTCAACCAAGGCTTCCATGCCCAAGCCATAGGTTAATTGATACAACTCATGCAGTGTTTGATCATCAAGCATGCCCACGATCAACAAAATTGCATCGGCTCCTGATACGCGAGCCTCATAAATTTGATAGGGATCGTAGAGAAAATCTTTGCGCAACAAGGGCGTAGCATAGCCCAATCGATCAAGGTGCTCATGAATTGAGCGTAAATAGATTAAGCTGCCTTGAAAAAAGCGCACATCAGTTAACACCGAAATCGCCGCCGCCCCATTGCTGGCGTAGGTTTCAGCTAGTTCAGTCGGGTTGAAATTCTCCAAAAAGACCCCTTTGGATGGACTGGCCTTTTTGACCTCAGCGATCAGGCTAATCCGATCAGGCTGACGCAAGGCTTGGCGCAAACTACGCGGCTTGGGGGCGTTACCAAGTTGTTGTTCAAGTTTCGCTTGGGGTATCTTCAATTTTTGGCGCTCGACCTCGGTGCGTTTATGGGCAAAAATCTGATCTAGAATTGTCGCAGTCATCAGAAACCTCGTGGGCTAGAAACCGGTGTGCATGCCGCTAGAGTAGCATATCGTTGCGGGCTATGCCAATTGGCTTTATTGTTGGGAGGCAACAATTCGTGAGTGCGATTTATGGGCGTTTTGATTTCGCCGATGCAACTGGTCAGCCCCAAGCGTTGGAGTTTCGTCAACCCTTGGCAATCTACCAAGCAACGACCAGCGCCGAGGTGCTGACGACGATTCAAGCCGCTCAGGCAGCGGCACAGGCTGGGGCGTATGTGATTGGCTATGTGAGCTATGAGGCAGCAACAGCCTTTGATGCGGCGTTGCAATGTTATCCGCCAGCCGCGTTGCCGTTAGTTTGGTTTGCTGCCTTTGCCACGCCCCAAGTGCTCGAACCAACGGCGCAGCAGTATCAACTCTCGCCGTGGCAACCGACAATTAGCCTTGAACACTACCGCCAAGCGATCGAGGCAATTCATGCGGCGATTGCGCGAGGCGAAACCTATCAAGTTAACTATACTTTGCGGCTACGAGCCACGTTTAACGGCGATCCACTAGCCTTTTATCATGATTTGCGGGCGGCTCAAGCTGCCAACTATTGTGCTTACCTCAATCTTGGTGAGTATCAAATTCTCTCGGCTTCACCTGAACTCTTTTTCGATTGGCGTGATCAGCGGTTAACCACCAAGCCAATGAAGGGTACGGCTCCGCGTGGACGTTGGCCCGAAGAAGATCAACGTTTGGCCCATCAATTATTGGCCTCGGAGAAAAACCGCGCCGAAAACTTGATGATCGTTGATCTGTTGCGTAACGACTTGGGACGAGTTGCGGCGATTGGCAGCGTTGGCGTGCCACGTTTATTCGAACTCGAGCGCTATCGCACCGTTTGGCAGCTGACCTCAACCGTAGCAGCCAAAACTAAGCCCAACACTAGCCTACTCGATATTCTGCAAGCGCTCTTTCCCTGTGGCTCGATCACGGGTGCGCCCAAAGTCAAAACCATGGAACTGATTCGCCAGTTCGAGGCTGATCCACGGGCGGTTTATTGTGGGGCGATTGGTATACTACGGCCTGATGGCAGTGCTACCTTTAATGTAGCAATTCGCACCGTCTGGATCGACCAACAGCGCCAGCAGGCCGAATATGGCGTGGGCGGCGGCATTACCTGGGATTCGCAGGCTGACGATGAGTATGCTGAAGCCCAACTGAAAGCCCAATTGTTGACCGAGCGCTGGCCCCAATTTGATTTGATTGAAACGCTGCGTTGGGATGGTCAGCGTTACTGGTTGCTTGAACACCATTTACGGCGTTTGAGCGATTCGGCGGCCTATTTTGGCTTTGGCTACGACCAAAGCGCCGTGCTGAACGCACTCAATCAGCATAGCCTAGGCTGCTCAAGTGCGCTGCGAGTGCGCTTGAACCTCACCCATGAAGGTGATATTTCAATTAGCAGCAGCCCGCTAACCGCGACCGCTGATGGTCAAAAGGTTAGTTTGGCGACAACAGCGGTTAACTCCCAGAACCGCTTCCTCTACCACAAAACGACTAACCGCAGATTGTATGATGAGTTCACCCAACAATCCCCCGCAGATTTTGATGTATTACTCTGGAATGAGCATGGCCAATTGACCGAATTTACCAGAGGCAACCTCGTGCTTGAACTTGATGGCCAACGTTGGACTCCCCCAGTTGAAGTTGGCTTATTGGCTGGAACCTATCGCGCCGAATTATTGCAACAACGAGCAATCCAAGAGCGTACTTTAGTCCTAGCCGATCTTTGGGCGGCCAGCAAAATTTGGCTGATTAACAGTGTTCGCGGCTGGGTATTAGTTGAGTTAACTACTACAGAAGTTACCATTTCAGGCGAATAACACCCTAGGTACTAGTACTAAAGGTATAGTCAAAAGTGGTATAACGCGATGTGTTATATCACTTTATACTCATATAATCGCGATATGTGTGTACATTTGTGTAGCTAAGTAACTATTAACTGATTCACCTATAACGGTGATCAAAGAGAGGACTAAAGAATGCGCTTTGGGTGATAGACATAGGTTAGGTGGATAGATTAAGGTAGTACCAAGGTAATTTAACCTACTCGCCATGTGTCGCCGTGAGAAGCGCAGATGGTAGCCAGTGTAGAACGTGTAGATGAGGTATGTTATGCCAACCACAGCACACCTACAACAATTAGCGAGAACGGTTCCAGCAACCATTCCCAAGTTGGAATCACCGTTTCCCGCGCAAATCCATCCATTGGCAGCGGAGGTTCAACAGCAGACGACCAAATGGGTGCTTGAACAAGGTTTATTGAGCGAAGCGCGGCGTAAAGCTTTTCTTGATTACAACTATACCTTGTTGATTGCCCGTTGTTATCCGTATGCGAGTGTTGAGCGGCTGCAAATTATCAGCGATTGGAATGCTTGGCTGTTTGAGCTTGATGATCAATGTGACGAAGCGCGAATTGGCCATGACCCTCAAGCATTGGCTCGCTTGCACAATCGGCTTGGGGCAGTTATTCGCGGAGCCACGGTTGATGCTGACGAACCACTACTCGTCACAGCCCTCGCTGATATTATGGGCCGGATGCGGGCGCTAGCACCACGGGCATGGTTTGAGGTTTTTACCCAACACGTTGATGATTATTTTATTGGCAACCAATGGGAAGCCCACAATCGCCTGCATTCGATTATTCCCAGCGAAATTGAATACTTACACTATCGTAAATTTACTAGTGCAGTGGCGATCTATATTGCATTTATTGAATTTATGAATGCAAGTTATTTAACAGCTGCTGAACGTCAATCAATCGACTTACGCAATCTACAAAATTGGACGAACCTTGTACTGAGTTTATGCAATGATCTTGTTTCAGTTAAAAAAGAATTACGTCAAGGCGATTGGCATAATTATGGAGCAATTGTTGCATTACAACGAGGTATTAGTATTCCTGAAGCCTTAGAAATTGTCGCCAATGAGCATAATCACTGTGTTCAACAATTTATAACAACCAACACTCAACTGAAAAATTGTAGCGTGGCACTTCAAAAAGTATTAAACGGTATGATGACATTGATGCGCGGAAATTATGATTGGTCGGATATTACCAGCCGTTATGCTACTAAACTTACCGAATTGTCGTATGCTGCATGAAACGTAGAGATGAATTATTTGCTGAAACAACCAAATTGCATTAGGTTTGTCAAGCATCTAGGAGATTGACTCAATGCCAACCCGTACTACATTGCATCACTTAGCCACGCTTATGCCTCGTGATCTTCCGGTGCTCTATTGCCCATTTCCAGCGGCGATTCATCCCGATGCGGTTGCGATTCAAGCCTCAACCCAAGCATGGGCTGATAGCTTCGGCCTGCTTGACGATTTGGAAACCCGCATCTCCTTTAATCAACGTGGCTATGGTACCTTGATGGCACGAGCTTACCCCAATGCATTGGCCGAGCGCATGCCAACCATCGCCGATTGGAGTACCAGTCTCTTTCTCTTAGATGATCAATTGGATCGCTTTGGCCGTGAGCACGATGCTGGAGCCATGGCAACCCTCCTGCAACGCTTGATGAAGGTGCTCAAAGGCTCGCCAGCCAAGCGCCACGATTTGCCAATTGTGCAAGCAATGGGCGATGTAACCAGTCGCCTTGTGCAAGGTTCTCCCGAAGCTTGGCAACACTACTTTTTTGATTCATTGCGCAAATCGTTTGCAGCAGTACAATGGGAAGCCAATAACCGTGCTCAGGGCTATATTCCAACCCAAAAAACCTATGCAATGCAACGATTGTATACCAGTGGTACGTATTTATGCTTGGCCTTAATTGAATTTGGCAATAACGATTTTTTGCATCCTCAAGTGCGTTTGCATCCAATGGTGCGGCGTTTGTGTGAATATGTGAATCGCGTGGTGTTCTACTCGAATGATATTATTTCGTTGCGCAAAGAATTATTAGCTGGAGATTGGCAAAATTTGGTGTATCTCGTGCATGCTCAACATCAGTTACCAATCGGCGAAGCATTAAATTATGTCGCCCGTTTGCATAATGATACAATCAACCAATTCACTCGTGAACGCATTATGCTCGATAAATTGGCTCCTGAGATTTGTTCGCCAAGTTTGTATCGCTTTGTCGATGGTTTAGCTACCTGGATGCGAGCAAACCACGATTGGTCCACCATGACCTCTCGTTATCAGACATCTACCGAGGAATCCCATGGATCTCAGTATTGTGCGTGAACGCCTGTTGCAGGTTGTTATTTCATTGACGGTCATCATTGGTGTGTTTGGTTTAGCGTTTTTAGGATTAGGAACTGTATTTTCGAATACAGTTCTTTTAATAGTTAGTAGTATTATGGGAGTAAATGCGCTCATCTGTGGTTTTATGTGGTATGGTTACGATAATTATACTAACACCACAGTTGTCTGGTCAATTGGGGCAAGTTTACTGTTTTCAACAATTATGTTGGCTTTGATCCAGCCAGTTTTATCAACTGGCTATATGTTTACCCCATTAATTGTAGCAATTACCGGGCTACAATATATTTCTAATGAGCAAAAAGGTACGATTGTGGTTACTTCAATTAGTAGCAGTATTGTGGCTTTTTTTGCTGGTTTATTTAGCCCATTTAAAGAATATCAAGTCTTGTCATGGTTTGTCTATTTGAATGCAGCAGTGATTATCGGCATCTTTATTATTATCGGCTTTTTGTTGTGGCAATTCAATCAACGCTTGATTAGTATGATCGATTCGATTACTGAATCGAACGCTGCATTGGCGCTCAAAAATGAGGTTTTGCTCTCAACCAACGGCGATTTAAAAAAGCAAATTGAGCTGGAAAAACAATTACGTGAGCAAATTGCTGATCTGGAAGTGCCAATTACCGAATTAGCCCACGACGTGATTTATGCGCCAATTGTTGGTCACCTTGATGATCAACGGATCGATACCTTCCGCGAAGCTTTGTTGAAACGTGTTCACGAACAACGTGCCCGCGCCGTCGTGCTTGATGTTACCAGCATTGCCCATATCGATACCTATGGCTGCGGTTTGCTGACCCAAACGATTCAAACAGTCAAATTGCTGGGAACTCAAGTGATACTTTGTGGTATTTCGGCCTCGATGGCGATGATTCTGACCAACTTGGGGATTTCGTTTGGCGAAGATCTGCGGGTGGCCCGTAGCCCAAGCGATGCGATGCACTTGCTCGGTGTCAGCGAAAAGCAGTTGATGGTTGGTTAAATCTGCCTGTCGGTCGAATGATGAATCGCGGCTTCCCTCTTGCGATGGATTGCAAGAGGGTTTTTTGTGGTTAAATAACCAGCATGCCGAGATAGATTTAGAGGGAGTCTGCTGATGCTACTGACATTAACAACCACCCATACGCCTGCAACCGACTTGGGCTTTATTTTGCATAAGCATCCCGATCGGGTGCAAACCTTCCCACTCCCCTTTGGCGCGGCCCATATCTTCTACCCCGAAGCCAACGCCGAACGCTGCACCATCGCCATGTTGCTTGATGTTGATCCGGTGGCGTTGGTGCGCGGCAATCGTGGCGGCGAGGGTATGCTCAGCCAATATGTCAACGATCGCCCGTATGTGGCTTCGTCGTTGCTATGCGTTGCCATGGGTGATGTTTTTTCGAGCGCCATGGCTGGAGTTTGCAAAAAACGCCCAGAATTGGTCGATTTGGTGTTGCCTCTAACCGTCGAGTTGCCAGTTGTGGCAGTGCGAGCGAAGGCTGGTTTAAGCTTAATTCAACGGTTGTTTGAACCATTGGGCTATCAGGTTAGTGCCGAGCCGATCGCGAATGATAATTCGGCAAATAGCTATCTTGCGCTTAAATTAAGTGCCAATCTCACGGTTAAACAACTGCTCACGCACATATATGTGCTCATCCCTGTGTTAGATAATGCTAAGCACTATTGGATTGGCAACGATGAGGTGAGCAAATTGTTACGCAAAGGCGATGGGTGGTTGGCGCAACATCCAGAATGCGAGTTGATTACAACCCGTTATTTGCGCTATCAAAAAAGCCTCACAAGTGCTGCGCTTGAGCATTTACTCCAAGCAGTTGCGCCTGAAACTACAACCCAAACCGAGCCAGATCAGGCGCAAGTGAGCGAACCAAGCGAACGCCAAAGCCTGCATACTCAGCGCCATAGTGTGATTGTGCAGCGTTTGAAGGCCAGTGGAGCACAACGGATTCTCGATTTGGGCTGTGGCGAAGGCAAGCTTTTGCGCGAATTGCTCAAAGAGAGCCAATTTAGTGCGGTAGTCGGCATGGATTTGAGCACCCGTTCTTTGGCAATCTTGAAGCAACGGATTGAACGCTTGTCCGAACGTCAAAGCCAACGCTTGAGCTTGCTGCATGGCTCTTTGCTCTATCGCGATGCTCGATTGAAAGGCTTCGATGCCGCCGCAATCGTCGAAGTTTTGGAGCACCTTGAGCTTGGGCATTTGGCGGCGTTTGAACAAACTGTATTTGGTTTTGCCCGCCCAAAATTGGTGCTCGTAACCACGCCCAACCGTGAGTACAATCAATTGTTTCCAAGTTTGCCCGCCGATCAGCTGCGCCACCGCGATCATCGTTTTGAATGGACGCGGGCGGAATTTGCAGCTTGGGCCGAACGAGTCGCGGCAAGCCACAACTATCGCGTCAGCATCGAACCGTTGGGGCCAGAAGATCTCAACCATGGTGCACCGTCGCAATTGGGGGTGTTTGAAGATGCAACCTAAACTGCACTTGGCGCTCGGAACCCACGTGGTGCTGTTGCGCACGATCGATCATCAGGCCAAACATAGCGTGGCCCAAGTGGTTGCAACGCCCTGCGAACATAGCGAATATTACACGGTGCGCTGTGTTGATGGTACGGTTTTGCAACTCACTCGCCAAGATTTTGGCCTGCGCAAGCAATTTAACGATCCATTGTTGAGCTTGGAGCAACCGCAACTCACTGAAAACCGCCAATGGATTCAGTATCGTTGTGTGGTTGGCTCACGTGCCTACGGCTTGAATACGCCCGAATCGGATACTGATTGGCGTGGTTTTTTCGTGCCACCAGCAACGGTCAATTGGGGCTTGGCGACTGTGCCCGAACAATATGAATTTGTTGAAACCCAAGAACACTATTGGGAAGTGCAAAAATTTTTGAATTTGCTGTTGCGTGCCAATCCAAATGCGCTTGAATGTTTATATACCGACTTGGTTGAACATGCCTCGCCGTTGGCCTTGGAGCTACGTGCGATGCGCCATAAATTGCTGACCAGCCGAATCTATCAAAGCCATAACAGCTATGTGTTGGCCCAATTTCGCTTGCTTGAGCGCGATTTACGCACCCATGGCAGCTTGCGCTGGAAACATGTGATGCATTTGATTCGCTTGTTGCTGAGCGGCATCCACGCTTTGCGCCATGGCGAATTACGGTTGCGCCACGTTGCCGAACACGATCAACTGATGGCGATTCGCGCTGGCGAATTGGAATGGGATACGATTAATCGTTGGCGAATCGCCCTGCATGCTGAATTTGAACAAGCCTATGCTGCAACCAAACTACCAATTTTGCCCGATCTAGCGGCGGCGAATGCTTGGTTGCTCCAAGCACGCCGCGCCCAAGTGGACTAAGGAGCTGGTTTCATGGAATTAGGAATACCTGAATTATCGTTGGTAGTATTGATTGGGGCTTCTGGCTCAGGCAAATCGACCTTTGCGCAGCGCTATTTCAAGCCAACCGAAATTATTTCGTCCGATGCCTGTCGCGCAATGCTCACCGATGATGAAACTGATCAATCAGTCTCAGCTGATGCCTTTGATTTGGTTTACACCATTGCCGCCAAGCGCCTAGCCTTGGGCCGTTTGACCGTGATCGATGCGACCAATGTGCAGGCCGAAGCACGGAAACCGTTGCTGGCCTTGGCTCGCCATTACCACGTTTGGCCCGTGGCGATTGTGCTGCACACGCCTGAACGCGTTTGTTTGGAGCGTAATTTAGGCCGCCCCAATCGCGATTTTGGCGATTTTGTGGTCAAGCGCCAAATCGATAATTTGCGGCGTTCGCTGCGCACGCTGCACGACGAAGGCTTTCGGGTAGTGCATAACGTTACACCTGAGCAGGTTGATAGCGTTGAAATTGTGCGCCAACGCGCTTGGAGCAACCGCAAAGCCGAGCATGGCCCCTTCGATATAATTGGCGATGTGCACGGCTGCTACCCTGAACTTGAGCGCTTGCTGCTGGAATTGGGCTATAGCATCAACCTCACGCCAGGCCATAATTATGGCTTTACGGTCACGCCGCCTGCTGGCCGTCGCGCGGTGTTCGTCGGCGATTTAGTTGATCGCGGGCCAGATTCAGTTGGGGTGTTGCGCTTGGTGATGAGCATGGTTGAAACGGGCGCAGCTTTGTGCGTACCTGGCAACCACGACGATAAAATGGCACGAGCCTTGGCTGGACGTAAAGTCAAACAAACCCATGGACTGGCCGAAACCATGCAAGCTTTAGCCGAAACTGATGAGACGTTTCGCCAAGCAGTCCGCCATTTTATCGAAGGCATGGTCAGTCATCTGATCTTTGATGATGGCAAGTTGGTGGTGGCACACGCTGGCATGAAGCAAGAGTTACAAGGCCGGATGTCGAAGCGGGTGCGTGAATTTGCCTTGTATGGCGAGACCACAGGCGAAACCGATGAATTTGGCTTGCCCGTGCGCTATCCGTGGGCCAAAGAATATCGGGGCGAGGGCTTGGTGGTCTATGGTCATACGCCAATTCCCCAACCCGAATGGCTGAACAACACGGTTGATATTGATACTGGCTGTGCCTTTGGCGGAGCACTCACCGCGCTGCGTTATCCCGAACGTGAGTTTGTGCGAGTGCCAGCCTTTGCCCAATATGCCATTCCCAAACGGCCTTTAGAAATGAATGCGACCCAACTTTCAGCCCAGCAAGCCCATGATCAAGTGCTCGATTTGAGCGATTTTCAAGGCAAGCTGCAAATCAGCACTAGTTTGATCAGCCAAATCAACCTGCGCGAAGAACAAACCAGCGCCGCCTTGGAAGTGATCAGCCGTTTTGCCATCGAGCCACAATGGCTGATTTACTTACCACCAACGATGTCGCCTTCTGAAACCAGCCAACTTGGCAGTTTCTTGGAGCATCCTGCCGAAGCCTTAGAATATTATCGGCGGGCGGGGGTCAACGAAGTTGTATGCGAAACTAAGCATATGGGTTCGCGGGCGATTGTGATTATCTGCCGCGATAGCGAGGTTGCTCGTGAGCGTTTTGGGGTAACTGGTGAGCAGATTGGCGTGTGTTACACCCGCACTGGGCGGCGCTTCTTCAGCGATCCTGAGCTTGAAACGGCATTTCTGCAACGGCTACAACAAGCAATTAGCACGCTTAATTGGTGGGAAAGCTTCGATTCAGGCTGGTTTGCCTTAGATTGTGAAGTGCTGCCGTGGTCGGCCAAAGCGCATGATTTGATTCAAAATCAATATGCGCCAGTTGGAGCTGCCGCAACTGCTAGCATGAGCGCGGCCCAAGCCGCGTTGCGCCAGACCGTCACGCGCATGCCCGAATCGGTTGAGTTGCAAGCGTTGATTGCCCATACCCAACTGCGCCAACAGGCGGTGCAAGGCTATGTTGAGGCCTACCAACACTATTGCTGGCCTGTGCGCAGCCTCGATGATTTGCGTTTAGCCCCGTTTCATCTCTTGGCTTGCGAACAACGCCCATTGTATGATCGTGACCACGAGTGGCATATGCAAACTTTGGCAGCCTTGGCCGAGGCCGAGCCGCGTTTATTGGTAGCCACACCCTATCGCGTGGTCGATTTGCACGATCAAACCAGCGTTGAGCAAACGATCGAATGGTGGCAAAAACTGACAGCGGCGGGCGGTGAAGGTATCGTCATCAAGCCCAAACAATGGGTTGTCCAGAATGCTCGTGGTATCGTGCAACCTGCGATCAAATGTCGTGGCGCTGAATATCTGCGCATCATCTATGGACCTGAATACGATTTACCCGAAAACTTGGAGCGCTTACGCCAGCGCGGCCTGAGTGGTAAACGTTCGTTGGCGCTGCGCGAATTTGCCTTAGGCCTCGAAGCCCTTGATCGTTTTGTCAATCGTGAGCCATTGCGCCGCGTCCATGAATGCGTTTTTGGGGTGCTTGCCCTTGAAAGTGAGCCAATCGATCCAAGGTTGTAAGGCTTGGGGATCAGTTGTTGGGGGTCGGGGATCGGGTTTGATCCACGAAGGACACGAAGTGCACGAAGGAGCGAGGAATCAGGGGCCAGAGTGTAGGGATCAGGTTTGATCCACGAAGGACACGAAGCGCACGAAGGGGAGTGAGGCTGAAGGCTATCGGATTAATGAGCTACCACAAAATATTCCGATAGCCTTCAGCCAATAGACTCACTCCCTGAACCCTAGCCCCTTACCCCTGGCCCCTCGTGCCTACTTCTGATAGCGCGTAATCAAAAAGCCATGTTCTTTGAGAAATTGCAAGCTGAATTTAGCGACCATGCGGTGTTCGGGCTGACTGGGCGCAGCAAAATGGCTAATAAAATAACGCTCACCATAGTAAAACTCAATCTCGGTCGGCGTAATACTAAATGGTGGGGTAGCCATCAGCGGCGCATATTCTAAAGTGATAATCATCTGCTGGCCGCCAACAGGCAATAATTGATCGATCGTCGCGCGATAGTGGTTACGCATCTCGTGGGGCAAAGCAACCAAGGCCGCCCGATCATAGACTAAATCGATGTTGCCAACATCGGCGGTGGTTAAACTTAAGACATCGCGATTCAGGATCGTAATATTGCCGGAAACATAGGTAGTTGGGTTTGGCTGCACATAATCAAGCTCTTGCTCAACAAAAAATTGCTCAATCGCGGTGGTCACCAACTCCACTCCAATCACAGCCTCGGCATATTGGCTAAACCAACGCAAATCATTGGTTTTACCACATAAGGGCACCAGCACCCGTTTGCCCTGCAAAAATTCGGGCGTAGCAAAATGCTCAACATACGGGTGAATATCGCGCCGATGAAAGCTGGTTGCGCTACCACCTTGTTGCCAAGAATTGATCCAAAATGTTGCTTCCATTGCAGGCTCCTTAATTCTCACACAAAGGTGCAACCGATGCCCCAAGCAAATTGCTGGCGAGAAAAGGGGTGCATGGGCTAACCGCATCACAATGGTGATTATCCTACACGCATCTCACACTTGATTCAAATATTAATTGCTCATAATTAATTAACATCCTATTAATAAAACCTTGGTTAAAGGTCGTTAGACTAACGCCTATCATTTGGCCTTGGTTAATTTTTTAGCTCTTTTAAGGAGTCTGTATGTCGCTTTCGCGTCGCCAGTTATTGTTGGGCGCTGCGCTAGGGGCCACAGGCGCAGTCGTTCATGAGGATGTTGGGGCAGCGCCGCTGCAACCCTCGACAACTGAAGCCATGGCAACTCCGCCATTCGAGGTCATCGCGCTCTCGCGCATGGCCTACGGAGCACGTTCGGGCGATTTCGCCCGAGTTCGTAGTATGGGTTTAACTGCCTATGTCGATGAGCAGCTTAACCCTAATTTCAACAACGACACCGATTGTAACACCCGCATCGCCAACGCCACCTTGCGCATCGTCTATGCCGCTGGCACGGGCTTTCCGGCCATGGATGAAATGCGTGGCCTCGTCACCCTCAACAAAACCCAGCCCGAATTATGGGAATTGCGTGTACATCCGTCTAACACCGAGCGCATTCGCCCAATCGATGAAGTCGTAGCCGCTAATTGGATTCGCGCAATCTACAGCAAATGGCAATTATTCGAGATTATGACCGACTTTTGGCATAATCACTTCAACGTTTGGGCCTATAGCGATACGCGCATCTCTTCGCTTTGGCCGCACTACGACAAAAGCGTCATTCGCGCCAATTGTTTTGGTAACTTCCGCAGCTTCCTCGAAGCAGTTGCCACCAGCCCAGCCATGCTCTATTACCTCGATAATGCGACCAGCCGCGACGGCCCCGCCAACGAAAATTATGCCCGCGAACTGTTTGAATTGCACACCTTTGGTTCGCAAAACTACCTCAATAATATTTACGACAACTGGCAAGAAGTACCGCGCGATTCCGAAGGCCGCCCTGTTGGCTATATCGACCAAGATGTGTATGAGGCGGCCCGCGCCTTTACAGGCTGGACAGTAGCCGATGGAACAGGCGGCATTCCCAACACGGGTTTATTCCATTATCTCGATACATGGAACGATAATGCCCAAAAGATTGTGCTGGCCAACTTCTTAAATGCCAATGCTGGCCCCCAAGCCCATGGCAAAGCCGTGTTGGATCTTGTGGCCAAACATCCGGCCACGATTCGCAATCTTTGTACTAAACTCTGCCGCCGTTTGGTCAGCGATAATCCACCGAGCACGCTGGTAGATAAAGCAGTAGCAACCTGGACAGCCAATTATTCAGCACCTGATCAGATTAAGAAAACTATTCGTACAATTTTGCTGGCTCCCGAATTTTTGAGCACATGGGGCGGCAAGATTCGCCGACCAAATGAAGTTGTCGCCGCCTATTTGCGCTCAACTGGAGCCGAAGTTAAACCGAGCGCCGAGCTATTTACCTGGGTTACCTTGGCGGGTTATCGCATGTTCAATTGGGCTACACCAACGGGCCACCCCGACGAAAGTGGCTATTGGAGCAGCAGCAACGCCCTGCTCAATACCTGGAACTTATTATTCCACTTGCAGCAAAGCTACTTCCCGCCTGCAACCTTCGATTTGCAAGGCCAAATGCCAGGCAGCGTTACCACCGTGCGCCAAATTGTCGATTTCTGGATTATGCGCATGCTAGGCTATCAGCCTTCAGCCTTGGTCAAAACCAAATTGCTCAAACTGATGGGCCAAAACGGCAACCTCGATCAACCACCAACTGGAACCGCCAATGACATTAAATTACGCTTGAGCAGCCTTGTGCATATGATCGGCATGCTCCCTGAATTTTATACGCGCTAGGAGGCTGCAATGGATTTAACTCGTCGTCAATTTGTGGTTGGCTGTAGCAGCGCGATTGCAGCTATGGCCGGTGGTCGTTTGGGTGGTTTGGCCTTTGCCGAGCCAGGTGATATTAACCGTGATATTTTTGTCGTGGTGTTTCTGCGTGGTGGTTGCGATGGCATCGGGATTGTTTCGCCGCTTGATGATGCTAATTTTCAAGCCGCCCGTAGCACAATCACTTTTCCAGGTAGTGGCACAGGCGCTGGCTTTGAATTAGGTTCATTGAGCAATGTGCCGTTTTGGTTGCACCCCAAAGCTGCTGCCTTCAAAGAACTCTACGATAGCCAAGATTTGGCCTTTATTCACGCCAGCGGCTTGACCAACGGTACACGCAGCCACTTCGATGCCATGGATTTTATGGAACGTGGCACGCCCGACAATAAATCGACCAGCACTGGTTGGCTGACCCGCCATATGGCCGCCACGCGTCCCGACGGGGTTGTGCCAGTCATGTCAACGGGCTCAGCCTTGCCCGCCTCGTTGCTTGGCAGCCCCAACGCCGTCACGATTTCGAACGTTCAGCGCTACGCAATGCAAGGTTATTCGACCTATGGGGCGCAACAACAAGCCTCATTAAACGAAATTTATAGCCAAACTGGCAGCTTGCTTGATGGCCCAGCCACCCGTTTGCTTAGCTCAATCGCCGCAGTCAAGGCGCGTAACCCCGCCAATCCCTATGTGCCGATTACCACCTATCCCGCTGGGGGCTTATCGGATTCGCTCAAAGCGATCGCCCAGATGATCAAACTAGACGTTGGTTTGCAAGTGGCGACGCTCGATTTTGGGGGCTGGGATACCCATGAATCGCAGGTGCCAATTTTGGGCAACCAACTTGATTTATTGACTCGTTCGCTGCATGCCTTCTACAACGACTTGGTTGATTACCACAGCAAATTGACGATTGTGGTGATGAGCGAATTTGGCCGCCGCTTGAAGGCCAATCGGAGTGCTGGCACCGACCATGGCCATGGCAATTTGGCGATGGTTTTAGGCGGCAACGTCAATGGTGGGCGGATTTTCGGGCGCTGGCCAGGCCTCGCCAATGCCCAACTCGACCATGGCGTTGATTTGGCGATCACCACCGACTATCGCACGATTTTGAGCGAAATTGTGGTGCGGCGCTTGCGCAACAATCGCTTAGGCTTGGTCTTCCCACAAATTAGCCAATATCAACCGCTTGGTTTGGTACGGGGTACAGATCTAACGATTGATTGGACTTCAGGCTTCCGCTCATATTTACCAATGGCCCGCCGCTAGCAGCATCATTGCGTTCAACAGCTTAATTATAGGGTTATTAGCAGCCATCCGAAATCTGGATGGCTGCTAATCCATGTTGGGATATATTACAAAAAGCCCTCGGTATCCGTAAAAGTCCATTTGCTTATACAATTACGACAGGATTTAGTAGCGCAGCTAAGCGGTTGATCAGAGCTTCAAAGGTTGCAACGAACGTGTGAGATCGCCAGCAACCTACGCTGATTGTGCCAACTGCCATGGACGAGATAGCCTATGATTTTGCAAGAGTTTGCTCGGTATCATTCGCATTATTTTTTTGATCCCGATGACGCGATCTTAGCACCGTTGAAAATTTCCAATCCTCGCGCCATCGATGGCTTGATTTGTATGCTGCCTGGCAGCGCAGTCGTGTTTTATCGTACTCCACGCGGGCTATTTTTGCGCTTGAATCGGCGTGAATTGCAAATTGGCGATGCTACCAGCGCCGATGTGATTCGCGGCGAAACCAACACCTTGATTGTGTATGAACATGTGTATGAGCGTTTGCGCTGGAGTTACACCCCGCCAGCTTGGATTGCGCCGCTCGTGCCCAACGAAAATGCCAGCCTCGACGAGGAGCATTTTGATTTTGGGGTATTTATCTACAATGTGTTGAGCAACAAGCAACGCAAACGGCTAGTTTTTTCGCGCAAATAAGCCATCTTCGCAGATTCTTCACGGGTTCAGGCTACAATACAACCATCACCCAGTGGAGGCTTGTATGAGCGCAAAGATTTTAATTGTTGAAGACGAGCGCAAAATAGCGGTTGGTTTACAAAATTATTTAGAGGGCGTAGGCTATAGCACCATCACCGCCAGCGATGGCCAAGCTGGCCTCGATATGGCGCGGCGCGAGCAGCCCGATTTAGTTTTGCTGGATTTGATGTTGCCTGTGGTTGATGGCTTTACGGTTTGTCGTACCTTACGCGCTGAATCAAGCGTCCCAATTATTATGTTAACTGCCCGGGTCGAGGAAGTTGATTCATTGGCAGGCTTGGAATTGGGTGCTGACGATTATATTACCAAGCCATTTTCGCCGCGCCAAGTGGTTGCCCGCATCAAAGCTGTGCTACGCCGCGTCAATGGCGAGCTAGAGCCACCCATGATTGTGCGCAAAAGTGGGATTGAGATCGACCTGCAACGCCGCACCGTCTTAATCGAGCAAAACCCGATCACCAGCCTAACTCCCACCGAATTTGATTTATTGGTAACTTTAGTGCGCTCTGCAGGCCGTCCCTTGACTCGTAGCCAGTTGCTTGATGCGGTACAAGGTGAAGAAGGCGAGGCTTACGATCGCACCGTCGATGCGCATATCAAAAATGTCCGCCGTAAGATCGAGCCAAATCCTAGCGTTCCGCGCTATATTTTGACGGTCTTTGGTGTTGGCTACAAATTTGCGGAATAAGCTATGAAACTGCAACGAAAATTATTATTAACTCACATCGCAGTTGCGCTCGTTGCAATTTTGCTGATTACGGCGGTGGCCAACTTCACCGTCAATCGCTATTTTAGCGATCTTGCGGCCAAACAAGCCAAACAAGCAGCTCAAGAGTTTGCGCCAACCTTGGCAACCTGCTATCAAATTATTGGCAGCTGGGATTTTAATGGCCAGCGTTGTATGCAGCTTGGGCCACGACCGTTCATGCCGCCGCAATTTCGCCATGTCGTAGTAGTTGATACCGCTGGTGAGATTGTATTTGATAGCCGTGGGCGCGGCCAAATCAATAAACCAACCAACACCATTACCCAACGTGATATCGAACGTGGCGAGCCAATTAGTGCTGAAGATGGCACCATAATTGGCACGGTAATTGTGCGGCCCAATCAAGGCCAATTTGGCGCAGATGAAGATTATTTTTTGAGCATGGTGCGGCGCAATATTTGGTTGGCCGGAGCAATTACCGCCCTCTTAGCCTTGGCAATTGGCATCGGCCTAGCCCGAACCTTGGCCGCGCCATTGCGCAGCCTGACTGCCGCCGTGCATCAACTGGCACAGGGCGAGCGTTCAGTCCAAGTTGACGATTCGGGCAACGATGAAATTGCCGAATTAAGCCAAGCCTTTAACACCATGAGCAGCGAACTACATCGCTCGGAGCAAGTGCGCCGCCAGATGGTTGCCGATATTGCGCACGAATTGCGTACCCCTTTGAGCGTGCTGCAAATTGAGCTTGAAAGCATCGAAGATGGAGTGAGCAAGCCCACGCCGGCGGTGATTAGCTCCTTGGGCGAGGAAGTGCAACAACTTAATCATCTGATTGAAGATTTACGCACGCTTTCCTTAGCCGATGCTGGTCAGTTGAGCCTCAACCCAGTCGAGCTAGAACCCCAAGATGTGGTCAATCGTGCGGTCAATCGCATGCAATTAGCAGCACGCGAAAAACAATTAGAGCTAGCCAACGATAGCACCGAACAGATCGATTTGGTCCATGCTGATCCATCACGCTTACAACAAGTGCTGGTTAATCTTTTGCAAAATGCCGTTCGCTATACCCCGCAAGGTGGTAAAATTCGCGTGACTGCTCGCCAAAGTGCTGGTGAAGTTATTTTGGGCGTTCACGACACTGGCGCAGGCTTCGACCCAACCGAGGCTGCCACGATCTTCGAGCGCTTTTATCGCACCGATAAAGCCCGCGCTCGTGATACGGGCGGCACAGGCTTGGGCTTGGCAATCGTCAAAGGCCTCGTGACCGCGATGGGTGGCCGGGTTTGGGCAACCAGTGTGCCGAACCAAGGTTCAAGTTTCTATGTTGCTTTACGAGCAATCAGCACCAAGGAGGGTGTATGACCGATTTGCCTGATGTAAGCGCAATGAACGAGTTTCAACGCGGCACACTTGCAGACACGCTTGGAATTAGCTTTACCGAAGTTAGTTTGGATCGCGTAGTAGCGACGATGCCGGTTGAGCGCAAGGTGCATCAACCATTTGGCTTGCTGCACGGCGGCGCATCGGTTGTTTTGGCCGAATCGCTGGCCTCGGTGGCTGGTTGGGCCAATGTGATGCACAACAATCAACTGGTGGTTGGAGTCGAAATCAACGCCAACCATCTGCGCTCAATCCGGAGCGGCGTGGTAACTGGAGTGGCCACACCACTGCATCGTGGGCGGCGCACCCAAGTTTGGGAAGTACGCATTAGCGATGAGCAAGATCGCTTGATCTGTGTGTCGCGCTGCACGGTGGCCGTGGTTGACGCTGAGGCTTAGCGATTAACTTCTGCCAAAAGTGCTGGTAATTCGGCAATACTCGCTAAAGTCCAGGTTGGTTGCGCCATGCTGGGGGTTAAGATTTGATCCTGACCCTTGCCTGTGCGCAACCATACACTTGCCATACCACTGTTTGCTGCCCCGACAATATCAGTCGTTAAGTCATCGCCGACCACCACAACTTCATCTGCCGACAGATTCAAGGCTTGCATGGCCTGCTCAAAAAAAGTTTTAGTGGGTTTGCCCAAAATTGTTGGTGCTATTTGGCTGGCATATTCCAGCAAGGCCGCAAACGCCCCAGTATCAAGGTTCAAACCCGTGTTGCTTAAATAATTGCGCCCAGGCTGACTGACTAAAAATTCTGCTCCCTGCAACAGATGCCGAAAGGCCACGTTGAGGCTTGCATAGCCATCGACCTCGCCACAATGCGCCAACACCACATGGCTCACAGGTTGATCAGGTTTGGCTGGATAGTGCTGTTCGAGCCATGTTTTAACGGTTTGCGGAGCCAAAATGTACAAATTAGGGTCGGCATCGGCCAAATAGGTGGCAATCGCTTGGAGCGGATTCATAATTTCATGGGCTTGGATCGGGATTTGGCGGGCTTGGAGTTTGGCAGCCAAAGTTTCGGGCAATTGGGAATCGGTGTTGGTTAAAAATAACAATTGATAGCCAGCTGCCCGTAACTGCTCGATTGCCGCCACCGCCCCCTCGATAAGCGTGCCAGCACTATAAATCGTGCCATCAAGATCAATTAAACATCCACGAATTGGCATTGTGCATTCCTTCGTTTCAAATAAATCTGACAGCAATTGTATCAGCATACCCAATCACATAGCTGAGGCCAATTCGTGGTAGGATACAGCCTGATAATGCTGTTGCTCGTGGGGAGAGCCTTGTATGCAGATTGATTTGAATACGTTTGTGATGCGCTTGGTGGCGATTGTTTTAGGCGTAACCATCCATGAATTTGCCCATGCCTTTGTGGCTTTTCGCTTAGGCGACCCAACTGCCGCCCAAGAAGGGCGAGTTTCACTCAATCCGGTGGTGCATTTTGATCCGCTGGGCGCATTTATGATGCTTTTTGTGATGCTGGGCTATGCCCCGATGGCCTGGGGTCGGCCTGTGCCGATCAATGTTTTTCGCATTCGCTGGGGGCGGCGAGGTTTTGCGCTTTCCTCACTAGCAGGCCCAACCAGCAACTTACTCTTAGCCTCAATCTTTGCCATCCCGCTCTATATTAATGGTGGTATGTGGCTTTCTGAGCAACTTTATACATTTCTCTATTATGTGATTATAACCAATATTGGCTTGGCGGCCTTTAATATGCTGCCCTTGCCACCACTTGATGGCTTTAATACCTTTGCTGGCTTGTTGCCACAAGGTTGGGCTACGCCAATGGAGCGTTTACGGCGGCCAGCTAATATTATTTTGATGATCTTAATTCTCTTGCCATGGATGATCAATCGGCTTAATCTTGGTCAGCTTGATCTTGACCCACGGATTTTAGATGCCATGATTGCCCCAATCTATCAATTATTTCAACGGATCGTTTTGCCATTTGCTGGTTGTTGCCATGCAGTTGGCCATAATCATGATCATGCTGAAGCCTAGGAGTTTTCATGAGTGCGTTGATGCGCTTAGGCCAACTCTGGGCGGCTTTACGCGCCAAGGTAACGCCCGCCGAACGTGCCTTAGTGCAACAACTTTTAGCCAGCCACGAGTATCCACTTTTTGAACGTATGCCACTGTATGATCAACGCCATTGCCTTGATGTATATACGACCTTGGTGACTGCGGGCGAGCAGGATGCCGAATTGCTACGGCTGGCGTTGTATCACGATACTGGTAAGGTTGATCGTCAAGGTCGGCCCGTATCGTTGATTTGGTATGGGATTGCGGTGGTGTGGAAGCAGCTCGCGCCACGATTCTATGCTTGGGCTGCGCAACAGCCGCGCTGGTGGTGTCGTTCAATTTATCGCTATGCCCATCATGGGCCGCTGGGAGCCGAGTTAGCGGCTGAGGCTGGCTGTTCGACCACAATTGTGGCCACAATTCGCCATTATCATGATGATGCACCAACTGGTTTGGCCGCCCGTTTGCGTTGGGCCGACGATCAGCATTAATTCAAGGAATCGGCTGTGATTGAATATCTGCTACAGGCGTTGGGCTTGGGACTAGCTGCTGGCCTCTTGCCTGGGCCAATGTTGGGCTTGGTGATTCGCGAAACCTTGGAGCATGGTCGCCGCGCCGGCTATTTGGTGGCCTGTGCCCCATTATTGACCGATGCGCCAATTATCTTGATCGCGCTGTTTGTAGCCAATGCCTTGCCAGCCAGCATTAATCGTTGGTTAGGTTTGGCTGGTGGGCTATTTTTGATTTGGATGGGTATTGATGCCTGGCGAGCCAAGCCCCCAGCCGAGGCAAGTGGCGCACCATGGGCTAGTTTATGGCGGGCACTAATCACCAACTGGCTTAACCCGCATCCATGGTTATTTTGGCTGCCAGTTGGCGGGCCATTGCTGATTAGCATTCAACGTCAGCATAGTTGGTTGGCGACTGTCAGTTTTTTGCTGGTGTTTTATCTTTTGTTGATTGGCAGCAAAATTTTCCTGTGCGAGATCGTCGCCCGTTCGCGGCGCTTTTTGCAAGGCGCGGCCTATCGTTGGGTTATGCGCGGCTGTAGTGTTTTATTGATTGGCTTGGGCATAGTACTTATAGCTGAATATCTAGGCTGATCGGCAATTGATCAGGTTAGGCATTATCCCCCATTCAGGTGGCAATAAAGCTTGACCTTGGTACACTCTTTGCTTGAGAGCATAATGCTATAATCGAACGAACCCAAGCTTTTAACCATAGATGAGTACTGTTATGAACGCATTAGCGTGTACAAATTGTCAGATGTTGCTAGCACCAGGTGCACGATTCTGCTCGCATTGTGGAACGGTTGCGCCAACGCCACAAGCTATCAACCTTCCACGCGAAGCAAGCGGCACGCTGCGGCGTGGGGTGATTCTCCAAGAGCGTTATAAAATTATGACCTTTATTGGAGCTGGTGGTTTTAGTCGGGTTTATGGTGCAATCGATTTGCGGCTCAAAACGCCCTGCGCCATCAAAGAAAACAATGAATTTGATCAATCGGCTCATGCCCAGTTTTTGGCCGAAGCTCAATTGCTGGCGCGTTTGCGTCACCCCAGCATGACCAAAGTCACCGATTATTTTACTGATCCCAGCGGGGCACAGTTTTTGGTGATGGAATATGCGCCTGGTAAAGATCTCGAAAAGATGATGGATGAAGCCGAAGAGATGGTTTCATGGCGCAAGGTGGCTGAATGGGGCCAAATTGTCTGTGATGTGTTGACCTATTTGCACACCCAAGAGCCGCCAATTATTCACCGCGACATTAAACCCGCTAATTTGCGTTTGACTCCCCACGGCGACTTGATGGTCATCGACTTGGGGATTGCCAAAGAATATCGCGATGGCTCAGCCACAACTCGCGCCGCCCAAGCCTATTCGGGTGGCTACTCACCAATTGAGCAATATTTGGGGCAAGGCACCGACCCACGTTCAGATTTATATGCCTTGGGTGCGACGTTGTATCATTTATTGGTTGGCAAGATGCCACCCGAAGCACCCAACCGCTTGCGCGGCATTTCGATGCAAACCGTTGAGCAAGCCCGCCCCGATATTCCAGTCTTGTTAGCGCGGGCAATCGATCGCGCGATGGCGATTGAGCCTGATCATCGCCCGCCGAGCGCTGCGGCCTTGCATATGGTCTTCGAACGGGTGCTTGAGCAAGATCAAGCGGTCAGCATCAGCCAACCTGCGGTGATTGCTCAAGCGGCAACAGCCCGAACTCTGCAAGCTGCGGCGCATGCAGTTGCTACGCCTGTGGCAATCAGCCAACCACGCATCGGCACGCAACCACGCTCAACCACCAATGCTGGCCAACCCAGTCGCCCATTGCATGTGCCAAGCGAACTGCGTGCTGAACGCTTGCCACATGGCATTATTTGGGAAGGCGATCGGCGCGAAATGGTGCGGGTTATGGCGGGGTCAATGCCAATGGGCAGCGAGGGCAATGATCCCGATGAAGTTCCAGTGCATCGGCTTGATCTCAAAACGTTTTTGATCGACCGCTTTCCGGTGACATGCGCCGATTATGCGCGTTTTGTACAAGAAACTGGAGCACCACCGCCACGTTATTGGGGTGGCCCATTGCCGCCGCATATGATCGAAGATCATCCAGTCGTCGAAATAACGCACGACGAAGCGCGAGCTTATGCACGTTGGGCGGGCAAACGCTTGCCAACCGAAGCCGAATGGGAAAAAGCTGCAACATGGGATGCCACAACTGGGCATAAGCGGGTTTATCCTTGGGGCGACCAATGGGATGAGCATCGCGCCAATGCGCGGGAAGGCGGAGCAGGCGGAACCGTGCCAATTGGCGCTTATTCACCACAAGGCGATAGCCCGTGTGGCGCAGCAGAAATGGCTGGCAATATTTGGGAGTGGACAGATACGGCCTATAAGCGCTATCCTTATGACCCAAGTGATGGCCGCGATTTCCCCAAGAATGCTGGCTTGCGCGTCACCCGTGGTGGGTCGTGGTCGTGTTCGCCGGATGCATTACGCGGAGCGAATCGCAACATAGCTGCTGCCAACGATGCTGATTTTGAGGTAGGCTTCCGTTGTGCCGCTGATGTACGCGAGGATTGGTGATGACACAAACGGCCTTAGTGTTGCTGGATGTTCAAGTCAATATGTTCGCACCCGAGGCAACGGTCTATGCTGGTGAACGTGTGTTGGAAGCAATTGCCAGATTAATTAGTGCTGCGCGGGAAAATAACGCAGCGGTAGTATATGTGCAGCATAATGGCGGCCCCGATGATCCTGATGCGCCAGGCAGCGCTGGTTGGCAATTGCATGAGGTTTGTAAGCTCCAAGCAGGCGATTTGGTTGTGCAAAAAGAAACACCTAATGCCTTTTTGCACACCGATTTGGCCGAAATGCTGCGCCAGCGCGAGATTAAACAGCTGGTTTTAGCGGGCTTTCAAACTGAATTGTGCATTGATACCACCTGTCGGGCAGCCTGGTCGCGCGGATTTCGCGTAAGCCTCGCCGCCGATGCTCATAGCACTTTCGATGGCGAAACCCTCAAAGCAGCCCAAATTATTGCCCACCATAATAGCGTGCTGCGCAATTTCGCCAAAGTCTATTCAACCACCAACATCACTTTTTAATCAGCAATGCCGATCGTTGGGTTTCCAGCGTGGGTGTGGCGGCTGGCCCTGATTCAGCCTGCCATCCCCCGCTGTCTAGACTATCCTCGTCCGTCTATGAGCCTCGTAAGCCCCTGCCCCTAAACTTAGCTTATCAAGTATCTTCACCCGTGGATACTAGCTCAATGGTTAGTTTTTGTAGCATTTGCGGCTTTGACTAATTGCGTCATGCCAAGTATGCTATGCGCAGTTTTACACCCAGAGAGTCTAACAAGGACAACGCTGTGAGTATTGAAACCACCAGCCTCATTAGCGAGTTAGAGGCGATTCATGCCACCCGCGAAATCGCGCTCAAATCGGCTCGCGAACTGATTCGCCAATGTGCCAACACGATTCGGGCGGTGCATCGCCACGAATGGGCTTTGGCCGAACCACTCTTGCAAGCAACGGCGGCAGCAGCTCAAAGCCTACGCGAACGCCTTCAGGATTATCCAGCCTTGCTCTATGCTGGCTATACCCAAGATGCTTTCAAAGAATATGCCGAAGCGGCTTTGACCTTGGCCTTGGTGCGCGGCGAAACCCTGCCAACCCATCATGCCTTGGGCGTTGAAGCAGCAGCCTATTTAAATGGTTTAGCTGAGGCCGCCAGCGAATTGCGGCGCTATATTCTCGATGGCCTGCGCCATGGCAAGGTCGATAGCGGCGAGCGTTTGCTCGATCAGATGGATGAGATCTATAGCTTCTTGGTGACTGTCGATTTCCCCGATGCGGTAACCAGTGGCTTACGCCGCACAACCGACGCACTGCGAGCTGTGCTTGAACGTACCCGTGGCGATCTAACCAGCGCTGTGCGCCAAGAACAATTGGTTGCCGCCCTCGCCCGCTTTGAACAGCATATGGGACTGCCCCCCGCTGCGCTACAGGAGTCAACGCCCGATGAAACAGACAGTTAGTCATGCCAAGCGCCTGCGCGGAGCAATTAGCGTCCCAGGTGACAAATCAATCTCGCATCGTTCGGTGTTGTTCAATGCTTTGGCTGAGGGCAATGCCGAAATTACGGGCTTCTTACCGGGCGCTGATTGTCTTTCGTCGATCGCCTGTTTGCGCCAAATGGGCGTTGAAATTGAACACAGCGACGATAAGGTGCGAGTGTTCGGGCGGGGTTTGCGTGGCCTGCGCGAGCCAAGCGACGTTTTAGATTGTGGTAATTCGGGCACAACCCTCCGATTGTTAGCAGGTTTGTTGGCTGGCCAGCCATTTTTGAGCGTGCTGACTGGCGATGCATCGTTGCGTTCACGCCCTCAGCGTCGCATCACCGAACCATTACGCCAACTAGGAGCCAAGCTCGATGGCCGCGATAACGGCAATCGTGCACCCTTGGTGATTCGTGGCACAACCATTCATGGTGGCAACTACGAATTGCCGATCGCCAGTGCCCAAGTTAAATCGGCCTTGCTTTTGGCTGGTTTAACTGGCGATGCGCCAATGCGTTTATCGGGCAAGATCGTTAGTCGCGACCATACTGAGCGCATGCTAATCGCGATGGGAGTTGATCTTACCGTTAAAGATGATGAGATTGTGCTCTATCCACCCAGTCATCCGGTTTTCCCCTATCCACTTTCGTTGCATGTTCCAGGCGATCCTTCGTCGGCAACCTTTTGGTGGGTAGCCGCAGCGATTCACCCTGATGCCGAAATTACCACCTTGGGCGTTGGATTAAACACGAGCCGCAGCGGAGCGCTCGATGTGCTCAAGGCCATGGGCGCTGATATTACGATCAGCAATGAGCGCAATGAAGGCGCAGAGCCTGTTGGCGATGTAACCGTGCGTGGCGGTGGATTACGAGGCACCCGCATCGATGGTGATTTAATTCCCCGTTTGATCGATGAAATTCCAGTGCTGGCGGTGGCGGCAGCCTGCGCAGTTGGCGAAACCGTGGTTGCCGATGCCGAAGAACTACGGGCCAAAGAAACCGATCGGGTAGCCACCGTGGTTAGCGAATTAACAGCCATGGGGGCGACCCTCGAAGCCACACCCGATGGCATGATCATCGCTGGTGGTGGTGAACTCCAAGGCGCTAACGTTCAATCGCATGGTGATCATCGTATCGCGATGGCCTTGGCGGTGGCTGGCTTAGTGGCCGAAGGCGAAACGATTATCGACGAAGCTGAAGCCGTGACCGTCTCGTACCCAACATTCTGGCACCATTACGCGCAGATCAAAGAAGCCTGATCGCGCCGATAGCCCAACAAGGAGGTTGTGCATGTTTCGTTCAGATCTGCTCAAAGACAAAGTGATCATCATCACTGGCGGGGGTTCGGGATTGGGGCGCTCAATGGGTGAGCGCTTCCTTGAGTTGGGGGCAAAGTTGGCAATTACCAGCCGCAATGCCGAGAAATTGAGCACTGCGGCCAGCGAAATGATGGCAGCCAAAGGCGGCGAAGTTTTTACCGTGCCCTGCGATGTGCGCGACCCCGAAGCGGTTGACCAGATGATCGAGGCCGTTTGGAACCATTTCGGCACAGTCGATATTTTGGTAAACAACGCTGCTGGCAACTTTATCAGCCCAACCGAGAAGCTTTCGCACCGCGCAGTTGATGCGGTTTTGGGGATTGTGCTGCATGGCACCTTCTACTGCACCTTGGCTTTAGGCAAAAAGTGGATCGAAGCTGGACGCGGTGGCCAATGTTTGAACATCGTTACAACCTATGCCTGGTCGGGCAGTGGCTTTGTTGTGCCATCGGCAGCAGCCAAAGCTGGGGTTTTGGCCCTGACCCGTTCGTTAGCGGTCGAATGGGCACGCTATGGCATTCGCATGAATGCGATCGCGCCTGGTCCGTTCCCAACTCAAGGCGCGTGGGAACGGCTTGCCCCAACACCCGAACTAGCTGAACAAGCGCTCAATCGTGTGCCATTACGCCGCGTTGGCGAACATATCGAACTGGCCAATTTAGCTGCCTATATGTTGGCCGACGAAGCCGGCTATATCAACGGCGAATGCATCACGATTGATGGCGGCGAGTGGCTGTATGGCGCTGGCCAATTCTCAGGGCTTGATCGCTTGCCCAACGAAATGTGGGATATGCTCTCCAAAATGACTAAGAAAAGTGGCAGCTAAGAACATAGAACATAGGGCAGGGATCAGGGGCTAGTTGTCAGGGGTCAGGTATTAAGCCAAAACATAATCAGTCAAATGCATGGCGAAACTGACCCCTAGGTCTTGATAACTTTCCATTGGTTCATGTCAGCTCTATAGATCGTCATCAAATACCAAACTCAAAACTTGGCCCTGATCCCTAGCCCCTGCCATCTGATCCCCAACTTCTACAATTCAACGGGCAATTGCTCGGCCAAGCGAATGCCAGCAAGGCTCAAGGGGCAACGATAGGCATAAATTTCAACACCACGGGTAGCTACTGCGGCTAAAGTTTCAGCAAAGGCTGGATCAATTTGGCGGTTGACGGCAACCCGCTGGGCATCGCCACGTTGCACAATAAAAACCACAGCGGTGCGCCGCCCTTGTTCATGCAATTCGGCCAATTCGAGCAAATGCCGTCGCCCACGCACGGTCGGCGCATCCGGAAATAACGCCAAACCATGCTCAGCATCGCCAACGCTTTTTACCTCGACCAACCATGGGCAATCGCCGCCATGACGTTTGGCTTTGCTTGGCGGAGCTGGAGCCAGCCCAAAATCAAAACGGCTTGCCCCAAGTTTGACTTCACGCTCAACATGGCGATATTCGGCAAACGGCGCTAGGGCTTGCGCTCGCAATGCCGCCTCAACCAAACGATTTGGCAAGCCTGTATCCAATGAAACCAGCTCGTTGGCCTGATACACTCCGGCCACTTGATAGGCGGTTTTGCGGCCTTCGGCTGGTTTGTGGCCGAGCACGAGTTGCGCTCCTGGCACGAGTTTGGTCAACAAACGGCCTCGATCAGCTAAATGTGCCTGCACAATCGAACCATCGGCCAATTGAGCCAGCACCAAAAAGCGATTTGGCCGCTCCAAAAAAGTGGCTTGCACCAACGGCGCACCACCAACTAAGCCAATTTGAATCGTTGTTTCCACAATCGCCCTTATCGCTAAAAAACGAAAGCCATTATAGCCTTAATCAGCTTGGTACAGCGTGGTACAATGGCTTGCGGTCGTTAATCACCGATAAAAACTGATAAAGGATTGAGGTATGCTGGCAGTTTTGCAGCATTGGTTTTATGTTTTGCGCTCACATTTAGTCATGGGAACTCGCCGACTCTATCGGCGGCTTGGTGGCAAGGTTAAGCCGCGAGTCAACCAAATTACCGAGCAACTGTACCTCGGCGGTTTTTTTGATCTCCACGATTGGCAGATTTTACACGCCCAAGGTGTGCGGGTTGTAGTCAATCTCCAATCCGAGCGCCAAGATCGTTTCGGCGATTTAGGCAACGAAGGCTACTTATGGCTACCAACCATGGATCGCCAAGCACCGAGTGCTGAGGCGCTGCAACAAGGCGTGGCTTTCGTGCAACAAGCCATCCAAACTGACCACAAAGTGTTGATCCATTGCCACGCAGGGATGAGCCGTTCGGCCACCTTATGTACAGCCGTGCTGATCGCCCAAGGCATGGATTTGGAAAGCGCATGGAATTTAGTTAAGGCGCGTCGCCCAATTGTTCACTTGCATCCCTGGCAACGCCGAGCTTTAGAGCAATTTGCCCGCGATTGGGCACAGCAAGGAGCAGAATTATGAGTTTTGCGGGCAAAACCGCCATTATCACCGGAGCATCATCGGGCATTGGCAAGTTGATCGCTGAAGGTTTGGCGCGTGGCGGGGCCAATGTGGTGCTGGCTGCCCGTTCCGCCGAGCAATTAAACGAGCTGGCGGCAGCTATCAACCAAACCGGAGCCAAAGCACTGGCGGTTGCTACCGATGTAAGTGATGCGCAGGCAGTGCAAGCCTTGGTCGAGCAAGCAATTGCTACGTTTGGTCGGGTCGATTTACTAATCAACAATGCTGGCTATGGGGTCTTCGATTCGATTGAGCAAATCGAATGGAAACATATCGAAGGCATGATCACGGTAAATTATTTTGGGGCAATGCATTGTATTCGGGCGGTCTTGCCTGTTATGCGCAAGCAAAATAGTGGCCATATTGTCAATGTGGCTTCGGTGGCAGGCTTGGTTTCAACCCACAACATGGGCAGTTATTCAGCCTCAAAACATGCCTTGATGGCGGCCTCAGAAGCCTTGCAAATTGAATTGCGTGGCACGCCGATCAAATGTTCGTTGGTTTGCCCCGCGCCGATCGCCACGCCCTTTTTTGAATCAGCCGACTTTAATAAGATGTCGCGTTTTGCTTCAATCTTTGGCATGCTCAAGCCCCACGATGTCACCGAGATCGTGCTGCATGTGGCGGCCAACCCCACCACCCAGCGGGTTATTCCGCGGATTTATCATGTGTTTGGGGTAGCATATCGGATCTTTCCAGCCTTCACTCGTTGGTTGGTGAAAATGGTTGGCTAATTTTGAATACTGAGAATGTGCATGATCACGGTTGAACATGTGGCCCAACTCGCCAATCGCCGCGTACTGGTGGTTGGCGATGTTGTGCTCGATGAATATTTGTATGGCAAGCCCGAACGGCTATCGCGCGAGGCGGCAATTCCAGTTTTAGAATTTGAGCAGCGGCGGATTATCCCTGGTGGTGCGGCCAATCCCGCTGCCAACATCACAGCGCTCGGCAGCAACGCTGGCATTGTGGCATTAATCGGCGCTGATCAGGCTGGCCAAGAATTAGCCAATGCCTTGCATAAACGCAAGGTAAGCACCGCTGGATTGCTGCGCGATGAGCAACGCCCAACTACCACCAAAACCCGTATTTTGGCCTCGGTGCAATTGACCGTAGCCCAACAAGTCGCACGGCTTGATAAAATTGATCGGCGGCCTGTTGATCCAGCTTTTGAAGATCAGGCGATCGAATTATTAGGCCAATTAATTCCCCAAGTCGATGCTGTATTATGCTCAGATTATCGGGTGGGCTGGCTTAGTGAGCGGCTTATTCAACACATCCAACAATTATGTCAACAATATCAAACCTTGCTCACAGTTGATAGCCAAGGTCGCTTTGAACCCTACGCCGGAGCTGATTTCCTTAAGTGTAATTTGGGCGAAGCTGAGGCCTGGCTTGGCCAGCGTTTAACCAATGATCAACAAGTTGAACAGGGCTTAGAACGCTTGCGTGATCAACTCAAATTGGCGGCGGTGGTGATTACCAGAGGCGGGGCGGGCTTTTCGCTACTCGATCCAGCAGGCATTCATCATATTCCAGCAGTGCCAATTGGCGAAGTTTTTGATGCAACCGGGGCAGGCGATACCTTTATTGCTACCGCAACCCTCAGTTTGTGTGCTGGTCATAGCCCACTAATTGCCGCCCAACTTGCTAATACTGCGGCAGCCTTGGTAGTACGACGAATTGGCGTGGCCACGGTTAGCCCCAACGAACTGCAAAGCGCATTAATTCAATTTGGCCAGATTGTATGAGGCTTTGATGAATTCACCATTTACTGATTTAGCCGATTTAGTGGCGCTCCGCCAGCAGTGGCGCGCACAGGGCTTGACTATGGTTTTTACCAATGGCGCGTTCGATTTAGTCCATGCTGGTCATGTAAACTACTTGCAAGCAGCCCGATCCTTGGGTGATCGGTTGATTGTTGGCTTGAATAGCGATGCTTCAGTCCGTGGCTACAAAGGCCCAACCCGCCCAATTGTGCCTGAACTTCAGCGCGGAATTGTGCTAGCAGCATTACGCTCGGTCGATTATGTCACGCTATTCGAATCGCTGACCGCTGAGCCATTAGTCAGTGCCTTACAACCGGATGTTTATGTTAAAGGCGGCGATTACGCCCATCCTGAGCAAGCTAGTGATGGCAAAGATTTACCTGAGGCACGTATTGTTTTAGCCTATGGCGGCAAGGTTGAACTGATTCAGTATCAAGCAGGATTATCGACCAGCAACCTGATTGCCAAAATTCGCAGCGAGTAAATCAAGCACAAACGAGCCTAGACGCTTGATGCAGAGCTAGGCTCGTCAAGTAGGCTTACTTATTCACAAATGGCAGATGATTCTTATAGGGATAATTTCTAACCCATCCCCCAAACCCAACCGCCGCTACATCGCCAGTTTGGCTAAACCATCCATGCATATATAAGCGCCTGCCAGAGAGAGACAAACTTTCAATCAGACCATTGGTACCGCCATCGACTGGTTGCCATGCACTACCATTCCAATAGCCAAGGTTATAGCAAACACAGCCAGGCAACTGATTGAACAGGCCGCCCACATACACATTATTGCCTTCAGCAGCAACCGAAGTAATCAGTACGGTTTGCGTATCAATAAACTGAAGCTGGGTTCCATCCCATTTAACCAAGTGATAAACCTGATCATTGTGATAAAACTGACCAGCGATATATAAACCATTGGCATTTGCCGAACTATCACTCAAGTAGCCTTCTAACACAATATTTTGGTTAATCCATTGGTTTCCATCACGGCGAAAAATTCGTAATAACGGTCGATTGTCAAGGCTACGCCCAGCCTCTGTTAATAGATGTAATTGTTGGTTATAGATAAATGGGTCAATCCAATGCCTGTAAGGATTTTGATAGGGTAAAGTAGTCTCAAAAACCCATTGTGTTCCATTCCATTTATAGATTGAATTTATAATAATCGCATAGAGTGTATTGCCATTGAGTACAAATAATTTAAGTATTTCACTTAAGCCTATTTCAATATCTGGCAAAATATTAACCCCATTTTGTCCTTGCTTATAATAATAGATATCATAATATTCGGTTGAATCATTCTGAATCAACAAATATACGCCTATATCAGTGGCTTTCATATCGATAAGCGTGTGGGTATTTGAAATTTGATAAACTACTTTCCACGTATTATCTTCCCAACTTCGTACATAATTGACTTCTTTATAAACATCATTGATTAACACTTTCTGAATTGAAGCAATATACACATCATCTTGATAGGTAACAATCTTCGCTGTATAGGGATAAGCCGATTTAACCACGAATTCTTGCCATTGATTATTGCTATAGTTCAATAGCGGTTTATGTTGCTCACTGGTCATAAATAATTGATTATTGACTAAATATAATGTATGTTCAGCATTACAATTACAAGTGGTTAGCGGTTGCCATTGTTGGTTATCATAGCGATAAAGGGCAAAACTTGCTCCATTTTGAGCTTCAGCATAAAATTGATCAGCATCAAAGGCAAAGTTATTGATAACAAACGGAATCGTATCGATCACAACACTCCAGGCTGATCCATCCCAGCGGACGAGGGCCGAACTATTCGCACTCAGTTTGCGGATTCCATACAACTGATTATCAATGATCTTAAGGCTATACGGGGATATCTCTGCTGATGCAATTGTTTGAAAATTCGTACCATCCCAAACTTGCACGGTATCAACTAATGACTCATTCACCCAGCGTTTACCAGCAATATACAAATTGGTTGAGCTAGCTTGCATAAACTCTATTTCATGGATATTCGTAGAAAGTTGGTTGATATTTGTGCCATCCCAACGCGCAAACGATCGGACAGCAACTCCGTTGAACTGTTCGAAGCTGCCAGCAAAAAACAATTCGTCATTGAATACCGCAATCTTGCTCACTGTGCCATATTGATCAAAACCACTGCCAGCCTGATGCCAAGTGCTACCATCCCAATACGCTAAATCAACATAGTCCAACCCACCGATACTCAGATTAGCTCCGCCCACATAGAGATCATCACCCCAAAAGGCCATTGTTGAAACTCGATAGTTCCAATTGGCCCAATCAGCTGCAACGGTTGATAGCGCCGACCAGGTTGTGCCATCCCAACGGGCAATATTGTTAACCGCAACCCCATCAACTTGGTTGAAATAGCCACCAACATACCAATTACCAGCAGTATCAGTAATTGCTGAGGTAATTGTGCCATTCGCAAATGAGAGATCGTTGAAGCCAGATTGCCAGGTACCGCTGATCAGACTAGTGGCACTGAGATTTCCTGATTGGTCTAGGATGGAAGGAACCTGTGCTTGCTCAGCAACCCTGAGTGATTGAGGCAATAGCGGTTGTGCGGCTTGAACAGGATTCACTGCCCGATTAAGCACGATTCCACTAACTAAAAACCATACAAGTAGAAAAATCCCAACGTTACTCCATCGTTGCATAGAGTCCTCCTTAGATCAAATCAATGCTCTCGAGCGTATTTAGCTAGCTATCGATTAAATGGGACTGATGCAGCCATCATCTCACATTTAATACCTAGGTTCTGCTAGGCTAAAAGTACTAAATTCCTGAAAGTGATCTGAGGCGAGGAACATCATTAGCTTAGGGCGAGGCTTGGATCTAAAAAGTGGCTCAGGATCAAAAGTGATCCTGAGCCACTGCAATTGAGTTACTTACGGGTGAACGGGAGATAGACGGTATAGGTGCTAGTAGGATTCCAAATCGCTAAACCCAAGGCGGTCGCATTGCCTGTTTGGCTGAACGAGCCATGCACAAACAGTTGCTGATTGGATAAAGCCAGATCTTCAACCCGACCATTCGTGCCACCGCCAACTGCTTGCCAAGTACTACCATTCCAATAGCCAAGGTTATAGCAAGCACAATCGCCAAGTTGGCTAAACCAGCCACCAACATACACCCCATCAGCAGTCGCAGCAACCTGATCAATAACCTTATTCGAGCTACTGATGAAGTTAAACTGATTGCCATCCCAATTGATTAATTGATAATCCTCTCCAGCATGTTCAAACTGTCCAGCCAAATACAGTCCATCAGCATTTGCATCAAGATCAACGGCAAATCCATCCACTGGCGCTGTTGGCTCAACCCAAGCCGTCCCATTCCAACGATAGATAACACTAGTAAAGCGCCCATCATTGATCGAAGCCACCAAGGCATACAATTGTTGATTGTAGCCAAACAGATCAATTCCAGGATTGAAATTATGTGGCGGCAAGGCCAAACTATCCCAACTCGTGCCATTCCAGCGATAAATCCCGGTATTTGTCCGCACCAACGGAGTTTGCCCATTGATCACGAAGAGTTCGCTGAGTGGGGTCGCTGGAATCGTGGGCAGCATTGTTACCTCAGCCGCGCCCTGCACATAGCGATACACAATCTGCTCATTTGCTTGATTATTGGCAATTACATACAACGAACGATCGTCGGCTGCTTGCATATCGTCTACAAGTGGATGGCTGGTTGGCTGGGGAATCGCCCGCCAAGTGTTATTTTCCCAACTTAATAGTTGATTACCAAGGATATAAGCAGCATCAGCACCAGTGGTTAAAGCTAAATCTGGGGCACGATACAGCGGAATCGCTTGCCATTGATTATTCACATAGGTCAACAATGAGCGATCGGTTGCGCTCGTCATAAAAAGCCGATTATGCGCCAAATAGAGGCGATAGGCATCAGTACATTCACAATCAGTTAAGGGCTGTAAAGCATTGCCTACATAACTGTACAGTTGGATTTGACCATTAACCTGTGCTTCCACATAGATCTGATCCGAATCAAGCGCATAATCCAAAATAATTCCAGGCACAGCATCCACCACTGTTACCCAAGCCGTCCCATTCCAGCGCTTCAAAACCGAGGTTTGATTATTAGATTGAGCGCCATATAGTTGATCGTTGAAAACCCTGATTGAACTGGCCTCAACCTCTAGCGGCAGGCTGGTAAAGCTTGTACCATCCCAATGCAACACGTGGTCAACAAGTAGATCATTTTGAAGATTGAAACCGCTGATATAGACCCCTGCCGAGGTAGCAACCATAACGTTCATCTGTTCAAGGATGGTGGTCATGGTGGTAACAGTCGTCCCATTCCAGCGCACAAGATCAGATGCACGAACCCCATTAAAGCTGGTAAAACTACCTAAGATATACAATTCATCAGCATATTGAGCAAGCTGCTCAATCCCACCTATCGAGCCCACGCCACTGCCAGTTGCATGCCAGGTTGCGCCATCCCAACGCGCAAGATCAAGCCCGGTATGACCACCAATGTTGGTCTTAGCGCTGCCAGCATAAAGATTGTCGTCAACAAATGCTAGCGATTGAAACGAAGGAAACCATGTCGTCCAATCAAATTGGGTCGAAGGCAATGCCGACCAAGTTGTGCCATCCCAGCGCACAATCCCATTCACATTGACCCCAGCAATTTGGGTAAAATTGCCCGCAAAATATAAATCACCATTTGGCCCAAGCGTTGCGGTCTTAATAAATCCATCATGCGGTTGAATATTGGCAACTTCAGTCTGCCATGTGCCAGTTAGCGCTTGGGTTTGCGCTAGTCCAGTGGGATGGATGGCCGTCGCTTGACTTTGAGACCGATCCCAATTCTGAAGATCAAGAGTTTGCGCTTGAACCGATGGATTTGCTGCTGGAATTCCAGCCCAAACGACCAACCCCGCCAATAACCAGCCTCGCCAACGGAAATTCGATTTCGCCATAAACATCACTCCCAGACCAAAACACCACACAACCTCTACCTAGCAATTCAGCTCCTTGGTTGAAGCCTGCTAAATCATCAATTTAACGATAATCTATGCATAGCTATAGATACCATATGAATTATCTAGTGATCAATAGGTAAAAAGTACTAGCAGGTCAGTAAGGAAGTTAACAAATATTAAATTAGCAGCAGGCCATGCCTTTAAAGTCGAAAGCACGGCCTGCAAGGCAGGTTTATTTATGTACAAATGCGAGATAGGTGCTGTTGTTATAGCCATGTTGACCCACGCGCAAGCCAATCCCAACCGCAGCGACAGTACCAGTTTGGCTAAACCAGCCTGTCAGATAAAGCTGTTCGCCCGTCAACAGCATACTTTTAATCCGGCCATTCGTGCCACCATTAACTGGCTGCCATAAAACGCCATTCCAATAGCCAAGGTTATAACAGACGCAACCAGGTAAGCGATTGAATAAACCCCCAACATACAAATTATTACCCTCAGCTGCCACCGCATCAACCACTGCCCCAAGTGTATTAATAAACCGCAGCTGCGTCCCATCCCAATGAACCAACCGATAAACTTGATTATTGTGATAAAACTCCCCAGTAATATACAAACCATTCAGATTTGCAGCGCTATCACTCAGGTAGCCTTCAAGCACAACATTTTGGTCAATCCATGCAGTACCATCGCGCCGAAAAATTCGCAATAGCGGGCGGTTATTAATGCTAAGCCCATAATTGGTTAAGAGATGTAATTGTTGCTGATAGCTAAATGGGTCAAGCCAATACCCTTCAGCATTTGGATATGGCAAGCCGCTACTCACCGCCCACTCCGTGCCATTCCAACGATAAATTGCACCAGGAATAATCGCATAGAGCTGATTTCCATTTAGCACAAATAATTTATAAATTTCACTAAACCCAATCCGTGGTAAAGTTATAACCGCATTTTGTCCCTGTTGATAATAATAGGTATCGTAATAGCCTAAAAATGTATCAAGTAACACAAAATACAATCCATTATCATTGGTGGCTTTCATATCAATAACTGATTGGCTAGCTGATAGCTGATAAATCGTTTTCCAAGCATTATTTTCCCAACTTCTCAAATGACGAAATTCTGTATAGGTGTTATTGATTACCCGTTTTTCTTTCGAGAAGAGATAGAGATCATCTTGATAGGCAGCAATTTTTGAAATATATGGATCAATCGCGATCTTAACCACAATTTCTTGCCATTGATTACCGACCAAGCTTAATAGGGGTTTATGTGCAGTACTTGCAATAAAGAGTCGATTAGCTGCCAAATAAACGGTATGGCTAGCATTGCTGCAACCACAATTGGTTAATGGCTGCCAAATTTGGTTGCTATAGCGATGCAGAGTTGTGTTTGTGCCATTCCATGATTCAGCATAAAATTGATCAGCATCAAAGGCAAAGCTGGTTATAACAAACGGAATCGCATTGATCTCAACAACCCATGTCGAGCCATTCCAGCGCATCAACGCTGAACTGGTAGCACTCAGTTTTTTAACTCCATATAGTTGATCATTAATTACTTTCAGGCTAAGCGGGTTAATCTCTCCCGATGCAATAATCTGAAAGGTAGTCCCATCCCAAGCTGCCACCGTGTCAACTTTAGATTCATTGACCCAACGCTTCCCACCAATATAGATCGTTTTGGATGCGGCTTGCATAAATTGCATTTCAACAATATTGGACGAAACTTGGCGGGTCGTTGTGCCATCCCAGCGGGCAAAACGCGTTACATTAACTCCATTGAATTGGCTAAATTCGCCAAACACAAATAACTCGTTGTTGAGCGCGGCAATATGACTGACAGTGCCAGCCTGATCAAAGCCGCTACCAGCCTGATGCCATATCGAGCCATCCCAATAGGCCAGATCAGCATAGTTGAGGCCGCCGATACTCATGTTGACTCCGCCAACATAGAGCTTATCGCCCCAAAAGGCCATCGTTGAAACTTGATAGTTCCAATTGGCCCAATCGGGTGTGCTGGTTGATAGCGCCGACCAGGTAGTGCCATCCCAACGGGCGATATTATTAACCGCAACCCCGCCAATTTGGCTGAAGTCGCCGCCAAAATACCAATTACCAGCCGTATCGCTAATCACTGTGGTAATTCTGCCATTCGAAAACGCGAGATCGTTAAAGCCTGTTTGCCACGTCCCAGTCAGTGCACGAGTTGTAGTCAAGTTTGTTGGCAGCCCAAGGCTCGAATTGACCTGCGCTTGCAATCCACCAGTTCCAGGTTGAAAAGCAGTTGGTTGAGCAGCCTGAGTTATCGTTGGAGCATCATTAAGCCACATACCACTGATCAATAGCCAAACGATCATGCCAACCCAAGCCTTACGAAATGGTTGCATACAGCTCTCCTAAAATCAGTTCAATGCGCTCGAGCAGGTTTAGCTAGCTATAGATTAATGGTTTCTTGCCATGATGATCTCACATTTAATACCTAGTCTCTGATAGTCTAAAAGTACTAACTATTTTAAAAGGGATCAGGTTTAAATAGGCTAAAAGCGCAAGCCGTGCCTCTCAATAGAAAGACACGACCTGCGCCATAGGTTTATTTAATTACAAAACGGAAGGAGCCAAAACGAAGATCGGCTATGGTTTTGCTAGGCCGCTACTTCCTCTTCGCGACGGAATTGGCTCATATACAAATCGTAGTACGCGCCGCGTTGCGCCAAGAGTTCGGTATGCGTGCCGCGCTCGATCACTGCGCCATCTTTGAGCATCAACACCAAATCGGCGTTGCGAATTGTACTCAAACGGTGGGCAATCACAAAGCTGGTTCGGCCTTGCAACAAGCTATCAAAGGCCTGCTGAATCAAGCGCTCGGTACGGGTATCAACACTCGAAGTCGCTTCATCCAAAATCAAAATACGTGGATTGGCCAGTGCAGCACGGGCAATCGCGATTAATTGACGTTGGCCTTGGCTCAAACCACCACCACGTTCGCCCAGCACAGTTTGGTAACCATCGCTTAAACGCTCGATAAAATCGTGAGCCGAGGCTAATTTTGCAGCTGCAATCACTTCTTCATCGCTGGCATCGAGCCTCCCATAGCGAATATTGTTGATCACCGTATCGGAGAACAAGAACGAATCTTGTAGCACGATGCCAATTTGGCGGCGCAAGCTAGCAGCTGTTACATCGCGCACATCAATTCCATCAATCTTGACTGCACCACCAGTGACATCATAAAAACGTGGCAGCAAGTTGATAATTGTGGTTTTGCCAGCTCCAGTCGGCCCAACAATCGCAATCGTTTGGCCTGGCTCAGCCGTAAAACTCACGCCACGCAACACTGGTTCGCCCTTTTTGTACTCAGCTTTAGCATCAACCAACTCAACTTTGCCCACAATCGCCGGCATTTCGCGGGCATCAGGCTTGTCGGTCACATCGGGAACTTCATCAAGCAAATTGAAAATCCGTTCGCCGCCAGCAATCGCATTTTGCACGTTTGTCCACATCACGGCAATTTGCTGAATTGGTTGGTTGAAGCGTTGGACATATTGCAAGAAAGCAAATACTAAGCCCAAGGAAATCGCAGTCGAGCCAAATAATGGTTGATCGCGCAAGACTGAAAGCCCACCAACCACCACCACAATTGCAATCGCCACATAGCCCAAGGCTTCAAGCACTGGATTGAGCGCACTAGTGAAGGTTGCAGCCCGCACGTTGGCATCGCGATTAGCGGCGTTGGTACGCACAAATTGGGCGATGCTTTCTTCTTCGCGATTGAACGCTTGTACTTCCCGCGCTCCCGCGATGCTTTCTTGCAAGCCAGCATTGACGCTACCCATTTGTTGACGGGTTTTACGGAAAGCTTTACGAGCTTGACTCGAAAAATAGAAGGTTGCAATCGCCATAAATGGCACAACGCTCAAGCTCAGCAAGGCATAGGGCACATTTTCTTGCAACATCTTGATCGCAACCCAGCCGATCAGCAAAATACCGCCAAGCACGTTGAGCAAGGCAAAGCCCAGCATCTGCTGAATCGTATCGGTATCGCTAGTGATGCGGCTCATAATGTTGCCAGCTTCGTTGCGTGAGTAAAAACCCAACGACAAGCGATGAATCTGGGCAAACAGATCTTCACGCATTTGGCGCAGAGCATGCTGGCCCGACCAGTTCATGGCATAAAAGGCCAAGCCCTGCAAAATCGATGTGCCGATGAACAAGCCACACAACAACAGCACCAACGAGCCAAGTCCGCTCAAACGATCAGCGTTGCTAATCTCGCTGTTGATCGTATCAAACCAGCAGGCGCTGGGGTTGGGCAGCAAATAGCAATCGATCGATTGGCCGATCAAATCGGGAGTCACAACTTGGCCCCACGTGCCGATAACAATTAATAGAATGGCAAAGGCAAAGCCAAACCATTTTTTGCGAAAGTAAAAGCCAAAGCGAGCCAGCGTCGCACCTAAGCGTTGGGGCTTCTGAGCTTCGGCTTCGAGTAAGTGGCGGGGACCGCCTAATCCACCCATCATAGCGCTAAGCCTCCTCAACGCTTGAGCTTTCAAGCGCTGCAATGTCGGCATCGCCGACCAGTTGTGAATTGTAAATTTCGGCGTAGATGGCGCTACTTTCCATTAATTCTTCATGGTTGCCACGCGCCACAACTTGGCCTTTTTCGAGCACCAAAATTTGGTCGGCATTCAAAACGGTACTAATCCGTTGGGCAATTACCACACTGGTGCGGCCTTGCATCAATTGATCAAGCGCCTTCTGAATCCGATATTCAGTCATCAAGTCCACGCTGCTGGTCGAATCATCCAAAATCAGCAGCCGTGGATTGAGCAACAACGCGCGGGCAATTGCGATCCGTTGCTTTTGACCACCAGACAAGGTTGCACCACGTTCGCCAACCGAGGTATCGTAGCCTTGCGGGAAAGTCATAATAAAATCGTGGGCAGATGCAGCTTTAGCGGCTGCCTCAACCTCTTCAAACGTCGCCTCAGGCCGCCCGAAAGCGATGTTATCGCGAATTGAGCCGCTAAACAGATTGGTTTCTTGCAGCACAATCCCAATCTGCGAGCGCAAGCTATCAAGTTTGACATCGCGCAAATCATGACCATCGATCAAGACTGCGCCTTCGCTGACATCGTAAAAGCGTGGCAGCAAGTTGATGATTGTCGATTTGCCGCTACCAGTTGCGCCGAGCAAGGCGATGGTTTGGCCTGGTTTGGCCTCGAAACTCACATCACGCAAAACTGGATCGCTGCTGCCAAAGTAGCGGAAGGTTACATTGCGAAATTCAACCTTACCTTGGATGGCTGGCAATTCTTGAGCATCAGGTTTGTCGGTAATTTCGCTCTTGGCATCGAGAATTTCGAAAATCCGTGAGGCCGAAGCACCAGCCTGAGCCATCAGCGAGATAATAAAACCAAGCTGACCCAAGGGAAAAAACACATAGACCAAGTACAAGCTGAATTTTTGATATTCACCTAAATCAAGCGTGCCACCCAAAATTTGGCGACCGCCGAAATAGAGAATTCCAGCTTGACCAAGTTGGGCCACCAAAAAGATTACCGGAAACAAAAACGAAAAGACTTTGCTAATTCGCAGTTGTTGGGCCATCAAATCGGTTGCGGCCAGATCAAAACGTTGTGATTCATATGGCTCGCGGGTAAACGCCTTGACAACTTTGATCCCCGCCAGGTTTTCTTGCAAAATCGTGTTAAGCGCCGAAAGTTTGCGTTGCACCACCCCAAACAAAGGCTGGCTGACCTTGCCAAAGATCATAAACATGACCATAGCGACGGGCAGCAAGGGCACAACCACCAATGAAAGTTTCCAATTGGTGAAGAACAAAATCACCAATGCGCCAACCAAGAGCAACAACGCTTGAGCAGTTAAAATCAAACCTTGGGCGATGAACGTTCGCACTTTTTCCACATCATCGGTCGCGCGAATCATCAATTGGCCAGTTTGATTTTGATCGTAATAGGAGAATGAAAGGCGTTGTACCCGCGCAAAAATCTGGTTACGCAGATCAAACGCCACACCTTGCGAGGTTTTTTCAGCCATATAGGCTTGCACAAACGAGAAAATTCCGCGCATAAACGCAAAAGCCACAATAATCAACGCCGCATTAATCAACAACGATTCAGCATTGGTTTGATCAAGCCGCAATTGTTCGATAGTCGTGCCCGCTTGTTGGGCGGCGGCAGCTTGCATAGGCTCAGGCACTTGCTTGAAAATAATTCGCGCAATTGAGCCGCTGGTTACCGCATCGATCATGTTTTGCACCAATTGCGGCACTGCCAATTGGGCTAAGGTTGCGAGTGCCAAGGCCACATAGGCCAGAATCGCCGATTTACGCTGTGCACCAAGGTAGGCGATCGCACGACCAAGCCCCCCCGATCCACCGCCAGCTTTCTGACCACGCTGTGCTTGGGGTTTTCCCATTTGTGCTTGCACGTTGCACATCCTTACAATTTCAATTAGTTAGCTGAACTAACTAATTGTACGCCTAGTTTCAAAAAGATCAATCATACTCTAGTACGAGAAAGTGGTATGGATGTGTTGATCCACGAAGGACACGAAGAGCACGAAGATGAGGCTATAGGCTATAGGCTTTTGGCGATCAGGAATTATTGACATACCACAAAATGTTCCGATAACTAAGATCCTTTCACCTTATATTCTGCTCCGCGCCCCCTGACCCCTTATTTCATCCCTCATCCCTCATCCCTCATCCCTTACTCGATCCTCTATGTTCTGCGGCAGGCTTGCACTATAATAGAGTTGTGAGGTGTGTTGTGCATCACTGATAGGATTACGCCGATGGGAATTCCACGCCATATTCCATTACCAGTTACACCGCTGCTTGGTCGCATCCAAGAAATGGCTCAACTTGAGCAGCTTTTGCCCGATCCCACAATTCGTCTTGTTACCTTGGTTGGGCCTGGTGGCGCGGGCAAGACGCGCTTAGCACTCGAAGCAGGCCGCACAGTCTGCGAGCAATTTGCCGATGGCGCGTTATTTGTCAGTTTGGCCCATGTCTATGATGTTGATCTGGTGCTACCAACCCTGGCCCAAGCCTTCAACCTCAGTCGGCTGGGCAATCAATCGCTCTTGGCCAGCGTTGGGGCGTGGCTAGCCGACCAAGAATTATTGCTGATTTTAGATAATTTGGAGCAGGTGATCGATGTTGCAGCTCTCTTGGTGCAGCTTTTAGCCTTGGCTCCCAAATTAACGTTGTTGGTCACCAGCCGCGAAGTATTAAATGTGCAAGGCGAATATCGCTTGCCAGTGCCGCCGCTCAGTTTGCCACCAAGCAGCCAACCCATGGCAATCGAGCAATTAAGTGAATTTAGCGCAACCCGCTTATTTATTGAACGAGCCAAAGCTGCCCGCCCCCACATTCCGCTGAATGCCAATGATGCCCAAAGTATCGCCACGATTTGTCAACGTCTCGATGGCTTGCCCTTGGCGATTGAGTTGGTTGCGGCCTATACCAAGGTTTTTACCCCACAAGAGTTATTAACCCGCTTCAGTTATAGCCTCGATGTACCTGTTGGCGGCGCACGCGATTTGCCCAACCGCCAGCAAACGTTGCGCCAATGCATCGATTGGAGCTACCAACGCTTGACCCCTGAGGAACAAACGGTTTTTTGCTATCTCAGCGTACTGGTCAGTAGTTGGACAATGGCCGCCGTTGAGCAGATTTGTGCAGGTCAGGCCAATGTGGTGGCAACCGTTTTGGCCTTAGTTAATAAAAGTTTGGTAGTCGAGCAAACGACCCACGATGGCCAAACTCGCTTTACCATGTTGCAAACCATTGCTGAATTTGCCCGTGAACAAGCTGTACTGCGCGAGGATTTCCAAACAATCTGTCAACACCATGCCAGCTATTATTTGCAGATGGTTGCCCAAGCCGCACCGCATTTGCGCGATCAGCAACAAGCGCTTTGGTTACGCCAACTTGATGCCGAGCAGGGCAATATTTACGCTGCTTTACAATGGACGCTTGATCATGCTGTGGTTGAATCGATTGAACTCTTTCCATCAATTAATCTGTGGATCACCTATCGTCGTCGTCATGGCGATGTTTGGTGGATCGAGCGCATGCTTGAGGCTAGCAGCAACATCCGCTCAGGCGCACGGGTCGAAACGCTTTCCACGGCGGGCTGGTTTATTCTCAATCAAGGCTTATTTGCCCAAGCTGAAACAATTTTCGAGCAAGCGTTGAGCCTCGCCCGCGATTTGCAAATTCCTATGAGCATTGGCTTGGCGCTGCATGGCGTTGGCGAAATTGCCTATCATCGCGGCGATTATGCCCAAGCAATCACGCTCTACGAGGAAAGTGTGCAAATTTTCGAGCAGCTTGATGATCATAATGAATTGGCTTGGTCGCTTGATCATTTGGGGCGGGCTTGTATTCAGCAAGGCCAATGGAAACGCGCTGCGCTGTTGTTTGCTCGTGCTCATCAGCTTTTTGCCCGCTTGGGTCATTTGTGGGGCGATGCCTTTGCGCTCAATCATTGTGGCATCGTCGCCGCCGCCCAACAAGATTACGATCAAGCTCAGCATTTTATCGAGGCCAGCATTGCCATCGCTGAGCAATTGCACGACCCATGGCATCGTGCCGAGGGCTTGCACCAATTAGGTTTGATTGCCCTAGCACGCCAGCAGCACGATCAAGCATTAACTGCCTTGTACGAAAGCTTCAGTCTGCGCCGCCAACACCAACTCTTACCGATGATCGCGAGTTCTCTCGAAGCCTTGGCCCGCGTCGCCCAAGCCCAACACCATTGGTCGTGGGCGGTGCAATTGAGTAGTCGTGCTGATAGTTTACGCTTGCAAAGTGGCGAGCCAATGCCAGCCACCGAACAGCGCATTCAACAACATGTCTTGGATGAAGCCAAAAAATTGTTGGGCGAGCCGCAATATCAACACGATTGGGAGCAAGGCCAACAGCTAGAATTGGATATGGTAACGTTACGCCAACCAACCCCGCAAACCCCAACCCCGCTGTTGACCAAACGCGAACATGAATTATTGACCTTGATTGCCCAAGGCAAAAGCAATAGCGAAATTGCCCTAGAATTGGTACTTAGCCCATTTACCGTCAACAATCATTTGCGGGCAATTTATCGTAAATTGGGCGTTTCGACGCGGAGTGCAGCGGCCTATATTGCCCGCGAACGTGGCTTGCTCGAAAGCCTCGAACAGCGTGTTTAGGCCTGATCCGCAACTGGCTGTTCTCGGATTATAATAGGGCTTGAACCCGTTACGAGCCTATTGAGGATAGCAACGCAATGCGAGTATTACTTGTTGGAGCCGGCGGGCGTGAACATGCCCTAGCATGGAAAATCGCCCAATCGCCATTATGCGAACACCTGTGGATCGTCCCTGGCAATCCCGGCACGGCAACGCTTGGTACAAACGTCGATTTAGCCGCAGACGATGCTGCTGGCATTGTGGGTTTAGCCACCCGCGAACAGATAGATTTGGTGGTTGTCGGGCCAGAAGCGCCCTTGGTTGCAGGCTTAGGCGAGGTCTGCGAGGCTGTTGATTTGGCCATGTTTGGGCCTTCGTCTGAGGCCGCCCAACTTGAGGGCAGCAAAGCCTTTGCCAAAATGATTATGCTTGAGGCGGGCGTGCCAACCGCAGCTGCCCATACCTTTGATGACTCCGCCGCTGCGATCGCCTTTGTTGAAGCCGATCAACAGGCTTGGGTGGTTAAAGCTGATGGTTTGGCCGCTGGCAAGGGTGTGATCGTGCCCGAAGATGGCGATGTTGCCGCCACGATCAGCGCCATTCGCGAATTGGCCGCGACCAATGCTGGCACGCGCTTGGTGCTCGAAGAAAAATTGACTGGCCCCGAAGTTTCGTTATTAGCCTTATGCGATGGCGAACGGGCGATTCCGCTGATCACCGCCCAAGACCACAAGCGTATCGGCGATAACGACACTGGCGGTAATACCGGCGGCATGGGATCATATGCGCCAGCCCCAATTTTGCCCTATGCCGAAGCGCAAGCCTTGGTTGATGTGATTTTCACGCCAGTGCTGCGCACCATGGCCGCTCGCCAAATTCCCTATCGTGGGGTGTTGTATGCGGGCTTGATGCTCACGTCCAACGGCGTAAAAGTTATCGAATTTAATGCCCGTTTTGGTGACCCCGAAACTCAAGCTTTGCTGCCCTTACTCAAAAGCGATTTGCTCGAACTGCTGCACAAGGTTGCCACCAGCAATTTGGCCGATGTCACAATCGAATGGCACGACGGCGCGGCGGTATGTGTAGTGCTGTCAGCGGCAGGCTACCCCGCCAAACCCCGCACTGGCGACGTAATCACCGGTTTAGATCGCTTGCCTAGCGATGTGTTGGCGTTCCAAGCGGGCACGGCAACCAATGCTCAAGGTGAGTTGGTGACCGCAGGCGGGCGGGTTTTGGGCATCACCGCAGTTGCGCCAACATTGCGCGAAGCCCGCGATAAAGCCTACGCAGCAACAGCATTAGTCGAATTTGCAGGCAAATATCAACGCAGCGATATCGCCGCACGGGGGTTAGCAGAATGATGCGGCTTGCCGTGATGGTATCGGGCAGTGGCTCCAATTTGCAAGCCTTGATCGATGCCCAAAAAGCTCAGCAGCTTAACGCCACAATCAATGTGGTGATTTGTGACCAACCCAAAGCCCAAGCAATCAGCCGCACCTTGGCGGCCCGCATTCCAGTCATTTGCGTGCCATTGGCCAAAAAAGCCAGCCGCGAGCAATGGGCCGCCCAAATTAGCGAATTACTGGCAGCCTTCAAGCCCGACTTAGTTGTGATGGCGGGCTGGATGCGGGTGATGCCGGCCTCGTTTGTTGAGCGCTGGACCCCGAATATTATCAATCAGCACCCAGCTTTGTTGCCCCACGATGGCGGCGAATGTTATACCCTCAGCGATGGCCGCCAAATTCCGGCGATTCGCGGGGCGCATGCTGTGCGCGATGCCTTGGCGCTAGGCGTGCCAGTTACTGGTTGCACTGTGCATCAAATTACGCCAATCGTTGATGTTGGCCCCGTTTTGGCGCAAGTTGAAGTTGTGGTCTTGCCCGACGATGATCAAGCCAGTTTGCACGAACGAATCAAACAAGCTGAACGACGGATTTTAGTTGAAGTAATTAACAATTTAGCCCAAACAGTTGCCTAAATTCCGCCCTAGCCGTAGTAATTTGCGCTGACACTCTTGCCTGCTACGGCTAGCGCTATTCTGTGGGAGATATGTCAATGACGACAACAGCAGAAAAAATCGCTGAGTTGCGGCGACGGCGTGAACAAGCAGCAACCACCGATCCCAAGGCCGCCGAAAAGCAACATGCCCGTGGCAAATTGACCGCGCGTGAGCGGATCGAACGCTTGCTTGACCCCGATTCGTTTGTCGAACTCGATGCCTTGGCCGTTCACCGCTCAACCGCTTTTGGCTTAGAGCACAAACGGATTCTTGGCGATGGCGTAATTACTGGCCATGGCACGATTGATGGTCGCCAAGTTTGTGTGTTTTCACAAGATTTCACCGTGCTTGGTGGTTCGTTGGGCGAAGTATTTGCCGAAAAAATCGTCAAAGTGATGGATTTGGCGATGCGTATGGGCGTGCCGCTGATTGGCATCAACGATAGTGGCGGCGCTCGCATTCAAGAGGGCGTGGTGGCGCTGGGTGGTTACGCCGAAATTTTCTATCGCAACGTCGTGGCTTCGGGCGTAATTCCCCAACTTTCGATTATTGCTGGGCCATGTGCTGGCGGTGCGGTCTACTCACCTGCCATGACCGACTTCATTCTCATGGTCAAAGGCACATCGCAAATGTTTATCACCGGACCAGATGTGATTAAAACCGTGACTGGCGAGGAAGTGACCCAAGAACAATTGGGCGGTGCGATGACCCACAACAGCAAATCGGGCGTGGCGCATTTTGCTGCCGACGATGAGGATGAATGTTTCGAGCAATTGCGCACGCTGCTTTCGTTCCTGCCGCTGAATAATATGGATGATGCGCCGATCAGCGAGCCAACCGACGATCCCAACCGTATGGATGATGCCTTGCAAAGCATTATTCCCGATCAGCCCAAAAAGCCCTACGATATGAAAGCCGTGATCGAATTGATCGTTGATGATGGCTTTTTCTTCGAAGTTCAGCCGCATTATGCTCCCAATTTGGTAATTGGTTTTGCGCGGCTTGATGGCATGCCGGTGGGCATTGTGGGCAATCAGCCTGCCGCCTTGGCCGGAACTTTAGATATTGATTCATCGGTGAAGGGTGCACGCTTTGTGCGTTTCTGCGATGCCTTCAATATTCCGTTGATCACCTTTGTTGATGTCCCAGGTTTCTTGCCAGGCACGCATCAGGAGTATGGTGGCATTATTCGCCACGGCGCAAAATTGCTGTATGCCTATTGTGAAGCGACTGTACCAAAACTAACCGTAATCACGCGCAAGGCCTATGGTGGAGCCTACGACGTGATGGCCTCGAAGCATATTCGCGCCGATTTCAACTTTGCTTGGCCCACCGCCGAAATCGCCGTGATGGGCGCAAGCGGCGCGGTGTCGATCATCTTCCGCAAAGAAATTGCTGAATCGACTGATCCTGTGGCAACCAACGCTGAACTGATTCACAATTACGAAGAGCGTTTTGCCAACCCCTATATTGCTGCCGAACGTGGCTATATTGATTCAGTGATCGAGCCACGCGAAACCCGCCCAGCCTTGATCAAAGCGCTGCATTTATCGCGTACCAAACGCCAAAGCCTGCCACCACGCAAACATGGCAATATGCCGTTGTAAGCTAGGGTCCAGGGGCTAGGAATCAGGGGTCAGAGTTTTTGACTATTGACTATTGGCTCTAGGCTTTTGGGATTGGGATCAGTAAATTGACCACTAAGAGCACGAAGGACACGAAGATCATGCTTCGCGTCCTTTGTGCTTTTAATGTTTAGCCACAGATTTACTTAACGATGGTTTATCGCTATTCATCCCTCATAATTCATCCTTCATCCCTTCATTCTCTGCGCCTCTACGTTAAAACTAAGTCCCTATGTTCTATGCTCTCTGCTCTATACGCTCAAATTCATCCCTCATAATTCATCCTTCATCCTTCGCTTTCCCCTCTTGACATTTTCTGAATCACTAGTATATTTATGACTAATGAGTCATTAAAATACTGGTTAGTCTAAAGGCTATCAGTAGAATGGTTAGAAGCAGGCAAGCTATGGCAGCGAATCAACCAAGCGATCATGCTAGTCCGGTGGTACGTCCATTGAAAGAACGCCAGCGTGAGCAACGCGAGGCCATGATTTTGGCCGCAGCCCATACGGTGTTCATTGCCAAGGGCTATCACGACGCTTCGATTGACGAGATTGCAGGCCAAGTTGGCATCTCCAAAGGCGCGATCTATCAACATTTTGCCAGTAAAGAGGATTTAGTTGAGGCCTTGATTGCCCAACAGATCAGCGATTTTCTGGGCATCTTGGATCGCTTGCTCGCAGAAACAACTTCGGTTTGCACTCGGCTTGAACATATTCTGTCCCACGCTTATGGTGGCTTGCAGGGCAAACACAGCGGTGTGCTGCTCGAATTGCACCATCGAATCGGCTTACCCAATGCCGTGATTGAAAAACGTCCTCAGCTTCAATCGCGAGTTGAACAAGCCATGAGCCGCCTCAGTCGCTTATTTGATGAGGGCAAAGTGACTGGCGAACTCAATTCATCCATTCCAACACCAATTATGGTGGCCACATTTATTGGTTTATTGTCGTTGCGTGGTTACGAGCAATTAATCGCGAGCGCCCAATTCAGCCCTGCCGACTTGATTCCCCATATTAGCCAGATCTTCTTTCGCGGCATTGTCGCACCAACTGGAAGTTAACGTTAATTGATAGCAAGGAATCATAGAACAATGACACAATCACAAGCGCACATATATGCCGATGATCCAACGGCCCAAATTTTTCAGCCCGACGCAATTGAAAATCCTTATCCATTGTTTGCTCAAATGCGGGCCAAAGCCGCAGTTCTGGCAGTTCCCTCGCCCTATGAATTTGTCAAAGCTGATGCTTGGCTGGTAACCCGCTATGCCGAAGCAGTGCAAGTATTAAAGGATAGCCGCTTCACAGTCGATGCGACAATCCTCAACCCTGAGGCTGGCGTATTTGGTCAAACTGCCTCGGAAGGAGCTGAAGATCGCAGCTTCTTGGGCGCAAAATCGATGGTTAGCGCCGATGGAGCCGAGCATTCGCGCTTGCGTAGTTTGGTGGCCAAAGCCTTTACCCCGCGCTATATCGAACAGCTGCGCCCACGCATCCAAGAGCTTGCCGACGAATTGCTTGATCAGGTTCAGGCTCAAGGCACGATGGATTTGGTGCAAGATTATGCCTATCCTTTGCCAATTAATGTAATCTCCGAAATGCTGGGCGTACCAGCTCATGAACGCGACCAGATGCGCCAGTGGTCGGATGCATTGACCAGCCATAGCCCCGAAAGCCAAGGCCAGTTGCGCGAATTTGCCATGTATGTGCAAAAACTGATCACTGATAAACGCCGCAAGCCGCAAGCCGATCTGATTAGCAAATTGGTCGAGTTAGAAGCGACTGGCGATGCCCTCAGCGAATCAGAATTATTGGCAACCGCAGGCTTGTTAATTTTTGCAGGCCACGAAACCACCTCGAATTTAATCAGCATTGGCTCGTTGATGTTGCTTGATCATCCTGAGCAACGCGCTCGCTTGCAAGCCGATCCAAGCCTCATTCCAACAGCTGTTGAAGAATTATTGCGCTTCAATGGGCCGATCTTCAGCCCTGCCCCACGTTTTGCACTCGAAGATGTGGAAATTGCTGGGCAGCCGATTCGCCGTGGCGATTTGGTGTTGGTGGCGCTTGGCTCGGCCAATCACGATCAAAGCGTTTTCAATGATCCTGAATCGTTGGATGTGGCACGTGAAATTAGCCGCCAACTCGCTTTTGGCCATGGCGTGCACTTCTGTTTGGGTGCGCCGCTCGCTCGCTTAGAAGCTGAAATCGCTTTCACCAGCTTATTGAAACGCATGCCCAACTTACAGCTAGCCGTACCACGCGAACACATCCAATGGCGCGATAACGTGAATTTACGGGGTCTCAAAGCCCTCCCTGTGATCTTCTAGATCACTTTTTCGATCAACCATTTTTTCTTACCACAGGAGTCGATCGATGCGTTTACACGACAACGTTGTCATTATTACTGGAGCCGCCTCAGGTATGGGTCTCGCGATGGCTACCCGCTTCGCTGCCGAAGGAGCTAAGTTGGTACTTGGCGATTGGAATGCGCAGCGGCTCGAAGCAGCAGTTGCCACGATTCAAGCCAGCGGAGCCGCCGTGGTTGGCGCACAGGGGAACATTGCCGATCAAGCGACTGCCGAAGCCTTGGTTGATTTAGCCATCAGTACCTACGGCCAACTTGATGTGCTCTGCAACAACGCCGGGGTGATGGATTCAATGCAAGGAGTTGCCGAAGTTTCTGATGACATGTGGCGGCGGGTTTTGGGCATCAATCTCGAAGGCCCGATGTTCACCAGTCGGCGGGCGCTCAAATATATGTTGGAGCGTGGCAGTGGCGTGATTGTCAATGTTGCTTCGACGGCGGGGATTCATGGTGGTTCAGCTGGAGCAGCCTATACCGCCTCGAAACATGCCTTGGTTGGGTTAACGCGTAACACCGCTTGGATTTACGCCAAACGCAACATTCGCTGTAACGCGATTTGCCCAGGCGGCACAATCACCAACATCGTCGAATCGATGGATCGCAACGCGATTACTCCAGCCGATGCAGCCCGCGTTGGTGAATTTACTGCCTTGGCTCCGGCCTACCTCGAACCCTCGGATATTGCCAATTTGGCCTTGTTTTTGGCTTCGGATGAGTCGCGGCATATCAATGGGGCGATTATTCCAGCTGATGCTGGCTGGGCTGCGGTTTAGTTGGATTGTGGCTTCGGCATCCATAAGCGCACTTCAGTAGCCTTTTGGTTGCTGCAAACATAAAAAAGGTCAAGCCCGTAGTGCCGAGTAGGGGCAGCACTGCGGGCTTGACGCTGGCGATTAATTACAAATTGCCACGTTTGGCTTGTTCGCGCTCAATCGCTTCAAATAGGGCTTTGAAATTTCCAGCACCAAAGCCACGGCTGCCTTTGCGTTGAATAATCTCGTAGAACACGGTTGGACGATCGCCAACTGGTTTGGTAAAGATTTGCAAGAGGTAGCCTTCATCGTCACGATCGACCAAAATCCCCAATTGTTGCAGGGTATTGTAGTCTTCGTCGATATGGCCAACTCGACCAGCCAAGGCCGAGTAGTAGGTATCCGGCGTGCGCAAAAATTCCACGCCATTATCACGCAGTTGTTGCACAGTTTTGATAATGTCAGGCGTGATCAAGGCGATATGTTGCGCCCCTGGGCCACGGTAATAGTCGAGATATTCATCAATCTGCGATTTTTTGCGGCCTTCGGCTGGCTCGTTGATTGGAAACTTGATCCGGCCTGTGCCGTTTTGCACAACTTTCGACATCAACGCGCTATATTCGGTTGAAATATCGTCGTCGGTAAATTGTTGCAATTGGCTAAAGCCAAGAATGCGGGCATAGAAATTGACCCATTCATCCATCTTGCCCAGCTCAACATTGCCCACAATATGATCAACGGCGGCCAAACCAGTTGGCTCAGCTTTGGCGGGATTTTTAACTTTGTTGTAGCCTGGCATAAACGTGCCAGTATAGCCGTCGCGCTCAACAAAGGTATGAACCGTATCGCCATAGGTGCGAATGGTCGCCTTGACCACTTTGCCCCACTTGCTTTCCAGCACGGTTGGCTCAAGCACAGCAGTTGCGCCGCGAGCAAGCGCAGCCTCAAACGCAGCAGTGGCGTTTTCAACTTCGAGCGCAATATCCTTAACCCCATCGCCATGCAATTTAACATGCTCAGCAATTGGCGAATCAGGATTGAGTGCCCCAGTCAAAACCAAGCGAATGTTGCGTTGTTGCATCACAAACGAAACGCGGTCGCGTGTGCCAGTTTCCAAGCCAGCATAGGCGACTGGCGTAAAACCAAAGGCCGTCCGATAGTAATGAGCTGCTTGGCGGGCATTACCAACATACATTTCGACATAATCGATGCCACGTAATGCTAAAGGATCATGGGCATTCGTGGTTTCTTGTTCTGCCATCGTCATTGATAGCCTCCTTTTGATGAAAACGCCGCAACGATTAATCGCTATAGGGCTGAGCTTGCGCCCAGAATGCCTCGAACGCCACCCGTAAGGTTTGCGCTAGCGATGGATGATTCATACATAACGCGGTAATTGAAGGCCGCCCCGTGATGGGATCTTGCAACGAAAGCAAGGCCACCCGACCATCAAACAAATTCATTTTGATTGGCAATTGTGGCACAAAGCGCAACTCTTGGCCTAAACTGCGAAACTGCGCCAACACTGGCCGCAATTGGTCATCTTCCAAGGCGCTTAGTTCATATAAAGCCCGATACTGCACGCCGCGCGAGCGTGGTTCGCGAACTTCAGCCACATTTTCTTCGAGGCTCGAAACTAACGGGCGTTTGAAACAGGCTAAAATTTCATGTTCAGCTTGTTGAGCCAACGTCCAAGCCCGAGCGCTAATCTGGCGTGGGTCAAGCAACACATCGATGTAATCCAATGGATTATCTTCGTTGCTGCCTTCGGTATAGATTGGCTGCATCGTGGCAACGAGGCCTTGAGCAATCGTCTGAGCTTCGCTTAATTCGCGTTCCATCACACTGCGCCGTTCGGCTAAGAGTGCCGGCAAAGCTTGTTCAGGTGCGACCGCCACAAAGGTACGCCGTGGCCCCATGCGCTCATGGGCAAGGCCTTTGCTAGCCAACGATTGCAACACATCGTAGATCCGCTGGCGCGGAATGCTGGTATGGGTTGCTAATTGCGCTGCCGAAAACGATTGCCGACCGAGTAGCCCCAAATAGGCGGTTGCTTCGTAGCGACTTAAGCCTAAATCGCTCAGTTGATCAATCAAAGATTCATCGTGCATTGGTGTCACCACTGCCTAGTGGTGCTATTGTAGCGAGTTGTCGAATGCTTGTCAATCATGCGAGCAAAGGCCACGCGCAGCACCGAAATCGAATATATTCCGTTAATGGGTCCGATCAAAAATGGGAGCGTTACCAAAACTAGCTGTAGCTTTGGTTCGCGAAGCCAAATTGTACTACGAAGTGGCAGCCACAGTTAAAATCAATTAACCACCTAGATTGCCTGTTGGTATCTTTTTTGCTATAGTGGCGGGTAATTTCTAAAAACTTGGTTAATTGAGGCAGGTATATGCGTACATTTGTGGTCTATTTATTGCTGATTATGCTAGCCGGTTGTGGTCAGCCCGATCAAGTTGCGACGACTCAACCAACTTTAGGGCTAATTCTGAGCAATCCAACGGCAACGCCCTTGGCAATTAGCCCAAGTGTGGCTCCTGCCAGCGGTGCAGTCAATCCAACTCAAATAGTGGCTAGCACACCAAGTATTGCTGCTGATGATTGGCAAAGCCAATATCGGGCTTGGATTGAAGAAGCTCGTCAGACCCATCCTTATAGCGAAAGCAGCGAGGTTATGTGGAATGTAATGATCTGCGAATCCAGCGGTAATCCCACGATTCAAGGCCCAGGCGAGCTGATTGGGCTATTTCAATATCAGCCAAGCACTTGGGCTGGAGCCTGGAACCCCTATCGTGATCAACCAATTACCGATGCCCGCGCCCAGATTTTTGCCACTGCCAAAGCTTGGCACGATGGTAACCAACAATGGTGGGGCGTGTGTCTCTAGTTCTGCATAATCGTTTCAATTGTGTCAAACAGAATATCCAAGGTAAAGGGTTTAAACAAAAATTGCCCATACAACTGGGTCTGATCACGGCAATCAACAGCACTCATAAACACAAATGGCGGCGAGGTTGCGCCAAATTCGCGCTGCACCAATTCGGCCATTTTGATTCCATCCATAAACGGCATCATCACATCGGTCAACACTAAGGCTGGCTGAATGCGCTGGGCCAATTCGAGGCCACGTCGCCCATCATAAGCCACATCGACCGTATAACCTTCATCTCGCAGCGCATCGGCGATCATGTCTGCGATTGAATCTTCATCATCAACGATTAATATATGTTTTCCAGCAACCACACAAAGACTCCTTTTATCGCCGTGGGACATTGCAACGCCAATGATCGCAGATCATCAGCGTTTGCTCCTCGGAACACTTTAAATACATAAACCAGACCACGCAGCAAGATCTAGGCCAATATCTATTTAGCGTAATTCGTTTGATTCAAGCGGAAGACTTAACGTAAAGCAACTGCCATGGCCTAGGCCTTCCGATTCAACGACAATACTGCCGCCATGCGCTCGCACAACAGCCCGAACAGTATACAAACCAAGACCTGTGCCACCAACCCGTTGGGTATGCCGACCACGAGTAAAGCGCTCGAAAATTCGCTCAAGATCTTGCGGATCGATACCTAAACCAGCATCGCGAATGCTTAACAGTGCTTGATCTTGCTCAAGCTCTAAGCGCACATCAATAGCTGTATCATCGCCACTATATTTCAAGGCATTATCGAGCAAATTCCAAATCACTCGCTCCATCCAAATTGGGTCAACGCGTACCAACGGCGCGGCAAGAAGCTCCAAGTTGATTCGTGGATTGGCCAAACCACCATTGATCGTGGTAATTAATTGACCAACCAACTCACCAAAATCCAATAAGCATGGGCTGATCAAGGTTTCGCCAGCGTTGATTCGGGCAACATCAACCAACAACGAAAGATAATCACGCATGCGATCGGATTGGGCGATAATTGATTGCAAACGATTTAACTCGCGTTCGCTGCGATTTTCAGTTTTAGCCCGCCGCAACAGCAAATCAGCACTGCCACGAATCGTCGTCAGTGGATTCTTCAAATCGTGCACGATAGTAGCAATGGCATTATCGCGATCACTTTCTTGCAATTTCCAGCCAGTGATATCTTGAAAGACGGCGACCGCACCGATCAAATTACCACGATTATCGTGAATCGGCGAGGTATTGGCCAAAATTGGAATTTCGCTGCCATCAGGGCGACGCAAAATCAACTCATGTTTGAGAAATGGCTCACCAGTGTTAATCACGCGGGCAATCCCCGAATCGCCAGCCGGCAAGCGCGTGCCATCAGGTTTATACAAACCAAAATGGCTATAGCCCGCAACTGGTACTGAGTGGAGCGGGTGTTGCCACAATTGCTCGGCCTGGCGATTGGCCAAAATCAACTGGCCATCAGGCGCTAAACCAACCACCACGCCTTCGGGTAACACATCGATAATGCTTTGCAACAACGATTGATGCAGATCGCCAAGATTTTCGTGTTCATGCGGCTCGACATAACTGGTCCGCAAACGCCCGATCCAGCCTTCCAGCAAGGCCTGAATAATCATCACTTGAGCTGGGCTGAAATTGTGCGCAGGATTAAATTTGGCGGCGTAAAACGCTTCATAGACAAAAATCAAGGTAGCTTTTTCAACGTTTAATGCCTGCTCTGCGCTCATCATCAGGCCTTCGGGCTGGCCTGTGCTTGGTGTAACACAATGATATTCGCCAGAGGCAGTGCGGCTCCAAATCGTTACGTCAACTTGAAAGGCCGCACTAAGTGATTGAGCCAAGGCAACCAACGATTGTGGCGCTTCGGTTGTGATCCGGCGCGAAAAGTCTTCAATCATAGCCCATTCGCGACTGGTTATGTTCATTCAGGGTTCCTTCCACATATCGTCTGGTTGCAAGGCAGGTTTGGTTTATTCCGAGTTTGGTTTGATCGTGCGTCCGATAATTGCTTCGTAGCGTTGGGCTAGGGCGGTGTAATCTGAGCGTGGGTCAAGCGCTTTTTGGGCAATCCACATTTGGTGGGCAAGGCCGCCAGCCCACAATGGCACACCACTGGCACGGGCGGTATCGAGCACGGCATTTAAATCTTTGGCCAATAATTCAGCCGCAAAACCTTTGTTGTAATCGCCGCTCAACACGGTTTCGGGCAGCCAACGCTCTAATAAATAGTTTGAAGCGGTGGCATTCAACAACACATTGCGAATTGTTTCGGCTTCAACCCCATTGGCCACACCAAACGCTAAGGCTTCGATATTGGCCATGGCAATAATGCTGATCGCCAGATTATTGCAAAGCTTGACGACTGAGCCAGAACCACTAGCGCCAATGTAGCTGACTGCACCGCCCAGTACCTCTAAAACCGCTTGACAGCGCTCGAATGTGCTGGGTTCGCCACCCACCATAATCGCCAATTCGCCAGTTTTAGCACGGGCTGGGCCACCACTAACAGGCGCATCGAGCATGGCAATTTGACGCTCAGCAAGTTTGGCGGCAATCGCCCGACTGGCGGTGGGAGCAATTGTGCTCATATCAATACAAATACTGCCCGCCGCCATGCCATATGCAGCACCATTCGTGCCAAGCAATGCGGCCTCAACTTGGGGAGCATCAGGCACCATCGTAATCACAATATCGCTGTTTTCGCCCAACGCTTGGTAGTTTTCGGCGATGATTGCCCCTTGCAAGGCCAACTGTTCAGCAGCTTCGCGCCGTTGATGCACGCCAACCGTCAATTGATAGCCAGCTTGGAGCAAATTTGCCGCCATCGGCGCACCCATCGCACCCAAGCCAATCAGGCCAATTCGTGGTTTTTGCATGATTATTCCTCAATACCCAAGCCAATTATGCTTCCGGCCAACCTGGCTCAGTAATCGCCATATCCAAGGCATCGTTGAAGCGATTAAACATCGAAAAAAGACTGGTCGTGGCGGTTAATTCCACAATTTCGCCTTCATCAAAATGCTCACGCAGACTGGCCCATAGTTCGTCGCTGATACCTTTGGCATTCACGGTTACTTGCTCGGCATAGCGCAAGGCCACCCGTTCGCGCTCAGTCCAACGCGTATCATCGGGCGATTGTAAGGCATCGATATTTTCTTGCGAAAGCCCAAGGTTGCGCAAAATCGTCGAGTGCGAGGTTAGACAATAGGAGCATTCGTTTAATTGCGATGTGCGGACCACCACCATCTCTTTTAAGCGTAAATCGAGCGTGCCAGTGCTCAATACCGCGCTCATCAAATTGCTGGCGGCAATCATCATTTCAGGGCGACGGGCAAACGTTCGAAACATATTGGGCACATTGCCGCGCTTGGCAAAAAAGCCCTCGAATACTTTCAGCGATTCAGGATCAACTTCGTTAGGAGCAAGTGGTTTCAATCGGGGCATTGCAGTAAACCTCCACTAGTTTGAATGCGTATGACTCACCAAATTATAAACAAACCCGCCCGATTGCAAGCACAATCATACAGGCGGGTTGCTGCCTTGGAATCAGCCAAATCCAGCTTTAGTAGCGTGGTTGGCGACTGCTGCGAATAATCCAAATCGTACCAAAAACGATCAAGAGCAAGCCCCCAATCCCTGCTAGCCAAATCCACAAGGGCACTGATGGGGTTGTTACTGGGTTATTGGGCGAGCTTGGGTTGCTGGGAGCCGAGGATCGTGGTTGTTCGCTAAATCGATCAGCTGGAGCGGTATCGTCGGGCAAGATTTGAGCTGGACCAGAGCCTTGGGCTTCGGGCAAGGTGCTGCGCCATTCGCTATCCAACGTATCAAGGCTGCGATTCAAGACAGTTTGCACCGCCACATCATCGGTTACGCCACTTTTAAATTGGGCGACGAGTTTGGTAATCGCCTCGATGCCATAGGTTGATTCGATATAGCGCACCACACTTTCGCTTTGGGCATATGAAAGCAAGGCCTTTTCAGGGTCGGAAGGAAAATTTGAAGCCAGAGCACGTAACGGAATCAACTCGCCATTTTTGGCAGCCTGCTCAACCATTTGGCTAAACCCAGCGTCGGGCGAATCTTGGTTGGCGACCGCCAAACCTTCATCAAACCAAACTGGCATACCACCATAATTATTGTTGGTTGCTTGATGCAGCACCAAATGGCTTAATTCATGCGGCACTAAACGACCCAATTCAGCGTCATCGCCAGCATCAATCGACCCAATGATCAAGCCAAGGTCTGGCCGGGCTTGACCGCCGATCCAATCGGCAGAGTTGGGTGGCAAAGCGCCGCGCATATCGCGAGTATTGCTGTAGATCGAGATTGTCATGGGATCTTCGACTGAGCCACCGATCCGCTGCTCAAGCCGATCAAGCCCACCAAGAGCGCTATCGAGCAAATCTTGGCCCCATTGCTCATCGCCATCATACCAGCGCACAGTGATCCCACGCGAGCTTTTTTCTTGCCAATTGAAACGGGTATCTTGATATTGGACTGATTGCTCAGGTGTTTCGGTAATTGTGCCATCTTCAGCAACCAGCTGCCATTTATAGCGCACAGTCACGCCAACTGGCAAAAATTCAATGCTGGTATCGCGGGTAAAACTGGCCTCGATTGAGCTACCAGGTTGCCATTTGGCCTCGGCCTCGGTATAAGCTGGCACATCGCCAGGCTGCACACCTAAGGCATATAAAAATGTCACTTCGCGAATTGGCGAACTTGATTCAGCTTCAAGCTCAAAAACCACATTTTCGCCAAAGCTGCTGGTTGCTTGGTTACGCGAGATTTTGGCTGGCTCAGCCGCCTGAGCCGTAGCCTGAAACCCCAGCACAAACAAACATCCTAGCATCCACAACACTACTCGTCGCATATAAACCTCACTACTCTGTGCCTTCGGTTCTCCAGCGCAAGAAGGCATCGATAAATAAATCAATCTCGCCATCGAGCACTGCTTGGGTATTCGATGTTTCGACGTTGGTACGATGATCTTTAACTCGCCGATCATCAAGCACATACGAACGAATTTGATTACCCCAAGCGGCATCGCGATGTTCGCCCTTGAGTTTGGCTCGTTCAGCAGCTTGACGGGCTAGCTCACGCTCCAACAAACGCGCCCGCAACACATTCATCGCGGTCTCTTTATTTTGCAATTGCGAACGTTCATTTTGACAGGTTACGATAATTTCATCGGGCGTACCACCACGATAGACCAAGCGCACGGCTGAGTCAGTTGTATTAACGCCTTGCCCACCATGACCACCAGCCCGATAGACATCAACCCGCAGATCTTCGGGATTAATTTTAACTTCGGCAGCATCATCGACTTCGGGCAACACTTCAACCCGCGCAAACGAGGTATGGCGGCGATGGTTGGCATCGAAGGGCGAAAGCCGAACTAAGCGATGAATACCCGCCTCAGCCTTAGCATAACCATAGGCATAGGGGCCGCGCAATTCTAAGGTAGCACTTTTGATGCCTGCCTCTTCGCCGTCCATCATATCCACAATCGTGGTACGAAACCCCTGGCTTTCGCCCCAACGGCTATACATACGCAACAACATCTGGGCCCAATCCTGCGATTCGACCCCGCCAGCGCCCGATTGAATTGAGATAAAAGCATTGGTGCTATCGTATTTTTCGCCCAGCAAAATGCTCAATTCAAGCTGATCGACCGATTTGGTCAAGCCGTTGACCTCACGCTCAATTTGGCTGAGCGAATCAGCATCATCAGCCGAAAGTTGCAAGAGATCGCGCAGAGTTGCCAAATCGACCGCCAAACTATCCCACATTTTCAATTCTTCTTGCATGCGGGCCAGTCGTTGCAAAATGCTTTGGGCCTGTTGTGGGTTATCCCACAAACTTGGTTCGGCAGCTTGATGCTCTAAGTCATGCAATTCGGCTTGTTTGGCAGCCCAGTCAAAGCCGCCCCCTTAGCGCATCGAATCGCGCTTGCAACGAGTTTAGGGCCGCCCGAAGATCAATAAACTCTGTCATGAACGGTAGTTCCTCTAGGTAGTTAAACACAAGATCGAGTGGGTTTAGCACTCGATCTCATGATACTCGAAAGCGTTAATTTTGCGAAGGGTTTAGTTGGTAACCCACGGCGCATAGATATGATGGGTTGACGGCACTGGAGTCGTAACCGTGGTTGTCGCCGTGGGCGTGTTGCTTGGCGTAACACTTGGCTCAAGCGTCGCCGTAGGTGTTTCAGTTACCGTCGCGGTTGGGGTATTGGTCGGTGTGTTCGTTGGGGTTTCGGTTGCTGTTGCTGTAATCGTCGCAGTGATCGTGGCAATTTCTGTTGCCGTTATCGTCGCGGTTTCAGTCGCGGTCGCGGTGATCGTGGCAATTTCTGTTGGTGTATTGGTTGGTGTTTCAATCACTGTCGCCGTTGCGGTATTGGTTGGTACTTCGGTTGCAGTCGCCGTTGCGGTATTGGTTGGCGTATTCGTCGGCGTATTCGTCGGCGTATTGGTTGGTGTGTTGGTCGGTGTATTCGTAGCAGTTGCCGTGGCGGTTGGTACAGTTGGTACAGGGGTATTAGTATTGGTTGGGATTGGTGTAGCCGTGGCATTGCTATCAACAATATTAATCACAATTTGATAGGGTGTGCCTTGCGTGCCAGTTCCACCCGAACCAGTAAAGGTTGCAGCTTTGATCACATGGGTTCCATGAGCCAAGGCTGGACTCATCGGCAAGAAATCTGTGCCATTGGTTTGATCGCCAGCGATTGAATAAGGCCGACCGCTTTCGGTACGATAGACCACGCTATCAACCCAAAAGCGCACGCTGCCAATCCCACTCGACGGCGCGGTTGGAGCCACAATACTGATATTACGGGTGCCTAAGGTCGCATAATTGATCGTCACACCATTGGGAATTGGATCATACATAACTTGATCGGTATCAGCGTTGTACATGATCAGGCGTGGCACATACGAGCCAGTTGGAGTTGGGGTGTTGGTTGGCACGGTTGTAGCAGTCGCAGTTGGTTGAATGTTGGTTGGGGTTGGCGTGATCACCGCGCCTGGTGCAGTAAAAATATTACCAGTGGCGACGGTGTTAGGGCCAATCACTACCAAATTATTGCTTGGGTGATTATAAATTGTGTTATTGGTAATGGTGTTGAAATCGGTCAGGTAATCAACAGGGGTGGTGGGTGGCACAGCCAAGTTGACCTCACGAATCCCAAAGAGTTGGTTACTGCCCGCTGTGTTTTCAACAATATTATCTTGGATGATATAGCGTTGGGCTGGGCCGCGCTTGGAAAGCAAGTTGATGCCGGCATAATCTTGATTGCCAGTGTTGTTATTGCGAATCACGTTACGGCGAATGATGTTATTGGCCGTGTTACCGCCACCATTAACCTCAATCCCAGCGCGGAAATTGCCTTCCATAATGCTATCTTCAATGATGTTATCGGTATCGCGCGAGGAATTATCGGTATCGCCACCGCCTAAATCGCCAACGCCAGAACCAGCGTTATTACGAAACACGCTTTGGCGAATATTAACCCGTTGGTTGGCCCAACAATAGTACAAACCATCGCCAGCAGTGCCGCGGGCGGCATAGCCCAAATTGCCAATCCCTTGAATTTTGAAAAATTCAATATCGCGTGAAGCCGTGCCTGGATGGAAACCATGGCCACGATTAGCAGTTGCCAGACTATTGCTGACCGTGCTTTGATCACACGATTGCAAGCTCACGCCATCGCTATGCCAATAGCGCACCGTGATGTTATCGATCGTCACGAAACGGCAATAGACAAAGTTAATCGCACCAATATAAAATTCATAGAAGGCAGGCTTTTGGTTAGTATTCCAGCCCTCAATCGTTAAATCGCGCACACCCATATTTTGCAAACGATTGTTGAAATTGGTTCCAAGCGCGAAAATCGCTGAATAAGCGTGCGATACGACTGAATTATTGGGGACTGAAAGCGTCAAAGGCTTCTTGAGAGTCAGCGTGTTGTTGCTGGTGTTGATCGAATCGACCATATTTTGCTCAACACCCCAATTGCCAATGCCTGTGCCTTCAGTACCTTTAATAATGATACCTTCGCCTGGCTTGAACACGCTCGTATCGGCCACGCTGATCACATTAGTTCCTTGGGTGGCAGCAGCGGTCAATTTGGTGTACAAGCCATACGACACTTGCGAAACATTAGCAGTCAGTGGGTAATTGACCGCTCGATCAAGCGTAATCGTTTGATTAGCACTATTGATGCTCATAATTTCATACGAGCCCGGCAAGAAGCGCAATTCAGTCGAGCGCCAAACATAGACGATCATGCCAACATTAAATGGTGTAGTACTAGCAACTTTAATTGTCGAAAGATTATTGCCAGTTTGGGTGACAAAAACCCGTTGCTCGTTGCGGCCAGCCTTTAAAATCGTCTCAGCCCCGACCCCTTGCAAAGTCACGCCAGTTTTAAGATCGAGATAGGTTTCGAGGGTAAAGCTACCAGCAGGCAAGCGCACCGTGCCGCCCCCCTGAGCAGCCGCAGCATCAATCGCCGCCTGAATGCCAAAATCGGGCGCTAATGGATTTAAGTACGGCGTTGCATCAATCGTATTGGCAAACGCCGATTGTAACAGCCAACTAAATGAACCAAGACTAAACGTTAAAATGATAAGAGCACTAACTACTGACCTGAATCGTTGTTGCACAAAGCTTGGCTGCATAGTCCCTCCGCGCGTGAACCTTGGTGCTGAACAATAAAAAAGGAGCCTTTCAATAGCCCCCATGCACCGAGTTCTCTGAGCCTTTAATCAAACTGGGAAGTATTCAAAATGAGTTTGATCTTCTGACTCTTATTGTACTATGGCATACCATAGCGCATATTGGCCTTTTTTCCTACAGGACTTTAGGCCTACTTGACACGCTATCCCACTTTTAACCCGCTTTACGCTACCCCTTGCGAGTGATTCGCTCTAGCCCAATTTAGCTATATAGCTTGATCAACAGCAAAAACACCTAAAGCAACACTGCCTTAGGTGTTTAGCATTTAATGGTTAACATGTTAGGAAACCTATTCAAATAGCGGTAACTGCTAAGCACCATCATTGGGCTTAAACCAGCGTTTTACTATTTGAGCAACTCAGTCAACGTCGGGATGAATGTGTGCGTTTGAAGCCTCGCTTACGCTCACCGTTGGTCGCCTGCTTGGGCAGTAGTATAGAGCAATTTGGCCTATTGTCGAGTACCGTACTTTAGTTTATGCCCTTTTTACTAGTGATTAATAAACGATTATTATGGCTTTGTTAAGCCCTAAATAGCTTGTTCCATACTTTCATGCTCATGTCGTTTTTTCTATAGTACCCAGCAGTACCCAGCTAACTAGCTTGTACAACCTGCACAAAAACCCAACAAGTAGCACTGGTAGAATTGCCCGATAGCCACAAACCAGCGCTATGGTATTGTATATGCGAAGCCTCTGCTACACTCCTTGTACCAATACCTCACCTCGCCTGCCCATGCTCTCAACGTTGCGAGCGTAGGCAGCAGCGATGCTCATTTTCGGCAATGACTGCCCCCAAACGTCGATCCTCTACATCAACGAAAGGACGGGGTCATGGGCATGTTTATGGGTGAGGGCACTCCAGTGCTCCTGCATACAATCATCGAATTCGAAGGCAAGGGTTTTTTCAACCCACAAATGCTCGATCTGCGCTATGTTGTGCCAGCAGATCGCACCACGGGCATGCTCTACTTTCGAGCTGGCAGCACCGTGAGCAGCCTGGTCAATGTTTCGATTTTGCGCAATGGTCAAGTTCTGCGCTACTTTCCGGTAGCCGCCGATTCAGCAATTCATGTGTCACTTGCCATCGTTGAGGAACACCCCGCCGGAACCGTGCTCGACGTGTGCGTCGCCGGTGAAGGTAGTGGCCTGTTGATCCTCGACATTGGTTACCTAGAAGTGTAGGCCGACCATGAATGGATTGGTGCGTTTTCGGAATAACTTGCAATGGGCGACAACGCTGCCGCTCTTTCGCCGCCCAGGCCTGACTATCGAACGTCGGCGCTTTACCGACCAACGCCCGCTGATGCCGCAAATCGAACGTTGGCGCAGTTGGTCGATGCAATTGACCTTGAGTGGCACGCGTTATGTCAGCTATGGCGACCGCAGCTTTTGTCAAGCCCCAACCTCATTGGTCTTGACCAGCCCACAAATCGACCCGATGCGGATTCGCTACTTGCCTGGTGCAACGACCGATTGGCTCAACCTGACTTGGACGAGCGATGGTTGGCAGCATTTTCTGAACCAACATCCACAATTCAATCAGCGCCATGCCTATTTGATCAAAGATGCAGTTCGTTCGCCCTTGTTGGCAGTTCGCTACGTGCCACCGCCAGCGCTCCATGCAGCCCGTCAATTAATCACGATCGCAGCCCTGCCCGAAGCTCCACCAGCGACGTTGGAAAACGCGGCCACAACCTTTTTGGCGCTGTTAAGTGCGCTCGATTTCCAAACAACCTTAAATGGTTATGCACCAACCCAAGCTCAGTCGGTCGAAAAAGCCCAAGCTTTGATGATGAAAAACTTAGAGCGGCCACCAAGCATTAGCCAATTGGCTTCAACCTTGCACATCAGCCCGCGCCAATTGCAACGTGATTTTCTGGCTTGTACTGGGCTTAGCCCACTCAGTTATTTACAAATGCTGCGGCTCAGCGAGGCCAATATGCTGCTTGCCAGCACCAATTTGCCGATTGGAACGATCGCCAGCCGCTTGGGCTACGCCAGCGCCGCCCACTTTAGCGCCGCCTTCCGCCGTTTATACGATTGCACGCCGCGCCAAATTCGCGAATACGACGACGACTTGATGCTTGATGCTGTTATGGAGGAAGCTCATGGCTGTTCAAATTGAAACCATCAAGAAGGTCAAAAATGGGCTTGATGTCTTGCCCGATCTGTATCGCTATGCTCGCTTAGGCTTCGATGCGATTCCCGAAGATGAGATTGAGCGCTTGAAATGGTATGGATTGTTGCATCGCAAGCAAACCCCTGGCTTCTTTATGCAACGCCTGCGGATTCCCAATGGCATTCTGAGCACGCGCCAAATGCGGGCAATCGTCAGTATCTCCCGCGATTTTGGCCGCAACACCATGGATTTGACCACCCGCGAAAATATTCAATTGCGCTGGCTACGGATCGAAGATGTGCCAGAAGTGTTCCAACGGTTGCAAAATGTTGGCCTGACCTCACAACAAACTGGGCTTGATAATTATCGTAATGTGATGGGCTGCCCCTTGGCTGGCCTGCACCACGCAGAAATTTTCAACGCTGCCCCAATTGCGCAAAGCGTTTCGTTGGCCTTGCTTGGCCGCGAGTTCAGCGATTTGCCGCGCAAATTCAACATTACGATTAGTGGTTGCTCGCACGATTGTGCCCATAGCCGCGCCAACGATATTGGCATGACTCCTGCCGCTAAGGAAATTAATGGCTATCGTGTGCTTGGTTTCCACGTCGCACTGGGCGGAGCCTTGGGTGGCACATCGCCGCAACTGGGCCAAGATGCAGGCATCTTCTTAACCACTGAACAAGCCTTGCCTTTCTGTCGTGCGGTCTTGACGGTGTTCCGCGACAATGGCTCACGCGAAAAACGCACCGAAGCCCGTTTGAAATGGCTGATTCGCGAATGGGGCATGCCGCGCTTTATGGCCGAAGTTGAAAAGGTATTTGGTCAAGCATTCTTCAGCGCTGGCGAATCGTTGGTGATTGAGCATAGCGGCGACCATTTGGGCATTCATCAACAACAAGAGGCAGGCTTTGTAACGGTTGGTTTATTAGTGCCAGTTGGCCGAACCAATGCTGAGCAAATGGCCGAAATCGCCGATTTGGCCGATGCCTATGGCACTGGCGAACTACGCTTGACCCCCGACCAAAACATTCTGATTCCGAATGTGCACGAAACCTGCCTCGAACGCTTATTGGCTGAGCCATTGCTACAAGTGCTTCAACCGCATGCACCTGGGGCTTTGCGCGGCTTGGTCAGTTGCACAGGCCGCGATTATTGCCACTTTGCCTTGAGCGACACCAAAGAATTATCGTTGCAAGTCGCCACCGAATTGGCCAGTTTGATTCCAGCTGAACGCCGCGTCGATTTGAAAGTTTCGGGCTGCGTACACGCCTGTGGTCAGCATCACGTTGGTGAAATTGGTTTGCAAGCTCAGCGTTTGCGACTCGAAGATGGCACAATCGTCGATGCTTTCGATTTATTTGTTGGTGGCAATCATCAGCAACTGGCAACCCTCAAAGCTCGCAAAATCCCAGTTGATCAATTGGCTGGGCGGATTGCTGCTGAACTCGCCGTTATGGATGGGGAATAAGCATCATGAGTAACGTTGTGCGTTCACAATGCCCATATTGTGGCGTTGGCTGTGGAATTGAATTGACCGTCAACGATGGCAAGGTCGTGCGGGTCACTGGCGATAGCGCTCACCCCGCCAATCAAGGCAAGCTGTGCATCAAAGGCGCAACCATTGAGCAAATGCTCACGCCCACGACACGGCTAACCCATGCCCAAATTCGCAGCGATCGCAATGCAGCGCTGCACTCGGTTGGCCTCGATCAAGCCCTCGACCACGCTGCCCAACGGCTGAACGCAATTCGCCAACAACATGGCAATGAGGCGATTGGCTTTTATCTTTCGGGCCAACTAACCAACGAAACCAGCTACTTGGTGACCAAGCTTTGCAAGGGCTTGATGGGCACCAACACCATGGATGCCAACTCACGTTTGTGTATGGCCAGCGCTGTCGCCGCCTACACTCGCACCTTGGGAACCGATGGCCCACCCTGTAGCTATAGCGATATCGAACAAGCCGATTGTTTCTTGATTGTTGGCTCAAATACTGCCGAATGTCATCCTATTGTCTATCGCCGAATCGAGCAGCAAGTGCGCAAGTATGGCGCTAAATTGATTGTGGTTGATCCACGGCGCACCCAAACTTCGCGCTATGCCAGCTTACATTTGGCCGCCGCCCCAGGCAGCGACACAGCGTTACTCAACGGTTTATTACACATTCTAATTCGCGATGGTGCAGTTGATTATGAATTTATTGCCCAACACACCACCGGCTGGAGCGAAATCGCCGAAGCTGTAGCTGGTTGGACACCCGCCCAAACCGCCTTGGCCACAGGTTTGACGGTTGAGGAAATCGAAACCGCTGGGGCAATGCTGGTTGCCAGCCAACGCACCCTGAGCATGTGGAGCATGGGAGTTAATCAAAGTCGCAATGGAGTTGCCAAAGCCACTGCGATCATTAACATGCACTTGGCAACAGGCCGGATCGGCAAGCCTGGCTGTGGACCATTCTCGCTAACCGGCCAACCAAATGCCATGGGTGGTCGCGAAGTTGGCTACCTCGCGCACCAGTTGCCGGGCTATCGGCGGGTTGATGTAGCTGAGCATCGCAGCGCCATCGAGCAAGCATGGGGCATTCCGGTTGGTAGCATCAGCGCTACGCCTGGCCCCGATGCCCAAACCATGTTCAGCCAATTGGCCGAAGGCAAACTCAAAGCAATTTGGATTATCGGCACGAATCCCTTGCACTCAATGCCCAATAACAGCACCATCCGCGCTGCACTCGAAAAAGCTGAATTGGTGATTGTGCAGGATGTGTATCATACCAGCTCATGTTTGGCCTACGCCGATATTGCCTTGCCTGCTGCTCAATGGGCGGAAAGCATCGGCACCTTCACCGCCTCGGATCGCCATATTACCTTGCTGAACCCAGCTTACCCAGCGCCAGGCGATGCCATGCCCGATTGGTGGTTGGTACAAGCAGTCGCCCAGCGCATGGGCTTTGAGCTCAATTTTGCTACTGCTGAAGCGATTTGGGATGAATATCGAGGATTGACTGCTGGCCGCCACCCGCTTGATGTGAGCGGTGTGAGCTACGAACGGCTACGCAACGGCCCATTGCAATGGCCATGCCCCGCCGAAGATCATGCAGGCACTGTGCGTTTATATAGCGATGGCCGTTTTGCAACCGCCAATGGTCGCGCCAACTTTCAAGTGACGATTCCGGTTGAACCAGCCGAAGTGCCAAGCTACGAATTTCCATTTTGGCTGACGACTGGACGGGTGTTGGAGCAATGGCATACCCGCACCCGCACCGCCAACGTGGCCAAGCTCAATCAACGCCATAACGGCAGCTTTATTGAAATTCACCCCGACGATGCGAATACGCTCGGTGTGAGCGCTGGCGAAAAAATTGCCGTGATCGGGCGACGTGGCAGTTGCACCTCAATCGTGCAAATCAACCCCGAAATCATGCCAGGCTGTTTGTTTATGCCAATTCACTGGGAAGTTGGCAACCCGAATGTGCTAAGCATCAACGCCGCCGACCCAATTAGTAAGCAACCCGAACTCAAGGCATGTGCGGTACAATTACGGCCAATCGTCGAAGGTATCAATATCAAATTTGGCGAAGCCGCCACAGTTCCAGCAATGGCCGCTGGCAAACGGAGCAGCCAATGAGTAGCTTACACGGTCAACGAATTGCAATTCTCGAAGCTCGCCGCGCTTCAGAATTAGCCAACTTGCTCAGTCGCCATGGTGCGACCCCAATCCATGCCCCAGCCTTACGCGAGGTCAGCGTCGATGCGGCTCCAGTCGCTCAGGCAGTGTTGCAAGAGCTTGAAGCAGGCCAGATCGATCTGTTGATTTTGTTGACTGGGGTTGGCACGCAACAATTAATTGATGGTGCTGCTAGTGTGGGCCTTGAGCAAGCCATGTTGACTGGGTTAGCCAAAACCACCCTCGTTTGCCGTGGCCCTAAGCCAACCGCCGTATTACGTCGTTATGAATTACGCCCAAGCATCAGCGCTGCCTCACCCTACACCATCAACGATCTGATCAACAGCCTTGATTCGGTTGAGTTGGCTGAACGTGGGGTTGGTTTGTTGCACTATGGCGAACGCGATCGCAAATTAGCCGATTATTGCCTCGAACGCGGGGCAGTGCTCCATGAACATAGCGTCTACGAATGGCAATTACCTGCTGACCTCAGCCCACTGCTCGCGCTGATCGAACAAGCAATTGCTGGCCAGATCGATATTTTCACCTTTACCAGCCAAATTCAGGTACGCCATTTGTTGCAAGTTGCCGAGCAACAAGGCCAAGCCCAAGCTCTGATTGCGGCCATGCAACAGGCCTTGGTTGCAGCAGTTGGCCCATCGTGCGCCCAAGCATTACTCAATCTTGGCATTCAACAGGTGATTATGCCTGAACAGCCGTTTATGGGCCAGATGGTGCAACGAATTCTCGACCAAGTAAGCGTCAATCGTTAGTGTCCCTCACCCCCTGCCCCTCTCCTGCCCAGCGAGCGAGGGGGAAGCAAAGCTAGCTCAACTCCCTGCAATGAGTGCAGTTTCCACCAATGACGGTGCAATGACAAACCTGTTCGCCTCGCGATAGCTTCTGCAACGCCATGCAGCCTCACCAATGTGGGTGAATCGTGCCCGATTATTGATCTAACGACTAGATGAATAATTGCTATCTCCCAAGCGTTTGATGTGTGCCACAGGTTTCACGGAGGAGCTTCCAATGTCAAAAATCAGCCGTCGCGATTTTCTCAAAACCGCAGCTTCACTTGGTGCTGCCGTTGCCATGCCCAGCTTTTTGACCGCCTGTGGTGGCAGCGAAAGTGCCAGCGAAACGGGTGAGCGCCCAATCAAAATTGGCTTTATTCCGCTGACCGACTGCGCTTCGGTGGTGATGGCACATACTTTGGGCTTATACCAAAAATATGGAGTCAACGTTGAGGTGGTTAAAGAGGCTTCGTGGGCCAATGTGCGCGATAAGCTGTTGACTGGCGACCTCGATGCTGCCCATTGTTTGTTTGGCATGCCCTTCTCGGTCTACACTGGTGTCGGCGGCAAGGCCGAAAGCGAACTCAAAATTGCCATGATTTTGAACCAAAATGGCCAAGGTATTACGCTCAGCAGTGCCCTCGCCAAAGAGGTTGGGTATGGCGACCCCAGCAAACTCAAAGCGCTGATCAGCCAACGCCCAGCTGATAAACCTGCCACTTTTGCAGGCACCTTTCCAGGCGGAACCCACGATATTTGGCTGCGCTACTGGCTTGCCGCCGCTGGCATTGACCAAAATAGCGTCAAAATTATCACAATTCCACCACCACAAATGGTTGCCAATATGCGCATCGGCGAGATGGATGGCTTCTGCGTGGGCGAGCCATGGAACGGAGTCGCAGTCAAAGAGGGCATTGGTGAAACTGTGTTGGCAACCCAAGATCTGTGGGCGGGACACCCAGAGAAAGCCTTGGTGGTCAATCCAAGTTTTGCCGAAAAACGCCGCGATGACCTCAAGAACATCATGAAGGCCATCCTTGAGGCCTCGAAATGGCTCGACGATTTCAATAATCGCAGCGAAGCTGCCAAAGTTATCGGCGGTCAAGCCTATGTCAACGCTCCAGCCGATGTGATCGAAGCGCGTTTGAAGGGCCAATACAACCTTGGGGCAACTTTAGGCGAGCGCACGTTTGAGCCAAGCAAAAGCATGGTTTTTTATCAGGATGGTGCGGTCAATGCCCCACATCGCAGCCATGCAATTTGGTTTATGGCCCAATATGTGCGATTTGGCCTCTTGGCAAGCGCTCCCGACTACAATGCCATCGCCGACAAATTAATTATGCGTGATTTATATGCTGAAGTCGCCAAAGAAATGAGCCTCACGGTAGCAGGCGACGATTTACAGCCATTTACCGTCACGCTCGATCAACAAACCTTTGATCCCAAAAGCCCATCCTAGCCCGCAGGCCATCACGACACACCTTCGCGACTGAAGTAACACGGCTTCAGTCGCTGACACACCAGCCACTCGATTGCCGACCACACAAGGAGCATTTCCATGGCACAAATGATCGAAGTTATTCCACGGCGTGAGAGTTCAGCGCCAACCCTCATCCGCCGCTGGCTCAACGCAATTTGGCAAACGCTTAGCCCTGTTTTGATGGGAATGTTGATTTTGGCCGGGTTATGGCAAGTAGCTGCTTGGATTTCTGATGGCACATTGCCAACCCCGCTGGCAACCGCCAGCACCTTACGTGAGCTTTTGAGCGATCCCTTTTACGACAACGGGCCAAACGATAAAGGCATCGGAATTCAGTTGATGGCTTCGTTGGGGCGGGTCTTCACTGGCTGGGGGATTGGCATCGCGATCGCCATTCCGCTAGGTATGCTGCTTGGGAGTAGTGCCACACTGCGCAAAATGCTGGCTCCAGTGATCGAAATTTTGCGACCTGTCTCGCCGTTGGCCTGGTATCCGTTGGGGTTGGCAGTGCTGCACAATGCGCCCAAAGCTGTGGTTTTTGCGATTGTGATCACTTCGCTCTGGCCAACCTTGGTCAACACCACTATGGGCGTGCAAAATATTCCTGCCGACCTCAAGGCTGTTTCCAAGGTGTTTCGGTTTAGTCGCTGGCGCTATATCAGCAAAGTATTGTTGCCCGCAGCTTTTCCAGCCATTTTAACTGGCATGCGGCTCTCGATGGGGATTGCCTGGATGGTGATTGTGGCAGGCGAGATGTTGGCTGGAGGCACAGGTTTGGGCTTCTTCGTTTGGGATTCATGGAACGCGCTTTCGTTGGAACGGGTTATGAGTGCTATTTTGGTTATCGGGATTACGGGCTTAGCCTTGGATCGTTTGTTTAGTTTGATTGGTCAACGTATGGCCGCTTGGCAAGAAGGAGGTCACTAATGGCTCCACGTTTGTTACCGCGCACCACGCCCAACACCGCAATTTTACCGATGGAGCCGGCTCCGCTGCTTGAAATTAGCAGCGTGGGCAAAAATTACCCTAGTGGACAAGGCCAGATTAACATCCTACACGATATTGATCTGACGATTCAATCGGGCGAATTTATTAGTTTTATCGGCCACTCTGGCTGTGGCAAAAGCACCCTTTTAAATATGATCGCTGGCCTCACCAGCATCAGCACTGGCACGATGTTATTTGATGGCAAATCAATCGCTGCGCCCAGCCCTGAGCGAGCCATGGTATTTCAGCATTATTCATTGTTGCCATGGCTCTCGGTCTATCAAAATGTCTATGAAGCTGTCGATTCAGTCCAGACTGAAATGAGCAAAGCCGAGCGTAAAGCCCTGACCAACGATGTTTTGGCGCGGGTTGGTTTGAGCAACCATATGCACAAAAAACCGATGCAACTCTCCGGCGGTATGCGCCAACGGGTGGCGATTGCCCGCGCCTTTGCCGTTCACCCACGCATGCTGCTGCTTGACGAGCCATTTGGAGCGCTTGATGCTCTGACTCGTGGCAGCCTGCAAGAAGAATTATTGGGCCTCTGGAGTGGCGATGCCCGCACCGAAACCGTGGTGATGGTCACCCACGATATTGATGAAGCGATCTACCTCAGCGACCGGATTGTGGTTTTTTCCGATGGCCCTGGAGCCACGATTAAAGAAGTGATTACGGTCGATCTGCCCCGCCCTCGCGACAAGCAAAGCCTCATGAACAGCCCAACCTGGAACAACCTGCGCACCCACCTACTCCTTTCACTGCACTGCTAAATAACCAAATAATCAGTACACAGAGTCGTGTATGGTGGGCTGTCTCGATGCGGCGACAGCCTTTCGTTTTTAAAAATTCAATTCATAGATGCCATTGGTTTGGCGTTGACCTAGGCTGCGAGGCACAAGCCGCAACAGCCGATTGCGCCAAGTTTGTTGCCATGCATACGGCAAATGCACCAACGAGCCAATCCGCCACGAGGTATCAACAATTGTTTGGGCTTTTTTGATGCGGCGTTGTTGATAATGCATAAATGCCAGCTGTGGCTGTTGGTAGCGCTCCAACATTTCAGCCAAAACCCAAGCATCTTCGATGGCTTGGCAACCACCTTGACCTAAATTCGGTGTGGTGGCGTGGGCCGCATCGCCCAACAAACCAACTCGCCCATAATACCAATTTTTCAAATGCGCCAAATCGCTAATATCGGTGCGCAACAACGCCGCATCGGGTGTACGCTCAATCAAGGTTTTGACAACGGTTGGCAAATCGTGAGCTTGGGTTAGCAACAATTCACGGGCGGCAGCGGGCGAAACATCACGCTGGCCTTGAGCAGCAAGGCTGGTTGCATACCAATACATCAAATTTTCCCCAACGGGAGTATAGCCAAAACGCAGTTGAGCACCCCAAATTTCGGCAGCCACAGGCTGGGCCAATTCGTGATAATCAAACTCGACCAAGGCGCGATGCGAGGTTTGACCCGAATACCGCAAGCGTTGATTGGGGAAAATCTGCTCGCGCACGGCTGAGCGCAGGCCATCAGCCCCAACTAAGCACGCCGTTTCGATGGTTGTGCCATCAGCAAATTGTGCTTTGACCGAATCAGCCGTTTGTTGCAAGCCAACCAAGCGTTTATCGAGGTGCAAACAATCGGCAGGTAAGGCTTCGAGCAGCAGTTGATGCAAGGCAGCACGGCTGATCGTCACCAATTCTTGGCCAAAGCGCTCACGCATCACATTCAGATCAAAGCCAGCCAACAAACTTCGGCCTTGCGCATCCAAAACGCCAAATTCGCTGCCGCCCAAACTACTTAAACACAGCCCGCGCTGCCGCACAGTTTTCGCTAAGCCCCAACGTTCGAGCAAATTCATGGCATTAGGAGCGAGTAAAATGCCCGCGCCAACAGGCCGTAATGCTAGCGTAGCCTCATAGATTTGCACTGGAATTTGGCGTTGGTGTAGACCAATCGCCAAACATAAACCGCCAATTCCCCCACCGATAATCGTGATCGCTTGCATTGTATCCTCATTCGATTGAATTTAGCTACAACAAAACATACTTTATAGTATGTTTTAAGTCAAGCGTTAAATTTCAAAACTTATGTCAATTTCAAAATAGTTGTACAATACAAGTGGAAGTGAAGACGAGCTAGAATCCTGTAACGAGGCCTGCAACTATGCAATTAACCGGAATCCACCATCTTACGGCAGTAACCGCCAATGTGCGTGAAAATTATCGTTTTTATACCCAAGTTTTAGGCATGCGACTGGTCAAGCGCACCGTCAACCAAGATGATGTGAGCGCGTATCACCTGTTTTATGCTGATGGCGCAGGCACACCAGGCAGCGACATCACCTTTTTCGATTGGCCAACTCCGCCTGAAAAACGCGGCACGCATAGCATTTGCAACACCGCCTTGCGGGTCACAGGCAAAGCCAGCCTCGAATGGTGGGCTGAGCATTTGAGCCAACAAGCAGTCAAACATAGTGGCGTGATCGAGCGTGATGGCCGTTTAACCATCGATTTTGCTGATAATGAAGGCCAACGCCTGAGCTTAATTGATGATGCTGGCACTGGCGATGCCAACACCCCATGGGATGCCAGCCCAGTGCCAGCCGAGCATCAAATTCGTGGGCTTGGGCCAATTCGGCTGAGTGTGCCGCAGCTCGAATATACCGATATTGTGCTGACCAAAGCCCTGAATATGCGCCAAGTTCGGCAATATAGCCTCAACGAAGGCAACGAATATACGGTTTATGTCTATGAAATGGGTGTTGGTGGAGCCGCCGCCGAATTGCATGTTGTCGTCCAAGCTGATTTGGCTCCAGCGCAGCCTGGCGCTGGTGGCGTGCATCATGTGGCGTTTCGCACCCCCAACGAAGCAGAATATCACGGCTGGACCCAACGTTTGCGCGAATTAAGCATCCGTACCAGCGGCGAAATTGATCGTTACTATTTCCGCAGCCTCTACTTCCGTGAGCCAAATGGCATTTTGTTTGAAATTGCCACCGATGGGCCAGGCTTTGCGGTCGATGAAGATCCTGCAACACTAGGCGAATCGGTGGTATTACCGCCATTCCTTGAGCCACGCCGCGCCGCCATCGTCGCCAACCTCAAACCTCTGGTTTAATCCAAAAATCAAGGGCGCTTACCATTTAGCGTAAGCGCTCTTGATTAAGTTGCTAAATTCGCCAACTGGATTAAAATAACACATCTGTTCGTTTAGTCCTGCGAGGTTGAATTTCATGGTACGCCCACGCCGCAAACGCTATCAAGGCATCACGCCACCCCAACATTGCCCCCCAGCCGAGCTAAAAGCTGTCAGCGAACTCAGTTTGAGCGATAACAGCAACTACGCTCAATTAATTATTCAGCAGCTTAATTTCAATCAACAACGCGCCAAAGATATTTTTATGGAGCAATCGTTAGTACGTCAATGCCAATTTAATCAAGTGGTGTTGCAACAATCGCAACTGGTCGATAGTAGCTTTGAGCAATGCGATCTAAGCCACGCCAATTGGGAGAAAAGCCACCTAGAGCGGCTAGAATGGCGCAATTCTCGTTTAGGCGGCATGAAATTTGTTGAGGCTCAAGCCGAACATCTGGTGTTTAGCACCTGCCAACTTGATTATAGCGTGTGGTGGTCGGCGCGACTTGAGCATGTCCGCTTCGAAGACTGCCGCATGCTTGAAATGAGCTTTGAAGCAGCCAAACTCAGCGATGTTTGTTTTCGTAACTGCGACCTGAGTCGAGCCAATTTTCGCCAAGCAAGTCTGAGCAATGTTGATATTCGCGGCTCGCAGATTGGTGGCATGCAAATCGAGCCTAAGCAACTGCAAGGGCTGATTATTGAGCCACGCCAAGCGCTCGAAATTGCCCAATCCTTAGGCTTAACCATTCGCGAATTAGCAATAGAAGAAGACTAAATAAAAAACCGCCGTTGAACAAATAAATGTTCAACGGCGGTTTTATGGAGCGGTACGCATCCCCCTACGTTCCCACAGCGGGTGCTGCAGTAGCCTCGGTGTGTGTCGCGTTCACGGCCTGGTTCGGGATGGAGCAGCGTGGGGCACAACCACCTCGACACGTACCAATTTGGCTGCCCTCGCGCCAACCACCCATTCCTTGACGACTTCATCATTCCCATTCGCTCACATCACGCCCAGTTCTGCCTACCCTGCGCCATCCATTGCCCTCCCGCGTCCTGCCGACGCGCGGCAACCGATGATCGCTCGGCTGTCTGTTGTTGTCTGCTCTACCGTTCACACGGCCTCCACAGCAACCCAGTTCCCGTC